>Ga0256829_1000028_pt1 | contig 208618 bp, 206 predicted proteins | sample 131447metaG_FD_185979 | JGI IMG/M metagenome (GOLD analysis project Ga0256829, IMG submission 185979) | Hydrothermal vent microbial communities from Lau Basin, Pacific Ocean - 131-447 | ecosystem: Environmental > Aquatic > Marine > Hydrothermal vents | place: Pacific Ocean: Lau Basin... | reverse complement strand
CAGGCGAAGGTGGAAACAGAAAATTGGCAGTAGAGTAGGCTGAAGAGGATCAATCAGATAATCCGCTGAGAAAGATTTTCTTCTTTACATCTTTGGCATTTTATCAACCAGAAATTCCGGATACCCCTTTCATATAACTAGCTAACACCCGCCCCGCCTTAACAACATCTTCTGAGGGAGTCCTCTTCCCGAGACGCCTTACAAATTCCCAGCCAGCCTTACCCGCTTTGTGTTGCGGTGTATAAAATAACTCGAAACCAGACGCTTTAAGCTTATCTATTACAGCAGGGTCACCTTTTGATATGTGATCAGGAAGTATTTCAGCAGCTTCTCTAATGCCGCCACAATAGCCGTTAATACCTATTTGTAAGGGCTTCTCTATAGTTCCGCCTCTCTGGCTTGCAGCCTGGAGGTTATATGAAGGAGTAGAGGCAACCTTCCATGACCCATTCTCAGCGTCCGCCTCAACATTCCATAGACCGGGCTCAGTTACCTTACGAGCGCTTTGCCTCACAACCCGAATATCTGTGATCGTAATATCGGTCTGCGAGAGCCCCATATTCAGCTCATATTCAATTTCGAAACCTGGGCCCGAAATGCAACGGGTCGATGGGGAGCCGTTACGAACATAAGAATTCACTGGAACGGCACTACTACGAAGGCTGTTAACTGCACTTATTACTGCCAGAGCATGATACCCAGTACTGCTTTGCTCTTGCGAGCTCGCCTGAAAGTTCTGAAGCAACTTTTGCATTTGCTCGTCAGCGAGGATCTGACGACCAGAGGCTTGAGGCCCGAATGGAGATAGCTGGAACTGGGAAAGATTGGAAATGACCGGTGAACTCACGTTACACATCCTTATGCTCTAAGTTAGGGCATTGATACTATCAGGCCAACTATTTCTTGCCTATAGTTTTGCTGGGCTAAACTGTTTTGAACTCAGCCCGCCACTTGCCCGGTGTTTTGCCCGTTGCTTTACGAAAAGCCCGGTTGAAAGGCGCCTGCTCTGAGTAGCCAAGCAGCAGAGCGATTTCACTGAGGGTCAGGTGCTTATCCCGCAGATATACCTGCGCCAACTCTACCCGCACCTGCCCCAGCAGATCCCTGAAGCCAATACCCGACTGACGCAACCTGCGCAGCAATGTGCGCTCTGACATCGCCAGTCGAGAAGCAATTGCGCTCTGGTCGGCGTCACCCAATGGTAAACGCTCAATGATGAGTTGCCGTACGGTATCCGCAAACCGCCCAAGGTCGGGCATGTTTGCCAGTGCTGCGGTTGCCTTTTCATTTAATGCCCTGAACGTGACATCGTCGTGGCTGACCAGTGGCAGTGTCAGCACATTGGCATCGAACCAGAGTGCATTCGCACTGGCGCCGCACACGAGGCTCCCACCTAGGTGGCGCTCGAACAGATCGCTGGCGGGCACGTCGTTCCACCAAGTTTCCGCACGTTCTATTGTGAGTTCGCTCTGCCCCGTCATTCTTCGCAAGAAAGTCACAAAGCCGCCGAGAATCACCTGATCCGATACACGCGTCGAGCCGCCAAAGCTCGTATCCCACACCAACCCAGCAAGGCCGTCTCTCAGTTCGAGCCGGGCCTTGGGGCCTTCATAGAGCAAGGCCTGGAAGCGCTCAAAATACTGAAAAGCCTCCAGAACCGTCTGACATGACAAGGTCAGGTAGCCAATAACGCCAACATGCTCAGGGCCGACTCGCCGTGCGAGATCAACACCAATCGAAGATGAGCCTAAACCGTCGCGCACGCTGTCCAGCAATGTCCACCATTCTTCGAAGGTCAGCCGCCGGGTGCCACCCTCACGGCTCATTACCGCTGGCACAGAACGGCGCTGCTCAGAGACGTACGACGACACCAGAGACATTAAGTCCCCGGTGACAGACAGCCCGGCTAAACGAGAATCCCGCTCTTTCATACGCCGCGCTCTTTTATAAGCTCTCGTGCACAATTGTCATAAGTCGTTGATCCTCGCTGAGCAAGCATGTCTGAAAGTATCAATTACAAGTCGGAAAGTATCAATATAACCCACAACGACTGCGCTAATCTATCAGCATCAAATAAGAAAGCTGGAGACACTGATGGAAGACTTACTGCGCGCGCTGCTGTTTATTGGGCTGTTTGCCGGTGTGTTCATCGGAACCATGGTCATTGAAAACCTCTGGGCCAAGCGTCGTGGGGTTACTAAGCTCTATCACTTCCCTGAAACCTTCACCAACCTGATGACAGGTGCGTCGTATAAAATCGTCGACGGCATCGCCATCGCACTGTTTATTCAGCTGTTTTACGACTGGGTGTATCAATTTGGCTTTCAATGGAACCCAGAGGTCGGCGTTGTCAGCATCATCGCACTGATTCTGTTTATCGACCTGTGTATGTATGCCGCGCATTATCTGATGCATAAAATTCGCTGGTTCTGGAATGCGCACGTAACGCATCACAGTTCTGAGCACATGAATTTCTCGACGGCGCTGCGGCAGAACTTCACCTATGCATTTTCAGGGACCTGGATTCTCTGGTGGATTCCTGCCGCGTTTGTCGGTTTCGATAAAACCTGGACCTTAATCGCGATCGAGGCCAATCTGGTATATCAGTTTTTCCTGCATACCGAGCAAGTCCGGACGCTGGGTTGGGCAGAAAAAATCTTCAATACTCCGTCACATCACAGAGTGCACCACGGCAGCAACCCTGAGCAGATTGATAAGAATTTCGGCGGTGTACTCATTATCTGGGACAAACTCTTCGGTACGTTTCAGGCAGAAGAAACAGCCGGCGAAATTGTCTATGGCGTCAAGCGTATGCCGACCAAGCCGAATAATCCTTGGCATGCGCAAGTGTATGATTGGCAGAATATGTTCCGGGATCTGAAAAAATATAAAGACCCGAGAATTATGTGGAAGCATCCGGACTGGGTAACGGAAAAATACGGTGAGCATCAGTCTGCCGACCAATAACGAACCCTCTCTTCCTGATGATAGGATGTCGACAAGGTACGCCACGTCATCAGGAAGACCAAATGAAACAAGACCGTCACCCAGCAGTTTTAAAACTGACATCCTTGGCGTCTAGCCTGAACCTCCCTGTTTTCCAACTGATATGGAGGTTAATAATGAAATCCCTTCTGACCTACGCTCTGGCATCTCTGATGCTGGTTGCCGGCTGCGCCACCCATGCTGGCCCTGACCACCGCAACAGCCATTTTGGTAAATGGTTCTTCGGTAAGTTTTCTGAAACCCAGATTGGCCCACGCCCTTTCTACCTCGTCGAAGACATGGACGAAGGCGAACTCAAAGATAAACTGAAGAGCTGTGACACTGGTCCTTTCTTCCAGAGCCGCTTCTCAATCGGCCACCGTGGTGCACCTCTGCAATTTCCAGAGCACACGAAAGAATCCTACGAAGCGGCGGCAAAAATGGGCGCAGGCATTCTTGAGTGCGACGTAACCTTCACGAAAGATCGCGAGCTGGTGTGCCGCCATTCACAGTGCGACCTGCACACCACAACGAATATTCTGGCAACGCCACTGGCTGAAAAATGTTCAGTACCGCCTGAATTCGACAGCAATGGCATGCTCACCAATGCAGCAGATATCACCTGCTGCACCAGCGACATTACCCTCGCTGAATTCAAAAGCCTGCAAGGCAAAATGGACGCGGCAGACCGCACGGCAACCACCATTGAAGGCTACATGAATGCCACAGCAGACTACCGCACAGACCTCTACGCATCGAAAGGTACCCTGCTGACCCACGCAGAAAGCATCCAGCTATTCAAAGAGCTGGGCGCCCACTACACACCTGAACTGAAATCCCCTTCGGTAGAGATGCCGTTTGAAGGCGACTACACCCAGGAAATGTACGCTCAGCAAATGATCGACGAATACCGTGATGCGGGTATCCACCCACGCAAAGTCTGGCCACAGTCGTTCAATTACGAAGACGTAAAATACTGGATTAATAACACCTGGTATGGTCGCCAGGCGGTTTATCTCGATGGCGTTTACGATACCAGCGTGACACAGGCACAGATGGAAGAATGGGTTGATGAAGGCCTACGCGTTCTGGCGCCACCTATGTGGATGCTCCTGGACGTGAATAGCAACGGCGACATCGTCCCTTCGCAGTACGCGATTAATGCCAAAGCAGCGGGCCTGAAGCTGATCGCCTGGACACTTGAACGCTCTGGTCGCCTGACGGACAACGGTGGCTGGTACTTCCAGTCGGTGAATGGCGATGATGGCGGTATGGATGTGATCGATAACGACGGTGACGTTATGACAGTACTCGATGTTCTGGCTCAGGATGTTGGCGTTATCGGCGTTTTCTCTGACTGGCCAGCGACCACCACTTACTATGCAAACTGCATGAACCTCTGAGGCTCACGCGTATACCACGCGTAAACACTAATGCGCTCCTGAGAGAATTGTTCAGGGGCGCATTAAACTAATAAATCGTCCGCGACCTGGTGAGACACCTCATCCCCGCACAGCTTTGTCACCAGGGCTAAAGCAAACTGCATTGCGCTACCCGGCCCCTGGCTGGTGATTATATTGCCATCGATAACAACCACCTCATCACTCGGCATGACTCCGACCGTTATCAGATCTTCTCTGAACCCGGGATAAGCCGTCGCTGATTTGCCTTCGAGTAAACCATGACACGCCAGAACAACGTATGGCGCAGCACAGATGGCTGCAATCAGTTTACCGCTACTGTGCTGTTGTTTGAGGAGGGAGACGAAGGCTTCGTTATCAGCCAGATTCTGCGCGCCCGGCATACCGCCCGGCACCATAATCGCATCCCAGTCTTCTGCGACACACTCACCGATGAGCTTATCTGCGACCAGGCGGACACCTCTTGAGCACTCCACTTCATGGCCTGGCGCTACAGAAGCCACCGTGACATCGATATTTGCTCGGCGCAGCACGTCGATGATAGTGACGGCTTCCAACTCTTCTGTGCCGTCTGCGATACCGATCAGAACCTTCTTGTTCATTTCACACCTCGGGCTGAAGAATTACCGGAATGCAGGCCAGAATTACAATGCACCAGAATACCTGCGCTTTTGTTATAGCCTCTCTGAACAATAACAAACCACCTAATAAAGCTCCAACAATGCCGACACTGCGTTTGACGGTCTCAACAATGCCCGCATCCAGGCCGTCGAGCGCCAGCCACTGAAAGACAACAGCACCGACAAACACCAACAGTGCTGGTATCAGCCGTAACGCCTGGCCCTGTAATCTTGCCGGGGTTTTCGTTGTAAAAGCGTAAGTAGCAATCAATAACGACCCCAGCGTTGTTTGCACGACGCCGTGAAAGAAAGGACCACTGTGCTCCAGCGCCTGCTTGTCAAAGACAATGCCCACCCCCCAGCCGAAGCAGACCAGCAACATCAGAAGAAAAGGCTTTCCCTTAACATGGTGCAAACCGCCCTGCGCACCACCGATCGCCACCACGGTAACTAGCATGGCGAGCCACTGGTACACGCTCAATGATTCATCCAACAGCCACCCTGCAGCCAATGTCGAAATCACCGGCGTCAGTGCCAGTACTGGAATAACCTTAGCCACATCCCCCAGCTTGAGCGCCGTAATAAAACCAACTGCCGCCATTGCCGCAAGTGCAGCCGCTACCAAAGACGGAAGCCAGTATCCAGCCGACACGGTGGAATCAGAGGCTATAAAATATGCCGCAAGATATAGAGGGATCGCCCCGACATTGAATGCCAGAGTCAGCGCCAGAGGCGTCTCGTTGGCGACCAGTTTTTTACGTGAGAGATCAAACAGCGTCCAACAGATGGCTGAAATAAAAAGAAAGGCAATCGACATACTACATCCGCGGTGTTTTTAAACCGGCCGCTTTACGCAAGCGGCGAGACAGGCTGTCCACGATAACATTCAACGCCGCAGCGACAAGAATCAGGAAAAACGCTTTATCGAAGCGGATCTCCTCAAACGCAGAGTCAACATAAAAGCCCAGCGTCGCAATACCCAACACGCCCATCATGGCGCTCTCACGCATAATGACTTCCCAACGATAAAACAGCAGGGCCAGAAACGCCGGGTAACGCTGTGGCAGGTCCTGATAAAAATAGCGCGCTAACCCAGAGGGAGAATCCTGCCTCTGTTGAGACGACGCATCCTGACTGTGATTAGCAAGAAGAAACGCAATCAAGCCGCCATTATGCAACGCCAGTGCGAAAATCGCAGGCAAGGCCGAAGGGCCAAACAGCAACATAAACAGATACGCCAGCATCAGCTCAGGGACAGACCTCAATACCAGAAGTTTAAACCGCCCTACCCAGTAATACCGCCCGACAAGCCAGCGACTGGCGAATGGATACCAGACCAGCGCCATTACCCCACTGAGAACCAGCGCCGCTTGTGTAATAGCAATCGTCTGTATCAGTGCAGGACCAACTTCATCAGCCAATACATTGCCGTACCAACTCATCGCGCCCGGAAGGTCGCCGTTCAGTAATGGGCTGGGCCATAAATCCTGAGTAAAAAACTGCCACACGAAACTCGCATTCACGGGCGGCATTTCCGGCAGCATAAAAACTGCCCCCAGCAGATAGGCTGGCAAGAGCTTTTTGTAAAACCAGAACCTGACAGTGCCTATCAATAACAGAAACACCCAGAACACCGCCGCCGCTTCGCTGTAGTCACCCTGGCGGAAGGCAGTCTCCAGATGAAACCCTAGCGTTGGCAGACCAATAAAGCCCAGAATCGCACTCGACCGCAATGCGCACTCAAAGCGGTAACGAATATATGAGCGCATGGCTGGCCAGGCCTGTGGTATCCATCCATAAAAGAAACGGCTTAAACGACTGGAGCCCGCAAGCGTATCGACCGTCGCAGAAGACTGCTGATGAAAGATATCTGAAAAGACTTTCGCAAAAATGCCTGCGAAAGGAATAATAATCGCCAACAAGCCCGTTAATGCACTGAGACCAAATACCTGCATAAACAGCAGGCCCCAGAAAATTTCATGCACCGAGCGGATAACGGCAGAAAATACTCTGACCACACGCCAGTGAAACCAGATGGCCAGTAACACGCCTAAGGCTGCCGACACTGCCACACCGAGCAAGGCAAAACTGACGGTATGCAGTGCAGACATCAGAAGCTCATTCGCGTCCGGCCAGAACGGCGTCACCATTCCCCAGCCTATGCGGGTAAACTCTTCCCAGGGGTCAGGCTGATACAGAAAAATATCGGCGAAGAACAAAGAAACAATGGCAATAAGCACAAACCACAGACTCAGGTCCCGAAAGCGTGCGCCGGTAGATTTTTTGCCTTTAGGCTTTTCAGCTTTAGACTTTTCACCTTTAGCTAAGGAAAAACTCTTACCGCCCATGTCAGGCATCCTGATAGACGCTTTCGAGGGTACTGAGATCCAACTCTGCCGCTTGCCAGTCGCCGAAAATGCGACCGTCTTTTAAGGCAATAATGCGATCAAAATGCTTAGCCGCTAATTCCGGGCTGTGAATGGCAACGATCGCCGTCGTATGTTGCTGCAGTACGTGAATCAATAATTGTTCGCCCTGCTCGGGGTCAAGCGAAGACACGGGCTCATCGCCCATAAATACAGACATATTACGATACAGAGCACGCCCGAGCGCAACACGCTGGCGTTGCCCGCCAGACAACTGATCCGGCGAGTTCCAGAGTTTATCTTCGATACCTAAGGTACGCGCAACGCGAGCGACTTCTTCACGACGAGCGGCCCAAGGGCGAATGAGGTTGATAAGATTATAAAGCGTCGAAAAGCGGGATAACCCGCCCATATAAATATTCTGATAGGTGGATAACAGGTCCACCAGACCACTTTCCTGCGGGCACAAAGCAACGGCGTCAGGCTGCTGCTTCCATAAAAGCGAAAGCAGCGTTGACTTACCCGCACCCGATGGGCCCACGAGAGCGACTTTTTCACCGTCACGAATTTCCAGACTAATGTCGTGCAGCACAAGCTGATCATCGTGCGCGAAAGACGCTCCGGTAAGCTGGAACATGGCCTGACCCGGCATCATTAATCCAGCAGGCCGATGGCTTTGCCTGTACGTTCAATCGGGGCATAGTCATCGTTGCTCGCAGGAACAAACGACTTACGCGGGAAGCTCGCGAGCAGATCTTCGTCTTTCATATTCAGCAGCGCGGTTCTGACTTTTTCTTTAAAGCCCTCGCCATAGCGAGCGTCGACATCACCACGAATCGTCCACTGATAATCCGGATAGGTAGGCGTCGTCCAGATCACTTTAACTTTATCTGTGTCGACCTTGCCTTCTTCCACTTCGGTATCCCAAACGCTGTAGTTCACCGCACCGACCTGGTACACACCACTCTGTACCTGCGCAATAGTACGGCTATGATCACCCGAGAAACCAACGCGGCTGAACAGTTCATCAGGGGATGCATTAAAGGCTTCACGGATAAAGAATTCAGGCATGAGGCGGCCAGAGGTAGACCCCTTTGAACCAAAGGTAAACGTCTTGCCTTTAATATCCTCTGGCAGTTCATCAGATGCTTCGATCTCGGTGCTGGTGTTAGCAATGATGTAAGTTTTAAAGAACTGATCTTCATAGCCTTGAGCAATAGCTTCTGATCCCTCAACCAGTGCGCGCGCCTGTACACCAGACAAACCACCGAACCAGGCCAGCTGTACCTGATCATTGCGGAATGCCGTAATCGCCGCAGGATAGGATTTTACCGGGATGTATTTTACATCCACGCCCAGCTGCTCTGACAGATAGTCTGCCACTTTACCGAAGCGTGCATTCAGACGGCTTTCGTCGGCGTCAGGAATGGCCGTAAAAGTAAAGGTTTCGGCGACGGCCGCAGCGCTCATCAGTAGGCCAGCAGCGGCTGCAAAAACAGAACGTAAAATCATTATTTATCCTTTTAGATCAGATACAGAAAGAGAATTCAGATAATCGCGCACTTCATCGAAAGAGCCGCGGATGGCCAGGCGCCCCTTTTTACGGGACAGCTGATATTGATACATAGGGTCGTAATATTGCTCAAGCAGATGCCCAATCCATTCACGATGTATTTCAGGATTGCCCTGCTCGTGTTGATGAATGGCGCGTTCGAGCAGTTCGGTGATCGCCCGGTGGCGAACCCCGCCAAGACGCCGCTCCACTTTACTCATACTCTGACGCAAATCATCAGCGAACGCCGCAAAACCCTCGTCGGTGCCAAGCGTCTGCTGCCACTCGGTTAGTTTATTCAGAATGTAATTGTTATAGCTGTGTTCAACACGCGACTCGAAGCTCGCTTCAACGATCACAAGCGATGCCTTCGCCATTTGGTTGCGTAAGGTTTCAGGCAGTGCACAACGCCCGATTAACAAGCTCTCGTCTTCGAGAATAACCGGCATATCGGCTTTAAATTCTTCGTGACGAAGCAAATCAACCGCGAGAGCATTTTCAAAACCGATCTGTGCAGGCTGGCCACCCGGGCGTTTACCAAACGTACTGCCTCGGTGGTGCGCCAGACCTTCAAGATCAACACTGGCCGGAACCTGCTTCAGTAATTCAGTTTTTGCACACCCCGTCTGCCCCGCAACCACGACCAGAGGTTTCTCTAAGACAACTCGTTCGAGAGTATCGATCAGAAAGCGTCGCATGGCTTTGTAGCCACCGGTAATGCGTGGGTATTCGCAACCCGCCTCTTTCAGCCATTGCTGCGTGATCTGACTGCGCAGACCTCCGCGAAAACAATACAGATAGCCTTCCGGGTTAGCCTGAGCAAACTCAAGCCAACGCTGAACGCGCTGCTCTTTGATATCACCGGATACCAACTGATGGCCGAGTTTAATGGCTTCGTCCTGGCCTTTCTTTTTATAGCAGGTGCCAACTTTCGCACGCTCCTGATCCGTCATTAACGGCAAGCTGACCGTATGAGGAAAAGCCCCCTTTTTAAACTCAAGCGGTGCGCGGGTATCCATCATCGGAGTATCCGATAAAAACAGCGTTCTGAAATCAGCAGTATCCGGGCGGCTCATTATTAACTTCCTGTTTTAATCGTCACACGCACGGCTGAGCCAGAACCAGGCGCAGAGCCACTGACAAGCTCACCAATGCAGTCATTCTGCAAGCCTTCTGCAGCCAGAATCGCCTCGACTTCTGTTGCCTGCTCAGGGCGCACGGCAATCAATAAACCACCACTGGTTTGAGGATCGCAGATGATGGCGCGCTGCTCATCTGTCATTTCTGAAAGCTTCTCGCCGTAACTCTCGAAGTTGCGTTCGGTACCACCAGGCATCGAGCCCTGCGCGATATAGTCTTTCACCGGCGCCATCACAGGCAGCGCATCATAGTTAATCTCAGCGTCTACACCACTGCCCTCACAGATCTCCAGCAGATGCCCGCCGAGGCCAAAGCCGGTGACATCCGTCAGTGCTTCAACACCATCAACGGCAGAAATTTTCTCACCGACCTTATTGAGAATGCACATGGTGTCACGCGCCAGAAACTCATGTTCTGGCTTTAAAATTTTCTTCTTCTGCGCAGTGGTCAGCACACCGACACCCAAGGGCTTCGACAGATACAACTTACAGCCAGCCGTCGCCTGATCGTTCTGCTTCAGCTTATCGATATCAACGATGCCGGTAACCGCCAGACCAAAGATCGGCTCTGGCGCATCAATGCTGTGACCGCCAGCAAGCGGGATACCGGCATCGGCACAGGCCTGACGGCCACCATCGACAACACGCTGAGCTACCTCTGGCGCCAGCACATTCACCGGCCAGCCGAGAATCGCAATCGCCATCAACGGCTTACCGCCCATGGCATAGATATCCGAAATCGCGTTGGTCGCGGCAATACGACCAAAATCGAATGGATCATCCGCAATCGGCATAAAGAAATCCGTGGTACTCAGTACCGCCTGGCCATTGCCTATGTCATACGCCGCTGCGTCGTCTTTCGAGCTGTTGCCCACCAGCAGATTCGGGCTATCGGGCAGCGTCAGCTGAGACGCCAGAATCGTATCCAGCACCTTCGGCGAAATCTTGCAGCCACAACCCGCGCCGTGGCTGTACTCAGTGAGACAGATAACAGATGAATCAGACAAGACAGAACCCCAGTTCATACAGACGAAGGCCGCATGATACCTGAGGGTCGTAAAAGGTTGTAGGCGCGAATCAGCCGAAGGCTACTCGCGATTGCGCCGCGACCACACCTTGTAGGAGCGCTTCAGCCAGCTTGCCTGGCTATGCGCGAAAAACTGACAACGCCATGAACCCTGTAGGAGGGAAGCTTCTTCCCGACAACCTCACCACCCAAGCAAACGTTGTGCGATACCCACTGTACTCTCGACACTTCACATTCATTGTGGGAGCGAATCAGCCGAAGGCTATTCGCGATTGCGCCGCGACCACCGCCCCGTAGGAGCGCTTCAGCCAGCTTGCCTGGCTATGCGCGAAGGGCTGAAGGTGTTGCCAACCCTGTAGGAGGGAAGCTTCTTCCCGACAACCTCACCACCCAAGCAAACGTTGTGCGATACCCACTGTACTCTCGACACTTCACATTCATTGTGGGAGCGAATCAGCCGAAGGCTATTCGCGATTACGCAGCATCCATATCACCAGCTATTTTTCACAATCTCCGAATTGAGATTGCTAAGGTTGACCTCACACCAAAGCCTGAAAGCTCCCGTTTCTTGTTCTATATGGGTTGAATACTTAGTGATCTGAAAAACACACTCTTCAGCATCTGTAAGACTTTTCCGGAACGAACCCAAAACAGAAGTTATTGACTCTGGTGTCACCTTTTTAAGCAATTCACCATGACTTGCCGATCTTGCCGTCACCTTGAAACTCAGAGGGTATCTCGATGTGGCGACAGGGAAATATTCTGATGAATAGATATGAACCTGCTCACCCTCCTCAGCATTGGCCACTGCACTGTATTCAGGAAATACCGATTCCCGAAGAAGCTTCTCGAACATTGAGATAGATACATCAGATACTTTCACTTCAAACTCCATTTATAGACCGAAAACTAAGGCCGGTAAGCCCTGCATCATTGCACAAGCGTTTAAATCCATCAGTAACAAAACTATGAATCAACTTCTCTTCTTTCATTTTAAAAACATCAACATCGTTCAAATCGTCTTCAATGACCTTCAATCCTGACACCCCTAGATGAACACCAGAGTCTATTACTTCGACAGCATCTGTAAGATCAACCACTTGACTGCTTAGAACATGCAACGTATTGAACATATAGTATTGTTTATCGTCGACCTGTACTGGCAAAAACTCACCGGCACCGTCAATGTGACCAGATAGAACCTTATAAGCTCTTTCGTTTAGTAACAGATTTCCGAGAGCCCATATTGAAATATCTGGTATGCACTCTACGTCACCAATGAAGCCACTACCTTTATAGAATCTCCCTTGGGGCTCAACCCAGCCGGGCAATCGAGCTTTTGCCCGAAACCTCTGGCTGTAACCAGGCATTTTCTCGAGTAAATCTTCTACATCAAAGTCAAAAGAATAGAATGCTTCAAAGTCAGCTTCCAATTGATAGATCATTTTCAATATTTCAGATACGTGCTTGCTCTGTCATGAGCAAAGCGTTTCTCAATTATTTCCGTAATGACCAATTCCGTTTCCATCATATGTTCCTTAGGTAGCGCTATAAAAACAACTTCCCTGCCATTTGATCTAATCGCTCTTTCGTGCTTTCCCAGTTCGGCATGACCTGCCCCATCAGACGATAAAACCGCTCACTGTGATTGTGTTCAGCGATATGGCACAACTCGTGGAGAATCACATAGTCGATGCATTCCCGTGGGGCTTTTACCAGATACGGATTCAATGTAATCCTGCCATTAGGCGAACAGCTCCCCCATTGAGTCTGCATAGTGAGCACTCTCATCGGTGGTCGTTCTTCAACCCAAAGCGCTTGCTCCAATACGGCATCCAGACGCTTGGAGAAGGTTTCTTTTGCCCGCAGCCGATACCAGTCTTTTAAAAGTCCAGAGACTTTGTCCTGTGACTTACTTCTGACCGTCACTTCTATCGAACCGCGCAGCAGTTTTACTGACTGCTTCGCCTCAGAATCTTCAATCACTTTGAGCAGGTATTGCTTACCCAGATAGTAGTGGCTCTCGCCGCTCACAAACTGACGTGGCTGATAGTCTGCCAACTGTGTTTTAAATTCTGAAAGCTGCTGATAAATCCACCGGCCACGCTTTTTAACAGCAGATAACACCGAGTCACGGCTCGCGGCTTCTGGTGCCAACGCAACTACCTGGCAATCCGGGTGTACTTTGATCAATACTTTTGAGCTTTCGGACTTTCTGGCCAAGCGGGTGAACGAGATCTTTTCATCCCCGTAATAAAAGCTCATTAACTCGCCCTTGGGGCGAACAGGCACGTTCATAGGTTACTTATTGCTCAGGCCAACACGAGTAATCTGCACGATCAGCTCAACCATCTTTTTCACTTTATCCAGCCCGGCGCCAACGTCTTTGCAGTACTTAAACAACATCGGCAGCAACTTATTACGGATGTCAGCCTCAATATTCTGAGGATTAATTGAGTTCTCGGCGACGGCGGTTTCTACCTGCCGGTCTACCTCAAACGCCAGCTCTACCCAGCGCTTCTGAACCTGCTCATCCATCACTGCCAGTGCCTCTGGCAGTACCTTCTTGAAGATACCAAAGTACGCCTGCGCGTGACGGTTGCCCGAGAAAGCATCCGGCAGATCATCCAGACGCCGTTCCTGCACCTGCTCTTCAAAGTCACGGAACAACATGTATTGCTTCAACGGATGATCAAACAGCGCCTCGGCCTCTTCAATCGCCTGACGCAAAAGCTTGGAGAACTCCTCCTGCGCGTAAGGGTCATCCTGAAGATCCTGCTCAATCATCTTCGTAACACGGGTTTTGATGATGTCGGTTTCGTTGCGGGTCTTATTGTCAGTCCAGTTTTCTGGTTCCTGGCTTTTACCCATATTACCGACGTCATACTGGCCACCGGGCTCGCGTACTTCAACACCCACCACATGCTTGTCGATGAGTTGTTTTACTTTTTCTGCATACTCATCGTAATCAATCCGCTCGCCCGTATCGCGCTGAATAGTCTGACGCAGAGACGTCATGGCTTTCAGGGTTTCTTTGTAATGATGGCGATCGTCATCGGTAAAGCTTTTATCTTCAAAGAAGGTCACCGACTGCAACGCGACCTTAAGACAACTGGCGAAGGCCGTTAGCGCCTGATAGAAGTCTTCACGTTTCTTCAGGTTCACATCGACCAGTTCGCTTTGTTCGCCGGGCACTGACGATTCTCTTTCTTCTATCTTGGGCACCAATGCCTGGCGCATAGATTCAGTATCAGCTTTGTTCTTCACCCCATCGAAAATCGCCCAAAGCTGCTTATACAACTGCGGTAAGCGTTTGTATTCCGTGCTCATCTGGTTGTAGAGACCAGCAATATCGTCGATGTCGTAGCCGCCTTGAGTACGCGAGGCGAGATCCTGATACTTTTGTATCGTGGTATCTAACTCAGAAAGAATCCCGCGATAATCAATCAAATAGCCAAACTCTTTCTTCGGATGCAGGCGGTTTACCCGCGCAATAGCCTGAATCAAGTTGTGCTCTTTTAACGGCTTGTCGATGTACAAGACAGCGTTCTTTGGCTCATCAAAGCCGGTCAGCAGTTTATCCACCACGATCAGAAGCTTAAGCGAATCATCTTTATCAAAGCGTTCAATCAGGTGCTTGGTGTACGTCTGCTCGTCTTGTGTGCCGACGTGCTCTTTCCACCACTGCGTCACTTCGGGCGTACCGGATTCATCCACCGCCGTATTACCCTCGCGGGTATCCGGTGAACTCATCACGACCGCCGATTCAAACCTATTGCCTTCTGGCCAAAGGGCTTGGGCCTCATCCAGATATTTCTTATAACGAATCGCCGATGCCTTGCTGTCGCAGGCAAGCTGAGCTTTCAGCCCATCGGGAACGTTCTTCACAAAATGATTAGCGATATCCAGCGCGATCAGATGAATACGTTCCTCTGCACCGTATACCTGCCCTTTTTTGGAAAATTTACGTTTAAGGTCTGCCTTCTGCTGATCCGTAAGGCCTTCGGTGATACGCTCAAACCAACGGTCAATTGCCCGGTCGTTTACATCAATATCGGGAATGCGCTCTTCGTACAGTAGCGGCGTTACAGTTTTATCTTCTACCGCGCGCTGCATAGTGTAAGCATGCACGATGGGGCCGAATTTATTGGTGGTTTTATCGTCTTTCAGCAGTGGCGTGCCGGTAAAGGCCACGAACGATGCATTGGGCAACGCCAGCTTCATACGAATATGGTTTTCGCCGCCCTGGCTGCGATGGCCTTCATCAATCAGTACGATCAGATCAGCACTGTCGTTATGACACTCGGGCAGCTTGGTGGCCGAGTTAAACTTCTGAATCAGTGAGAACATAATCCGCTCAGTGCCCTTGCCGATCTGCTCAGCAAGGCGAGCGCCCGAGGTCGCCATTGCCGCGTCTTTATCTTTTGACGTCGCCAGTTCACCACCGCTGGCGAATGTTTTGCTCAACTGAGTTTCAAGATCGACACGGTCAGTAACGACCAGTATCCGGCACTGTTTCAGGCTGTCGTGAAGAATCAGCGCCTTACTCAAGAATACCATAGTGAATGACTTACCCGACCCCGTGGTATGCCAGATAACACCGCCCTCGCGGCCGTTTGTAGAGTTACGGGTATTGATTCGATCGATTAAACGCTTAATGCCAAACACCTGCTGATAACGCGCGACGATCTTGCCGACTTTTTTATCAAACAGCGTGAAATAGCGCGTCATTTCCAGCAGGCGCTCTGGGCTGACCAGACTGATCAGCATTTTGTCCTGCTCGGAGACTGCCAGCTCACCGCCTGCAATCAGACTCTCGTACCACGCCAGATCATCCGGGTTACGGTGGCTGAATAAACCCTTCTTCTGCTCATCACTGAGTGCCCGGTTCTTAATAGCAAACATCCCAGCATCGGTGATGTCTTCTTCACGCCAGGCCGCCCAGAACTTCTTCTTGGTTTCGCAGGTGCCGTAACGGGCATCAATGCCATTCACCGACAACAGCAACTGGCTGTAAGCGAATAACTGCGGGATTTCATCATGGCGTTGATTACGCAACGACTGCGAGATGCCTTCATCAATGGTCGGCCCTTTGCGGCTGCTGCCATCCGGGCGTTTGGCCTCGATCACCACCCAGGGGATGCCATTCACAAAACAGACGATGTCCGGGCGGCGGGTATCCTGCGCCGACGAGCCAGCACCGCCCGAGCGGGTGACAATAAATTCTTCCGTAAAGGTAAAACTGTTATTCGCAGGGTTCTGCCAGTCGATGATGGCAATGGTCGGGTTGGCTTTTTTACCGTCTACAAACTCAGTGACCGAAATGCCATACAGCATATGGTTGTATAGGCGCTCATTGGCATTCAGCAGGCCTTCGTTCAGTGCCGGGCTACAAATTTCAGCGATCAGATTATCAATGGCTTTTGCCGACAACGAGTGTGTTTGCCCGGCAAAGGTGAAGGTGCGCCTTTCAAGTTCGGCCCGCAGAATATCCCGCAGCACCACCTGATCGTACTTACCACCGCGCTTGGCCAGCGCCTCAGCAGGTGAGAGGAACGACCACCCAAGGCTGGTCAATAGCGTCAGTGCGGGTAGCTTGGCACTGTATTCTTCCTGAAACTTGGGGGCGTAGTGTTCCATTCGTCATCCTTACTGCTTTGGCGGCGTCCAGTGTAACAGCTCTTCTATATCGTTCTCTCCGGCCTGCTCTTTCAGCCGCCGACGATGTTCTGCAAAGCGTTCATATTCGGCAGTTGCTTTGGCATCAGCGTCTTTTTTACTGACGGAGCCAGCACCAACCAGAACGTCTCTGTCATTAAACTGCAAAAACTGATCAAGCTTGTTCTGCCAGTCCTGCAAAAACACCTGCTGTCGCCGCTCGGCCTGATCTTCGGCAAAGTCTAACCACATGGTAACGATGCGGTTCAACTCTTTGATTTCTGGTTCGGTCAGGTAATTCTTTGCCGTGACGATATCGCCCTTGCGCACCTCTGTGCCTTTGAATGTGTTCAGGCCCATGTTTGGCTGTGAGGCATCAGCTCGGCTATGAATCAGCTCAGCAGCCGTCTGGCCGGAACAGGCATAATGCAACTTGTTCTGAATTGTTTTAAAGAACTGCGTGGTTTCTTTCAGAGACGGCTCATAGTCGGCAGCGAGGGCAAATATCTCGCGTACGCGCAGGTACATCCGGCGTTCGCTGGCGCGAATGTCGCGGATACGTTCGAGCAGCTCATCAAAGTAGTCTGGCGCTACCGAGGCACCTACCGGAGGGTTCTTCAGGCGCTCATCATCAATAACAAAGCCCTTAACCAGATACTCCTGAAGCGTCCGCGTCGCCCACTGACGGAATTGAGTACCGCGAGTGGACCGGACGCGGTAGCCGACGGCAAGAATAACCGACAGGCTATAGTGCAACCGCTTACGACTGACTCTACGCGCCCCCTCCATCTGAACTTGTAAGTAATCCTTACAGGTTGAGTTTTGATCAAGCTCACCCTCTTCATATACAGCACGTATGTGCTGCGTAATCGCTTGCGGAGTCACTTGATACAGCTCAGCCATGGCGGCCTGTGACAACCATAAAGTATCGGACTCAAACCGACATTCGACCCGAGCCTGGCCGTCATCTGTCGTGAACACCACGAACTCACCGGCCGGTGGTGTCGATGGTTGATTGGTCATTTGAAGGCTCCCTTATATGTTGGTAACGATTATGTTACCGCTGCTGGCCAGCGCCTCAGCAGGTGAGAGAAACGACCACCCAAGATTGGCCAATAACGTCAGCGCCGGTAGCTTGGCACTGTATTCTTCCTGAAACTTTGGGGCCTGCTGAACAGCCATTACCAGTACTCCGGTTTGGTGATGGGTTTCTTCCTTTACGCCACTTTATCATTGATCCGGTGGCTTTCCTTATGCCAGAAATGAAAAAACCGCCCGAAGGCGGTTTCTCCGCCCCAAGCAGAGGCCAACTGAATGACGCTGCAAGGGGTGAGTCGTCGAGCTATTGTCAGACAACCTATAGGACCAGTCAACTTGCGGTTTCGTTGTACTGGATCTATGTGATCTCACTCAAGGCCCACCGCAGTTGTAAACTTAGAGTTGACAACTGCCGCCTCAGCCAGCTCCCCATCTGACAATACGGCCTTAACATGCTTGCTGATATTCTGCTTACTGGTCTGGTACAGCTCAGCCATCTCCAACTGAGTGAGCCATACCTGACCACCCAGCTCTCGCAGTATAAGCTGGGATTCACCATCATCAGTGGTGTAGAGGATCAGGTCGTTATCCATTTGATGATTCCTGAGCCTCTGGTGTATCCGGTGTTAGCTCTGAAATGATGTGGTCAACCCACAGAACGTCCCCAATCGTCCTGCTAGCCGAATCAACAGGTACAACAATGACTGATCGGCTGTAGTTGTTGGCGATACGCAAGCGCTTACGTAAATCCCGTTGTTGCTGTTCTGCTGTCCCATCGACATCACGACTCACTACGAACAATCTTTTACCGTGATTTTCGATCAGCTCCCTGAACAACCCATTGATATGACTATCGTCTTTGTTGAAGCCAAAGCCCACAACGACAATAGCATCGGAATTGTTATAAGAATCAAATAGTTGAACGTATCTTCGCGACATCGTTACAGAAGTCAGTGGTTTAAGACCACTTTGAGTCAAAATGAATGGGACGTGTAGTTGGTTAGCATCCAGTGCATCAAAGTCGTCGTTAGTAACAACCGTGTTCTTGTATGGGTTGTAGTAGTCATTCACACTGCCATTAAGATGGATAACATCAGGTACATCCAGGCCTTGCTGCTCAAAAATCGGTGTAAGCAAGCTGTTGTAATTGGCTGTGCCAATAGCTGAGAACTCATGATTCTGCGCAAAGCTGGCCAGGTCATGGTAATAGCCCGCTGCTGGTATATCAGCGATGTCTGGAGCTTGTTGTTTTATATAGTCTTGGGCTATTTTCAGGAAGACAGCCATCTTGGTGAATTTCGCCCACTCTGTTTCTGGTGAAAAGAGATACCGAAAGTGATCATCAATCAGCTTTTGATAGTCCAGAACCGTCGTAAATATATTTTCCAAAACCTTCTGAGCAACAGCACAAAGCAGCGATAAAGCTGTACTGGATTCGCTAATATCAAAGGTTCTGCTTTCTTCCAGTAACAGTTCCAGCGCAGTTGAGCCGATGCGATTGAATTCCAATCGGAACATTCCGGATACATCATCAAAAATCGGCAAATCGTCAGGAGCTGCTTCAAACAGCTCCTGATTTAGTCTTCTGACCAAATCCTGCCCGTGTGCTCCAACCAAAAGCTGCAGGAAAGCCGTAACATAGCGACGAAGATCGTCACTGCCTTCAGTACTTTTCACAACGTCCAGCATTGCGGAGTAATAATCGGAACTGAAGAGGCTTACATCCTGTGCTAGCAATTCGTTCAGTTTAATGACATGCGTATAGAGGCTGTCTCCAATGGACTTATCTGTGAGTTCAGAAAACTTGGCCTCGATCAATTCACGAGAAATGCCGAGGCTCTGCATAGCTTCATCACATTCAGAATCAAACTGATTGAGACGACGGATGATTTCTGTTCGGCGATACTCAATGGATGACTCAATAAGACTGGTGAATTCACTGCGACCGAACGCATGAATACGTTTATCTCGGAAGCCCTGAGGTAGCCAGTCCGCAGCATATGAAGAAGTCAGATCAACCGCCTGCAGTTGCTCTCTAAGTTGAGATCTATAGCTACTAGGGTTTTGGCGAAACAGATCAATAGCAAACTTCCCTCCACTAGGCAGCCCGTACCCGATTTCTGCACCGGCACCGAAGAAAAATCCAATTTTCATATAACCTCCTTGTTTAGTTAATTTGAACGCGGCGCTTGCCCGTTAGCAGCTGCTGCATCAGGGCTTTTTTCTCTTGCTTAAAGGCATCGAGCTTCTGTTGCAAGGCGGTGATTTCCTGATCGGCACAGGAGAGTACAGTGGCGATTTTTTGTTGCTCTTCCAAACTAGGGTACGGAATTCTTAAAAATGAGAAGTCGCTATAACTAATCTGTTTGCCATCACGAATTCCAATTACTGCTACTGCAAGATGTCCGATAAAATCATAAGACTTGTAGTAATGTTTGAAGAACTCATCGTCAATCTCTTTGATTGGTTCTAAGACAGTATACGCAGGGCTTACAAGACCTCGATAATTTGAATATTCCAAGCCGCCTTGGAATGATCGTAGGCTAATTATGAAGTTGCCCGGCACCACCAATTTGTAGCCTTTTGTTGAACCATCAGGCATCACAACTCGCCTTTCAAGAAGAGAGCGTGGCAAAACCCCTTGATCTTGAGTTACTGCTAATAGTTCTTCAGTATCCGAATTGTTCTTGGTTGATACAGTCTTGAATAGTTCGCTCGCCTTAAGCCACTTCCACTCCTCCCCAAACCTAACCCCATTATCATCCAGCAGACGCTTCTTGCCGGTGAGCAATTGTTGCATCAGGGCTTTCTTCTGCTGCTGGCTGTTAGCGAGCAGTTGTTCAGTGGTGGTAATGACCTTGTCCCAGGTGGAGAGAATTTGGGCGATTTTCTTTTGTTCGGGGAGTGGCGGCCATGCCAATTTTAGGTCAGCAAATCTAGATACGCCCAAGTGAGCTATAGATGTAGTCTTCTTTGATATTGATTGGAACGTCCCATCATATAAACACTGGAGGAATCGCTGAAGTGCGTAGTTTGCATTAACTCGGTCGCCAGCTTTGAAGCGCACCAAGGTATTCTGGAAACAACAGTTAGCAGGCTCTCCTTGATACATAGCAGGCCTACCAACCAATTCGGTACTTTGCCCTTCGTTCAAGAGTATATCACCGGGCTCTAGCTTATAACGCTCAAACTCTATATCAGTAAACGGCATCTCATTGATATCGCTGGTGTCGATAAAAGCTTCATATACGTTAGCCACTCGCAAGTACGGACGAACAACTCCCTCGGTGAAATTTGGAGATCTCTGCCTTCCGGCGGAGACATGACCAAATTCTTTTATCGCAGCCTTGGTCCACCCCTCAGGCACCATAACCCAACTCCTCCAGATACTTAGCCATCTCAGTTTCCAGCTCGCTCAGTTGAGCTTTCAGTTGCTCGCGCTCCGCACGCACGGCCATCAGGTCGATTTCTTCCTCTTCTTCAAAGGTATCGACGTAGCGCGGGATATTGAGGTTGTAGTCGTTCTCTTTAATCTCTTCGAGGCTGGCGACGTAGGCGTATTTATCAACGTCGGTGCCTGCGTGATACGTCTCGACGATTTTGGCGATGTTTTCTTGCGTGAGCAGGTTCTGGTTTTTGCCTGCTTTGAATTCTCGGCTGGCGTCGATGAAGGTAACGGCTTCTTCGGTTTTGTTCGTTTTAAAGATCAGGATCGCGGCTGGGATGCCGGTGCCGTAGAACAGCTTTTCTGGCAGGCCGATCACGGCATCGAGCAGGTTTTCGTCGATCAGTTGTTTGCGGATTTTGCCTTCGCTCGAGCCACGGAACAGTACGCCGTGCGGTACGACGACGCCCATGCGTCCGCCCTTCTTGCCTTTGGATGCAGGTTTCAGGGTTTCGATCATGTGCAGAATAAAGGCGTAATCGCCTTTGGTTTTTGGCGGTACGCCACGGCGGAAGCGGCTGAATTTATCGTGCTCGGCTTCGTCGTGGCCCCATTTATCGAGGCTGAACGGCGGGTTAGCAGTCACGATATCAAACAGTATCAGGTCGCCGTTTTTATCCAGTAGTTTGGGGTTACGGATGGTGTCGCCCCACTCAATTTTGTGGTTGTCTTCGCCGTGCAGGAACATGTTCATTTTCGCCAGCGACCAGGTCGAGCCGATGGCTTCTTGCCCGTAGAGGGCGTATTCCTTACTGCCGTGGTTGGCGGCGACTTTGCGGCCACATTTCATTAACAATGAGCCGGAGCCACAGGCCGGATCGCAGATGCTGTCACCGGGTTGCGGGTCGAGCAGCTCGGCCATGAGGTCTGAGACTTCAGGTGGTGTATAGAATTCACCAGCTTTCTGGCCACCGCTGGCGGCGAAGTTTTTGATCAGGTATTCGTAGGCGTTACCGATCACATCCAGCGTGCCGACGCGACTGGGCTTGAGGTTGAGGTCGTCTTTGGCGAAGTCTTCCATCAGGTGGCGCAGGATGGTGTTCTTCTGTTTTTCTTCACCGAGGCGGTCGGTGTTAAAGGAGATGTCCTGGAACACGCTTTTACCGGCGTCTTTGAGTTTGGTGCCGTTGGCTTCTTCGATGGCGTGCAGTGCCTGATCAATGCGCTCGCCGTTGCCGGGCTCGTGGCGGCGTTCATGCAACGCATAGAAGCTGGCGGACTTAGGCAGTACGAAGCGCTCGTTTTTCATCATCTCGTCGATGAGTTCTGGCTCGTCGCCGTATTCTGCCTTGTAGCCGTCGTAGTGATCCTGCCATACGTCTGAGATGTACTTGAGGAACAGCATGGTCAGGATGAAGTCTTTGTAGGTGTCGGCGCTGATGGTGCCGCGGAAGGTATCGCAGGCGTTCCAGAGGGCTTTGTTGATCTGATCCTGATTGATGAGTTCTTGCTGGGTTAGGCTCATGTGTACTGCTTCGTTTTTTGTTAGGGATGGCTGAGGGCTTGTTGCGGTGTAGATGGCTTCCTCTGCCTTGATAGACCGAGTATACCGGGTGTGGAGGTGAGGTGCATGTGTGGGATTGGGTCGGGGAGAAGCTCCCCTCCTACAGGGGGTAATTAGCGTCGGTCGTGCAATACCGGGGATTTCGTAATCGCGAATAGCCTTCGGCTGATTCACTCCCACATAGAAAACAACTGGTTCGCTCTCACAGAGAAGGCAACAACCTGATCACGCAAGACAATAGGTGTTTCAAGTCCAACCATCAGAAGGTAAATCTCGGAAGGTTTCGCGAATAGCCTTCGGCTGATTCTCTCCCACATAGAAAACAACTGATTTGCTCATACAGGGAATGTGACCCACCGGGGGTTTAGAGTTAGCATCTGTTATTGATTTTTGTGGTGAAGATGTCGGGAAGAAGCTTCCCTCCTACAGATGATGATTAGCGAGAATAGTACAGAGCCGGATATGCCCTAATCGCGAATAGCCTTCGGCTGATTCGCTCCCACAGAGAGAAGAGGTAATTTGCTCACTCAAGGTGATTCCAGTCCAGATATCAGAAGGCGCGGCTCTGAAGATTTCGCGCATAGCCAGACAAGCTGGCTGAAGCGCTCCTACATGGAGGGAGGAGTCGTAACGGGAAGAGCGTGCGTGTCGGGGAGAAGCTCCCCTCCTACAGGGGGTAAGTAGCGTCGGTTGTGTAATACTGGGGGTTTCGTAATCGCGAATAGCCTTCGGCTGATTCGCTCCCACAAAGAGAAGAGGTAATTCACTCCCACAAACGGGAGCCGAGGCTCCCGTCTGTTGCTACTGATGTGAATCAGCGCTTAACGCGGTACACAGCCAGCGCCGGTGCTGTGGTTACAGCCATCGGCATCAATAAAGAGCTGGGTAGAATACTCTTCGATCGGTAGCTTCTGAACCTGCTGACCGTCTTCTGTCAGTGCCTCAACATAGTTGATAAAGCCCTGCGCGTATTCGGTGTAGGTATCTTCATAGTTACCTGCATCAAACGGTACGCTGAAGGTGGTGTAGCCATCCTGACCTGACGCGATGAAGTCGTTGGTGACTACGCGATAGGTTGCTGCTGGATTAATGGCAGCCCAGGTGCCTGCAACCTGCGAGTTCACCTCGACATTGCTGACACGGCTACCTTCTGCCTGTGAAGCATCAATGTCATAGCGCAAGCCGGACGCGTATGGATACGAACCACTTGAACCGTCGTTATCGAGGAAGTTAGCCAGGGCATCTTCGAGGACGTCGATAATCTGCTGGCCTGTCATATCAAGAATCACCAGGGTGTTAGAGAAAGGCAGCAATGTGAAAGCGTCAGCAATGGTGACGTCACCGGCGGCCAGATCCACACGAACACCACCGCCATTCTGAATGGCAATATCCGCAGTTGGCGTCACCGTCAAGAAGGCTTTAGCAACTACGTTTGAGATATCAGAACCATTTTCATAGGTTGCTGAAACGTCGCAAATCGTAGAGCGCCCCTGTCCCGGTATACGTTCAAGGCAGAGATCTTCGGCATTGGTACCAATCACTGTCTGTTTCAGCACATCGACGTCTTCGTTGTAGACATCCAGAATCGTCTGAGTCGTCGCATCTGGGCGGATAGCAACGATTTCGTCCTCTTTCGTCAGAGCCGTTGTCACTCGAGTAACATCGGCACCAGTAAGAGTGCGGGTTTCTTCTTCGTTGTACTCATACTCGAAGGTGGTACTGATCGGCATATAGGGCTGACCAGCACATGCTGTGACATTACCGTCGGTATCAAAGTCGACATCTAGCTTGCCCATCAGGTGGGCGTATTCCCATGCCTGTACCACACAAACAGTGTTACCACCCGCGTCGGTGACAACCGTTGGGTATTCACCCTGTGTATTAAAGCCCAGCTCTGAGAAGGTCTCATCGCCTAGCAAGGTATGAGAATCTCCACCAACAATCACGTCAACGCCATTAAGTGCTGCGGCCAGTTCGAGATCATTGGCGTACTGATAGTGGGTCATCAGGATGATTTTATTCACACCCATGCCAGTCAGTTCATCAATGTACTGCTGAGCCGTTGTGGTTTCGTCAGAGAAAGTCGTACCGTCATCCGGGCTTGATGAGTTCTTCGTTTTACCGGCAATGTCAATGCCGATGATGCCAATTTGCTGACCTTCGCGCTCAACGATGGTGTAAGGCTCAATGTAGCCTTCGGCAATGGCTGAGCTTTCAGCAGGGTTAACGTTCGCTGCCAGTGTTGGCGTCACACACGCAGACGAGTTCAGTGAATCAAGGAAGTTCGCCAGACCCGTATCGCCATCATCAAACTCGTGGTTACCAAGGGCAAACGCATCAAAGCAGATCTGGTTCATCATGTCGGCGTCGGCGCGACCTTTGAACAACGAGTAATACAGCGTACCGGTAATGGCATCACCTGAATGCAGCTTCAGAACATTGTCTGACTGCATCTCAAGGCTGTTGAATAGGCTGACCATCATAGGGAAGCCACCGTAAGTGACATCCACTTCTGCAATAGCTCCGCCTTCGGCGCCTGTTTCAAGACCCAGCTCAGATACATCAAAGCCGAAATCGTCAGCCGCGAGATGTGAGTGGTGATCATTCATGTGCAGAATGCTAAGCGACATGGAGTTATCTTCATTCGATGGCGCTTGCTGCCCCGGTTCACCCTGCTCGCCTTGTGGCCCCTGTGGTCCTTGTGGGCCAGCTGGCCCTTAAGCTCCTTGTGATCCGTCTTCTCCGCCACATGCAGAGAGACCTGCGACCATGGCTGCCAGTGCTGTAAGTTTCCACACTTTCATGATTAAACCTTTAATGCGTTTAGTTGATAAAATTCACCAACACATTAAGAACGAACGCTTACCATCCGGTGACAGTCATCTGGCAAATCCGTGACAGAAGGATTTCAGATTAGTGACAAGCAGTGCACCACTGATCTGTATCAACTTTTTTGCATTGCCCCTCTTGGAAGTGAAAAATCCTGCCTTATATAAGAAGTAACCGAACGGAAAAGCACGATCCCGGGAGTGCTTCATCCGCCAGGCGAAACCTTTAAATGCGCAATGCGCACGAGTGTTTTATTTGGTGTGGAGAAACTTCTATGACTCATTTAATTAATCGTTCAACTCTGTTTGATGATCTGTTCCGCGATGTTGCACCTGGCTTTTACGTAAAACCGCTTCATGGTGACGCGTTACCTAAGAGCGTGAAGGTTGATGTCACTGATGCCGGTGAAAATTACCTGATACATGCCGATATACCCGGCGTATCAAAAGAGGATATTCATGTTGATATCGATGGCGCACAAGTATCAATTAAGGCAGAAATAAAACAGAAAGACAGTACGTCCGATGATCAACGCGTGCTGCACAGCGAACGCTATTACGGTTCGGTATCCCGTAGCTTTGAGCTGCCACAGGACGTCGATATTGAAAGGTCCGCAGCGGAGTATAAAGATGGCGTCCTGCAACTGACTTTACCGAAAAAAGTGCAGCAGGAATCTCAGCGGCGACTGACTATCAACTAACCCCCTGGGAATCCATTCAGGCCACTACAGAAGTAGTGGCCTGGCCCTAGTCTTAGTCCTGGTACCAATCCAGTATTAAGTCTCTCCCATCAGGACAAAGCCCCTTCCAATTGACTGAGTAATGGGTAAGAATTAGCCATTATTTTGACACAAGGTCTCCCGGTGGCAGGGTTACGAGAAAGGAAACTGGCGATTACAGCAGACCTTCATTGGTCGCTGGAAGAAATGAGGGCGAAGGAACTCGGCAAGCAGTTTCTTCTGAACCTCAGTGAGTTTCTTCCCGTATACAGCCCAGCCCTTCGTCAGGTGTACTCTGACTACGATACTTACTTCACAAAAACCTCAGTGGTCATTCTTCCTGACCCTGCCGACTTTACGGCCACCTACTCTCACATCCCAGAAAAATCGGTAAAAGCGACGGGCCTGTTACTGCATCCGACGCCTGATGGTGTTGGTGTTAATCTCAGATTGAAAAATCAGAAATCCAGAACACTGCCCTTAGAAACTGCCTTTCAGCTCGTTCGCAAACAACTCCGCGGCCCGTTTCTTCCCGTGGTAAAACGTGGCGACCTCAGAGACTTTGATCAACTCACGCCTTGTCTGCATCTCAATGCGTTAGCTTTGGGTAATGCAGACACTCTTTCGCGGTTCGAGCGTATTGATATCGCCAACGCGCTGGAAGAACGCGTTGAAGAGCTGGTCATGGCTGCCCACTTACTCGGAGTTTAGAAGCCCTTTAGGCTTTGCTGGCCTGGCCTTTATCGCGGATAGCAAAGTAGTTAAGAAGAGAAACAAAAAAGCCGCTGCATTGCTGCAGCGGCTTTTTAAATTCTGGTAGGACTACCCAGATTCGAACTGGGGACCTCTACCATGTCAAGGTAGCCTTCCAAATCCGCTAAGCGTCTGTTTTATAAGGGATTTAACCCTTAAAACCGTGCGCAATGAGCGCAATAAACGCGAACCGCGCAACCTTTTAAAATCAATGACTTAGGTTTTGCGCAACCACTGGATATTGCCAATGGATATCAACACCACGCATAGGCTTGTAACCAAGCGCGAGAGAGGTTGAATACGAAATGAAGAAAGTTCTTTTTGTGTGCTCTCAGGCGAAGCTCAGAAGTAAAACAGCTGCGCACTGCATTGGTGGCATTGATGCCAGATACGCTGGTACTGATGATGACGCAGATATCGTACTAACTACCGATCTGATCAACTGGTCAGATGTAATTGTGTGTATGGAACGACACCACGCTGACCGCATTTCTCGGAAGTTCGCCGATGCAGACTCGGTACAAGTATGGGGCATTGAGGACGTTTACGACTACATGGAAGACGAACTGGTGTGGATGTTACGGCGCAAGTCTGAGGATCTACTTAAAGGCGCGCCGGAGGATGAGTAGCATGACGAAAGTTGCAGTTATTGGCGGTGGAAGCAGCGCTCAAAGGGTAGCGAAGATGCTGGCCGAGATAGGGAGTATTGAAGTGGTCGATATTGAAGACGTTAGCAAATCGGACATACAGTCTATCTGCCCGACTGGCCTAAGTGTAAGTAACCCAGAGCTTTGCTTTTGAGCGAAGCGAAATAAGACAACAGTGAATTGTTATGCACGCATAGCACGGAGATTAAAGCGTTGGAATTAAAGAAGAACGACAAATTAAAAACGCCAGAATGGGTATTGCGAGAGCTGGGGGAAATTGACCTTGACCCTTGCGCTGGGATTGACACCACCATTGCCAAGAACAACTGGGCGATTGAGCGCGGCGATAACGGGCTGGAGCGCGACTGGTTTGGGTTTGTTTACTGCAACCCGCCATTTAGCCAGAAAGAGCAATGGTCGCAACGTATGATCGACCACGGCAATGGTATTCTGATTTTACCAGAGCGCGGATCTGCGCCCTGGTTCGGCCCGCTTGCTCAAGCTGCTGGGTGTTACTGGGTGATGGGTAAAAAGATCAATTTTGTAGGTGGCCCAAGCAGTAATAATTTAGGAAGTGTACTTTTCCCGTTTGGTGATGATGCACGGGATAGGATACTGGTGAGCAACCTGCCGGGGCATTTTGTGACCGTGAAGCACTACCGGGCCAGAGAGTGTGCATAACGCCGGAATCGCGCGCGAGGTACGAGTCGCACTGATCCGTGTGTTATTTAGGTATGACCATGACCTCTATATCGGGAGCGGCAACCCTGGCGCGACGAGCAAAGCGCTCTTCGCCGGGCTTGCAGATCAGGACAATGACGGGCATCCGCCCTGTCGATCGAGCGTAGTAAAGAGCCTGGCCTACAGCCTCCGCCCATTTATGGCACCAGTCGAATTCGATGGCGTGAGTGTCGGTCAGGCAATCTACCCGGGTGCGGTCTTCGAGGACATATTCGGTTTGACCGCCCATATGTGGGCAATACGCGCCAACGTAGTCAGCTTCCATTGGTCTCGTCATTTGCTGCAGCTTGATTCATTGCAGCAATGTAGCCTAAACGGAATGACATCGCATCTTTAATGACAGGGTGATCGGGTTCGAGTTCGGCGATAGAAAACAGGGCCTTCTTACCGCAAGGTTTCTGAGTAATGATGAGGTTTTCAGTGATTGCTATTACTTCCATGAGGTGCTCCTCCTTATTGATAAACAAAATATTAAGGAATCCAATTGCAAGGGTCATCGGTAACAGAAGTTCAATTTATCCAATGCAGACAAAATGGCATACTTTGTCTAAATGGGAAAATTGAGGCTAAAGGTATGCATGGTGTGGCCGGTCTGGGCAGTCGACTTCGAGAAGCGCGCAGGGAGGCGGGGCTATCAGCTGATTGGATGGTGCGCTTTCTTAATGGGTACTTAGTATCAGCAGGTATGAAGCCCGTAGGCATACAGACCTATTACAGCTGGGAGCGAATAGGCACTCCCAGAGAAAGACCGGGGAAGTCCTACCCTCACCCGCTGATTTATAAGCTGGTGCTGATCCCGCTGGGTGTGACTGGATACTGGCTGTTCAATGGGGATATGGGCGGCAAGATAGTAAAGTACAGAAAGGATCTTCCTCAGCTTGAGAAGATCAATTACGGCATCGAACAGAAATCAGGAGTAACGCTGCCTGATCGCTTGAGAATAGAATTCAATCGAGTTGAGCCGCTTTTGAGCAATGGCCAGAAGCGAGGATTATTGGAATTGTTAAAGGCTATTAGATGATAGGCGGCTGGTCATACGAAGAAGCAGCAACACTGATACTGACGTGCTACGCGCTCAGCTTCGTTATCGTTATTGCGTCTGACACGGTACCCACCAAGTGGCGAACGTGGACCATGGTGCACTGTGTTGCGCTGGCGGTACCTATCGCAACACTGGCCACCTCAATTCTGGTGGCGATACCCGGCCTTATGATTCTTGGCCTGGTAATCGCCGCCACGTCCCGGGTTAAGCGTCGATAGCTTTCAGCTTCGGCGATACACGCTCAATCAAGTGATTCCTGCGCAGCTTCAGCAAGTCGATCTGACGGCGCTTTTCTTCTGCGCTGAGACTTCCGTTTTTCTCAATGGCCTTAATCCGGTTGCGGATCTCCTGTAGTCGTCGGTTCACCTGATTCAACAACTTACGCATGCCAAGCAGGTCACGGTTTTCCCTCAAGGTGTCGGCGTACTCTTCCATGTCGCCCTCTTCTCTGTACTTCCTCATATCCGCATAGAGGCGGTCAGCCTTACGCAGTGAGTCATAGAAAAGCTCTGCGTCTTTTGTGTAAGACGGCCGAGAAGCATCACGATAGAAGCGTTTGATCGGCTGATACTCTGTCAGGAAGACTGACGGTTTTTCAGTATCGCTGAACTGACGAACCGCCACGTCAGGGATGGCCGACACCCATGCGCCAATCTGACCCAGGTAGCCACCAATTAGAAAGTCCATTTGCACCGGTGACAGTGCGTAGTTGGAATCCTCACCAAATACGCCCGTGGTCACCTTGCTCAGCATCTTAGCGGCGCCTGTCGTGCCTTCATTGACCCGGTTGCTCTTGCTCAGTCGAGACTGACCAATGGTTTCAATCTGGCGCTCGGTGAATGAGTCTTTGTTGGCGTACACGTCCAGTACTGGCTGGAACGCTTGCGGCACAGGGCTGAATGAAAACGTGCCTGTCAGCATGTGCCAGATTCGCTCACGGAACAGTTTGCCGGTCGCCTCATCATCCATGCCCTGCTCAAGTAGTCGCTCGGTCACCGTCGCAATGGCACCCACTTCAAACGGTTTCGGGATGGTAATGACATGATCCGTCTCTGGAATGCGGAACCACCAATACGAGTCCTTCAACCAGTCCGGGGCCTTGCGGTATTCCTCATCATCTTGGTTGTGAGCAAACAGCGTCATGGTGGCAACTGATAAAGCGCCAACCACAGCAGAGAACCTGGCAGCCGCCTTTTTCTCCTCAATGCTGGTTTCGATACTGCCAACGCCAAGCATCTGCAGAACCACCTTGGTCGACGGCTTTACACCAGAGCGATAGAGCTTATCCAAACCTTGCAGGCGAGCATTCAGGAATGGCACAACGTCGATCAGGAAGCGAACTGCAGGCCACGCACCATGCGCGGAAAAGTCCATCAGGTCGCGAGCCTGAAACGCGGCGTACATGGTTCCCTTGCCTGCATCCTCGGCCTGCTTAAACGCGGCCGCACGGTTCACGTTCTCCAGACTATTGTTCACATCCATCCATTTGTCCCAACCGATGAGTCTGAGTATCTGGCGCGGATTCTTCACAATATTCGCACGGCGCATCTGACCATCGATCTGATAGCGAATAGAGTCAGCATCTTCACCGTAGACGTGACCAAAGCTGAACGCGCCACCAGAGGCCATCAGGCGCGCCCGTTCGTAACCATTGCGATCAAGCAAACCGAACGACTTTAGGCCCTGCGCGATGTTACCCGCCGCGTTCTTTTTCATATCGGTAACCGCCACGGCGCTCATGGAATCCCGCAGAAGGTTGGCTACGACAAACTGAGGTGTACTGGTTGTCAGGTTGGTGAAAGTTCTTTTAAACCAGCGCATGGCCGACATGGCATAGCCGTTCATTCCGGTATGGTTGAGACTGGTCAGCGATGAGTAGACCATAGGGTCAGAAATGTCGTACCACTCTTTTTCGCCATTGCGCAGAATGAAGGTGCTTTGCTTTTTGTCCCGAGCTGCCTCTACAGTTTTCTCCGCCGCGCCCAGCTCCACCGTGTTATCAATACCCTGCTTCGCCGCCATGTTCTTGAGACTGGCGTCAACAAGATGGTGGAAGTTCATCAATGTGTTCTGCAGGAGGTCATTCAGGTTCTGGGTACCGCCCTTCAGCTTTTTGTAAGCCTGCTGGCGAGAAAGCCCACCCATTACGCGGGGGCCGGTAGTGTCGTCGTTATCTTCGTCCAGTCGGTAGAAAGGAACGTAAAACTCGTTCGCCCACATTTCCCGGTTTTCACTGGTGATAATTCCTGACTCTTCAGCAATCGCCAGAACGTCATCCCGGTACTGCTGGAACTCTTTGAACACCTTTTCATACAGGGCGTTACGGTTACCGCCGTTTTTCAATTCGCCGCGGTTAAGTCCTTTCAGAGCCTGAATGTCTTCCGGAGTGAACAGATTTTCACGACCTTCGGCCATCAGCTTTTCGCCGCGGTTACCGGCGATCCACCCCATGAAGCGCTCAATCTCAGCGGACGAGCCCAGTTTATTCAGGGTATAAATCAGGCCGTTAGTGTCTTTCTTCACATCGACGATACCGTCTTTGTTCATAAAGATACGGCCTGCGTTCATCATCGCAGACACAGCACCAGAGGCGGCATTGCTCATTTTGGCGCGAGCCCAGGCAGAACGAGTGATGTTTTCTTCACTGGTGATATTGCCGTCAAGCAACTTCTTATCCAGCTCCATCAATCCAGCATAGCGATCAACCAGACCCTGACGGACCTTTAAGCGCCAGCCATCCATGACGCCGCGCACTTTTTCGGCGGCAGTTTCTACCGGGCCTTTCGGCCCGATTTTAGAGAGGGCTGATTTCTCGGCATCGTTAAGGCTGGAGTCTTCCGCAAGGTCGTCGGAGAGCCGGGCAAGGGTTCCGCCATCCTGGCCAGACGTGCCGTTATCCCGAAGGTGACGACGCCCTTTTTCAATCAGCGCCAGAGTGTCTGTATCCGTCCAGTCGATATCAGGATTGAATCTGCGAATCAGGTCTCGAAGGGCAGCAATAACACGCTGTACCAGCCCCATCTTCTTACCTTTCTCGGCAAGGTGGGCAATGTATTCCAGAACAGCAATGCGGCGCTCATCTGGGTTGTCGTAGTCGAAAGCGTAGCGATCAATGTCTTTGTTTATCACTGAATGTCCGGCGCGATAATAAATATCGTCCAGCATTTCCAGATAGGCTTTGCCGCCCAGCTTTTCGTTTTGCTTCAGGTAGTTGATAACGCCGCCATGGCCGACCACCTCATGCAGGAATACCCGCTTGGCGTGATATTGGTCCCGGATGTTTCCGGCGACGATGTAGGTTTTGCCGGTCTTAATATCGTAGGCACCGTCGGCGCTGTCGAAGTATGCGCCAAGGTCAATCTTGACGCGGCCGGGCAGATCCAGACTCGTTTCAACGACTTCAACAGAGTCCATGCCTTCAGCCATATCCTCAAGCCATCCGCGAACCTGCTTGGCAGTGCTTCGGGTTTGTACTCGAGAGTTACCGCTGAACTGGCTGGCCAGAGAGCGTATCTGCTCATCAACATCGTCAGAGAGAGAGGCCAATACCCCTTCGTTCTGAATATCTTTCAGAAACTCTGAGCGATCAGCTTCAGATGAGAACGTGAACGTCGGAGTGCCTTCTGGCTTGCCACCACCATTCGGCTTGTAATAACTCCGCATTCTTGCGCGGATGTAATAGCCATTATGCTTTTTAGCGGCTTTACTTAGGGCTTCGTATCCATCACCCATGTCGCCACTCATGTTCACAACAAATAGCGGGTCCCCGCTTTTGCTATGAGTGGAGTCCATTGTTGTAATGCCGAGGTCATCCAAGTCTGAATCCGAGTCTACGCTCACGCTGGCCACTTCTCCGGGGGCATTTTCACTGACTACCCGGTCAGGAATCTCAAGGTCTTCTATCCGATTGAACAGCTCGTCAACAGACTTAACGCTTGAGTAGTCGTAACCAACCTCTCTGAGCGACTGCGCAGCATCCTTGTCGGTCTGCTTTTCGAGTACGAGAATTCTGGTCGAAACCTTAGTACCGGCTCGCTCAAAGGTAACTGACGGCATTTTGATATCGGCAACCGTATATATATCCTTCATCGCATCAGACGAGAGCAGCTTATCGAATTGTTTATCTGCCGCCGGCCCTGTTGGAATCAGCGCAACAATACGCCCGCCATCCCGAAGGTGGGCCCCCGCCTTCCCTACATGGTCGGCAGCCGTCTTGCCGCCGTGACCATAAGGCGGATTCATCACGATAGCGTCATACTTATTAACGATATGGTGATCTTCAAACATTCCAGTCATTACGTCGCCAGAGAAACGAAGCGACAACTTCGATGCAAGGTCTGCGCTCGGTTCAATGGCCTTGTTCTTGGTATAGTCCGGGAACCAGCGAGCAATGGCGCCGTGACCGCCGCTTGGCTCTAAAACATCTTCTCCAGGTCGAATATTGGCCATCTCGACCATCTTCAGGCCGACCGGCTCTGGAGTGGCAAAATAATCAGTCCCTTCACGCCCGGCAGATGAGCGGCCAGAACCTTGCTTTTTGGTGCCGTAGTAATACGCTTTGGCTTTATCCCACTCCGTAAGCTGCTGCGCCTTGGAGCGGTCCAGCGCTTTCCCGCCCTTACCATCCTCTGGGGATATAGAGAATTCATCAGCCTGCTCGTAAGCTTCGATGAACGATTCCTTCAAGCCGCGAGCAACTTCACCCATTGCAAGGTTTTCTGCGGTTCCTGATCGCTGAGCAATACGACTAGCAAAAGCAAAGCGCTCCCAGCTGGTATCAATGGTCAGATACCGGAACATGGCATCACTGGCCTGTCCTACTCGGTAAATGCGCCCTTCCTGCTGAATGGTTGCGGTAGGCTCGCTCGGCATACCAAGGTGCAGCAATACACGCTGACGTTTACCGGTAGTGTCGTGTAGTGAAACCCCCTCCCTCATGGCTGCTCCTTGAGCAAGCACCGGTGCTGTATTGCTGTCATCATTAAAACGATCTGCAATAGCCAGTCGCTCCTTGTTCGGTACATCACCGTTGTAGATCATAAGATCTGGAAAGGCGTTCTTCAGAGTATCAATCGCTGACGGAAGACGACTAAAGGCGGATATCAGGTCGGAGAACTCTTCACTGAATTCGTCATAGACGGATGCTATCTCGTTTGGCATGTCTTCCGTGCTTTGACGGAATGGATTCGTAATTCCACCCTTCTTGAATCCGTGCATAATCAAGACCTTACGGCCGAGATCGAGATTCTTACGAACGATCGGAATTACCTCTTGAGCCTTAATGCCCTCCAAAAAGTACATTCTGGTATGGTAATCAAACCCTTTGACTATAACCTCACGCAACTTGTGCGCACCTTTTTCCTTATTCTCAAATAGCCATTTAAGGGCCTCATCAACCCGATGGCCAAGCGCATTTTCTGTCTTGATAAACTTGCGGTCGTAATCAAATTCCGTTTCTAGCACCCGGCCGCGCAGCACTCCCTCGCTTTTCAGCCACGAATTAAAGTTCCTCTGCAGAAGGTTGCGGTCAACCTTGGCGTCCGGTTCGGTCAGTTTGTTGTAGCGCATCCGGTATCCGAAGTGCTCCACCATGAACTGCTCATAATTTCCGCCAGAGTTATACCCGACGTTCTCGTCCTTATCGCTGCCCCAGTCAAATAAGAATCCCTGCCCAAGCCTTACGTTCTTTTCGTAGGCGAATGGAGTTGCTGAGAGCATGAGGGCTCTTGGACGATTTTCACTGCTCGTGCTTTCGATCAGTGCGCGCTGCTCTTCAACGGCCTTTCTGCTCTTTTCGAGTAGCTCTGCTGGAATGCTCTGCGCCGTTCGCCTTAATTCAGCGATTTCCTTGTATACCTCTGGTTGTAGCGCCTCTGCCCTGGTGTATTCAGTTCCAGGCTGCATCGCCAGTCCGCGAAGACGTCGGAGCGACGCAGTGTCGTTGCCCGCTTCGTTCTGGCTTAGCTTGTGGGCCTCATCAATGACAATCGCATCCCAATTTCTGGAGAAAAGTGCGTCATTGCCGCCGAAGTTTGCAAAGGTGGTGACCACTACGCCAGATCCGGCTGACCGGGTGTCGGGCAACTCTTCAACGGCAACATCAAAGAAACCTTTTGCCGCCTCCCGCCAAGCGTCATTGATCGCTCTCGACGGGGTGACGATGAGGATATTCGATTTGCCCTGATCCAGCAGGCGACGGACATATCCCATGCCTGAGAATGTTTTTCCTGTCCCGGTGCCGTTAGTGAGTAGGACGCCGTACCCATCTGGCTTTGAAAGCCGATTTTCAACAAAAACGACATCCTCAACCTGTCCGGAATCAAGAAAGGGCATGCGCTCAGCTATCTGGCTAGAACTGCCTGGCGAAACGTTACCCGAAGCAGCTCCTAATTTTTTCGGTCTTTCTACCTTACCGGTTTTTGCAGGGCGACCATCAGACTCTCTTGGTCCTTGGTGCTCAGCAAGAAGTCGGCCTGTGCCAGCGCTGTCGCTTCTTGGGTGGTCAGTATCTCTGGAAGGGCTTGGCTCCAGTCCGGATTTTTTGACCGATACTGGCTGACTGCTTCGTTTTCCAGTAGGAGCGGAGCTACGGCTATCCACGGGAGAATCAGGTTCGTACTGCCCCCGACCTGCCCCCTTGCCATTCTGCGCAGCTGGTTGTCTGCCTTCTCCAGATCTTTCATCTGAAATATTTTCTTCAACTTCGGTTGTTGCATCAGCCCTGTCGCTGCTATCTGATTCCGAACTTCCTGCGGGATATAAAGCATCTTCTGCCCCCTGCTCTAAAATGGTTTCAATATCAGCAGACTCTACTTCTCCGGCAGAATCAAGGCCCTCAAATTCAGCTGCGCGTGGATCATACTTTACCCCCATATACCATGACTTCAGGTATGGCTTAACAACATTACCAAGATCATCAGTCATCGCTTTAGCAAAAGCGGCAAATGTACGCGCCCCTTTTTCTATGTGATAACCAGCAAGCGTCAACCCGGCCTGAAGGATTTCAGGGTCGATGCCGCTATTCATCTGGCCTAGTTTTTTCTTTAGAAGTGCCCGCGCTTTTTCTGCCGCGTCCTCTGTAAAAATCTTGTTTTCTACTTTCGGCCTTGCCGGCTTCTCTGCCTTCGGTTTTTTCTGAGATTCTTCAATCACTTCAGGGGGTTCGGCCTGGTCAGCATCAAGGCCGGCATCAGGCCCAAAGTCATCATTCACCTCAGTAGCGCTTGCCCGTGGCGCATCAGCAATGTCAGAGTTCCCAGCCTCCGCTGCGCCCTCTGGTACCGGATGAAGCTCGAAACCACCTTCTACTTCTACCAGCTCGTAACCTGGGTGCTTCTTCAGCGCCTTGCGAGCCGCGCCTTTGTTCTTGTATGGGTTGCCGGCACTGTTTCGGATAATAGGTTTTTTGTTGTTTTCGTTTTGGCGGTTGTTGCCAAACGAATTTTCAAGGCCGCTGACGATGCCGCCATTACTCCACCACTCATCAGAGAATTTATACTCATCAAGATCCACGGTCTCGTTGCCACTGTGAATCTCTGGCCGACCGTTTTTGAATGGCGCTACATTTGCCCTGCGGCCGCGCCTGGAATTTACATGGAACGGACTGCCGTCCTTTCCGCGTATCACGGCACTAAAGTTGAATTCTTTATCGGCTGCGGATATATCCGAGTTATCTTCTAGCCCTGGTGGCTCCCCATAAACCAGCTCCTCCTGAAGCGCCTCAATCTCATCCCCTCTGGAGAAAAGGTAAGCCTCGGCGTCAATGCCAGCTTCCTGGTCGGGACTATCCTGAAAACTGGAAAAGAACTCATAACCAAACTTATCACCGCGCGCGATAGCCTCCGCAATAGCCTCATCAATGGCCCATGCGTTCCTGTCTGCAGAAGAAATAAGCTGCGAAGATATATGATCCCTCCGTGTCCCTCCCGCCGACACGCCATTTGCTGGCGTCGGGGCGGTTAGTCGTCCAGAAACTGTCAGAAGCCTACTCCCCGGCGGAGTGTCGTCGATCCAAGTGTCGTAACGATATCCGTTGCGAATATTATCTTCAGCATCAGGGGATAGTTTGAATTCCGGAGACACATAATCATCAGAAAAAAGGTATTGCGCAAGCATTCTGACATCCCTTTCTCTCGGCTCTCGCGGGGAGTTTTCCAGCCGATCAGACAGCCAAAAGTCGCCTCTTTTGTCGGCTTCCTGAACGCTGTTTTCTATCAGCCACTCCCACACCAAGCCCTCCACGTTTCTTTCTGGGAATGGCGTAGTTACCGAGCCTGTAGCCGTGGAAACCTGTTCGCCAGGGCCCGGAGCCTGATCATGCACCCCTTTTCCGATAAACTCTTCTTGGCTTGAGCTATTGTTCTCATCAAGAAGGTTACCCTGCCCTCGCGCTGCCGCCTGATCTGCCTCAGTATCTGACCCCGCCAAGGCAAACGAATCCACCTCTGCGTCTGCCTTTGCTTTCTGCTGAGATTTCCGTTCAGTTTCTGAATTTACCTTCTCGGCCTGCTGGCGCTCTGCTTCCTTCTGGCGAAGGTCTTCTTCCGTATAGGACGTTAAGAGCTCCTCTTCAGCTTCCGGCTCTCTTTCGCCTTTGACCCACTCTGGCTCTTCACCTCGGTCGGCGGATTCTTTTTCCAGTGCTCGTTTGTCTGCAGCGCGTACAACACTTGCGGGTCTAACTTCTTGGCCATTTTTATGTGCCTCTGTGAATACGAATAGTCTCAGGCTGAATTCTACCGGGTCGTCGCCAAACTGCTTGGCTATTTCGGTAACTACATTTTCAGGAAGCCCGGCTTCCAGCGCTTCGCGAATATCATCAGCGAGTGCACGCCCTACACCGTTACCGCCCGGCACGGCCTCATAGTCAGCATCAGTAAAACGCTGATCGCCAGAGGATGCAATACGCTTTATCGCATCAGAGTATCGCTGAGGCACAGGATCAGAGTCAGCAAACCCCGCCTCTTGCGGCGTCATTTCACCGCGCATCACCTTGCGGAATTTAATCAAATCCTCGCGCTCTGGGCGAGCATGGGTTCGAGCATAATCATTACGGTCTTCTGTAATATGATCAAGTGCATAACGAACGGCACGAGCCTGCCCTTTACCGAGTGCACGCCCCTTTAGTGCCTGATCAATGGTTTTCTTTAAGCCTTTCACACCAAGACGCTTCACATTATCCGGAGCATCCTGAAACCACTTAGGATTTTGAGAAGGGGTGCGGCTTACCACTCTGTCATTTTTATCACGCACGTATGTTACGCCGCCACCTGGCACCAACTCATTCGACATATTCTGCAGAATGCTTCTAAAGTGTGAGCGCAAGAGTCGACCGTCATCCAGCCCTTTCGGAAGCTTGTGCTTGCGGATCTGATCTTTTACGCGGTCGGCCAAATCATCAGTACGGTCAGCGCTGTTAAAATCGATACCGCGCTCTGGCTCGTAGTCCTGAATAGCCAGTGTTGATTTCTCAGGCGACTGACTTTCAAACTCAATAGGCGCATCCGGGCCCGGCAGCTCTTCAACGTCAGCAACTGGCGGCACCGGCTCCTGATCTATAGTGATCTCATCGACAGGAATTTCTTCGATGTCTTCAGGGCGCATTCTCGCTGGCGCATTGCCAGGGTCTTGCCCCTGCTGCTCAGTCATTGCCCGTTCAGTTTGCTGGCGCGCCGCCTTGGCTTCTTCCGTAGTACCCATGTAATACGGAGCATCTACCGATGCGGGGAGTAGCGGCATCGCCTGAACCTGATCATGCGACTCCTGTGTATTCTCTTCTTGAGCTGGTTCGCCCTCAGTCAACTCGCTGGTCTGCTCCTGAATGGACGGCTTCTCTCTCGGAGTACCTTTGGTGAGTGCACCCATAGCGCCACCCATACCGGCGCCAAGAACACCTTCATTCAGCGCATTAGTTGCAACACCCTCCATTAGGTCGCGATCAGGGTCTACGCCCTCATTCACCATGGCGCGGTTAATGTTGAATTGCTCCATACCGCCCTGAGCAGCTTCCGGGACACCTTGACCAACCGCCTGCATGCCGGCATTCGTCAGACGTTTACCAGTACCAACGCCGCGAATGAGATTGTCGATATAACGCCCGCCAATGGCATCCAGCGTCAGGTTGGCAGTAATTGTAAGAGGGTCCGCCTGAACAGAGGTAGCAACACGCTCTGCCAGCGCCTTGGTCGCGGTTTTCCGCAATTCACTGACCGTTGCATTAGGGTTCTGCTGATGCAGCTGGTAGTACAGCTTTCGGAATTCGTTAGACTCGTCCAGGTCTGTATCAGACAGATTCAAAATCTCATCACGAACCTGAATGCCCATCTGACCGCCGGTTATGCCAGCACCTGCAAGCGCCTGACCAGTGACGCCAGCGCCAGAGCGAATCATACTCTTGGCATATTCCTGTGCCGCTTCTTTGGTCATGCCCTTAGCCAATCCGCGCTTGATCAGGTTTTTCGTAACAACCTTCGCGCCAACTTTGGCTACCGCACCGGTAAAACCAAAACCAGTTACAACCTGACCGGCCAACTGACCAGCCATATTGGAAAACTGCAGACCTATCGATTCAGGGTCTGACCAGGCTTCGCCAAATTGTACGTCGCCGTTTTCGTCCTCTGAGAAAAACTTCTTACCCATCGCCTCGCGGCCAGAGTCAGACATCTGGTCAATCTGACCTTCTGCCCAGTTCTGAGTCGCGTCACGCAATTTCCCAGCGGTTTCTGAGCCGGTGATCTGGTAAACAGTTTCCGCCATGCCAGCGGCGGATTGGCCCGCCCCCATCTGGAAGGCATCGACGGCATCACCGCCAAAACCTTGATCCCCACTCTCAGCAACGCGCTGCGCTTCAACGTCTGCCGCGGTTTTTCGATGGGAGAACCCGCCTGACATGGGCGGTGGATTTTGATAGGCGATATCGTAAAGAGAGAGGGGCTTACTTTTGGTATCCGTCATGGGGCACTCTTAAAAAGAATCTAAGGAGGCGGATGCGTCAGACAGAGATACGATCTGCTGAGCAATGGCGTTTACTTCTTGGGCGCTGCTGGCTTTTTGTGCAGCTTCACGAAGGGATGCAATTTTTTCGTAAGATCTGTTCTGTTCAGCCTCAGCTTTTCTTCTCTTCCTTATCTGTGAGCGTCTTTGCCCGGCCAGCAAGTCTTCTCTGTCTTCAGAGGCTGCTTGTTCTTCGATGGCCTCAGCAGTTTCTTGCGGAGCATCTCCGTTGCGCCTCATGCGCCTCGTTAAGCCTGGCGGCGCAGTATCTGATACTTTCAACTCAGGCATTGGCGGTGCCTTGGCACCCAGCGGCGAACCTTCTAGTGCAGAATCTGCCAAAGACACAGCATTCTGTTGCGCCTGCGATAGCTGCGCCTGCTGCGCCTGCATCTGCTCCTGATTTCGCTTGTCAGCGTCTGCCTGGTATTTATTCCATGCAGACTTCATTTCCATCAGCTGAGGACGTGTCAGCGGGCTGTAATCGCCATTTTGCGCTTTGACATTCTGAGCGTGAATAATTTCATCCAGCGTCGCGCCATAAAGAGCAACGGTATTCTGGTTAAGGCTATCTCTCGCCCTTTGTCGCTCTTCCTCTGTCATAAAGTCAGTGGAAGTATCGATTTCGTTCAGGGCTTCAAACAATGGCTTGGTATCAATCTGGTTTTGCTTTTGATCTTTAGGGTCGACTGCCTTTGACCCCCCAACGGCTTTGTACTTCCCTGACTTTTTATCAAACTGATAAAGCACCTCCTGCCCGTTTTCGTCGTAACCTTTCTTGTACTCGAAACCGTCCTGCCCTGACTGCGGTGCAAGGCGGGAACCGAACAAGGCGTAATACAGATTGTCCGCTAGTGCCTTCGGGTCATCCCCGGCTTTTTCTGCGAGGTAGGCCGTGTTGGCCTGAGACAATGCGGCGGTAGCCATGTTGTTGAACTTATCCTGATCCAGCAATATCACCTGATCATTCGCGTCGGAAGATCCGTCCTTTGTCATCGGCGCTCGATATGCCTTGCCATCTTTACCGACCACTTCCAGTTCAAGAGCAACCTGACCGTTCTTGGTTCTACGCGCCCCGGCAATGCGGCGCTTCAGACCGTCTTTTGCTTCACGGGCAGCAAGCTGATCACGAAGAATGATATTTCCGGCATCCAGTAATGCAGGGTCTTCATAGTTTCCAGTGTCGGCGGCGCGCTTAAAAATAGCGCCAGCCCTCATGGAGTCCTTGCGACTATTGCTGTCGAAAAACTTACTCACCCCTAGTGACTGGTATTTTTCTGCAAACTCCGGACCCAATGGCTTTCCGGTAACATAAGCCGCCCGAAGGTCTGTCTGCATTTCATTCTCAAGTTGAGCACGTTCAGTTTTCTGCTTTTGGGTAGCGTACTGCTCCTCTTTCATTGCGAAGAGTTTCTTATCACGCTCTGCAGCATCCGCTCGAAGTTCGCGATTCTGCTTTGCATCCAAAGCAGCGTTGCCAAGAGAGAAGCCTTTGGCAAAGCCTGTTACGGCACTCTCTGTACTCAATCCACCCGCCATAACAACCTCTTAAAAAAGTTCGTAAGCCAAATAGCCAATACCGGCACCGATGGCCATGCCAGCCGGTCCGCCAATCGATCCTGCTTGCATGCCAGCCATCATGCCAATCCCAGCCCCAGTACCCACTGCCTGAGCTCGACCGGCCTTATCCGCTGCCTCAATCTGATCACCTGCAATCTCTCTCGCTTGCTCACGCTTTGCGGCATCAGCAAGGCCAGTCATGGCGTTGTTGTTGAATTTATCCGCAACACTGATCAATCCGTAACTCATCAGCTACCACCTCCGCTCAGGCTAGATATGTTAGAACCGGCGATTAACTTGTTTCGGCGATCAATGGCAGAATCACGAGCGTCGCTCGCAGCCCCCGCCAGAGATACAGCTTTGGCTCGTTTAAAATCTTTTTGCCTGTCATTTATTTGGGCGCTGGACAAATCTACCCCCATTCCACTGGCTCTCTTTTTCTGGCCAGCATAGACAGAGTTAGCCCCCAGGTTTACATTACGCTTTGCCTGACCCACCGCCCGATCAACGTAGGTTTCGTTCGTAATGTCTTTCGCGTAATCCATAATGTATTCAAGATCGTCTTCCTTGAAGTTGTCCCAGTCGGCTCGAATTAACTGCGCAAGAGCGTCTTCGGCGCTATTGGTCGAGATTTTTTCGTCTTCAGATTGATATGTTTTTTCAGAGCTCTGGCTGCTGTTGTTATTTTGATATCCTGTCCGGTTCGCAGACGGATTGGTAAAAACTGGAGTCCCCATAATCAACCCTCTGGCTTATTGAGATAGTATGAAGCACCCATACCGACCGCCGTACCCAATGCACTCGCATTTGATGCACTGGAATTAAAGTCAGAAAACGCATCTTGGTTCGCATCCGCTACCGCACGATCGGCAATGTCACCGAGACCTATCTGAGCCTTTGTCGCCTCTCCCGTTGCCATAGCAACACGGTTGGCACGACCACCAAGGTAAGCAGAGTCGATAGAGAACTCTGCCTCTCCCATGCCTCTACCGACGACTTCAGCACCGGTTCCAGTCAGCTCGTTAAACTCAGAGGTAGATGCACCAGAGCTAGGATCAATACCCTTTTGTTGCTGCCTCACCTTTGTTGTTTTTGCCGCATCTTCCAGCGACGACATACCGGCAATATTTGCCTTGCCTCGGGCGTAATTCCGATAGCCAGAGCTACCCAGGGCATCTACCTGACTCTCATAGGCTTCTTTAACAAAGTCCAGATCGCGAGCAATGTCGTATTGCTCAACCGCTACTTTAGCAGATTCTTTCTCTGCCTCTGTCATTTCTGGCTTGCTGCCACCGACATTACTACACATATCGTTAAACCTTTATGTACATTCGACCAGACTCTGAATAGCCCAACCCATTTAGAAGCTGATAGCCAGCCTCGTTATTAAGCCCCAGTCCAACACCCAACATTATTCTTGAAACCCCGCGCACCAGGCATTCATCCTCGTATTCTCGAATCAGGGATTTGGCGACCCCCTGTCTTTGCACCAAGGATACGAATGCAATATCGCAGGAGAATAGAGCGTTGCTGTGATGGGGTTTAAAAATCTCCGCCAAGATAGCGCCAGATATCGCGCCTTTATCATCGACGGCAACTTTTAATATCAGGCCACCGTCACCCGAGACGGCCCGACGCATAGATAAAAGTATCGCCTCTGCGTCGTATTCATAAGTCGAAAATGAAGATGCCTTGTGGAGTGCTGAACCCAGACAGTGAAGATTTGGAATGTCCACCTCATTGGCGTCACGAACATGAAAGCCATAAGACATAACAATCACCCACAAAAAAGCCCGGCGCAGTTACCTGGCCGGGCTTTGGATATAATTTAAGCAGTTTGAATAAATGTACCCCGTGCTGCGCACGGTGTAAAGCTAACCGCCTGAAACCTTGTATTGAACGGAATAGCTGTCTGAATTTGCCGGGTAAATCCTAACGGTTCGCAACGTATAGATATTGCTGCCCTCTGGCGGCGTGTCCGTAAGTAACGCATTCAACTTATGAATGTATCGTTTCTCTCCATTCGGCCCGGTGTTGCTTGTTTGATGCTGCGTAGGAGTTGCCAAAGCAACGACAGAACCATCCCGGAGCAACTGGACGTTAACGGCATTTCCCGTCTCCGCCTTCAGAACAGAGTTCGTTGCATCCCATTCGGTATACGACTGGAATATCCCCGACAATTCCACCTCAACACGCCCGGCATTTTGCCAGCCAGTCGTATCAATGGTTATTTCCACATCAGCCCCGACAAGCACCCCAGATTGATAAAATGGATCTGCGGCACTCTTTATGGCTGTCGAGCTGGAAAATGGACCACTACTGTCACCGGCGTGACGAAGAAAATAGTAATAGTCAGTCGCCGGGTCTACAGCCATATCAATAAACTGGCTTCCTCCAGAAATACCAATACGGGTTGCTTCTGTCAGACTGTCAGTTGTCGCTCGCCAGACTTCCGTATGCCTATGACTTTCATTTAAGGGAAATGACCAGGATATCAGGATACCACCACGAACAAGAGAAGCTGACACGCCAGAGGGCGCAGGGGAAGAATCCGCACCGACGCTTGAGCCCCCACCTGAAGAGCCTCCTCCTAACTTGCCAAATCCGCGAATCATATTCTCGACTTCGCGACGGGATGGCCTTTCCCGCTCATCTTTGCCCTTGCCCTTCAGGGAGAAACCCTGAAACTCATTGATCGCGGCGACGCACCTGTCCAGCGCTCGCGGGTCGCGTGGATCAATGGCCTTGTCGCGCCTACTCATAGAAGCTCCGCTTTAGTGCTGGCAATGGCTGCAGAGTTTATTCTATCTTCGCTCTCAAGGCGCACTTTAAAGCGACTATAAAAACCTGGTGAGAATCTAAACCCTTCATCCGTGCTCGTTGTATGACTTGAAGAATACACCTCGCTGCCACGATGAGAGCCTACCAGTGTCAGTGCAGCTTCCGCTTCTGAGTCCAGCCGCCCGGAAGAAATAACAGCGCGGCCAGGACGCACATGCTCCCGCGATTCCCATAACATTTGCATATTGCTGCCGGAATCAAATTCAAACACGGTCAAACTATCGTCACCACTTTTTACCAGCAGGTATAACGTGTCGGTCTCATCATCATAATGACCATCAAGAACCTGATCGCCATCAATGCCGGTAATCTCAAGCGGCCAATACCCTTTTGCAGGATCAAATGCAAAAGCACCAGTAGAGGCAAAGCACAGATAAAAGCTGCGATAACGGAACGCGACAAAACTTGCAGGATCGAGCGCGAGCCACTGTTCCTTACTGAATATCTCACGGGTAATAACATTCGCACCGCCCGCACCGATAGCAACCAATCCTTCCGTACTCGGATAAAACACAGTCTCGCCCATGTCTACGATGCCTCGACGACTGAGGTTAGGTGCGCGCAGATCAAGTTTCAAAATCGAAATACCACCAGGGTGCGTTCCTTGAAATACATACGGCTGGCTATCCGTCGTGACAATCAGCGCACCCTGAGTAGCGGCCATACCTTTGACGGTAGCTGGTATTGCATACTGATAGTCTATTGGCCAAGCGTGAGGATAATAAGGCTCACAGAAGCATACCGTATTCTCAAACCAGCTTGCCATATAACCGTTACCAGCATTAACAAGCCCTTCAAGGTTATCAGGCGGTGCATTGAAATTTTCAGATTCGCAAACGTATCCGAGTTGAGCCGTATCTTTACCATCATTTGTCGTATTGATCCCGGCCACTGCCTCAAGCACCAACTGAAAGTCACCACCGGCATCACTGCGGTATAGTCTGCGTTTTACAACACGACTATCGTTGTTTGAACCTAGCGACACAGGCACCAGTGCAGTATCCCAGCGCTGAATAACTTGAGTTACGTCCGATGGCGCCGACTCTTCTCCCAGAATGGTCACGCCTGTGACATAGTAAACTGAGTTGTACACCGGTATTGACGGGTCACCCGGGTCAGCATTATTCCACGAAGATGAAACTGATGGAGTATTTGGAACCTTGATCGCCAGGTCAGCAAACAAAGGGCTACTACCACCAACGCTGTAATACACTTGAGGCTTTTCTGAATCGCCAGCCGCATACATCCTATTATAAGCATCATTGGCGATCGGGCCTCGCAAGAAGTCGGCATTATCGGTACGACTCAGAGTTTCTGTTTTATCGTAGTGGTAGAGAGACCACGACTTAACTCCAGCGGCGATACTAAAACCCGCCTCTACGGGAAGCTTAAACGGCACGACGCCATCCCCTTCAGGTCGGCAGTTCAATGTCCTTGATGCAAACCCTTCCGGCAATAGATTGTCGTCCAGAACCGGGATCATCCCCTTCATCTGACTGAATTGGATTTTCATTCTTCCACCTGATCTCGATAGTCAACTTGGTAGCCGTACCTGTGATTGACACCGGCCTGAATAATCACCGGGTCCGATAGGCCAGAGACATAAGGACCATACTCTGTAGCAAAATCTTCGGAATGCAAACGAAGGTACAAACTCCCGGACTTGAAGTACCATAAAAAAATATCGGTATTCTCCGGGTCGTCTTTGTTCTCAACGGTCAGATAGATATCCTGAATATCAGAATCCAACTCCAAAAGCGCAGGAAGCCCAGATTGCGGGTCTCTCCACCATACGCCCATGGTGGCATCCTGACGTAAATAACAGAGTATGACGGTGCCGTCTTGAGAAAAATCCAAGCTGATCTTCTGCAGTGGATCAATCAGCGTCAGTAGCGGCCTTGGCTCGCCATCCCACAAACCGTTATAAATCTTCTTCTGCAGAAAGGCAGCACCCGACGCCTCAACATACGCCACCCATTCATGCTGGTAGTTTCCCTTGGTCATATCAGGCGAGCTTATGCCGGACTCCATATCGAATGGACCAAACGCGAACGACTTGTGCTCGTGCGGCCAATCAACAACAGGGAAGAAGCGCGATGGACGGACGAGCTCGCCGCGGGCGCCCGGAACGGCAAATGGTGGAATCAATTTCGTTCCCATCCAAATTGAATTTTGAATGCAAAGTCGTAATTAGCTGGAATCGTCATGGGTGTATCAAAGACGACACTAATACCTTCAGAAGCTCCGTTTGCCGCCTTAGAAACCCTCATCTCATCAAAGGTATAACTACTCTCTTCATATCCAAAGTAGGGCCTCATGGTTACTGTTCTGCCCGTAAGATCAATTGAGTCCGGCCCGTCCGTCGATGGGTTGTCTGAGTTTTTGACAAATACGCCTGACGAGAATAATGCAAAACGTTTACGATCATCATAGGCGGATTGGGTATGCCGTGTTGGCGACGAGAAATGTAGCGCAAAAATGCCCAAAAGAATAGAATTAGCGGTTGGAGCGTATACGGTAAACCCGGTATCTCCATGAGGCGTAGACAGCACTCCAGCGCCTAGTACTTCAGATGGAATAATTGAATAAATCGTATAGGTTACCCGCACTGTCTGGTTGCTCGTCACCGGTATAGTGATAGGGTTGCCAAACTCATCCTTTATCAGGGAGCGCGTCATCAGCGTGCCACCCTTCTTGATTCCAACCTCTGAAAGATCGCCGGATATTCCGGTAAACTCCACTTCCTGACTCTGCTTGAATACCGCTGGATAAACCCCCTCACCGGTTTCTCGATTAAAATAGCTGGAATATCCCGCCCCATTAACGCCATTTACCAATTCAGAGGCTATCTGGTTTCCAAGGTTCGTATCTGCGTATGCTGGCGCCGTCACTACACCACTACCAAGACAGAGGCTAACCTCCTGATAGGTGCCTACTCCACCATAATCTACACGAACAAATGGGCATGGGTCAGAGAGCGCGGCATCAGTTATAAGATTATCAATCTCACTGGTCTGCAAAACAGTTTTACCGCCCTCTTCTACTCGAATAGAAAAAGAACCCTTAACTTTGTTTGTAACTATCATCAGACACCTTGGTAAACACTTTCTGCATCAAAGACCGATACGGACCCGACCTGAATATTATCTTGATCGGGCTGGTCTGAGTTGCTATCAAAATAGTTGGGGAAATACACTTGATTGCTTTCTGCATCGAGCAGGGAAACGCTGCTTGCTGCCACGATACCCGTATCACTCGTGGTTTCATTTGTGCTGAACCCGATCTCGAAAAATACTTGCTCGCTCTCAGCGCCGAATACTGTCACCGAAGAGACTCCAATTCTCCATTCATCGGGTATAGTATCCGGGTCAGAACCAACATCGGAGCCGATATTGCCCCACTGATCAATTCGTATCTGGGTGAAGCTGATATCGACAGACTTCAACTCTGAATTGAGCAAGACAACATCATCAGGCCAGCCACTGCCTGCAATATCAGTCCATCGTGTCTTGATTGAGTAGACCGTACTGGTCGTGTCGAGTGACAGGCGATTGTCCTTGCCAGAAACCCAAGGATACGTGCGCCAGTCTGTCATAACTGACGAATATTCTTTGTGCTGATAGAAGTCGCCAAGCACAGTGAAGTGAGAGATCAACCAGGGATACCCCACTCAAACTCAAGTTCGACTGAAATATCCGCGTCCGACGGTAGTGTGATAATTGAATCCAGCTCTATTGAAATTCCATTTTTTTCGTTATCGGATAACTCAAAGCCAGTAATTCGCCGATTCTCTCCAGTCGCGGCCCAGTTAATAACCACCTTCGTTTTGGAGTTTTCAGAATCAACATCAACCGTCTGAAGTGTACTGCTCACGGTATTGGAGTCATCAAGAAGCATGAGCATTGCATCGTTAGCCAGGCTTCCGAGGGGGTTGGAATATCTGCCAGCAAGAATACCCGCAGGAAATTCGATATCTGCGTGTGGTTTCACGCTGTAGCCCGTACTTCCGCCAATCCCAGTATTAACTACTCCCGAGGTGAGCACCGAAGGCATCTGAAAATATACAAAGAAAGTGACTTCCAGAGTCTGATGCGACTGAAGCGGAACCCAAGTGACCGTTCCGTTACCATCCCTGATTAAAGTGCGAGAGAGTAGATCACCACTAGATATTTTCTTAAAGCCCACCTCGCGAATATCACCATCAATCCCTGTCAGGCTAACCGTGACGGAGCGACGCGCATATCGATCCTGGCCATCCATAAAAATCGTGGCGTCACCTGTGAATGTGCCGGATACCTGACCAAGCTGATTATCGAGTGCAGCCTGAGTACTGTATGGCTCGCTATCGCCATCACCTACGCAGATAAAACCAGCGGCGAACGGGTCACCGTGATTCAGCGCCTCATTTAAAATAAGATTTCTTACTTCGCCCGTATCAGAAATACACTTTCCGGCATCAATTACGCGAAGCTGGTAGGCACCTTTGATCATAGTGGTACGGTATCCCCTGTCAGCGTCCAAAGCGCCTCAGCGGCTTCAGACTTTGCCCGTATCGCGGTCAGCGACACCACTGATCCATTACCTCTTAACTGGGTCGTTCCCGGAGTCTGAATGATTCCATCATCCAGCGCCTGTACTTGCACTACGCCAAAGCCGAAGTTTTGAATCTGAAAGGTCGTACCCGGCACCGGGTCAGATACCAAAAAGAAAGTCACCGTATTCAGATCATCATTCACCATGAAATATGTGAAAGCATCGTCGTCGGTACCAACGGTGATTTCAGTCGTACCTGCTTCGATCTCACGAAGGCCCACACCAGTAAGCGCCACGCGGGCCCAATGACGAGCCCGCTCAGCCCAGTGCGCAGCCTGATCCACCAAGTCTTTGCACTGCTGAATATACGTGCTCAGATCAAAAGGAAATTTCATGCGCCCATTACCTCAGTATGTTTCTGAGTAACGTCGGCCTGTAGCGCTTCCAGATACTCAAGCGTTGCCGGGTCCAGCTGGTTAAACTTCACCATCACACCCAGGTCAAAGGTCGGGTCCATATCATTGCTGACGTTGATCGTAATATTGTCAGGTTCTTGAGATCCGCCCTGTACATACACAGGTGTTTCGCCAACAACAGGCCCGCTGCCCTGCCGGTAATAATTCTGACGGTGTAGTTCCGCATCCAGTACAGGAGCAACCGCCAACATGAGTGGGATAAACTCACCTGATCCGGTATCAACAAGGATATCCAACGCCACAGAACTGACCGTAAGCGCCGACGTGACTGTATTCGCAATCGTGCAAGAGATTTGCCCGAGCGCGGCTTGTCCTGCATCTGGTGTCCCTGTTACCTCATAAAGATCACCCAGCACATGAGGCGAGCGACCAAGCCGAACCTTTAACGTCCAGCCAGTCGTATCTATTACCTGCTCCGTATCCGCGTTCGTAAACGTCACGCGCATAGAGCGGACTTCGCCTTTCAGAATCGGTCTGAGTCGAATCATTGTTTATTCACCGGATTTTTAGGGGAGACGCGAACGTCATTCTGCATCTTCACGCCAATGGCGTTGTACGCTCGCTGGAGATTGGCCTGAGCCAACTGAGCGTTAAAGCTGTCCTCTGAGTCTTTATCAAAGGCCAGGAAGATAATGTAATGGCGCAGGGCTTCGTTGTACTGCTCTTGCACGAATACTTTTTCGGTATTCTCGTCATAACTTCTCAGCGTATGCCGACTGCGCGGAGTCAGTGCGACCAGCAATTCCAGCAATGATCCTTCTTTCGCCGGCGGGTAAACATAAAACCGCAGCGGGTCACGTTCGTCGTAAATAAAATACTGCTGCTGATTACTTGCTGGACGCGAATGCCAGTCAGGTATCACCCTGTCCATTTGCTCTTGAGACTTAAAGTTCACCGGCCTCATTGCGCCCTCAAGATTGCGCTTTACATCCACCAGGCGAACCGCGCCGACAGGTAACTCTTGCCGCGTTCCTGCAGCACAGGAAAACTCAGAGTTATCCGCGAACGCTTCCGGCATCAAACCCAGCAACCAGTCGTAGGACTGATTGAGATAGTCCACCAGTTCGGTGTTGGTCCAGCGTATGCCGGTACCTGATTCCTGCAGCGTGTTTTTCACTGCATCAATTAACGCACTTACGAGAATGGCCATGGTCAGACCTCCCACACGCTGCGAGCGAATCCGGCGCGACCCTTACGGCTCACATCAAATTCATTACGAACGTCCGCCGCTGCAGCCATCCACATGGTTTTGTATTCGCTGGCGTAGTAGCCACTCAACTGAGGATTCGACCAGTCATTGCCGGGCATTGCCATCAAGCGCGCTTTTACTCCGGCCGCAATACAGTCCGGCCAGCGATCCAGAATGGAATCAGGAACACTTGTGGCGCCGGGCCGCGGCTTCAGAATAATAAGCGCCTTTGCTTTCGACTCTGCAGTCACAGACTCAGCGAGCTCAATGACAGAAGGTGCATGCTGAACATAATCACCAGGCTTCAGCGTACTGCCATCCACGGTCAGGCTTTTAATCCCAACAACGATGTGCCCCTCATGCGGGGAAACAAAGTCGTAGCGATCGAGACCGGGCGAGACAGAAAATTCCACCTCTTCAATAAACGCCTGTGTCTTTTCGCAAAAGTCCGCAAAAACAGTACAGGCATGAGAAGAGATAATTTCGTCAATGCAGCCAGGCAACTCAGGGAGCACTGACACCACGATTGACGAGAAGTCGCTGAAGCTATGGTGGATCATGGCAACCCTCAGCCGTTCAGGCTATCAAATGCAGCGTTCAGTTCTTTGGCGCCGAACTCCGGGCAATCTTCACCGATAGCAGCACGAACAGCGGCAATTTTAGGCTTGCCGTTTTCGGTAAAGTGCTCTTCGTTATCGGAATTTAGCGACAAAATTGCGTTCGTGATAATGTTTTTAAGATCATCATTCGCATCGTCGCCGCCATCTTCATCAAGAAGTTTTTGCGCATCTGCCTTTGCAGCGGCCGCACGCTCAGCCGCTTCCAGGGCTTCACGTTCTGCCTTTTCAGCTTCTTCAAACGCAGACTTCTTCAGCTTCTTTTTGACTTCATCAAGCTTCTCGCCTTTAATAAACACGTCTTTAAATCGCAGCAGCTGGCCAGCCGCACGACCATCGACATACTGAATGTCGCCAAAACCCGACCACACAATGCCTGTTCTGGCGATGGTGTCCCGTTTGAATTCTTTATTGCCGATATAAGCAATCGCAACCGGCTTTGCGAATTCATCAAAAGTACGTTCAGCCATAATGGCCTCCATAAAAAAGCCCGGCGATAAGCCGGGCAAAGTTAGGTTTTAACTTCTTGAGCCAGCCTTACAGCAGGCCAGTGAAGCGATACTCAGGAACAACTGTCACATCACCGGTACCAGCGGCACCCGTAACGGTAACCGTCAGGTAAGCACGAGCAGGAAGCTCATACGGCGCAGCGTCATACGCCAGCTTGCCGGCGGTAGACGAGTCAGCAACGGTGCCGAAAAAGTCCGGATCATCCGCACCTTCACCGCCTGGGAACTCGATACCAAACTCGAGTCCAGTCAAAGCACCCATTGCGCCGTGATATGCCTTCAGGCCATCAATGGTTGCGCCTTCAGGAAGTTCCAGAACTCGAATCACCGTACCGGCTGCATCAGCATTAAAGTTTGCAACGCCAGCTTCGCGGGAGACGTTGCCCTGTGCCGCGTTATAAACGCGGTTTTTCAAAGTGGCAGAATTTTTAGTTGCCATATAAACACCTCAAGGGCGACCAGTGCCGCCCAGTATGAGATTAAAGGAACGCTACCGATTACTGACTTACAGCCGTATCGACAACCATTACACCGTGGTCATTTTTACGACCGTTCTTGTCAGCGAAGCGGATCTTCTTCTTACCATCCATCCAGCGGCAAGAGATTTCATAGGCGTTGCCATGATCCTTTTCTTCTTCCGTAAGGCCGACATAACCCATGTCGTCGCCACCCTGGGAGCCGACGTTACCGAATGCCCAGCCAAGTGCCTGCGCACCCAGAAGAACACCGCGGTGTACGTTGACGCCTGGAGCTACCGTGGTTTCGGTCGCTTCGTTCACGTTCTGGCATACGTTCACAGGAGTACCTGCAGCAAATTCGACCCAGTTGCTGTTCATCTTCTTGATGAGAATGCCTTCCCAGAAGTAGCAGTCACCGGCAAAGATTGGGTTCTTGCTGATTGACGCAGTACGGTTCTTCGCCGCCGCGTACATTTCCTGCCACTGCTTCGCACTGGTGGTCGCCTTGAAGTCCTTGAACTGACGCGGAGTCAGGTACAGAACGTACATTGGGTCTTCATCGGCGAGCATGTCACCCTTGAAGCGAATCGGCTGCATCACCATGCTGTCCTGCTCATCGATCAGGAGTCGCATGTTTTCCACCGTATCCAGAGTGAACACGTCGGACGAGTCGATATCGTTCAGAGAGGTAGCATCACCACCGTAGAAGTGACGATCATAGGTAGGTGCCTGCAGGCCGTTTACCATAATCTCACCAAACTCAGGATGCGCCTGACCCGGCACGATCAAGTGTGTCGCTTCACGAGTACCGCGAGCACCAGCCAGGTGGTACAGAGTGGTCTCATCACAAAGACGGCTGTAGTAACCACCTTTCCCCGCCAGCTCATTCCGAGCAATTGCCTTCAGCTCGTGCTTGGTGCGCTGCTGAGCCATCTTGCCACCGGGATTAACCATGTGGCGACCCTGCAGGATTTTCAGATCCATGCTGGAAGAGGTCAGCGTTTCACCGCGTCCGTCCAGAGGCTTATCGCCCATAGTCGGAGTTTTATTGAGGATGTGAAAAACATCCATTTCAACTTCGTCACCGGCTTCTTTTGACAAGTTGGTTACGCGCACAATCGGCGCCCCCTTACCTGACTGACCGCGAACAGAGTCACCCTTCTTCTTGATAGACATATCCGCCGTATCCACCATGAGATTGGTGAAGTTCGGCTGACGGGTCATGTCGGTGAACAAAGCACCGTTTTCAACCTTGTTACTTTTTACAACTGGCATAATCAATCACCTTAATTATGTGACCGAAACTCAATACCAACTCATCACTTCCTGAATCTGAGCATCAGACATCTTGGCCATTTCGGCCTCGCGCTCAGCGTCAGACATCGATTCCAGACGCTCTCTAAGAGACTTCTCTGTACCAGGGGCCTGACCAATATCAGTAAGTGAGTTAGGGGTAGGAGTTTCGGCGTTATCAACGATTTCCTTCGCGCGCTGCTTAACGGATTTCTGCTCCGCAACAGCGTCGCCAAAGGCTGCTTTTGTGCGCTTTGCGACTTCCGCAAAACGATCTGCTGGCGTAGCGTTTTGCCACTTGGGATCTGCCTGCAGTTTTTGGTCGATGGTTAAAGCCATATCCCAGCGGTCTGGGTCTTTGGCCTGCCAATTGGTGAGGTCTGAGTTATTCTGAAACGCTGAGCGAGCGGCTGCAGCTTCTGCGTCATCCACTTCGGCCTGCGCCTGATTTACAGCCTCGGCCTGTTGCGTTTGTGCTTGCTGCGATTTAAAAAGGATTCGAGCAAGCTTCGCCTCCATAGAGCCGTAACCGTAATCTTCTTCAACATCAGCCAATTCCTTTTCGGTAATGGCATCTGGGTCAGCAAAGGCTGAGTCCATATCCACGCCCTGACGATCAAGGTTCGCTTTGGCGTTACTGATCTGTTTGTCGCTTTCAGAAAGACGAGCATTCGCCTCATCCAGTTGACGCTTCAGATCGGCTTCACGCTGTCGCGCTGCCTCAAGCACTTCATACGGAATTGTGTGCTTGCCATCTTTCGTTGCGATTGGCGCGCGCTCTTCTTCATCCTGGCCGGACGGTTCGCCATCGCTTTCACTGTCATCACCTGAGTCCGCTTCTGCTTCCGCAGCTTCGGTTTCTTCAGGGGTTTCAGCTTCCGCTTCGTCCTGTTCGTTTGAATTGTCTTCGCCAGCGTGTGCAGCCAGAGCCTTTTCAATTTGGTCCGGATCACCGCTTGCCAATGCGTCATCAACGCTCATTACTTCGTCACTCATTTCTCACCTGTTTGCTGTATCGCTAAGCTGCGTAATTGATATTGCGTTCTGCCGTCACGACCTCGGCTTCGTGAATTCGGGGCATAAAAAAACCCGCTCAATGGCGGGTCTCTTTATTGAATTCTGTTTTTTAAATGGCTTGCTGCCATTCGTCAGGCAAAGGCGGAGGAACTGCCGCTGCCTGCTCTATTTCCATCTTCGTTTTCTGCTGATCAACGTCTTCTGATTCTGCGCGCTCGCGTGTGTATTGAGCGTCTGCTTTTGCCTTGTCGACTTTTGCGGCCAGCTCTTCCAGTTTCAGCATTACCTCACGCATCTGCAGCTCATCCATTTCCTTCTGCTTCTGCTGCTGCTCCTGCATCTGCGCTTGCTGTTCTGGCGTCATGTCTTCTGGATCAATCTCGCCGGTGAACTTCTGAACCAGCTTCATGAGTTCAATACGTTTTTCTTCCGGCACGTCCAGCTGATCAACAAAGATACCCAGGCCAGCCATCTGAGCGTCGCCCGGCAGCTTGGAAATAAAGTCCATGAGCATTTGCGAGACTTGAGCGCGGTAACCCGGCGACTGTTGAATCTCACCCAGTACTACCTGTGTTTTAGCCTGAGCGATAGCGTTGGTCATTTCGCCGTCTTGGTCATTGTTCAGTACGACCTGCTTCGGCTTCTCGCCCAGCTTACCCGGCACCATGATTTGAATGTTTCGGCTCTCTGTCATTTCCTCGACTTCGTGAGCCATGACCAGTTCACCAACCATCTGGCGAGCGTTGTTGTAGTTGTCGTTAATGTCAGCCAGTGTCGTTGCGCCCTGCTCAACCAGAGAGTTAATCGCCACGCCAGACTGAGCGCCGCCCTCTTTACCCAAGAACGCGTTATAAATACCGGCAACATCCTGAATCAGCATCTTGGCGTCTTGCATGATCTGGAATTGCTGAGCACCGATACCCTGATCTGATTCGACTTTGAATAGCGCTCCACCCTCACGCTTACCGGCACCGTTCAACTTAACAATACCGTCAGCCTGGTGAACCTGCTGGCGCAGATCGTTATCGCTCATCGCCGTTGCGTCATCGTCCATGGTGATGCGCTTGTAATTAAGATCACCAGTCAGGCGAATGCGACGGAAGTTAATTTCGTCTTGCGGGCTAAGCATTGAGCGACCAAGGCCGTAAGGAATACCGGTTTCATCCTCACGCGCACCGAAGAACGGTACATACGGATACATATTGTGAGGATGCGGGCTGGCCATATCCTTGACGAAGTGCGGGCCGATATACCAACTCAACCGCAGTGATGGCACAGAGCACTTTATGATTTTCACCCGACCCGAAACCACCATCGCGTTGTGAATCGGGTTGTCCTCCTGATACACCACTGCGCGGCCATCTTCCGAGCGCAATACGATGCCGGGCGTCCATACGCGGTAATACAGCTCGTACACCTTCACCATGTCACGGTGCGGTAAAATCCATTCCTTCTCGTCACGAGTGCTGTACTGATATTCGCGGTACGCCTGAGACAACGTGTCGCCTTTGTCGTAAAAATCATCCATATCGAATGACGACCACTGGCCAATACTGTGCTTGATGATTTCTTTTTGGCTTGGGAAGAAAGCCTCAGCCTCGTCCTTATCAACCCAGCGTTCACGCAGGAGCCAGCTACAGTTATTCAGATCCGGAGCGGTGCGCCAGTCGAATGAAATTTCGTTTCTGTGCACCGTGCTGATTTTGTATTTTGATCCCAGCGAGTTACTGTTCTTTTTGACTTCAACCCAGCCGATACCAGAAATCACCTGGGCCTTGTACGCTTCCGCACATGCCTGATTTGCCTTGCCGGTTCTTAAACCCTCATTCAGGCGAACATTCAGACCTTCAGCTACTTCCCTGAATTCATCATCGTCCGCACGCACAAACCAGTCAGTTCGGCTGCGCGCTTCCATGCCCAGCACGCCGTTAATGGCAGGCTGCATCAGGTTGGTAATCAGAATCGGAAGTTTCTTAGCCTTCAGCGAGTTAATCACTTCCTGATCGAGCTGGTTGCCGTCGTAGTATTGATGGCAACGTGAAGCGAGACCGCGCCACTCTGGCTGATAGTCGCGTTCCTGCAGAATCTTATGCAGTCGCATACTGTGCTTCAGATCGTCAGCCATTTATTACGCCATCCAGTGATCAGAGTTTGTTGATTGAACCGTTCGCCCGTCGATAGGCTTTGTGCTCATCACGCGAACCAGCATGATGATTAAGTAACGCATTGCGTCCATCAGGTGATCGTTCTCCTTAACGACCTTGCCGTTATCGTCGCGACGATAGAGACCTATTTCGTGCCAGACGCCAGTCAGGTTGCTGAATATCTTTAATCGACCAGTGGCCAGGCGTTCATTCACCGCCAGCAGACCAGCTTCGACAGCATTATCTGCCTTAATCAATTTCAGCCCTTGGGCGACGTAGATATCGAAAAGATTCTCGCCGTCCTTCTGCCCGCGTCCTTTCGATGCCGGGTCAATAGTGCCCACCACCCAGTCACCACGAGCTTTAACCGCAGCAGAATGTTCAGCCGGAGTGACCTGACCCATGTAGTGCTCGGTGTACAGATAAACGATGTCGTTGTCTCTGTCCCACGCGCCCCAGACCACTGCTGTTTTATTCCAACCCACGTCCATGCCGTAGGCTTTCGGCCAGTGCTTCGGGATCATAAATGGCTTGCACTTAATGTCGTCCGGGTCATACGGATAAATCGCACCGGAACCCAGTGACGGCTCGCCATTCATGCGCGCTTTAAGCTGGTAGGGTTTCAGCTTCAGCGACTTAATCAGCTTGTCTTTCTGATCCTCTGACAGGTGCGGAGCGTGAGCCCAGCCAGCCTTAACCAGATACCGAGGGTTTTCGGTATCGGTAAGCACCTGATCCTTACAGGAATCCAGAAACGCCAGCACCAGCTCTGTTAATCCAGATAGAGGCGTAAACGTCAGGATGAAAATACCGTTCGTGGTCATCGTCCGTATCAACGCCTCTTCGTAAACGTCATACGGACATTCTTCATCCATCCAGATGATGTCCTCTTCCGTACCCTGGAAGATTTTTCGCCCCTGATCGTAGGAGCGCAGCTTTAATACCGACCACTCACCGTCAACGTGCTTCACCGGCACCGTGTCGTAAGCGTCAGATACGCCCGGTTTGATTGTCGGCTTGCCCAGCAGGTGCTTAGGAATAATCCCAGTTCCCCATGCCGGCGTGTCGTACTTACCACCGAACAGCTTCTTCTGAATGATGTCTCGAGTGGTCTGGTTCGTGTCACCTGCAGCCAGGGCATTGATCTGACGATTAAACCGCTTGCCATCCCACCATTCCGGGTAAAGTCCGGTTAAATGGCAGTATAGCTCATACCCACCGGCTTCCGTCTTACCAACGCGGTTACCGGCCATAAACAGGCGCTCAGAGTGATAAGCACCCGCCGTAAAAAATTCAGTATGCTTCGGATAGAGTGCGCGCCTTAGCGGCCCCTCATCCTGAAATAATTCGCCAACGCGGTTGTACCTGCGTCGACGTTCTTTCTCTTCCAGTAGCGCGAGCAATTCACGCTTACGATCAAGACTCAGATGCTTCAGATGCGAGGCGTCGAATTCGCTCATCAATCTGGGCTTCCGTTAGCTTGGCTTCTGGCTTCTCATCGTCTTGCGGCGCGTCCAGGTTGTATGCCTGACGTTCGATCTTTACCAGCTTTTCCATGGCGGTGACCATGTTGCTTGCAGCTTTACCCATGTAATCCAGAGGCAGATCAATACCAACAATCTCGCCATCACGGTCTTTAACCTCGATGCGACCAGCGTCAACCTGATCACCCAGTTTTTCCAGCATGGCGCTTACAACGTCGCGGCCTTTCTTCGCCCAAGCCCGATGCTGAAACACAACGCTTGCGGCAGTGGTGGCGGCGGCTTCAATAATTGCTTCATCTGACGGTCGCGGCATTGACGAATCTTCGTTACCTGTCGTCAGAATATCCCGCGTTCTGTCTTGGACGTTTTTACTCAGGTCTTTCGTCCAGCCCTTGCTTTTTGCTTTTTGCGAAATGGTCATGGAGCGCGGGCCGTGCATGGTTTCCAGCTGGCGAAACGAATACAGGCCGGTGCGATAATCTTTTTCAATCGCCTCCCAGTCGTACGTTGGTCTCTTAGCCATAAATCACCACCATCACAAACAGCACATAAAACAAAGCCCCGACGAACGGGGCCTCAATCTCTTTGAATAAACGTCGCTCGCCAGCTGTCAGGGCCCGACACCCTGAGCTACTTCGCGACAATGCTCTACGCTCCTGAAATAGATCAGAAGGTCGCGCATATCTCTCTCTACGAGCAACACCTGAGCATTGCCCTCTTGATCCTCAGTCGCGGCCGGAAGTGCTGGAATCGGCGGAATGCACGCCGCCAGTTCCGTTGTCCGCTCGTCCTGACAGATCAGATCCGTCGCCTCCTTCATCGTCGCGCACCCGCCCACGGAGAAAGCGCATATTCCAGCTACCAACAGGGTCGCCGTGAATTTCTTCAACATCGTCCCGATACTCCTGCTCTCGTTTCTGCGCCTCAGACGCCCGGAAAAAACCGAGCGCGGCACTGATCAACTTCAGTAACGTGGAGAAGCCGCGCACTACTTCAGCGCCTTGTTAATGCCGCGACTGTCAATTTTGAACGGGTCGTTCGGCTTCTGCTTCGCAAACAGGAAGTTAAGCGCCAAGTAATCGATCACCTTATACAGCTTACCGATAATGCGGTTATCACTCGGAGTAGGCGTTAGCGACACGATCAACGACGCAACAGGACTCAACAGGAACAATACCGCCAGCGCCTTTTCTACCGGATTAAGAACAGACCAGAGGCCGACCACCATGGCCGCCGCATCCGTATCAATAACAGCAGCCTCAGCCGCAAATACCAGCGCCGGAGCAAAGATAATCCCAAGCGTTAAAAACACTGCAGTAATAAATTTCATCGCTAATACCTTTCGGTCAATTAGAAAAAAACCCGCACGATTTGAGCTTCACAGTCGGGAACCCCCGACCCTCGATAGGCTTGGCGGGTGTATTAGTTATCAGTGACTTTCACGTCACATCGCCCCTTTGAGGAAATTGACCACATCCATATTCGGACGCGGTGAGATAGTTGTGTATTTGCCGCTCTTGTCGCGAACCCAGACAACAGGATTTCCGTTCGACGTTGGACGCTTATCCAGATGCAGCATCCAGTGTTTCTTCCCGTCGTACTTCGTATCGAAATACAAACCGATACCCGTGAAGCCGCAGCGAATCGCAACGATCAACGCATGGAATGGATCGCAGTCGCAGAACACGTCACCAGCGTCTGATTTACGACCATTGCCGATATAATGACGGCTCGTCTCGCTGCCATCCTCGCGAATCCAGCCACCGACTAGCGGCGAAGGATTGACGATGCAACCAAGCTGCACGCGAAAGAACTCCAGCGCATAGATAAAGCCAGGCTCCATCCTTTCCAAAACACCCGCGGGAAACTCGCCCGGGCTGAAGTGTTCAATGTCAGACCAGTCAATAATTTGCTTCATGCGAACGCCTTGTAAATTCTTAGAGCCGTGCCGATTGTCACGCACATTACACAGACTGTTAATCCCATTGCGATTTTAGCGACGGGGCCAGCGGCATAGAATGTTTCGTTAGCATCCGCTTGCCATGCTTGACGGCAATGATTAGGCCCGTCAATCGGTTTAAATGCGTAATTAATTAAACGCTCTTGGAGTATCCAAAACCGATCCGATCCACGCGCAGCGAAATAACCCGTGCGTGCTGAGATAGTCGAGTCAGGATTGCCGCCGAATATAGTATTGCCCAGCTGATCAACGGAGAGCAGCACGTTATAAACGTACGAATTGCGTTCAGTCATACCACCTCCTGATCGTTTCCCGGTTGTTCCTGCGCAGACTCAGCGCGCATAGCCTCAATCATCGCGTCAATTTCGCTCCACTCCATCGGCAACGTGCGCGGAATCTCATTGCCGTTTTCATCAGTGTACGCAAGCATTGATCGCAGCGTGAAATACTCTTGCAGCGTAAGGTAGCCCAGCGGAGTAAACGACTCACCCTCATCATCGTGAAACAACTTCCCGCGATAAATATGGACAGTGAATGTTTGCCCACTCTGCGTGACCTCAAGAACAGAAAGCGGCGAATGATTTGTATAGTTGGAGTGAATACCGGGAATGACAACGGAGACCATTTGATGATCGGGCAGATCGGCAGCATTAATCAGACTCATAGCGCGCCCTCTGCGTAATATATCCGTTCACCATCTTCATCTACCCAGAAATCATCAGATACCTTCTTAGAAATTTCTTCCCAGTCACCCGATATGTGATTTATCAACGTACCGTTATTTCCGCCGACACTGTCATAAATAGTTCCTGAGTTGTCATCGATAGCCCAGAAGTTCGTAAGCACACCACCTTGCTTGATTGATACATCAAAAATTACCCCAGCAAAATTGGGCACACTGGTTTTGGCACTCCATTTTGATAAAAACGAGTCAATATATATAGGGCCTGTGTATGCAGCACTGCCACTGGCCAGTACAACTCCGTCGCATAACAGCTTAACAAAACCATCCGCTGATCGCGTATATTTGAATCTATGAAGTTCTTCTGCTGATGGAGTAAAACTTAACGGCGTTCCTGTCGATGAACTCTGGTTGAAACCTGCGCCGTAAACTTCGCCATCAAAAAACGCGAGTCGGTCAGAGTCAACATTGACAGTACCAACACCAGCGTTTGCGAAAATATACGCAGATTCCGGCCATTGACTATACCACTCAATCTCACACTCACCAGTTATTGTTATTTTATTGTCAAGCTCGATGTACTGCGTGCCGTTGAAGTTCATAATTGCGCGGGTAATAGCACTCACTCGTCGATAGAACCGATCTCCAGGATCTAACGGATTGCGCCAGGGCGAGAGGATGCCGCTCTTACAAATACCGCTTTGCGCTTTAATCACTGACTGCTCACGCTCACTGAGTATTCTGCGCCGGTATTCGTTGGCGTCAGAACAATAAATGCGAGAGAGCCAGCTTCGACTTGGATCATGTTGTTTTCTGGAATGACGTTTTCGCCGTCGGCACCAGGGTTGCGAGCGTCCGCAACGTCAAAGCCTTTCGGCACTACAGTAAGCGTAACGTCGCCGGTCGAGCCTTTGATGTGAACGGTGTGCAGCGAGACCGAATCAATGACCGGAATATTCTGCACGCCAGAAACGTCCATCCGCGTGATTGATTTTGTAATATCAGCCATTCGTCCCGTCTCCCCGAATCTGTCGATCAGTCAGCACCGCAATGTCCTTATCGTGCTGGCTAATTATCGTCGCGTGCTCATCAAGCCGCGTCTGATGTCGGATATGCTGCTCATCGTGCACTGACAACTTAGACGAGATCATGCCGTAGATTTTACCAAGCCCGATCAGCTGCACAGCAAAAGTTGCGAACAGTCCGACCACCGCGATCAGTATGTTCATGTCGACGTTTTCAAGCATGATTAAAAATCCCAGACGCAAAAAAGCCCGGGTCAGATTTAACTGCCGGGCTGCTTTAAGGTCACTGACGACCAATTTACTGATTTTGTACCCTAGCTGCGCAGGAGTGTCAACAATTATCAACGCTGGATGTTTATTCAGGGGCAGTTGGTGTTAGCTTCTTTCGCGCTTCTCCCGGCAACACATAAAATAATTTCCTAAAACGGAATATCATCGCCGAAGTCATCAAACTGATTCGACGGCGCTGGCATCTGCTGCGCTGGAGCTTGCTGAGGCGCCGAACCTTGCTGTGGTTGCTGATACTGAGGGTTTTGATACCCTCCTTGCTGTTGAGGTGCTGACGCTTGCTGAGGCTGCGCCATCTGTGCGCCTGGTTGCTGATAGCCACCCTGCTGCCCGTCGCCCTGCTGCCTGCTATCCAGCATCATCATTTCATTGCAGATGATCTCAGTGGTGTAGCGCTTAATGCCGTCCTTCTCCCACTCTCGAGTGCGCAGCTTGCCTTCGAAGTAGGCGCGTGAGCCTTTCTTCAGGTACTGCTGGCAAATCTCTGCCAGACGTCCGTAAACAGTCAGGCGGTGCCATTCAGTCTGCTCCACCTTCTGACCTGTCGCCTTGTCGTTATAGCTCTCGTCCGTAGCCAGACTGATATTCGCTACTGCATTGCCATTGGGCATATAACGAACTTCCGGGTCACGCCCAAGAGTACCGATCAGAGTTACTTTGTTAATTGCTCTTGCCATTTCTACTCACCTTTCGTATTTGTCCCAGCCCTGCCAGGACGGTTATTGTCATGTACGAATTATAACGTACATAACACCTCAGAGCGCGGGACGGAGCCCGCGTCCTCTTTGTTAAAGCTCCACCACGCTTCCCAGCGGCTTAGGCAATGCGCTCGACTAACTGCGCTTAGTCATCACCTCCTCTCGGTGGGTGATCTTCGCCGGGTCAGTTTCTGGTGGATTTGGTGCAGGCATCCAGTGAGTTACATCACCACAAAGAAATCCATTATGCCCGTAGTAACAGTTACCCTCTGCATCATATCTCCCATAAGCAACTCCGGTTATCTCAAAGAAATACCAGACATATTGCCCATCTTCAGGCTTTTGTTTTGCATGTTCTACCCAGTCCATATCAAATCCTCAAAATATAACAAGCCAATACATAAGGCTGAGCCTGCTTTAGCGTATACTCCTCCAATTAGAGGCTACCGTCCTATTTCTTAACTATACCTCATCAGTTTTGCTTGTGTAGGACGTAGCCAGAAAACTCTTTGTTATGTTACAGGTCTAAACGCTATCGTGGTGACGGTTTGTACTGTTCCGTCATCGAGATACTTAATACGTGCCCATCCGTTGTCTTCTGTAAGTACAACGGCTTTGCGCATAGGTCTTTCACTTCCATCAGGAAACCACCCCTCCGGCAACATAACAATGCGCTCTACTTCGGACGCTTTTTCACTATAAACAGAAATTTCTTTACCTGTCGCTTCATCACTGTTTCTTTCATAACTCATAATCTTCTCCACGCAAGCGCCGGTAAGCGCCGGGTTATTGCTCTCGTAAACTCTTCAGCATCCGCTGAATCTCGTCGTGTTCTTGGGGCGTGGCCCAGACCTTACGGCCAACATAACCGGCATTAGTCATGCGCTGCTTAAACTCTGCCTGGCGCTGCGCTGACGTTTTAGCCGGGGAATCACCGGCCTTATTATCACTCATCGCTAATTTCTTCCTCGGCCAGTCGTACATCTGTTATCAAGTCACAACCGATAGCGCCGCTTTTTTTCAGTTCGGCTACAAACTCTTGCCATACCGGGAGTATCCAGCGCTCTGCCTCGCTGCGGTCGAATGATCCACCATTACCAGATTCTCGTTGCTGGTTCTCAAACGAGTCAATAGCGTCTCTGAGGTATTCCCACGGTTGACGATCCGTTGTATTTGGACGCGGTGCGACTGTGTAAATAATTTCCGGTGTGTAGTAAGTGGCCATTTTAATTCCCTCTTGGTTTCTGGCGTCCGGGCCTCTCCCGTCCGTCAATGGTTTAAATGTACGTTAGCGCTAACGTATATGCAAGCAGTTATCGAAATTATTTTAAATCTTTACATTCAGAGGCGGCAGCGAGAGCAATAACGCTGGAGTTATTTACCTATCAGACCGGTGGCATTGAGTATCAGAATTAAAAGCCCGATAGCCATAACAACGTCGAATAGATCAGCGTCTTTAAACATCTGGCGATACCTCTATCAACTCAGCATCATCTACCAGCATAAAATCCAACAACATTAACCGGCCCTTTAGGTCGCTTAACTCTGTAGTATCCCATCACTTATCTCCAAGTCTTCCGCGAACCTCAACCAGTCTTCTTTATTGACGCGAACCACTGGCCAACCATGAAGCTTATCGTCTAGTAATAGAATAGACTCGCCCGACCGGTATTCCTCAACACACTCGGTGCGTAGTATTGCTTCCGGCCAACATACAGAACCGCATTTGGCTTTTTATCTTCAGCCTCTAGAATTACATCCAGAATCCGATTGACCTCACGGGTCGATTCCTCATCGACAGGAAAGAGGTTTGGGTTTCTCTGTTCTGGACTTACCATCTAATCCACCCTCAATACGAATTTATCGAAAATACCATCCACGGACGCTTTCAGTGCCAGTGTGTTTTCCTCAAGCTGATTAAATGCAGACCTTGTTGGCTCAACGTCACGCGCACACTGCTCAGCCATTCGATTAACTCGGACCAGCTCATCTATAGCCGCTTCACAGACCTTCTCTGCCAGAGCTTCACGCGGCATGGTCGAGTGCTCAATATCCAGCATTTCAGCCAGAGTTTTCATTGCGTTATTCATACAGCCTCCCGATTACGTTCGTTTCTGACGTTTTCCCAGTACCGTTCCAGCCACGCTTCAATCGGAGCCAGGCACAGGTTATCCACCGTTTTGATCTCATCCATAATGAGCCCCCAGAGCGGCGCCCACTGGCGTGACCAGTTGCGCGTCTCGATGCGATTACAGCGACCGGTTGCCATTAAGCGCCCCAGCTCCTGAACTTGGCTGGTATTCAATGAGAGACTTCTGACTGTTCCTCCCTCGATCGCGGGACTAATGGCCTCGCGATAGTGACAGAGTGCACAGTAGATCAGATCCAGAAGCGCGGCCTGACGTTCTGCCGGCATGTTCGGAAACTGGTCTTTCATTTTTTTCTGGCACACACGATACAAGTGGTTCTGAGCCTGCTTGAACTCCAGCTCAGTCGCTTGGAAGTCAGGCATATACATGATATTGCCGAATGCTCGCTCGTGGTGTTTCAGTTTTCGGTTCAGATCAGAACGTATCTGCATCTTCTGCTGATCACACCATATCTGGTTCAGATTGCTACTGAATCCACCAAAGTCGGGATTTGCCACTTTGGTTTTACTCCAATCCCCGGATACGGAAGACGACTGGCCGTGAACGATACCCAGCTGAGCACTCTCAACTGCGCCGGACATTGCAGAGCCGCCAGTGCCCATGTAATAAATCCAGTGCCACAGGTTGCGGGTAGTCAGAGGCTTTGGCAGATTGCGCGTCAGATTAGTCAATGCACAGCTCCTTTTCGAGTTGTCGAGTCCGTGCAGCACACCAGCGACGCACGACCTTGAGTTGTTTCGCGTCCCGCGTGAAGTTGGGGTGATTCCGTTCCAAGTAATTCATGCGGCGAGCAAACTCAGCTTCGCCCCGGCGACTTTTAAGGCCCTCTAAATAACCGTGAGTATTTTTATTCCCGGACAGATTACCGGATAGCCCCTTGTTGCAATATCGATTGCACTGAAACTCAACATTCAGCGTGTTGAACCGTAACTCCTCATGCGCACCGACTGTTTTCAGGTGACCACAACAAAATTCACCCAGGACGTAAACCTTCGCGACCTTGCTGCAACTGATGCACTGGGGAATATCACCAGCGTCCAGCAACTCCTTGTACCGCTCCAGCTTGATCCAGCGGTTAAACACGTCCTGCGTGAGTTTTAACTGGTGGCTTACGTCATTGTCGCGGTGCTTAGCCTTCTTCTGACGGGCTTCACGCTCTTTTTTCTTCTGCTCTTGCTTCTGCACTCGTTTGACGTAGCAGTCCAACCCCTGACGCAAGCGGTCGCGCTCAGCCTGCAGGTGCTCTTCTGCGTATCGGTTCATGCACTCGAACGAATGAAACTTCTTCTTATGAGGAACGGTTACTGACTTACTTGCTGACGGCAGGGCTTCACCGCATCCGCACTTACAGCGACGAGTCATCGTTTAGCTCCTTCATCATTTCAGAGAAACTTTTTTCAGATGGCGAGTGCTGCTCCGGATATCGACGTGAGCTTTCACAAGAGCCTATTTCCACAAGGCGGAATCTCTCAGAAAGATAATTTTTTATGATGTCGTCCGCGTCCTTCAAATTGGCGCGCGCTCTTTCGGCTTTTAGGTTATTGCGAAACTCGCGAAGAACGGCCATTTGTCTGCCAATCTCATCACTTTCTGGACTTTCAGTATGACGACTTGGCATCCGTAGCGGGGCTGGCTTGAGACGAAGGATCAATACCAAGACGGAAGCAAGAATCAAAACAACAATGCCGCATGCTATATTGAAGCTTAACTCGTTCATGCTGCCTCCCCTTCATCTTCTTCTATCAAGAGCATATCAATCTGCTCAGGCGTATACGGTGAGCACGATTCCGAACATCCATTACTGGTATCATCTTCTTGATTGAAGTTTGGATCTCGGTACATCTTAAAACTACCTTGAGCATCCCTGATCAGGTCTGCCGTACTTCGATATCCTCGATATATAAAGCCTGGATTCTTGGGGCGCGCCTCCGTTGCGGCTATGACATCAGGGTCAGTTTCAAGGTTAAGAAATAAATCAAATACCTCTGGAGTCTCATGCCACACCGTATAGAGCTTTCTATCTGACTTCTTCCAGCACGTTATGCAATTCCCGAGATGTTCCGGTAGCTTCAGATCAAAAGACTGCATCGACCACCACTTAATAATCTCGGGCTTAGTCATTGGATTCATATTAAACAATGGATACATGACCTTCGCTTTCTCTGCGTTCGGAGATATGCGATCAATTTCATCGACTCGAATACCGAGTGCGCGCCAGGAGCCAGGGTGGTGATCTTTGCGATATCTCTCGAAGGGCTTTAGCTTCATTTCCCGATTGCAGTGGGTCCATTTCTTGTTAAAAAGACCGTACTTTCTTGCAACAGCGCGAAAAATATCCCCGCCACGATGGGCGGAATGGAAGTCGACAACTTTATAATCAGTACCTTTGCCCAGCTCAGTATTAACGACCGCTTCTATCCAAACCACGCCAAGCCCCCAGCGCTTGTCGCATTGATTTACAAATATCAGTGTCTCTTCCTCCTCCTGTCCGGTATTCATGAAAACAAAAACCAGCTCATAGACATGGGATAGAGTCATTTTTAACCACCACGACATATACGCGGATGTCCGCCCCCCGGAGAACGACACCATAAGTACAGGCTTACTACTCACGCTGCCTCCCCGCGATTGCTCGCTATCCACTCGCGCTCAGCCGCTGCTATTTCCTCAGCGGTTGCTGGCCACTTAACGCCCAGCTCGATGCCTTGCGCATAAATAAATTCGATGAATTCCGAACCTTCAGCAACCGAAAATCCTGTTGTGCTCGGGCGAACGGTAACCATGCGCCCAGAACCGTCCATTGCCGGAACAATCTGACCAGGCTTGCGCAGTGGCTCACCAGCTAAGGCGCGCTCCTGCTCAAACTGATCAACAAGCAATGCTTTCCAGATTTCCGGCTTGTACTTCCGGCGACGATTTCGACCGAAGAAATAAACGATGCGGCCGGGGTCTGAATCCGGGTGCTTAGTCTCAAAGGTAACCTGATCCGAAATAACCGCGATCAGCTTGTGATACAGCTTCTCCTGCTCACGGCTGCGCGACGGTCTGCGCACAAGAACGGAAATAGGACCGCCAGCCAGAGTCTCCAGCATGAATTGCTTCAGTGCAGTAAACTTCTGACGCGCAGTATTATCAGGATGAATCGTTATCTCTTTTGCCATTACGCTATTCTCCCCTGTGCTCTCAGTTGCTCTCTGTATTCGCGGGCAACGCCATTCAGATATTCATTCGCCTGACGACGGCCGGAGTAGTTCTTAGCCATATACAACCGGTCGTATTCGTCAGCCACTTCCTGTTGCTTGTGCGCAGGAATGACCGCCATGCGAACCATGATCCACTGTTTCTCAGAGCCCCAGCGCGAGTAGCTGTAGAACTTCGGCATGATCGGTGCCTGACTCATACCAGCTCCACCGCCTTGGCTTTCTGATTGCGGTCAGCGGACATGATGGCGTCCATTTCCATCGCGGCATCCATCGCTATCCAGGCGAACTCAGTTAAGCGCCCACCGGGCAGCATCCATCCGCGCTCAACCGCATGAGGAACAACCGTCGCCGAACCATGGACAACCGCCTTTAAGCCGTGGCGACTTGGGTAAATTGAAGTATCAGTCTTGCGTTCGTAGTTTCTGCTCATGCCGCTTTCTTCCGGTGACGTGTGTTAAAAAACTCTTCCAGCTCAGGGAAAATTCGCATAGCCAGGCGAGCCAGATCAGGCGTGTAGTTGTTGTTGATTTTGAAGAGCTGGCCAGAGTCGTGAATACGGTGCTCGTCCCAGCGTAGGTGCTCGAATATGGCTTTACTTGCGTATCGCTTGTGGGTCTTTCTGCGCTCGATCGCTTCGGCAATGAACGCACTAAATAGGGCCTGATTTTCTGGCTGGTAAATGTACTCACGCATACCGTCGCAGAAGTCACCAAAGTCAATCAGCACCTCAAGAATTACCACTTCACGCTCCGCTTTGTTCAGTGCCTTCCAGCTTGTCAGCGGCATTGGATACGCAAGGTCTTCATGGTCGCGGAGTTTCTTAACGCGATCAGCGTACTCAGTTTCAATACCCTTCTGACCCTGAAACTTCACCGCCAGTAGTGCGGGTTTTTTATCCTGCTCAGGCGCCAGCACGGTAACCACATGACCCAGTTCGCCGGTACACTTGAGGCGGACGATATCGCCTGATTGAAAATCTTTTCTCATGATCACGCCCTCAGTTGCGCCAAAATGCTTTGCATATTCCGACTTGCCCTGGTCGGCTCGGTCGGCAAGTGCGGCAATGCCTGTTCTGGCTCTACGTTCACAGGCTCGTTCCAAGGCGCACCAGACAGCCAGTGTCGAATCACTTCAGCGTGCGCAGTCTCAACCGCATCACGAACCGCCTTGTAGTTCGCGGACCGCAGAGCATGGCCGTCGAGAATTGACCACAGGTGATACATGGCACCGTCCAGCTTCAGCGACGGCGAAGCGAGCTTGCGATTAATCATTCGAGCTGCATCCTCAAGCGTAGGAATCCGCGCATCGCGCATTGCCCACTCCCACGCCCACACGCAGAACTGACCAGGCGACACAGGGCGAACGTAACCAGAAGCACGGCAGGCCATAAGTCCGAATTTAATCAGCACGTCGCTCGTTACTCCTTGCTGAACCAGCGTCTCCAGCCACATACACTTTCCAGCTTCAATGTCGTCCGGGGCCGGGTACAATTCCCGCCACTTCGGGAAAATCGCTATGACCTGACCCCAGAGCCAATTGATCATCTGAATGTCCGTCTGTGTCGGCTCCGGGGAATCCAGTACGGAACTTTTGCGCCCAGTCGGTTGATTCGTTCGCTTTTCTGAGCTCAGCTTCGCGACTTGATAATTGAGATCCTGCATGGCCATTGCCTCGCTGGTTGGTATCGTTCAGGTGTTTTGCCCAGGCTTTCTGGACGGATTTCAGAAATGCGGTTTGGAAGTTTCCACCGTGGGGTAGTCGCCCGGCAGTGAGCCAGTACGCTCGAAATTCAGGGACGCAGCTGATAATGAAATTTTCAGGAATACTCGTCATCGCAATTCTGCGAACAGTGGTTTCGTCAGGGTTCCAGTCTTCCGACATTTCGGGCTGCTGCTGGTAGGGCTGGACGTTTTCAGAAAATCGATTCGCGTGTTGTTGTAGTTGTTGTGTTCCCTGTTCCCTGTTCCCTGTTCCCTGTTCCTTTCCGGCAGTGAGTTGTTCTTGAGGACTCACTGAATGTTCAGTGAATGTGCGCAAAGGCTTGATTTTACTGGGGCTAGGACGGTTTACCTTCTGGTGTTTCTCAAAATTAATAATAAGCCCGTATGCCTTACCGTCTGAGCCGTCAAACAGCTCGATATACCCTATGTTTGATAGCTCACTGAGCATTCCATGAATATTCAGTGAGGTTTCACGAATAGGGAAAACGGCTGCCTCCACTAATTTTGGATGAGCTTTAAAGAAACCCTCATCATCGGAGTGATTTAATAAACCGATGGCAAGCAACATTGTTTCTGCGCTCACTTCTGCAAGGTGCTCGTCTTGCCATATTTCTGGCTTGATGGTGCGAATTCTCGCCATGCTCGAAAAACCTATTAAGGGCCTGTTTATTTCGTTGGCACCCCGAGCAGGACTCGAACCTGCAACCCTTGGAATAGAAGTCCAATGCTCTATCCAGTTGAGCTACCGGGGCATAGCTGGCCAGAGATCCAGCATCTGGCTGATACGTTTTTTACCGGGTCGCCTTCCCGTAAAATACCGGCCACTGGAGCCAGCTATCAGAGCCTGATTTTTTCGACCGGTTTGCTTCCGGTACGTAGTCACGACTACACCGTTCCGCGCTCGAATAAGTCAGAGTTGCCAGGCCCCATGCCTGATTCCGTCTTACCGTGCGCTTCCAGGCGGAGGAAGCGCAAAGACCATAAGCGCCGTCGCCTACGCTGCTGCTACGCTCTTTAACTTCAAGAGCCGGTTATTAGCCCCACCGGCAGCTGGGGTCGTCTCACCAACAAGGGGATTACTTATTCGGCTGGTGACTGCTGCCGCTGATCAGGCGGCGTTTCTCAAATTCAAGGTATGAGTGCAATCACCATGCGAATAAGCCCTCTGTCATAGCTGGATGGCAAAGGGCCCTTGGTTGCGTTTTGATTAATGCGAATTCATTGTCGTCACCACTTAGTTCGTTAAAGTTTCGTCTCAGATTAAGTGAGGATTTGCACCCTCCGGCACCGACAAAACCGCAATTAAGCGGCTAAAAAAGTCCGGGCCGAAGCCCGGCAATGGAGTCCACCCTACGTGGAATAAATCAGGCTCAAGTGGCGCGACTTTTTCGTCACCTCTTGATCCTTCAATTTCTTAACTTCAGCTTGCAATGCCGCGAGCAAGTCAGCGCCCTGCTTGCCTTGCTGAACTTTTCTGCGAACAATGCTCAGTATTTCTGACTCAGACATCCCGAGTGCCGCAGTCAGCACTTCCATGTCAGTCGAATATTCCGTTTTCACTTCCCCGGCCATGACAACCTCCCGTTTCCGGCCCTGATTCAGACCTTCTCTTATTTTCGTTTCAGGCCAGAATCAGTGATTAACTGCATTATCCGGACGGTCATCATTCAAATGGCGAGATTCAATTTCACGACGCATTGCGCGAATCGCATCCGAGACTTCCATTTGAGCCAGTCGCTCCTGCATCGCTGCGTTTTGCGCAGTGTCGGTATAAGGAACACTTCGGCGATCCAGCCCTTCAATGACGAGATCACGAATCGTGACGGAAGGCTGACCACCCGTCGCCTCCACATATTCGCGAAGCCGATCCTCATCGTGCTCAGAAAGACGGCACTTAATGCCATCACCCGCTTTAACTTGCTTTCGGTCTCTGTACGTCATCGTCGATCTGTGCCTCTTTTGGAGTTACTTTCAAAACGCCGCCAGTTAGCGCCTGGAGTTCGTACTGGCGACCTCGAGGGATTTCTTCAGGCCAGTTGCTAACAGCTTGCCTGGTGATATCCAGAGCGTTAGCCAGCCTGCTTGCGTTTCCAAAATGCTGTATTGCTTCAGTTTTATTCATAGCCAAAACGTATAGTTTCATTGACACAAAGAGTAGCAATAGGTTTTTGATGAAGTCAACTTAAATATACATTCATCGTCGTAAAATCAACTTCCGAAAACAATGACTACGGTAAAAGACGCATGATGCTAATGGGGGATAGAATCAAGAAAAGGCGCAAAGAGCTGGGCCTGACCCAGCCAGCTCTGGGGAAAGCTGTCGGAGTGTCTAGGGCCGCTGTCTCGCTATGGGAGAAGAATGAAAATGAACCTAAAGGTATCAACCTTCAGAGCATTGCTAGAGCATTACGATGCTCTGCAGACTGGCTTATTGATGGTCGCTCTGAAAAATCCGTGTCGGAAGCTCCGGCTAATTACAATGCAGGCACGCCAAGTGCAATACCAATACTAGACAAAAAAAACGTATTGCCTTATCTCCAAGACGAAAACGTTGAGGTCGTTTCAGTATCGGCAGAGCTGTCTGTGATAGCCAAGATGCTGGGAGCATCCGACAAATGCCTTGCATTCGAAGAGGATTCACCAGGGATGGCCCCTCGGATACTTCCTGGAGAGGTTTTAATTATAGATCCCGGCGCAGAAAAACGAGAGTCTGGCGATTGGCTGGTTAGTGTGGACGGAGAGCTGGTTATCGGATCGGTCGGCAAAACTCCCAGAGGTTTGGTTTTGTCTTTTTATAATCAATCACCAGGCTGGGAGCCAATATCAATTCAGACTGACGATATGCTGGCGAAAGTGGTAGCGACTATCCCGAAAAACTAAAACACGTCATTTGACCTGATCAATTGCGCTGTAGACCCTCTCGTGCAACGGTGCACTTGAATCCATGTCAGATACAATAGCCATGACTTCATCCCATTTTTCATTTCTCTTAGCATGCCACTTATACATATCAGGAAACGCCAAGTAACAAATATCACTATTGGCTTTTCGTTCTGCCTCGCTACATCCCACTGCCAGCGCGACATCGGCGATCATTGAGAATCTATCGGTCAGACTGATAAATTGCTCTTTTTCGTCAGGCTTCAAGTTAGCGTCAATCCCAACAGAAAGCTTCCAGAATGGGTGACCCGTTTCCAACCACAAGCCGAGTAGCGGTATACCAAGAATTATTGACTCAAGATCAGACGATGGAATAACCCCCGTATCATAACCCATCATAGCGAGATCAATTTTTCTGACTTCCACAACATCCCAGCCTTTGAGCTTCATGCAGGAGCCATAGACCCTGTCTTGAGCATCTTTAGCGGCATGAACAGAGGTGTAATCGCATCTTGGTTTTGGGGTGTAACTTTTGCAAAAGCCCGCCGCAAAGCCTGTCATTCCTGAACAATCCTGCCTTGGTGGCTGTGTGCAACTTGGGGATGGGATAGGTATTTTTAACGCCTCTATCTCACATACGCTATCCGCCAGAACCCTTGAATGATCATATTCGCTTTGAGTCAGATCACCCCTCGCGACTGATCGAGATAGGCTTTCGTTAATCCATTCATATTCCATCCCATAGTCTGGCTCCTCAAAAGCCCTCCCCTGTCTTTGTGTGGCGCAGGAGCAGGCACTGAGGACCACAAACGAAAGAAGTAAGAATTTAAGCATACGTAAACGTTTCCATGTCTTTTCAACGAAGTTATCAATTTTTATGTCAATTGTGCTTGACACCAACAGGTAAACGTTGCTTTACTATCGATGTCAACGATACTTAACAGGAGAGTCACATGCAACGCATGATCATCCCGCCACATATGCGCAACGTCGTACCGCACATCAGCGAAGAAGACCGCATTGAGGCGATGAAACAGGAAGTAGTTGAAAACCTCTTGAGCGGCGAAGAGTTCCGCACGCACATAAGTGTGCACTCGCAGGCAGACGTCATGCAGTACCTGCATGACAACACTGACGATACCGACGAGCTGGAGAAGTCACTATTCGCGCTCCAGACCGCCGACAAAGATCAGTACGAATTCTTGATCGCCGGCATAAAGAAACTGATTCGCCGCGCAGCTACCGAGTATGTCGACACGCTGACAGCCGAAATCGTTGAAAGCGACAAGCGCGACCAAGACGAAGAAATGGCCGATTACCTGGCCGACCAATTCCACGACGATGCGGACTATCACCTGTGATCGATGAAAAATTTGAGGATTCATTCTATGAAATATTTGTCACCGCTACTGGACAAGCAAACGCTGGCGAACGGAAAGACAGTAATTCGTTGCGCAGTTCACAGCCAGTTACTGCAGCCGAAGCCAGACGGCGCAGAAGAGTTCGTTCTGGCGCAGGGCGAATCATTGAGCGCCCATTTAGTAAATCGGAAGCGTAAATTGCGTCCGTTCATCGACGACTACGCAGAGCACAACGGAACTGAAGGAGTAGCAGCATGAATCAGGTAGCAGAAATGCCGAACCGTCAGGCGGCGATTGAATCTCAGCAGGAATTGCAAAACCTGCTATTCAACCACCAGGCAATGGAGCAGCTTTATACGCTTGCCCAAAACATGGCAGAGGCTCGCGTAACCGTGCCGAAGCATTTACAGGGCAGCGTTGGCGACTGCATGGCTATCTGCATGCAGGCAGCGCAGTGGCGCATGAACCCGTTCGCAGTTGCTCAGAAAACGCACTTGGTGAATGGCACTCTCGGTTATGAAGCGCAGCTCGTAAATGCGGTTATTCAATCGTCCGGGGCGATTTCTGGGACTTTTAGCTACGAGTATCACGGCGATGGGGAAGAGCTTCAGTGTCGGGTGGGTGCCACCTTAGCCGGTGAAAATAAAATCACTTGGAACGAGTGGTTACCAATATGGCAGATCACTACCAAAAACTCCCCGCTCTGGAAAACGAACCCAAAGCAGCAGCTCGGTTATCTGCAAGTTAAGAACTGGGCACGCGCTTTCGCGCCGGGCGCAATCCTTGGCGTCTATACGGAAGACGAGTTGAAGGACTACGCCGCAGGCGAAAAGCCAGTTAGTCAACCCGCTCACGAGCGTCCAGCTATCGAGTACTGCCCTGACGACGTATTCACGGCCGATCTGAAAAAGTATCGCCGCCACATCGAGTCAGGCGCCAGAACCCACGACGAGTTTATCAACCACATGAATACCCGCTTTCAGCTCACTAAAGAGCAGGAAGATGAAATTCGTGCTATCAAATCAAACACCGAGGAATAAATCATGGGAATGCAAGTTATCAGAGATATGGTTCAGGGTTCCGACGAGTGGAAATCACACCGTCGCACGAAGCGCAACGCATCAGACGCACCAAAAGTCACTGGCGATTCCTCCTATGGAAACCGTGAGAGTGTTATGGCGTTCCTTAAATTTGGCGTAGAGCCAGAGTTTCCAGAGCAGGCCCAAAAACGCATGAATGACGGGCATGCTTTCGAGGCTCTAGCCAGACCATTGGCTGAAAAAATCGCTGGCGTAACTCTCTCAAGCATTACTGCTGTTAACGGAGAATACGGCGCAAGCTACGACGGTATCGACTTCGATTACGAGACGGCATTCGAGCACAAGACCCTGAACGCTAAGCTGAGAGACGCAATGGTAGACGGATGCACTGGCGTTGACCTCCCAATGGAATATCAGGTTCAGATGGAGCACCAGTGTCTGGTTTGCCCTTCCATTAAACGTGTGCTTTTCATGGCTTCCGTGTGGGATTTGAATTCTGGCGAACTTATAGAGGAGCGTCATTGCTGGTACACACCAAACCTTGATCTGCGCGCCCACATCATTGCTTGTTGGGATCAGTGGGCAGAGGATATGAAATCTTACACTCTGCCAGAACAAAAACCCGAAGCGGTCGCCGAAAAAGTAACCGACCTACCTGCTATCAGCATGGTAGCAAAAGGCGAAGTTGCGATTGTCGATAACCTGGAAGTCTTTGAAAAAGGTCTGACCGTATTCCTGCAGAAGTCTCTGATCAAAGAGCCATCGACTGACAACGACTTCGCGACTCTGGATCTGCAGATTAAGGCCCTTAAAAAGGCCGAAGCGGCGCTCAAGACTGCTGGTGAGTCTGTACTGGCTCAAGTTGAAGCGGTCGATGCAGCAATGAAGAAAAAAGACAGCCTGGCCGAACTGGTGCGCCAGAATCGTCTCGCTTCTGAAAAGCTCCTGAAAGCCAAGAAGGACCAGATCAAACGCGACATTGTTGATAACGCAGAGAAAGACATTGATATGCATATCGCGTTGCTTGAGCAGGAGCTGGAAGCAATGCTTTCCAATACTCCGGTAGGCATCAGTGTATCTCACGATATTCAGGGCGCCATCAAAGGTAAGAAGACCATTGCTTCCCTTCAGTCATCTGCCAATGACGAAGTAGCGCGCGCCAAAATCGAAGCTAATCAGATGGCCGAGCGTATTCGCGTGAACATCGAGCACTTCGATTCCGTGATCAATGACGCACCGAAAACAATTTTCGGTGACCTGCCCTCTCTGCTTCTAAAAGAAGCCGACGACTTTTCTGCTGCTATCTCACTCCGCATTCACGAGTACGAGAAGCATATTGAAGAGCAGGCAGAGCGTAAGCGCCAGCAAGACGAAGCGGAAGCAAAGCGCAAGGCAGAGGATCAAGCCGCTGCTGATCAGGTGGCACAGACTCACGAAGAGGACTATCACGAAGCACCGGCCAATCCACTGGCCGACATTCCAGTTAAGTCGGGCACTCAGGTGAAGTATGAAACCACCGTCCAGACTCTGGCTGGCGACCTCTGCCGCTACTGCCGCGATAAGGGCCTCACTCCCGCAGACGCTCAAGAGCTGATGGCTCTCGTTGAGAAATACACCAACCTGGACGCGCAAGCGGCATAAGGAAATACGATGTTGATACTTACCAGAAATATCGGCCAGACAATCATGGTCGGCGACGACGTAACAGTCACCGTACTGGGCGTGAAAGGCAATCAGGTTCGCCTGGGTGTTAACGCTCCTAAGGAAGTTGCAGTACACCGTGAAGAGATCGCCTTAAAAATTAAGGCGGAAAAAGAAAAAGGTAAAGAATAATGCCAGCTCCGCAGCCTGTTACCGTAAATGGAATCCTGTATCAATCCAGGCTTGCTGCCTGTAGAGCTTTTGGGCATTCAGGTTCCAAGATAGACCACAGGATGGCTGCGGGGATGTCATTAGAAGAGGCGTTAACCTCGAAGGACAGATACCGGAATGTAAAGAAACACCCTCTGTACGGGCACTGGAACGCCATGAATACCAGGTGCCATTCGGCTTCCGAATCATCTTTAAGGTATCAGGGCCGTGTAGCGGTATGCGAAAGATGGAGAAATGATTTCTTTGCATTTGTCGAAGATATGGGCCTTCCGCCAAGTGCTAACCACAGTATTGACAGAATCGATAACGATAAAGGCTATTCGCCCGAGAACTGTAGGTGGGCGACAAGGCTTCAACAACAACGAAACATGCGAAGCAATACATGGATAGAGGCATTCGGAAAAAGAATGATACTAAAAGATTGGGAGATAGCTTCAGGATTGCTTTCATCGACAATTATGAATCGACTGAAAAAAGGCTGGAGCGCTGAAGATGCGCTAACAAAGAACTCTCGCTGCTATGTCGCCAATAGTCAGGCAGTGATTCTTGAAAAGTGCTCTGCGCTTCTTGAAAAGTATTAAGGCACCCGCCTCCGGCTCCCGGCGCCGAGTCCTGCAGGAAGCAGGAAAGACCGGGACGAATTTAACCATTAAGGAATGTACGAGGTGGCTATGACTGCTGAAGAGCTTATTCGTAACGGCATTTTTGAACAATTGTGTATTCGTGGCTTCTCTCGAAAAGTGGCGACCGCCAAGGAGGCAGCATGACCTTTACTCCAAACTTCATAGGTGCAATGGGCTCCCTGCTGATACTTGGCATTGCCTTCTTTCTGGGCACCAATGGCCTGGCTTTCGCTGCACTGTCAATGCTGATTCTGGCTGTTGTTCTGGTTATCTGGCTCGTTATCAGTATCGGCATCTATTGCCTGGCACATAGACTGGCAACGCAGCTGGAAAGCGTTGCCCGTTTAGATCTGGGAGCGGACGATGAGAGCTGAATTTACTCCAGACAACCACTACGCTGGCCTGCTCGCTCAGGCTAAAGCGCTGTTTAGAATTACTCAGAGTCAGGAAGCGATCATTTCGACCCTGAGAAGCAAATTAACAGAGCTTGAATCACAGCTTGCCATGGTCGGCACGGCCGAGATTGAAGCGCAGCGCGCGGCCAATGAGCAACTGACCAATGAAGTGGAACGACTGACTGCGCATAACGCTAACTTACAGACCGCTGTAGATGCAGGACTGCGTCAATCTTACATGCTGCGAGAATTCGCATCGAAAATCGGCATAAGTGACCGTGAAGACCCTCTTGAAACTCTGATAGGTGGCTGGACCCGGGCTGCAGAGGCCATGAGAGATTCACTCAATGAGCATAACCGAATGTGGAAAGAGGTTCTTCAGACCAGGCACGAGCACAGGCAGATGGCCGCACAAAATAAGCGTCTGATTAATTGCTTCACGACCTTAATGGAGCACAGTACGGGCGTTGCCGGGCTTCACTTAAATGGTGATGTGGCGCCATGGTCTGAGCTGACGGAAGGCGGAAGGTTTGAAGAGTGGCTTCTGCCCTTGTCAGAACCACGCGACCAGTCTATTGATGCGCTCGAAGCCCAGTGGCAAGCCGAAGCCATTCCCGGTTTTATCCGCGAAATGGGAGAGCGACTGCGCACCCAGGATAACCGTATTACTGCCGATCCGTTGTTCTGTGTGTTCGAGAAAGACTACGTGGTAGCCGAAGAAGGTTACGGCCATGACCGCATCAATGAAGAGAGCAACCAAGGTTTAGAAAAAGATAATTACGGCAATACTTTGAGCTGGAAGGCAACACCTGACTACGGACTGATAGAAGTATCTCTAAATGGCGAGGAGTTGGTGAGCTGGTGCTATGAAGACGAACCGGAGTCTGTTTTTAACGAGTTCTTCACGGTTTGGAAGAAAGCTCAAGAGGCCGCTAAGGAACAACAATGAAGCAGGCAGAAACATTTATCGAAATGAAAGCTGAGTGCCCACACTGCGCGGCGCATATTGTGGTTGAAGCGGTAGATGAAACCGTAAACGGCCTTGAGGAAGTAGTTTGTGAAAACTGCAAAGAGCCGTTTTCTTACTGTCACCCTGGGAATATCTATGGGTTGGCGCGATAACCCTAGTTTTAATGGGCGCGAGTAGTACGAGCGTCCACCATTTAAATGTTTGTTATTGCTCTATGAGCAGAAAATAACGGAGATACACGTCATGAAGTGGCTAAGAGAACGAAAAAAAAGACAGCAAGAGCAGCTTGAATTGCTAAGAAGGATTGCTAAAAGTTTAAACGAAATAGAACAAAGTATTGATCGCAATAGCCGATATGGAAATGCCATTAAGGTAGTGCGGGCATCGAGATATTAGAGTAGCAATAACGCCGGAATCAGGCGCGAGGAACGAGTCGCGTGCATCCGTGTGTTATTGAATTAAACGAACTGCAGGAAGCAATACAGCAAGCGCGTCAGGCGCTGGGAGATTGATATGGCAAAGAAGAAGTTAACGCCGTTGAAGAAATTCGTAAAAGACAAGTTCGGCGATGACGTACCAATGCGAACCGCGCAGCATTGGTGTCAGCACGGCCATGTTGCGGGCGCCCGTAAGATTGGCCGTCAGTGGTTTGTTGATCCTGACGCATTTGATAGCAGCACCGGCAATGAGCTTGCCGATAGCATCTTGATGGCGTCCTAATCCATGGCGCCACGAGCACGCAAGCACAAGGGTCTGGAAGCGAATGTGTACCCGAACAAGTCCGGCGGGCACACTTACTATCGCTACAAGCACCCTATTACCGGGGTGATGCACCCGCTTGGCAAGAACAAGGCCGAGGCCAACACGGCAGCCAGAATTCTGAACGCGAAGCTGTTGCAGGATGATGCGTGTGTCGTTGACCGGATCATGGGCACCGTTGGTATCAGCATGGCCGCACTGGTTGAGCGATTCCGCGACGACCGATTGCCGGAAATGGGCCTGAAGGTTTCTACCCTCAAACTGATGGGTTACCGACTGAATCGCATTGTGGCCGACCTGGGCGACCGCGTTATCACGGAAATGACCACGAAAGACTGCGCGACCTGGCTGGATGATAACTTTGAATCAGATCCATACGTTAAGCACCGCGGTACTCTGATCGAGCTATTCCGGTATGCCGAGAACAAAGGGCTCCGTAACGGCAACGACAACCCAGCGGAAGGCACTTACCCTAACCGTAAGAAGAAGAAAAAAGCCCGCAAGCGCATGACGGTCGAGCAGTACCTTGCCATTCACGCCGCTGCGCCAGATTGGATGAAAATCGCAATGGAACTGGCCTTGATTACACTACAGGGTCGTTCTGAGCTGATCAGAATGCGCTATGACGCTATCAAAGACTGCTACCTGTACGTTGTCCGTCAGAAAGTCGAGAGCCACGAACACGCACGACTAAGAATCAAGGTGACACCAGAGATTGAGAGTATCGTTTCCCGATCCAGAGACGGTCTGGCCAGTCCCTACATTGTGCACCGTCGCCCGCAGCGGGTGAAAGAGAACAAAGACACCGATCACTGGACCCAGATTGCGCCTAATGAGTTCACCAAGCAGTTCCGGCTTATCCGCGACAGTCTGCCGGAGTTTATCGGCATACCCAAAGAAGAACGCGGCGGTATTCACGAGGTCCGCGCACTAGGGTCGTGGCTGTATGAGCAAGCGGGATATGAGCGCGATTACGTTCAGCATCTAATGGCTCACTCTGATGAGAAAATGACCGAATACTATCAGAGCGAGCATGAAGAAAAGTGGATCGACGTTAAAGCTGAACTCAGCCTGGCGTCAGTGTTTAAGTAACCCGGCAATCAGAGGCGCGTAGCGTCGGACTGTATTGCATTGTTATACCCTTTTTAACTACGGAGAAAAGGAATGAGAGTTAGAGATATTTTTTTAACACCTGCAAATGTGCTTGATTACCAAGAAGAAAATGTACGTTCAATAGATGGGCAAAAGCACCTTAATTATCACATGGAATTGAACGAAGCTTTGTGCGACGCCACAAGTCAAGGAATTGACTCCGGTGGCGAGTATGCTTCATGGTTAAACAACATTGGGATACAGCACCAAACAGAGTTCGGTTGGTGGAATGAGACAGCGGTAGATAAAGATAATATGCAGGCGTTTGTAGATTACTGGCACGGAGAGCAGGGCGATTCTTTGGTTGACGCATATCTAGAGCTGAAGAATAAAATAAAAGATTTACCAAAAAATCTTCGCCTTGAAATGATCGGAAACCATACAAATGTAAGAGATTATCTAGGCGTATAACCCAGATTTTAACTGGCTGGAGCGTAGCGACAGTCCATGATTCAAATGTTTGTTATATGGCAGCTAGGGGGTTGCAAATAATGAAATACATTATCATTGTTGGGCTTGAGTGTGAGATATATTCAAGTATTTTCAAATGCGAAAGAACGGGTCAAAACTTAATATTTAGCAATGCCGAAGATGCAGAAAAGAAAGCTAATGAGGTGAGACGCGCTGGCGGAACAAAGGTTAAGGTCGTGGCCATATAACGCCGGAATCACGGGCCGCAGGTCCCGTGAAACCGTGTGTTATTAACGCTTTGGCAACTACTGTATATTGCCAAAGTATTGCCAAAGTATTGCCAATGCAAACAGCAGGCACAAAAAAGACGCTTGTAAGCGCCTGATTTGTAAGGGATTTTTGGTAGGACTACCCAGATTCGAACTGGGGACCTCTACCATGTCAAGGTAGCGCTCTAACCAACTGAGCTATAGTCCTGAAGTGGTGCGTATATTACTCAGGCGCTTCACATTACGCAACCCTTTCTGAAGAAATTGCATACGAATCAGCAAGATAGCGCCATAAGCATTCTGCAACCCGCGCTAGACGCCGAGAATAACCTCTGGCTTGTCTCCTTTCTGAGGCGCACAGACCGTGACCCGGCCCGATAAAGACTTATCGTTTTTGTCCTGCTTCTCTGCCAGATAGGCTTTCACGGCCGCACCGCGCTTCACTGCCTCGCTGTACCAGGCATCGCCCCATGCCTCGACTTCCTGCGGGCCTGCGACCGGGCACGCCTGAAGCTCAAGCTCAGGTTTCTTCGACATCATATCAGCCACGGTATCCAGATAAGCGGTATGCTCCTCATTCAATTCCAGTTGTTGAGGTTCATAGTTAAGGTTATTGAGACGGATCGCAAACAACTGATCGCCCGCGAGGGATGCAATACTGATCAACTGACCGTATGGCACGAGAGACTGCTTCAGATAGTAGAGGGTCGCGGTACGCAGTGCCTTGCGACTCACCTGATTAATGACATCGTTAATGCCCACATCCGGCTGAGTGATGTCGCCCGATAGCGGTACGTCGATGCGGATATTGTTGTTGTCGTCTTTCAGCACTGACAGTGCCGTTTCAACCGGCATGGATATCTGTTTGCTCAGGCGGTCGATGGTTTCTTCATCTGCGGGCTCAAACTTGCTGTTCTGCAGCTTAATCAGCACATTGCCTCCGAGCTGACCGTCGGTAATACTGATGATTGAGTCAACGCCTAACATGCCTTTTTTAAGTCGATAACCCATGGCGTCGACGAGGTAAGGGTTGAAATCGACCAGGTTGAGCTGGTCGATATCGACCTCAAGCTTGCCCTCTGGATAATCCCCTTTCACGCCCATTTTTCCGCTGGCACGGATACGGTTGTAGGTATCCAGAGCAAGCAACAATGTCAGGTCAACGCCACTTTCGAGCTGCTCGGTATCAATTGCTCCCGTCGAAAGCTCCAGTACTTTACCGCTGGTATTTACCGTCGGTGTTACCGCTTCATCGGTCCAGTTGAAGGTTGTAGCGGGTATATCATCGCCCTCTGTCAGCAACTGAATACCGGCAATCTGAACTCTGAAAGGCACCGCTTCGGTAGCTGTCTCATCCGTCGTATCTTCAGTGGCGGACGAATCTGTACCAGAGCCAGACTCAGGAGTTGCCTCTGCCTCAGCTTGAGGAACTCCTTTAATGCTGCCGTCTGCAAGACGGGTCACGTTAGACACCAGCCCGTAAAACTGATGTACGCCTGATGCAAAACCCGACGGGGTCGCCGTAATATCGGTGATCTGATAATGCGCCAATGACGCCAGCGGCACTTCTTCACCCGGCGGTGTCACGCTCAGTGCATTCAGTTCCAGAGAGGATACTTTCTGCTCATCTACATTTGCCTGAACGCCGATAACCGTCAGGTCACCTAGTTGCAGAACACCAGCTTCAGGGTGACGTGCCCTTAAGGTTTCGAGTGCGGCACGGCCAATATCAGCAACAGGCTGAGTAGAGAGTCCTTCGACTCTGACCTCTGAAGTATTAAAAGCAGCGAGCGATAGCTCAGGGAACCCGGCCAGGTTGCCACTAAATCCTTCAAGTGAAAGCTCTTTAATGGAGACGTCATCTTCACTGGCGCGCCAGCTCACCTGGCTCAGCATTAACTGGTCCAGTTGCGCTTTCTCATCATCCGGTAACTGAGCCTGCACATTTTTCAGTAGTAAAGATCTGAGACCTGCGGTCATACCACTTTCGCCCAGATTGAAAGATGCACCTTTGATATCCAGCGCATTGAATTCCACGCCTTCAATACCCGGTGCATCGAGTGCCAGTGCAGTCAGCGATATATCACCCGAAATATTTGGTTGGGTTAACACCTTCTGAGCCTCTGCCTGAAGGCGGAGCGTGACTGGGGAGCGCAACACCAGAGATTCCTCGCCGATGGCAACACTCAGCTCGCGCAGAGTGACATCTAAAGTGAGAGGCGTTGCATCGTCGGTTGCCGAATTGAACAAGCCCGTCGATAACTCACTTAATTCAACGGTGACTGCCAGCCCGGCTTGCTGCCACTGAATCAAGTCATCTGTGAGCGATATATCGTCGACCCGGAGTGACCAGCCTTCAGGAAGAGGCCCGGAGCTGCCTGTCTGATCGCTCTCCTGCTCACTCTCCTGATCGCCCGACTCATTGGCTACTTCACCGTTGTCAGGCGTTGCTTCTTCAGCCTGGTCAGAGCCCGGCAGAGTGATACCCGCCAGGGAGAGCCCTTCCTCGGATTGCTTTCCGCGAAACTTTAATCCGGTTACACCCACGGATTGAATATGGATTGTCTGATCGAGTAACGCAGAGAGGTTGACGTTAATACCGATAAAATCAGCGCCGACCTCTGCCTCTGAATCCTTAACGGGATAGACCGCACTGACGTCCCGCAGCTCGACTTCGCCGGTGAAGGGTGACAGCGTCCAACCACCAATAAGAAGCGACTGCCCTTCTCCCTGCTCGGCATACCATTGCTCAACGTAGCGCAGCGCAAAGAAAGGAGCGGCAACAAACACCAGCAGGTAAATACTGACCAGAACCGCAACGAGTATCAGCGGCAGCTTCAGCCACAAGGGAGTTTTAGCCCGATGACGAACATGCTTGGGATACTTTTTCTGCGCTTTTTTCTGCGCCTTTTTCTGCGATTTTGTTAATACGTTCTGTTGCGCATTATCTTCTGTTTTTCGACTGTCATTCATAGTGCGTCGTTATTGCTCCAGAGCGCGTCTCTAAGGCCGCTTGCTCTTTCTGTTCTGGAATTCAAAGCCTGTTGCCAGCAGGCGTTCCCTACCTGACACCAGAATTGTTTTTTTGCTCGGGTAATGGCCGTATAGACCAACTCCCGCGTAATTACCTGCTGCCATTTTTCGGGTAAAAGAAGCATCACAGCAGAAAACTCGGACCCCTGGCTTTTGTGTACCGTCATGGCGAATGCCGTCTCGTGATTAGGCAGACGACCCGGCGAGAGGAAACGTAAGCCGCCCTCCGCATCGCGGAATACAACACGCTCCTGCCCTTCATGCCTGAGCATAATGCCGATATCCCCATTGTACAGGCCGACATCATAATCGTTGCGGGTAATCATGATTGCGCGCCCCGGATACCAAAGCTGGCTGGTGTCTGACAATAAACCAGCTCTGTTAAGCAGACGTTCAATTCGTCGATTAGTTTCTTCAACCCCGACTGGTCCACTGCGCAATGCCACCAAAACCTGAAACTGGTCGAAGGCATCAAGAATCCACTCTGGCGAGGCTCCCTCTTCTACAAAGCGACAATACTGACGATACCCCTCAACGACGTGCGACTGCCACTCTTCAGAATCTACCGCTAAGCGCACCGCATCAGCAAAAGCCGGGTCCTCTAACACCTGGTCAGCCTGTTGAATGGCGCCCTGATTCACTGCACGGGCCAGAGCACCAATACCACTGTGTTCACCAAATCGATGGGATTTACGCAACTGGACCATCGCATTCTGCATAATTGAACATTCTGCTTCGATAACGGCGCTCATGTCGTACCCCGTTAACGCCCCCAGTCGCGCGGCAAAAGCGCCGGTAATACCGTGTTCTGTACCGGCGTCGCACAAATCGGCAAGCACACTCCCAGCCTCAACCGATGCGAGCTGGTCACGGTCCCCCAGAAGAATAAGACGTGTCTTTGGAGCCAGTGCACTCAGCAGATGAGCCATCATTGGCAAATCAATCATGGACGCTTCATCGACCACGATGCAGTCATACGGAAGGTAACGTTCATGGTGGTAGCGAAAGCCTCGCGAGCTCCAGCCAAGCAGACGATGCAGAGTAAAGCTAACCGAGGGAATACCATCGGCATGCGGCAGTCCACCGCGCTCACGGGCCTGGCGGATGGATTCTGTCATGCGTGCCGCAGCTTTACCGGTCGGCGCGGCCAGGGCAACCCGTAGATCCGGGTTTTCACTCAACAAGGCACTCAGCAAACGAGTCACCGTGGTCGTTTTTCCTGTGCCGGGGCCTCCAGTAATCACACACAGCGGCTGAACACAGGCCGTTGCGGCTGCAATAGCCTGCCAGTCGATATCCGCTTCCGGGGCTGGAAACAGTTTTCGCAACGTCGTCGCCAGCGCCTTACTGGCCGGCATGCCTTCCGGGCTGACGCGCTGACGTATCTGCTCCAGCACCGACTGCTCATATCGGAAATACCGGTTCAGGTAGACCCGCTCACCCTGAACGACAAACAGTGCTGATGTATCTGCTTCTGACGTTGCGATAGAAACAGTCTGACAGCGCGTCAGTTGGTCAGTCGTCGGTAGATGCTCAGGCGATACAGCCAATGCTTTTGGCCAGGCTGATAATTCGAGGCAGACCTGTCCGCGGCCGAGGACATAACTTACGGCACAGGCCGTCAATATTAAGGCCTGCTGGTCTTGTGGAGAGGTTGTACCGTATCTGGACTCCCACTCCACTGCCTGACGAGCCAGCTGATAATCAATCGCACGGATAAGATCGCTTTCTGACCAGAGCTTTAAGTAATCGGTGCTCATGGGGCAACCTCCTGCGCTTGCTCTGGCAATATCGCTTTTCGCCACTGGCGCAGAGATTCAACACTCACGGGCGTGAAGCAGACGCCGGCATCAGGGTCTGTATTGTGATCGCTTTTACAGAAATGACTTCCCATACCACGGAGGTAGAAATACACACTGCCACCTAAGTGCTTTTGCGGCTGATAATCAGGCAATCGACGGCTAAGCAATTGATCAAGTGCCAGCATATAAATCCAGGACTGCAGATCGTATCTGTGGTCACGCATCGAATCGCGCAATGCCGAGGGCACATAATTACGCCAATGATCACCCAGATGGTTCGATTTATAGTCGGCGACGTAATAGCGCCCCTGCCACTCAAAAATAAGATCGATAAAACCTTTCAAATAGCCGATTAAAGGTTCAAAGCTGAAGCGTTGATCACCTCCTAACAAAGCATCAATATCCGACGCCGATAGCTGGCCCACGGGTAGATAAAATTCCATTTCATCCAACCGTGACGATGGCTCAATGTCTTTCAGTGTGAGAGTCGTATCGTAAAGTGCCAATGGTTGACTCACGATACTTTCAATCCAGTCTGCCACCTCGTCGACGGGCTGCTCCTGAAGACCATAGAGATTCAGCTGCTCTCTGCACACATCAAGCAGAGCCTCTTTATCGTGGAAATCCCAGTGTTCAAAAATTGCGTGCAAACAGGTCCCCGGATTGGCACCTTTCGGGAAACGCAAAGCCAGCGGCAATTCGCCATCGGATACTGAAGAGACATCTGTGACACCTGCCTCCCAGTCAAAGTAATACCCTAAATCTGCCGCTGCCGCTTCAACACTGTGGACGGCAGAATTTGCAGAGTGGGCAGCCAGCTGGCTGTAACTTCCCACCCGCCAGTGGTCGCGCCAACGCGCTTTATTGATTGCCGGAACAACTGGCGGAGGTGGGACATTAAGTTCGGCCTGACCGGCTACCCGCCACTCTGGCAGCTCACCGATAAACATGCCGTCAATATCTACGTCAGCGATACCAGCAATACGTCCACCATTGCTTAATAACTCACCCAATGCAGAATCGAGCCAGATAGGCGCACGTTTATTTTTGGCGCCTGTCTGCACATTCGCCAGCCACATATAACAGCCGAATTTCGCCCGTGTTAAAGCAACGTATAAGAGCCGCATCTGCTCGGCTAACGTATCGCGAGCCTGCAATTCTTTTGCTTTATCATCCGGTGCAAGATCGCGTACCAGCTCACGACCATTAAAGTAAATCGTTTCTGTATTCTGGCGTCTGGGCCTGGCACTGTCGGCCCAGAGGTACGGAAGAAATACAAAAGGATATTCAAGCCCCTTCGATTTATGAATGGTGACAATATTGACCAGGCGTGAGTCGGTTTCAAGGCGTAGCTGAGCTTCTTCACCACGATCAGAATCCGGGTCTATACGCTCACTGAACCAGCGAATCAAAGCCTGATGGCCACGAAGTTTACGACTTTGTGCCTGGAGCATTTCCCCGAGGTGGAGAATATTGGTCAGAGTGCGCTCACCGTTTTCCATTTTGCGCAGACGCACGGCACGCTCATCATCTTCGAGCCATTGCATCAGCATGGCCATGACACCCCGGCGTTGCCATATCTGGTGATACTCGTGCATGCTGGCAAGCTGAGATTCCCAGATATTTTCATCATCCTGCATCTGCACCAGATCATCGGCTGTTGCTCCCCAGATTGAGGTAGCTATTGCCCGACGCACACTGGTTTCATTGCCGGGATGAGCAATGGCTTCAAGCATTGCTAACAGGTCCCAGGCTTCTACAGAATCAAGTACGCTGTCGCGCGTCAGATAAACACTGCCAATACCTACTCGGGTCAATGCGTCGCGAATAATCTTTGCCTGTGACCGGGAGAAAACCAATACGGCAATATCACCGGCCTCAACCGATTTTCCTTTCCCGTTTCTCTTACCATTGACCGGGAAACTTGCGGCACCCGACATTAGAGCGCCAATCTGAGAAGCACACTCATAGGCTATTCGTTGCTGGGCTTCTGGTTTCGATTCTTCCAGATCGTCACCGACCCAAAGTTGTAACGCTTCTGTCGGGATATTCTGCTGCCAATGGGGAGCCTTTTTATCGTGATGGCCGCCGGCCTGTACCGGGTAAAACTGAATTGCGTCATCAAAGACGAAAGGCTTATCGTGATTCTGCCAGAGTGCATTCACCGCATGAATCAGGTGACTATCACTGCGATAGTTAGTATCCAGTGTAAAGCGCCGACTCTCATCAACTCGTTTACTCGCGGCCATATAGGTAAAGATGTCACCACCACGAAACCCATAAATCGCCTGCTTAGGATCACCGATCATAATCAGGCCATGCTGATCATCCGTGTTATTTACGGCAGCCGACTCATTGACCTCAGAAGACTGATATATACGACTGAAGATTCGATACTGAACCGGATCGGTGTCCTGAAATTCATCGATCATTGCAATCGGGTGCAATCTTCGGATCTGCGCAGCCAGCCCTTCGCCCTGCTCAGACTGCAGAGCACTATCAAGAAGGCGCTGAAGATCATTACTGGTGACAACCGCCGCTTGCTCAAGAAGGTCGATGTAACGGTCGTAAATAGAACGAAACCAGGTCAGCTCCTGAGACTGCCTGAGTGTTTTTTCAAGTTCGATCAGCTCATCAATTTTTTCAAATAGCTTATGACGTGGCGGCTCACCCGTTTTCGTTTTTTCACTGAGCATAACTGAACCGAAACGGTTCAGGTTGGCCGGAATAGGCAAAGCCTGCCCTGCTGCGAAGTAATCTCCGGCCTGCTGCAACCAATTAGGAAAATTCTTACTGCTGTAACTGCGTTTATCGATATCGGCCGAAGTGATCTCTTTGACGATGTTGTCGTGTCCAAGAAGAAACCATAGGTTTTTAGCATCTTCGAACGTTTGCTTTAAACGCCCCCAGAGCACGTCAAAGTCCTCTTTGATATCCGGCTTAGTGCGCACGCCAGGTTTATTCATCCAGCTGCGGAAATACCTGAACAGGGAATCAGGATCAGAGAAACCTGATGTCAGAAACTCGAGCACGTCCCGATTCTGTGGATAGCACAGCTGGCGCCATATATCTTCACAGGCGCGGCGAAGATATTCTTCACCTTCTACTTCTAACGCCTGGTTAAACGCTACACCACTGTCGAATGCGTAGCGTTTCAACATCTGTGCGCAGAACTTATGGATGGTACAGATAGAGGACTCGTCCATCTGGGCGAGGTTTAGCTGCAACCAGGTCTGAAGCTCTTTTATAAGTGCTTCAGAAGAGACCTTATCTGTTTGTAGTTCGTTAACCCAGCGCTGAATGTCAGGGTCAGGCATTACCCCCTGCTCTGCAGCCAATAAATTCTCAAAGGCATCACGTAAGCCAGCACGAATCCGGCCGCGTAATTCTTCCGCAGCGGCATTAGTAAAGGTCACCACCAGAATCTGAGTGCAATCAAGCTTCTGGTTAATTCCATGCCCCAGTACGGCACGACGATATAACTGATTAATCGTGTAGGTTTTACCTGTGCCCGCGCTCGCTTCAATCAGCGACCGCCCAAAAAGAGGAAACGTATGAAGGTCGAGTTTATTCACGCTTCGGCCTCCTGCTGCAAACATTGTTCGGGAAGCGCCCAGATCCAACGGTGTGTTTCCAGCCAGTCTTCCAGGCCACCAGATAGGAGAGTCTCTGCCAGGTTTGGATAACAGCGCTGCATTGCTGTTCGATTGAACTCCGAATATTCGCTTTCGGCCTGTTTTTTCAATGTATCCATTCGTTTCGCTTCATCCGCTTTCAGCATGGCCCACTGTATTCCGGGTAGCGCTGTCTGCGGCGATGTCCAGCTGGCAAAATAATGTATCAGGCATTGCTGAATATAGCGGATGGCCGCTTCCTGAGAAGGCGCATTAAAGATATATTCTTCCGTCTTCTTCTTACCGCCGACGATCACCGCCATCTGCACCAGGTCCGGTTGCGCGGCAACAGCGAAGACGAAGTCGAGCCATAAATTTAAAAGGTGCTCGCCTCGAAGATCACCCGCTCGCCAATACACCAACTGTTGATTCCAGCACTGAGCATACTCTCCACTGATTTCAACCGTCGACGTATTCTCATCGGTTATACCAGGGTCATTCACCAGCAAGGTCAGAGCGCCGCTGTCTGATTCGCCGGAGATAAAATGTTTAACGCCATCAAGTAACGGCGCTAATTCATTTTCAATCCGGCTTACGTAGATGTCTCCCAGCGCATTGACCGGTAGGCTGCCCAGTGCCTGTTCTCTGTATGTGAACTCAGGAACTTCTGAGGGTTCGGAAGTGGCTAATTGATCCTGTATCCAGCGTTGTTTCAGAAGACTGTTTTCCAGTGCGTCCGGTTGGAATATCTCTTCATTGCGCGATTGCGTCATGTAGAGATCGGGCTGCAATCGGAGTCGGCGTTTTACGAAAAAGCTCGCGGGTTTCAACAGAGATTCTTTTACATCACTCCAAAGTACTTGTTTACGACTGAAGCCTTCTGGTATCGCCACGGGGGCTGAATAGAATGGCCTGACTTCAGAATCGCTGTGGTCTGCGTTGGCCACGTCTGCCCATAATTTGTGATAGCCAGCTACGGCATTTATGTGCTCAGGCTCATAGGTGCGCCGATTAAACGGCTGCAATGGAAGTTCTTCGGTTAACCAGTTGCGCAATCGCTCCCGGCTCTCTCGTGCAGGTAGTTTTTCATCACCTTCAAGGCAATATGCATCACCGATGTAATCAAGAAGTTCGCTGATCAGAACCGAGGGTTGCAACTCGTGGTTTTCCCGGGCATCGCGTCCGCGGTAACTGATGTAGAAATTCTCCTGCGCAGAGCACAGTGCCTCAAGAACGAGGTAACGGTCGTCTTCACGTCGGGAACGATCCCCCCGACGCGCTCGTCCCTGCACCATTAAATCAAAACCGACCGGAGTCACCTGACGCGGATAATCCTGATCATTCATTCCCAACAGGCAGACTGCTTTGAACGGAATCGATCGCATCGGCATTAAGGTACAGAAGTTTACCGGACCCGCCAGAAAACGCTGCCAGCCACCTTGTTGACCGAGATGTTCCTGAAACCAGCTGCGCACCACCTGAGGTGATAAGGCTTGGTCGTACGCTGCATCACTGAGTTCTTCTGCCCAGCGCTGAATAGCATCGCGGACCCGCTGAAGCTGAACACCTTCATCAAGGTCGGGTTCATAAAAATCATCCAGTAATTCAGGAATGGCGGTCATCCATTCTTCTACCGTATGCGTTTCAGACTGATAGCCGCGCCAATGATCAAGAGTTTCGATTAACTGGATCAGCTGGCCAAGAAGCTCAGCTGCTCCACCTTCTACGCCAAACACTGGCCAATCTTCGCCCTGATGCGCTGTAGCATCGGTGGGCAGCATTAACCCTAACAATAACTGACGCAAACCTTTGCGCCAGCTGTTCTGACCAAAGGCAGGAAAACCAAGGTCACTGCGGTGATCACTGTCTAACCCCCAGCGAACACCTGCGTTATCAAGCCATGCACGCACGCCCTCGAGATCGCCCTCTTCAATGCTGAACCGACGACGTATGGCGGGCACGTCCAACCAATCAAGCACATCGGTCAGTTGCAATCGGCTATCAAATAAACTCATCAGAGACACGACGCTATCAAGTAGCGGGTTCTCCTGAACCTGCGACTGATCTGCAATCGCCCACGGAACACGATGACCTTCGGGCGCGCTGGCGAATACAGCATCGATATAGGGGGCGTACTGGTCGATATCGGGCACCATCACCACAACGTCGCGAGGTTTAAGCGATGGGTTGTCGTTGAACCAGAACAGGAGCTGGTCATGCAGGCGTTGAACTTCCCGCAACGGGCTGTGCCCCGAGACTACCCTCAGACTCTCATCGTTCTTAGATATTGATGATTTGAAGCGGCTACTTTTTAAAGCTGCTGGTTGATAGGCCGCTGATTGACCATCCCGGAGGTCTAACAGATCTGCCTGAATATGCTTCAGTAGGCTTGTTCGCTCAATCTCTGTAAACGCTTCAACGTCCTGTAACTGACCTTCATCTGAGGTTTCGTGCACCAGCGTCAGAAAATCTTTACCAAGACGCCCCCAGCTGGCCAGTAACGGGTTACCACGCTCTAGGTAATTCTCCGCATCTGGGTTGGTCTTCAGAATCCAGGCTTTCTGTCGGTCACTGACAATATCTCCCCAGAAATTACGACAAGGATTCAACAGGAAGAAATGCACATCGATATGACCAGAAATCGCATTAAGAACATCCCAGTAACCACCGGGTAAAGCTGCGATACCAAATACAAATAAGCGTTGTGGCATAGCGTTTAAGCGATGCCCATTTTCAGCAACGATGGACGCTAATGAGGTCGTCAGCCGGGCGCGGTGCTCGAGGCTATTCCCCAACGCCTGACTGTCAGCCACCAGCGCTCGCCAGACCCGCGGCTGCCAGGGGTGAACCGTTACATCACTGTCGTCGATCCCGTCTATGCCCTTTTCCCAGTTAAGCAGCCAGTCGGGGCGATACACCAGATACTGGTCAAAAACGTCGGCTATTTTATGAGCAAGTTCATAGCAGCGCAGGCCATCAGGGTCGCTCTTGAGGTAACGGGCAATACCTTCACACTCAGGTTCATCTTTCAGCCCCGGTAGAAGGCGCATTAACTTCCATGCCATGGCCTGTTTCTCAAAGTGCGAACGCTCGGGCAGCTCAGGTTTGAGCGTATTGAATACCTTCCAGACGTAGGCCGATGGCAGAGGAAAATCGACCTGAGCAGCCACACCAAGACCATCGGCGAGCTGTAGTTTTAACCAATGCGCCATACCCTGTGATTGCACCAGAATCTGCTCAGCTTCGAACACACCGGGCGGGTTCTGACGAATCTCATTCAGAAGCAGTTCTTTGAGAATTTCCAGGTCGTTGGAGTGATATAAGCGGAACATGGCGTCCTTGTCTGTCTGGGTGACTGAGAACAAGGCGATAGTGTAACAGGTTGGTGGGGCTCTGGTGGGCTGTGTTTGTGGCAGATACAACAAAAAAAGCCACTCAGATGAGTGGCTTCTTTTCGCTCTGAAGGCTGAGATTATTCAGCAGCTGCGGTCGCTGCGTCGTCGATCTCATCCGCTGCATCTTCAGCCGCGTCTTCAGTTGCTTCGCCTGCATCCTCCGCTGCTGAAGCAACACCATCAGCCGCTTTCTCAGCAGCAGATTTGTCAGTGAACGCATCTTCGACTGCTGCAGCGGTCTCTTCGGCTGCATCTTCAGCAGCCCGCATTGCATCTTCAGCTTTATCGCCCACAGCTTCTGCCATTTCTTCAGTTTCCGCCGCAGCCGCGTCTGCAGTTTCTTCTGCTTTTTCACAGCCTGCGAGAGTCAGACCAAACATAAGAGCCAGAGTAGCAAGAGTAATACGTTTCATAGTTATATCCTTAAGGTAATGAATGAGTAACCTTGCATACACTGACACGACGTGTCGTAATTGGTTCTAATTATTTTCCAATCAATGTTTCGATAAGAGCCTGTGACGATCAGAAAATACCCGATTCTGACTCGCCGCAACCTCAGGGCTGACAAGCTCTCCTCGATAAACATTCAAGCCATTTAAAAGGTTAGTATCTGCAACCAGCGCCTCTTTCACACCATGATTGGCCAACGCAAAAATAAACGGCAGCGTTGCGTTATTCAGCGCAAGGGTGGACGTGCGGGCAACGGCGCCGGGCATATTGGCTACACAGTAGTGAACAACGCTCTCTTCAATGAATACAGGTGATTCGTGAGTTGTAGGACGCGAGGTTTCAGCACATCCACCCTGATCGATAGCCACATCCACAATAACAGAGCCAAGCTTCATGGAATGCAGGTGGCTATGCTTAATCAGCTTGGGCGCTGAAGCCCCGGGAAGAAGAACCGCACCGACGACCAGATCAGCACGAGCCAGGTGTTCGTCCAGCGCTGTTCTCGTTGAGTACACGGTATTTATTCTGTTGCCATAGTGAGAGTCGAGTTCACGCAACCGATTCATCGATGTATCCAGCACTGTGACACGAGCCCCCATACCCACAGCGACGGCAAGCGCATTGCTCCCGACCACGCCGCCGCCCAGAATAATCACTTCAGCCGCTGGCACCCCAGCAGCACCTGACAGCAGCACTCCCCGCCCACCAGCGGCCATCTCAAGGCTATGAGCCCCTGCCTGAACAGCCATACGCCCGGCTATCTCGGACATAGGTGCTAACAGAGGTAATCGCCCTTGCTCGTCTGTGACTGTCTCGTATGCGATACAGGTAGCGCCAGACGCAATAAGCGAGTCAGTTAAGTCATGGTCAGGTGCCAGATGGAGATATGTGAATAAAGTGTGCTTGGACGTAAGTAATTCTACTTCAGACGCCTGCGGCTCTTTCACCTTAATGATGAGTTCAGCAACATCGAATAATTCGGCAGCACTGCTGACTACTTCAGCGCCACTGTTCAGGTAGAGATCGTCGGTGAAACCTATCGCCTCTCCGGTGCCCGTTTCAACAAAGACATCATGTCCCCGATGTACCAGCTCTCTGACGCTGTCGGGCGTCAACCCTGCCCGATACTCGTGATTCTTTATTTCTTTTGGTACGCCAACTCGCATAAATACGTCTCCTGTCGACTTACTCCTCAGAATAGCAGCACCCCGGCCCGATATGTTCTTTCAGGCCACAAATACCACACTCCCCGTTGCCAAAACACAACACCTGACAATGACCTTACTACTGGCCGATGAGTTTCACGATAAAAATTGAATGCGAACCATTATCTCTTGTACTATCACAAGCGAAATGCCATACCCACAATCGTGTAGGATTTATGTCGACTCTTTTAAGTTTCACCCGCAGGTCGCTTGGCCCGGTTCTTACTGCCTTCATTGGTGGCTACCTGTTCACCTGGGGCTTCGTTGCCCTGACGGTCACCGCAACGGTCGCCCTTGGCTGGGGCTTTCATACCGCAGAGCACACTGCATTTCTTCTGGCCTTCCCTGTCTTCCTGCTCGTGTTCTTCTGGCTGTTTCTGAACCGGAAAACCTTGCTGACGCATGCCATTGCCTACGGCGGAGGCGTTGCTATGACAGGCATATCAATCTGGTTGCAATCCGTTCTACTGACTCAGGGAGGTTGACCATGCAATTCAATAGCACTCGCCAGGGTATGGCCTGGTTGCATACCTGGCTTGGCCTGATTCTTGGTTTCGTCCTGATGGTCTGTTTTTTCTTTGGTGCCCTGTCTGTATTCGACCGGGAGATTGATCGTTGGGCCATCCCTGAGACCCGCTTTGATCCGCAACCTATGCCGTCTTTCGACAACCTGCTGATGGGTGTGTTCGAGCGCATCGAACCGGATGAAGCAGAATACAATCGCATGATGCCGAAATACCATGATGCCAGCGCTGGCGAGATGACGCCGCGACTGGAACTACCGGCGGATGAGTATTGGGCGTATACCACCCATCGCGACCCTGTCTTACGTATGGGTGCGGGTTTCCGGGTTCCCTTTCCTGCCGACACTGAAGGTCACAACCATATCCATGGCAATACCACGATCGATCCTCGTACTGGCGCCAGTGTCCCGGATCATCACCTTAAAATCGGGAGTGAATGGTTCTATCCACTGCACTATAGCCTGAATATTAACTGGAACTTCCTCGGCTTTTTTATTGTGGGCATTGCCGGTTTCTTTATGCTGGTTGCGCTTATTTCTGGTGTATGGATACACCGTAAGATTTTCCGCGAATTGTTTACCTTCCGCCGCCATAAAAGTAAGCAGCGCAGTATTCTCGACATGCACAATATGACCGGCGTGGTGGCGCTGCCATTTCACTTCTTTTTTGCGTTTACTGGCCTGATTATCTTCGTCGCCTTTTACTATATGCCCGTCACTAACACCATGCTGGAACCCTTGCACAGCGCCCAGCAGGAAATCGAAGCACAGGAAATGGGGTTACCTCATAAACGCGCCGGCGTTACTGCACCCATGGCCTCTGTCGATGCGATGGTCGCAGAAGCGAAACGTCGCTGGGCAGCAAGGGACATGGCTGGCGAAGTCGGCTTCCTGCAGATGCACCATGTCGGTGACCAGAATGCTTATGTCAGCATTTATCGTGCGGGTAGCGATCGCGTTGCTCTCGTGGGTGAAGGTATCCACTTTAATGGCGTCACGGGGGAAGTGCTCCGCGAAGATCCCCCTCACAGTCTTGCCGAAGCCATTGGCGATTTTCTCGCCGGCCTGCACCTCCAGCATTTTGAGCACTGGTTCCTACGCTGGCTCTACGTTATTGGAGGCCTGCTCGGCTGTGCATGTATTGCTACTGGGTTTATGTTCTTTGTCGAAAAGCGCAAGCAGCAGCATGCCAAAGCAGGTTCTCAGGGAAGCAGAGTTGTCGACGCATTTGCAGTGACCACAGTGACCGGCATGGTCATCGCTGCAATCGCAATGCTGACCGCCAACCGCTTTATTCCTGCCGCAACGGAAGGCAAAGGTGAGATAGAGAAAATTGTCTTCTGGTCTGTGTGGGCTCTGTCGTTCCTGCACGCAGCATGGCGTAGTGCTCCTGTTGCTCTGGCGAAAAGTAATCCCGCCTGGAAAGAGCAGACGATGCTAATTGCCCTCCTGGGGGTTGTCGCGGTCATCGCGAACTGGATCAGTACCGGAGACCATTTAATTAAAACAATCTTTACAGATCCCTACTGGGCAGTCGCGGGTGTCGACCTCAGCCTGCTAGCGGGAAGCCTCATCGCTCTACTGACAGTAAAAAAGATGTCCGCAATGAATGAAACACAAAGCAAACAGGAAGCCGGACAAGAAGAGATAGCTACAGGAGAAACCGCTTATGAATGAGGCAGCATGGTTAACAATCGCCTTTGTACTGATGCTGCTGGCAATGAGCTGGTTCGCGCTGTCTCTCAAGTCACACTGGAAGCAGGTGACGGACGGAAAGCCCGCCTCGCGTATTCTCAGAAGCCTGGGCTGGTTTTGCGTCATGCTGTCTGGTCTGGCGTGCCTTCAGGCTGACCACGCCTCAATGGCAGTGCTTGTCTGGGCCATGCTAAGCGCAACTGCTGCTTTTATCGTTGGCCAGGTATTAAGTTATCGCCCGACTCTACTCAGACCTCTCGCGCTGTTCCGAGCTTAGAGCCAGACTCAAAGAAAGCCAAATTCAGTACCGGCCCAATAACCGGCTACAGAGAAAAGAACCAGTGCAAGAACCAACATAATCCCATCGCGGGTACTCAAGCCGATGGCAGCGAAAATAATCGCAAGTGCAGGGATTGCTGCAGCCATAGGGATGAGTTCAAGCGGTATCATTAACAAGCCAAACATAACGCACAGCGCTGCGATTAAGCGACTGATGACAGGGCCGAATAAAAACGTCAGCCGTGGCTTGAACAAGCGGTCAATTCGCTTGGTCACTGGAGTGATCTGATCAACGCCCTCACTGAAGCGTTCCCGGTCGAAGTCTGCTTTGCGTAAACGGGATGGAATCCAGGGATGACTTTTTCCAAATACTTTCTGTACTGCAATAAGGGCAATAAGAATCCCACACAAACTCGGTATACCGGGTATGGCACCACTGGGTAAAAATGCTATCAGTGCCGGAGCCATCAGTAGCGGACCAAAGCCCCGCCCTTCCAGCGAACTGACAATATCCCCCAGCGAAATACGCTCATCGTCGGTATCCTCACGCAGTGTCGTCAGTACTGAGGTTATATCGAGATTATCCGCCACTCGCCGTCTCCTGAGGCTGCCCTATCTTCATGCAATGATGCATTGCACAGATGACATTTATATTGTTGCTACTCGCTTGAGAATAATGCATAACGTAACAACCTGGCGGTTAATTTTTCCTTGAGCGACGTAGCCTCACTGAGCGACATTCGCGATACTTCTTCTTCGTAATCCGGGAGCTGGGTTGTCAGGGCTCGATATATCAGCTGTAACTTACCGGCTGTGGTCGACGTGCTTCGCCTCAATATCTGCAAGGCTGTGACCAGTTTCTGCTCGACCGGGGTAAAGTCACTGCCAAGTGGGTAGTCGATCAGGCTACCATTGCGACGAAACTCTGCGAGTCTTTTTCCCAGAATTTCCGGTGAATTTTTCTGTTTAATCGTACTGATATAAAAAGAAGCCTTCAATTTACCGGCGGCAACAGCCTGCTCTTTCAGACTCGTGACTGAGCCCGACGCCGATACGCTGAGCATTCGCTGAATACATTCTTCGTCGGACGCAAAACGCAGATCGGCAATGCCGTATTCGGTCACATAAATATCGCGAAGATGGCGAGGTATCGTCAGGTTGGATAAGTTCCAGCGGACATTACTTTCCTGCTTATCGCCGCGAGCAGCATGTAACATCAGCACTGAACGCGCTTCCGGTAAATCCGCCGCCATGGATACGAAATTATATTGTCCACCAACGCCTGAGACGACGCGACCATCAGGCAATGTCTCAGAAGCAGCTCCACCGAGCGGCGTTGCCATCATACAAATATTCATAAATCGCGCATGACGCCTCTGTTCAACCTCAAGCTCATAGTCCGGCCCGGTGACAGAGTTAATGCGGCCAATGCGATCCATCTCTAACGTATTCGGTTGCGCGCCCTGTTCTTCAATCCATTGATAAAACTCCGGCGAGCCAAGATAAAATCCACCACGAAGGTATTTACCTTCAGACTCAACAGTTTCCTGCTCCGTTGCGGACAGTTGCCCAGCATTAAGTTTTCGCATCAGAGCCAGGTCATCAACCACGCGCCGCTTCATAATGCCTTGCTCGACGAGCACTCTGAACCCTTCGTTCACCATTTCGCTACAGCCGTAAACGCCGGTTTCAAAAGGCTCACAACCCCCGTACTCCCGCACCAGATCAGACGCCAGAACATCCGGGTTCAGAGCGTTAATAATCTTACGATAAAGTGCGTTGTCCGTATGTCGGAGGACCAGTGCGTAGCAAAGGGCATCGGCTAATGCCCCAATCCCCACCTGCAGGGTTCCGCCGTCTTTTACCAGTAATGACGCATAAAAGCCTATGGCAAAATCACTGTCACTGACCGGCTGACGAGGCAAAGCAAACAACTGGTCATTGGTACTTGTAACATTGACGATAGCGTCGAAAAACCGAGAAGGCATGACGGCCGTGCCACCGACCCACGGAAGGTTGTGATCAACTTCACCGACACAGAAAGGTCGGGGTTGCCCTGCCTGCTGTATTCGATCAAGCACGTCCTGTGTCAGATCTGTATTCGACGAGAGCGAATATTCTCCACTGTCGTTGGCTGATACTCGCTGAAAAACAACATTTATCCCTTTGGTCGATAAAGCATCCGCCACTTCTGTGTAATTAAGGCTGTTGTAATTCTGCTGCCCTTGCTCGGATTTAACATAGCTGCCTGGCTGAGTGTAAAACTCCTCAACATGTATATTTTCGGGAAGCCTGCCAGCTTTCACATCATCAGCGTACTTCAGACGCGGAAAATCCTTGCCATACAATCTTTCGACAAAGGGTGTCAGAAATCGGGACTCAAGATCGGAGGAAGGCTCAGGGGGGTTAAGAGACAGTGCGGTGAAAATAGTCAGTGATAAATCACTGCGATCTTTCACCGTATCGTACAGTGCATTGATTAAACGGTTGGGTTTCCCTAACCCTAAAATTGTCGCGAGACGAATGTCTGGTCCGCAGGTCGTTATGACCTGCGCAACCATATCGTCGTAAGAAGTAAACTGCTCTGTCATATCGTCCATATCCAGGTTGGACTTCAACGAGCCACCAGAGTTCAGCGGCGCTTACGTGGGCCAGCCTTCTTCGCAGTGCCAGGCTTAGCTGAACTCGCCGCTGCTCCACCTTTGCGTTTCGCGGCACTCGCCTTTGGTTTGAAACCCGGGCGTTGATGACGCTTAGAAGGCACTTCATCCTCTGCCGGAATCAATGCATTCGGGCCGCTACCAATAAGATCGGTACGCCCGATACGTTTCAACTCCTCACGCAAGGCAGGCCAGCCTCTTGAGTCGTGATAACGAAGGAAAGCCTTTTGCAGACGACGCTCCTCAAGCTTGCGCGGGATATGCATCTTCTTCGATTTATAGCTCATCCGGTGTAACGGATCACGCTCGGAATGATACATGGCGGTTGCCAGTGCCATTGGTGACGGATAGAAAGTCTGTACCTGATCGACCCGGAACTTGTTGCGTTTCAGCCACAGCGCCAGATTCATCATGTCTTTGGTTTCAGTACCCGGGTGCGCCGCAATAAAGTAAGGAATCAGGTACTGCTCTTTACCCGCCTCTTTCGAGAATTTATCGAACATGCGCTTAAAGGCATCGTAGGTGCCCATACCCGGCTTCATCATTTTGTTGAGCACGTTCATCTCCGTGTGCTCTGGCGCGATCTTTAGATAGCCACCAACATGATGCGTCACCAATTCACGAACGTACTCGGGATCTTTGACTGCCAGGTCATAACGAAGGCCAGAGGCAATCGCTACTCGCTTAATTCCCGGCAGTGCGCGGGCGGCACGATAAAGCTGAGTCGTTGCACTGTGGTCGGTTTTCAGGTTTTTACAGATTCCAGGGAAAACACAGCTCAAACGGCGGCAGTTTTTCAGGATTTCCGGGCTCTTACAGTTCAGGTGATACATATTTGCGGTCGGGCCGCCGAGATCCGAAATAGTACCGGTAAAGCCCGGAACTTTATCGCGGATTTCTTCAATTTCGTTAATCACGGATTCCTGCGAGCGGCTCTGAATAATCCGCCCCTCGTGCTCGGTAATTGAGCAGAAAGTACAGCCACCAAAGCAACCACGCATGATATTGACCGAAAAACGGATCATTTCATAAGCCGGAATTTTGGCATCGCCATACGAAGGGTGAGGAACACGCTGGTATTGGAAGCCGAACACGCTGTCCATCTCGTCGGTTTCGAGAGGGATCGGTGGCGGGTTGACCCAGATTTCACGGGTGCCATGTTTCTGCACCAGTGGTCGTGCGTTGTATGGGTTCGACTCCTGATGAAGCACCCGTGATGCATGCGCATACAGCGCGCTGTCGTTGCGGACTTTCTCGAACGACGGCAGACGAATCACCGTTGTTTCAGGATCAAGATCGGCCTTACGATGCAGCGGCATAGGCACAATCTTAACCGGCATCACATCACTGTCTTCTGCGCTGCCTTCCTGCTCTTCCCCGTCTCCGTTGGTACTACAGGACATCGTCTCTGTATCTTTCATTTCATACGGATTCGGTATCTCGTCGATACGACCAGGCCAGTCGATTCGTGTGGAGTCGACTTCTGCCCAGCCTTCCGGAGTTGCCTCACGAACGATTGTCGTACCCCGAAGATCGGTCAGATCTTTAACTTCCCGCCCCTGAGCTAACGCATGCGTCAAATCGACAATCGCGCGTTCTGCGTTGCCATATAGGAGGATGTCCGCACCAGAGTCGATCAGTACCGAACGACGTACCTGATCAGTCCAGTAGTCGTATTGAGCGATTCGACGCAGTGATGCCTCAATGCCACCAATCACGATGGGGACATCTTTATAGGCTTCCCGGCATTTCTGCGAATAGACAATCACCGCCCGATCTGGTCGCTTACCCGGCTCGCCATGCGGTGTGTAGGCATCGTCTGAGCGGACTTTCAGGTCGGCCGTGTAACGGTTAATCATGGAGTCCATGTTGCCCGCGGTGATGCCGAAATAGAAATTCGGCTTACCTAACCTGGTAAAGTCTTCGGGGTTGTTCCAGTCAGGCTGAGCAATGATGCCGACACGGAACCCCTGAGATTCCAGCATCCGCCCCATGACCGCCATACCAAAACTGGGGTGATCAACGTAGGCGTCACCGGTTACCAGGATGACGTCACAGGAATCCCAGCCGAGCTGATCCATCTCTTCCCTGGACATAGGCAGAAACGGCGCTGTGCCGAAGCACTCTGCCCAGTATGGATAGTTGGAGAACAAGTGCTTGTTCGTCTGGCTGGAAGGCTGATTCATGGATAACCGCAAAGACCGAGGAGTATGGTCAGCTATTGTCTCAAAATCAGAGCCCAGAGCCAATGTGCACACCGGCTTTATGGCTTGTATGGTTGGTGCTTTCTCACACCTGACATGTAATAAACTGTGAAGCGCTGGCTGAGCGAGGTGTCTGGCCTCGCCCATATTACGGTAGAGATTACTTAATCTGATCCAATACGGCTTTAAACTCCGGTACCTTGCAACTGCCCACCAGCTCGAACAGGCACATTTCGACGCTGGTTGGGCGAGCACCGGCATCCAGCATACGATCAATTCCCAGCTGACGGTTTGCGGGTGTTCGCGAGGAAACGCAGTCAGTAACGACCTCAACTTTACGCCCAAGCTCAATCAGATCCCGTACGGTCTGATACACACAGATATGCGACTCGATACCCGCGACCAGCCAGGTATGTACATCACTCGCTTCAATAGCGTCGACGAAACGCGGTTCACCACACGCACTGAAGGTGTACTTAGAGATGGGTTCTCCAGAAAGAAGCTCCGTTAACTCAGGTGATGTCTCGCCCAGCTTTTCCGGGTTCTGCTCAAGCCAGATAATCGGCAGGTCAATCGCCTTTATGCCGGAAATCAGTGTTCTCAGAGAGGCGTGCATTGCCTCGGAATCGTGCATCAATCGGGCTAACTTACCCTGAACATCCACAATGATCAGGCCGGTGCGCTTGCGGTTGAGCATAAAAATTCCTTATTTCACAAATGGTTATAGTGATTACGATACGAGCTGCACCAGAGTATCACCAAACATCTGCGCTCCGCACCAAAACGAGCCGAAGGTAATCGCAGATATCTAATAATAATTCTCAACCTCATATTTAAAACTGACAACCATATAATCCTTACCTCTCTGAAACCTGCATGAAACAAGGCTTCTCTGGAATTATTTCAATTTAATAAATTAATTGGCACGGTGCTTGTATTAAGCATTTCAGAACTTCAATGGCGAAGTTCGCAATTTTCAAATCAAGATTTACAAAGCAAAGGCGCTTTCGACTCCTGCTAATAGCAGTGCTGTCGTAGCGCCTTTTTTTGTTGCTTTAAAAAGGGGAAGGAAATGCGAGGAATCAAAACTCTGCGCCGCACGTTTGTGAAAAGCGCACTGGTATTGGCCGCAGGCATGGCAACCATGTCAGCGCCTCTGGTATCCGCTGAGGAATGGGCAGAAAAAGAAGAACTGAAGTTCGGTTTTATCAAGCTGACCGACATGGCTCCTCTGGCTGTAGCCTATGAAAAAGGCTACTTCGAAGAAGAAGGTCTGTACGTCACCCTCGAAGCACAGGCTAACTGGAAAGTCCTGCTCGACCGCGTAATCGATGGTCAGCTCGACGGTGCCCACATGCTTGCTGGTCAGCCCCTGGGCGCAACCATTGGCTTCGGTACGCAGGCACACATCATCACTGCGTTCAGCATGGACCTCAACGGCAATGGCATCACGGTATCAAACGATATCTGGAGCCAGATGAAAGAGCACATCCCGCACGAAGATGGCAAGCCAGTTCACCCGATTAAAGCAGATGCACTTAAGCCAGTCGTTGAGAAATATAAAGCCGACGGTAAGCCATTCAACATGGGCATGGTATTCCCGGTTTCAACACACAACTATGAACTGCGTTACTGGTTGGCTGCGGGCGGTATTCACCCGGGTTACTACGCACCGCATAAAGGTGATACCTCGGGTCAGATTGATGCTGATGCGCTGCTTTCTGTAACTCCACCACCGCAAATGCCTGCAACGATGGAAGCCGGCACCATTTACGGTTACTGCGTGGGTGAACCATGGAACCAGCAAGCCGTATTTAAAGGTATTGGTGTACCCGTTATTACCGACTACGAAATCTGGAAAAACAATCCAGAAAAAGTATTTGGTGTGAGCAAAGAATGGGCAGACAAATACCCAATCACTCATAAGAAAGTGGTTAAGGCGATGATTCGTGCAGCAGCCTGGCTGGATGCTGACAACAACGCGAACCGTCCTGAAGCAGTAAAAATTCTGTCTAAGTCTCAGTACGTAGGCGCTGACTATGACGTTATTGCTAACTCAATGACAGGCACCTTCGAATACGAGAAAGGCGATAAGCGCGAAGTGCCAGACTTCAACGTGTTCTTCCGTTACAACGCAACCTACCCATACTACTCGGATGCCATCTGGTACCTCACTCAAATGCGTCGCTGGGGGCAGATTTCTGAAGAAAAATCAGATGACTGGTTCATGGAAACAGCGAAGAAAGTTTATCGCCCAGACATCTACGCTTCTGCAGCCAAAGAGCTGATCAAAGAAGGCAAGCTTGATGCGAAAGACTTCCCGGATTTCGCAACAGAAACCGGCTTCAAACCCGCTCAGAAAGGCTTCATCGACAATATCGTATACGACGGTAGCAAGCCTAATGAGTACCTCAAGAAGTTCGAAATCGGCCTGAAAGGCGCCGAGAAAATCTGATCTGAATATCCGGTCTGATGCAACAAAGTGGGTGAGGCTTTCCTCACCCACCCATTAAAAAGGGTCAACGGACTCAATGGTCCGGACCGAAGGAGTTTTTATGACTACTGCGCTGTCGAACATTGCCTGGATTTCACCCTTTGTAAGCATTGCGAAAGGTGAAGATGTTTCTGGAAATATCCAGACGATTATTAAAACTATCGGTCTGCCACTGGCCGGCCTACTGGTTTTTCTGATGATCTGGCAAGCCGCCGCCAGTAATATCAATACATCTCTGGGGCAATTCCCCGGACCAGGTGACGTTGTTACCCAGACCAAAGGTCTGCTCTCTGAACACTTCACTGAACGTGAAAAAGCCGAAGCGTTTTACGAGCGTCAGGAAAAACGTAACGCTGCCCGCGTTGCGCAAGATCCAACTTACGTTCCAAAAATCCGGGACTACACAGGTAAGCCAACCTACATCGATCAGATTGGAACCAGCCTGGTAACTGTATTAAGTGGTTTTGTCCTGGCCTCCCTGATTGCTATTCCATTCGGTATCGTTATTGGATTGAGCGCCAACCTTTACAGCGCATTCAATCCTGTTATCCAGATTTTCAAGCCAGTATCACCTTTAGCCTGGCTCCCTATCGTTACTATGGTGGTATCTGCTCTCTACGTATCTGACGATCCAATGGTGCCGAAATCATTCGTGACTTCCATGATCACAGTCATGCTGTGCTGCCTGTGGCCAACGGTAATTAATACTGCCGTAGGTGTAGCATCTATTCCTAAAGACCTGGTGAATGTGTCACAGGTATTGCGCCTGAGCTATATGGAACACGTTCGTAAGATCGTACTTCCTTCATCCATCCCTATGGTATTTACCGGTCTACGTCTCTCTCTGGGTATTGCCTGGATGGTACTGATCGCGGCGGAAATGCTCGCGCAGAATCCAGGCCTTGGAAAATTCGTCTGGGACGAATTCCAGAACGGCTCTTCTGACTCCTTAGGCCGGATTATGGTCGCCGTTATCACCATTGGTTTGATTGGCTTCTTACTTGACCGCGTCATGCTGATGATTCAGCGCAAAGTGTCGTGGGATAAATCAGCGGCTACACGATAAGTACACAAAGGACGGAGGAGTTTCATTATGAACCCATTACTCGAACTATCAGATGTTGGTATCGAATTTCCAACACCGAAAGGTCCTTTCTGTGCGCTTCAGAATGTGAACCTGAAAATTAAGAAAGGTGAATTCATTTCGCTGATCGGCCATTCAGGCTGCGGTAAGTCTACGGTACTGAATATCGTGGCTGGTCTGTATCAGGCGACTCAGGGCGGCGTCGTTCTGAGCGGAAAAGAAGTGAATGAACCAGGCCCAGAGCGTGCTGTTGTATTCCAGAACCACTCCCTCTTGCCCTGGCTCACCGCCTATCAGAACGTCGAACTGGCGGTAAAGCGCGTATTTAAAAGCCAGAAATCCAAAGCAGAAATGCGTGAATGGATTGAACACAATCTCGAGCTGGTTCACATGAGCCACGCCATGCATAAACGCCCGGATGAAATCTCCGGTGGTATGAAACAGCGCGTTGGTATTGCGCGAGCCCTGTCGATGGAGCCGCAGGTTCTGTTAATGGACGAGCCTTTCGGCGCCCTTGATGCCCTGACACGCGCTCACCTGCAGGACTCTCTGATGGAAATTCAGAAAGACCTGAACAACACCGTCATCATGATTACCCACGATGTCGACGAGGCAGTATTGCTTTCGGATCGTATCGTCATGATGACCAATGGTCCGTCCGCGACTATAGGCGAAATCATGGACGTAGAACTTGAACGCCCACGTAACCGAATTCAACTTGCCGATGACCCGCAATACAACAAATATCGTCAGCAGGTTCTGAGTTTCCTGTATGAAAAACAGAGAAAGCCGGATACAGATGCGCCCGCTAAGAAGGCTGCCGACTCCGACGATAGTAATGAAGAAAAGGTCGACAAAAAGACCGGTGAAGTTGCTTAACCTCTATTGATAAAAAGGCTTCGAATTAAAAGGAGAATGCCATGCAAGCTAAGAAAACGTTACTGGCGATCGCATTGGGGACTGCCACACTGGGTGCATCTGCGTACGAAACTGATTACGGCAATGCCTATGCTGATGTAAAAGTTCGCTATGAATCGAACGACACTGAAGGCGGTGCCGATGCAGCGACTGCGTTGATTACAGATGCAGCCATCGGTTTCGAAACCAAGGACTACGAAGGTTTCAAAGCCTTGATCGAATATGAAATTGTTCAGCCAATTATCGATGAGTATGCGCCAGAAGATACTGACTATGATGTTGTAGCAGACCCTGAAACACGTGAGTGGAACCGCGCTCAGATCAGCTACAAGAAAGATGGTTTTGGTGCCGTTGTTGGTCGTCAACGTATTATTCTTGATGATGCTCGATTCGTAGGTAATGTCGGCTGGCGTGCGAACGAGCAAACGTTTGATGCTGTTACGCTGACCTATTCTAAAGATGAGCTTTCTTTGCACTACTCTTTCATTGATCAGGTCAATGGTATCTTGCCGAGGTTTGACGCCGATACGACAAGCCATTTACTAAACGCTGGTTATAAAGTAGGTACCGGTAAAATCACTGCGTACGCTTACCTGCTAGAAGACGATGATACCGAAAATAGTCAACGTGACACATTCGGCCTTAGCTACAACGGTAGCTATGATATGGATGGCACTAAACTCATCTATAAGGCCGAGTATGCTACTCAGAGCACGGAAACTGCAGACACTAACTACTTTGCCCTTGAGGGTGGCGCCGTGGTATCTGGCGTAACATTGGCACTGGGTAATGAAACACTGGGTAGCGATGATGGTAATGCAGCATTTGAAACTCCGTTGGCAACCAAACACAAGTTTAATGGTTGGGCGGATAAGTTCCTTGGTACACCCGATTCTGGCTTGAGCGATACCTATGTAAAAGCTGCTGGCAAAACTGCGGGTATCAAGCTGGTCGGTTTTTTCCACAAGTTTGATGCAGTGGAAGGCAGCGCCGACCTGGGTAGCGAACTGGATCTGCTGGCAGTCAAAAAGCTGGATGATACCTTCACTGTAGGTGCCAAAGCGGCATTCTACTCTGCAGGGGATACCGGTGCAGATACCACTAAGATGTGGGCATGGGTTCAGGCTAAGTTCTGATAACCCGTAACGAAACTCAGCGGCCTATGGCCGCTGTTTTCGTTTATTCTGTTATAAAAAATGTGGAGAATCGAGTGAAGATCGAAGACAAGAAAGTGGAAAACCAACTGGTAATTATCGGTAACGGTATGGCGGCTAACCGCATACTGGAGGGCCTTGCCGATGATCATCCATACGACCGGATTCTTGTGCTCGGCGATGAAAAAATTCCTCATTACAATCGCATCATGCTCTCACCTCTCCTCGCCAAAGAAACGACTCTGGCGAACATAACACCCCATGATGACGCATGGTATTCCAACTACCGTATATCGATTCAGCTGGGTGACAGTGCCACTCTGGTTGATACAGAACAAAAAATCGTTACCACCCAAAGCGGTCGTAGCTATCCATATGAAAAGTTGGTATTCGCCACGGGGAGCCGTTCGTTTATACCTCCGGTCAAAGGTGCAGATCACCCGGATGTCATCGGTTTTCGCACAATGAGTGATGTTGATGCTATGGAAGAAAAGCTCAACGGCCTTAAACATGCAACCGTAATAGGCGCTGGCTTGCTTGGCGTAGAAGCTGCCGTCGGGCTGAAACTACGAGGAATCGACGTCACTCTGATTCATCGCAATCCTGTTTTAATGAACCGCCAGCTTGATGCAAAAGCGTCTGATCTTTTAAAAGGGGCTTTGGAGGAACGAGGAATTGAAGTGATCACTGGAGTAAATCCAGAAGAAGTTCTGACAGACGACTCAGGGGTCCGCGAAGTATCCTTTGCAACCGCCGATACTCTCGAAAAACGCGATACTCAACTGGTTATCTTTGCAACGGGTATTCTTCCTAACAAAGAACTTGCGGATAGCTCAGGACTCAGCGTGAATCGAGGTATCTGTGTCGATGAAAGAATGCAGACATCTGCTGACGACATCTTTGCCCTGGGAGAATGCTGTGAGTTTTCAGGAACCACTTACGGTTTAGTAGCACCTATCTGGGATCAGGCCGACGTCATCGTCAGACAACTAACATCCAAAGATAACGCCAGTGGTTACATTGAGCGATCACACCTGACCAAACTCAAAGTATCGGGCCTGGACATCCATAGTATCGGTGAGTACGAAACACCGGAAGGCGCAGACGCCCTGGTACTGGAAGACCGAGAATATGGTGTCTACAAGAAAGTGATCCTGAAGGCCAACCGGATCATAGGTGCGTTATGTATAGGAGATGTCACCGACAGCCATTGGTACTACCAAATGATGGAAGAAAAAACAGACGTCAGTGACTATCGCGACATGCTCATATTCGGGCAAGCGTATTGTTCCGACGCAGCCTGATCAGTGATCAGACCAGACTGCGAACTCATTCCCACTGGGCTCACGGAAATGGAAACGCTTCCCTCCTGGAAACTCAAAAACCGGGCGCACGATTTCACCGCCAGCAGCACTGACCTTACTCATGGTGTTTTCTATATTGCGGCTGTAAAACACCAGTAGCGCCCCACCTCGTGCAGGATCAGATGCTAACTCTGCCTGATAGAAGCCACCCATCAGCCCCTGAAAGTCGAATGCGGTGTAAGACTCACCATAATCGGTAAATTGCCAGTGAAACACCTGAGAAAAGAATGCTTTGGTTGCTTCAAGATCGCGCGCAGCAAACTCAACGTAATCCATTTTTTCGTGCTTCATCTGTTTCATCCTTGTGTCTTGCTGTTTTGCCTTCAGGTTGCCTTCTTATTCTGATAATAGCAACCAGGACTGAAATATAACCACCAGCAAAAGGACCGCAGATATTGTCGGCCACACTTTATCAGCATGACGCTCTATCAGGGGTTTTCCCGAGTAGGCACTGACCAGCGCATCATTAGGCTTCGTCAGGTCAGCCCAGAACTCTGATAAGGCAGTGTGTCTGAGATGGATATCAGGATGGCAGGATTTTTCTATAGCGAGATCCAGCCATAAAGGAATCTCAGAGCGAACGTCACGCAAGGGCTGATATTTCCATTCAGACACGGAGCGAGCACCCCTTCTGTGTATGTGAGACATATGGAAGGGCTGCTCTCCACTAAGCATCTCATACACCATGACGCCCAGAGAAAATAAGTCACTCTGAGTTGTTGCCACACCATACATGACGTACTCAGGTGCAATGTAGTTTACCGACCCTACCGGGCAATCTTCCTCTACCAGACTGGCGACTTCGGCAAGGCCTTTCACCTGAACAGTTCCAAAGTCGATCAGCTTGACCTGCCCTTGCGCAGTGATCATGACATTCTCAGGTTTCAGGTCGCGGTGTACCATTCCCATCCGCTGGAATGCACGAAGTGCCATCACTATCTGCTCGACTATATTCCGTACACTACTGAGTTCAGGTTGAGGGTGATCATTCATCCACTGTCGCAGAGACTCCCCTTCTATCAGTTCACAGATATGGTACATAAAACGTGCATGAGGTTCGGGCGGAAGGATTTTCATAACGTTCGCGTGATCTACCCGAGCACCTACCCATTGCTCACGCACGAAACCCTCGAGATAGACCAGATCCTCTTCGAAATTCAAAGACGGTGCTTTCAGCACATAGCGCCTTTTATCACGCCGGCTCAGCACCCGATACAAATGGCTTCGGGTACCCGCATACAGCACCTGCTCAACTTCGTAGTGATCAATGCAATCACCGATATTAAGTACCGGAGGTATGACACGCTCTGTTAATACACGGTGGGTTTCTTCAATATTCTGCTCAGGTAAGCTTTCGACGCGAATAATCATGGCGGTCAGGTTGTCGTTGCTGCCGTTATCCAATGCCTGATTTACCAATGTTTCTGCGCACCGCTCAAAATGGGTTTGTGTACTCTGAGGGCTCAGTTGCTTGATCAGAATATCGCGCATCCGCTTATCAGTAAGAAAACCATGTACGCCATCTGTCGTCATCAGGAGTACATCGCTGTTTTCCAATGGCTGACTCAGATAATCAACTTCCAGATGCGTATCCATTCCCATTGCACGACTAAGATAATCCCGTCCATTACCATGCAGATGAGTATGATCCCGGGTCAGGCACTCGAGCGCACCATCTCTTAGCCGATATACACGCGAGTCTCCTACATGAAAGACGTGTAAGGTGCTCGATTTGAGTACGACAGAGCTGAGAGTGGTCACCAGAGAATTATGCCGTGCGCTGGCCTGCTGCCCATGGTGGTATAGCCAGGCATTCAATGAACTGAGTACTTTTCCGGCTGCAGTTTTTACGTCCCAGCTGTCTGGGGTACTGTAATAGTCATTAAGGAAATGGGTAACACTGGTCGTACTCGCCTGCTGAGCGTTATCACTGCAACTTACTCCATCAGCAATACAGCAAGCTATGCCCTTGTAACGGGCGCTGTTTGACGACGGCTGCCAGGCTGCGAAGGCATCCTGATTTTCTGGTTTGTTGCCAGCAGAGCTGAAACCTCCGAATGTCACCTCAAGATTAGGTTCTTTGCCTGGCAGCGCCATTTTCTTTCTCCCATAAAAAAAGTGGCCGGAGCCACTTTTTCACTGAACCGAGCCTGATCAGTTTACACTGATCATCTCAACCGATCCGTCTTCACGAACCTCAGCAATGTGACCTTTCGGTTCTTCCATGAACAGAAGAGTAATAAAGCCTACTACGGCGGTCGCTGCGATTACCATAAAGAAAACAGAATAATCAACGAACGACAGCACTGTCAGATAAGTAACAGCACCCACGTTACCGTAAGCTCCGGTCATACCCGCAATCTGACCAGTCAGACGACGCTTGATCAGAGGCACTGCAGCGAACACTGCACCCTCACCTGACTGAACAAAGAACGAACACGCCATCGCAGCAACAACTGCGAGCCAAAGTGGCCAGCTGCTATCAACCAGAGACATTACAAAATAACCCACAGCCAGACCCGCTGTCAGAATCAACAAGGTCGACTTACGTCCGAACTTATCAGACAACCAGCCGCCGCCTGGACGGGACATCAGATTCATGAAGGCATAAGCCGACGCAACCATACCGGCCATAACAGGGTCTAGGGTGAAGGTTTCAGCAAAGAAAAGTGGCAGCATAGAAACAACCGCCAATTCAGAACCGAAGGTTGCGAAGTAGAGTACGTTCAGAACAGCTACCTGCTTAAACTTGTACTGGTGCATTTCCGGAACCGGCTTTTCAAAGATTTCTTTGTTTACCTTCCATACTTGGCTCACCTCGTAGATAAACAACATAGCCAGACCGACGTAACAGAAGATCGCAGTGGTTTCTGTCAGAAGACCAACACCGTTTGGAGACAGCTTCCAGGTCAACAGCGCCAGCGCTGCGTACATAGGAATCTTCATGAACAGCAGGAAGAAGAAATCGCCTTTGCTGGTCACTTCCATCGCACCAATATTCTTCGGTTTGAAGTAAGTCGATCCTTTTGGTGTATCAGAAACGTTCATGTAGTACACAACACTGAACAGCAGGCTCATCGCTCCTGTTACTGCGATGGCATAACGCCAGCCGTCTTCGCCACCGAACCACAAAGCAACGGCAGGTAAAGTGAAAGCTGCTGCTGCGGAACCGAAGTTCCCCCAACCGCCGTAAATACCTTCGGCTGTGCCCAGTTCATTTGCAGGAAACCATTCGCTTACCATGCGGATGCCAATCACAAAACCAGCACCAATAAAGCCAAGCATAAAGCGTGCTACCGCGGCCTGAACAAAACTATCGGCAAACGCGAACATAAAGCAGGGAATTGAGCACACTGCCAGCAGCGAGGAATATACAACCCGAGGACCAAACCGGTCAGTCAACATTCCAATGACAACACGTGCTGGAATCGTCAGTGCAACATTCAGGATCAGCAGCGTCTTAATTTCTGACGGTGCCAGCCCCAGGCTGTCTGCAATTGCCATTAATAATGGTGCGTGGTTAAACCAAACAACAAAAGTAATAAAAAATGCAATCCAGCTGAGGTGCAGAATCTTCATCTTCCCGGTGAATGAGAAGATATTAAATTTTTCAGAGGTCATAAATGGCCTTAGTAACGATATAAAAGCAATATGATTGCAGGGAGAGCCGCTTACGCGGCTGACCTCACTTGTACAATTCCGTTCTCAATGCGTACTGGGAAGTGCTCCAACTTCACTGCATCATCTTCCAGGCACTCGCCATTCGAAAGATCGAAGTGCTGCTTGTAAAGCGGAGACGCTACCACAGGACGCTCACCTATCGAGCCCAGAATTCCGCGCGACAGTACGTTCGCCTTTCCGAACGGATCATAATTACTGATCGCGTATACAGTCTCGCCATCACCAAAGCGGAATACCGCTACTTGTTTTCCTTCCACCAGCGCACATACGCCAGTATCGGGAACCAGATCTTCAAGAGAACAAACAGTTGTCCAATCAGTCATCATTTTTCTCCTGCATGCAGCCGTTGCTGCATGCTTTAATTCTATTAAGGTCTGCCAGAGATCAGTGCTTCTCTGCCGTTAACTCAACCAGTTCGATACGCTCGTTATCAGTCGCCGGGCGCCGCTGTCCGCGTTCACGCACATAGAGAAGGTTGTTGTCTTCTTCAGCAGCATTAATAAAGTGACTGAAGCGCTTGAGCTTCTCAGGAGATTCAACGGTGGTTTTCCACTCACACTGGTAAGTACCCACGACACGAGTCATGTCATTTTCAAGCTCGCCACAGATATCCAGCTTGTCATCGATAACCACTTCACGCAGATAATCGAGACCACCTTCAAGGTTTTCCAGCCATACAGAGGTACGTTGCAGGCGATCCGCTGTACGAACATAAAACATGAGCACACGGTCGATGTATTTGATCAGAGTTTCATCGTCCAGATCTGTTGCAAACAGATCAGCATGGCGAGGACGCATACCGCCGTTACCGCAGACATACAGATTCCAACCGCTCTCAGTGGCGATTACACCAATATCCTTTGATTGTGCTTCGGCACATTCGCGAGTACATCCGGATACACCGAACTTAATTTTGTGCGGTGCACGAAGCCCTTTGTAGCGATGTTCAAGAGCGACAGCCATAGAGACAGAATCAAGAACACCATAACGACACCAGGTGCTTCCTACGCACGACTTCACGGTACGAAGCGCTTTACCGTAGGCATGCCCTGTTTCGAGACCAGCGGCAATCAGCTTTTCCCAGATCTTTGGCAGCTCATGCAGTTGTGCACCAAATAAGTCGATTCGCTGACCACCAGTGATTTTCGTATAGAGGTCAAACTCTTTAGCGACCTCACCAATGGCAATAAGTTTATCGGGAGTAATCTCACCACCCGGTACGCGCGGTACTACTGAGTAAGTACCATCTTTCTGCATATTGCCGAGGAAAATATCGTTGGTATCCTGCAGCGGCATCAGATCATCTTTCAGGACATACTCGTTCTTGTAAGAAGCCAGAATAGAGCCAATGGTCGGCTTACAGATTTCACAGCCGTGTCCTTTGCCGTGCCCCTGCAATACATCCTTAAAGCTGGCGTAGCCTTTCACACGAATAATGTCTGCCAGCTCGGCACGGGTATAAGCAAAGTGTTCGCAAAGGTCATTGTTGACCTCTACACCCAGAGCTTCCAGCTCGGCATCCATTACCTGCTTGGTCAGGGCAGCACAACCACCGCAACCCGAGGTCGCTTTAGTCGCACCTTTAATATCGCCCATGGTGCAGCAGCCACCTTGTACCGCAGCAGCAATGTCACCCTTTGATACGTCGTAGCATGAACAGATCTGAGCCGTATCAGGTAATGCAGTAACACCAAGACCAGCCGGAGCCTCGTCACCCAATGCAGGTAAGATCAAGGCAGCTGGATTACCCGGGATATCCATATCGTTGAGCATCAGTTGCAGCAGAGTACCGTATGAATCAGTCTCACCTACCAACACTGCACCCAACAGCTTCTTGCCGTCTGCCGATACAATGAGACGTTTATAGACCTCTTCAATATCATCGCTGAATACAAACGACTGAGAGCCCGCAGTATGGCCATGTGCATCGCCTATTGATGCGACATCCACGCCCAGCAGCTTAAGCTTGGTGCTCATGTCGGCACCCTTAAAAGCAAGTTCCGGGGTTTTCAGGTTAACCAATGTGTCAGTGATGTGAGCCGCTGTGACTTTCGCCATCTGGTAACCAGGCGCGACAAGGCCGAAAATTTTGCTATCCCAGAGTGCGCACTCGCCTATGGCGTAGATGTCGTCTTCTGAGGTCTGGCAGTAGTCATTGATAACGATACCGCCACGCTCACCGACATCAATCCCAAATTGACGGGCAAGTTCATCCTGAGGGCGAATACCCGCGGAGAAAAGAATCATGTCAGTTTCAAGATGCGAGCCATCTGCAAAGTTCATGCGATAGCGGCATTCTTCACCGGCAACAATTTCTTTGGTGTTTTTCTCAGTGTGTACTGACACACCCAGCGACTCGATCTTATGACGCAGCAGGTTACCGCCTCCCTCATCGAGCTGCACTGCCATTAAGCGCGGAGCGAATTCAACGACGTGTGTATCAAGACCGGCTTCTTTAAGTGCATTTGCCGCCTCGAGACCGAGCAGGCCACCACCGACAACAACACCAGTTTTGGATACTTCAGCGGACGCAGAAATTGCTTCAAGATCTTCAATCGTACGATAAACGAGGCAGTGGTCCTGATCTTTACCCGGAATCGGTGGAACAAATGGGTAGGAACCAGTGGCCAGAACGAGTTTATCGTAGCCTTCAATACGACCGGTTGAGGTCGTTATTGTTTTATTGTCAGCGTCGATCTCGAGGACTTTCTCATTTTTTAAATAGGTAATACCGCAATCGTCGTACTCAGATTCTGTCGTGAGTGCGAGATCAGCCGCGGTTGCGCCTGAAAAATATTTGCTCAGCTGTACACGGTCGTAAGCGAGGCGAGGTTCTTCTGAAAAGGTGATTAATTCGAATTCTGAGGCGTGATCAGATTCGGCCATAGTGGCGAGGAAGTTGTGGCCAACCATACCGTTACCAACAACTATGATGCGCTTCTTACTCATGGCGATGACTCTCTCTTATTTAGACATTCTTCTTGTCTCCTTAAATAAGTGCATCGTTGCTCTACTTAGTTGCTACGCCGTTGCAGCAAACAGTATCGAATAGGTTTTAGCAATATGGATGCCAAGCCATGGTTAAACAAAGTTATAGATTGCAGTACTACGCCCTGTCTGGCTTTCTGCGCTTCCCTGATGTTCGGGATTAAGATCCTATGGAGGATTGCGCACCAGAAAAGTGCTTACTATAGTTTTGTTGCACCTCAACAAGGCAGTCATCGTCATATATGCTCAAGAAGTAGTCAGGGGCAGTCGGATCATACAGTCGCTATCAAGGTCACCTTCACCTTTTGAGGGTCAGTTACAATGGGCCTTAGGGAGTGGCGCAGTACTTATATCCGAAGCGTGAACCAGACTTGGCACCCTTTTTGTTAAGTAATAATCAAGACCTTGTGCATTGGCAGGGAGCCAGATTCAGCGGTCCAGACACCAGCGTTGGTGTCGTCGTTTTGTGTTGTGTTTATGAGCATTGGCGCTCGCGGATAACTCCGCGGGCGTTTTTTTTTGCTCGGAAAAGACCTGAGATGGATCAGGTCCAGTAATGGGATACCCCTATGAGTCATGAAAAATTACAGGTTCAGACAACATGCCCCTACTGTGGAGTAGGCTGTGGCGTGGATATCTCCGGTACTCAGAAAGATATCGCTCCCGTTGCCGGCATGAAGTCGCACCCTGCTAATTTCGGACGCCTGTGTGTTAAAGGCTCCGCACTGCATGACACGCTGACTCACACCGACCGCTTGCTCCACCCGACAATGAACGGACAGGCTACAGACTGGGACACAGCTCTGAACCTGGTGGCAGATAAAATCCGTCAGGTGATTTCTACCCATGGCCCTGAGGCCGTGGCTTTCTACGGTTCCGGCCAACTGTTGACTGAAGATTACTACGTTGCCAACAAGCTGATGAAGGGCTTTATTGGCAGCGCGAATATGGATACGAATTCCCGCCTTTGTATGGCATCGGCTGTTGCTTCTTACAAACGGTCTATTGGCAGTGATACGGTACCGGGATGCTACGAAGACCTGGAACAGGCTGACCTTCTGGTGATCACCGGAAGCAATGCCGCCTGGGCCCACCCTATCCTGTTCCAACGTATGGCTGCGGCAAAGAAAGCTCGCCCGGATATGAAGGTTGTTGTGATCGATCCTCGTAAAACAGCAACCTGCGACATTGCAGACCTGCACCTGCCAATAAAGCCGGGTTCCGATACAACGCTGTTTAATGCGCTGCTGACCTACCTACACCAGCAGAACGCACTGGATACACACTTTATTGAACAGTGTTCTGAAAATATCAGCGCAGCACTTGATGCCGCATCACAAGCAGCCGAAGACTTCAGCCAGCTTGCATACATTACAGATGTGGAACAGCAGGACCTGGAAACCTTCTTCGCCTGGTTCCGCGACACGCCGAAAACAGTGACCTTTTATTCTCAAGGGGTTAATCAGAGTGTCGATGGAACTGATAAAGCAAACAGCATTATCAACCTTCACCTCGCGACGGGTCGTATTGGTAAGCCGGGCGCCTGTCCGTTCTCAATTACCGGGCAACCTAATGCAATGGGTGGGCGGGAAGTTGGAGGCCTGGCCAACCAGCTGGCTGCGCATATGGACTTCTCCCCCGCCGATAGAGACCGCGTACGACGCTTCTGGCAGTCACCTCGTATTGCAGAAAAGCCAGGGCTAAAAGCGGTCGATCTGTTCAACGAAGTCAAAAGCGGGAAAATAAAGTTTCTTTGGGTTATGTCAACTAACCCGCTGGTCAGCATGCCCGATGCTGATGATGTTAAAGAAGCCATGAAACACTGTGAGCTGGTCGTCGTCTCAGATTGCATGGCAAACACCGATACAACCGCGGCTGCTCATGTACTGCTGCCCGCTGCCAGCTGGGGTGAAAAGAACGGTACTGTCACAAACTCTGAGCGCCGTATATCGCGTCAAAGAGGCTTCCTCCCTCCACCGGGCGAAGCACGCCCTGACTGGTGGATAATTACTCAGGTCGCACGTCGACTGGGTTTCGAAAAAGAATTCCCGTACGAGCATCCCGCCGATATTTTTGATGAGCATGCGCGACTTTCCATGTTTGAGAACAAAGGCACGCGGGACTTTGATCTCAGCGGTCTGACCAATATGAGCCGCGAACAATACGACGCACTCGCGCCGGTTCAGTGGCCAGTGAATGATAATTATCCCACTGGTCGTGCACGTTTTTACGACGATGGATATTTCTATACTGAATCAGGAAAAGCGAAATTCATTCCTGTCATTGCAGTGCCGCCCGCGGCATCAGAAACAGGTCTGAGCATGAATACGGGGCGAGTACGTGACCACTGGCATACCATGACCAGAACCGCGAAAGCGCCTGTTCTGGCCCGACACATTGCTGAACCTTATGCGGACTTTCACCCTGAAGATGCAATGCGCCTCGGGATAAGGGACAGCAAGCTGGTCAAACTCTGGAGTAATCTCGGAGAGATTATTGTGCGCGCTCATGTTCGCAGTGACATGGCGCAGCGTGAAGGCGAAGTTTTTGTTCCTATGCACTGGACCAGTCGCTACGCCAGCAAGGCTCGTATGGGGACATTGATCAACAAAGACCATGACCCAATCTCCGGACAACCTGCACTAAAGATCACTGATATTGAAGCGGCAGTATTTCCAACAGAGTGGGAAGGTTTTCTACTGACAAATAAAGACCTGGGCAGCCTTGATACCGATTATTGGGTTTACAACGTGACTGATACTGGCCACATGTACGAAATTAGTGGGCAAAACGATCCGGTTGAATTCATCAGCTCAATCAGAAACCAGTTTGAGTCAGACAACTGGGTGATGTTCAGTGACCCCGCGAACCTGCACTATCGCCTGTGCCTGGTAGAAGGCAACCAACTCAAAGCGGTTCTTTTTATTCACCAGAATTATGACTTCAGCAGTCGACAGTGGTTGATCGATACATTTGGGCAGAAAGAACTGTCGACTCAAGACCGCCGATCCATCCTTGCCGGCCGCCCTCTTGGCAAAGTGGAAGATAAGGGAGCCATTATCTGCTCCTGTTTTCAGGTCGGTGAAAATACGATTAACAAAGCGATTGCCGATGGCTATACCAGTGCAGATGAACTGGGCCATCAGCTCAAATGCGGCACGAACTGCGGCTCCTGTATACCAGAGCTGAAATCTCTTATTGCGAAATACCAGCCCGCAGAGGCTGTGGAGTAAGACAATGAAAAATACACAGAAGCAACCCGGTAAAGTCTGGCTCGTAGGTGGTGGTCCTGGTGATCCTGAGCTGCTGACGATAAAGGCAATGAGAGTGATCAGTCAGGCAGACATTGTGTTATACGACAGTCTGATTTCTGATGAAATTCTCGATATGCTGCCGCAGAAGTGCACGCGGATTCATGTTGGGAAACGCTGCGGTGCGCACAAGATGACTCAAAGCGATATTCAGAAGCTTCTGCTCACCAGCGCCCGTAAATACGCCCGCGTAGTTCGCCTCAAAGGCGGTGACCCGTTTATTTTTGGCCGGGGTGGTGAAGAGCTGGAATATCTCCAGAAGCACGGTATCGAAGTTGATATCGTTCCCGGAATTACCGCCGCTGGCGGCTGTGCCGCCGCCGCGAAAATACCACTGACTCATCGCCAATACGGAAATGCTTTGATGCTGGATAGCGGTCACAGTCAATTCGGTGAGTATCAGAAAAGCCAAAGCCCTACCCGCGTATTTTATATGGGTGTTAAACAGGCTGGGATGATTACCGCAAGCTTGCTGAGTGAGGGGCTGTCAGATTCTACCCCTGTCGCTCTGATTGCGAATGGAACATTACCAGATCAGGAAGTACATACGGGTGTACTGATGGATCTGCCTTTTTTAGCTGAGCGATATTCTGGCGCAGGCCCTGCCCTGATAATCGTTGGCGAAGTGGCGGCGTTCGCTGCCCGCAACCAGGTTCAGGCCCACGGTGAAGCCGTGGCGTGAGCACACCGGCGCAAGCCGGATTCCCAAGTAAGCTGTTGGTCCAATGCTGAAAAGCGAACTTTAGGACTCGCCCCACGCCGCAAGGCCTGGGGCTTTTTTTGAGCTGAGATTCCGAAACTCTGAGATCAGAGAGTCAAAAGGAGCAGGCACCACATGGCCAGCACAGCCAGAAAGTTGATGGTAAATACAAGGCCTCTGAGACGAACATTGTCCGTCAGGATCTGAACGCCACTGTGAATCACGCGCCCGAGAATAAATACCCAGGCCAAGCTTATAAAAACGATGTTGCTGCCCAGCTCCTTCATCATCAGGGCCAGGCAGGCAATATAGAAAAATACCGGCCATTCAAACTGATTACTGAGATTGGCTGATATTCTGGGTTCCATACCCTTACAAAGGGAAGCTGCTTTTTCTGACCATTGAAGGCCCCAGACCTTTGGGGCTCTCGCTAGTGTGAGCAGAGAATACAAAAACACACACCAGCATATTCATCCGACGCCCATTTTATGCACCAACGTGTTCAGGGTTTGAAAAAGGTGATGCTCATTGGGTAAATCCAAAGCTCGCCGTTATTAGCTTTGACGGCAGCAATGATAGCGAATACCAGATTCATGATGCCCAGAACAAAAAAGGCCAATGCACCAATGACAAAGATCCATAGGATAAAACAGACGACAGAGTAGATTACCAGGCTCAGTAACCAATTAGCGGTCACCTTACCATGACGATCTATCTGCTCATTCTTATCTTTATTCATGAGCCACATAACGATGGGTAATATCAAACCCAGCCCAGGAACAAGAATACTGCTCAACTGACTGAGATGAATCATAGTGCAATAGGTATTGACCGGCATCCCCCAATACTCTTCATTCGGGTCACTCATTGTCATAGCTCCTGTGTTCTATGTTTTGTATCTCTGTTCTGTGTTTGTTCACATTATCACGACGCGAAAAAAAACACCCCGACAAGCGGGGTGTTTTTTCTCACACTGCTGCTGAGAATCAGCCTTCAACAGCAAGTGACGACATGTCCATCACATAACGATGAGAGATATCACCTTTAGCCATAACGTCAAAGGCGTCGTTCACTTCATCCGGGCGAATGATCTTACACTCAGGATGAATGTTATGTTTGCCGCAGAAGTCGAGCACTTCCTGAGTTTCTTTGATACCGCCAATCAGGGAGCCAGCGACACGACGACGTCCCATAATCATAGGTACTGACATGAACTCATCCATAGGGCCAACCTGACCAACAATAACCAGCGTGCCGTCAATGTCGAGCAGTGGCGCGTAAACGGTCACATCATGCTTTACAGGTACAGTGTCGATAATCAGATCAAAAGACGCTGTCGCCTTTTTCATCGCATCTTTATCGGTTGAGGCAAGGATACCTGTCGCACCCAGTTCTTTGGCGTCCGCTTCTTTTTTGTTTGAGCGGCTGAGTACCGTGACTTCCGCACCCATGGCGACGGCGAGCTTCACTGCCATATGCCCAAGACCACCCAGGCCAATCACACCAACTCGGCTCCCTTCTTTTACACCCCAGGTGCGCAGCGGCGAGAAAGTCGTGATACCAGCACACAAAATTGGAGCGGCTTTAGACATATCCAGGGTATCCGGAATACTCAGGACAAACTCTTCACGAACGACAATGTGCTTCGAGTAGCCCCCTTGGGTGATCGTGCCATCGATACGATCAGGAGCACCGTAAGTTGGGGTCATGCCAACACGGCAGTACTGTTCTTCGTGACCGTGGCACTGGTCGCACTCCTGGCAGCTGTCGACCATGCAGCCTACGCCAACGTTATCACCCACCTTGTAGTTTTTAACGTCTGAACCTACCTCAATGACACGCCCGACGATTTCGTGGCCAGGAACCAGAGGGTAAGGCTGAGGCCCCCAGTCGCCGTTCACTGTGTGCAGGTCGGAGTGACAGATACCGCTGAACAGAATTTCAATCGCAACATCGTTTGCGCGCAGTGCACGACGTTCAAAGTGATACGGAACCATTTCTGCATCTGAGTTGTGTGCTGCGTAACCAACAGTTTTCATGAGCGCTCCTTAGAGTCTGGGTTTCATCAGATTTCGATAGACAGTGTAAGGGTACAGCGAGTACGAGGACATGTCTGAAACAATCTGTTTCTTGCACAATCCTCCAGAAGTATCGCCTTTTGTTACTGTATAACCTCTCAGAACATTCGACCGAATGAGAGATTTACGCCAAGCGACTGCTCTGCATCGGTCAGTGGGCTGTTGGAAATTTCTTTGCCATACGTCGTATGAGTCAGCTGAAGCCGGGTCGTTCCTCCACCCAGGCTTTGGGTGAAAAAGGCAATACTGATTTCTGGGTTAGTGGACCCTTCCGGTGTGTAAGCAGGACGCCAGGACCTCGCCTCCTCTTCAGTCACACCGTAGTAGTAATCGACGTAATCTTTGCTCTGATACTCTACGCCGACTCCGGGCTCCACAAACACTGAACCGACGGGGATCACATAAGATGCCCTGGCAGCCGTCTCATACCCAGAGTACACACCGAGAAGGTCATGAATGGCATTAACACTGAAGTGCCATTGGCCGGGGCGGTAAGCCAGCCCCACACCGCCCGCCATAGAGTAACCCCGATCGTCCATTCCATCGAAAATCGGACTATCGCCTTCGCTGTAGCCAGCAAACACAGGGCTTAATATCAGAGACGCGGTGACGTCTCCCGGTCGATATACATCGTAAGTAGCGTAAGGCCCGTAAAGTTTAAGACGATCTCCACGGTATATGATCAGAGGAACGGGTATGACCCGACTATCAAAGTCGCGATAGACATCCTCGGAACCAACCACACCAACGCCCCAGGACCAGGGAGAACCTTCGGCAGCGCTAAGTTGAGAAAACATTAGAATTGACGCCACAAAAGCAACACACAGACGCGACACAAATCTGAACACAGCATCTATCATTTTATTCTCTCTCTTCACCATTATTACCCTGCCGTAACCCATCGCACTGTCTGAGTCTTCATACACCAGTCAGTTCCTCTGCAATGGCAAAGAGACTCAAAACCCCGAGCCTGGTTGCTTCAGAAATTCCGTTTCTTCAACGGACGACGCCCGGCCAAGACATGGATATTTGCCTACCTGTCGAATCATCAATGAAAAAGGCGTAGGGACAGACTTGAACTTCACAGAGCAAGAGGGGTCAGCGCCTTGATCATCTCCGGTAAGAGAAATGAGTCGCAGACAAGCGACTAAGCATCAGGCGTTATCAGGATGCAAGGGGCAACTGGTCAGATGATCGTTCACCATGCCCATACTCTGCATAAAAGCGTAACAGGTCGTCGGGCCGACAAAGCCGAAGCCAAGTTTTTTCAGTGCCTTGCTCATCGCTTTTGACTCTTCAGTCTGAGCCGGGCAATCTTTCAATTCTGCGTAGCGATTTATGACGGGCGACCCGCCGACAAACGACCATAGCCACTCGCTCCAGTTGATTCCGTCCTTTTCAGCTGCAACCCAGGCACGAGCATTTTTACGGATGGCTTCAAGCTTGCCACTATGCCTGATAAGACCGGCGTCGAGCAGGCAATCTTCAATCTCGTCGTCCGTCATTGCAGCGACCAGAGCGGGATCGAAGTTATAAAAACGCTGCCGGTAGTTTGGTCGTTTCTTCAGAACGGTTATCCAGCTCAATCCGGCCTGCTGGCCTTCAAGGCAGAGCTTTTCAAAAAGACGGTGATCATCGTAACAGGGGTTGCCCCACTCTGTATCGTGATACTCAACGTAGAGTTCGCCCTGCGCCCACGGACAGGTTTCGAGGTGTTTAGTCATAAAGGCTGAATCACTCGCCGGTTTCGGCTTTCTGGAACACCAGGGTTCGGTTATTGGCAGGCATTTCCTCATCTGCTCTGAGATACAGATGGAACTGACGAGCAAGAAGCAGGATCTGTTCAAAGTCTTTGATTCCGCTATCGGGATTTCTCTCCCGTAGCCACTGATCCAGATCGACATTGCCCTGACTGGTGTATTGGCCGTCATAATTGTACGGACCATATAAAAGCAGCAGGCCACCTGCTTTCAGCACCCGGCTGATACCCCGGAACATCTTTTCGACTTCCGGCCAACTAACAAAATGCACAACGTTCGCACTGAAGACCACATCGGCGTCTCGCGCAGGCCAGATATCCTGCTCGACATTGAGTTCGAGTGGATCAAGAAAACCTTTCTGTGCGGCATGCTTACGCCATTGACGGATATCTTCAAGACGCTCTTTCAATTCGGTAGGTTGCCAGCGGATTCCTGGCAGGTTGGCGGTCATGTACGCAGCGTGCTGGCCTGTGCCACTTCCCACTTCGAGGATGAAGGCATTTTTTGGGGCGTACTTGCCTAGTACGTCCAGTATCGGGCGCTGATTGCGAATGCACGCTTCAGCTGTGGGGAGTTCGGCGATCTCTGGTTCATTATTCAACAATGATCTCTCCGGGTTTCCAACGTCTTCTTATACACGTCCGTGTTTATTGGATTATCTCACAGACGCAGAATGACACAACGGCCGCACTTGTGAATCAGGCGAAATACTCAGTCTTTCATGATTCTGTTCACAAATCATACAATAGAAAGTCATACATGACAGTCCGACTAAAGGCTTGGTCGTGATCAGCCTTTACGGCGGCTCCGATGCAAACGGACTTACTAAAGGGCTTATACAGGAGCGGTACATGCTTTAGAATACGTGCACTAATTAATGACCCGATGGCCTACTGTCTCTATGCGCGCTACTCAATTTCTTATTGCGACCGAAAAAGAAACCCCAGCTGATGCGGTTGTTGTCAGCCATAAGCTGATGCTCCGCTCCGGCATGATCCGCAAACTGGCTGCAGGCCTCTATACCTGGATGCCGCTGGGCCTTCGCACCTTACGCAAAGTCGAAAATATCGTTCGGGAAGAAATGGACCGTGCTGGCGCACAAGAGATTCTGATGCCTACGGTCCAGCCAGCTGAGCTGTGGGAAGAATCTGGCCGTTGGTACCAGTACGGCGGTGAGCTGATGCGCCTCAAAGACCGCCATAACCGGGAGTTCTGCTACGGCCCGACCGCTGAAGAAGTGGTCACAGACATCGCTCGTAATAACCTCAGCAGCTACAAGCAATTACCGATGAACCTGTATCAGGTTCAGACCAAGTTCCGCGATGAGACCCGCCCTCGCTTTGGTGTCATGCGTGCCCGCGAGTTCATGATGAAAGATGGCTATTCCTTCCACGCCAACGAAGAAAGCCTGCAGGAAACTTACGAGCGAATGCACGAAGCATACACCCGCATTTTCAACCGTCTCGGCCTTGATTTCCGTCCGGTGCTGGCCGACACAGGTTCTATTGGTGGGGCGTCATCGCACGAATTCCACGTACTGGCAGAGTCCGGTGAAGATGACATCGCCTTCTCTGACAGCTCTGACTACGCGGCAAACGTTGAGCTGGCTGAAGCGCTTGCTCCTGCTGGCGAACGTCCTGCTGCATCGAAAGAACTTGAGAAAGTATCAACCCCAGACGTCACGAGCATCGAAGACGTCGCCGCTTTGCTAAACGTTGCCACCAGTGATGTGCTGAAAGCCATCGTCGTGCGCGGTACCAGCGAAGCGGAAGACGCAGAAGAAGGCGAAGCCGGTGAGCCAGTGGTGCTTTTCCTCCGTGGTGATCATCAGCTGAATGAGATCAAAGCCGAAAAACTTCCGGGCGTTCTCAGCCCGCTGCAGTTTGCCAGCGCAGAAGAAGTCCAGAAAATTGGCGGCGTTGCTGGTTTCACAGGTCCTCGCGGTCTCTCAGCCCGCGTTTATGTAGACAGGTCTGCCGCACACATGGCGGATTTTGTATGCGGCGCAAACGAAACCGATGCGCACTTTACGGGCGCAAACTGGGATCGCGACTTCGAAGAAGGCACGATCGCTGACCTGCGTAATGTCGTTGCTGGTGATCCAAGCCCGTGTGGTAATGGTACGCTCGATATCAAACGTGGTATTGAAGTGGGACATATCTTCCAGCTGGGTACGAAATACTCTGAAGCGCTGAAAGCGACTGTACTGGATGAAAACGGCAAAGATCGCGTCATGATGATGGGTTGCTATGGTATCGGTGTGAGTCGGGTTGTTGCTGCTGCGATTGAACAGAACAACGACGACAACGGCATCATCTGGCCAGACGCTATCGCTCCTTTCCATGTGGGCATTGTACCGATGAACATGCACAAGTCTGAGGCCGTAAAAGAAGCGGCTGAGAAGCTTTATAACGAGCTGACCGAAGCCGGTTTTGAAGTGTATATGGATGACCGCGATAAAAAGACCAGCCCTGGTGTGAAGTTTGCTGACATGGAGCTGATGGGTATTCCTCACCGGGTAGTAATCAGTGATCGTGGTCTCGAAGCCGGTGCCCTGGAGTACAAGCACCGCAGTGCTGATGAGAAAGAAGAGATCGCAGCTGACAACGTGCTCAATGTTCTGAAAGAGCGGATCAAACTCGGATGATCCCCTGCCAGTACGCCTGCCGTAAATACCGCTCCCGATTGCTCGGGTGCGGTATTACTGTACTGATGCTGCTGGCACTTCCCTCTGCAGCGATGACCAGTGCGGACCCTGACCCGGAGTTAAGATCAGCCCTGATGGAAGCCGTCAATGCTTCCGATTCCTTTGGTGACCAGTTCGATGCTCAGGTCTGGCTGATGGACATGTCAGGCCGACTGAAGCGTTACCGGAACATGCGCGACGACAAGATCCGCCTTGATTTACTGCGCATGGTGCACCAGGAGGCAACCAGAGCCGGTCTACAGCCTGAGCTGGTTCTCTCTGTTATTCAGGTTGAAAGTGCGTTCGACCGCTTTGCCCTGAGCTATGTCGGAGCCCAGGGATATATGCAGGTGATGCCGTTCTGGAAGAATGAGCTCGGCAGAACTGAAGACAATCTCATGGATACACGCACAAATCTGCGCTACGGATGTACGATCCTCAAACATTATCTTGACCGCGAAAAAGGGAACCTGATTCGCGCCCTTGCTCGCTACAACGGCAGTCTGGGTAAAACCAAATATCCCGAAAAAGTGCTTATGGCCTGGGATAAATACTGGTTTGTTAACTACTGAGGCTGCTCTGCTCACCGGACAGCTTTCTCCAACTGCATCAACTCATCTGAGATATCGCGAAGTTTTTCAGACATAACGGTTTCTGCATCGTACAGCCCCCGGTTATAGAAAAAACCACCCATTTCTTCTGCGAAGAAATCAATCAGAAACTCCGCCTGAAAGCCACCCAATTCCTGATCCAGCTCCTCGCGGAAGTACATTTTCACCTTTTGTACCATCTGCGCCTTCTCTTCAGAAGTGAACTCCATCTTATCCATACCGTCGTACCTATAACTATTGCAGTGCGAGCCTGCAGTGAATCGGGGCGGATGAGCATGTCTGTGCCAGATTAACTTGTCAATCAACACAATCCTTTACATTAAATTAATTCTTGTATAGGTTTTGTATTGATATCAACTTTCGGAGATCGGGATGTTTCTTATTACCCTCCTCAGCGTCTTAGTGGCATTCGCCGCAGTCATGTATTTCAACCCGGGGCTGTTGATCGGCTCTGCGATATTCACTGCCGTCTGGTTAACCACTGGCTTGATCACACCAGCCATGGTTCACCCTGTCACTCTGGTACTGCTCGCAGGCGTTCTCGCGGTGCTGAACGTGCCGCAGCTGCGCAGGGCCGTACTGACAAAATCGGCCTACAAAACCATTTCAGGCGTCATGCCCCAGATGAGCCAGACCGAGAGCGAGGCTCTGGAAGCTGGCACAACGTGGTGGGACGCTGACCTGTTTCAGGGGAAGCCTGATTGGGAGAAATTCTCTTCGATCACCATGCCGACACTGACCAAGAAAGAGCAGTCGTTTATCGACAACGAAGTTGAAGAGCTCTGCGGCATGTTGGATGAGTGGGAAATCCATCACTACCGCAAAGATCTGCCACCAGAGGCCTGGCAGTTTCTGAAAGACAAAGGCTTCTTCAGCCTGATCATTCCAGAAGAGTACGGCGGTAAGCACTTCTCACCGTATGCTCAAAGCCGCATCATGAGCAAAATCGCATCCCGCTCCATCACGGGTGCAGTAACGGCGATGGTTCCCAATTCACTCGGCCCAGGCGAACTGCTTGCAAAATACGGTACTGACGAGCAGAAAAAGCGCTGGTTGCCCGGACTTGCCAAAGGCACCGAGATTCCATGCTTTGGTCTGACAGGCCCGGAAGTAGGATCTGACGCAGGTGCGATCCCCGATCTGGGTATCGTTTGTAAGGGCGAGCATGACGGTAAAGAAGTACTTGGTATTCGCCTCAACTTTGCCAAACGCTGGATTACACTTGCGCCGGTGGCAACGGTAATTGGCCTGGCATTTAAGCTGCGTGATCCGGACGGCCTGCTGGGTGACCCTGATACTCAGGATTACGGCATTACCTGTGCCCTGATTCCGGCTGATCACGAGGGCGTTGAAATCGGTCGTCGTCACTACCCCGGTGCGCCATTCATGAATGGGCCGATTAACGGCGAAGATGTATTCATCCCGGTTGACTGGATCATCGGTGGCCCTGAAATGGCCGGTAAGGGTTGGCGTATGCTGATTGAATGCCTGGGTGCAGGTCGAGGCGTTTCACTTCCTGCTCTGGCTACCGCAAGTGGCGAAGTTGGCTATCGTATGACCGGTGCGTTCGGCAAAATCCGTCGCCAGTTCAAGACGGAGGTCGGTAAATTTGAAGGTGTGCAGGAAGCGACATCGCAGATCGCTATTCTCGGCTACACGCTCGAAGCGATGCGTCACCTTGTGACGAAGAGCCTCGAGTCTGGCACCCCGTCGGTGATTACGGCCATGGCCAAGTACCACGCTACAGAAATGATGCGTACTCTGATCAATCACGGTATGGATGTCGCCGGTGGCCGCGCCATTCAGTTAGGGCCTCGTAACTTCATGGCACTGCCTTATCAGAGTGTGCCTATCGCGATCACAGTGGAAGGGGCGAATATTCTGACCCGCTCGTTGATGATTTTCGGCCAGGGGTCGATGCGTTGCCACCCTTACCTGTTCGACGTTATTCAGACACTGCAGACCGATGATAAGAAGCAGGGGCTAAAAGATTTCGACCGCCTGTTCTTTGCACTCGCTGGCAACAGCATCAGCCGTACCATGCGCGCATTCGTGCTTGGGCTCAGTGGCAATCGTCTGGCAAATGCACCAGAGAAAGCGGACAGCTTTACCAAAGAGTGGTACCAGCGCATCGACCGCATGAGTGCTGCACTGGCCTCTTCAGCAGACCTTGCGCTGGGTGTTCTTGGTGGCGACCTCAAGCGTCGTGAACTTCTGAGTGCTCGTTTAGGCGATGTTCATAGCCAGCTGTTTATCGCATGCAGTATTCTTAAATACTACGAAAATCAGCCTGCAAGTACCGCTGAAAAAGTACACGCCCGTGCCTCATTGCATCAGGCTCTGTACACTGCTCAGGAAGCTTTGTTCGACTTCTACGATAACTTCACGGTTCCGGGCATCGCCGGAGTATTTAAGCGTCTGGCGTTCCCATACGGTCGGATTCTGAGAAAGCCTGATGACGATCAGCTTCGTGCGCTCGGTGACCTGATCATGGAGGACAACCCTGTGCGTCAGAAATTTGGTCAGTTCATTCATAACAACCTTGAGCCAAGCGACGCTTTCGGCCGTGTTGAAAGCACGTATCAGAAACTGCTGACGGTTGACGATGCGTGGGGAAAATACAACAAAGCAGAGTCCCGAGGAAAGCTCGCGGGAGACAACATCGATGCCCGGCTCTCCAGCGCTGTTTCTCAGAATATTATTACTCAGGAAGAAGCCGATAATATTCGTGAGTACGACAAGCAGCGCTATGACGCTCTGTTAACCGATGCCTTTGAGAAGAGCTTTTTTGAAAAAGCGGAAGTTGAGGTAAAAGATCCGGCAGCTGATGCCAACGTTAGTTGAACACTCCCCTTGTTCAGCACCCTTGAAGCGGCATGGATGCCGCTTTTTTTATTGCATCAACACCGGTTGTAAATCCTGATAAGGCATATTCACTACCTGAATCTGATAGTCCAGATAGCCGTTAATACGGAGAATGTAATTTCCCGGTATTATACTGGGCATGTAATACATACCATCTGAGCCCGTGAAATAGGTGTAAACCAATTGAGGGCCAAAGTTAGTAAACAGGATAAGTTCGACCGTCGCTCCCGACGCAGGGAAAAGGTCGCCGGTATAGGGATGACGAATATCCACCCTCCCCCTCAGATTCGTCGCCAAAGCCAACTCAGACAAAAGGAGCAGTATCGTAAATGCGATCGCCTTCATTCTCCCGCTCCTGTTACAGGTGTCATATACGAGGTTTCAGAGTATTTTTGTCCTGGCTGAGTGAGCGTTGTAATTTCGATAGGCTCACTGAACTCGATAGTTCTGGTCTGATAATTAACCACCATATCACTCCCCGTTAATGCAGCTTCAGACGTCAGATTAATCTTGCCGCGGCCAAAGCCCTTCACATCCAGAGTAATCATCCGCTTAGGAGGCGAACCGTCTGGTGAGCCAGGTATCTTAAAATGAATATCCCCATTGGCACTGCTTAAAACACGGGGTTCAAGAGATATTTCTAAGAGATCAAACAGCAGAGGATTATTGATGACGTTGCCCTCACCATCGCGAAGTTCAAGGGTTCCGATGATACTCCAGGTTGGTTCATTCGGATTTCGGATCTCGAGAATACGAGCCTCGGTTTCAGATAACGCATTTATGCTGATGACCAGAGTAATAAGATATGCAGCAAAGGCACCGGACGAATTAACCTTAAGCCCTGAGAAGCTGCCACTGGCAACCACAGACGTGGAGGGGAAGATCTTATAAATAAGGATTGAAGGTACAAGGGGAATCAGAAAATAAGTCAGATACAAAGCAAAAGACAGCATGATCCCAGCAATTTCTCTATCCATGAGAATCTCTCCGTTTCGTACTTGAGTTACATCACTCTATTGATCACCTTACTGCCAGACGAGCACCCCATCTGCGGTCTCACAGTTCATCACTGAATTACTCGCGTCATTTATGTAGACCTGCTGACTGGCTGATACACTATAAGTCAGATATTCAGAGCAATAGGCGCTCTGACCGTTCCCTACAACTACTTTTGTACCCGCCTTGAGCTCACAAGTCACAAGCTTATCCAGCGGTGACCATTGATAGCAGATTTCGAAGTCTTCGCGATATTGAGCAACCTTTCCTGAAGGCTTATTGAATGCCCACCAATTGCCATAGGTGCTACCTGGATTAGTGCTGTTCCAGGCGCGATACAGGGTAACTGTTTTTATGCCCGTCGAGATATACACCTGCCCCTGACACAAGCCGCCTTTGCCAGGCTCTCCCAGTGCAGCATTTAATAAATCTGAATCAACGGCCGGAACAAAACTGTCGCGCAGTGGTGCTGCTAAATCGGTTGTTCCGATACAGGATTCCGCGGCCACCGAGACAGTGTTTGGCTGCTCATTTTGAGCAGGCTGGGTTGCGGGCATCTGCGTACATGACACGAGAGTCGCGATACTGAGGCTAAGAAGGAATCCTTTCATGGTATATCCATGTTGGTGTTTAACTTTCTCCAGTAAGCCGGGGAGTGTCGTAATTTGCAAGTATTCGGCACAAGCATATCCGCCTCTGGGTTAACGAGTCCGACAAACTGGCCTCATGTGCACCATGAGTTGGCGCATTTCATTGCATCGATGGTCACACAAACGCTCCGGCATCGACCATACTGATACCCCAACCCTAACAGGGCCTCACTTCAATATCAGGGAATCGATATGAATGCCTGCTTCCGCCTCACCGCTCTTTTAATCATTTTATCTCCGGCCTCTCATGGTCAGGAATTCAGTGACTGTAAACTTCAGTACCCTATTGTTTTATCCCACCATTTTGGCTTAAGGACCATCTGCCCTGACAGCTGGACTGCCGATGAGTGCATGACGCGTGAATCCGATAATCTGAAGAAGTACTGCGCAGACTGGGATTCTGACAAGGGATGCAACGAGTGGATTCTACCTGCAGATGAGGCTCACCTGCCGCCGCGCATCCACAACCTTTATGACAACCGCCTCAAACGTACCAGCGATATAGCGCAATACCATCGCTACTTCAGCAAAGATATCGTTGACCGCCTTGAGGCCTGCGGCAACGAGGTATTTATCGCCGATAAACCAGCCTACGCGACCTATCACGTGCGGGGCCGCTCCCTTCGGAATACAGTCTATGAAGCCATATCGGTAACACAGGCAGACAAAGTCATCATCATTGGTACATCTCAGGGAACCCAGGACGCCCGTTTCATGACAACTGCGTTGCCGGCCAGCGATAGCGCCCCAGAAGAAGGTTCTATGGCAAAGTATGTCGCTGCGGTGGTAGGACTTTCTGGCGAGCATCTCGGCGCCGAAATCGCGACTATCGGTATTAATGGTATGTATCTTTCCAATTATGTTTTTGGCGACGGCTGGATTGACCCTGTTGCTGGCGAACCCTTCTGGGAATTCGAAGAAGGCGAGCGTCTGAATACAGACCTCATGTGGCGGGAGGTAGGAGATACAACCACAGACGAGGCTCTGTTCAACCAACCTCTGGTTCTGACCGAAGGTTACGACCCTGATAATCCGGAAGAGTATGACCTGGATATTAACGGTCAGTTCAGAGCCTTTCTGAGTGGCCTGACTTCTCTCTCGAGTCACTACATGCGAGAAGATTTTTACCGTGATGAGACCGCCTGGAACGACCTCCTTGTTGCGATTGGCATACAGGAGCAAGGCTGGTATGAGCTGGTTAATGAGCATAACGAGAACTGCAATGGCGTAAGTTACTTCAGTTACTCAGCGCGTATCAGAAGTTGGAATTACGAATACTGGGGAGACGCGACCTTTTACCTTGGCGTTACTGCTCTTTACGGTCCTAATGATGGCTATACCACGATGGACTCACAGAATTTCGATAAGATTGGCTATCCACCTTGTGCGGATAGCCGCAGTAACTTCGAGCATATCAAAACACTGGATGGCAGTATTTTAAGCCACGGTTACTATCACAATTACTTCACCGGCCGGAATAAATACTACGGCCCTCAGGAGAGTTGGCTTCAGGAGCGGTCTCCCTATCAGGGTTCCGTGGCCGATTTTTATGAGCAGGTAATGAGAGACCTGATCGAACGTGGTTTCTGACTATCGCTAGTCGGTAGTATTTACTCCGAGAATACAGGATCAAGACACCTCTGCACCGGGCGCCGACAGATTTCACGCTGGGCTGCAGGTGTCTTCATCCACCGGGTGACGGCTTTATCATAAGCCACCCGCTCTGGAACACCGGTATCAACCGGCTGACCGATGCTGTTCAACAGTGCTTCACGCTCAATCGCAATATGGTCAGCAAGGCGCATAGCAAGCTCCTGCATATCACCGTTCTCGCGTGAGTACACATCAATATGAAAAATCTCTTCCCCTTCCATACGCTGAAACTCACGAATCTGGATCCAGCGCGTTTCTCTCGGGTCACTTTTGATGTTCCAGAGGGCGTAATCGTTGATGGTTTCGGCATGAACGCTAATGACTGGTATTGCGGCCATAACGTAAACCACAAGTCGGGAGAATGTGCTCATATTCGATCCGGTTTTTATCGTTGTGATGGAAGGAAGATAACGAGAGGCTGACCTGTTGGCAATACGTTTTGCATCCGGATCTCCGGAATACTATGAGTGCCTCGTCATTGACTCTGACGCCATACGGCACCGCTCTGCGGGCACGAATAACTGGGTCATCAGGTAGGTTTTGAACTCTTCAGGGTACGCCTGTGACTTCAACGCTTCTTCCATACACAACAGCCAGGCATCCCGCTCAGCCTCGCCAATCGGCAAATGCGCATGGGCCCGAGGGATCGCGATTGGCCCGTACTTTTCGCGATACAGGCGCGGCCCTCCTAACCAGCCACACAAGAAGCGCGTCAGCTTATCGCGTGATTCGGTTAAATCCGCGGGGTGCATATCGCGGATTTTTTTAGCCGCAGGCAGAGCCTCCATCGCATCGTAAAAGCCGTCAACGAGGGCTTTTATACCCTCGTACTCTCCCGCAGCACGGAAAGAAGCATCTTCAACACCATAGGCGGCCACCATCAGGCAAACTCTTCCATAAAGTCTAGTGACGCCTGGTGACGGATAGTCCGGCGGTGGTTCGCCCAAAGCTCTTTAACCTTTTCCTGGTTACACTGCTGCCTGTCGACCAGCACCCGAGTCTGCAACTCCCCTTTCTTCTGTCCGCCGGTAAGCGGTACTTTTGAGAAGACAAACTGGTTCGAAACCAGATCCATAAATGGTCCCGATTTACTGGTCGGCATAATAAACAACAACTGCAGACCCAGGCTCTCGGTAAGGTAATTAATCACCTCTTTAGAGCGGGTTTCATCCATTTTCGAGAAGGCTTCATCCACTAGCACAATACGCAGGTGAGTATCCCCTTCATTAAAGCGGAAAGCTGAAGTAATCGCTGCTGAACGAATAATGTAGGCTGGCGTCTCTAGCTGGCCACCGGACCCTGTACCGTATTGCGATAGAGCGATCGGTTCTTTATTCAGCGGTTGTTTATAAATCTCATACGACCGGTAATTACGGTAATCAGAAATACGCTCAAGCTCGCGCATCGCTTTCTGCTCGTCATCGTCGAGCAGCATATCCATTAACTGATCGCGAACCTTAACGGAACTGGCAGAGAGCTCAGCCGTAAACAGAGTCGCACCGTCTCCCAATGCCGGATTTTTGATCACTTCATCAAAGAACTGGAAGTACTCTTTGTACTCTGGCACCCATTCCCAATCGAACCAATAGGTTTCGCGGTCAGCACCAAACTGGTGATGAGCCAGCTCTTTATTCAGGTCTTCAAGAATACGTTTGCCGTCGTTGATCGCCTGATAAATTGAGTGACACAGGTTGGTCACAAAGACGTTATTAAAGCTTTCACGTAATTGATGCAGCTTGTCCTGCTTCTCGACCAGAATATTATTCTTCAAACGGTTGTGAACACGTTCGACTTCGCGCTGAAGGTCACACACACCGGTAAAAAATTTCGCACCATGCTCATCACGATAATCCGGAGCGTAAACAATCGAATCGACGGTCTGGCAAGTCTGATTGTGTTCAGTGATGTTCCGCTCAATTTCATACGCAATGGAATTGAGCTCCTGAGAAACCGATTTTCGCAGGTTCTCAATTGCATCAACCGGGCTTTCTTCGGCCTCTTTATCCGCTTGTTCCAGGCGCTTCTCAAGATCAAAGTCAGGCCAGATACCCACGATAGAGCGCAGGGCATCTTCTTTAGCGTCAGCCGTGTCTGATGTCTGCTCCTGATGCTCACTCAGTGCCTTAACGGCTTTTTCAGCATCATTTAACTGTTGTTGCAAACGGCCAAGCTCACCATCCAGCTCTTTTATCTGTGCATCGAGGTCGTCCGCTTTTTCTTTAAGTGCGGTAAATTCGTGCTCAATATCACCGAAGCTGGAGACATCCACGCCTTTCAGTGAATTTTCAGCCTGCGTCATCGCATACTGAGTATCGAGCATCGATTGCATCTGGTCTGCGAAGGTAACGTGACGCAGAAGATTAACCGCATCAAGTAACTGCTGCGCCTGACGAAGCTGATAGTTTGCTTCGTTAGCAACGTCTTCGAGCATATTCACTTCGCTGCGCTTCGCCGCAAGTGCACGCTCGCGCGCTCCTAAACCGAAAACGAGATCCGCATCTTCAAGGTCACAGCGATAAATAGAATACGCACCCGAGCCCAGACCTTCTTTCGTCACACCACGACGTGTCATACGCAGCGCCTGAATATCGGCTACCTGCTCGACCGTGCCGTAACTGGCTTCAAGATAATAACGGGCAGTCGCGTGTTCAAAATCCATCAGGTGGATAATGGAATTCGCCGGAATTTTCATCCGTTCACTGTCTTTTTTCGCTTTCTCACCCTGAATAACACGAGCGCGGCTGCCACCCGGAATCTGACGAAGAATATGCGCAGCTTCGGCTTCAAACGCAGACTCAACAATAATACTGAAGCGCGCTCCACCGATATAACCTTCGACCGCACTCTGCCAGTCTGGGTCAGTGACCTCAACGTAGTCCGCCAGTACGCGCGGTTCTGCCTGCGGGCATTCACGCATAATCGCTTCGAGCGCCTGGCGCACATACCCTGGATACGTCGCCTGGCGTGCCTCAAGGCTGGAGATTTCATTCTGCTTCTGCACCATACGGTGCTTCGCTTGCTGAAGCTTCTGATCACGACGGTCCGCCACACGGGCAATCTGATCGCGCAGTGATACGCCGCTGCTTTCCAGTTCAGTATCATGGAAGCGATCGCGCCAGCTGTTTACCAGTGACTGTTGGGTGCGGGCATCGTCGAGGTGAGCTTCCAGAGGTGAAAGATCGATCCAGTCTTTACCGAGGAGTTTACGGAAGTCGACGGCACCATTGTCTTTAATAGCCAGTACTTCGCGCGCTTGCTCCGCAATACGTTTACTACCCAGAGACGGAATTTCTGCAGCGACGTTAGTTTTCTGCAACGCCCCATATAAAAGCTCAGTAGCACGTAGCGATGCCTGCAACATCTGATCCTGCTCAAGCAACGGAATTGCCTGCTGTTGCAGCTTCGCTTTACCATCATTGATCGCCTGCTCTGCGGCATCTTTATCCTGCAGCGCGTCGATGCCCTGACGGCGGGCTTCCATACTGATTAATTGCTCGCGCACCTGCTTACGGCGATCCTGTGCAACGTCACGCTCTTTCTGAGTTTTATTCAGAGACTCACGAATCTGCTGCTGGATTTCTTTCGCGTTCAGGTAATTCTTCTGGTCGTTAAGATAACGACTGCGCGCTGCGGTGTATTCGAGAACGTTGTAGTCGATCCATTGATCAATATACCGCCCTGCACTGTCTCGCGTGCCACTCAGCATTTCAATGGACTCAGCGAGTTTATTCGCATCGGATTCCATCGCATAAATGGTCTTCATCAGATCCGAGACACTGCGAATTGCATCGCCCATGTCTTTGGCTTCGAGAATTTCATTCGCCACGAAACCATTTATACTTTTAACCGGCTTGTAGGCCATAAAGCGCGAGAAGGTACGCGCGGCATTCATTGCCTCGCGCTCCGGAACCGCATCGTTGCGGCCACGCAGAGCACCGTACAGTCGACGCAGATATTGTTTCTTGGTGTCGTACTTCTCTACGCTGTTCGGGTTGATCCTGCGCGCGAGATTTTTTGTCAGTTTCCCAAGTGGAATAACTTCCTGATGAGAGTCATCAAGGTCCAGCAGAAAGTCATTCTGAGTTAACTCTTCACCAGCCACGATAAAAAACTGAATATCATTCTGGCGCGCTACCGGTGCACCACCAGCACGATCCACCGTCGCACTGACACCAATAATCGCCGTGAAAGGTTCACCACTTTCGCCTTGGGTTGGATAAAAAACCGCACCGAGATAACCCACGGCGCCATTCGGGCGCGCATAACTGCCATCATCACAACCCAGCACGTAGGAAGCCAGTGTACGAACGTTTTTACCACGACCACGCTGTGTCGCTTCGTCCTGACCCGGATTGTAGTGAAACAGCGTATCGTGCGCTGCGGTCATGATGGTCTGAATAGCATCAGCAGCCGTCGTTTTACCCGAGCCGTTGCCACCCGATAGCAGATTAATCGGACCAAACTCAAATTCAGTCGCCGGGATATTGCCCCAGTTGATGTAAATAAACTTCTTCAGGAACATATCGTTTTATTCTCCGAACAGGCTGACGGGTTGCTTGGTTTCAGGTTCTGCCTGATCTTCTTTGTCTTCACTTTCTGCTGCGTCATCCGCCGATGCACTTTCGACATTTTCTGATGACTTTCCATCTTGATTCGGCCCATCAGTGCCAGCGCTGATATCTTCAGAAGTAACCGCTTCAGGCTCAGCTTCCTGTTCAGATTCATCTTCTGCAATCGGCTCTTCAGACGCAGGCACGTCAGAAACAGACTCTTCGCCAACGTTGGCCTCTGCTGCAGCCGGCGTATCTTCACTCTGGCCGGCTTCAGAATTTAATTCGGAAGTCTCGTTATCGCCTTCGTCGTCTTCATCGGTCGCCATTAATTCAGTAAGCACTTCATCGCTGACGTAGCTCATGATCATTGGGCGAATACGCAACCAGATATCACCATCGTGGACGCTGTCTTCATTCTGCAGTTGAACAAGACGCATCTGACGCAACTTACGGAACAGCGCTTTCCGCTCAGTGACGTTTTCTGGCAGGCTGCGCTTCAGCAGGTTTTTCATGGCGATCGTCAGGCCTTCAAGTGACACCATGACACAACCTTGCTCATCAACAGCCCCTTCGCGCAACGCTTTGTCGTACTGCGCGCGCAGTACGAGAATCAAAGCGACTTCGCTCTGATTCAGACGCTGGCGGAACGCTGGGTTGCCAACATTCTGCTGATCTTCATCCATCCCTGGTACCTGAGCGCCGGGCGGATATAAACGAATAAACTGAAAGCGCTTATCGTGCTGAATGCGGATACCCAGAACAGAAAGGTACTCGCCCACCAGTTCTTCGATACGGACAAACCGGTCGTACAGGGTTTGCTCGATCTGAGATTCATCACGGCAAATTACTCCGTAATCGAGCAAGCGTACCAGCAGCTCAGAATATTCTTTCTGGCTGAGGCCTTCTTTTTCCAGTTCGCGATCTATTTCATGCAACATAATCTGATTCTTTTCTCTGTACCCACTCAGGACTGTTTCTGAACAAGTTCGAAGGTAAAGTGGTCTTTTTTGATGAAGTAACCGTCACTGTTTTCTTCGCGCGGATTCTCATCATAATCAATAAGGAATTCGAACTCTGACGAGAGTCCATCGGCTGCGCCCAAACCAATCGCATGTGCAACCGCCAGGAAGTCTTTTGCCGATTCAATCGGGATATCGCGTGTGGATATTTTTTTACCGCAACTGAGCTTGCTGCTCATAAAATGCCGCAGTGCCTGTTGGTTCACCAGGAAGGCCTGATCCAATACCTGCTGCACATAGATCTCTCGACGGGCATCGACATCAAAATCACCTTTGCCGTCATCCAGTGCCGCTTCGATCTTCTGGCGTGTCCGGGTAGCGTGCATGCGCACTGAGGCCGGATCAACCAGGCGGAGCTGCGGTACTTCCATCAACTCCCCAGCTCGCTCCAGAGCACTCGCCTGTTCTTCTTCAGTAAGCGACGAGAGATGCTTGCATACCGCAAGAACATCGTTGTGTTGTTGCGATGCCAGATAACTCATCTGACGAATGATAATGTCAGCCCGCTTGGTAAAGCTCTGCAGGGCACGACGTAATGCAGGCAGCATGATGTCGCTGGCATTCCGCATCCGCAGTTCTATGCCATCGAGGATGGTCCACAGAACTGAACTGCCCTCTTTGGCCAGTTCTGGTAATAACTCACGCAGGCGTTTCTCGGCGTTGGCTTTGAATTCGACGTCCTGTTTACGGATACGATCAATCAACCCCTGAATCTGGTCCCGGTGCTTCTCAACGTTGTCTGCCGACAAGCGCACAGAGAGATCTGGCTGGAAGCGGTTCTCCATGAAGTCGAAGAAGGCTTCACTGGCGCGTTCGATCAGTAACTGGTCTTCCATCTCACGAACAAGGTCACGCTTACGCTCCTCAAGCTCGCCAATCACATCGGTAAAGTCACTGATGATACGCTCGGAATACTCATAGGCATCGAGCAGATCGTAGATGTCACCGCGCTCCTGAAAGGACTCAAGGGAGTTTCGGGTATTCCGCGTATTTCGATGACGTGTCCGGGCCATCGCCCGGCTTTCTTCGATGAAGGGTTCAGTGAACTGACGCCCGAACCGGGTAAAGCCAAAGGTGCTCTGTAAGCTGGCCTCATCGACCTGCTTCTCAAGCCAGCCGTATTCAATGAGTTGATTCAGTACCCAACCTGCCTGTTCACGGCTGGTACGGAAGCGGCTCTCGCTGGACTCATCCTCACTGTCGTATTCGTCAGCCAGAACCGGAGCCCGCACTAGAGCTTCCTGAAAGACTTCAATCACGGTGTCTCGTTGAATCGCCTGACCATAGTCAGCACTGCTAGAGCTGTAGAGCCTCTGATAGAGCTCTTTCAGACACTCCATGACCTGCGCTCGATACTTACCGGTTAACGGGCGGAAAAACTGGCTCCGTTCCTGCTCAAAAAACATACAATTTCTTATTATTCCAGCGCGATTAAAGAGGAGTAGATTACTTAAAGGATGAGGCGTTGGCCAGCCCGATGAGAGCCCTGTCACAATGTCTGCGCAACGCACTGCATTCTTCCGCATCGGAGGGTATAATGGCCCGAAATGCCAATCAGGATCTGGTCGCTTTGCGCAAAGGAATTTCTGTGCCTTCCATACTCTCTTTCATCGCGGCGCTTTGTCTGCTCATCACTGCTGCGCTTCCGGCCTTGGCCCTGCCCTCAGTGCAGGATCAATCGCCTCTAATTCTGGATGCTGGCTCGACTTACCTCGCAGGTAAGCATTGGCAGTATCTGAAAACGGATAAGCTGTCAGTAGATTCAGCCTCAGAACAACTCGCAACTTTGCACGAGCAGCAGCCATGGCAACGAAGCACTGATGAATACCCGAACCTCGGGGTTGGTGATGCTGGTTATTGGTTCGTAATGCAGGTGCAAACGAAAGATGATCGCGACTGGTTTCTTCGTAATAGATATTCGCTTCTGGATACCGTCGCTCTGTTTCAATGCCCAGAGGGCATACGCGATGCGAATCAATGCCATGTAGCCCGAGGGGGAGACAGGATCCCCTATACTGAGAGAGCCATAGATCATCCCAATCTGATTCTGCCACTGGACCTCACACCAGGTAACACATACGACCTCTACCTGTATGTCACCACAGAAGGGACCTATCAGCTACCTATGGAGTTCGTTGATCAAACGACTCTTAACACCCAACTCATCAATAATGGTGTATTCCGGGGGGCGTACTACGCGGTCATGCTGGCCATGGCGCTCTACAATCTCATTCTCTTTTTTGCAGTACGTGACCGGCTATACCTCTACTACACCGCATTCGTCAGTAGTTTTCTGTTCTTTCATATGAACTTTGAAGGCTCCGCCTTCGGCTATTTCTGGCCAGATAAGCCCGAACTGAATGCGTTTATGGTCCCTCTGTCGTTTGCTATCAGTCAATTTTTCTTCGCCCTCTTTCTGCCCCAACTGCTGATGCTAAAAAACTATTGCCCGAAAGCCGCCATGGTTTATCGGGTCTACGTCCCTGTGACACTTGGCTTCGCCATATTATCTATGGCAGCGCCATACCAGACTGCAGTTAGCATCCAGAATTACGTGAACTCCCTTCTTGCGATTTACACTCTCGTAGCCGGGATCCGTGCCTGGACGCAAGGCCACAAACCCGCCAAGTACTTCACCATCGCCTGGCTATCTTTCATGATGGGCGTAATCTCAGCAAATATGAGTACGCTTGGGGTGATTCCGGGTACCCCCCTGATTCTATACGGCTACCAGATTGGTTCGGTCTTTGACGTCATTCTGATCTCGCTTGCAATGGGGGCACGGATCAACATGTTGCGAGAGGCGCAACAGGAAGATCAGCGCCGCCTGAGCGATAGCCAGTCACAGGCTATACGCTACCTCAAGCAATACGAAGATCTATATCAGAACTCCATTTCAGCACGCTTTCAGCTTAACAGTCGCGGTGAGATTACCGACTGTAACCCGGCGTTCGCCTCTGCGCTCGGTTTTCCATCGGTGGGAGAAGTTGTCGAAGCTAAGCCGCATTTTGATCAGTTTGTTGAGTCTCCGCATGCTTCGATTGAGCTCTGGGAGGTACTTGATAGCGATACGAGGGTCACTGGGTACGAACTGATTCTGATGCCGCGGCGTGGCAAAGCCGTGAATGCAATTCTCACGATGCGCCAGGAGGTCTCGGATCAAGGGTATCAATGGGTTGGATCATTTCTGGATGTCACTGAAAAGTACGATCAGGAAGCGGCTCTACGCAAACTGGAAGACAACCGGAATCAGTCTTTACAACAGTTGGTGATGGGTGTTTCGCATGAAATGAATACGCCCCTGGGTAATATCCGGCTGGCGACCACACACATTAAGGGGCGGGTCGACGATAACGAGATTCTTGTCGATAGCGAACTGAAAACTGCGATCCATCAGGTGACGGACAACATCACCCGGCTTGCTGAGCTGAATCAGCTGATTCAGTCATCTATGGGCGCAAGTTCTTCACAATATGCCGATAGCATCTACCTACGGGCATGGCTGGGTGACTGGAAACAAAGAGCCCAACATCAATACCGCCATCTCTCACTGGAAGTTATCAGCTACCCTGACACCGCACTGTGGCGCGGATACACCAGTCTACTGGAACAGATTCTGAATCAGCTTACTGAGAATGCCGTCGTACACAACCCTGAGAAATATGAGCAGCAGGCACTCTATGTGCGAATCTCAGCCTCCGTTGACAACGGGGTGCTCGATATTGAATTTCAGGACAATGGCCGTGGCATAAGTACAGATCACCGCGAAAAGATATTTTTGCCGTTCTTCACAACACGTCGTTCAGAGGCGACTAAAAAAGGATTGGGGCTTTACGAGGTGCGGAACCTTGTGACCAACATTATGAAAGGCAGCATCGTAAGCCCTCCATCGTCACAGGGCTTCACTCTGAGTATACGCTTGCCTGAAGCAATCAAAGAAACAGAAAGCACAGTCGGTTCTGCCAGTAAAGTCAGTTGGTAATTGTTGGCCTCTAACCAGAATGGTGCAGCAACCAGAATGGCGCAGTAGCAAGAAAAGGTGCAATACCAGGAAGTGACCCCGGGCGCCGCATAACCGCAGCGCCCGGGCCGTTTTTTTACAGGCCGGCAGCCAGCTCACTGGCGAGACGGATAGCGCGCTTAGCGTCGAGCTCACCCGCGAATTCAGCGCCGCCAACGAGGTGTGTACGGAAAGCGGTTTCTTCCTTGAGTGCTTCATAAATGCCGTTCACGGACACCTGACCAGCACAAACAACGATGTGATCAACGTCTAACACACGAGGTTCAGACGTCTCACCTTTCGTCACAGTAATATGCAGACCCTGATCATCGATTTTGTCGTAGCTGACGCCACCGACCATTTCGACATGCTTCATTTTCAGCACTGCACGGTGTACCCAGCCAGTTGTCTTGTTAAGCCCCTTACCGTGCGCGGACGTTTTGCGCTGCAGCAAGTAAAGCTTGCGAGGCGAAGGCTCCATATCTGAAGCAATCAGACCACCACGCTCTGTGTTTGTAATATCCACACCCCACTCTTTCATCCAGGCGTCTTTGTTCAACGTTGTTGATTCACCTTCATGCGCCAGGTATTCACCGACGTCAAAACCAATACCGCCTGCCCCCATAATAGCGACCTTGCTACCCAGCTTCATTTCGTTGGCGAGCAGTTCCTGATAAGTCACGACCTTGGCGTGGTCGATTCCAGGCATCTTAGGCACACGAGGCTCGACACCAGTGGCGACGATTACGTCATCGAAACCGGCGGCTTTGAGTTCATCGGCTGACGTCATGGTATTCAGTTTCAGATCGATGCCTAAGCGTTCAATCATGGTATTGAAATAACGAATCGTCTCTTTGAATTCCTCTTTACCCGGAATGCGTGAGGCGTAATTAAACTGACCGCCAATCTCGCCACGTCCTTCAAAAAGAGTGACATTATGACCACGCTCTGCTGCCACAGTCGCAGCAGCAAGGCCCGCCGGACCTGCGCCAACCACAGCCACTTTACGAGGAGTGCTGGTCTTCACATACTTCAGAGAGGTTTCATGACAAGCGCGAGGGTTAACCAGGCAGCTCGCACGCTTATTCTGGAAGGTGTGGTCAAGACACGCCTGGTTACAGGCGATACAGGTATTGATCTCATCAACGCGGTCTTCCTCGACCTTCTTCACCCAGAAAGCATCAGCCAACAGTGGGCGAGCCATAGATACCATGTCGGCCTTGCCACTTGAAATGACCTCTTCGGCCGTGTCCGGCATGTTGATCCGGTTTGACGCCACAACAGGAATGTTAACCTGCTCTTTTACTTTAGCCGTTGCATCGACAAACGCCGCGCGTGGTACCGACGTTACGATGGTAGGCACACGCGCTTCATGCCAGCCGATGCCTGTATTGATCAGTGTGACACCCTCAGCTTCGAGTGCTTTCGCCAGGGTAATTACCTCTTCCATAGTCGAAGCATCTTCCACCAGATCCAGCATCGAAAGACGGAACATGATAATGAAGTCCGGACCTACCGCTTTACGGACAGCACGAACCACTTCAAGCGGAAAGCGCATGCGGTTTTCATACGAGCCACCAAACTCATCGGTACGCTTATTGGTGCGCGCATTCAGCATCTGCGTGATGAAGTAACCTTCTGAGCCCATGATCTCAACGCCGTCATAGTTAGCTTTCTGAGCCAGCTTCGCCGCACGGGCGTAATGACCAATAGTCTTATAGACCTGTTTAGTCGTCAGCTCACGTGGTTTAAAAGGGGTAATCGGCGACTTAATCGCTGAAGGAGCAACGTTAAACGGGGTGTAACCGTAACGACCAGCATGCAGCAACTGAAGCAGGATCTTACTGCCATTCTCGTGCACCGCTGATGTCACCTTCTTATGAAACGGAACCTGCCAGCTGCTGAGCATTTTAGAACCGAAAGGCAAGAGATCACCCGAGCGGTTCGGCGAAAAGCCACCGGTAACCAACAGGCCCACCCCGCCGCGGGCACGCTCAGCGAAATATTCAGCCAGTTCACTGAAGTGCCAGGGGCGATCTTCAAGGCCGGTATGCATTGAGCCCATCATGACCCGATTTTTCAGAGTGGTGAATCCAAGATCAAGGGGTTCCAGAATATGCTGGTACTGGCTCATAGTCGTCTCTCATCTAAGTCAGCTCTGCGGCTGAGTTGTCATGGTTATAAGGCTCAGTGTAGCCAGTTCGCCATCATTTAAAATGATCAAAGATGACGATAAAGCTACCCTATAAAACACTTTTTAGCTACACATGAATAACTCTCATTTCTGGCCTTAATGAAGATACTGAACTAGTCTGAATCAGGCAGAATAAGTCTGGAGCACACCCATGTTCTTCTCTCGCAAACCTGTAAAACCCTCGGCAGAAGCATCGAATATCGCTGAAAAGCTCAGCGTGCTCGAATCTATTTACACAACTCAGGCTGTTGCTGAGTTCAGCCCAGAAGGCATGGTACTGTCAGCAAATACGCTCTATCACGACATGTTCGGCTGCGCCGACGGGTCACTGATGAACCGCCCTCACAAAGACCTGTGCCATAAAAAAGACGTCAATAGTCCCGAATACTCTTCCTTCTGGCAAAAGCTGGCGGCTGGCACTCTGGTTAACGGCCAGTTCCGTCGGAAGAAAGCCGATGGTAAAACCATCTGGCTGGATGCCACCTATGCGCCCATCCGGGACGCCGGAGGCGAGGTAATAAAAGTGGTGAAAATTGCTCACGACGTTACATCATTGATGGAGGAGAACAACCGCTTTACAGATGCATTTAAAGCGGTAGAGCGGTCAATGGCGGTCATTGAATTCAACTGCGATGGTGTTATTCAGCGAGCCAATGATAATTTTCTTGCCGCTACAGGCTATTCTGACAGTGAGATCGTCGGCAAACACCACAGAATATTTGTCCCCGAAGAAGACGCTTCCACCCCTGAATAGGAACAGTTCTGGAAGAATCTGGCGGAAGGGAAATTCTTCAGCGACCGCTTCCGCCGTGTGCGCAAAGATGGGACCGACCTCTGGCTCGAAGCATCCTACACCCCTCTTATCTCTTCCGAAGGTGATGTATATGGTGTCGTTAAATTCGCCACCGACATCACAGATAATGTTCAGAGGGCGCTGACAGAAAAAGAACGTGCAGCAAGTGCCTATCACATCACCACAGCCACTGAGCAATCCGCGTCGACTGGCACCGATATTATTCAGCAGGCATCCGATGAGATGACCAAGGTTTCAGCAGCGGTGTCGGAGGCTGCAAGTGTAATTTCTGAGCTGGGTGCTCAATCAGACATGATTACGTCTATCGTAAACACCATCCGGGGGATCGCCGACCAGACAAATCTACTGGCTTTGAACGCAGCCATTGAGGCGGCACGTGCCGGAGATCAGGGGCGCGGGTTCGCTGTTGTGGCTGATGAAGTCAGACAGCTCGCCGCCCGAACCAGCAGCTCAACCGAAGAGATTTCACAGATGATCAATAAAATGCAGTCCGGTACGTCTCTTGCGATACAGAGCATGGAGTCCTGTCAGCATCAGGCAGGAGAAGGGGTTGCTCTTGCGACCCGCGCTGGGGAGGTAATTCTCGAAATACGTCAGGGAGCACGTGAGGCTGTCAATGCGGTAAGCATTTTCAGTGACAGCCTGCACTGATCCGGAAAAGCCGGGCCTGAATCAATCGTCGCTGATCTGAATATCCGGTATCTTCTGATCAGTCTCTGACGTCGCCAGAGTCACGGCAAGGCGACGTGCCGCGTGGCGGTACATCATAGACACTTCGGAGCAATCATCCGCAGCAACCACGGGTAAGCCCGCATCGCTCTGCTTACGGATATAGGTCGACAGCGGTAAGGAACCCAGCACTTTAGTCTGGTAAGTTTCCGCCAGACGTTCTGCCCCGTCCTGCCCGAAGATATGTTCCGCATGGCCACACTGAGAACAGATATGCATACTCATGTTCTCAATCATACCCAGCACCGGAATATTCACTTTGTTGAACATCTCAACGCCTTTGCGCGCATCGGCCAGCGCAATATCCTGAGGTGTGGTCACAATAACAGCACCACTGACCGGAAACTTCTGGCTCAGGGTCAACTGAATGTCACCGGTGCCCGGTGGCATATCGATGAGGAGATAATCAAGCTCGCCCCACTGAGTCTGCGTAAGAATCTGCATCAGAGCACCTGAGACCATAGGACCTCGCCACACCATCGGGGTGCTTTCAGTCACCAGATACGCCATCGACATAGACTTGATGCCGTGCGCCTCAACAGGAACGAACCACTTGTTATCGATGGTTTCCGGGCGAGTGCCCTCTTCAATGCCTAACATTATGCCTTGGCTCGGCCCATAGATATCGGCATCCAACAGGCCCACTTTGGCGCCATCTTTGGCAAGTGCTAATGCCAGGTTCACGCTGGTTGTCGACTTCCCGACACCGCCTTTGCCTGAGGCGATAGCAACAATATTCCTGACCCCGGCGATCGCTTCCAATGCCGACTGGCTCTTATGCTCTTCGACTTCCCAGGTAATATTGACGCGCGCGCTCTGACAACCGTCGATATTCTCAAGAGATGTCTGAAGAACCTGAGCAATACCACCTTTCAGGTACTCAGAGGGATAGTTCAGATGAATGTCGACTTCGATAGCCGGACCGTCAATGCGAATATCGCGGACGCAGCCAGCAGAAATCAGATCAGTCTCGAGATAAGGATCATGGTATCCGCTCAATGCGGCTTCAATCTGGGGTTGTGTTAATCCAGCCAACGGGTAGACCTCTGAAGGAAACAAGATGGCCGGATTGTACGCCGCTAAAAACAATAAGTCAGGCGTGCTCTGGAATACGAGGTACTGCCTGCAGAAGGTGCTGAGTGTACTCATGCACCGGTGCAGTCATGACCTGACGGGTCTCTCCCTGTTCTACCAGCTGCCCATTGCGCATGACTGCAACACGGTGTGCCAGATGTGGAATAATCGACAGGTCATGGGTTATGAAGAGATACGATAACCCCATCTCTTCCTGCAGCTCCTGCAACAACTGCAAAACCTGGCCACGAATAGACACATCAAGCGCACTGGTCGGTTCATCACAGATAATTAATTCAGGCTCAACTGCTATTGCCCGGGCGATTGCAATCCTCTGCCGTTGCCCGCCAGAAAACTCGTGCGGATATCGGTTAAGGTGCCCGGCCTCAAGGCCAACACGCTCAAGAAGCTCTCGAATCCGGGTCTCCCGGGATTCATCAGTGCCACCGAGACCAAGGCTCAGCATTCCTTCTTCGATAATTTCTCTGACCGTCATACGCGGATTCATTGAAGAGAACGGATCCTGAAAAATCACCTGAATCCGCTTTCGATAAGAAGCGAACCTGCGTTGATTCAATTGACCGATCTCGTCACCGTCGAAGCGTATGGTGCCTCCAGCCGTATCTTCGAGACGTAGGATTGCCCGCCCGACCGTGCTTTTACCAGAGCCAGACTCCCCGACCAGAGCCAGTGTTTCACCCCGTCCGATAGTAAAGCTGACACCGTTGACGGCTTTCGTATATCCAACAACACGCTGAAGCACGCCGCGACGCTCAGGAAACCAGACTTTAACGTCCTTAACATCCAGCAATGGCGAGTGAGTTTCATATTCGAGATAGTCGTCAGGTTGCGGTAAGGCATGAATTAACTGACGGCTGTATTCATGGCTGGGGTTCACGAAAAACTGTGAGCGCTCAGCTTGCTCCAGAATTTTACCGTGACGCATTACCGCTATTCTGTCCGCCATTTCTGCAACGACGCCCATATCGTGAGTAATCAGCAGAACAGCGAGTTCGCGGCTACGGCGGAGTTCGTTGAGAAGTTCAAGAATCTGCTTCTGAATCGTCACATCCAGTGCTGTCGTTGGTTCATCCGCGATCAAGAGTTCCGGTTCACACGCTAATGCCATTGCAATCATCACGCGTTGTTTCTGCCCACCTGAAAGCTGATGCGGATACCAGTTAAGGCGCTCTTCGGGGTTCGGAATCCCGACTTCGTTCAGTAATTCGATAATGGCAGTATCCGGAGCATTGCCCCGGTGTAGAATCAGTACCTCACCGATCTGTTTACCTATGGTCTGCACGGGGTTGAGGGAGCTCTGTGGCTCCTGGAACACCATGGCAACCCTGCGTCCACGAACCGCGTTCATCTGAGTTTCGCTCAAAGCAAAGAGCGAATCGGTACCAAGCTGAACATCACCGCCCCTGATGCTCAAACCTTCACCGAGTAGGCGCATGATAGCCAGGCTGGTCAGAGATTTCCCTGAACCACTTTCACCGACAAGAGCGAAAACTTCGCCAGCATTAATTTCAAAACTGACGTCATCAACAAGACAACTGCCGCCCGCACCAATAACCAGATTATTTACCTGTAGTAATGGCTTCATTTGCTATCTCCACTACCGGACATGCGGGGGTCAAAGGCATCGCGAACACGATCGGAGAACAGGTTTGCTGCCAGCACCAGTACAAACATCAGGATAAAGGCGGCTATAACAGACCACCAGACAACCGGCTCCCGAGCCAGCTCAGCTCTGGCTTCATTGATCATATTGCCCCAGCTCTTCATCGAAGGATCAACACCCACGCCGATATAACTCAGAACCGCTTCAGCAAGCACGAAACCGCTGAAATCCAGTACCAGTGCAATCAGAATCAGGTGCGTCGTGTTGGGTAGGATATGACGCATAATTACGCGCCAGCGACTGACGCCAAAGGCGTGCGCGGCCTGTACATATTCCAGCTGGCTAAGTTTAAGTGTCTCTGCGCGCAGCAGCCGACACAAACCAGTCCAACTGGTCATACCGAGAATGAAACACAAAGCGACAAATTTAAAATCGGCACGGTCGCTCAAAAGTTTGAATTGCTCAGGGTGTGTTTCTATATAGACGTCGATCAGAAGCACAGAAGCAGCAATCAGAAGAATGCCCGGAATTGAGTTGAGCGTCGTGTAGATATACTGAACAACGTCATCGACCCAGCCCCGGAAATACCCTGCTGAAATCCCCAACAATACTGCCAGCGGCAAAGTAACCAGGGTTGCCAGCGTGCCTATCAGGACGCCAGTTCTGACAGCTTTCACCGCACCATAGAGAACGTCCTGACCTACCTTATCGGTACCGAGGACGTGGTAAAACTGACTCATATACAGAGCCCAGCTCGATACCACAACAATGGCAGAGAAAGCAAAATAAATCACCGGCCACGGAAGTCGCGAACTACGCTTTTTCATGAGGGAATGGTGCAGAAATATAAGGATCAACACTGGGACCAGTGTCCAGCCAATCACCGTCATACTTTTTACGACGATGTCAGCCCCATGCTGGGCATCATCGTCCAGGTGACTTCCTCCATGCTCAAGGCGTGGGTAGTCACGAGTAACACCGCCTTCCGGTAATTCCATGCTTTCTTTAGCGAAAGAGTGAATCGCAAATGGGGCGGAATATGTTTTTTCGTCTCGCCCCAACATAGGTGCCAGCGCAAGGTCCAGCAAACTCGTGACTTCAGGTGCATAGTGGACCTCGCCAGAGTCACCGGCCTGATCCAGTTTTTTCTGAAAATGAACTGAGTCCGTTAATGCGATCAGGACGTAAAACAGAATCACCAGAAATGACGCAGAACCGATACGCGATTCAAAGACCTGAGACCAGCGTTTACGGGCCAGAGGGTTGCGGACCACAGTAACGATAAAAGCGCACAGTGAAGCCACTAAAAGGAAAATTAAAATATCACTCCAGAGGAGGTGGAGGCGTACGTCAAATACTTCCATCAGGACAACCTCACCCGTGGATCAACCAGTGTGTACGAAATATCAGTCAGCAGAAGTCCGATGATGTAAAGAACAGAGCCAAGAAATACCATGCTGCGCACGATGGCAAAATCCTGAGCCTGGATCGCATCCAGGGTGTAACTGCCCAGCCCCGGAATGCCGAAGAAAGACTCCACCAGCAAGCTACCCATGAAAAGTGAAGGAATGACCACGACCACACTGGTCAGAATCGGGATCATACCGTTTGGCAGAATATGCCGGAAAAGCACAGTCAACTCGGCCACACCCTTAGCGCGCGCAGTACGCACATAATCTTTATTCGCCTCTTCCAGAAACAAAGTACGATACAGCCGCGTGCCACCGCCAATACCCGAAATCACACCGATAATCACGGGTAATAACAGAAAGCGCCAGGCATCTGCACCGCCGAGATAACCGGAAATAGGCACCAGACTCCACTCTTTAGCGAAGAAAAACTGACCCGCAATCACATAGAACACACCGGAGACAGACATCAGCCCAACGCAGAGGATCATGGCTGACGTGTCGAAGATGCTGGCCCGGAACATCACAACAAACAACGCAAATGCAATGTTGACGGAAATACCGATGATAAATGTTGGCAGAGCAACGGCGAGGCTTGGCCACATTCGTTGCTCAATATCCGCTGCGATATTTCGTCCGGCATCCGATTTACCGAAATCCAGAGCAAAGAGACTGAGGGACTTTTCGAAGAAGATGGTTTCAGTGAATGCCCCTGCTCCTTCTGCGTCGCCGTTAATCAGCAGAGGTTTGTCATAGCCGCGCTGCGCTTTCCACTCCTGCACAGCTTCTTCGGTGACATGCTTATCACCCAGCTGTACGCGCGCCATCTGCTCCGGTGTATTCACAACAAAAAACAGAGCAAAAGTAAGAAGATTTACACCGATAAGAATAGGAATGGCATAAATCAGTCGACGGATAATGTAGGCCAGCATTACTTATCTCCCCCTGCTGGACGAATACGATGATTCAGCCTGCGTCGATAGGCCAGATAACCTGGCAGTGCAGTGACTAGAATAATTATCACGACCATGAATAATGGCCATAAAACCGGGCTGTTCCACTCTGCCTGCATGCGGGCACGCTGTTCCGGATCAATACGCAGATACTTGAGGACAGACTTACTGATGCCATGGGGTTTGCTGTTATACACCCAGGCATTATTGAGTACGTAGCTGTGTGGATGAAACGACGAGGCCCAGGGCATTTCATGGTGCAGAATATCGATCATCTCGCGGATAATTTCCATACGCTCGGGGCTGTTTTCCATCAGTTTCATTTCTTCAAACAGCGCATTGTATCGGGCGTTATCGAAGTTGCTCGAGTTAACACCAGCACCTTGAGTAACGACCTGCCCGTTCGGGCCGTATAAGAGAAAGAGGAAATTCTCTGCATCAGGGTAGTCAGCCAGCCAGCCCCACTGGAACATCTGGGCATTACCCGCTTTCATTTTGTCTTTAAAGCGGTTGTAGTCGGTGCCGCGGATATTGAGCTGAATTCCAATTTTCTTGAACTGCTTAATCAACCAGCTTTGAGCCGCGCTCCCGCCTGAGCCAACGGTGTCGAGATTCAGTACCAGAGGCTCCCCCGTTTCGGCATTGCGACCATCCGGGTACCCTGCTTTCGCCATCAGTTCACGGGCGACATCTGTATTTTTTCTGACGGCTGCGCCATCAATCCAGTCAAATACAGACTCGTTCATGCCCTCCTGTCCTTCCTGATATCCAAAAATACCGGGAGGAATCGGACTCATCGCCGTTTCTCCGCGTCCATTATAGAAAATGGATATGTACTCTTCCTGATCGTAAATAATCGCGATGGCCTGTCGCAAAAGGCGCTTCTTCTCGCGCTCTTCCGCCGTCCCTGTATCACCGATCACATCATCGAGCATGTTAAAACCGAAATAATAGGTTCCAGGAGTGACCGCCACATCAAGGCTAATTCCGCGCTCGCGCATTTCATCCGACAGACCTATCCCCTCAGAACCAACGCTAATCGCCTGATCAAAGCTGTCGCTGGCGATACCCGAGCGATCGTAATAGCCCTGCAGAAACTTACTCCATAGCGGTATCGATTCTTTTTCAAGGCGATATACCACTTTGTCGATGAATGGAATTTTTTGCCCCGCATCATCAAGTAACCCCGCGGCCCTATCTGAAATCTCGCCCTCTGCTGGGTAAAAATCATCACGATAATTCGGATTCTTTTCCAGAATGATGGCCTCATTCGGATCATTCTGAGTCATCATGTAGGGGCCAGTGCCGATCGGATACCAATCAAGCGTTATATTTTTATCGGCCATTCCCGGCATGCTGTAGAAGCGGTCTGCTTCGAACGGTATCGGTGCAAAGAAGTGGAACGCCAGCCAATAGCTGAATTGTGGGTACTTGCCTTTGAGTCGTATCCGGAAGCGATAGCGGTCGATGACCTCAACCCCGCTGAAGTCGAGCGTACGGAGATCAAGCCACTCACCTTCCTGCTGTGCCTCACGTTCTGCCTTAGCAACTTCAGCAAACTCGTTCATGCCCAGTATGTACTCTGACATCAAGCCCCGGATCGGTGACAGCATGGTCGGATCAGCCAGCCGCTTTAATTGGTAAGCGTAATCACCGGCCACAAGTTCACGGGTACCGGTTTCGCTGAAATCACTTAAGGAGCTATATGGCGCTGCATCATCCGACGACTCAAACGCATAGACAGGTGCCCCTGAGGTATCCAGGGCAAGCGCTGGGTGTGGTTGATAATAGATGCCCGGCGTTAACTCGAAGAGATAATCACTGTAGGCAAGATCCGGTGAGTCTGAAGCCACTTCATTACCTTCAGCGTCGAGATAAACGATCTCTGGCATACTCGACAGCGTATTGGGCTCCAGCTCAAAAGGTCGTTTCAGATAGTGATACTGAAGTGGTGGATCATAAATCTGATCAATAAACCGACCTTCATCAGAACTGTAGGAGATCACAGGATCCAGATGCTTGGGTGGCCCGGAGAAATTCGAGTACAGGATATTTTTTCCTGCTTCATCCGCCGGGTGGGGGTTGTTCCACGCTCCCTCACTGCAACCGCTGGTGAGAAACGTAAACGCCACTGCCAATGCAGCGACGACGAGCGATCCCTGTGTATTCATTTATCTCCCGTACTGGTCGGATGCAGACCAGACTGCAAACTGAGCTTAACCGGTTCAATGATTTTTATCGTAATTCCATCGAGTCTGCCAGCTTTTAACGATCAGGCAAACTCCTGTAACGACTCTCTGGTTGCTTTCCAGTTGCTTCTAGTTGCTCACGGACTCCCCGGCGTTACAGCTAAGAGTGGTAACAGGAACGCATCTTATTCCAAATAGCTATTACTACTAGTGACTTATGTTCTTGTACGACATAACGCTATTTTGGGATAATGCGCGCCCGAATTCTCCAGACCCCGCGGAAACACACACTTTCTATAGGGTTTTAACGATAGCAGAGGAAAGATGACAGAGTACCTCCTGATACTGGTCAGTACTATCCTGGTGAACAACTTCGTGCTTGTTCAGTTTCTGGGACTGTGCCCTTTTATGGGGGTTTCCAACAAACTGGAAACCGCCATTGGCATGGGCGCGGCCACCACCTTCGTACTGACACTCGCCTCCGTCTGTAGCTATCTGGTGTACAACTACCTTCTGGTACCGCTCGACCTGACATACCTGAAGACCATCAGCTTTATTATGGTTATCGCCGTGGTGGTTGGCTTTACAGAACTCGCCATCCGCAAAACCAGCCCGCTGCTCTATCGTGTTCTGGGTATTTTTCTTCCGCTCATTACGACCAACTGCGCGGTCCTGGGTGTTGCCCTGCTCAACATCAAGCGAGACAACACCTTCGTAGAATCCATCCTGTATGGCTTCGGTGCCGCCGTTGGGTTTTCACTGGTCATGGTTCTGTTCGCTGCCATGCGTGAACGCATTGCTGTTGCTGATGTGCCTGTCGCCTTTCAGGGCTCAGCCATCGCTATGATTACTGCGGGTCTTATGTCTCTGGCGTTTCTGGGCTTCACCGGCCTGGTCAGCATCTGAGGTATTGGCATGAGTACTATCATTATCGCTATTGTCGTTCTGGCCAGCCTCGCAGCACTCTTCGGCGCCCTGCTCGGCTTTGCTTCAGTCCGTTTCCGGGTTGAGGGAAACCCCGTCGTCGATCAGGTGAACGACCTGCTACCGCAGACTCAGTGCGGGCAATGTGGTTTCCCCGGCTGTAAACCCTACGCCGAGGCAATTGCAGATGGGGAAAAGATCAACAAATGCCCGCCTGGTGGTGAAAGCACGATTCAGGCACTGGCTGACTTACTGGGCGTAGAGCCTGAACCACTGGATGCCGAGCACGGCGCTGAAAAAGACGTTCCCATGGTCGCCTACATCCGCGAAGACGAATGTATCGGCTGTACTAAGTGCATTCAGGCATGTCCTGTCGATGCCATTCTGGGGGCGGCGAAACAAATGCATACAGTTATCGTCGATGAATGCACAGGTTGCGACCTTTGCGTGGAGCCTTGCCCGGTGGATTGTATTGATATGGTGCCTCAGTCAACCGATACCAGCAGCTGGTACTGGCAAGCACCTACCACGGGAGTTGAGCTGATTGCGACAGACCGTCGTTCGCTGAAGACGGAGGCACACGCATGACCCACCTGATTCAACTCCATGAGTTTGATGGCGGCATTCATCCTCCTGAGAACAAGCGACAGTCGAATAGCCGACCAATCCGCAAAGCGAGTTTGCCTTCAGAGCTGGTTCTGCCCCTGCATCAACACATAGGTGCGCCTGCAAACCCGGTCGTTGCTGTCGGTGATACCGTTTTAAAAGGTCAGGTTATCGCCGAACCAGAAGGCTTTGTCTCAGCTCCTCTGCATGCACCGACGTCAGGAAAAATAAGCGCCATTGAAGCACGTCAGGTACCTCACGCTTCGGGTCTCAGTGAGACATGTATCGTGATTGAGCCCGACGGAGAAGACACCTGGGTCGAGCATCAGGGGTTATGTGACGCTCTGGGACTTGATCACTGCGACGACATCCCGGTCGACAAGTTACTGGAACGTATTCGTGACTGCGGCATTGCGGGCATGGGCGGCGCGGGCTTCCCGACCGCCGTTAAACTGAATACTGGCAAGCACAAGATCGACACTCTGATTCTCAACGGTGCTGAGTGCGAACCTTACATCACCGCCGACGATATGCTGATGCGCGAACACGCCAGCGAAGTCATTCGCGGTGCCCAGATACTGCTGCAGATACTCGGTGCAGAGCGCTGCCTTATTGGCGTTGAAGACAATAAACCCGAAGCCATTGCAGCGCTTGACGATGCGCTCGTTCAGCACAATGAAGAACACCACATTGACGTTGTCACCATTCCGACGAAATATCCATCGGGTGGTGAAAAGCAGCTTATTCAGATTCTGACGGGCAAAGAGGTTCCTTCCGGTGGTATTCCTGCGAGCCTTGGTATCGTCTGCCAGAACGTTGGCACTGCGGCCGCCATTGCCGATGCCGTAGATTTCGGTCGGCCACTGATCAGCCGGATTACCACAGTCACCGGAGATGCGGTTCGGGATAAGGGCAACTGGGAAGTTCTTCTGGGTACGCCCGTCAGTCACCTGTTATCACTCAGCGGCTATCGTCCGGCAAAGCGTGAACGTGTTGTCATGGGCGGCCCGATGATGGGCTTTGCCCTCCCGACCACTGAGTTGCCAGTTGTGAAAACAACCAACTGCCTGCTTGCCCCAACAGAAAAAGAGTTACCGACTAACAACCCAGCGATGGCTTGTATCCGTTGCGGTTTGTGTGCCGATGCCTGCCCGGCAGACCTTCTGCCGCAGCAGCTTTACTGGTTCAGTAAAGCCCAGGAGTTTGATAAAGCAGAGCAGCACAACCTGTTTGACTGCATTGAATGTGGTGCATGCTCCTACGTCTGCCCGAGTGAAATCCCGTTGGTTCAGTACTACCGGTTCTCAAAAGGCGCTATCCGGGAAGAGCGTGCGGCTGCCGAAAAAGCCGAGCAGGCTCGCATCCGTTACGAAGCCCGGATTGAACGCCAGGAGCGGGAGAAAGCCGAAAAAGAAGCTAAGCGTAAGGCCCGCGCCGAAGCAGCTGCTAAAGCACAGTCGGTTAAGAAAGAAGCGCCTGCCGCTAAAGCTTCTCCTGTAGCGGAACCGGCAGCGAATGCGGACCTCGAGAAGCTCCAGAAGCAGTTAGCAGCCGCTCAGGCCGCCGTCGCGAAAACCAAAGAAAAGCTGGAAGCTGCACGGGAAGACCCGGAGAAAGCCGATAAGATACCGGCCTTTGAGTCTGCGCTTGCTAAGACCCAGGACAAGATCAAAACACTGGCAAAAGATATTGCAGCTGCGAAGAAAGCCGCTAAGTCAGCGCCAGCAGCTCCGGGGCCAGACAAGGGCGACCCGAATAGCCCCGAGCGCCTGCAGAAAAAGTGGGAAACCGCTGCAGCCCGACTGGAAACCGCGAGAAAACGCTTAGCAGATGCTGAAGCGGACGGCGCTGACACGGTAGACGCATTGCGTGCGGGCGTTGAAAAACAAGAGGCTCGCGTCGCAGAAGCAAAGGCGGCCTATGAGGCTTCTCTCAACAGTGATGCTTCAGCCAGCACGGGCGCTTCACTCGAAACTGCAGTGTCAAATAACGCTGGCACAGACAACACATCAGCTGAAATGGTCGCGGCAAAGCCGAACCCGGAACAACTCCAGAAGAAGCTACTCGCTCAGAAAGATCGTGTGGAGAAAGCGAAAGAGCGTCTCGAGATGGCACGTGCCGAGGGCCTGGATTCTGTTGAGGCTCTTGAGAAGGCGCTGAACAAACAGCTGGATAAACTGGCAGCCTTTGAAGCTCAGGCCAGTACCACAGGAGAAGTATAACCATGGCACTGCTGACGCTGTCCTCACCCCATACTCACGGGCCGAACCGCACCAGCCGAATCATGCTCACCGTGGCGCTGGCGACTCTGCCAGGCCTCGCGGTGATGACCTGGTTTTTCGGCTTTGGCACTCTGATCAACACAGTACTCGCGATCATCACGGCGTTGGCTTCTGAAGCGCTTGTACTCAAGCTACGCAAATATCCGGTGAGCTTTTTCCTCAAAGATAACACCGCATTGGTCACGGGTCTGTTACTGGGCCTGGCGTTACCTCCCCTCGCCCCCTGGTGGATCACTGTTTTAGCCACCTCGTTCGCCATCATTTTTGCTAAGCAGATTTACGGTGGTATGGGTAATAACCCATTTAACCCTGCGATGGTCGGTTACGCTCTCGTATTGATCTCTTTTCCGGTACAGATGACCACGAACTGGGTGACCTCTTTTCAGGTCAGCGGGTCAGATGTTGCCGGGTTCACTGACGCCTTGAGCATTATCTTTGCGGGCGCATCTTCAACTGCTGACGCATTCACAGGGGCTACGCCGCTTGATCAATACAAGCACCTGATCAGCAAAGAGACTTCTGACGAGCTGCTCCAGAGAAACACTTTTAATGGCTGGCTCAACGGTGGCTGGGAATGGGTTAATCTGGCCTTCCTCGCTGGCGGCCTGTTTCTTATGGCCCGACGCATCATTACCTGGCACATTCCGGTGTCCATGCTCGCCGCACTAGGCATCTGTTCACTGATTCTGGGCTGGGATGAAGATCTGTATACGCCGTTGTCACTGCATCTGCTCAGTGGTGCGACCATGCTGGGTGCATTCTTTATTGCCACGGACCCCGTTTCAGCGTCGACCACACCGACAGGTAAGCTTATCTACGGTGCCGGCATAGGTATTCTACTTTATGTCATCCGTACCTGGGGCGCATACCCGGATGCCGTAGCCTTTGCCGTACTGCTGATGAACTTCGCGGCTCCCTTCATTGATGCCTACACCCAGCCACGCAGTTATGGCCATAGCAAGCCTAAGCGTGGCCTCAAGCCGGGGGAGAAATCATGATTGAGTTGCTCTCAGCTATACGCAAAAACGCTGTTGGTCTCGCAATTTTCGCGGTTGTGACGGCCGGTGCGATCGCCCTCGCCCAGACACTGACAGCGGACCGTATCGCATACAATATCAAAGCGGCCGAAGCCCGCGCGCTGAATGAGATACTTCCGGCAAGCAGTTACGACAACGACCTGCTGAATGACACAATGAATGTGGATAAGCGCTTTAACCAACAGCTGTTGGGCCCTCTGCCAGACAGTGCCGTTATTTATCGCGCCCGCAATAACGGTGAAGTCAGCGCGGTGATTCTGCCTGCAGTTGCCCCAGACGGATACACGGCCGAAATAGATCTGATTGTCGGTGTTAAGTCCGACGGAACGCTTGCTGGAGTTCGTGTCGTCGCACACCGCGAAACTCCGGGGCTGGGTGATAAAGTTGAGATCCGGAAGTCTGACTGGATTACCAACTTCGAGGGTAAGTCACTCGCTCAGCCTGTGCCTGAACAGTGGGCAGTAAAGAAAGATGGAGGCGACTTTGATCAGTTCACTGGCGCAACCATCACACCGCGAGCGGTTGTTCGCGCTGTTAAACGCGCACTGAAATTTTTTGAGATGCACCGTGACGAGCTGCTCTACGGTAACGCACTTTCGGGAGAAAACAGCGATGGCAACTAAGTCACTCAAAGATATATCCCTCGACGGCCTGTGGAAGAATAATCCGGCACTGGTTCAGCTGCTAGGTTTATGCCCTCTTCTTGCCGTAACAGGCTCTGTTGTTAATGCTTTAGGGCTGGGGCTGGCAACCATGATGGTATTAGTCGGTTCTAACCTGTCCGTTTCTCTTATCCGAAACCACGTGTCTGACGCGGTTCGACTCCCTGCGTTCGTCATGATTATCGCCTCATTCGTCACCGTCGCTGAATTGACCATGCAGGCGTTCACCTACGAGCTCTATGAGGTACTGGGCATTTTTATTCCATTGATCGTGACTAACTGCGCGATCCTCGGGCGGGCTGACGCTTTTGCCTCTAAGAATCCGATACTGCCATCGGTGGTTGATGGTGTGATGATGGCTATTGGTTTTACGGTTGTTCTTGTACTGCTCGGCGCGCTGCGTGAAGTCCTGGGCCAGGGTCAGATTTTCGGCAATATGGAACTCTTATTCGGCCCGTCAGCCGCTGACTGGAAGATTGTTCTGGTTGAGAGTTATCCGGACTTTCTCTTTGCTATTCTGCCGCCGGGCGCATTTGTCGGCATGGGTCTGCTGATCGCCCTCAAGAACCTGATTGACGATCGCATTGATAAGGCGGCTGCCGCTAAAGCAGCGCCAGTCGAAGCGGGCTCAAAGCGTGTCCGTGTTACCGGGAAAATCAGCTGAGCGCACTGCTCAGCTGCGTCCTTTCGCGTGTTGTAACTCTGCCATTTGCGCTGAATTCACCTGCGCAAAGCCTGCATTAGCTCGGTTCTCTATTGCTTTGTCCGCGTATAGGGTGGCGGATGCTCCCAACATGCCAACGAAAAACAACTCCGCAAACACCTTGTGATTGCCGAAATTGTAATGCATCAGACGAATCGTGATCACACCCAGCGCCAGGGCAACAAGCCCCCCGAACATAAGCGACTGCAGCATCAGATTGGTATCGGGCAATTGCGCTCCGGTTTCAACCCATGCCAGTGTTCCTTTAGTCAGAAAACCGGTCGCCAACAGTAAAAAAGCCACTGCGGGTACGGCATAGCGATCCGGGCGCTGTTGACGCTCAGGACCTTCGAGTCGCTGGAGTATTTCAGCAAACTCAGCCATGGCTGGCAGAGCCACATCCGCAAAGGCATTCATCTCCGCTCTGTCCTGCGAATTATCATCGACCAGCGCCCAGAGCCGCCCGCGGCGACAAACCAGCTTGTTGATCTGCACTGTCTCCGGCGACCCAAGGTTAAACATTCTCAGGAGTTTATCGCTCAGGCCTGGCGCAGCGGCAAGAGCCTGTGAAGCAGTGAAGTCGTCAGACAAAATAAGAAGAGAGGCGTCAAAGGCGGGGTTACAGATTCGTTTATCACTGTCGACGCCGATGCGGGCGAGGAGCCGATCAAGCGCACCATGGCGGCGCATTACAAAGTCATAGCGCAGGGAGACCTCCATACCGACTTTAATCTGACGCCCTGTCTTTCCCTCGTGGGTCCGGTACTCGTACTTGATTCCTGCATACTCACCCGGCACGCCCTTCCATTCTGCCGTAAAACGGTGCATTAACATCGCTACTGCATAAAGTACAAGGCAAGCAAAGCCTATGGTTAGCCACATAATCAGAACCCTTCCGCTCAGTTTTTGTGAACTGCTCACATTTAACTCTAGTCCATCGCAATGGACTGTGGGTTAATTCACACAGACCCGGCCTGAAAAGCTACAGGGCATGCCGCAAAAACTACTTTCAGGTATACTCCGCCGCGTTTAGCCTCTCAGGCCCGTGTTTACCAGTATCAGGCGACCACTAAACCGGTTCCGCCGATCCCTCAGACCCAGTAGGTTTCTTTATGAGTCAGCCCAATACTTTCGTCATCTGTGCGATGTACAAGTTCGTGACACTTGATGATTACGAAGCAAAACGTGAGCCACTTCACGACGCTATGGTCGCTTTCGGCATCAAAGGAACCCTACTCCTCGCTAAAGAGGGCATTAACGGTACGGTTGCCGGTTCACGTGAAGGTATCGACCAATTGCTCCAATGGTTAGCTCAGGACGATCGCCTCGCAGACATCAGTTACAAAGAGTCCTATGAAAACGAAATGCCCTTCTATAGGACTAAAGTCAAACTTAAGAAAGAAATCGTGACCATGGGTGTAGAGGGCATCGACCCTCGCCATACTGTCGGCACCTACGTAAAGCCTGCGGACTGGAACGATTTAATCTCAGATCCCGCCGTTACCCTGATCGACACGCGAAATGACTACGAAATAGGTATTGGTACCTTCAAAGGGGCCGTCAATCCAGAGACAGAGACCTTCCGTGAGTTCCCACAATATGTGAAGGAGAAACTTAACCCTGAGCAGCACAAAAAAGTGGCGATGTTCTGTACCGGTGGTATCCGCTGTGAAAAATCCACCGCGTACCTCAAGGAGCAGGGTTTTGAAGAGGTCTATCACCTCGAAGGAGGCATTCTGAAATACCTCGAAGAAGTACCCGCTGAAGACAGCATGTGGGAAGGTGAGTGCTATGTCTTTGACAATCGTGTCAGTGTCGATCACCAGCTTAACAAAGGTCATTACGATCTGTGCCATGCGTGCCGACGCCCTATCACCGATGAAGACAAAGAACACGCCGACTATGAAGCCGGTGTCAGTTGCCATCACTGCATTAACGAATACACAGCGGAACAACAGGAACGTTTCCGTCAGCGTGAGCAGCAGATGCAGCTTGCTCGCGAGCGAGGTCTAGACCATCTGGGCGCCGATCTGAACGACATCCGCGACCAGCGCCGAAAAGAAAAGCTGGCTTACAAAGAAGCCCAGCGTAAGCGTTCAGGCAAAGACTGACTTCGCGCTTATTTGTCGCAGTAATTCTCGAAATTCCTCGATAAAACGGGCTGGGCTACCGTTGCATTATTTGGTAGCCCTATTCCTCACGGAGTTTTTATTTGTTAGTCCAGATGAGTAACTTGATAAATCTCGCCATGTCCCATGACCGGGAAGTTACTCGCCTCAATCCCCTTTTCCCGCAATGCTTCAGCCAACCTGACCGGCGGCTCATCCATTTCTTCGTCCGTTAAAATAAAAGTCCCCCAATGCATTCCGATGGCTTTTTCAGCCTTCAGATCAATAAATGTCTGCACCGCTTCTTCGGGGCTCATATGCGCGTCTTTCATAAACCAGCGTGGGTCATAGGCTCCAATAGGAATCGTAGCCAGATCAATGTCCGGGTAATCTTCGCCGATTTTTCTGAAGTCATCTGAGTAGCCACTATCACCCGTATGAAAAAAGCGAAAGTCTTCAATATCAATTAACCATCCAGCCCAAAGTGATTTATTTCTGTCGAAGAAGGTTCGCTGAGACCAGTGTTTCACAGGGAGCGCTGTCAGAGTCATGCCCTCATATTCGTGAAACTCCCACCAATCAAGCTCAACAACCTGATCAATACCGTAACCAGATAATTCCTCTTTCAATCCGAGAGGCACAAGAAATAAGGGCGGGTTATCTTGCTGACGCGAGTAGAGCTCAGTGAGAGACGCTTCATCAAGGTGGTCGTAATGGTTATGAGAAATAACCACGGCATCAATGTGGGGGAGCTCTTCAATCGTCATCGGAGGTTCAACGATGCGTTCAGGGCCTAAAAAACTAAGAGGTGATGCGCGCTTCGAAAAATGCGGATCGGTAAGGATGTTTTTACCTTTTACCTGTAACAGAAAAGCACTGTGCCCCAACCAGGTGATCTGAGTTATGGCTGGCTTCGCGATAACATCAGGATCTGGATGAATAACATCGAAGTGTTGAGGGGCTGGCTCCGTCCTGCTCCAACGCCAACGCAACAGATCTGTGAAGGATTTACTGATTGCCTTGCCATCAGTATTCACAAAGGTGCCATCAGGCATATGGTGCGCCGGGCGGTTCTCTGCAAGATCGGCCGGTTCGTCATGCAGAATGGCAGCACAACCAACGGCCGCTGCGAGGCTGCCTAGCAGTAACAGGGCTGACTTCAACGTAATTACTCAATGATAGAATGAAGAGTCAGATTCTCTGAGTTCGTCGATAATTTCAACACGCCAGATAAAAATACATGTTCAGCTAACCTGCCTGATCTGAGGTTTGTAGGCACCAAACAGTATCTTAAGCATGCGTTCCTGCGCCCGCCGACCGCGGCGGGTCAGCCATGCACGCCCACCGGGCAGAAGTCGAAAAAACGTATGCGCGAATGCGCTTAGCGGCGCAAAAAGAAACGGATACCAGGGCCAGCGACACGGAGGTAAACCCAATGTGCGCATGCCTTGAGATCCAACAAACAGCCTTAGGATACTGAGATGGACCTCTTTATCCCAGTGACTTCGTAGCCATTGCGCGTTTGGATAGTAACGCTCCAGAGGTTCATCCATCAGCGCCTGTGCGAGCTGCTTGGAGCCCTCATCTGCCTGAGCCTGACTCAGCAGGTTACGATATAAAGCAATGCGCCCCTCTTGCTCATTGTCGACCAGCAGAGATTCGTCCAGACCCATCAGCCAACCTATGTAGCGCCAAAGGTGCATAACGTCCGCACCCTCCTCCTTCGAAACAGGTACACCGAGCACACGCTGACCAAGAAGAAACATAACTGAGAACGCAAGGTAAGTGACCTGCATATCCAGTTGGTTTACTGGCAGGCCCAGATAATCATGGTCCCAGTCTTTGCGTACCGAGAGTTGCCGCCGGACCATGGCATGAATAAGTCTGACACGCAGAGTCGTAGCGAAGCCCTGACCACCGGGTAGGACAGAGCCCGGCTCAGTACAATCCATCCACCATTTCGTTGTTTCAGCCACTCTGCGCTGTGCTCCCTTTTCAAGTGCGCCGGTTTTCAACAGAGTCTGGTTAATCGCGCTGGCCTGATAGCCAGCCATCAGGCCGAAATCCCTGAGAATACGCATCCCCGTCTTACCTGACCTGGCGACGACATCGCAGCCCCTGTTCAACGAGGCTTCATCGAGCCATTCGGGCCTTTTAAGAGTGTGCCGCATAAATGCTTCTAACGGAGCAGGTAGCAAAGAGGTATCTTCACCATCCATATTCAGCGCTCTTTCTATCACTGACCACTGCCCTTCACTGGTTGCCAACCAGGCCGCCACATCGTCAGCTAATGGATCGCCGCACAAAAGCTGCTGCCCCAATTCCTGCCACTCGACGGAGTTCGGCTCGGCAGCTGCTTGATCTTTTATCGTCAACAAAATAGGAGATGCTATTTTTCTGGCTGTATGGATATGGATACCGTGGCGCTCTGGAGTATTCATAGACAGTTTCCCTGAAGTTTCACCAGATCTGGAATTTCCAACTGGTACTATTGCGTACCAACCTATCCATCAGCACTGGTACTGTCAAGTACCAGCCGCTATACTTGAGTGAAATTACGATAAGCGGTATGAAAAAAGCGCATGACTTCACCTGCCAGGGATCATAAAGACAGGCTCCTTTACGCACTGGAAAATGCAATGGCGACGAAGCGCTATCGCGACGTCACCCTGGCTGATATCACCAGCAGTGCCAAAGTATCGCGACGCACCTTCTACGAGCACTTTACGAACAAAGACGAATGTCTGTTGGCGCTGGCTCGAACGACAAGCAAGCGCATTATGAACAGTATCATCAGCTCATACGACGCGGCTGATGACTGGCCACAAACTGTGACAAAAGTGACATCCGGGTATCTGCAGTTCATCGCCGAACACCCCACTCTTATGTACGCCTTATATGTGGAGGTGGCGGCTCTCGGCCAGAGTGGCCTGGAAGTACGACGAGAGATCAGTCAGACCTTTGCGGAGTTTCTCAGCAGTCAGACAAAGTTGAGGCGCTCGTCAGCGGAGCTGAATCACGCTTTATCGAGACAGGAAGCTCTGGCGCTGGTTGCAGGGATTAACGAGCTGATATTGCAAACCTTCATGACGGAAAAAACAAGCGACAGGGTGACAGAAATCACCCGGCTGAATAATGTTGCAAGCTCGCTGATCCTGAGAATGACCAGTCACTCCGGTGTGTGACAGACTGCCTCGATGTTATTGCCATCCGGGTCGATCACAAAGGCGCCGTAATAATGCTCATGGTATTGTGGGCGTAATCCCGGCTCTCCGTTGCATTCAGCTCCCTGATTCATCGCAGCAGAATAGAAGTCATCGACCCCAGAACGGTCTTTGGCAGAGAAAGCAACGTGTCGTGGTGTAAATGTCTCTTTCACTTCAATAACCCAGAACACCGGCTTTCCCTCAGGGCCGAAGGCACACATTCTCTGAGTCGGAAAATACTTGTTCCAGGTAGCAGTGAACTCCATCTGCAGTGAGTACCCTAAAGGCTCGAAGGCAGCCGCATAAAAATCTCTGGTTTTGAGAAAGTCACGTGCATATGTACTCAGGTGATCAATCACACTTACGTCCTCTGTATTGAATGGATCAGGTAGCTATCGAAATACCAGCTAATAGTCTGTTTTTCGGATAATCACAGACACTGTGTCTCTGGATCGACCTTACGCATCACCAGCAGTATCTGACCGACATGGATGCCGAATTTGGTCATGCGCGTTTCATTAACGACCACACCATCAGCGACATGAAACATCCAGTCGTCCATATTCAGATCAATCGTATCACCTGGCTCACCATAACGTAGAGTGTATGCCATGTGAATCGCGTTACCCGCCCACTCCATGGTGGTTTCCTCAGGAACATCCGAGGCTTTGGCACTGAGTACCTCTCGCCCACCTTCCCGCGCCGGCGTAAGGGTCCAGATCCGCGTTTCACGCTTGGCTTCTGCACCCGGTTCATCATAGAAGTAAAATACCTCATCCAATGTACCGACACCATTCTCATCCCAGCTGGCATCGATACGTGCGTTAAACGAACGTATTTCTGCACCACTGCGATCACGAACCACGCCATCGGCACAGATTTTCCCTTCAAAAAAGGTCTGAGGGATTAGTTTTGGTGAGCGCCCGGCCGCATGATCCACCTGTGTACTTGAGCATCCTGCGACAGCAAGCGCTGCCGTCACCCCAACCAATCCAGAACGAAAAACTCGACGAGACATGCGCATATGGAACTCCAAAGTTATTCAATACTTATACAGAGTATCCGTTTACCCAAGAGTTCCTGCAAGTGTCACGTACCTGCCACGTTCATAATCCAACCGATAGCCAGTACCTGCGGCACCGTAATCAGAGGCAAAAACAGGGCAATTTTCCAGCTACGCGTCGTATCTTTCAACGCCATGATTTCTGTGTAGTCGGTAGCGGCACCCGCCATCAGAAAGGTGAACGCGTTCCCGGGTGCCCCGGCTCGATTGAAGAGGTCCGCAGCGATGGGGCTTGAACCCTCGGAACATACCTCTATCAGTGTCGTGGCGAGAAGCGTAAGAAGAAGCCCCGACATACTCGCACCAAACCAAACGCCAAAACTTTCCGGTGGAACAAACGCCCGGATTAATGCGACCAGCACAACACCAAAGACAACCCAACGTAACACCATTCTGGATTCTTTCAGCCCACCCCAGAACATCTGAAGCAACGCCTTAGGGCGCCAGTCGTGCTCCTTCCATGAGGCTTTCACAGACGGCCAGAACGCAATATCTTCAAATTCCACAGTATTGGGGTTTGCCGGAAGAACCCCGCGGTCACACAGACGATCAAATATCCACCCGCTGATCCAGGCGATCAGCAGTGATGCAGCAATGAACAATAACGTCCACTGTAAGCCGATCAAACCGACCAGAATGAGCGTCAGAGTCAGGGAGTTCCACGGGCTGGCGATAAGAAATGCCATCACCTGGCCAATACTGGCTCCGCGTTCGTAAAGTTTCATGGCAACCATCAGAATGCCATGATTGCAGAGATCAAGCAGAAGCCCGGCCAGCGTCGCCCGGAATATACCGCGCTTACTGCCTCCCCTGCCGAGTACCGACATGATCGCTTCTCGCGGAATCCGCCCGAGGATGCCGACGAAGAAGGCAGCAGACAGTATCCCCCACCACATGGCATTCACCATTTCATAACTCGTATGGAGCATGCTTCCTAACCAGTCAGGGTACTGATCCGTGTGACCGATAACCAGAAAACCCAAATAACCCAGAACAACCGCAGGCAAGCAAGTCCACATTATCCAGTCCCGGCGTTGCTTGTCTGCGGGGGCGCAGCAGGAAGCATCGTCGCTCGAAACAGGTGTATCGGATCCACAGCAGCTACTGACAGGCGCTTTTGGCTTAGCTGAGCAACAACTGGTACTGCCCCCGACTGGCGTGTTCGGTGAATCAGAGCAGGTCTCAACCTGAGATGACCCACCGCAACAGCTTTTCTTATCCTCACTCATGGTGATCTCCTTCTATAAGGTGGCAGATATGGTCTCCACACGGAGAACAGTCTGGTAACTTCTTCCACTCTTCCACCGCAGACTCCATGCGCTTTACCAGAGCCTGCATATTAATCAGTTTTTCCTGAGCCTCTCTCAACCTGAGCTCAATCAATTCACGGGCATGAGGGCAAAGAGACTGCCCCTGGGTCGCATCGGAAAGCAGTTGCTGGATATCATCCAGCGTGAAGCCCAGCGCCCGAGCCCTCAAAATAAACGAGAGTCGCCTGACTTCTTCGTGGCCAAAACTATGATACCCGGAGACATCTTTCTCTGGGGTCAGCAGCCCTGTGCGAACATAATGACGAACGGTATTTACATTAATGGCAAATTTCTTCGCCAGCTCACTCGCTTGCATACAATGATTAACCTGCATTGCTTCGAACTGAGTGTACGATAAACCTGCGAGTAACTCTCAGGTCAAGCACTCAAAATATCTCTTAACTCTCCAACCTACGCTGCGCATTCCACATTTCTGAACTACCTTTGTTACAGCGGGTTTTTTATGAGTAGAACGGCTTGGAAACGACATACTCGCTGACACACATGACTGACTACCTCAATCTTCCGTCACTGGACTATCCCGATATGCGACTAACACTGTTTCTCGTATTACTGTTCTGCATGCCAACGCAGGCACTCACAGTCATTACGGGAAACTCGTTCGAACACTACAACCTCGAAGGAGGGCTGGAATACAGGTTGCAGGCATCTCCAGATCGTCCGCAAATGAATACCGACTGGGAAGTCGCCCGCGATACACTTACTTTCGGATTCAACCCAGATAACCTCTGGATCCGCTTTGCCGTGCGCAATACCTCATCCGAGACACAAAACCTGATTCTCGATTTCCCCTACCCTCTGCTCGATGAAGTGGATGTGTATATTAAAGATGAATCAGGCAATGAGACCCTTCATCAGTTGGGTGACACACGCCCTGCAAGTGCTCAGAAGATACAGCATCCACATCTGCTTGCCGATTTCCGACTCCCTGCGATGAGTGAGCACCAGATAATTGTCCGTGTGAAAACCGAGGCGACTCTCAATGTACCGCTGACACTTTGGGCGCAAAGTGCGTTCGTATCATCTTCGGTCCGGACAACCGTATTCGACATGATGATGTACGGCATATTAGTGGGGATTGCCCTCTACCACCTGCTTCTGTTTGCCCAGCTCAGAGAACCCTCATATTTCTGGTATTCGGCCTTCCTTATTACTTTGGTCAGCATCTTCGCTTACTTTCAGGGCTACATAAACGCATACGCATTCGAAAGCCTCCGGCGACACAGTAACCACTTTCTGTCGTGGTCGTATGCACTCGTTGCGCTGTCCTGCATATTTTACATACAAAGGACACTCGACTTGCCTCGTAGCCGTCCAGGGTATTCTAAAGCCCTCAATGCGGTTGTTGCTTCCGGGGTCATACTGGCCATAGCCGCCATGTACATTCCCTACTCCTTGTCCATCAAGCTTCTTACCGGCTACGCCATTTTTGCTACCCTGGTCGTCATCAGTTCACAGGCTATAAGGGTCCTTGATCAGTACGAGCCCGCTTATTACGGCTTCAGCGCCAGTACATTTCTGTTAATAGGAATGGGCATCACAATATTAGAAAAAACAGGTCTGATTGTGTCGACACCCGTCACCCGCTCCGCAGGCGAAGTAGGCTTTACCATCATGGCCATTTTCTACGCACTATTACTTTCTCAACGTATGCGCTGGGAACAGTACAAGAGGCACAAGGCCGAGCTGGCCGTGCGCCTGAGCAATGCGGAGTTGCTGCAAACACAGCAAAAGCTGAATAAAAAACTGGATGTGTTAGTGCGCGAAAGAACAGTTGAGCTGGAGAAAACCAACGAACAACTGCATCAGGCGAGTATCACCGATCCGCTGACGGGCCTGTTTAACCGGCGCCACTTCGACCAGGAATTTCAGCGACTTCATCAGAACGCTACCTATGACGGATCTTCGTTAAGCCTGATATTGTTAGATATAGACCACTTCAAAGCCATTAACGATCACTACGGCCATCCCGCAGGTGACGCCTGCCTGATCGATATCGCTAACCGTATTCAGTCAGTTGCTAAAAATTTTGATGCAGTCTGTGCCCGATATGGCGGTGAAGAATTTATTATTCTGATGGCCGATGAAGATCTCTCCACCGCTAGCGCAGCAGCGCAGACTCTTCTGTCCCTGATAAGAGAAGTACCTGTCTCCGTCTCTGGTCACAGCATCAGAGTGACCGCGAGCATTGGAGTAATTGCACGCCAACCAGGCAGCTCGGACGAAACAGATACTCTGCTTAAGGCAGCCGATGAACTTCTGTATCAGGCCAAATCACAAGGAAGAGATCAGATCTGCAGCCCTGAATCGACCAACGTCCTGTTATGACTCACCGAAAGTAGAAATACCAAAAACCTCTTTACTGAAGTCCCAGAGGTCATCCGTAAGCTTTTCACTACGCGATGACCGGCTTCTGATACCTGGTTTTCTGCGACACCAATATCCACCGTTCCGGCTCTTTGAATCATCCGTCGCCAGAAATATCTGCGTGTCAGCACCCTTTCGTTCAGAAATAAGAAATGGGAAAAACAGCTTCACAAACAAATCAGGAAACTGCCTGTAAAACTCGGTTTTCACCCCACCTGGATGAAAAGAAAATACTTTTACATTACTGTCCTTCAAGTGCTTTTCAAGACCGTTAACGAACAGGATATTGGCTAGTTTAGAGCGTCCATACAGCAGGAATTGCTTAAACAGGAAGCGGTCGCCTCGCGGTGGACTCGTGATGGTCGCGTTAAAATCGAGAATATTACCAACCCAATGAGCGACAGAACTGGTTACTATCAAGCGGGGATCATCAGAACGCTTAAGCAGAGGCATTAACTTGTGAGTCAGCAGGAAATGCCCCATGTGCGTGGCCGCAAACATATATTCATGGCCCGCGTCATTCTTACGAATCGACGAGGTAAATAAGCCAGCGTTGAGTATCAAACGATCAACCTGATCAAAGCGGGAGGCAATCGTTTCTGCAAACTCAGCCACACTCGCATAGTCAGCCATGTCAACCTGGGCGAATTCGACGTCTGCGGAGGGATGTTTTTCCAATATTTCCCGCACCACTCTCTGGCCTTTTACTTCATCTCGCGCAGCAATCACTACCCGGTAGCCAAGACCTGCCAAAGTCTCAGAAGTGATCTTGCCAAGGCCAGCGCTGCCTCCGGTAATGAGTGCTGTTTTCATGGTTTCGTCATTATAAAGTGACAGAAATATCGGCAATCACAGCATTCGCTGTATCGCGTGCTTCCTCGATAGATTGGCTACGTGCCAGAGCAACACCTAATCGGCGTTTACCAGCAACCTCAGGCTTACCAAATAAACGTACCTGAGTATCTGGTCGGCTCAATGCCGCAGTCAGGTTACCAAACTGCATATTGGTCGATTCACCGGCCACCAGCAAAACTGAAGACGCTGAAGGCCCAGTCTGCACGATATTCGGAATCGGCAAACCAAGAATCGCTCTCGCATGCAGAGCGAACTCAGAGAGATCCTGAGAGATCAGAGTCACCAGCCCAGTATCGTGCGGACGAGGAGACACTTCACTGAAGATAACGTCGTCACCTTTCACAAACAGTTCGACACCAAACAGACCCCGACCACCGAGTTCTGACGTGACCTTTTCTGCAATCTGCTTTGCTTTGGCTAAAGCGGCATCCGTCATTGCCTGCGGCTGCCAGGACTCCTGATAATCGCCATCTTCCTGGCGATGCCCGATAGGGTCACAGAAGCTCGTAACGGTATTGCCAGCGCCATCATCATGTCGGATCGTCAACAGAGTGATTTCAAAATCGAAGTCGACAAAACCCTCAACGATGACTTTACCTTTACCAGCACGTCCACCTTCCTGAGCGTAATCCCAGGCGGCTTTAATCTGATCTTCTGATTTAACAAAACTCTGGCCTTTGCCCGACGAACTCATGATCGGCTTAACCAGACATGGCAGCCCGATGGACTTCACCGCCGCTTCATATTCCTCTTCAGAGGCAGCGAACTGATACGAAGATGTTGGTACTTCTAAGGTTTCGGCCGCGAGCCGGCGAATACCTTCACGATTCATGGTCAGCTGAGTCGCACGCGCAGTCGGAACCACGTTAAATCCTTCTGACTCCAGTTCAGCCAGAGTATCTGTCGCAATGGCTTCAATTTCAGGAACAATCAGAGCAGGCTTTTCACTCTCAATCACCTCACGAAGCGCCTTACCGTCGAGCATTGAAATAACATGGCTGCGATCAGCCACCTGCATAGCAGGCGCATTGGCGTAGCGGTCGACGGCAATGACCTCACAGCCGAGGCGCTGCAGTTCAATTGCTACTTCTTTTCCCAGCTCTCCCGAGCCACAGAGAAGAACACGGGTTGCCATAGGTGAAAACGGAGTGCCAATTGTGGTCATAATATCAATCCAAATCTGTTAAACCTGCATGGTACGTACTGCTTATTCGGCAGAAGCGCCCACACTAAAAAAATTCATTGCAGCGCGTTCCCGCTCGCCGACCAACTGCATTACCTCGCGACGCTGATCGTTCGTCATGCTGCCCCAGTCTGTGATTTCCTGGCCGGTGCGGTAGCAGCCCAGGCAGACGTTATTTTCATCGAGAGCACAGATACTGACGCACGGTGATCTGAGTGGCGCTTCGTTTGTGTCCGTCATAAATCAACTTCTTCCAGAGTGTTCGTATAACGCTCAGCGTTCTGCACGTAGTGCGCAGCGCTCGCTTCCAATAGTTTCTTCTGCATATCATTTAACTCTCGCTTAATGACCGCTGGAGACCCCACCACGAGAGAACCGTCGGGAATATCCATGCCCTCAGGAACCAGAGCATTCGCGCCGATAATACAGTGCTTACCGATACGTGCTTTGTTCAGAATCACTGCACCAATTCCAATCAGCGAATAATCACCAATATCACACCCGTGCAGCATGGCGTTATGACCAACAGTCACCCCCTTACCCAAGGTCAGAGGAATGCCTGAGTCTGTGTGCAGAACGGCACCATCCTGCACATTTGACTGTGGCCCCACGGTAATAACGTCGTTGTCACCGCGCAGCACAGCGTTGAACCAGATGCTTGATTCTTCACAAAGAATACAGCTGCCGATTACCGTTGCATTCCCGGCGACAAATACGCCTTCTTTCTTTTCTGGAGTTCGGTCATCGATTCGGTAAAACATAACGTACCTCTTGTTCTGACGAGTGATGAGCCTCGACAGATGGTTCAGATTTCCAGGACGGCAGAGTCAGTATTTGAGACTGATATCCGCATCCCAGAAATTGTTCATAAATTCGGCAATCATCATGGCGGTTAACCCCCATATATGAAAATCCTCGAAATCGTAGCTCGGTAAGCGAATGCTTCCGCGCTCAAAATAGCGACTGGGTGGTTGAGTGAACAACGACAGCGGTACCTCGAATACCGCATCCAATTCATCAGGGCTGGCCACATGCTGAAGCCCCGGTGGAATAATGGCCAGAACCGGAGTCACCAGATACCCAAAACGACTGACAACCTGATCAAGCTCCCCTATGACAGTAACATCCGCTGGGTGAAGAGCCACTTCCTCGTGCGCCTCACGAAGTGCTGTGGCAACAATACTGTCGTCTTCCGGGTCTCGTTTGCCGCCCGGAAAGGCCACTTCCCCTTTGTGAGAAGACAGATGTGCGGCCCGGCGAGTGAGAAGAACATTTGGAGAAGGCTCATCGGTAAGAGCAAGCAAGACACCGGCCTCAGCAAGGTCAGGCTGAGGAATCTGTCTGGGGGTCAACTGTTGATGCTTCATCGACAACAGATCATGTAGGGGCATATTCGTCATATGGCCATTGTAAGCTCAGAGGTAATCCGTGGCTATCCGTGCGCCCTGTCAAAAAAATCGCAGTCACTGAATACTAAAAACACCAAACTGCATTAATTGTCGTATTTTGACCGATTTATAGATCATTTTATAATCAGAGCAATAAATTAAATAACCTAACCTACTAGAAAAACCGCAATCCACTTTCGCTGAACAAGCGGTTAACCCACTGATTTATAACAATTTTCCAAGTAACACAAAGTTACAGTAAAGATTTTTTTCAAGATAATCAGATAGTTAGACAGGTTAAACAATGAGGGTGATGTATGTTTGACGCTTTCACCTTGGGGTAGACTAGTTTCCAAAATATGCAAATGCGCGACTTGCAGAATCTAGAAACAGATACGAGGTATTGAGCCGTGGACATGCCATCTTTTGACGAAATGGTTCGCTTAGCGAAGAACGATCCTGAAACACTGGAACGTATCCGCCTGAAACTGATTGAAGAAACCATCGCCGAAGCACCAGCAAATTGTCACCGCCGCTTACGTGGCCTGCAATTCCAGATTGACATGGAGCGCCGCCGAGCCAGCAACCCAATGAGTGCCTGCGTCAAAATATCCAAAATGATGCACGACTCACTCTACACAATGCGCCAGACTCTGAACGCCGCTGTGGGTCAGACCACCGACGACGTTATCATGCCACTTGAAACACCGTTACAGGCGCAGGTGCTCGCCTTCCCTATGCAGGCTAATAGCTGATTGCATATACTGCCCTCAGTTCTACTGGGGGCCACCACCATGAAATACTGCAGCCATTGCCGCGCTGAAGTCACCTTCGACATTCCTGAGGGCGACAACCGTCACCGTCACATCTGCCATAGCTGCGACATCATTTTCTACGAAAACCCCAGAATCGTTGCCGGGACACTTCCGGTCTTTGACGGCCGGATATTGCTGTGTAAACGCGCGATTTCTCCGCGCAAAGGCTACTGGACACTCCCTGCCGGGTTTATGGAGAACGGTGAAAGTACCGAACAGGCGGCTCTAAGAGAAACCCGGGAAGAAGCGGAAGTCCGTCCTGTACTGGGTAACCTCTACAGCATGATTACCGTACCGCACATAAACCAGGTACATATTTTCTTTCTCGCTGACATGCAGGTACCCGAATTTTCTGCCGGCCCTGAAAGTCTGGAGGTTGCGCTTTTCACGCCCGCTGAAATCCCATGGGATGAGATCGCCTTCCCGACGGTATCAGAAACACTGAAGCGCTTTATCGACGGCGCTACCGGGCCTCACGTGTTTGATATCCGCCCCGATCAGGCTTTACACGCAGGCAATGACTGACAATCAGATAACGGCGAGCTGCCACACGTCGTAGGCAGGCTCTTCGTACGGGTGCGCCAACTTCATTGCAGCGACCGCCGCTTTGATCAGATCGTCGGTACAGACCAGTTCTACGCGATATTCAACGACCTTTTCTATGTCACCAACTTTGCCGATATGAGGCTGTGCCCCTTCAAGAGGGCGGAACTGGCCCTCTCCTATGCTCTGAAAACAGCAATGCTCATAGTCACCGATCCGGCCGGCCCCAGAAGCAAATACGGCTTCTTTCACTGGCTCCAGATGGTCCTCTGGCACAAAAAATACGAATTTATACACGTTTGCCTCCAGTCAACGAGCTCGGTCAGGTGATGCGTTCCAACTCAATCAGATTGGCCATGGCCTGTTTACTCCCCCCGCCACAAATATCAGGGGCAGCTTTGAACTGATGACAGACATCCGGACGTGATGGATCGCCAAACAAGCGACAAAGGTTGTCCTCGTCGAGTTGAACACAGCGGACACCCGCAGGCTTACCCTCAGGCATTCCGGGAATCGAACTGGAAATCGACGGAGCAATGCAGCAGGCGCCGCAGCCAGGCTCACACTTCATATAACACGCTAAAACCGGTAGAGAATGTATCTGTTCGACGGAGCGAACAGAGTGTTAGCTTACCCGGCCTGACGCCAGCTTGGTAGCGCTTGCCAGCGACAGTTCACTGGGATAGCCTTGCGGGACTTAATCTGGAGCCCAAATCATGCGCTTGCTATTGCCGCTCATTGGTGTGTTCGCAACAATCTTCGCAACGGTCGATACTGTACATGCTGAGCCTACTAACTTCAGAGTCGGGGCTGGCCTCCTGAAGTACGACGTTCACCCGGCTCCTGACTACATGCCGGACTTCCGCCAGTCAGGCACTACGATCTTTGCCGAATTTCCACAGGACAACTATCACGGCTCCCGCTTCATTATTTACGCACTCGATGAGGGCGATACTTCACTTTGGGGCTATGAGACCCAGATGATGATAGGTTACGGCCTGGCCCAGCCTGGGTTCCGCATTCACACAGGGCCTGCATGGCATCGCGAAGTGATTGATGTGCGCCGTAATGGCGAGGCTGACCCACAGGTATTTAATGGTTGGGGATGGCAGCTTGGCACAGGTTACCAATACAAGGCCCTTACTCTTGAAATCGCGGCAACCTACCGCGACACCCGTGACTACCGCCAGGAAAATAAGGCAGCCACCGGAAACGACACACCGCCAGCCCCTATCCTTTCAAACCTTCTGATCAGCTATCGCTTCTGATCAGAACAGCTTGCCCGTAAGGAACCTCTATGACGAACCCTGTTGCTGTTAAGTACATGTCCAGAGCAGAAATAGAAAGCCTGATGTACACCACAACTGCCGAGTCAGGTAATCAGCAAGCGGAGCTCTTCGAAGCCCTGGTAAGACGTCTTCTCGAAATCATGGAGCAGGACGCACACCGTTGAGTGAGTCCTCTGCGACTAAACCCTCTGACTCTGTGCCCTCAGTCATTGCTCAGGGGCAAGGTTGGCTCGTACTGGATAAACCCGCAGGCCAAAGCTTTCACAGTGAAGATGGTGTGCCCGGATTCTTCGCCGCAGCCGAAGCCGCGCTTGGCCAGAAGCTCTGGCCAGTGCACCGGCTGGATAAAGTCACCTCTGGGTTGGTTCTGGTCGCCACGTCAGCAGAGAGCGCCGCTTTCCTGTCGCAGCAATTTGCTGAACGGGCAACTCGTAAGTACTACCTTGCCCTGTCGCGGCAGCGCCCAAAGAAGAAGCAGGGCATCATCAAAGGTGATATGGGTAAAGCCCGGAACGGCAGTTATCGCCTTCTACGCACCCTTGATAACCCCGCAATCACCCGGTTCTGGAGCAGGCTTGACACCTCTTTTGGGGAGCGCCTTTTTCTGCTGAAGCCTCATACCGGAAAAACTCACCAGCTGCGTGTTGCGATGAAAAGCCTCGGCGCCCCTATTTTCGGCGACACCCGATATGGTGGTGATGAAGCCGACCGGACCTATCTGCATGCCTGGGCTTTGGAGTTCAACGACGGCCAGGCACAGCAGCGCGTGTTTTCAAACCCGTCCGGCTTCCACTGGCCCGACGTCCCTGACGACTGGCACGACCCTTTTACTGATTTCTGAGGCCCCTCAACGACGAACCCCGTTCTGCTGAAAGTCATCTACTCTGTCTACTGTCCTGTATGGAGTGGACATGGAAGGGTATTGAATCATTCAGCACAGAAAAGTTGCGCAACACATGTTCTTTTATTAGCATATTACCAAGTAGTAATATTATGATCATTTCCGGCCCAGATTAGAAACCGCCAGAAGTGAATAAGCCGATGAGAACCAGAGAGGAACAATCATGAGTCTCCAGAAGTTTCTGAACAGCGCATTGCTTACCAGCGTTATCCTGATGCCTCTTCACTCGATGGCAGAGACACTCACCATCACAGAAACTATGCTGCCAGATACCTTCAACCTCGACGGCACTATCGAAGCAGTCAACTCAGGTACGATTTCAGCACAGACGAGTGGCAATATTCTCTCAATCAATGGCGATGTCGGTGACAGAGTAGAAAATGGCGAGATACTCATCCGTATCGATAACACCCAACAAAAGGCGGCGGTAGCTCAAGCAGAAGCAGCGCTCGCTCAAGCCCAGGCACTCAACGACGACGCCCAGACACTGCTGAAGCGCAATGCCCGACTGGTTAAACAAGGCACACTTTCTCAAGGTGAATACGACCGTTCGGAAGCACAGGCGAAAAGTTCAGCTGCCAACGTCGAAGCAGCTAAAGCAGCTCTGCGTCAGGCCCGCACACAGCTTTCTTATACCGAGGTCACAGCACCCTACGCCGGTATCATCATGGAACGATTCGTCGAAGTCGGAGAGTTTGTCAGCCCGGGAACACCCTTAATGAGTGGCTATGGCACTGGCGCAATGCGCGCCGTGACAGACGTTCCACAGCGTATCGCTGCAAAGTACTCAGATACCAGTCAGGTCAGTATTCAGGTAAAAGACACACACGCACCAGCAACTGACGTTACCCTCTACCCATTCGCAGACAGCAGCCGCCACAGTGTCCGTCTGCGCGCAACACTTGCGGAAGAAACGAGCCAGACGGTCGTTCCGGGCCAGTGGGTTAAAGTTCAGCTTCAGGTAGGCTCACGCCCTGCCATTCTCGTTCCCGAAGCTGCAATTCTGCGTCGTGGCGAAATGACCGCTGTCTTTGTCACAATGAACGAACGCTCTACTCTGAGACAAGTGCGCGTCGGTGCTCAAAGACAACTCCCGCAACAACTCCCTCAACAACACCAGGGAGAAACCTGGTACGAAATTCTGGCGGGTCTGAATGCCGGCGAAACCATCGTGGTCAATGCGCTTGATGAACTGGGTGATATTGCCCGAAATGCCAACACCGATGCTAAGCCTGATGTTAAGTAAGTGAGGGACACCATGACACAGCCTCTGGGTATATCAGGAAAAACCGCTCGCGCGTTTCAGAACTCCGCGATTACTCCTCTCCTCGCCATCGTCGGCTTATTACTTGGCTTCTTCGCCATCCTGGTGACGCCGAAAGAAGAAGAACCACAGATCGACGTGACCTTTGCAAATGTGTTCATCGGATATCCGGGAGCCAGTGCACAGGATGTTGAGCAGTTGGTTTCGATCCCTGCAGAACAGGTAATGTCTGAAATAAAGGGAGTCGACGATATCTTTTCGATCAGTCAGCCTGGACAAGCCATACTGACGGTCGCTTTTGAAGTCGGTATTCCTCGCGAAGAAGCGATCCTGAATCTCTACAACCAGGTGCACAGCAACAAAGACTGGTTTCCACCCAACCTCGGTGTCATGGAGCCGGTCATTAAACCGATGGGCATTGATGATGTGCCCATCATGAGTATTACCCTGCGCGGCAAAGACGCTTCTGTCAGCGCCAACGAACTGACCGCCATTGCACATACACTCGAAACTGATCTGAAGCAGATACCTGGTACGCGGGATATCTACAGCATTGGTACTCAGTCAGATGTTCTGCAGGTAAAACTCGACCCTGCACGTATGAATGGCCACGGGCTGGCGTTCAGCGATGTCCGGAATGCGCTTCTGAGCGCGAATGTCGGAGGCTACCGTCAATCACTCGTCCAGAATAACGAGGTCATTCAGATTCAGGCGGGAAATTTTCTCCGCGACCGTTCTGAAGTGGGCCAACTCATTGTCGGTCGCAGTCAAAGCGGGCTGGTATATCTGGCTGACGTTGCAGACATAACGCTCGCCAATGACACCCCAGAGCAATACGTCAGCTACCGGGCTCTTGGTATGGAAAGCAGCCTGCCAGCCGTCACCCTTGCTATTGCCAAACAGCCGGGTACAAACGCAGTCGATATTACACAAGGCATTGAAGCGCGGCTGACTACACTGAAAAACCGCTTGATTCCAGACACTGTCATTGCTGAGATCACTCGTGACTACGGTATTACAGCGAAAGATAAGTCAGACAAGTTGATCGCAAAACTCCTGTTCGCGACTGCCGCTGTCGTTGTACTGGTACTGGCGACCATGAGCTGGCGCGAAGCCATTATTGTTGGCGGCGCCATATTTATTACCCTCGCCATCACTTTATTTGCAAGCTGGGTCTGGGGCTTTACCCTCAACCGTGTCTCCTTGTTCGCGCTTATTTTCTCCATTGGTATTCTTGTCGATGACGCCATCGTCGTCGTAGAAAATATTCACCGCCATATGCATAAAGGCGGCAAAAAGCTTCTTGAAGTTATTCCTACCGCCGTCGAAGAAGTCGGCGGCCCTACGATTCTGGCTACGTTTACGGTAATTGCTGCACTCATGCCGATGGCGTTCGTTTCTGGATTAATGGGCCCGTATATGAGTCCAATCCCGATTAACGCCTCGACAGGTATGCTTATTTCTCTGGTTGTGGCCTTTGTCGTCACGCCATGGCTGTCATACAAGCTGCTTAGAAAAGTGTCAGAGAAACACGAGAACACACCAGCAACGCACGATGACGACGATGCATCAGGAAAACTCTATGCCGTATTCAATAAGTCGATGCGACCGTTTATTGAAGGCAAAGGGGCAGGAAAAAAACGCGGGTTACTGTTTGCCGCTATTACTCTTCTGATCATGGTTGCAGTGTCACTGCCGGTATTTACCGCGGTAGTGATGAAAATGCTGCCCTTCGACAATAAATCAGAATTTCAGATCGTCGTAGATATGCCTGAGGGCTCCCCCGTAGAGGAAACACTCGCGGTGCTGGAAGCCTTGTCTGAAGAACTCATGACAGTTCCTGAAATTCGTGACGTTCAGATGTACGCGGGGACAGCGGCGCCTATCAACTTTAACGGTCTGGTACGGCAATATTATCTGAGAGGGCTGCCTCATCAGGGGGATATTCAGGTCAACCTTGTCGATAAACATCAGCGAGATCGCCAGTCCCACGACATTGCTCTGTCAGTCCGCGCACCTCTGCAAGCCATTGGCGAGAAAATGAATGCCAATGTAAAAGTCGTTGAGGTACCGCCAGGACCACCGGTCATGGCGCCCATTGTCGCTGAGATTTATGGCCCCGACTACGAACGCCAGGTTGCTGCGGCAAAACAGTTACGCGCAGTATTTGAAGCGACACCCGATATCGTTGATACCGACGATATGATTGAAGATGATCAGGCGAAATGGCTGATACGTATCGACCGTCAACGCGCTGCTCATGTGGGCGTAGCGCAAGCCAGCATTGTGCAGGCAATCAATACCGCGTTGGGTGGTGAAGATGTCAGTTACCTTCATACAGGCCAGCAGAAGTACCCTTTGCCGATTCGTCTGGAGTTACCCGAAGGTGATAAAACCGGCCTGAATAATCTCCTGACTCTCAGAGTAAAAAGTGCAGACGGTCGTTATTTTGCGCTCGCGGATCTGGTGACGATTGAAGAATCGACGGTCGAGAAAACCATTTACCGTAAGAACCTGAAGCCCGTGGTCTTCGTGACTGCAGATATGGCTGGTGAGTTGGACAGCCCACTCTATGGCTTGTTCTCAATCGCCATGGATATGCCAGAGCACAACCTGAACTGGGAGCAATGGTTTATTCAACAACCGCCTATGGCCGACACGATCGAAATGAAGTGGGATGGCGAATGGCAGATAACCTATGAAACATTCCGCGACATGGGCATTGCCTACGGTATCGGCATGATTCTGATTTACCTGCTTGTAGTCGCGCAGTTCAGATCGTATCTGGTACCGCTCATTATCATGGCGCCTATTCCATTAACTGTCATTGGTGTCATGCCCGGGCATGCCCTGTTTGGTGCCCAGTTTACCGCCACATCAATGATCGGAATGATCGCGCTGGCCGGTATCATTGTGCGGAACTCCATTTTGCTGGTTGATTTCATTAACCAGAAAACAGGCGAAGGCATGCGATTCGAAGACGCCGTCGTGCACTCTGCGGCCGTGCGTTCAAAGCCCATTGCACTGACAGGCGTTGCAGCTATGATTGGCGCTTTCTTTATTCTTGATGACCCAATCTTCAACGGTCTCGCGATTTCGCTGATTTTTGGTATTCTGGTATCGACTGTTCTGACTCTGGTTGTGATTCCGCTGCTCTACTTCAGCACCATGCGTGGAAAGCTCACCAGCCAGCCCAGCGATAACAGGTAACCGTTGCCGCTGGAAATAACAGGAAGCAAGCCTCAGCATTACAAGGAAGAGCCAGCGTGAGCCAGGAACCCCAGAAGATATCAACATCCGGCAGACGCTCCATCGTCTGCCGGATGTTTCTGTATATCTGCCTGACGCTGACCCTCGTTGGCAGCATTGCCGGCACCCTGCTCTACAGCATTCAGTTTGAACGTGAGATTGAGCGTGAGCATCAGGAAATGATGCGCATCACTAACACCTTCAAACCCGCTATTGCCCACGCTCTCTGGCAGTACGACAAACAGCAGCTACGCCTGCTTGTAGCCGGTTTACAGGGAGACCCGGGTGTCTCTTATGTTCGCGCCGTCGACACAGAGAACTTCAGCGCCGAGGCCGGTACACGGCCATACCATTCGCACGTTACCCGCATCCCGATTTACTACGACGAACTGCTGGTCGGCGATCTCAGTGTTGCGTATTTCAATGGCAGTCCCTGGCTGAAAGCGCTAGAGAATGCCTCGCCCTATATCGGCAGTATTTTCCTCCTGCTGTTGGTACTCGCGGGCGCCCTGGTGCTCGTACTCCATCAGATTGTCACGCGGCGCATCACCAAGCTGGCACGGGCTGTAAACAGCCGGATTGAACACGGCATTCTGACGCCAGTCGATATCAGCCCAAGCCGTTCCATGGACGACGTCGATCAACTGATGGTGGCCTTTCGTGAACTCAACGAGCAGCTGATTAAGGAGCTTGAGCGCAACAAACTGGCTCAACATCAGTTAAGTAAAGCGAACACCGAGCTTGAAGACAGGGTCGAGGAACGTACCGAGCACCTGTCAGAAACCATTGCACAGCTCAATCAGACCGTCGACGAACTGAACACCACTCAGTCCCAACTGATCGAAGCGGAAAAACAATCCGCGCTCGGCGGCATGATCGCTGGCATCGGTCACGAAATCGAAACGCCACTGGGCTTATGTCTGACGATGGAGTCGTGTCTTCGTAATGACGTACAGGCGGTCATCTCGGAGTATCCGGAACTGGCCAAAACGGAAGAATGGTCGCGGGTTTCTGAGAGTCTTGAACTGCTGAGAGAAAATCTGCGTCGCGCTACCAGCCTGATGAAGAGTTTTAAATCAGTGTCAGCGGGTCATATCAATGATGACAACGACTGGATTTATATTCACAAAACTATTTCTGATCTGCTGCGCAGCCTGTCGCCTATGTTGCGTAATCACCCGTACGAAATCCGGGTTAATTGCCCTGCGGATATCTGCATACAGGCATCCCCAACAGCGATCACTCAGATACTGACTAACCTCATCACAAACTCGCTGAAACATGGTTTTTCAGGTCGGGCTGAGGGCCTTGTTGTCATTACGATAAAAGAAGATTCAGACAACCTGATCATGGATTATCAGGACGACGGTATCGGCCTTAGCCGTGAAGCTGCGAAAAGAATATTTGAGCCAATGTTCACGACCTGCCGCAGCGACGGTGGTACTGGACTGGGTATGCATCTGGTTTACAACATTATCAAACAGCGCATGAAGGGCGATATCAATATAGAGCCGTCAGACACCGGTGTGCACTTCCGCATGGTCATGCCAATCAGTAAAGCCAAGCGGCGCGATAAAGGCCGCCAGGCTATTTACTGATTTCTTGCGCGATCAGGCTTTTACTGTCGCGTCCTGAGGCTCAATATCAGCGAACTCACTATTCTCCGCCGAATCATTACCTTCGACATCACTCAATCCCAGCTTATCCAGCACGTTACTTAACATGATGTAGAGCGCTGGCAGAACCAGAAGACAGACGAAGGTCGTGAACAAAATGCCGAACCCAAGAGATACCGCCATGGGTGCAATAAACTGCGCCTGACGCGAAGTCTCGAACACCATAGGCGCAAGTCCACCAAAGGTCGTCAGTGTTGTAAGCAGAATCGGTCGGAAACGACGGATGCCCGCCGAAATAATCGCGTCATGCGCGTTCATTTTCTTGTCTCGGCGCTGCCGGTTAGCAAAATCGACCAGAATCAGGCTGTCGTTGACCACGACACCCGCCAGCGCAACGATCCCCATAATACTCATCACGCTGAGGCCATACCCCATCATCAGGTGGCCGTATAAGGCGCCTGCAGCACCAAAGGGAATAACCGCCATCACCAGCAAAGGCTGCGAGTAACTTCTGAACGGGATCGCCAGCAAGACATAAATCAGCAGCATAGAGAAAAAGCCATAAAGCTTGAGTGACGACATGCTTTCCTGAGTTTCAGCCTGACGCCCCTGGAAGCCGAAATCAACGCCGGGATAGCGCGAACGCATGTCCGGAAAAATACTCTCCTGCAACAAACTCATTACCGCAGGCACCTGTTCTCTCGGCTCGACGTTCGCCGTTACGTTCACAATCTGGCGACCGTTGCGTCGTGATATGGATGACGGCGATACGCCCTTCTCAAGTATCGCGACTTCTGCCAGAGGTACGTAGCTTCCAGACGGCGTCAGAATACGTAAGCGCTCAATATCCGCGGCTCGGCTACGCTCTTCTTCCGGCAAACGCACCAGTACCGTGACTTCACTGTTGCCGCGCTGCTGACGTAATGCACGCGAGCCGTATATCGCCGCCCGAATCTGTGCCGCCACATCGTCGGCCTCAAGCCCCAGACTGCGCCCCTGATCGGTCAACTCCACATCCCACTCAGGCTTCCCGCTGTTAAATCCATTCGCAATGTCTTTAACCCCAGTAATACCCGCCAGAGCATTCGCCATATCTTCACTGGCTCGCTCCAGAACATCGGTATGGCTACCACGAAGCTCGACCGTCAGGCCCGCGCCCCCAGAAGGGCCGCCGCCGCGCTCAGAGTCAAACGTCAGGCTACGAACACCCGCAATTTCACCGATTTCTTCACGCCATAAATTCACCAGTTCTGCTGCAGGAATTGGTCGCGCATCTGAGTCAACCAGTTGCCCTTCGACCTCTACACTGGTGCCATTGACGTCGCCCTCAATACTTAATAAGAACTCAGTCCCGTCAGCTTCGAATGGCGCAACAACGGTGCGAAGATCCCGCTCAAGTTTTTTGCGCACATCCGTCGCCTGTTGCAGAGGTGCATTTGACGGTAGTTCGACCGTAGCAACAACAAACTCACCCTCAAGACGCGGGAACATGCTGAAGCCCATGCGGCCGCTTGCAGCCCATGCCATCGCGATCATCAGAAAGAAAAATGCTACTGCGAAGGTCAGGCCGGGCGCACGAACTGCACGGCGTAATATCGGCTGGTAAATTTCGTTGATGAAGTAACCAAGCTTACTGTCGACATTCCGTTGAATTTTTTCCAGAAAGTTCAGTGGCGCATCTTTCGGCTTCTTTTTCAAATTCGCAAGGTGTGTAGGCAGAATGAACAGAGCTTCAATCCAAGATATCAGGAAGCAGCTGATAACAACCACGGGGATCGCAAGGAACAGTTTCCCCATCATCCCCGGCAACGCAAGAATCGGTAAAAATGCTGCGACGTTGGTCAGAATGGCGAACGCCAGAGGCACGGCGACTTCTCTCGCCCCCTGCACTGCGGCATCAGGAAATGCCATGCCCTGCTGCATATGCTCAAAGATATTTTCACCGGCAATAATGGCGTCATCAACGACAATCCCGAGCGCAATAATAAAGGCGAACATCGAGATCATATTGATGGATACATCGGCCGCTGGAATTAACAGCAAGGCGCCTAAGAACGCCGTTGGGATACCCATCGTCACCCAGAAGGCGAGACGATATTCCAGAAACAGACTCAGCAATACAAGAACCAGCACCAGACCAATGGCGGCATTTTTCATCAACAGACCAACACGCTGGTTATACGTTTCACCATCGTCATCCGTCACGATCAGTTCAACACCCGGAGGTAATCGGGTTTTGATTTCTTCCATTTGCCGATACGCGGCTTCGGTGACGGTGAAAGGCGTCTGGTTTTCGCTGCGGTAAATATCCAGTCCGATGGAAGGGTTACCGTTATACGTCACTTCACGGTTGGAATCGCCAAAGCCATCAGAAATAGTAGCGATATCACCAAGCTGTAAAAGCACACCAGAGTCATCACTGATCACAGGCAACTTACTGAATTCATCCGCCCAATAAATACGATTATCCAGCGTCAGCAGAATATCGCCGCCACTGGTACGAACCGTACCGGCGCTCTGCTCGATGGCGTTGGCAGCAATAGTATTCGCCACCTGCTGAAGGGTCAGGCCATAAGATTCAAGTGTTGCCTGAGAGATCTCAACGTGCAGTTCTTCATCAGGCGTACCTTTAACTTCAACGTTGGTAATTTCTGGCGCCGCCAGTAAATCATTACGTATCTGCTCGGCGAGCTTCTTCAGTTCAAATTTACTCAGAGGGCCAAAGAGTTTGATGTCCATAACATCAATAGAATGGCCGGACAAACTAACTACAGGACGCTCGATACCCGCCGGGAAGCTACTGATATTACTGACCGCCTGCTGAATATCCTGATACGCTTTCTGGCGGTCTCCGCTGTTCTCAATCTCCACTGAAACGCGGGCAGCGCCTTGAGCAGCCGTCGACGTAATTTCTTTCAGTCCATCAAGGCCCGTCAGTTCATTTTCAATCGGTAAGACAACGCCCTGCTCCATTTCTGAAGGCGTCGCTCCCGGGTAGGCAACATTCACCGAAACATAATCGGCTTCAGTACTCGGGATAAATTCCTTACGAATTGCCAACGACATCAGAATTCCGCCAATGATCAGAAATGCCATCAGCAGGTTGGGCGCAACCCCATGTCGCGCCATCCAGGAAACTGGCCCAGCCTTATTGATCATGGCTGATCTCCTGCAAATCCGTCAGATTTCTGGCCTGGATTCAGATCAGTATTCTGCCCTGAAACCCGCACAGGCATACCCTCAACCGCGGCATCAACCTGACTGGCCAGCAGCTGATCGCCCGGCTCAAAGCCTCCAGAGAACCAAACAAAGTCACGCCCGGAATAAAGAAGTTCGGGCTGTCGTTTGCGTAGCTTCAGATCATTAATCACCCAAACACTGCCGTCGTCATTAACGCGATCACGACGTACCTGATAGGCATCGTCAAACTCCCGACCCGCCAGCGTCAGTGTGACAAAATCATTCACCAGAACGATAGGGCCATACTCTGGGTCCAGAGGGCTCTTGAGTGATAAAATAACGCGCGCCTGACGGTCACCACTATCGACACCCGGTAGCACGTTCAGAATAGAAGCCGTCCGGGTTTTCTTACCCCAGGCGGAGTGAGATACGATCACCTCGTGATCACGATCCAGAAGCGGCAAGAAAGATCGCGGGAGTTTCGCTTCGACCCAGAACTCAGAAGTTGCAACGGCCGAAAAGAGTTCGCTACCGGCACTGGCATAGCTGCCCGGGCTGACCGCGCGCGAACTTAAGCGACCGTCAAATGGCATACGGATTTCGGTACGAGCCAGATTAATTTTCGCCTGTTTTACAGCAGCTTCAGCACTGGCCATATCGGCCTCAGCAACCTGAAGCTGAGGCTCACGCAGAACCAGCGCACGGTCGGACGTCGACAGTTCGGTGCCTGAAAGTGCGTACTCTTCCTGAGCAAGGCTGACCTGCCCTTCTTCAATTGCCAGTGCCGCTTTCGCCTGAGCCAGTGTTGCCTGAGCCTGTTCCAGTGCTAATTCATAATCACCCTTCTCAAGCTGCGCCAGTAACGCGCCTTTTTTTAACAGCGCACCGGGCACCGCCTGAGCTGAGACCTGTTCCACTCTTCCGCTTACCTGAGCAACCAGAGTCACACTGTCGGACGCTGTTACCGCACCGCCAGTTTGCCACGACGCACGGGAAGCCACTTTCTCAAGCGGCTCTGCATCTACAAGCCGCGCTATTTTTTCCCGCTCTTTTTTACCCGGCTTAGGCGCCGTATCCTGAATGAGTTTCCACGCGCCGAAACTCGCAAGAATAATAAGAATACTGACACCGGCTAATGCCAGGTTTTTCTTACGATCGGTCATGCGTCGGTTTCTCCGAATCTGCCGTGACTAACGGCTTTGTATAATTGAATTCTTGATTGAGTAAGGTTCCAGCGGGCAGTCAATTGCTGGGATTCGAGGCTCAGGAGTTCTTGCTGGGCGTTGAGCAGATCGAGAAAATCAATCTGACCACGCGCGTAGTAGTAATCCTGTAGCTCGAGAGTTTTTCGTGCAAGTTCAAGTTGGTCCGTCAGGCTTTGTAGCGTCTTCAGGTACCGCTGCTCTTCTACCAGCGCCTGCTGAACTTCCTGAGCGGCTTCAAGTACGGTCTGACTGTAATCTGCCAGAGCCTCCTGCTCCGCTGCTTTCTGCCGGTCGACTTCTGCTCGACGACCGGCGCCATCGATGATCGGCAACACCAGAGAGCCGGCAAGATTGGCGACCCAGTTATCAAACAGTTGGCTGAAGTCTGCGTCACTATCGCGATAACTTGCTGAGAGGGAAAAACGGGGATAACGGTTCGCGGCGGCAACCGCCACACCGGCACTGGCCGCCTGAAGCCTGGCGTACGCTTCCTGAACATCCGGGCGTGCTTTCAGGGCTTCCAGAGGAACGTTATTCAGTGCCATATCAGGCTGAGGAACTGGCGTCAGGTCAGACACCATATCAGCCGTTATAGGCGCCTGCCCACGACCCAGCCAGAGAGCAAGCTGTTGCAGATAGATATCACGCTGTGCTTCAGCTTCGATGATATCAACACTCAGTGACTCAACCAGCTGCTGTTGTTGCCAGACATCTGTCAGTGCTGCCTGACCGCGACGCTTACGACCTTCGACTACCTTAAGCGCAGTTGCGAGACGTTGCTTCTGGTCTTCGAGAAGACGCAGCTTTCCGGCCTGAACACGCAACCCCAACCAATAGGTCGAGACTTCACCCGCTACTGTATTAGCCAACGTACGATACGCCGCTTCACTGGCATCGGCACTGAAGCGGGACTGAGCTGCTCCCGCACGAATGCCACCCCATAGGTCAATTTCATAACTGGCGGTTAAGCCGGCTGACCAGGTATCCGTGGTTGAGTCTTCACTGGTCCATTGCCGGCTTTTTCCAAGCTCTGCATTAACTTCCGGATAGTAATCACTGCGCGAGCCCCGTAACTGTGCCAGGCTCTGACGCAAACGCGCCTCTGCAGCCTGTAGGCTGTAATTGCCTTGCAGAGCATCATTGACGTACTCATTCAGTTCACTGTCGTTAAACGTCGTCCACCAATCGACCGCAGGTAAGACCTGTTGTTGATCAGTGAAGGTATCGGGAAGAACGATGGGGTCAGGTTCTGATACAGCAACGCTGCTGCACCCCTGCACTGCCATGACGGCAGAAGAAAGCAGAAGTAGCCGGGATGCCAGTCTTGTCGACCGGCCAGAGAGGTAGGAAGGGGGGCCGCTCACGGAAGAAGCTCCATAATAATCTGAGCCCAATGATAGAGCCTCAGCAGAGCGACTGATATTGCATTTTACCCTTCTTTACCGCCTCTGACGGCCCTCGACAGGCCGCCAGTGCAGAATGGCATCAGAAGAAAAAGTTTAGCGCCACTTCGAAGGTATCATCTCGGCGGAAAATGCTCGCAAGTGACTCCTCCTCTGCTGTTACCAAAGTAATAGTCGCATCAATCGTCATCGACGGATTTAACCGGGTATTGGCTTCCAGCAGAAATAAACGAGTGCCCGTATAATCGAGATCTTGTGTAATACCCGCAAGAATTTCACTCGACGCCATGTCATTGAAAACATAACGCGTGCCTAAGAACAGATCATTCTGGGCGTCAGAATACTCTGCACCACGGCTGTCGTACTGATACTCGGCAAGTAAGCCAAGATCAGCCGCATTTCCAAACGGGCCAACCAGAGTGTATTCAAAACCACCAACGGCTGCGGTCTGATCTTTGACCTCTATCCCACCCGGTAAGGCATCAAGCTGATAATCGCGATACAACAGTTCTGCCTTAAGCAACCAACCTTCAGGCGCAAACTGTATGGTAGAACCGATCTGATTCTGCATAGCGTAGTACGGCACCAGCTCAGTCAGCGTGAGCACACTGTTGACGACTTCCACCTGAGGAGCCAACAAAGGATCGCGCGATGTACCGCGGAATACAGACGCCGTCAGATCCAGTGGATACCCGTTCAGCTCAGAAACGTAAGACCAACGTGCCGCCAGATCAACATGCTGCTGCTCTTCGTCGGCCTGGTATTCAGCATCACCGCTGACCAGAAGCTCGGTGCGATAACGCCCTGCTTCGCCCGGAAATGTACGCTCCCGGAAGCCGGGCAGTACGAACGCCTCCAAGGTACCAACATCAGACAACCAGATACCCTGAATCATTGGCTGACCCAGTTTCTGATCGCCATCAATGGCTTCCACGTAGTCTGTCTGGTTAATAACATCAACAAGGTGCAGAGACTCAGTGACGCCCCAGAACACTTTACCGATACCAGCGCGCAGTTCCCACGGGCCGTCCCAGGTCATATACATGGCCTCACGAATATCACCGTGTGTTCGCTCGTCATCTGCAAAATCTTTGCGATAAAAAGGTACGAAGGTGAAGCGTCCATTGCCAGACTCCGCATCCCAGACGACTTCGGGCTGCAAGGTCAGAGACCATTGATCATCGACCTGACCGCTATAAGCACCGGATTCCAGGAAGCGACGTCCTTCAATACCCGCCTCAAGCGACCAGTCGAACGCACTCACCAAAGGGGAAGTCCCCGCGCCTGCCAGCAACGCAGACACTGTCAGAAGTAGCTTTTTCATATTACTGCCTTATCGAGCACGCTTAAGCGATGCCTGACTGAAATCCGATTCGCTCAGCCCGGTATCAAACTCAATGCCGTGCGTGATGATGGTCGTGCTCTTGCCATTCTGGTGGTTTTGCATATCCAGCTTGTGCGCACGCCAGAACTTATCTTTGTAGAGTTTCCACTCAGACAGCTCAAGTGTTTTCAGCAATGTATTTTTACGATCGTAGTATTCCGTTTTTACCGCGCGCATGTGCTCGGTATCGATCCAGCTGATCTGGCGGGTATAGCCAGAAAATTTATCCACCGGATCACTTTCTACCACATGACACGTCATATCCTCAGCGCATGGCTCATCGCGCAGATAAGTAAATTCGTACTTTTCAGGCTCGAACGACCCCATATCTTCATAAGCAAATTCACTGCCCATAAAAGGGCCTGACTTGTTGCGGGAAGAAATACGCTTAACACGCTTCAGTGCGGGTAAATACAGCCACTGATCATCAGGTTTCGTATTGTGAGAAAAGCTCAGAAACGCCGTACCGCTGACATCTTTAGGCTCATCAAAAATCGTCAGGCCTTTATCACCGTCGTCCTGGATTTCAAAATTCTTCAGGCGCATTTTCCGTTCAGAGGTTTCCCCCTGTGAGTTACGCAGAATCATAGTCATCTCAGCCTGAGAATCGCCCCAGCCGGTGTCCCGCGCTTTACGCTCCTTAGCGATCTCGAGGCCTCGGCCACCGTCATCAGCGATAGCGAAAGGTGCAACCAATGCCAGTCCCGTCACGAGTGTAGTTATCAGTTTCATGCGTGTTCTCCTTTTAGGGATGTCTGCTCTTCAGCGTTTGCTTCAGGCTTATCTTTATCCAGCCACAACAGCATGGGTGGCAGGATGAGAAAATCAATAATGAGTGCGATCAGAATAATCAACGACGTTGCGATACCCATGTCTGAGTTCAGGCGGAATGCTGAGAACGCCAGCATAGAGAAGCCAAGGACCAGAACCAGAGTGGTGATCAGCAGAGCACGGCCAACGTTGATAAACGAATAACGCACTGCCGCTTCGGTCATCATTCCCTCCATACGTGCACGCTTATATTTACTCAGAAAGTGCACTGTATCATCGACAATAATGCCAAGAGTCATTGAGCTGACGATAGAAAGGCCCAGGTTTATTTCACCAGAAATAAAGGTCCAGAAACCGAAACCAACCAGTGCTGGAGTAATATTCGGGAACAGGCTGATCACACCCAGCCTGAGCGACCGTAAAGCAAAAATCAGGATGCCTGAGATAATCACCAGTGCCATCATCATGCTGAGAATCATGCTCTTCATATTCGTCTCACCAATGTGAGAGAACATCACTGAAGGGCTGGCAGCAGTCAGCCGGATACCGGGAGCATTTGCATCCATCCAGTCTTTGGCGCGGTTCTCAAGCGAGATAATCTCAACGCTTCCCAGATTTTTCAGAATCGACGTCATTCGTACTGCAGACTTATCCACGTTAACCTGGTTATTCAGATCAAGTCCGTACGGCAAGGACATTTCGTAGAGCAACAGATACTGAGCTGCCAGCTCGCGATCGTCTGGAATTCTGTACCAGTCAGGATCGTCTGCGTGCATGTTTTTATTCAGACGCATAAAGGTATCCGACAGGCCACTGACGTGATCAATCTCCGGCTGCTGTTCCAACCACTCGGTAAAATCGCGCATCACTGCAATAAACTCAGGATTACTGATGCCACCCGCTTCGTCGGTATACATAGCCCAATCGATCGACTGTGAACCTGAGAGCGTATCCGCCTGTTTATCAACCGACTGACGATACGCCGTCGATTCAGCAAAGTATTCTGTTGCAACATCGTTAATTTCATTACGCATGGCCAATGCACTTAATACAGCAACAACAGCAACACCGCCCCATAATAAAGGCGTCTGGTGACGAATCACGAAATCACCAAAGTGAGCCATAGCAGGCGCTTTATCGTCGACTCTGCCACCCGCTCCTACCGGCAGAACCGACAACAAAGCAGGGAACAGAGTGACAGACATCACATACGCCAGCATCACACCCATGGCGCACAGGAAACCGAAGTCAGCAAATACCGGAGATTCCGACATCATCAGCGTCAGGAAGCCAACTGCAGTTGTCGCACTGGTAATAAAAATCGGCATCCAGTTCAGCTCAAGGCTATAACGAACAGCTTCTTTTCTGCTTTTACCCTGCTTCATGCCGTACTGCATGGTTGCGACTACGTGAACGCAATCCGCCACCGCAATGGTCAGAACCACAATCGGTACGTTAATCGTCCCCGTCGACAGGAAAAAGCCCATCCATCCTGCCAACCCCATGGTGGCCATAATGGTCAGTACCAGAACAACGACGGTGGCGAGCATCGCCAATACACTGCGCAAAAGAACCGCCAGCAAGACTATGATCAATAGCAACATCGCAGGAACCAGAGTCGACATATCTTTCTGACCTTCGGTCGCGAAGCTGTAATTCATCGGAATAATTCCGGTGTGATAGAAAGCAATATCCGGGTAGCGCTCGGCAAATTGCGCACTCAGATCGCGTACAAAATCCATCACACTGGCGACGTTCGCAGTGTTGTCAGTTACGTCCGGCAATTGCAGCGTAATATTGATCAGGCTGACCTCTGTATCAGGCGAGATAATCCGACCATTCAGAGATGGCTCCGCCAGCGCGGTTTCACGAATTCGGTTGAGGTCGTCTTCCGTTAGCTCTTCAGGATAGAGCACCATGTCTTCGACGATCATATCGTCGTACTCGGCCCATGTATTCTGGTAGTTGGTCAGAGAATCTACACGGCTGGAAAACGGTGTCTGCCAGGCTTCCTCTGTGTATTCCTGTATCAGGGTCAGAATAGTCTCGTCGATCACTTCGCCCGATTCAGGCACCACTAATACCGCGATACCGTCGCTTTTATTGAAGATTTTCTGCATCTCTTCAAAATCATTCAGCGGGCCATACCCTTCTTCGAAGAAGACTTTGTAATCTCCACGAAAATAAAGATTGCCACCACCTGCTGCTGCGGCCAGAGCCGCAATAATCAGCGCGGCAATCACCAGCCATGCACGTTCCGTTGCCAGTTTTTCTACCCATTGACGCATAGTGCGCTCTCCTGAATTAAAGCGAAGCTCTCTGACTTTCCTCCGGGAACACCTCCTCAGCAATGCGCTGCCAGGTCGCCCGATAGTCCCAATCCTTCGACAAAGGCTTCATGCCTATGCCATCCATCAGCACATTCGCTCCGATTAAAGCGATGTTCTTTTCTTCAAGCAGATCACTGATCGTGTGCTCGAATCCTGTGTCCTCCAACATGTTGATTCCATAGGAGGTCGACCATGTCAGAAAGGTAATTACGGTGGCATCCAGATCCTCGGTGATCTCAAGATCACCCGCCCGAACGGCGGCGTCGATCACTTCAAAGGCGATTGCAAAGAGGGTTTCATCGTTGTGGCGGACTTTCGCAGCACGCTGCGGTGAGGTTTTCTCGACGAAGGCCGCCGTGCGGGCGGTCACCAGAGCGGTCGACATCACCGGATGCAGCTTCATGTGCAGACGATAGGCATAATGAATCGCCAGCGCTTTCTCTCGTGGCTTTCCATCGAATGCCTGCGCGCGCAAGAACATATCTTTGAGTTCTTCCATCCCGCGGCAACAGAGCGCTGCAAGGCAATCCTCTTTGCTGGTGAAATGGTTGTAGACGGTGCCCTTGGAGACATCACTGGCGCGGACCAGACGATCCATATTGAAATGCGCGTAACCGACGTCATCAATGATGAACTGAACGTGATCAAGCAATGTATTTTCGCGCTTATGCCACTTTTCTTCCTGACGAGGGGTGCGCTCAGGCTTTACGGGCTCAGGTGCCTTAGGGGAAGTCTTGGGCGACATGTCTTCCATCAACATGACCGTCGAATCCGGGCAACCCGCCATCCGCCACTGCTGAAAGGGGCAGTAGGGTTGTAAGTTGAAGAACAGACCTTTCAAGGTCTGTAACGCTGTGTGCAATATAATCATTTTTGACGATCCGTCATTTTTGACGAATCGTCATATTACACATTAAACAGAGGGAATCAAACGCACAAAAAGAGACACTTATTGCTTCGTTTGTAACAGTCTGTTGCAACTATGCGCCAGCAACCTCAGCACGCTTAAGACGGCTGCCGATGACAACTTCGATGAAGAACTCACCCGCTTTTGTATCGAAAGGAATAACGACTACCGGGCCCTCAACGTGATGAACCACTGGAGAGTCCCCGGTCAGCATGCGCGGCGTAGCCATCTCAAAACTGTAGCCACCCTCCCACAGCAGTTTACGAGCACCACCAGAGAGCATATTGGTCAGTTCGCCTGTGAGGTCCTTGCAGGTATCATCAAACTCCGCGACTTCTTCGCCGAGCATACTACTGCTTATCTTAATGATGGTGTCTTCGTTAAAGCTGATAGCGAGAGAACCGTTGACCGCATCACCCTCCATAGGAATCAGTCCAGTGACAACTCCCAGGGGATCTTCGTCTTCTTTGAGGTATGGCTTGCCATGCTCACACGTCATGGATGCCATGGTTGCGAGAATGTTGCTAATCGTCTCGATGAAGGGATTGATGAATTGAACATTCATAAAATCGGCCACCTCCGCACTCTCAGTGTAGTCGAGTTGATTGGCCTTGCTGGAAAGATTTACTTATTGCGGAGGTGCCAGCCGTTGTAGGGCTGGCAAGATCAGAAATCGACTGATTATTTTTTAATCAAAGTCCTTTCACTGCATATATACCGGGTGCGTTGCGCCAGTAACCGCGATAGTCCATACCAAAACCAAAGACATAGCGATCCTCTACCTCAAGACCGACGAAGTCGACCTCCATACCAGGTGCTTTACGATCGTGTTGTTTATCCACCAGAACCGCAGTGAGAACTTCCGCCGCCCCCTGAGCTTTGCAGGCCTCAACGACTGCCTCGAGGGTGTAACCTTCATCGAAGATATCATCAATGATCAGAACCGTACGGCCATCCATGGGCACGGATGGTGGCGCCTGCCATTGAAGATCAGCCTGAGCCGAGGTTTCCCCACGATAGCGGGTCGCGTGCATATACCCCTGCTCCAGAGGAAACTTCAGCCGGGTCAGCAGTTGTCCAGCAACCACGAGTCCACCATTCATAATGCTGTAAACCACAGGCATCTTGTCTGCCAGCCGCGCTGTGATGTCAGCCGCCAGAGAATCAAGGGCAGCTTCGACTTCTTCTTTGCTTTTCAGAAGATCAGCTTCATCCATCACGGTATTAAGTTGCTCGCGCGAAAGGCTCTCAGTCATAAGTTCTAAGTCCACATACATTTGTAAAGAGACTGTTATGGTATGGGCCAGATGTACTCGCGGCAAGCGAACAAACGCCTCATACACCCCCTGTGTGATATGATTCACGCCTCTGTATCACAACAACTAACATCAAAAACGCAGGAATCACCATGACACCGACGCTGCAACTTGCCGTTGATCTGATCGCCCGCCCATCCGTCACACCTGAAGATGAAGGATGTCAGGCATTGATGATGGAGCGCCTTGCCGCTCTCGGATTCAACAACGAGCCATTACGCTTCGGTGATACAGATAACTTCTGGTCGCGAAAAGGCAACAGTCAGCCTGTCGTCTGCTTCGCCGGACACACAGACGTGGTACCTACCGGCCCAGAAGCCAACTGGGACAACCCGCCGTTTGAGCCAAAAATCATCGATGGTATGCTGCACGGCCGTGGCGCCGCGGATATGAAAGGTTCATTGGCAGCCTTTCTCGTCGCCACAGAACGCTTTGTTGAAAAATATCCTGACCACAAAGGTTCGATTGCTTACCTGATCACCTCCGATGAGGAAGGCCCGGCACATAATGGCACCGTAAAAGTCATTGAAACCCTCGAAGCCCGCAACGAAAAAATCGATATGTGCGTTGTTGGCGAGCCATCCTCAACGACGCTCGTGGGCGATGTGATCAAGAACGGCCGTCGTGGTTCTCTTGGGTGCGTCCTTACGGTCAAAGGTAAACAAGGTCACGTTGCCTACCCTCACCTCGCGAAAAACCCAGTACATATTGCCGCTCCGGCTCTAGCAGAACTGGCCGCAGAAGAATGGGACCAGGGCAATGACTTTTTCCCTGCGACGAGCTTCCAGATCTCAAACATCAATGCGGGTACCGGTGCTACTAACGTGATACCGGGTACCTGCGAAGTCGTATTTAACTTCCGCTTCTCGACTGAACTGACCGCAGAGATTCTGAAAGAACGTACCGAAGCGATTCTGAACAAGCATGGTCTTGAATACGACATTGATTGGAAACTGAGTGGACAGCCTTTCCTTACAGACAAAGGCGCTTTAGTCGAAGCTGCTGTTAAAGCAATTAAAGACGTCACTGGCCGCGAGACCGAACTCTCAACATCAGGCGGAACTTCCGATGGCCGTTTTATTGCACCGACGGGTGCTCAGGTAGTCGAGCTTGGCCCGATCAATGCGACCATCCACCAGGTCAATGAACACGTCAGCGCCGATGATCTGAACACACTGACCGACATCTACGAAGCAATGCTGGTTGAATTACTCGCCTGATGAAAGACTCTGCCTCCGGGCTTATCTGCCCGAAATGCGAACAGCCACTGACTGCCAATGGTAAGCAGTGGCAGTGTCCTGACCGCCACAGCTACGACACAGCGAAACAGGGCTACATAAACCTGCTGCTGGTCAACCAGAAGAAATCGAAGAGTCCCGGCGATGATCTGGAGATGGTCAAGGCACGTACAGCGTTTCTGGACTCCGGAATCTACGAGCCAATTTCAGACGCCCTGAATGCAATGGTAAATAGAGGCCCTGTTCTTGATATCGGTTGCGGTGAGGGCTACTACACTCAACGCCTTCAGCAACAGAAGCCAGAATACGCTATCACCGGTCTGGACATCTCACGCGATGCGATTAAAGAAGCCTGCCGACGCACAAAAGATATCCGCTGGCTGGTTGCCAGTGGCGCACGGCCTCCGGTTTCCGGCCGCAGTATAAAGACCATTATCAGCTTGTTTACCCCACTCATGCCTCAGGGCCTGGATCATGCGCTTGCGGATGACGGTGAAATCATTACTGTGAACACCGGGCCGCAGCATTTGATGCAACTGCGGGAAGTCATCTACGATGAAGTGAAGGCTGAGAGTTTCTCGCCGGTTCCTAAGATGGCAGATGCCGGGTTCATCGCAGTCGATGAGCAAAAGCTGACCTACGAAGTAACGGTGCCCGGTGGTGATCCCCTGGTCGCATTGTTCAATATGACGCCGCATCGCTGGAAGGTAAGTCCGGAACGCGCAGAAAAACTCCAGACAATTGATTCACTGGCACTCGAAATCGACGTAGTATTACACCGGTTTCGCAGGCAGAAAGATTCGTAATGACCCGAGCAGACTTCTACATACTAGGTGGCCAGGCAGACCATGATCAGTGGTTCTTCGCTTGTCGGCTGGTAGAACAGATTCAGCAGAAGGGTCATAAAATCCTGCTTCAGGTAGATAATGAGCAGAAAGCCAGAGAACTCGATGATATGCTCTGGCAATTCCGGGCAGATGCCTTTGTTCCACACGCTCTGCTTACCGCCAAAGACGCACCTGTAGACTGTCCGGTAAGCATTGGTTGGGCTCAGGAACCCGGACATCACCACGATGTCATTATTAACCTGAGCGCTGAATTACCGGCTTTTTTCAGCCGTTTTGAAAGACTGGTAGAAATTGTCGTTCAGAAAGACGATATTCTGGCCTACACGCGCCAACACTTCCGGTTTCTGAAAGATCGGGGATATCCGGTGACGCATAACGATATGAGAATGAGCTGATGAAAAACAAGGAAGAGCCTAAAGACCTTCTGGCCGAACTCGAGATGTTGCAACGGGTGCTTGATAACCCGACATCATCTGGCTCATCTGCGGATGACATTCCGGTTCTGGATGACCTCTTCGACGGCAACATCCCGACTGTGAGCGAACCCCCGAGCCTCGATCTCAGCAAAATTCCAACGGTAACAGATATCCCAACGGTGAATGACGTTGCCTCTCAGCCGTCATCTCTGCGTGCAGTTCCAAAACCTCAGGCACCTTCACCCGAAGCGCCCAAGGTAGAGCAACCAGCACCTAAACAAACGCCTCCCAGCGGCCTGAGCCCGCTGAACCAGATTCTCGAGAAGATAAATCGCGGCCAGGAAACCGAGTCACCCGCAATGGCACCACTTCCGGGCGCCAGCGAAACAGCCTTGTCCTCAAAACGCGCTGAACTCGATGCTAATATGGCCGAGACTACGGCATCGCTAACCTCCCTGCTTCAACGTGAGCGCATGGTTGATGAACTCGTTGAAGAGCTGATACCCATGGTTAAAAGCCGCCTTCGTGCCCGCGTGCGCGACATGCTCAACGGCAAAGAAGACACCTGAATCGCCCCTTCATCGTCTGAAGAAGACTGAGTAAATCAGTCTTCTTTCCTCCCTGCCCACCGGTGCACTAATCCGGTATACTGCGGCCCATTTTTCTAATATCCAAAATGAGTAGCAGCGAGTAATGGATAAGACATACCAACCCAGCGCAATCGAACAAACCTGGTACAAAGAGTGGGAAGAGAAAGGCTACTTCAAGCCTTATCAGGACGGACTGACCGGCGAAGGTTACTCCATCATGATCCCACCACCGAACGTCACCGGTTCCCTGCACATGGGTCATGCCTTCCAGCACACCATCCAGGACGCCCTCACCCGCTACAAGCGTATGCAGGGTCAGAAAGCACTGTGGCAGGTCGGTACCGACCACGCCGGTATCGCGACCCAGATGGTCGTTGAGCGCAAACTCGCCGCTGAAAACCAGCCAGACCGTCACGAACTTGGCCGTGAAAAATTCCTCGAAAAAGTCTGGGAATGGAAAGAACACTCCGGTGGCACCATCACCCAACAGATGCGTCGCCTCGGTAACTCCGTTGACTGGGACACCGAACGCTTCACCATGGACGATGGCTTCTATAAAGCCGTTCAGGAAGTGTTTATCCGTCTGTACAAAGACGGCCTGATTTACCGCGGCAAGCGCCTGGTTAACTGGGACCCGAAACTGCACACCGCTATTTCTGACCTCGAAGTCGAAAACAAAGACAAGAAAGGTCACATGTGGCACCTGCGCTACCCGCTGGCCGATGGTCTGAAAACCTCTGAAGGCAAAGACTACATCGTGGTTGCGACGACCCGTCCGGAAACCATGCTGGGCGATACCGGTGTGGCGGTTAACCCGGAAGATCCGCGCTACAAAGATCTGATCGGTAAAGACATCGTGCTGCCGTTAGTCGACCGTCGTATTCCGATTGTGGGCGACGAACACGCCGACATGGACAAAGGCACCGGTGCCGTTAAGGTGACCCCAGCGCACGACTTCAATGACTATGAAGTCGGCAAGCGCTGCAGCCTGCCAATGATCAACATCTTCACCTTCAACGCCGACGTGCGTGACGTGCCACAGGTGTTCAACACCGACGGCAGTGTGAACGAAGACGTAAAAGCCAGCATTCCAGAAAAATACCGTGGCATGGAGCGCTTCGCGGCGCGTAAAGCCATCGTCGCTGACTTTGAAGCGGCTGGCCTGCTTGATGAAATCAAAGACCACGATCTCACTGTCCCTTATGGCGACCGTGGCGGCGTAGTGATCGAGCCAATGCTCACCGACCAATGGTACGTTGACGCCAAAACCCTGGCGAAGCCTGCGATTGAAGCGGTTGAGAACGGCGACATTCAATTCGTACCTAAGAACTACGAAAACATGTACTTCAGCTGGATGCGCGACATTCAGGACTGGTGTATCTCGCGTCAGCTGTGGTGGGGTCACCGTATCCCGGCCTGGTACGACGAAGAAGGTAACGTCTACGTTGGTCACGACGAAGCCGAAGTACGCGCTGCCAACAAGCTCGCTGACGACGTAGAACTGGTTCAGGACGAAGACGTCCTGGATACCTGGTTCTCCTCCGCTCTGTGGACCTTCGGTACACTCGGCTGGCCAAACCTGGACGACCCGGAAGTTGCCAAGCGTATGCTCGACTTCCACCCGACCGACGTTCTGGTGACTGGTTTCGACATTATCTTCTTCTGGGTTGCTCGCATGATCATGATGACCATGCACTTCTGCAAAGACGACGATGGGAAGCCGCAGGTACCGTTTAAAACCGTGTACGTGACTGGTCTGATCCGTGACGAAGTCGGCCAGAAGATGTCGAAGTCGAAAGGTAACGTCCTCGATCCGCTGGATATGATCGACGGTATCTCACTGGACGACCTGCTCGAGAAGCGCACCGGCAACATGATGCAGCCACAACTGGCTGAGAAAATCGGCAAGCGCACCAAAAAAGAATTCCCGGAAGGCATCGCGCCACACGGTACCGACGCCCTGCGCTTCACCCTCGCTGCCATGGCCTCGACCGGCCGTGACATCAACTGGGACATGAAGCGCCTTGAAGGCTACCGTAACTTCTGCAACAAGCTGTGGAACGCCTCACGCTACGTGATGCTGTCTGTAGCCAGCGAAGAAGCCGTTGAAAATGCAGATGGTGGCTTGATCGAAATTACCGAGGCCATGAAAGCCGCCTGCGGTGTGAACGGCGAAGACGCCGCCCTGTCACTGGCAGACCGCTGGATCATCTCCCGCCTGCAACGCGCCGAAAGCGAAGTACGCCGTCATATGGACCAGTACCGCTTCGACATGGCTGCACAGACGCTGTACGAATTCATCTGGAACGAATACTGCGACTGGTACCTCGAGCTGTCTAAGCCAGTTCTGTGGGACGAGAACGCCACCGAAGAAGAGAAACGCGGCACCCGCGGTACGCTGGTACGCGTACTCGAAGCCATTCTGCGACTGGCGCACCCGATCATCCCGTTCATCACTGAGTCTATCTGGCATCAGGTGAAAGACCTGGCGGGTAAATCAGGCGACACCATCATGCTCGCCGCTTACCCAGAAGCTCAGGACGCCCTGATCGACGAAGGCGCAGAAGCCGACATCGAATGGCTGCAGAACGTGATTACTGCCGTGCGTAACGTCCGCGCCGAGAAGAACATCGCCCCAGGCTTCGAACTGGAACTGCTGTTCAAAAACGGCGGCGACGAAGACTTCCGCCGTGCCGAAGAAAACCAGGCCTTCCTGATGAAACTCGCCAAGCTCAACAAATTGACCTGGCTGAACGAAGGCGACGAAGAACCCATGTCAGTAACCCAACTGGTTGGCGACATGGAAGTACTCGTACCTATGGCTGGCTTCATCGACAAAGACGCAGAAGTAGCGCGCCTGAGCAAATCAATCGAAAAACTCGGCAAAGAACTGGAGCGCGTACAGAACAAACTGGGTAACCCAGGATTCGTCGACAAAGCCCCAGAAGCCGTGATCGAAAAAGAGAAAGAAAAAGCCGCAGGCTTTGAGCGTGATATCGCCAAACTCAACGACCAGATCGAAAAGATCAAAGCGTTGTAATCAGCGAAGCTGCTCTGAAAACAAAAACGCCAGCTCTGCAAAGACCTGGCGTTTTTTATACCTCGCTTATTTCAGGCTACTGCCATCCCTTGTAGGAGCCAAACGCGAAGCTTTGGCGAACCGGGTTGGAACAACCCGCCTACGGCCTACCCTATCTAAAGCCCTATTTTGCGAACACCGCCCTGTCGGTTAAACTGATCAAAACACGTACATCGGCTAAGTATATGAACCGCGAACAGGCACTCGACATATTGTCCCGCTGCAAACCCGTCCTTCAGGAACGGTACGGCCTGACTACGCTCGCGCTTTTTGGCTCAACGGCACGTAACGATGCCCGCGAGGATAGCGATATCGACATCCTCGTCGGTTTCGATGGCAAAGCCACGTCCAAACAATTCTTCGGTGTACAGTTCTACCTCGAAGAAGCCCTGGGTAGCCCTGTAGACCTGGTCACAGAGAAAGCAGTCCGCGAAGAGCTGAAGCCATACATCACAGAGGACCGTGTTGATGTGCTCTCATCAGCAAGGGTGTGAACATGGGTAAGTTTGATCAGCTTCTGCCAGACATAATTAAACTTGCCAATGCAACAGACGAGGTAGATACGCTCTATTTATACGGATCTCACGCCAAAGGATCTGCACAGGAAAACAGCGACATTGATCTGGCAGTGATATTCAAAAATACCGATACTGACGTCGTAGCCCGACGTCTGAGACCTGAGATATTGGCTATCGACTGGGCTAATAAACTGGAGTTACCAGAAGGCAGCCTTTCCTTATTAGACCTGGAAAATGGGCCCGTACCACTTGCCATGTCAGTTTTGAAAACCGGGAAACTGCTCGTAAATAAAAACCCTGCTCATGAATTTGAAGTCAGTGGAAAAATAATGTCGAAGTGGGAGATCGATCACCTTCACCATTATCAACAGTTTGGTTAAACCGGGAATTAGCAATGGAAAATACCTACCTGCTTTCAATGAAAGCGCACATTGCGGAAATTGAAGCTGACCTCAAAGGTCTTACAACAATTCTCAACGAACGCCCAATGAGCCGATACGAAGCAAAAGCCAGCGAACGCTTAATCCAAACTTTGGTTGAGGCCTGCATCGGCATCGCCAAGCACCGATGCAAACAACTCGGCTATCCTGCTCCTGACAACGCGTATGTAGCTTTCGAGCGGCTTTCTGAGCATGACGTAGCTTCTATGAAAAGCATCAACTGGAAGCGAATCATCGGTATGCGAAACGCTCTCGTCCACGACTACCTCAACATCAACCCAGAGATAATCGAGCAATTGATTCGCGAGAACGAATACAGCTCGCTCGTTGCCTTCGCGCAAGAAGAATTAGTTGCACTAGGTAGCTAGAAGTCTGTCACTCCCGCGAAGGCGGGAGCCCAGCGCCGTGTTCACCTCCGCAAAGTGGGCACTGTCCACCTCGGGCCTCATCATCTAAAGCCCTATTTTGCAAACACCGCTCTCTCGGTTAAACTGTTCAAAATATAAACACCACGTCAGAGATGCGTGAACCATGAACAGAACTCTCGAAGACATCATCAAAAACGAAAAGCCAGAAGTCGTTGCCGAAGCCAAGTGGTTAGCAGACGACATGCTCAAAAAGATTCACGATATTGATGGCGATTCTGCAAAAAACGCTTCAGACCAGCAGAGCTAATCCTGTAGGAGCTAAACGCGAAGCTTTGGCGATACGGGTTGGAACAACCCGCCTACGGGTTCCCGGGCGTAATGCTCTATATTGCTGACACCGGTAATCCGACCTATAAAACCAAAGAAACCGCCAACAGGCGGTTTCTTTATTACCATTCTCTAGAGGGGAGAAGCCTTCTGTCATTTCTACGAAGGTGGAAATTCAACGCATTGAACGGTCATTCCCAGGAAGGCAGAAATCCAGCGTAGTAGCCTGTCATTCCCGCGAAGGCGGGAACCCAGCGCTATGCTCAGAGGCTTACTTATAGAAAGCCTCAACCTCACCCTTCAGCTTGATCAGCAGCGGACGACCAAAGCGATCCTTAGTCGTTGGAGAAGAAATCTTCACCCAACCTTCGCTGATGTTGTATTCCTCAATGTCCGTGCGCTCTTTGCCCTTGAAGCGAATGCCGATGTCATGCTCGAAGCACTCTTCAACGAAGTGCGGACTGCGCGGGTTGATGGACAAGTGGTTTGGGAGTTCTGGTTTGTTTTCGGACATGGTACGAACCTGAGATATGTTAACGGAGTGCCATTGTAGTTAGTGTTATCAAGGCACTCAACAGCTAGAATACGTCTACAAACTCCCCCAAAGCTCAAGGACACAAGCATGCAATTCAAAACTAGTATGAGTCTCGGAGAAAAAATATCTTACGCTCGTATACTGCTGGTGCTTTTGTCAGTTTCATTATTTGTATTGGCTGGTTACTATGAGAATCCTGTGTTCATGCTAGGGATAGTTGTTGTGAACTTAACCTTTGGTCGATTTCTGACAAACGTTAAATGTCCCTCATGTAAAAAACCTGTGCTCTTGGGCGCAAAATTCAATTCTTTTCTTATTTTCAGCCGTTTGAGGTGTCTAAACTGCAAGAAACCCATTTGAAATGAATAGTCCCTATAGAAATCGCGAAAAATTAGGCTAAGCATCTAATGATAATGTCAATTGCAGTGGCATATGATCACTAACTGAAAGCCAGCTATCTGGATCACCGATAGTCAACGTACAGCCTGAAAGGAGAGACTCTGAGACAAACGCATAGTCAATGTGATATGCCTTAGCTCTGTTTCGATGGAGATAAAAAGTATGCTCTATTTCTCTCCCTTGGGGTTCATTTCTGCTGTTGTGATATACGCTCTGCAAGCCCAAATCACACAGCTCTTCTACTACATTGGAGTGATTCCACCAACGATCCTCTTTATCCCATATAGAATTACTATTTAGGTCACCTAATAGAATAGTATTTGGTTCTGAGAGGTCGCACTTATGTATCTGAAGATATTTCCACAATTGACCGATATATCCAAAGGCCTTTGAATCGCTACCTTTTGTCCAACAAGCCAGCAACGTGAATCTATCGTTCAATCGAAATGGTAAGAATAATTCCAGATCTTCAGTCTGCCAGAATACGGGGCGATCACGGGAACCCAAGCCCTTGAGAGTATAAATTCCGGACCATTCTAATGGGCGCACATGATTTCCATTACGAGGAAATATACCAATACCTTTATTTTTGTTCTTTCCATACCACATATAGTCACCGGCCCATTCTCTGTAGGCCGTTGTAGACTGGGCGGGATCTTCACATTCCTGAACAACAACCAAGTCAGCGTTTAATAAATCAACTACATGAAGTTTATTTCTCAGACCTCCGTTGCAATTCCACGTCACAATCTTCATAGATCACATCCGGGTGTTAATCTGAGTTTCGTATGAAGCGAGGTTTTCTATCAGCTCCATTCCGGTAAGCGCATTCGCTTCAATTAACCTCTGAAACTCGTTACTACAGTACAAACCAAAGTAATCATCAAAGTCCGTCTTGAAAATCACCTCTTCCGAATCAAAAAACAAAGAAGTAACCTCCCCAAATGAATCCTTCGTACTTGTTCGTTCATTGGCTGATACGATCTTCAAAGGATTAAAAATAGCTCCTTCTTTGGGGGCTTCATTATCAGAGCGATAAACTACGGGTAGTAACTCACCATATAGCTCAAGAACACCTTTTAATGCCTTCAGGGCTCTCTCTGATAAAAAAATATGACCACTGTGCACTTGAAGATCAGGAATGGGTTTATCGCTCTTACCACCTAACGCCGGTTCAAAGCGGACTGACAGCTTTTGCCAGATAGGTGCATATGCTCTCGGGTCACATTCAATCTGGATCAGATTATCTTCACCGAGTTTCTCTATGACTTCTTCATCGTCGTAGACCAAACTCAGGAAATCGAAATCATTATTGGTGATTCTATACAACATGCTTATTAGTCTTAGCTAAGAGCGGTCTCTTCAAACTCAACGCCGCTTGGCTTGTATTCAATCAAAGCATCATACATAGCTGGACTCAGATAGATGCCAGTATAGTTATCTTCCTTGATTTTAAAGAAGCCCTGGTCTGGAACTTTATTCATATCGAAAACAGCCTTAGTAACCCCACCGAATGGATTCATCTCTGACTTCTGCTGATCAAGGCAATCAACCACGCTGACGACATTACAAAGCCACAAGCGAACATTCTCCCACTGCAGCTCAATGAATTGCACTGTATTCCCTACTAGTGGCTGTAAGTACTCATAAAGATCATGACTGACGACGAAAGAACCGACATTTACCAGTGACATATCACACAGTGGAAGCTCGGTATCATCTTCGTCAGGTTTGACGGCTACTGGTTGCTCTACGGTGACTAGTAATCCTTTGCAGCGGAAAGGCCGTCCGTTGACACAACTGAAGGTTTTGATACGTACGAAATCAACTTCCAATGAATATACGTTAGGACCTGCCACTGGCTTTAGCCTCCGGATACCACCTACAACCCTTCGGACTTTGCTTTAAGAACAGCTTTCACTGTCGCATCCACTCCATCCGAGGAATAGCCGCCTCCGCCAGTAATGACCGCTGGTATATCGAGTTCCTTTAAACGATTCAAAGTCAGCCTTTCTCGCTTTGCTACATCATCAGGAGTAAGTTTCAAACCACCCAATTTATCAGAACTCAGAACGTCCGTTCCGGCGACAACAAACGCTAACCTGAAGTCTCCTTGAATTTCTCCCAAAGCGATTTTCAGACACTCAAGGTAGGTTTTGCCATCGGTCCCTGGCTTGAGCTTCATTGGAATATCAACACGATCGCGAGTGTATTCACTGGTCGGATAAATACTGGCGTTGTACACATCCATGAGAACAACATTTGGATTATCCATAAACACGTGTGCAGTACCATTACCATGATGAGCATCGGTATCGATAATCAGAATACGATCATCGCCGGTCACTTGACCGCTCTTAAGCAACTGCTGGTATGTGATACCTATATCGTTGTAAACGCAAAATCCTTCCATCTGATTTCGCATGGCATGGTGGTAACCACCCGATAAGTTCCAATAATTCTGACCACTTTGCAATGCGTTTTCAGCGCCAAACAGAGTACCTGCCACACCCCATCGCATCGGGCTCAGAACTTTCCGCTCGAGGTACGTCTGAGTAATAAACGGTAGCCTGGGAAATTCCAGTGCTTTTAAAACGCCATTTCGATTCTTAACGAGTTGCTGCATTACCTCAGAAAGAAATTCACTAATTATCTCATCAGATACAGGCTCTTCGGGCGACAAGAATTCAATGCCATCATCTTGAGAGAGTCGATCATATATTTTACGAAACCTCATTCCCTCAAAAGGGTGCAGATGTTTCAGCAACCCGAGGTCAAAGTTGAAGTTCTCGTTATATATGATTTTCATGCGAGCGTCCGGCTATCTCTTGCAAGTTCATTTGCGTATCTTAATACCTCATTAGGCGTCCATATACCACGCCCAAGCACTTTTCCAAGTTTGCCATAATCATGTGCTGAGGGTTTGAATGATGGGCCAGTCCCACAAGCCACTTCCAGGCATTCAGCGACAATGTTGGAACAGTTATTTCGAGCTAGCTGATACGAGGGTTTATTAGCAATCAAGTTCGCAATATGCTTGGCCAGTTCGGTTCTGTTGACGTTGTTAATCACAACTGTAATGGGCTGCCGACCACCTTCAGCACGAATATCTTCCTGCAAGGCCGCCATAAAGTGACCAGGATGCGTCCTCTTGATTTTCAAATCTTTTTTACCTGCTGCATCTTGTGGCCAGAAACTAATGTAGTCCGCCCCGAACGACAATGAAGTGTGACCAACCATCCCGCCATGCGGTGGCCATACATGTACCTTTAACATCCCTGATTCTCCTATTCCTTGAGAATTCTAGTTTGTCGGATATCCCCAATCCTCACAACACCATATTCCGCCCCCCCAAAACCAAAATAGCCGCCTAACGGCCACTGCTGTCCCACAGTTTTGGGACAGCAAATGAAAAAGCCTGACTCCGAGTGTTATTCTGTTGTTACCACACACCAGAAAAACCAAGGAATCAGGCTTTGTCACATCATAACACCGCTTTTCATC
>Ga0256829_1000027_pt1 | contig 212034 bp, 196 predicted proteins | sample 131447metaG_FD_185979 | JGI IMG/M metagenome (GOLD analysis project Ga0256829, IMG submission 185979) | Hydrothermal vent microbial communities from Lau Basin, Pacific Ocean - 131-447 | ecosystem: Environmental > Aquatic > Marine > Hydrothermal vents | place: Pacific Ocean: Lau Basin... | reverse complement strand
GCTCCAAGTCCGGATCGCGGTGCTCAACCGCTACACCGCTCTTGGCATACCCGTCACTGAGCCCGTAGGATAAGTGTCTCCAGGGAAAGGGGAACTCTGTTCACACCACGATTTGTGCAACAGAGCCATGGGAAGCGATCCTTCATACACCGCTGAACCTCGAACAGGCAAAATTCATTCAATTTTTTTGAGTCTACTCAAAGAAACCTGAACTAAATGCTGCCTGAGAATGAATTAACATAAAGTTATAACGGAAAGACACATTTCAGCCTGAAATTCTTCCACTGCAGGCCCCCGCCCCCGTTAACGATGCCTTGAGGTTTGGGCACGTGATGGAAAAGGGCGCAATCATGAGTGAAGCAAAAACGGTTGTATGTTATACTCAAGATGATTTGGATTCCGCTTTCAAAGCCCTCGTCGCCGACGGCGGTGGGGAAATTTTATTGGCACCGGGAGTGGATTTTGAAATCGTCTCTTGGGACAAGGACGAAAATAACGTCAACCCAAGCATCTCTATCAAATCTTTGGACGCGGACGATCCTGCAACAGTGACTGCGGTGCGCATGCAGGGAATTGAAAACGTTTCCTTCGAAAATCTCAAGATTGTAGATCTCGGAAATGATTCACCCTATCCAAGCTCCGTAATCGACCTGATGTCATGCAGAAATATCACGTTCAAAAACAACGTGATGGAAGGTTCGGCCAAAGGCCCTCCGGGCACCACTGACAACTATGAGGCTGCCAGCAGCGCCGCCGTTGTCAAATGGTCGGACGGTGTCGTTTTTGAGAACAACGAGATCTCTGATTTTTATCACGGCCTTGCTTTCAGAGACTGTACTGACGTTGATGTAATAAGGAACGATATTCAGGGCCTGCAAGGGGACGGCATCCGGATCGGCGGCGTTTCAGGAATGAATGTGCAGGAAAATCATTTGCACGACATGACCGGATCCACAACAGATTTCAATCACCCCGACTTTATTCAACTATGGGGTTTTCGAACGACGGTAGATAATGAAAACATTACTATTTCCAATAACATTTTGGATGCCAGTGGCGGACCTCGTTATCAACTCATCTTTGGACACAATCAAAACGTCGAAGACGGAAGTAAGGTCTTCGAGAATGTTCTCATTGAGAACAACCTCCTCTTTGGCGCTCACCGAAATGCGATATATATCAACGATACCAATAATGCGACGGTTCGAAACAATACCGTTTTGAACAGCTCGGACGTCTACATCATCGAGGCTGACGGTTCTACAACACCATCTACTATGGTGGGTATGATCGACATCGGTGGTACCAATGCCGTTGTTGAGAACAACGTCGCACATATTGTTCGCAATGAGGGCGACAACATTATCCTTGGCACCGGGGATGACTACAAAGACCACTTCATCAATATCGAGGCAGGCGGCAGCGGTGACCTGCGGGATCTAATGCTGCGTCCGGACAGCCCGTTGAATGGCGAGGCAGGCAGCTCTTTGACGTGGTTTGAGGCAGCAGCAGATGATCTGTTGGCCGTCGCAGATGTAACGGTCTCCAAGTTCGACCAGTCGGAAGTCACGCTGACAGCGGAACACTCCCGATCCGCGACCGGTCTGGCGGTTGATGCCGGAGCGGAATTCACTTGGATTTTCGGCGACGGAACCGAAAAGAAGGGTGTGACCGTAAAGCACGACTTTGGCACCACGGGCTCACATGATTACACCTTGGTGGTCACGCTGCCGGATGGCACGAAAGATCAAATTACACGCAGCATCGACATCGATTCGCCCTTTGTGTTCGACCTTGATCTTTCTGGACCCGGTCTGGCTGAAAAAGCCGACGTTGGGAATGACGTCGTCTTGGAAGGGGATGCGACCATTGTGGATGGCTGGGTTGAGATTGGCGGCCGTTCGAGAATGGAGGTCGAGCGGTCCAACGATGGCCTTTTCAATCTGAGCAGTTTCAATCTTGGCATCACGCTGGACCGGGAAGACGGCATGGCGGGCACATTTCTGGACATGCCGCAAACCTTGACGGCCAGAATCGACGCAGAAGGGCATGTCTGGTTCACCATGGTGACGGACGAAGGTGAATACGACTTGGTGAGTGGCGTTGCGATCTTTGCAGATGAAGCCGCACATCATTTGAACTTTGTCTACGATGGTGAGCAAGGGAGCCTGGCGCTTCTGGTGGACGGAAAGGTGACAGATACCGTCGAAGCCCACGGAACGACAAACCCCAAGATGTATTGGGGTTTGACGGTGGGCAACACTTGGAATGATGGGCTGTCGGCCAAAGTCCGGGATGTGTATCTGCTGAGGGAAAACTTGGAACGGGATGGCTCTGCGATCGAAGATATTTCATCCGATGCCGCGCCGAATTTCCTTGGCCATCTTTTCTGGGATGAAAACGGGGTCGAGGCCATCAAGCTCGACTACAGCCTCAGTGGCATAGGTCCCTGGACTGCCGCGGGCATAAACATCAGCGAAAACAGCTTGGCTCTGACACGACAGAATGACGTGTTTTATGAAGCGGATGGGTTCTCTGTGGAGTTTACGCTGCAGATGCAGGATGCCGATAGCAGCGGAACCATCGCCTATCTTCACAACACACTGGATCTGTCGCTGAATGAAAGCGGGCAGATGGTTCTGAGGCTCCAGACCTCGGATGGTTGGGAGCAGATCGCGACGGGGCCAAAAGACTGGGACGGAGAAGCGCACAAAGTCAGCATTCAGTATGACAGCGGCTCCAACAGCCTGCAGCTGTTCATTGATGACACTCTTGCGGCCAGTGGAGAGCACAGTGGCACGACCGCCCCCGTCAAGTACTGGGGATTGAACTTCGGCCATCCATGGGGTGGGGATACTGTTGACGCGCTGGTGAACTACATAACGGTTTCGGACAAACCGACCGTTCAGGAAGGGCCGCATGTCATTGACGGCTTGTTCGATCCTGCCGCGCACGACCTGCCGGGAGAGGCCATTCTTGCTTTCGACTTTGACGGCAGCAAACTGGCGGATCTTTCCGGGGGCGGCGCGCAGCTTCAATCAGCGGACGCAGATTTCGTGTTCTCAGAGGCAAGGAATTCTCAGGTGCTTGACGTGTCCTCGGACAAGGCTGCACTTGAGGTCTCGAAGGGCTACGAGGACCTTTTCGGTCAGGATGACTTTCTCTTCTCGCTCGATATGAAGAGCGATACCTCTGACGGACGCAATGTCTTTGGAATTCACAAGGCGTTCCACCTTGACGTTGTGGATGACGATCTTGTCTTCAGCATGACAACGTCAGAGGGCCGGTTCGAAGTCTCAACGGACGCAGATGTATTGGCCGACCGAGACTGGCATGAGGTGGAAATCGCCTACTCGGACAGTCTGGGGCAATTGCGTATTAGCGTCGACGGCACCGTGCTTGATTCAATCGATGCAAGCGGCACCACCCCGGATGCACAACACTGGGGACTGTCTGTGGGCCGAAAATGGGGCAACGGTTTTGACGGGCAAATCGACGATTTTGCCTTCATGGCGGACATCGGCTCAGATCACTTCAGTATTCTATAAGCCACTTATCAGACCGATCTGGACTGCCTGCATTCGGAATTGCATGCATGCCCAAAAACGAGAAAGGGAGCGGCCCTGTGGAGCCGCTCCCTTCTATTTCGCGCATTCTACGCTTGGCTTACGCTTGCTTGTTGCGACGCACCAGTGCCAGGGCACCCATTGCGGTCAGCATCAGAGCTGCAGCTGCCGGAACCGGAACAGCAGACATAGCGAATGCGATCTGGTCACCAACATTCGCGCCGGTGTAGTTGATCACCAGCTGCGTGGAACCTGCAACCGGAGCACCGAAGTCCGGAGTTACCGGAGCACCAGCGAAAGTATATGTAACACCGCTCAGAGTCTCGGCAACGAGATCGAAAGCAAACCGCAGGTTAGCGCCGATGTCATTGACGATGTTCAGAGTGATGGTGCCGGCGCCTTCTGGAGCCAAGGCAACACCAACCAGCGACTGGTAGCCGTCGGAGAAGTTGTAGGTGTCACCGTCACCGTACGCAGAGAAGTATGTCAGCGCGGAGGCCGACATCGGAGCCAGCGTGGCAACAGCCGCGGCAGCTACGTATTTGAGAGCTTTAATCACTTTACCATCCTCAAATTTGTTATCACGACATCCACCCACGGATGCCTGCACCCTAGGCAATGCTCTTAGTGGCCCAAGAGAATTGCCGACGATATGATTAAAATACTTCATACCCCTCCACACAGCAACATAATGTTAACGTCTTCGGCATTTCTGGCGGGAAAATTTGCACAGATCCGGAGGCATTGTTGCCAATTTAGACAAAATTCCACCGATTCTTGTGCGTTATCCACCTACCCTCTACCAATGAGGGGCTGCGCTCGATGGGCCGCCTGCGGGCCGCAAAAAATGGGCGAATCGTCCCGAATTCATTGGAATAGTGGGCATATTAAGAAGAACGAAAGAGGCGTTCGTTCGCGATAGGACCCTTCCGCGCGACATCAGGCCGAGTGCCCAACACCCTATTCAGGGATGTATCGGGGCAGGATCTTGAGAACACGGGACATGAGCTCTTCGAGCCGACGCGTCGCGTCACCTTCTGTTTCGTCTGGATCGATACGGGTTACAAAGCGCACCATGGCGCCGTCGCTGCGCCCCCGTATCACAGTGTCCCGCAGGACGGACAATTTGGCGGTCACGTCATTTGTCATCCGAGTTCCACGCTGCTCGAACCAATAGTAGACCAACTGGCGCTCGAACCCCTTTTCGACGATGGCGCGGTTTACCGTGAATGTGCCATAGACCGTTTCGGGCATAGACACCTCATAGGGATCCAAAGAGAAGATCTCCCAACCACCATTTGGCAGGCAGACCTCAGGGGAATGGATCCCCTCCCCTTCGGTCTGGCTCCTGTACCAGGCCGCGAAAAACTCAACAGGAATGTCCGAGTCTGGACCAATATAGGCGGAGTTCGCATAGTCAGTTGCGCCAAGCACCTTTTCGACATTTGGCTCCAGCGTGCTGAAGAACCCTGACCATCCATCCAGCCGACTTGGGAACAAGGCAAAGGAATCCCGCCGCGGGGGCTCATTGTCCGCATGCGGCGTCAGAACATAAGTGGCAGAGATCAGAAGACTGAGTACCACCGAAGCGGTCAGGGCGCGGTTTGCCGGGAACGTCATCACCTTGGCTGCCTCACCGCCGAGGCCATTGAAATCCATGTCGATGGTTTCTGCGAGGCTGAGATGACTGCGGTTCAGACGTTGCAACAGGACCGCGGTAAGGAACAGTATGGCGACACATGCGCCAAAGATCACCCAGCCTTCGAAGAAGTGCAAAAATCCGTCCGCCTGTTCGATCCCATAAGAATTCACCAGCACACCGATCACGCCAATGCGGAAGGCATTCATGAACACCGTGAGCGGCGCCGCAAAGGCAAAGAGAAAGGCCTTATGCCAGAAAGGCCCTCGGTACAGAATTGCGGTCAGGTAGGAAAAGCTGAGGATCGGGAACAGATAACGCAGCCCCGAACAGGCTTCGGCCACCTGAAGCTTATAGGGCCCGAGATCAATAATGTTGCCATCAAGGTAGACCGGCACGGCGGCGAGCTTGATGAACCAGACCCCAAGTTCAGAGGAGACACCCTGCAGGAAGATCGTCAGCTTCCAATACAGGATCTGTGGCAATGGCAGCATGAAGATCAGATGCAATACCGGCATCTGATGGCGGCGACCTTCTGCCCACCCAAAACAGACGAGGACGACCCCACCAACCCAAATGATCAGAGCGTATGCGACCAGATCCGGCACGGAGGCAAGATTTCCGATCACAGCAAGCAAAAGAGCGCCGAGGATCACCAGAACGCCGGGACGGCGGTTTACCGGCGTCGTCCTGGCAACCGGTTCCTTGTCCCGCAGCTCCCGAAGGAAAAGGTAGAGAGAAATCAGCGGGATCAGCGGACCGTGGCTGTATTCGGGTGTGACCCAGACTTCTAGCAGAGATGAAATACCCAGCCACAGCACAGGTGCACTGACCATGCACAGCAGAACCAGAAGGATGACGCCGACAGGCATTCGGCCTTGCAACACAGAGGGATTGGCAACAGAGGGTCCAGTGGGCATCGCAATAATCCCGAATAAACAAACAAGAGGTGGCTTGGATCAGATCATCCAAGCCCATCTTGGCGCATGCATTTCACATCAACCTAGTGTTTCAGAACCTGCCGGTCCACGCCCGCCCAATGGAAAAGTAAATTGTTTCCGACTTGGCTGTCGCAAGCCCGGTTTCCTTGCGTGACGTTTGCCCCAGCCCAACGGTCAGCAACCAGTCCGTCGTCAACTGGCGATTCACGCTCACGCTCACGCCATATTCCTCAAGATCGGAACCATTGCTGAGGTTTTCGCGCTCCAGATAGCGTAGATCAAAAGCCAGTGTTGCCAAAGGCGTCACTGAGTAATCGTATCCAACCTGCCCGCGTGTCCGCAGAACGACCGCGCCATCGCTGGCGTCGCTCACCTGACGTTGTATGTTGACGCGCGCATTACTGTTGGGTGTCAGCTGGTTTTGGTAGTCTAGGCGGCCAACAAACTGTGTTGAGCCCCCGTCCGAGAAGGTTCCCCCAACGTCAAAAGAGATTTGTCCACGATCGCTGAACTGAGTTGTGTTTCCCACCGTCAACGTAACGCGGTCATTCGATTGATCTGGCCAGGCGAACGACAGGGAGGTGCGGTACTCGCTTGTATCGCGCAGATAGCTAAGCGCGAAGTTTGCACCATAGGTGCGCAATCGGCTGCTGCCTTCTTCCTGGCTTTGAGAATAGCTCAGGCTGGATGTCAGCTGGGTCACTTGCGACAGATCGAATCGCCCGGTCAGCGTTGCATTCTCACTGTCGTAATCCGTAAGGGTCGAACCCGCACCAAGGTTCTTGTAACGAACTTGGCTTGCTCCGACCGAAGCGCCCCAGCCAAACGGCCTGTCCTCTCCGACCTCGACCCCGAATTGCAGACTGGAGTTAATCCGGTCGCCGGTGTTGTTGAGCGCGTCAATGTCGTCATCATCATCCAGATCGAATGATTTCAGATACGACAAGTCTCTGCGACGGATGGACGCCAGTGCCGTAAAGGTCGCCCCAGGCGCAATATGCCGATAGCTCAAAGTGGCGCCGGTATCGTCGATATCCGGATCGTCCGAACTGCTTCCCAACGGGACACGCAACGCAGCTTGCAGACGAAGAGACAACTCATCGCTGCGGGTTTTGCTGGACAACTCGTACCCAAGGTTTGTCGTAGACAAAATCTCAGAGTCATCCTGTCCGGGGTTGAGCGTCGGATTTCGCACCGCTTCGACGCGTTCCGAAAGCTCAAAACGCATTGTTTTGCCACCGGTGTCTTGCCCCGCTGCGGGCGAAGACACAGACAAGGAAATCAACCCTGCGAACAGGGTCAGACTTTTACCTAGATGGTTCATAACACCCCAAGATCACTCAAACAGGCGACGGGTGGGAACAACGATTACATCGCCCCCGGTGACAGCGCTGGTGCCAACATTGCTTACACCGTCCAGCACTTTGCTGTAGTCGAAGCGATACACGGTCTCGGAACCACCGGACACACGGCGCAGCTGGATGCGCTTGACGGCCGCAAAGTCGGTGACGCCACCGGCCAAAGCCAGAGCCTGCAAAAGGGTCGTATTCCGGTCCACGTCCACATAGCCGGGCTTATTCACCTCACCGATCACATAGACCTTGCGAGAGACCGAGCCACCGCTTGTGCTATTGCGCTCGCGCAACGACACCAAGACGTTCGGAGTATTTGCAAAATTGGGTGCCAGCGCGCCTGCCAGACGGCTGCTCGCCTCGGTCAGGGTGTTACCCGAAACGGAGATAACACCGACCAGAGGAACAGAAATGCTTCCGTCTGGTCCGACCAGAACGTCACGATTGATCGATTCATCTTCAAGCACTTCCACCCGCAGCACATCGCCCGAACGGATCTTGTAGCTGGCAGCCTCAACCCCAGTGGCGATGATACCTACACAGGCCATAATCACCCAAGCAAAGAGAGCGATCGCTTTGTTGTTCGTTTTCATTTCGAAAATCCTGCTCCAAATTCGTAGCACGCGCCAGAATCGTTAGACGTACGCGCCGAGATTTACACACTTTATTTACCATCGACAAATGAAAAGCCGACGTTCCTATCCAGCCGTGCCCTGTAGGTCACATCAGTTTTTCAGCCTATTCCGTCGCTACCCACCCAGCTCGTTTTTGAGATCCAAAGCACGCTGAAACTGGGGAACACCCTCATTTCCGCCCGCCAGATCAAAGCCACGCTGCAACTCCGCACGCGCCTCTTCTGCACGCCCTGCCTTGGCATAGGCCTGAGCCAGATTGAAAGCAACAGTGGGGTTGTTCGGCAAGCCGCGCGCGGCAGCCTGCAAATTCAGGATTGCCGCATCATACTCCCCATTGAGCGTCTGAACCCACCCCAGCGTATCCAGCATCGCCGGAATTTTGGTGCCGTTCAGCCGCTGAGCGATTGTATAAGCGCGCTTGATGTCCTCTGGATTGACACGATGGGTCGCAAGCATGCTGGCAAGGTTGTTGGCTACAATCAGACTGTCGGGGTTCTCTTTGTAGAGGCGCTCGTAAACTTCGATTGCCCCCTCTGCCTCTAGATCCTGCTCCAACTCATAGGCACGCAGCATCAGCAGCTGATGCGCGTCCGGCTGGCGATCAAGCCCGGCCTGCAGAATCGACTTTGCCTCATCAACGCGCCCGGCTTCGCGCAGCGCAGAATAGAACCTTTGCAAGACCATCGGCTCGTCCGGGTGTTCATTGTGCAGGGTCTGGTAGATCTGGATGGCCTCTTCCGGCTTGCCTTCCAAGCCAGCCAGGTTTCCTTCGAGAAGACGCAAAGCCAAATTGTCGGGGAATTGGCTGCGCATCACGGCGAGTTGGTTGCGCGCATCATCCAGACGACCAGACATCATTTGAACACGCAGAATCTGCAGGGCAGATACAAAGTCACCGTTCTCGCCTTCCGCACCAGCGGTCTGACGCAAGAAGGCCAACCCCTCTTCTATTCTGTTCTGGTTGAACAGGATGGCCGCCTGCAGGGCGCGGGCCAAAGGCGCGGCATTCGGGTTTTCGCTGTTTGCAAGACGATCCAGGATTCCGCGGGCGCCCTCGAAGTCGCCGCGCTGCAACAGAACCTGACCAAGAAGCCGGGCGACTTCCAGATCCCCAAAGGTGCGGAAGGAATCCGTCAGAACCTGTTCCGCCGCCGCAAGTTGATCGCGCGCGATCTGGTACCGACCATAGATCAATGCCTCGCGCGGAGCCGCGTTGGTCACCTCTACAGCCTGGGCCAGGCGCTGCTCTGCCAGCTCGATATTACCCATCTTCTGATGCGCTTCCGCCAGCAAGATCAGGGTGTCCGAATTCCGCGGGTCCTGATCCAAGGCTTGACGCAGCCCCGTGATCGCTTGGGACAGCTTGTCTTCGCGAATATTCCAGGCAGCGCGGGCAACCAGCCCCGGCACGTTGCCCGGATCGCTCTCCAGGACCTGTTCGACAAGAACGCGGGCCTCGTCGGCAGCGCCTGTCGCCGCCTTCATTCGCGACAGGCTGATACGCGCCTCATTGACAAGATCGGCCTGCTCGGCCTCCTCCACGATCCGCAACATGGCGGCCATCGCTGGCCCCTGCTCACCGGCGTTGAACTCCAGAAGCGCGGCTTGAAGGGCATAGCGCCGTGACAGGTCGGTTTCGCCGTTGGCTTCGGCCAGTCTGTTCAGCTCGGCCAGGGCCGCTTCCCGACCTTGCGTCTGCGCCAAGAGCTCCACCACAGCCATGTGGCCCGCAACCGGACCGTCAACAGGCCCGGCGCGATCGCGCAGGAACGTTTCCAAAGTGTCAAAGTCCCGTTGCGCGCGGTACCATAGAACAAGCTGCTCTGCGATCACGCTGTCTTCGGGGAAGCGCTCATAGAGCCAGTGCAGCTGTTTTCCGATCTCTTCGGTTTCGCCGGCGCGCTGCAGCACGGCCAGCCGCGCCATGTGGAGCGGCCTTGAATCCGGGTGCATCTCCAACAGGCGATCAAGATAAGGTATCGCCCGCATCGGAGCCGGGCTGGTCGCATGCCAGTCAACGAGAATGCGAAGGGCCGTGGATAGGTTTGGATGCTCTTTGAGCAGTGCTTCTGCCTTTTCGACTTCCTGGCCGGCCTCAACGTTGTTCTGCCTTTGACGCGCATCCCGATACTCAACAAAAATCATCAGCGCCTGGTGTTCAGGGACCTCAGGTGCAGTTTCATAAACTGCGGTCCCGTGGCGTGTCACTTCGCTGAAATTGCCGAGGTCCAGGGCGATCTCAGCCAGGAGCCTGCGTACGTCAACTGCGTCGGGATACTGCTCTACCAGTCGCAGGTATTGCCCATAGGCTTCGCGGACGTTTCCGCTTTCCAGAACAAGGTCCGCATAAAGCCGCCGCGCTTCGCGATGGAGCGTGTTGTTATCGAATACGTTCCGCAACTCGATCAGGGCGCGCTCAACGTCCCCCTCTTCAAGCAACTCAAGCGCGGACTGATAATAGGCCTCCGCACGCTCTTCACTGCTTTGACATGCAGCCAGCGTTGCGACCATAAAGAAAGCTATAACAAAACGTCTCAATTTGACCCCATTGACATTCGAGCAGAGAATCGACCGCTCAAGTAGGTAGCATCTAGTCAATAACTGTTCATGGGGAAACCGTACCGCATTTGCCGAAACTAGCCCCATTATGCCAGCGACACAGTGAAACACTGCTTTTGCTGTGCGCAAATCAGACACAATCAGCCTAGTTGCCACCCATTAACTCGCATCAGGGGGAATTTTGCGATAGGTACCCCCGTGGAAGGCCGAAGCAATTGCCATAAGAAAACAGAACGGTTACCAACGGACCGTTGTGTTGTGCCCACATTTTCGTGCCTTGCACGCAGTTCGGATGTACCATGAATTTCAGTTTTGATATCTACCTAGAACACTTCGGATTTGAACGGCGGCCGTTCACCCTGGTGCCAGATCCCGACTTTGTCTTCTGGTCGCGCACGCACAAAAAGGCGAGCGCGGTTTTGCAATACGGTCTGATCGCGCGCGCGCCGATTACATTGGTCACCGGTGAGGTTGGCTCTGGGAAAACCACCCTTCTTCGCGACCTTCTCAAGACAGTTTCTGATGACCTTGTGATCGGCTTCATCTCGAACTCCACTGCAACGGACCGTGCAGACCTGATGCGGCTGATATTGACATCACTCGAACAGGACTACGGCGAGGAAGAACCCTACGCGGCGTTGAGCCGGCGTTTCGAAGAATTCCTGATCGACGAGTACGGCAAGGGTCGACGCGTCATACTGATCTTTGATGAGGCGCAGAATCTGGGGCGCGACTCGCTTGAGCAGCTCAGAATGGTCACCAACATCAACTTTGCTGAGCACGAACTTGTTCAATTGGTTCTGGTGGGACAGCCCGAATTGCGCGACATTATCATGCAATCGGACATGACTCAGCTGGCGCAGCGCATTTCCGCCAGCGTCTTCCTTCCGCGCCTCGGGGATGCGGATGTCGAAAGCTATATCAATCACCGGCTGCATGTGGCCGGGGCGAAGGGCGAAATATTCCTGCCAGAGACCTTTGCGAAGATCCGACAGGTCACGGGAGGCATTCCACGCCTCATCAACCAACTGTGCGACTTTGCGCTGCTCTATGCGTTTGAGGCTGAACAGCAATATGTGGACGGCGCGATTGTGCAGGAAGTCCTGGACGATCAGCTGTTTTTCTGCGCCGGGCGGGCGCATCCACTACGGCTTGTTCTTGGGGAACAATCGCCGCCCAATGTGAATGACCGCCTTAGCGGCGATGATAAGAAATAGGACTAGGCCGAGATGGAACTGCACTACTTCTGGCGACTTTTTCGCCGCCACTTGCCCTATGTGTTCATCCTGACTGCAATTGGAACGATTGTTGGCGTGGCGATCGCTCTTGCACTGCCTCCGGTCTACAGATCGCAGGCGACCTTGATCGTGGAATCAGAACAGATACCCGATGAGCTGGCCGCAACAACAGTGCGAACCGGCGAAATCGAGGCGCTTCAGATCATCCGTCAGCGCATCCTGAGCCGTGAAATCCTTCTGGACCTGGCCAACAATCAAAACCTTTACGCCGACAACCCTGGCATGATCGCCGATGACAAGGTCAAAAACCTGCGCAGTCGGATCGGCATTGAGACCGTCAAATCCCAGGTTCGCCGGGGTGAACGCTCCGCGACGATTGTCACCGTAAGCTTTGAAGCTCCCAACGCTCAGACAAGTGCTCAAACTACAAATGAAGTCGTTACGTTGATCCTGCAGGAAAACGTCCGCATGCGGACAAACGTGGCGCGCCAAACGCTCGACTTTTTCACTCAGGAAGTGGAGCGCCTGGAGCAGGCACTCAGTCAGATCAGCGCGCAGATCCTGCAGTTTCAGGAGCAGAACCTTGAAGCGCTGCCAGACAGCCTTGAGTTTCGCCGCAGCCAGCAAAACGCCTTGCAAGAGCGCATCCTGCAGCTCGAGCGTGAAAAAAGCGCCCTTCAGGATCGCCGCGAGCAGTTGATCACCCTCTTCGAGACAACCGGGCAAATCAATTTCAATGACCGCCGCGGCCCGACGACGTCGATCACATCGCAGGCCCGCCCTGAAGAGATCCAACTCGCCGAGTTGCGTCGCGAATATGCCCGCCTCGCAGCAACCCTCTCTGAAACAAACCCACGCATGACGTTGCTGAAGTCCCAGATCGAAGCCGCCGAAGCGGCTGTTGCAGCCCTGCCACCGCGTGCAGCGCCTGTGATCGACACCTCGGACCGGAGCCTCGAGATGTCGCTGTTTGATATTCAGATTGCGGACATCGATGCGCAGATCGGATACATTGAGGACCAGCGTGTCGCGGCAGAAGAACGCATGGAGAGAATTTCTGAAACCATCGAAGCGACGCCGGGCAATACAGTGACCCTTTCGGCGATGGAGCGTGACTACCAGAACCTGCAGGAGCAGTATAATCAGGCCGTCGCCAACAAGGCGCGCGCGGAAACCGGGAGCATGATCGAATCTCTGTCTCGCGGTCAGCGTATCTCGGTGGTGGAACAAGCTGTTCCGGCTGAGCAGCCAACCAGCCCCAATCGTCCGATCATCGCTGTCAGCGGCATGATGGGCGGCTTGTTCCTAGGGATTTTGCTCTTTGCGGTACGTGAACTGTTGAACAATTCCGTGCGTAGGCCGCGCGATCTGGAAAACGGGCTGCAAATCAGCGCCTTTGCGACAATCCCCTATATGACAACACAGTCCGAGCGGATGCGCCGGCGCAGTACAGTGCTTGGTATACTCCTTCTTATTGGCGTCGGTGTACCGTCGACCCTCTGGTATGTTGATCAGCATGTTGCCCCGCTTGCTCCGATCCTTGAGCGTGTGCTCGACCGGGTCGGACTAGGCCAATTTATCTGAGTACGGAGCGGAATTTCGATGGAACGCCTTCAAGCCGCAATCATCAAGGCACGAGAAAAGCAGAAGGGCAGTCAAGGGAGCGCCACACGCGCACCGGGACAAGCCGAAAGTGACCTTGTGACCCCACCGCTCTGGAGCGAGATTCCCCAAGCTGAGTTGCAGGATCGTATCCTGCGCCGCAACCGGATCGTGTCTATGCGCTCGGATCCAGAGGCAACCCCGTTCGACATGCTCCGGACACGAACACTGCGCACCATGCAGGAACATGGATGGCGGCGCTTGGCGATCACATCGCCAACACCGGCCTGTGGAAAAAGCACAATCTCTCTGAACCTGGCATTCTCTATCGCTCGGCAAACGAACACCCGCGCCATTTCGATGGAAATCGATATGCGAAACCCCAGCCAGAACAGGCTGTTGGGGCTCAATCGCAAAGACGGCAAAAAGGGATCGGTGGGTGATGTTCTTTCCGGGCGAGCCAGATTTGGTGATCTGGCCTTTCTGGGCGGAGACGATCTGGCCTTTCTGACAAACTCAGCCCCGGTTCACAACGCTTCCGATATTCTGCTGGGCGATGGCATTGGGCAAATTCTGGCGGACATTGAGGCGGATTATCAGCCCAACACAATGATCTTTGATATGCCACCAGTCCTCGTGAACGATGATACAATGGCGTTCATGCAGCACGTGGACTGCGTGTTGATCGTTGCGGCAGCCGGACGCAGCACAATCGAAGAAATCGACCGATGTGAACGTGAACTTGCCTCGCAGACCAATGTGCTGGGCGTTGTGCTCAACAAGTGCGAGTTTGCCGAAGGTGGGTACGGCGGTTACGGATACGGGTACGGCTACTGAGATCCGTTGGCGCTATTGCCCTCAGATTTTTGAGCTTTGAAAAGAAAACACCGGGCCGCTTGCGCTGCCCGGTGTTTTCTTTTCGTTTTGGGTCAGATCAGAACCGGCGGCGCCAAGGACGAAGCAACAGCCCCAAAGAGAGCAACAAGGCCCAAATCGCAGCAGGCAGCGGCACCGGAGCTGCGGCGACTGTTGTCGTTGTCGGCGCCGAAGACGTTACCGGCGGGAAGAACGGAGTGCCGCGTCCAACACCACCTGTTCCCCCAGTCGTGGGTGTCGTCGCAGCAGCGCCACCTGTTCCGCCAAAATCTGTTCCGCCAATATCTCCAAATCCGCCAAGGCCAGCGCCGGTGAAGCCGCCAAAGGCCGCCAGTCCATTGCCTGTGAACAAGTTGGTCACGCCATCCAGTGCAGCAAGCTGTTCGGCGCCAAAGCTGTTGAATGCCGGGCAGGACCGTGCCAACGGAGCACAGCCCCCGGCAATGCTCCCGTCGTCGGATATGGTCAAGGCAGACAAGGGCTGCAGAGTCTCATCCACGTAGACCTCACCGAGGTTCCGTGCCACATACATACCGGCCCGCGCCCCGCGTGAAGGGGACAACAGAACCAGCGAAATAGCTCCTGTCTCAGAGCGTGCATAGGCAGCGATTTGACCTTCTTCGTTGATGGATTCTGCACGAACAAGCGTAAAGCCGTCCGGCAGGGGCCCAACCAAGCGGGTGTTGAGGTCGATTGGATCACCGCCATCACGTGGCCAAATCACGGCGCTCGTAGGCTCTCCAATAACCGAACCGACCACGTCTCCAGACGAGTTGACACCAAGCGCTTCACTTGGAGATCCATCCGGTGCGGTCAAAAGCCGCGCTGGCTCCCCATCGCGCCAGACATACCCCTGAGACACGCCGGAAGACATGGCTTGACCGATTACGAACCCGCCGGCAGAGGCTGATTTCGCCGTTTCAAATGCAGCGTCACCGATATTGGGCAGCAACTTCAATCCGCCACCAGGCGTCCATACAAAAGCGATCTGGCGCTCTTCGCCGTTGATCACTTGACGGGCGATGCCAACGATATCACCTGAAGGCGAAATGTCGCTCGCCTCTGTCAGGGTGACCCCCTCAGGCGGCTGTGCCACGGTGTTGAGGTCCTGGAAACCGGTTTCTGTCCAGAGCCCCGCACGCCGACCCTCTGCACCTTCTTGCCATCCAGCAAAGACGCTGCCGTTTGCACTGACGGCTGTGACGCCAGTCTGAGCGCCGGGCGCCGCGTTGAGCAACACAACGCCATTCTCAGGGTCCCAACTGAACGCCACGCTCTGCTGCTCACCAGTTAGCACACCGATCACAAGATTCCCGTTGAAGACATCGGATGCATTGCCACTGGTCAGGCCCTGCGGCAATGCACCAAGATCTCTGAACCCACCATCCGGGGACCAAGTGAACGGTCTCTGACCCGCAAACAGGGCAGCCTGTTGAGGGGTAACTTCAACGGAGGAGGACGGCGCAGGTTCGGTTGCGGCAAAGCCCGCGAACGGAAACAGCGCTGCAACACATAGCGCCCCGATCCCCATAACCGGGACATTCGGACGGACTTTACTGCGACGACGGCCAATTATCGACATGATATTCTCTGTAGACTCAATTAAACAACTTGTTGAAGTTTAGCACCGAAACGCCCTGGGCCGCATTCAATTAATGCAAAATTTTGACTATATTGTGCAAAAATCTCTCTCACTCGGGGCAAAAATGCTGGATCGTCGCCGCAAACATGACCAATCCGGGCGTCAGGATTGAGAAATGATGTCCGGGCAGCACAGTTTGCTGATTCCCACAGGCGATTCTCCGGACACCTGATCACGGCTGTTAAACAATGAGGCTGTTTGGTGATATGATCTCCGTTGAGTTTGGCAAAGTCATGAAATACTGCGCCACCAGAATGCTTCGGCGGGCGCCGACACTCAAGGATCTCGCGCCGGATCACCCGTTCTACGTAGTCGGCGATATCCATGGACGGTTCGACCTGTTGCAAGCACTGCTTCGCCGCCTTTCCCCGGATATCTCCGTCGTGTGTGTTGGCGACTATGTCGACCGGGGAGACCAAAGCGCCGAAGTGCTCCGGTTTTTGCAGAAACGCCAGGATATGACCTGCCTGAAGGGCAACCATGAGGAGATGCTGCTCCAGTTCCTGGAGCAGCCATGGCCGGATGGCGCGCGATGGCTCCGCAATGGCGGGCTGCAGACCCTGGCCAGTTTCGGCGTCTCTCCCCCGGTGGATCTGTCGGATGAAAAAGCCCTGCGCAAAAGCAGTGCAGCACTTCGCGACGAGATGGGAAAAGACTTGGTGCAATGGATCCGTGATCTGCCGCTATGGTACGAATCGGGAAATGTGTTTGTGTCCCACGCCGGGGCCGACCCTGCCAAACCCGTTGAGGACCAGGACCCGCGGCACCTCTTGTGGGGGCACCCTGCCTTTTTGAAGCAATCGCGGCTCGATGGCGTCTGGGTCGTGCATGGCCATACTATCGTCAATGAGGCTGTCATCGGTCGGGGCCGTATCTCCGTCGACACAGGAGCCTACGCCACCGATCGGCTGACTGCAGTTAGAATCGGCAAGGGCGAGGCCGAAAGTCTTGTTGCCGGTCTGTCTTGATTGGTCGGGAACTGCAGTACCCTCGGGTCGTCGGCCGAACCTTTGTTTTGTTCATCGCTTGAGGGCTTTTCAGCCATGCGAAATATGAATTTTTCAGCGAATGCAGATGAGCGGCTCAACAATGGACCCCGGCACGAATGTGAAGGGTTTAAAATTTTCCCAAACCAGAGTAGCCACTAGGCAAGTGTTGGATGAAAAAGGTTTTCGTGGTGCAGATTGAAGAAACACCGATTTTGGGGCTGAAAATACTGACACCTGCCCGCTTCGGGGACGCACGTGGTTTTTTCAGCGAGAGCTGGAACCGCAAGCGGATGGCAGATCACGGTCTGGACTTCGACTTTGTGCAGGACAATCATTCCTTGTCGGCCCAGGTGGGCACTCTGCGCGGGCTGCATTTTCAGTCTCCCCCCCACGCCCAGGACAAACTTGTGCGCTGCGGCCGCGGGGTCCTTTATGATGTTGCAGTGGATATCCGAAAAGGTTCACCCACTTACGGGCAGCATTTTGGCATCGAACTGACTGCAGAAAACGGCAAGCAGTTGTTGGTGCCCAAGGGCTTCCTGCATGGGTTCATCACCCGAGCGCCCGATACCGAGATCATATACAAGTGCACCGACTACTACGCACCCGAGTGCGATGGCGCCGTGGCATGGGACAGCTGCGGCATCGATTGGGGCTATGACGGGACGCCGGTGTTGTCCGAAAAAGACGCTGCCGCGCCTGCTCTTGCTGATTTCGACAGCCCCTTCACCTGGGAAGGATAACCCATGAAGATACTTGTGACCGGTGGTGCGGGCTTTATCGGCTCTGCCGTGGTGCGTCTGGCGATTGCGCGCGGCCACCAGGTGGTGAACCTTGATGCGCTGACCTATGCCGCCTGCCTGGAGAATGTGGCCGAGGCGGCGAAAAGTCCGAACTACGCTTTTGAACAGGCCGATATCCGGGACCGCGCCGCTTTGGACCGGATCTTTGACGCGCATAGACCCGATGCGGTTATGCATCTGGCCGCCGAAAGCCACGTGGATCGTTCCATCGACGGGCCCGGCGATTTTATCGAGACCAACATCACCGGCACCTTCAACATGTTGGAGGCAGCCCGCAAGCACTGGGTCCAGGCAGGCAAGCCTGACGGCTTCCGCTTTCACCATATCTCGACGGACGAGGTCTACGGATCGCTGCCCGCCGACCCTGAGGTCATGTTCACCGAAGAGACCAGCTACGACCCACGCTCGCCCTATTCGGCCTCCAAGGCCGCCAGCGATCATCTGGTACGCGCCTGGGCTGAGACCTATGGGCTCCCGGTGGTGCTGACCAACTGCTCCAACAACTACGGTCCATATCATTTCCCAGAGAAGCTGATCCCGGTTGTCATCCTCAACGCACTGGCCGGAAAAGCACTACCGATCTATGGCGATGGCTCCAACATCCGCGACTGGCTTTATGTTGAGGACCACGCAGATGCGCTTCTCTTGGTGTTGCAAAAGGGTGCGTTGGGTCGCTCTTACAATATTGGCGGCGAGAATGAGCGAACCAATCTCGAACTGGTACAGACGCTTTGCGCCATTCTTGATGACAAACGCCCGCGTACCGATGGCAAACCCTATGCCGATCAAATCACCTTCGTGACCGACCGCCCTGGCCATGATGCACGTTATGCCATTGATCCCTCGCGTATCCGAGACGAACTGGGCTGGCAGCCGAGTGTTACAGTCGAAGAAGGGCTGGCCAAAACCGTGCAATGGTACCTCGACAACGAGGCCTGGTGGCGTCCTTTGCAAACCCGCCACGGTGTCGGGCAGCGGCTGGGCAAAGGAGAATAGGCAGTGACTGGTAACAAGAGTGAAGTTAAAAATCGACGCCTGTTTCTGCACGTTGGCACTCACAAGACCGGCACAACCTCCTTTCAGGCTGCATTGTGTGAAATGGCGCCACAGCTTCGGAGCGCTGGGTTCGAAGTTCTCTATGGTAAGCCCATCGCGCGCAAACGTTCGGCCAATGCATTCTTGCTCGCGAACTGCTTTATCCGCCCAAGTTTGAAAACAAGTCCGCGTCTTTTGCGCAATGCACCTATGCCGGATGAGGCCGATACCCAGCGTGTCATGGCGGGGTTGGCAAAGATGGTCGAAGCCAGCGCGGCCCATGATTTTGTCATGTCCAGCGAAGAATTCTGCCTGCTTCGCACGCCCGAGGAGGCCGAGCGGCTGCTTCAGCACCTCACGCCTTTGTTTTCCGAGATCGTCCCGATTTTGTGTTTGCGCTCTCGCGAAGCCTGGGCGGCATCACGCGAGAACCAGCTCAACAAAACATCGGTCACGCCTTTGCTTGAAGGTGTATCCGATGCGGAAAGTACAAACGGTAGCTGGTACTATCAGACGGATGAGCTGTGTGCGTTTTGGGAAGGCATAGGCCGCTTGATCGTCATTGACTACGACGCGGTTCTTGAGCGGGACGGATCTGTTTTCCCGGCATTGTTCGATGCAATTGAGCAAACACCGCCTGACAAATCGAAGGAATGGCTCAATCGGAGAGACACTTTCGCCAGTCGGATGCGCCGAAATCTCTCCAATCTGAAGCAACGCCTGCTGGACTAGTCATCTGGCGCGCTTTTGGCGGTAAGGCGCAGAACGACGCCAGGCAATACGAGAAGTTGGGCTGATGACAGCCCGGAATGAAAGGGAGCCGAACGTTTGACCATTCTCACCTTTGGCAAGACCGGACAGTTGGCTCGCGAACTGGCGGCCTTTGACGATATTGTCTGTCTGGGGCGGGATACGGCAGACCTGACCGATCCGGAAGCCTGCGCTGCAGCAATCCACTCACAGGCCCCCAACGCGGTAATCAATGCGGCCGCCTACACGGCGGTGGACCGAGCCGAGAACGAAGAAGAGCTGGCGACCATGATCAACGGCGTCGCGCCAGCGGCAATGGCGCAGGCCTGCGCCGATCTTGGGATTCCCTTTGTAACCGTTTCAACCGACTACGTTTTTGATGGCGGCGGCACTGCACCCTGGCAGCCCGATGATGCCACAGGCCCCCTGGGTGCCTATGGCCGCTCCAAATTGGTCGGTGAAGAGGCCGTTCGCGCAGCGGGCGGCGTGCATGCGATCCTGCGCACCTCCTGGGTGGTCTCGGCGCATGGGAACAATTTCGTCAAGACCATGTTGCGGCTCGGAGCCGAGCGGGGGCGCCTGACCATCGTTGCCGATCAGATCGGCTCGCCGACCCCGGCGCGGGATATTGCAAAGACCTGTATCGGGATGGCCCAACAGCTGTCTGAGGATCCAGGAAAAAGCGGAACCTACCATTTGTCGGGGCAACCCGACACCAATTGGGCGGATTTTGCGCGTGAGATCTTTGCCCGCGCTGGCTTGTCCTGCGACGTGGTGGATATCCCTTCAAGCGATTACCCTACCCCGGCGCAACGCCCACTGAATTCACGGCTCGATTGTTCCACTTTGAAAACTGTATTTGGAATTTCCCGCCCAGATTGGCGTGCGGGCTTGGATGAGATTTTGAAGGACCTGGGAGAAAGCGCATGACAACATCTGGCAAGTCTCGGAAGGGCATCATTCTGGCGGGGGGGTCTGGCACCCGGCTCTACCCGATCACCATGGGCGTTTCAAAGCAGCTGCTTCCGATCTATGACAAACCGATGATCTACTATCCTCTATCGGTTTTGATGCTGGCCGGGATTCGCGAGATCTGCGTAATCACCACGCCACAGGATCAGGAGCAGTTCCAGCGCACTCTAGGAGACGGCAGCCAATGGGGCGTGTCGCTCAGCTACGTTGTGCAGCCTAGCCCAGACGGTTTGGCACAGGCTTATCTTCTGGCTGAGGATTTCCTGGATGGCGCGCCCTCTGCATTGGTGCTGGGCGACAACATCTTCTTTGGCCACGGCCTGCCAAAGCTGCTTGCTGCGGCAGACCAACAGGATGGAGGCGGTACGGTCTTTGGCTATCATGTGGCCGATCCGGAACGTTACGGCGTCGTGGAATTCGACAGCGATGGAACCGCCCGGCAGATCATAGAAAAGCCGGAGGTCCCTCCCTCGAACTATGCTGTGACCGGGCTCTATTTTCTTGATGGTGACGCGCCTGAACGCGCGCGTCGGGTTCAACCCTCTGCTCGCGGGGAACTGGAGATTACGGATCTGCTTCAGATGTATCTCGACAAAGGCGCTCTTCGGGTTGAGACGATGGGGCGGGGCTATGCCTGGCTCGATACGGGCACCCATGGATCGCTGCTGGATGCCGGGAATTTCGTGCGCACGCTGACCAAACGCCAGGGTCTTCAGACGGGGTGCCTTGAGGAAATCGCCTATGAACAGGGCTGGATTGACGACCAGCAGCTTCAGGCCCGCGCAGATCTGTTCAAGAAAAACGATTACGGAGCCTATCTTGAGCGATTGCTGCAGCCGTAGAAGGCTCCTCAGCAATCGGTCCTTCTCGCCTCTGGTGGAAATCGCGCCAGAGGCCGGTACGCGGATATTGGACGACTGCAGGCCTTGCCCATGTACCGCCCCAATGGTGATGCGGCGCATCTTTGAGAATTCATTCGCACCAAAAAAGCATCCCTCACCATCAAGAGCGAGGGATGCTTTTCTTTTGACGGCGATAGATCGACCTGGGCCTTAGTGGCCGGTCGCCTTGAAGACCACGCCCACAGTTTTGACCAGAATCATCGCATCGGTCTTTGCTGACAGGTCCTTCAAATACTTTCGATCGTAGATGGCACGCTCCTCGAAGGTGCTTTCATTGCGAGCACTGACCTGCCAAGCGCCGGTGATCCCGGGGCTCATCTCAAAGTAATCCGTGGACGGGTACAGATCTTTCTGGCTTACCATCATTGGCCGCGGGCCAACGAGGCTCATGTCGCCCACAAGAACATTCCACAGCTGCGGCAACTCATCCAACGACGTCTTACGGATCACGCGACCGATCTTGGTAATACGAGGGTCGTCCTTCAGCTTCTGGTTCAGGTCCCATTCAGCCTTTGCTTCCGGGTTTGAGGCAAGATAAGCCTCAAGCTTCTTGTCGGCGTCCACGACCATTGAGCGCAGTTTCCACATGCGATAGGACCGCCCACCCCGTCCGAGGCGAAGCTGAGAATACAGCGGGTTTCCACCATCCATCGCAATCAATGCCAGGACAGGAAGGAGGAGCAGGATCACGATTGGAGCGGACATAAAAACAAGCACAATATCGATGGCCCGTTTACCAAATTTGCGATAGAGACCGTGGGTATTCGCTTTTCGCTCACCGAGATCGGAATATGATTCCGAATTTCGAAGTGCTGCGGAGAAATCTTGCATTTTCAAAACCTTATCTGTCTATCATTGCCACCCATGCCGGTTCTGAAATTGGCTGGCTCGGGTAGTCCTGCACTCGTATATAAGCAAATTAATTCTAATTTTTATGATTTTCGAGATCAATGGTTAACTAATGAGTTTGAGCCCGTTCGGATGGTTTGTGCTGCATTCTGAGGCCCTTCTTCCGGCACTGGCCACGTCACCTCTCCCTATGCGTGTGCCGCAGGTGCAAACATCCACCATGACGTATTCTTTTTGCAGATAGCGTAAAGGACCAGGCATGCTGATTCCTGTTGGGCTACGGACGGCTCACGGGGAATCGATAAGCAACTGCCCGGGGGCGGTGGCCGTAGTTTCTGTCAGATGTTCTTCCGTTGATTCTGCAACTCAAAGCACTTGGAAACGTGTTTGAAGTTCCCTGTGTATCCAGTGGGATCTGACTGTTGGAGGTCCGACGACTGAAAGCTCCGATTCTACAAGAGCTCCCCGCTGGAACTTCCCTTTCCTGTTCGCGCCCGCCCGCAAAGGGACCACAGTCACCTGCAAGCGCCACATCATTTCCCTGATGCGCAAATCTGCACACGGAGGAATCGGCTGCAGGACCGGCTCATGCGCATCTTAGTAAACTTGGAACTAAGGGCCAAAGTTTCGCCACAGGTTTAGCCCGAAGGTTTCCGCTTGCCTCGTTAGCAATCAACTCGAACGGAAATTCTTCTACGAGGATTTGGCAATGGAACATGTGGCTAAGAAGACGGCTTTCCCCCTGAGGACTGCGCCGATCACAGGGCTGCTTTCTAAGGTAGGCCGGTCGATTGCGGCGGCTGCGGTGATTAGCGCCACGTGCCTGTCGGCCAGTAGCAGCCCGGTCAATGCGGCTGCGGCCAGGGTCTATGTTGTCCAGAATGATCGCGGCGGTTACATCAGCGACCGATTGCGCGAGCTGCGAAACCTCGAGGCCTCCGGCCGCCGCGTCGAGATCCGCGGGCAGATCTGCTATTCGACCTGTACCATGTTGCTGGGACTTCCGAATACATGCGTGTCGCCGCATACGCAATTTGGCTTTCACGGCCCGTCGAAAAATGGCCAACGCCTGTCACCTGATCGTTTCGACTTCTACTCGCGCGTCATCGCCCAGTATTACCCCCCGAAACTGAACGCGTGGTATATCAAAACGGGTCGCAACAAGATTGACGGGATCTATCGGATATCAGGGCGCGACATCATTCGCATGGGCGTCCAAGCCTGCTGATCAGCACGCCTGTGCGGCTTGCGAGCCTCTAGTTCGCGTCTATTCTGATCGCAACGCGGAACATGAACTGAGTAATGGGGATGGTGCACCGGGGAGGAATAACCTAGAACCTTCTGAGTGCGAGCAGATCCTGACAGAGTTGGAGGAATGGACAAGCATTCTTCAGGCCGAGCCGGATGTTATCCATAGGTTATCGGCATTTGCGGAGGCTGCAGAAAGTGCCTTGGAGCACGCCGATGACGAACCGGGATTGGCCGCTTCTTTCGAGGAGCCTTCGCCATGACCCGTCTTGCATCATCACATGATCCGAATGTCACGCCAGTGTTCGTAAATGCGTCTTCGAGTAAGACACGTACTGCCTTGTCACCATTGACCCTAAGGCTGACGCCCGAGGAACGGGCGCGGTTGGAAGAACTCGCGACGGGTATGACGCTGAGTGCCTATGTGCGGGCTTGTGTCTTTGCTGAGGATTCCAAGCTGCGCAAGACACGGCCTGAGGATCAGGTTGAGCAAAAGAAAGCAGCGGCTGAGGCGTTGGCTCTGCTCGGGCAGTCTCGGATTGCAAGCAATCTCAACCAACTCGCCTACCATGCCAATATCGGTGCCTTGATCGTAGGAGAGACGGAGAAAGATCAGATTGCCGAAGCCAATGCGCATTTGGCCGCCATTCGGGCGATGTTGATGCAGGCGCTCGGCAAAAAGCAAAGGTCGCGCCGGTGATTCTTAAGGGCAACGAACGTGGCTATGGATCCGAACTCGCACGGCATTTGCTGAATCCGCGCGACAACGATCATGTCACCGTGCATTCTATGCGCGGGTTCGTTGCCGAGGATTTGCTTGGCGCGTTTGCCGAGGCAGAGGCGATATCCAATGCCACACAGTGCCAGAAATACCTGTTCTCGTTATCTCTGAACCCACCCACTGACGCTGAGGTATCCGTTGCGGAGTTCGAAGCGGCGGTGGCTCAAGCCGAGCAGCGTTTGGGTCTCACGGGTCAGCCCCGCGCGATTGTCTTCCACGAAAAGAATGGTCGGCGGCATGCCCATGCTGTCTGGTCACGGATTGATGGGCTGGCGCTCAAAGCGATCAACATGCCGCATTATAAACGCAAGCTAACAGCGCTGTCTCACGAACTGTTCCTCTCCCATGATTGGGAGGTTCCGCGCGGGTTTGAGAACAAAGCAAAACGCGATCCGCTGAATTACAGCCGTGAGGAAGCCGGGCAAGCCAATCGCACCAAGCGTGATCCGAAGGCCATCAAGAAAATGTTTCGGGGGTGCTGGGAAGCGTCCGATTCTAAGGCGGGGTTTGAGGCGGCCCTGAATGAGCACGGCTTTGTCCTTGCATGTGGTGATCGGCGTGGCTTTGTGGCTGTCGATGCATCCGGCAAAGTCTGGTCGCTCTCACGTTGGTGTGGCGTCAAACCCAACGAGATGCGGGCGCGGCTCGGATCTGAGAGGAACCTGCCGTCCGTTGACAAGGTCGCTGATCGTTTGCAGGACTTGCTCAGGCAAACCGTCGATCCTCAGAAGACTGCTTTCGAAGCCCGGCGGGCCAAGCTGGTTGAAGCACAACGCCAAGAACGTGCTGATCTGCTCAAGCGGCAAGCAGTCCAACGCCTTGAAGACATCAAAACGCGACAAGCCGGTCTGCCCAAAGGCCTGCGTGGGCTCTTGTCGCGTGCAACGGGTCAATATCAGATAAGGCTTCGCCAGATTGAAGCTGAGGCACGGGCTGCAGAGCACCAGAACCGTGCGGCGCAACAGGTTCTGATCACCAAACATCTCAGCGAACGGCGAGCCCTCGCGCGGGATGCCCAGAAACAAGGCCTGTCTGTTGCGTTCCACAGGCAAGTTCAAACTGATCCTAAACAAGCGCTTGTTCTGAACGATGGCGGTGTCTCATATTCCGCCGCCCAACTTGTTAAATCACCTGAATTGGTTCTGGATCATATCTCGCGAACCAAAGCGGCCTTCAAACGGGTTGATGTGTTGCGTACGCTCGCTCAGAAGATTGACGATCCAATGGCGTTGCAAAAGGCGGCGGATCAGGCCATGCGCGCGCCTCAACTGGTGCGGTTGCCCGATGATGGGACTGTCCCTGTCTTCACGACGAAGAACTATCAGGCTGCCGAGCGGAAATTGGTTCATGCGACCGGATTGATGGTGAGCCAACACGGATTTGCTGTGTCTGCGTCGCATATCAAAGACGCGATCAAAACGCAGAATGCCAACATGAAACGGGCCTTCGGTGGCAAACTGAGCGACGAACAACAACACGCCCTGCGCCATGTTTTGGGTGATAAACAACTTTCCTCTGTTGTCGGACTCGCGGGCGCAGGGAAAAGCACTTTGCTCGCAACGGCGCAGAACGCTTGGGCGAAACAAGGCGTTACTGTTCACGGAGCCGCTCTGGCAGGGAAAGCGGCAGAGGAACTACAGAATGCCTCCGGCATCAAAAGCCGAACGCTGGCTTCGCTGGAACTGTCATGGGAAAATGGAAATGAACCGATCTCAAAGGGTGATGTCCTCGTCATCGACGAAGCCGGAATGGTCGGCACACGACAGTTAGCGCGTGTTGCCACCAAAATGAACGAGATTGGCGCAAAACTGGTACTGGTCGGCGATCCCGATCAACTACAACCCATCGAGGCGGGTACCCCATTTAGGCAGATCGTCAAAACGCATGGCGCGGACCGCCTGACCGAAATCCACCGCCAGACGGCGGATTGGCAGAAAAGAGCCTCGCGCGATCTGGCTGACGGCGATATGTGGAGCGCCATAAAAAGCTATGAAAATCGCGGTGCCGTATCTCGTAGTCACACACGCGAAACGGCGATTGAGGCACTGGTCGGAACCTACGCAATAGATGTCGCCGCAAATGGGGCCGCCAAATCCCGTCTGGCCTTCGCCCACAAACGCAAGGATGTGCATGCGCTCAACCAGGCCATCCGTTCTGCACTACGCTCAAACGGCGAGGCATCACCTGAAACCCTGTTCAAAACGGACACAGGCAAACGCGCCTTTGCAGCAGACGACCGCATCGTCTTCACACGCAATGACAAAAATATCGGCGTCAAGAACGGCATGCTGGGCACCGTCGTAAAAGCGGAGAACGGTCAAATGGCTGTTGCTCTAGATGGCGATGAAGATCGCCTCGTCTGCTTTAATCCAAACGACTTCCACAGCTTCGATCACGGCTATGCTGTCACCATCCACAAATCCCAAGGTGCAACGGTCGACCAATCCTACGTTCTGACCTCCCGCTCTATGGATCGCCACCTTATCTACGTCGCGATGACCCGCCACCGCGAAAACATGGGCGTCTTCGTCAACAATCGAGATCGACCCACCTGGGCGATGGATCGAACACAACAACGCCGCCCGACCCGAACCCGTGATGGACCGTCTATGGGGTAAGTCGGGAACTCGGATGTCGCGGCCATTCAGTCAAACCGCAGAGAAAGCTAAAAAGAGCCCATTTCAACGGATGCTGCACATAAAACGAATGGCTGATATCGAAGGATACCGCCCGTGGGAAACGTTAGCTTCTTGTCAACGCTGACCGGATGAGTGCGATCCCAGCAATGGCGAAGAGAGCCGAAACCAGTCCATCGATCCAACGACGGAACTTCACGTATCCGTTCATGATGACTGAGAGCGAAAATGCAGCCGCATAGGCCGCGTAGATGAGAAGCCCGGTCAATGCGCATCCAAGCGTGGCTATGACCATGGCCATCAATCCGTCATCAGATCCAAGGCCAACCGAAAGCGCAGCCATCCAAGCGACGACAGCCTTGGGATTGGACAGGTTAAGTGCAAGTCCTTTAACGAACAGTCGCTTCTCACTTGACCGGAATTGACTGTCCAGACCCGGCTTTTCAGGTGCCGCGCGCATTGCAGAGCGAGCCGATCCATATGCCAGCCAAAGCAGATAGATTCCTCCACCTACTTTCAGTGCGATCAGTAGGTGCGTGGATGCTTGAAGAATGGCCCCGAGGCCTGTTGCGGCGATTACCCCCCAAAACGCGAGACCGAATGCAAGACCTGCGCCGAAGATCATTCCGCTTTTGCGCCCAGAAGCAGCAGACACCGTGCTAACTGCCAAAGTTGCTGGCCCAGGCGAAGCTGCGACGATCAAAAAAGCCGCAAGGATTGAGGTCAGTCCTGTCCAATCGATCATGCCGCTGCTCCATAGCTTTGCCTCGGGTCACGCTATTCAACTAGGCAGAAAAATCAAGATGATCCAAGAAACGGCAACTCGTCCGCGTTGCTGACGTTTCCCGGCCTTTGTTGGACAGCGCGCAGCGAAGGTCCGGAAAGAGCCCAAATTGACCGACGCTGAGACGCTCTTAAATGTCGGCTTCGGCGAATACCAATAAATGGAGCACATACTTTCAACAAAGTTGACACCCTCTCAGTTATGAGTTTTATGGATCGTATTGGCACAGAGGATGCCGTCGGTCCGCGAAAAGGGTAGAACCCACCTGTCAATTTGATCTGTCATAGACCTTTTTTCAGCCTGAGAACGCGGACGCCGGGCCTGCATGGAAGAAGGTGAAACATGTCAAAACCACTCCCTGAATCCGCCAATATCGAGTGGCTAAAAAAGACTGCTAAACAAAGATTGCAGCAATGGCAGGCTGAAGGCAAAGAAGCACGGCTTGCTGATGCACAACTTTCAGTAGCGCGTGACTTCGGTTTTTCGAGTTGGCGTGCGATGCGGTCCAGTGTCTTTTCAGGACAGAAGGGCGTAAAACCTGAAGCCGTTGATACGGTAGGCCCTTGCTCGCCTTTCTTCATTGTCAGCGATCTCTCGGCTTCCATAGAATACTACACCAAAAAACTTGGGTTTGAGTGTCGTTTCAAGGGTCCTCAAGGGGATGCGTTTTTCGCAATCGTCGGGCGCGGGGCGGCACAGATAATGATCAAGGTCATCGGGGATGAAATCGTCCCGAAACCGAATCATCAAGTGCATGAGTGGGCTCGTTTGGACGCGTTCGTTTATGCATCGAATCCCGATAGGTTGGCTGAAGAATTCGAAAGCCGTGGTGTCTCTTTCAGAAAGCCCCTTCAAGATGATCCTGATGACGGCCTGCGTGGTTTTGAAATCACCGATCCCGACGGATATGTATGTTTCTTTGGGCGACCGAACTAAGCAAAATTGACGCAAGAGTGGTCATTGGTGCAACCGCAGCTCATGTCTGTTCTGTCCGCATCTCGACGGTTGATACGGATTGCAGCGAATGGTTGGAGTTGCGGTTATGACCTGCGTGCTACGTCCTGATACTTTACGACCGCTCGGATTTCGACGGAGTCCTCGTCGATTACATAGTAAATGCTGTGTTTTTCATAGACGGAGCGGCGGTAGCCTTCGCGGATGTCGTCGACCGCCGGATACATTTTCGGGTGTTCGCGAATGCGCTCGAACCGCTCCAGCAAGCCGTCATAGTAGCGGTCGGCCTGGGCTTCGCCCCAAGTCGTGAAGCCTTCGGTGTAGAGATCGTCGAGGTCCTGATCCGCGACATGTGTAATGCGGAGCGTCAGTTTTGTCATAGAGCGTTTTTCAGGCGCTCCTTCGCGGCTTTTCGGATGTCGGCGGGACTGCGCTCGCTGAGACCGCTTTCTTCGGAGGCGATCAGCTTCGTGCGCAGGGAGTCAATCTCGGCCATGCGCAGTTCCTTTTCGCGCAGGGCTTCGCGGATCACTTCGCTGTCGGACGCATAGTGACCGGAGGCGATCTGCGCCTGAATGAAGGCGTCCTGACTGTCGGTCACGGTAATGCTCTTTTTGATCATACTCATAGATGGCCCCAATTTGATTATCCTACTTTATACTACCACATACTTGTTCTTAATATCAAATGCGGCGCGGGCAGCCCGTCAGGGCTGGCCGCGCTTTTTTTGTGGGCTGGCTCGGAACACTGCCATGTGCCCCGAGCCATGAGTGTGTTCTTCCGCCGCGATAGCGAGGCCTTCGGCCTCGAGTGAAGGTTCCACAAAAGCGCTGCGGCTGGTGTAGCCCTGCGGTGGCACTGTCATGTAGCGCGGTGTCCAGTTCTCGACCTGCGTGGTGCGGGTACCATCAAGGCAGGCCTTGATGATGGATTTCTGCACCTTGGCAGTCGCAGTCACGTTCTGATTTGCGACTGTTTCGCCCGCGATTTCCGCGACCATGACGTTAATGGCCTCCTTGTCACGCATCAGATCAAAGAAAGTATCGTCGATTTCCCACGCAGAGGTCATGTCCGTGGATAACTCGACTGCCAGCATTTCGATCAGGTCGGTGCCCACTGCGAGACTGTCTGCCATCAGACATGTGAGGATGCGCAGGACTGACGTATCATCCAGCAGCATCAGCTTGGTCAGCACAATCGCCATGTCGGGGCGCGACTCATAACCCCCGCGGGTTGCCAGCAATGTTCCATCCCGTTCCAGGAGTTCCGCCACGGCCTGAGATTCTGCCTCGAAGGCCTGCTGCGCGGTATTGGTGGCAAGGCTCTCGGCAATATCGGGTTTCGTCCCTTTTTGCGGGTCGGCCTGCACGTCCCAGAGCGATGATCCCGCAATCATATGCGCCGCGATCAGGCGCAAGGCCATGTCGGGCGCATCCAGAAGGTCACGGCGCACGGCGGCATGGCGGTGCAGATCGAGATAATTCTGCATGGCTTTGGTGATTTCGGGCTTCTGCGTAGGCGGTGTGCCTGCTTCGGCCTTCTCAAGACGTTTGGCCTCGGCACTGGTCAGATAGCCCTCGTGGAAACTGACCTCGCCTTGACTTGTGCAGGTGATGAACACCTTGCCACCCTTGGCCTTGGAGGCCGTGCGATAGTCCCAGTTTGCAAAATACGCGCCGACGTCCATCACGATCACATCTGCCCAGCCCTCTGCGTGATAGGCCGTAACCCGTTCGGCAATGACGGCATTTTGCGAAGCCCAGAACGCTTCGCTGTCGGCAAAATAGCTGTCCTCCCCAAAGAGATCGGCAACAACCGGCAAGCCGGATTCTTCCACGTCAAAGAGCGCATGGTCGGTCGGGATATGCGCCCCGCCGAAGAGCCAGTCTTTCAGACGCTGTCCCGTGGGGACATTGCTGCCTTCGTCTTTGACCAATGACCACCATGCCTTCTGCTGCTTCATGGTTGCCATGGTCAGGTTGCGGATGTCACGGGCATGAAGATCACCCTTGCGATAGGCGGTCAGGATCGGCGCATGCAGCCGTCCCAAAGCCAGACGCTGCGCAACCATACGCTCGGTGATGCCGAAGGTTTCGGCGATATCCTCGGCTGTGCGGCCTTCTTTCAAGAGCTTGGAAAAAGCCTTGAACTGATCCACCTCATCCATGGGAAGGCGTTCGACATTCTCGGCAAGCGAGGCTTCGATTGCGGCTGCGTCATCCCCCTCGGCCATCACAAGGCACGGGATCGGGGTGATTTCCCCTTCTTCGGCAAGGATGCGGCAGGCGTTCAAACGTCGCTGGCCTGCGACCACCTCGAAGCCCTCACCAGCAGGGCGTACCAAGAGCGGTTGTAAAACGCCAAGGGCGCGGATGCTGATCACCAGATCGGTGCAGTCCTTCGTGCCGTATTTGCGCACGTTGAGCGGGGAAATGGTGAGGTCGTTGATGTCGATATGTTGTAATGTCATGGGAATGTTTCCTTTTCTGATAACTCGATGCGGGATTGCACCCTGAAACCGCTCACACGGAACGGCTTGGGGCTGCATTCCCTTCATGCGCAGCGGTAAATCAAACGGGTGCCAGCGACCTCAGCCTCGGCATAATCCATGCCCAGATCACGGGCGATGGCGTCATAATCGATGTAGAATTGCAGGCGTTCGGGGATGTCGCCGAAAAGACCTTCTTCGACAAAATGCTCGGCAAATTCGCGCATCGTGTCGAAGGGATAGATGTCCAGATCAAAGTCGCTCGGCTGGGTGCTGTCTTCGAAGGTGTAGCCACATTCGCCCACCGCTAAAATCACGCGAGTCTTGTCGTCGTCGTCCCAGTCTTCCACCGCATCGAAATACTGTTTGAGATTGGCCTGATTGAGGCCGATGGCGCGGGCAAGATCGCAGTCGATTTGATCGCCATCGATGAACTGGATTTCGAATTCTTCGACGGGATCGCCGTAAGCGTTCCGCATTTTCAAAGCCTTGTCGGCATAATCCTCGTAGCTGTCGAAATAGAAACCCGCCGCAGAAATATCGTAGGGTTGGGCATGGAGTTGAATGGTCATGATGTTCTCCTCTCAATTGGATCAGGGGTTGCGCTTGCAACCCTTGGCCCTCGCCGAGAGTGGAGATGGGAGGGGACAAGAAAAATCGGCGAAAGATGCTCTGTCTTTGGCGGAGGCTCCAGCGTGCCGGAAACCGTCAAAGCAAGCATCTCTTCGATCTGTTTTTCTTGCGGGGAGAGAAGAGGCAACGCCTCTCGGCTTCCCCGACAAAGACCACGAATGCGGCGGCAAAGCCGCCACAAAACCACACCAGGGAGTGATGATTGTTCCCGCTTGCGGGATGAAAAGCCAACGATTTGGCTTTTCAAAAGAAGAACGCCGAATGGCCAAGACCGCGCGGGCGGGCTTGGTGCTTGTACGAGAGCCTGATCGGCTGCGCCGAGGTGCGCAAAGAATAAGGGCGACCCAACAGGATCGCCCTCTCCCCACGCAGTAAACTGGCTTATCTATTCTATTGCGGTGAGCGATCAAGAACCTCGCCGGATTGCTCGGCATCGCGGTCATTCACCGTTCGCAAGACAACACGCCCATCGACAGGCAGCGCGTCCATGCGGACCTCATAACCTTCCCCATCCTTATGTGCCCAGGCGGCACCGATCTTGCTCCAAACGGAATTCTTGCCATCATCAATCGGCTTGACGGTATAGGCCAGCATGAACGGGCGCTTCAATCCGGGGTCTTTGTCGGCTGTATTGCTGTTTCTGCTATCTGCACTCATAAAATCTCCTTACTCAGTACGGGTTCAACAGGTAGGAACATACCAAGAACAAATGTGATTGAAAGTTGCAAGAGAAATCGCGAAAATACATACAGTTGTATGGTACAGGCGGCGGAGACCGGACTTTTGCGGCGAGCGCGAGCTGATCAGGCCCTCTTTCCGAAAGCTGACATCCCAAACGCGTAGCACTCCGCTTCTTTGCTGCATTGCCGCAAGGCGGTTTTAAGTCCAGAGTTGCAGGTGCTGCAAAATTCAGGAGCGGTACTAAATGACCTGACTTTGTCCATTGGACATGCGCATCAATTGAGCCAGTTCCAGCAGCGCGCGGCGCAGGTGACTGGATCGATGGTTTCTATGGCAAGTGCTGTTTTGACTTTGTCAGAAACCTCGACCATGCCTGCACATCCCAGAACGACGGCAGCGATGCTATCCAGCTTCTGGGCCTGCAGGGCCGCTGACTTGATGATCTCAGAGGCCTTTTCGGGATCTGCCTCCAGCTCCAAAACAGGCACTTCCGAGGCGCGGACCTTTGACAGGTATCCTCCCAGACCCGTGCGCCGGATGTTGGCGTCGATAATCGGCACAGACACAGACAGGGTTGTTACGACACTGAACCGCCAGTTCCTGAGGGCCGCGTAGTGATATGAGGCTTGGCCGATACCGATGACGGGACAGTCGGCACGCTTGGTTGCTTCGTCGAGACCGGTGTCGTCAAAGCAACCGATGATTATGCCATTCGCCCCCGAGCTTGAGGCTTTGTCGACAAGCTCAAGGAGGGGGGGTGTTGCTGCTTCTCCGTCCTCGACCCCTTGGATAGAGGCAGGCCCATTGTGTGAGGTCCAACCTTCGAAACGCTGGTTGGGTGCCGCCCTGCGGGCTTGGGCCAGCATCGCCTCTGTCATTGAGGCCGTGCTGTTGGGATTGATGATAACAATCGCCATCAGACCATGCCTCGGCCCGCGTCGGACCCGTGACGCGCTCGACGGCGGTTCATGACCCAAGCGACAAGCAGGAATACGCCGATCACCAGCAGTGAAAACACCGTTGTCAGCGTGCCAAGGGCGAAGAGGACTGGTGTGGTCACATTGGTTGTCATGCCGAAAATCTCGAGCGGCAGCGTGTTATGGCTTCCAGCGGTTAGCAGGGTTCGGGCGAATTCGTCATAGCTGAGGGTGAAACCAAAGAGGGCGACGCCGATCAAAGAGGGCGCAATGATGGGCAGCACGACATGGCGGATGACCTGCCATGGGCTTGCGCCCAGGTCACGGGCGGCTTCCTCATAGGAGCGGTCAAAGCGGTTGAAGACGGCGAACATGATCAGCAGGCCAAAGGGCAGGGTCCATGTCAGCTGTGCCCCAAAGCCTGAGCTGGACCAATGAACCGGCAGGCCGGATTGCGACCAGATCAGCCCCACACCGAGCGAGATTAGGATCGAGGGGATCACGAGTGAGGTGATGATCAGATAAAATAGGACCGTGGAGCCTGCGAAGCGCTTGCGAAACGCCAGCCCACCCATGACCGACACCACGACTGTTGTGACCATCACCATGAGGCCCAAAACGAAAGAGCGTCGGAATGAGCCCCAGATATCACCCACGGCCTGCTGTTCAAAAAGATCCCGGAACCAATGCAGGGAGACGCCCCTCATGGGGAAGGTCAGGCCGCCGCCGGGGCCTTGGAAGGACAGGATGCCGATGGTCAGGGTTGGACCGTAGAGAAAGATCAGGAAAAGCACGAAAAAGGCGCTGAGAAAGTAAAAGGACTTGGGACGCGGCTCCATTTTCAGAGCTCCTTGCGGATGTCGACGAAGCGCAAAAGCGTTCCGATCAAGAGCAGGACCGTTACAAGCAGGATCACGGCGGTGGCAGAGGCGGACGGGTATTGCAGCAGTGCAATGTCGTTCTGGATGAGCCGCCCCATGTTGGCGGACTGGCTACCGGACATGAAACGCACCGTGATGAAATCGCCCATCACAAGGGCCACCACGAAGATTGTGCCGATCATGATGCCGGGTTTGGTCAGGGGCACGATGACATGCCACAGCGTTTGCCAACCGGTGGCGCCTGCATCCGTCGCCGCTTCGATCAGGGATTTGTCGATGCGCATCATCGTGTTGAAGATCGGGACCACCATGAACAGCGTGTAGAGATGCACGAAGGCAAGGATCACACTGAAGTCGCTGAACAGAAGCCATTCAAGCGGCTCATCAATGACCCCCATCGAGATCAGCGTGGAGTTCGCAATGCCATTGCGCCCGAGGCATGGGATCCAGGAAATCATGCGAATGATGTTCGAGGTCAGAAACGGGATTGTGCAGAGCAGGAACAGGGCGATCTGCCAGGTCAGGCTGCGGATATGGAAGGCCAGGTAATAGGCGACCGTGAACCCGATCAGTAAAGTGAAACCCCAAGTGATCAGTGCGTATTTGAACGTGTTGAAAAAGACCCGATAGGTGACATCGGAGGTCAGCAGGAATTCATAATTGTCGAACAGAAATGCCGGGTAAATCGACCATTCCGTCGCCCCCCAAAAGCTGACGACCGCGATCATGATGATCGGTGCCACCAGAAAGATGGACAAAACCAATGTAAGCGGCGCGGCTAAGAGCCATCCAATGACTGAGTTGTTTTTCACACTGCCCCTGCGTTCTTTTGAAGGTTGGAGTGCCGGAGGACCAAAGCCCTCCGGCGTGCATCGCTTAGGCCGCGATGAACTCGTTCCACTTGCGGACCATGTACTGGTTCTCGTCCATGACGGCGTTCCAGCAGGCCACGGCGCCCATACGTTCTTCGAACGATCCACCATCGCGGACCTCACCGGCCTGGGCCAAGGTGTCGCCGGTCGGTGAGGTGATGATGTCGGTGGCTTCCTTACCTTCGAACCAGTAGCCCCACTCGTTTTCGCTCATGAAGTTCTTGGAGGTCTCCGGCACGGCAGAATAGTAGCCCTGACGCATCAGATAGCCGCCAACCCAGCCCGAGAGGTACCAGTTGATGTACTCATAGGCCGCGTCCAGTTCCATGCCGGAAAGCGACGAGGACAGGCCGATGCCACCGCCCCAGCTGCGATAGCCTTCTTCCAGGGGCTGATACACGCAGGGAATGCCTTGCGATTTCACGGCGGTGATGGCGGGCGACCACATGGACTGGATCACCACCTCGCCCGAAGCCATCAGGTTGACGCTCTCGTCGAAGGATTTCCAGAAGGCGCGGAACTGGCCGTTCTTCTTGGCCTCGGTAAAGATACCGATGGTCAGGTCGATCTCTTCGCGGGTCATGTTGCCCTTGTCGGGGTAGGTGTATTCGCCCATCGATTCCACCACCATGGCCATGTCCATGATGCCGATGGAGGAGATGTCGAGGATCGACGCCTTGCCCTTGAACTCTGGGTTCAGAAGCTCGTGCCAGTTTTTGATGGGACGCCCTATCAGGTCGGGACGAATGCCCAGCGTGTCAGCGTTGTAGATCGTCGGGATCAGCGTCATCCAGCCGGATTCATTGTCCACGAAGTCACGACCGCCCGGGCCTTCGACAAAACCGACCGTATGGGGTGCCGTGCCTTGTGCGATCGTACTTTCCGGCGTCAGCTTGCCGTTGCGGAAGATGCCAACGATCTTGTCGTAATTGGCAATCTTGGAGGTATCCATCGCTTGCAGGTTGCCGGTGGGCCAGACCTTTTTGCAGATCCAGTATTCGATATCGGCAATGTCGAAACTGTCGGGCTGGGTGGCCGCGCGTTGGGTCACGCTGTCGCTGTCGAGCGCTGTCATCTCAAGCGTGAAGCCAAGGTCCTCCTTGACCTTCATGGCCACGTCATTGAGATTGGAGACCCCGGTCCCGAACTGGCGCAAGGTGATGTTTTTCGTCTCTTGTCCCCATACCATAGGAGCCGGAAGCGCGGCGGCCGCCACCGCCGCGCCACCCGTCTTGAGAATCGAGCGACGCGAATAGCGTACTTTCGAGATTGTCGTCATGTTTGGTCCTCTCTGTTGAACATTTTTTATCCGACCAGGGCGTGTTCCGCCTCGGCTTTCCAGTCGAGGCCGATAGCCTCTCCCAAATCCTTCGGGCTGCCGAAGAAATCTTTGTCAGACAGTAGCGCTGTCACCTCCTGATCGCCGGGAACGGTGGCCGTCAGTGCCACATGGGTGCCTTGGTATTCGATGTTGGTAATGGTGCCCGGCAGCTTGGCCTCTGCGGTCGGTTTGATCTCCAGAGCGTCCGACCTGATGGCGATCAGTCCCCCCGGCATCGACACAACGTTATGAGACCCCAGAAAACGGGCGACAAACGCCGTTTGTGGTGCATCGAAGACCGCACGGGTCTTGCCCGCTTGTTCGATGATCGCATTGTTCATGACCACAATTTCATCGGCCAGCGCCAAAGCCTCGTCCTGGCCGTGGGTGACGTGGACGAATGTGATCCCCAACTCACGTTGCAGTTTTTTCAACTCTGCGCGCATGCGAATGCGCAGGAACGGGTCCAGCGCGGACAGTGGTTCGTCCAGCAAAAGCACATCCGGCTTCGTGATCAGGGCCCGCGCAAGCGCCGCGCGCTGCTGCTGGCCGCCAGAAAGCTGGGCCGGAAGACGATCTGCCAGCGCATTCATATCCACCAGTTCAAGCATCTCATCTGCCCGCGCATGGCGCGTGGCTGTATCGACGCCTTGCATCCTGAGACTGAAAGCGACGTTGTCGCGCACCGTCAGATGTGGAAACAGCGCGTAGTTTTGGAACATCATGGCGGTGCCACGTTTGGCAGGTGGCAGGCCTGAGATATCCCGACCGCCCAGCGTTATTGACCCATCCGAGACAGTTTCATGCCCCGCGATCATCCGCAGGGTCGATGATTTTCCGCACCCCGATGGCCCCAGCAAACAGGCATAGGTGCCCGCCTGGAAGTGGTAGCTGATCGCATCAACAGCAACCGTCGCTCCATACCGCTTTGTCAGGCTGACAAGTTCAAGGTCCAGTTCTTGGCGCATGACACCTCCGTGTTTGTTCTCTGACGCTGCGCCGTTCGCTTGCGCTGGAACAAGAGGTTTCAGGTTATTGCCTCTGTGCGCGGCAGCAGGATGCTTGAACTTTGTCGGCTTGGATCAAGTTTGTGTAAAAAATAGGCTCAGATTGTATACGATATGGCCCAACATCGTGCGCGCCTTGTGCGCAGGTCGCTCTGCATGCACATGTCGGAAAGGAGGTGTCACATGTCGGTGATTCTGAAACCCAAAACAGCAACGGCAGAAGAGATCGCCGTTCAATTGACAGAAGCTATTCACGCCCATCGTCTGCAACCGGGCGCGAAACTACGCGAAGACGAGGTTGGAGATGTCTTTCAGGTCAGCCGCACCATTGTCCGCCAAGCCTTGCATTCGCTGCAACACAAAGGACTGGTCACCATTTTGCGCAACAAGGGGGCCTTCGTTGCCAAGCCCACCCTCAAGGAAGCACGCGAGGTGTTTGAAGCGCGGTCTTTGATCGAGCCCGCCATGGCGCGGGCGGCGGCGTTGCGCGCCACGGCGCAGGATGTCGCCTTTCTCGAAGCGCATATGCAAGCAGAGCAGGACGCGCTGGACCGGGAAGAGGTTGGTGAGGCTTTAAGGCTTTCGGGCGATTTCCATGTGCAGATCGCCCGGATTGCCGATCACACGTTGATCGAAACCTTGTTGGGGCAGCTGGTCGCCCGTTCGGCGTTGATCATCGCACTCTATTGGCGCCGTCGGAGCGCCTTGTCTGATAAAGCTTCACATATGGGGCTGGTGAACGCCTTTCGCGACGCAGATGCGGATGGAGCCGAAGAGATCATGAAGGGGCACCTTCTTGACCTTCTCATGCAACTGGATCTGCGCGACAGCCCATCCGGGCCGGTTTCCCTGAAAGAAGCTCTGAAGAAATGACGACATATCGAACCGCGACCTTAAGCGAACTCTCATTGATCCTGGACTGGGCTGCTGAGGAAGGGTGGAATCCAGGACGTGATGATGCAGCGGCGTTTTTCGCTGCCGACCCAGAGGGCTTCTTTGTGGCTGTTGAACAAGGCGAGCACGTCGCCTCCATTTCGGTCGTGAACCACACATCCGATTTCGCATTTCTGGGATTATATATCGTGCGAAAGGGCTTCCGTGGGCGCGGAATTGGGCTTGGGCTTTGGACACATGCGTTGCAACACGCAGGTACGCGAACCGTGGGTTTAGATGGTGTGGAGGCGCAACAAGAGAACTATCGGGCCTCGGGTTTCACCTATACTGGTGGCACCACGCGATTTACGGGGCTGCTTAGCACAAAGCATCGAGCAGACATAGACGTGGCGGACCAGGGCGACATAGAAACCTTGATCCAAATGGAAGCGACAGCATCCGGTGTTTCAAAACCCAGATACATGCGCCCTTGGCTTTCCAGAGGCGTTGGCAGAACCACCTTTGTGAAGCGTGACCAAGGCGTGATTACTGGGTTTTGTACGATCCGCACCTGCACGTCTGGTGCCAAGATTGGCCCTCTGATCGCTGAAAACGTGGACATTGCGCAACAGCTGCTCGCCCATGCTACTGCAGGCGTCGTCGGTCCGGTCAGTATGGATGTTCCCGATACGGCAAGGGCGCTCTCAGAGCTTTGCCATACCTTAGGATGGCAACCCGGCTTCAAAACCGCGCGCATGTACAAAGGCGCGTTTGATGCGCCCGGGCACAAATGCTATGCGGTTTCCAGCTTGGAACTGGGATAGCAGACGCAGATTTGGTTCCAGAACTCTTGCTGGACAATGGCATTTTTGATCATGGAATAGATCGTCATGAGATAGCAGGAAACGACGGCTTTGTTCGCAGCCTTTACGTTCGAGGACAATCAGATCATGCACTTGCAGCGAAATTCCGATCTGGTGAAGCTACATCGCGGCGTGGCCTAACCCGACGAATGGTTGTTAGGGCCGAATTGGCCTCGGTCTCCCCTGCATCACTGCCTTAAATCGGCTCAGTTCTTAGACAGCGGCAGCAGAGGCGGTTACTGTTCTACCAGCCGCATGTTCAAAGACGCTCCACCGCCTTGTATTTCGAACAGGCGGTCTATGTTCGGATGCGCGCCGGGTCGGTTTCGCGCGTCCTCGGTATGCTCCGCAAAGACTGCCAGCCCGTGTGTCGCAGCTTCGGCATTCAGAACCCCATAGGTCGCTAACAGGTATTGGTAGACCGCCAGGGACCCCTGCTTGCCCGGTTGGTTCTCAATGGACGCGACCACATCGCCTGCGGCATCCACCATCTCCAATCTCTTGATCCCGTCAATGGATGGCAGGTTCTGAAGGTTCTCCTTGAACGAGGAAACGGGCTGAATCATAGGGCTGTCCTTTCAATTGCCATTCCGAACCGCCCATACCAAACCAAGGACTGCCAAGCCAAGGTCGCAAAGGCGCCGCATCAAAATTGGCTCAGCACATCGGCACCTTCAATTCTGCAGCTACAACGAATGTCAGGTTCAGGGAAACCGAGCAGCAGGGATGACCAACCCGGCGAACGGCAGGAAAGGGCCGGACATGTCATGCGCGGTCTCGCCCCGGTGGTCACGAGGTCTGCCGCATGGCCGGTTCGAACCCCAAAGCGAACGCATTCCAAGTGCTCAGGTGCGAGTACGCCGCAATTTTCGTATCGTGATCAACATCATTGCGACAGCAGAAATGCCCGCCCCGACAAGAAATGGTGTTGCCGATACCATGCTGTGCCAGAGCCACCCGGCAAGCGTATTCCCCAGAAGCACGACCAGGCCAGTCACAAGATTGAACGTGCCAAACGCACTGCCCTTCAGGTGGTCCGGCGTCTCGGCCGCGATCATGGCGCCCAGCAAACCCTGCGAGAACCCCATGTGCAAACCCCAGAAGATGGTGCCAAGAACATAGACCGATGCGGTCGTAGCAAGGGCGAGCGACAGATGCGCTGCGATAAGGAACCCGAGGCTCCAGACAAGCAGTCCCGAAGCCCCTATCCGGTCTGACAGCCTGCCGACAGGAAATGCCGTCAGGCTGTAGGCCGCATGCATGATGACAAGGGAGACTGGAACCCAAGACGGCATGAAACCGGCCTCAAGGGCCTTCAGTAGCACGAAGGCTTCACTGAACCGGGCAAGCATGATTACCGAGGCCACGCCAATTGCGCACCAGACTGAACGGTTGAGCCGGAGGGCATCAACCAGCCGGAAATCACTACGCTTCATCGGGTGGTTTTGCGTTGGCTCTTTCACAAGGAAGACCAGCACGATCATGCAGAGCGCAGCTGGGAGAATGGCAATCCAGAAAACGGACTGAATGTCGCCTGCGAATACGATCATTGCCCCGACCGCGAGGAGCGGACCAAGGAAGCCGCCGAGGGCATCGAGCGACTTGCGCAACCCAAAGCTCGCCCCACGGATCTCCGGCGGGCTGACAGCGGCCACCAGAGTGTCGCGCGGCGTGCCCCGAATACCCTTGCCCACCCGGTCCATGGCTTTCGCAAGAACGATCTGGTCCAGGCTCATCGCCCAGGGAAAAACCAAGCGTGATAGCGCCCCAAGGCTATAGCCCAGAACTGCCAAGGGCTTCGCCCGTTTACTGATATCGGCCAGCACGCCGGACAGGAACTTGGACACTGTGGCAACCGCGACGGAGAAGCCCTCGATGAAGCCGATCGCCAAGGCTGACGCACCCAGACCACCGGCAAGATAGAGAGGGAGCAGCGCATTGATCATCTCGGAGGAGACATCCATCAGCAGGCTCACGAGACCCAGCATCCAGACAGTGACAGGAACAGGCGGGCGTATCGAGACAGCCTTGTTTTGTTCAGACGTGGAGGAAGTCATGGTAGCTCCAGGAAGGGTGTATTTCCTCACAGCACGCGCAGGCGCACAGATCAATGTCAGCTTCGTTCGCACTGCTTGCTGTCTTTGATCCGTCAGACCATGCAGCACGACACTATGGAGGGCCGCTTCGGGGAAGCTGCACTGCGGCGAGGTCCAATTTGATGAAGGACGGCTATGGGCCGAGATTTGCGAGAACATGACCTTTTCTGGTACAATATTTGTGTGGAAATACCGAGTGACCAGAAAGAGATAGCGGCGACGAAGCGCCTTGAGTTTGATGATCTTCAGAATGAAATCGCGGGACGCGAGACCGGGCGCAGAGCGAGGTTTCTGAAAGACGGTCCTGGCTCGGAGGAGGCCAAGAAAAAGGAGCGCGACGCCCAGCATCGCGCATTGACGCGCTTAGCACAACTGCTCAACGATCCGGTTTACCGCGCCAAATACGATGGTGTGTTGCGATTGCTCTCGGACGCAGAACAAGCAACCGAAGCCACTATCGATCAGCTGAATAGTCAGGTTTACGTGGCCCAATCCGAACTCGACGATATGATGAACAATGCCGCGCGCCTGCCAGATGGCACGCGGGTGTTCCGAGATGCCGACGGCGTGGTGCGTCGCGAAGATGGCTTTGTCGTTGAGGATCATCTTGCGGAAACAATCATCTGGACCGGCAACGAACCAAGCTTTGAAGAAGTACAGAACGCGAAAGTTCGCTTGGATGATCTGCAAGCCGCGTTGGATGCTGCAAATGGTTATCAGAACGATATGCTCGGTCCCGCGCGCGACAGGATCTCCGACCCGGACAATCCGCCTTCACTAGACGATCTGAACGACATCGAAAACGATATCCAGTCGAAGATGCCCAGAGTCGTGCAGGAGCATTTATCGCAGACGGAGACTGCTGCGCCAGACGTGGCGACACAAGGCATTGGCCTGCCCAAGCTCGGTGGTTGATCTTCAGTTCAACGGCCCGCAGGCCTCCAGCAGGATTGCTAAGATCGTGCCGCTGGGATGATAGCCGTCATACTGCGCGATGGTTCTGCGAATATGCGCGTTCCGTGCCGCTTTCTGGCCATCCACAAGATACCAGTTGTCCACACAGGCCGACTTCTTTGGTGCGACTTGCGAGAACACCACGCCTGCCATCGTGATAGACGTCTGGATGAAGCTGTCCTGCGCGGTCGTTTCCCAGGTCGCAAAGTCCGCTCCGGTGAAGCCCTCCGCATGGATTTCCTGTGGATGAATGACGAAGATGGCCCCTGCCACCATTGCCGCACTCCATGCATCTATGCTGTTCATAAACCATGGTTTTTGTTCAAGTGTCAATTTTAAGGGATTCCGCTGAAGCGGTAAACCAAGTATCAAGAAAACAGCGGCTTTGCAGATGCAGGCACGTGGCGGCAGCGCCGAATGACAAGCAGATCGGAAAGGATCGTTTTCGATCACACCCGATGTCCAACCCGCGCCGCCTTGGCTACATCCGCGTATCCACCCGCGCGCAAGCGCCTGACCGTCAGATCGACGTTCTGCGCGCCGAATGCGACGAACTCTACATCGAACATGTCTCGGCGGTTGCTGCTGAACGTCCGGTTTTCGATAAGCTCCTTACTGACCTAGAGCCGGGCGACACCTTTGTAGTTGTAGATCTTGACCGTGCGTTTCGCTCTGCCGTGGACGCCATTCTGATCAGCAGCGCGCTGTGCCAGCAGGGAGTAAAGTTCAATATCCTCAGCTTTCCGCTCGATACAACGAGCGATGAAGGTGAGCTGTTCTTCGGCATCGTTGCGTTATTCGCGCAGTTTGAAAGGCGCATCATATCACGAAGAACGAGAGAAGGCCTTGATGCAGCCCGTGCCAGAGGCGTGACACTGGGGCGCCGTCCAAAGTTGACGGAACGCGATATCCGCGCCGCATACCGACAACTTTCCACGTTGAGCTGCAAAGACATCGCCTTCAGTCTAGGCGTCTCCCGGATCACATTGCAAAGGAGCTTTCGTCGTTTGGGGCTACGTTATCCAGTCCATGATATATGATCCACCAAGCGGGATGCAACGGGGCGCAGCCCCTTGGCAAGAAAGTACGGCGTATTACGCCGTACACATCTTGCCTCGTCACGATTTTGCAAATCCTATCAACAAGCCTCGTCACGGGTTGAAAGACGTGAGAAATATTTTTAGCTTAGAGCACCTCGCTCCAGGTGCCAAAACATGCTCAAGCGGAGCTATTTGACATGATCCATTCCGAACGTTCCATTCCTCACCCGCAATATGAATTTAATCCAAGTCAAGAACGACTGGTGTTGATTAAGCTGCAATCGTATCGTCACTCATTTAGGCTCGTTCAACAGCCATCCTGGAAAAAGTTGACTTATGAAGTCAACAACTTTCCCTTCTCGTATGAAGAACACAAGAGTCGCCAACAAACGCACGAAATTCAGAGCAATTTCAAAGAATATATCAAGGAGAGATTGGGTAGAGACGTTCCCCTGGCAGACCATTCAAAAGTCATAGATTACGATGCCAGAATACTCACAGATGACACTCTGCGTCGCATTTACGATGGTGTGCCGCGAAAGGACAACAAAACTGGTGAGAAATATAAATCACGCTACGGGTGCAAATGGTGGGAACTGTCAGCATTTCGAGATTTTTTGATAGTAAAGGGGCACTTGAAAGATGAGGACCTCAAAAATTCATCAAACGCCTTGGCTGTAGTAAACCTACATGACGCCTTAACCAAAATCGGGATCAAACCAAGGCTGAGTAAAAAACAAGAACTTCGAACCACTTACGCAAGAGATATATCTGAAAAGAAACTCCGCCAAATAGAAGTGCGCCGGTTCTTTGTTCATCATCAGGTGCTTCAGGTTGAACAGGAGACGTTGGATTTTTACAAGAGAAACGCGGAGAGTCCTGCTAGTTTTGAAAGACGTGTTCAAGCCCGTGGCTTCGATAGAAAGATCTGCGGTGACGGAATTGTCATTGAGGCCGACAACGACTCAACAATCCTGACAAAATCGCAGTTTGGTACGGCGGCCGAACTGATTGCAACCCCTGTTGCGATGGACAATCAACCTGATCATTTGCAGTTGATAAGAAAAAGAAAAGAAATGAGTCAATCCTTGGCAAAGTCCAGGGCGGCCTCGGCTGATAAAGACATTCACACAATGATCGATTCGAACATCAGCGCCGACATCGAAAATTTCGAAATATTGCAACTTACAGCGCTCTCGTCGGATTTGTGGGATGCAGATGTTTATGTTATGCTATCATTATTCGGCAGGAAGTTTACTGGCTTCGAAGAGACCTATGGCTTTCTCCAGATGAAGACCTCCCTTGAGACTTACAGAAAGGATAATACTGAGGCATTTTTTAATATATTTATGAACAGGAATAATGATAGAAATAGCGATCAGACGCAACGTGACGACGCACTTATTGCGACTGTGAGAGCCTTTGGAAGCATCGATGACTTTATCGAAGCGATTTTATCTGGCGGACAGATCAACAGCTCAGGAAGCTCCGCTGACCGCCGCAACTGTTTACATTGGATATCTGCTACCGGAGCAATATCAAAACTAGCGGTTTTGATCGAATTGGAAGGTATGGAAGAAATTTATGAACTGGCAAGCAGTTTAGACCAGGCAGGCCTGATCAATAGAGCTCGCGAAACAGTGAACTTTCAAGTTCGCGATGGGCAGAACCGGCTACCATCAGAAATCGCCGCCCTAGAAGCTAAAGACTTCGGCTTGGCAAGCCTTCTGTGCCACGTTGAATCACTTTCTTTGCCCTCTAGCGACAATTCATACACGATTGGATAACAGCCAGTGAGCAAGAAGCTAGGATTTATCCACGAACCCTGCGTGGGAAACACCTGTTTCGGCATACTTCCACATCCTTTCATAGTAGCTTGACATTTTCTCTTCACCCATTTCTCGGACAAATTGCGCATTCTTATGCAATTCTAGTAGGCTAAGGTTTGAGATGAACGTCGGCCAGCTATCACGCATTTGAGCCATAGCGGCTGCCTCCGGTGAGGCATCCTTGCCAGTCAGCCTAGCTTTAACATTTGCCGTCAGCACCTCAACAAGTGAATGACTCTTGGCTATCGCTTGCGCGGATATCCCAGGAAATTTCTCTACTTCACTTGCGTATAAATTCACGCAATCAGATTTCAGAATCTCGGATACAAAAATACAAATGGACCTTTTTGTTTCCTCATTCGTCAAAAATACAAGCTCGTTCTGCGCTTCATTGTACACAAGATCAAAATTCTTATCGTCTCCGAGCAGCTGGGGTATGTTGCACAACGAGAATAGCTGATCGAGATCCCAAACAGATAACGCAAACTTATGCGCCCTCTGTAATTGATCAATCTTGTCAAATTCGACTTCTCCGCCGAAGCTTCCCAAAATTCGCTCAAGAATGGTTGCGAGCATCGGCCAGTAGTTGGCAGCGGTTAAAATGCAAGAGTATCGACTATAACAATCGTATTGATACTCCCAATCACCACTTTCGACACCCTTAAAAACTGCATCGAAAAAGACACATGTATTTATCGAGACAAACTGCAAGTATCCCCAGATATTCTCCGGAACTCCACCCTCCCTCGTGAAAGCTCTCTTCGAGTCAAGCCGGTTGAGCATGGTTAGGAAGTTCTGCACAGCGAACCAATCGGCTTCAAACTCTCGCTGAAGCATCATGCTTTTTTCGTATTCACTTTTCGTCAATTCATCATCATATAGAAGAAGTTCCACACCGTCACTGCTATTCGAAAAGTCAACCGGAATATGAGATTTTTTCACAATGTACACCATATCTCTGTTGTTTTGGGCATGGCGAGAATAGTGATGACCTAATTCGTGCAAGCACATGAAGAGGAGCGACATGTTTGCTGTTGCCTCGAGTAGGCACCAAACATCTGAGTTGTCGGTGAGATACGGCCAAAGATGTGTGAATGATGAAATCTCGTCATCATTTACAACCGATCTGGTCGTTGGATTGAAAAGATAGGACACGTCTCGTAAAAATGTTGGCTGCCGTTCCAACTCACTAGTTAGAAACCAGCGTTCGAAGTTCTGACGCAGCACAATTGAGTTTGCCAGGTTTGCATTCGTACCTTGATCTATTAGTAAAAACGTGCCCAGAGAAATAATTACTTCCGGGTTGGTGCTTTCCGTTGGGCGTATGCTGCAATCAAAGCCGAAGTTCTTCTCATCAACCGTCACTGTTACTACATGGATGTCCTCTTCATTGAAAATATGAAGGAGTTCATTCAACAAATAGCTGAGATCGACTGCGGTACGATTGGCAGCCGCTAGGTAGTCTATGTAGAAGGTCTCAATCTCTAGGCTCTCTTCTCCGGCGATAGTACGAAATGACCCCGCTATTTCAGAAGTTCTATTTGGTTCGCTAAACAAACGTGTGGCCGAGCCTGCCATCTAGTCCTCCAATGCCATCCTGCTACCGTTTCATCCTAGGATGAAACCGAACGTTCGGAAACAAAGTTTCATCTGTTGAGGATTCGTTGAGGAATGGGGCCGTCAGACTCGGTGCAACATCGACACAGCCGATAGCCGGTGGGCTTGGCGGGGAAACGGCCGTTCTTCTTTGGTGCTCGGCGGCACCACTTGAAACCTCCGCACAATGTCCTCGGCTTTTTTGCACCTGTTTGGTGTCGAAAGGACGTCGAATGACTTTCCGACAGCATGAAAGTAAGAACAGCCTGATGGCGGTACTGCCGCATAACACGCGGCCATCTACACCTTACCCAACGCTCGTATGGGCTATGACCTATGGGCGCGGTGTGCACCCCGACGACAGTTTTCTGTTCGATGGCAAACCACCATCGAAAGCGGATCTGGAAAAGTTTCTGTTCGGGTTAGCTCAAACTCACGGACCAAAGCCAAGACTGCATCCGGAATGGGCGGAAATCGACCTTACATTTTCTGGCAACCTGATCGCTCGGCCTGAGTTTGTGCTACGTGATGGCGCGTTTCGCAGCACGTTGGCGCAGTATCTTTGTATGCTGAACCTTCGCGGCGATGCCGCCTATGACTGGATTGTAGCAATGGTCTACTCCTGTCATTTGGGCGATCTTTTTACGTTAAACGACGATTGGCTTGATCCCGACAATCTATGCCCAGAACAGATATGGGATCGCGCGTTTCTCGACCGGTCAACGATGATGCAGAACTGGCGTGGCTTGCGTTTTCCAGGACAAGAATGGTCCGCAATCACCTTCGAAATGCGCGAACTGTTCGGACAGGAAGTGCGTGGGGGCCTTAACAAGTTCCTCCGATTTGCGGAAATGCCGCCAACTCGACGTGCCGATGCGCATACCCTTGGTCAGACGATGTTCATCGATTTCGCCTGCCGGATCCACGCGGGGGCCATTTTACAAGAAGCGATCAGGTCGGCGTCGGGCGTTTAAAACGCCACCTGATCCGCCCTCAAAGCGCTCTTCTATTACCCAGCGCCGTGCCCGTTCCGTGCTTCACGGGACGGGTATCTTCTCTCGGAGCCTTTGAAATGTTTGAGCTTTGGAAACCACACCTCGCCCTGTTTCTGGCAACACTGACATCGTTTACCGGGACCGTTTCACTCCGACTCGCATCGGACACAAGCGCCGTCCCCTTAGCGATTATCGGGGCCACGCTCTGGGGCGCATCCGCTGCTGGTTTTGTGTGGGCATCCGCCAAAGGCGCTGATCTTGGCACAGCATCGGCTTTGATGAGCGTTGGTGGACTTCTCGCGATCAATGTAGTCGGCATGATCTGGTGGGGAGATACCACCGAGCCGAGGAAGTTTCTGGCTCTGGCATTGATCATCATAGCAATCGCTTTGCTGGCTTCGCCATCCGCCAAAGCATAAGGCCGGGTTATCCGCCCAGAGATAGCCCGCTCCTGGCCCGACCTACTGCTTCCGACGTCCTAAGGCAAAAGGGCGCATGTCTTGTGCGCGATGTCCCCAACCGTCCAAGGAGGCCGCTGATGCATAGCCCCGCCTATCTCAAAAAAGAAGACATGCTTGCCAAACCACTGCGAAAGCAGCAGGTGAAACTGCACAAGCGTCTGTTCAATGAACAGCAAAATGCGGCAATTCGGGCGGCTGGTACGGCAGAAGCTCTGCAGGACCGAGCAGTGCGCCAGATGGAGATAGAGGCCGCATCCGTTGAAGTGCAACTCATGCAATTGGCCAGTGCGGCCAAAGACGTCGAACGCGGGCGGCGCGGTTTTCAAGCCGCAAACCGGATCATGCGCCCACCGCGCACTCCCGATGTTCTAAAGACCTTGTTCATCATCATGATCGGCCTCGTGCTGGAAGTGATCTTTGCGGCCACAGGGCTGTTTGCCGATGGCTATGTGGACCTGATCCCCGCACTTGGTTTCGCCTTGACCTTTGCCACCGCCAATATCGGGCTTGGCCTCGCCATCGGCTTCACCCTGCGTTTCGTCCAGTATCGCAGCGAAGCCGTGCTCTGGAGTCCTGCGGAACTCACCACTCGCTGGATTGCCCGGATCGGTCTAGCCGCTCAAGCAATTGTCGCCATGGTCATGGTCTTTGCTGGCGGGCGGATGCGCATCACCGGAAGACATGATGGGCTGTTCGATTTCGCAGCGGTGCCGTTTGGGGCCACTTTTAACGATGGTCTGTCGTTGGTCATCATGATCATCGCTGCGCTCTCTGTTGCACTCGCGGCGGCGAAGGGCTTTGGCGGATTTTTCGATCCGATTCCGGGTTATTCCGATTATGTCGGCGCGGGTGGCGATATCGCGGATGAAGCACAGGGCCTGGTCGAAGACGCGCTGGAAGAGGTCGCAGAGATTGCAGAAGAGGCGGAGGAGGAAATCCTCGATGCCGTAGCCGCTCCCGAAGACCGGGTTGCACTTTTCGAAGATATCACCCGCTTCAATGGGCGCGTTGTGACCGCCAAAGCCGACCTCGCCGTGCTCTCTCGGGATGAATGGCAACGGCGATGCTTCGTCGCAGGTGAGGACCTGCCTCAACCTGAACCTGATACGGCACTCGACGCGCTGCTGATTGATCCCGGTGAGTTGGGAAACGAGACCGCGCCGCCTTCGCTCGAACGGCTACGTAACGCCCGTACAGAAGCAAATGCCCGCATCAGCGCTGCGCATACCGGTTTCACCGCACGACTGAGCGCTATCCGCAATCCATCCATCAACGCAGCCGCTTAAGGAGATCCACATGACACGTTCAAAATTCAATCGCCGTCGCAAGCCCAAACGCGGCCTGTTGCAAACCACGGCCCTAATCGCGGGCATGGTTGCTGTTCCTCTCGCGGCCCTGGGCGGTGGTGGAATTCTTGCCTACCGCCATCTCAATACCGAACAGATCGACGCCAACTATTGCTACGCTCGCGACGATCAAGAGCAAACCGCGCTCTTCGTGGATTACTCGCTAACTCATCAGACCAGTGCCAGTCAGAAACGCGACCTGCGCAACAGCCTCATAGAGGCATACGAGCGGATGGCGGCAAACGGGCAGCTTTCCGTGTTTACGACCGAAAGCGGTTCGACGGCGACGATCAACAAGCCGGTTTTCACATTGTGCAAACCAGCCAAGACCGCGCGGGAACAGGAAGCCATCGGCGCGCCCGCCAGTTCTCAGCTAAAACTTGCCCGTATCTATCGGGACGCGCAGGCTCGGTTCGAGGGTTTTGTCGACGCAATGATGACGCAGTCGCAGGATAGGTCACATGTGGCGGGGAACTCGCCCATCCTCGAACAGCTTCAAGGTATTTCGCGCTATGACTTTGGTTCGCCTCTGTCGCGGCTATCGATCTATTCCGATGGCCTCAGCAATAGCCCGGCGGGTCGCTTCTGCCAAAAAGAGGGAGAATTGCCGCGCTTTGAGGTCTTCTCCCAACGTCCTGACTACCGCTTTATCGCGCCTGAGAATTTTAACGGTGCCAGCGTCGATATCCGGCTTGTGGAATTTGGTACGTTACCGCGTGATGGGCTGAACTTTTGTACCAATGACGAGTTGCGCCAGTTTTGGGTCGAATATTTCGAAGCCAACGGTGCAGGCGCTGTCCGGCTGACGCCCCTCAGCTATGGGGCAGGCCAATGAATACGGCCGGGTTCGACGGCAAGCCTGTCAGGGAGATCAACATCGCCTTCCTGCGGGCCGCCTTTGGCTTTGGTTTGGCCTGGGTCAGTTGGCAGCTCTATGCGCCTGAAGCCTTTCTGTTCGGTCTGATTGCTGCGGCTGCGGCGATTGGAGCGACGAAGCGGCTAATCGAGGGGCTGTGGAAAACCTGGCGTCTGATGGCACGGGAACGGAAGCTGGCGCGTTATCGCCGTCAGGGGGGCGCGCCCAAGGCTGACACGTTGGCCGATGAGGACGATTTGCGCGCGCGGGGGCTGATCGAATGATGCGCTGGCCACCAACTGGTCGGAAACAGGCGGTCGATCCAAAGGGTCGACCGCTGATCGGCCTGACAGAGAATGGAGACGCGCTCTTCGGTCTCGACGGGCACTATCTGGTGCTGGGTGGCTCGGGGGCGGGCAAGACAACCTCTGCCGTCTTGCCCGCGTTCCTGTCAGAGGTCGCCTCATCAAAACGCCGTGCGGTTCTGGCGTTGGACAGCAAGAATGAATTGGCCATCCAGCTCGTACCCATGCTGGCCAAGATGGGTCTGAAGGTCGCTGTCATAGACGACATGAATGTCTGCCCGGAACTGGCAGCCTATCGCATCTCGCTCAATCCTTTCGGGTCCGCTGTCGCCGCCTTTCGCCGCGATCCGCGAGACACGGTGTTTGCGACAGAGACCTTGACCGCAGCACTCGTCCCCGAACCGCCGGGCGGCGATCTGAAGAACCGCTATTTCATTGAATGGCCCAAGAAGCTGATTGCCTTTGCCATCGAATGCCTGCTGAAACGCAATCCCGACTTGGCAACGCCCGGCGCGGTCTGCACGCTGCTCTCCGACCCTAACATGCTGCGCGGGTTTGCCGAGATTGAGGCCGAAGAAGATGACGGTGCGCTTGCCGCCGCTGCGAATGCAATCCTCGCGATGGAGGGGCATGAACATGGCCCCCAGCATCTGGAGGAGGCACAAAGATCTCTGAGGCTCTACGAAAAAGGACGCCGCCTGCATGAGGCCGGGACTGAGGCGGCACACAGCCATTTCGACCTGATCCGGGACAAATATATCGTCTTCGTGATCGGCCCCATGGCGCATATGGAGCGGCTCGGCAGCTATTATGCGATGACCATGCTGGGGTTCTTTGACGCGCTTTATGCAGGGGCCGGACCCTTGCTCGTTTTGGCCGATGAGTTCACCAATTGCCCGCTTAAATCAACGTTGACGCACGGGCTGACCACGCTTCGCAGTTTCGGCGGAGCGGTCCAGATGTTCGCGCAGTCACGCTCCGAGATCGAGCGTAAATTCGGGCGGCTGGAAACCCAGACTATAGAGGACAACTGCGTGGTAAAACGCTGGCTGGGGTTTTCGTCCTTCGATGAGGCGGAACGGGTCTCCAAGGCAATGGGGGACCAACATGCGGTGGCCTCGTCTTTGGGGGCTGACGGTGATGGCATGAAGACCAACACCAATCTCAGTCTGATCAAACAACGCTGGATGTCGCCTGCAGAATTGATGGCGATGCCCAAAGGTCAGCAGCTAGTACATATCAAGGGCCTGGGCTTCTTCGTCACCCCGACCGTTGCCCAGAACCAGGTTGCACCTTATTGCGATCTACTGGCTCCGAACCCGATGGAGGGTGGTAAGCTGCCTTCTGATCCCAAGGTTACCCTGACCACGCCGGAGGACCATATATGAGGTATCTCCCCCTTTTCCTGTGGCTGCTTGGCCCACTGTCTGTTTGGGCCGTGATTATGCTTTTCGGCTCGCCTCACATCGTGCTCAGCTACCGTTTCCATGACAATGGCCGCCCGCACGACCCGCTTGCCCCGCGTGTCTATGTCAGCTGCGATTATCTCGGCTGGCATGGCTGGCGTAGGGTCGAAGCCAAGAACGGGCAATGCCCATGGGTGCGGTTCTTCAGGGTGGGGGTATGATGGGTTGTTCACTCTACCACGGCAAGATGCGGTTTGGTCTGCACCTCGCATCGAAATGGCAGATCGAGCCGTTCGACTATGCGATGGAGCGCCATGCGTTTGGTCACGCTCATGACCGTTTCCATATCCGCAATACCCTCGGCAAGGGTGCGGTCGCAATGGGCGCGGTCTTCGTCGCCGTAAAACCCGGTGGAAATGACGGCCTGCCAAAACACCTCATATCCCATGGGTGCGAGCCAGTCCTCTATATCTTCATAAACCTCAAAATCCCTCATGTGCACAGCATACTAAAAGCGAGGGGCGAAGCGCAAATTTACGGAGCAACCTCATGAGCTTATCCACGACAGAAACCGTCGGCGACGTCTTCAAACGCGCCTTGCAGGATCATCTGCAAAAGTCCCTGCGAACGGGCGAGGATTGGGATCGCTACAAGTCCATCCTGCGCGATACCGATGCCCGCCTGATGAGCGAACAGGTCGCCTACAAGCGGGACTTTTCGCAACGCATGGCGGAGGCCAAGCAGGTCATTCTGCGTGAGGAAAGCGGTGTGCGTCTTGATCAACCTCTGCCGCCGGGGGCGCAGAGATATTCGGATGCGGATGCTTTGGACCGAAAGGCAGGCATTCGCGTCCAGCAGGATCATGACAGACGTGTGGCGGCGATCAAGAAGGATGAATTGGACGCCTACCGTGCCCTCACCGCCGAAATTCGCCAGCGCGAGGCACCGGAGCGCGGGCTTTCACAGCAGTTCGACCGTCCTGGTCCCAAACGCAGCCGATAGGAGGAATTTATGGACGACGATGACAAGCAAGCCCGCATTCAGGCCGCCCGAGATAGTTTCTCGGGCCGTGGTCTCACAGATACCCAATTTGCTGAGGCCTGGGCACTCTCCGGTATTATACGTGGTCAGATCAATCGTTCTGGTTCTTTCCATGAGAAGCTGACTGACTACGCCCATGCCTTTGCCCGCAATGAGCGCTTTGATGCCATGCGCAGCGAGGCCATCCTGCGCGACATTTACAAAGGCCGCTACGGCGAAACCATGAACCAGACCCGCGAGACATTGCTGGCGGCTGAGAAGGAGCTTCCACAGACTGCACATAGTATCGCATTTGCGCATGCCGATAGCATTTCCGGTCTCATTCAGGCTGGCGAAACGATGCCGTTTTATCAGGCCTATGACCGGATGGCAGTACGGCTGGCGGGCGAATTGGGGATCACCCAATCCGGAGCCAAGGTTCTGATGAAAGAAAGCTACGCCGCAGCCTATGGCCAGGATCTCTACAAAGCCGGAAAGGAGGTTGAACAGGCCTATCACAAGCCCGTTCGCGATGCCGGAAACGCACCCCGTAAGGCCGAACAACTGCCGTCTCGCAACCGGAGCTAACGTCCAAGTTATCCACAACTATATGGGAAATAAGAAAATATTCCTTTTCAGGCATCACAATTTTGCATAGCGTGTTCCTCTTTTGTTCGAATTGAGGAGAGGCAAGAAACCCAAAAACGAAAGGCCCGCATATGAAAGACACCCCCGCGACACCGCCACCAAAACCGAGCGTCCATCTCGATTTTGAGGATTGGCTTCCCTACCTCGAACATGAGGATGCAACGGAGGCCGAGAAGATCGAATTCGTCGAGACCCTGTGGAACATCGCGGTGGCCTTTGTCGATCTTGGCTGGGACTTGAGCAGCAATCGAGAAACCGGTGGACAAAGCCTCGATCTGACCGCTGTCCTGCGAGCGGCTGTGTTAAACTCCAATGATAAGGAGGCGCTATGAGACAGAAAGTTGTTATATATTCTCGGGTGAGTTCGCGGGGTCAGGAGACGACGGGCCATGGGCTAAGCAGTCAAGAATCCCGGTGTCGTGAGTTTGCGGCCTCCAAAGGCTGGGAAGTGGTGGCCTCCTTCCCCGACACAATCAGCGGCGGCATAGATTTCATGAAGCGCCCTGGCATGGTTGCTCTACTGTCTTTCCTCGACGCACAACCGGAAGAGAATTTTATCGTCCTGTTCGACGATCCGAAACGCTTCGCCCGCTCCACAAAATATCACCTCGAACTACGGGAAGCGCTGCGTGCGCGGGGTGCGCAAATTGCCTGTCTGAACTTCAAGTTCGAAGAGGACAGTCCCGAAGGAGAGTTCATCGAGACCATCATCGCGGCGCAAGGAGAGTTGGAGCGCAAGCAGAATGGTCGGCAGGTCGCGCAGAAGATGAAGGCACGGATGCAGGCAGGTTACTTTGTCCACCGTGCGCCCGTTGGCCTGAAATACGAAACCCAAAAGGGGCACGGCAAGGTCCTCGTACCGGATGAACCTCTGGCGGGTGTCATCCGCGAAGCATTCGAAGGTTATGCCAATGGTCGATTTGGCAGTCAGGCCGAGGTCAAGCGCTATTTCGAATCCTTTCCCGACTTTCCGCATCTCAAGAACGGCAAGCTTGCCCAGCAACGGGTGACCGATATTCTGACCCAACCGGTATACACCGGCCATATTTGTTCCGAACGCTACGGGATCAACTGGCTCAAGGCACAGCACGAGCCGCTGATCTCGCTGGAAACCTTCGACAAGGTGCAAGAGCGTCGCACAGGCAAGGCCAAGGCCCCGAAGCGCAAGAATATCGGCAATGCATTCGCCCTGCGCGGTATCGCCGTTTGCGATTGCTGTGAGGTGCCGCTGCGCTCGTCTTTTACGAAGGGCAATGGCGGAACCTATGCCTATTACCTGTGTCAGACCAAAACCTGCGACTTTTACGGAAAATCCATCAAACGCGATCAGATCGAAGGCGAGATTGGCGAGATCGTCAAAACGCTCCAGCCCAATCCTGCGTCTGTTCTCATGCTCTCCGCCATGTTCCGCCACATCTGGCAGGCGCGACGGGCACAAGCTGCCGACCTGTTGCGCCAAGGAAAGCGCCAAATTGGGAAAATCGATAAGGAGATCGACAGGCTGCTCGAGCTGATCATGGCCTCAAGCAACACCACCGTGATTCAGAAATATGAGGAAAAGATCGCCGATCACGAAGCAAGCAAGGCCCGCCTGGCCGAAAAACTCGCGAAACGCTCTGAACCCAAGGGCACCTTCGAAGAAAAACTAGAACCAGCGATTACATTCCTGACAAACCCTTGGAAACTCTGGGAAACACCTGGCCAGATGCAGATTCATCTCCGTCGTTTGGTGCTGAAACTGGCATTCAAATCCCACATCAAATACTGCCGAAATCAGGGGCCTAGAACCCCTGAAATGTCGTTTCCATTCAAGGCTTTAGGGGGAATGTCAGACCCGAAAGTCTGGAATGGTGCCCAGGAGAGGACTCGAACCTCCACGTCCATACGGACACTAGCACCTGAAGCTAGCGCGTCTACCAATTCCGCCACCTGGGCAGGTGTCGTGAAGCGGCGTATACGCATGGGACGTGCGGTCGTCAAACGGAAATTTGCTCAAGCTGATTTAGGTTGCCGAGGATATCTGTTCGGCGTTTTCCGTGACCTTCAGCTCTCGATGACGTAAGGCCCTGCTCAAAACCCGGGATTTATGACGAAACTGCAACGCAGGGTGTGAATTGCGCCTTGTTTGACAGCCTCTGGGCCGGTAGATCGGGACAAGAGCTAACTGCAGGAGCCAAAAGATGTCCAAACTGGTTACGATCTATGGCGGATCCGGTTTTGTCGGTCGTTACATCGCGCGCCGCATGGCCAAGGAGGGCTGGCGTGTCCGCGTCGCCGTGCGCCGTCCGAATGAGGCGATGCATGTGAAACCCTACGGGGTACCTGGCCAGGTCGAGCCGGTTTTCTGCAACATCCGCGATGACGCTTCGGTCGCCGCAGTCATGCAGGGGGCCGATGCCGTAGTGAACTGCGTGGGCGTTCTCAATGAGCTGGGCAAGAATACCTTTGACGCGGTCCAGTCCGAGGGCGCGGGCCGGATCGCCCGGATCGCCGCGGAGCAGGGCGTCGGCCAGATGGTGCATATCTCTGCCATTGGCGCGGATGCCGAAAGCGACAGCGCCTATGCCCAGACCAAGGCCGCTGGTGAGGCCGCTGTGCAAGAGGCCTTTCCGGTTGCCGTGATCCTGCGCCCCTCGATCATCTTTGGTACCGAAGACCAGTTCTTCAACCGCTTTGCCGGGATGACCCGTCTGTCGCCGATCCTGCCGATTGCTGGCGGCTCCACCCGGTTCCAGCCGGTCTACGTTGATGACGTGGCTCGTGCGGCTGTTGCTGGTGTTCTGGGTCAGGCAGAGCCTGGCGTTTATGAACTGGGCGGCCCTGAGGTGAAAACCTTCGAAGAGCTGATGCAGGACATGCTGGCTGTGATCCACCGCCGCCGCATTGTGCTCTCTCTGCCGCGTTTTGTGGCCGGGATCATCGCGCTGGGCTTTGATATCCTGCAGTTCGTCAGCTTCCAGCTGATCGAGAACAAGGTGCTGACCCGCGACCAGCTCAAGAACCTGGGTCGCGACAACGTTGTGGCCGATGGCGCCAAGGGGTTCGCAGATCTGGGAATTGAGCCCTCGCTGTTGGGTCCTGTCCTGCCCGATTACCTGTGGAAATTCCGCCCCTCCGGGCAGTATGACGAGATGACCGCATCCGCTCGTAATCTGCGCGGCGACGTCTGACGGCGATCCAGGAAACGGGTTTTGAAATTGGCGCGGGGCATTGGCTCCGCGCTTTTTCTTTGGCTTCAGCTATAGGCCACAGCCAGAAGGATGATCCCAAGAATGACGCGGTAGATCACATAAGGTGTAAAGCTGACAGAGCGCAAAAGCCGCATCATCAGGGTCAGCGCGGCTAGGGCCGACAGGAAGGCAAAAGCCGCGGCAATCAACCCGTCCCGCATCAGGGCTGTATTGGCCTCGACCGCCACCTCAGCGCCCAGAAGGATGCCCGAGGCGAGGATGGTTGGAATGGACATAAGCATGGCGATCCGCGCGCCCTCGGTCCGGGTATAGCCCAGCTGCCGCGCGCCAGTGATGGTAATGCCCGACCGCGAGGTGCCGGGGATCAATGCGATCATCTGCCACAGCCCCATGATCAACGCATCGCGCAGGCCCCAGTCGCGGGCCGTTTTCACCTCGGCGCCCTTTTGGTCGGCAATATAGAGTACGATCCCAAAGATCAGCATCGTCCAGCCGATCACGGCGGTGGAGCGCAGCATATCGCTGAACCCGGAGAAATGCAGGATGGCCCCAAGCACCACGGTTGGAATAGTGGCAATGATCAACCCAAGCGCCAGCCGGGCGCCTTCTGTATCAGCGCGACCGGTTACGAGACGAGGCAGGCCGATCAGACCCGTCCGCACATCCCGCCAGAAATAGATGATTACAGCCGCCAATGTGCCCACGTGAACCGCCACATCGATGACCTGTCCCTGGTCCTCCATACCGCTCAGCGCTGGCAGCAGAATCAGGTGCCCCGAAGAAGATATCGGCAGAAATTCCGTAATTCCCTGGATAAGGGCCACCAGAACGAGGTGAAACAATGACATGGCAGGCTGCTCCTATGCGGCCGGGAAAGGCCTAAATACGCTTTTTGCTTAGTGAATCTGCTCCCAAATGGGAAGCAAATGGTTTGGGTCCGATTCGGTCCTAAAATTGCTGTACATTTCCGCTGCGCCGGGTATCAGAGGTAAACTGCTGGCAAAATAGGTCAGCATAGTTGACTTTTAATCCGCCGCGCTTCGAACTATGACACTCGTAGCAAGCTAATAAGGGAGTCCACCCGTGGCCAAGCAACCGATGCTCAAATTCGTGAAAATCGAACGCGACATGCCTGAAAAGCGGGCCGCCGAGGCACGCAAGGAAGATTTCAACGAGATCTACGCCGAGTTCGCCGCCGCCAAGGCCGAAGAGCAGGCGAGCCGCTGCAGCCAATGCGGCGTGCCCTATTGCCAGTCTCACTGCCCGCTGCACAACAACATTCCTGACTGGCTGCGCCTGACCGCAACCGGACGGCTGGAAGAGGCCTATGAGACCAGCCAGGCCACCAATACCTTCCCCGAGATCTGCGGCCGCATCTGCCCGCAGGACCGCCTGTGCGAAGGCAACTGCGTGATCGAGCAATCCGGCCATGGCACCGTCACCATCGGCGCCGTCGAGAAATACATCACCGACACGGCTTGGGAACAAGGCTGGGTCAAGCCGGTTGCTCCGCTGCAGGAGCGCAGCGAGAGCGTCGGAATAATCGGTGCCGGCCCCGGCGGACTGGCTGCGGCCGACATGCTGCGCCGGGCTGGCGTTCAGGTCACCATCTACGACCGCTATGACCGCGCGGGCGGCCTGCTGACCTACGGTATCCCCGGCTTCAAGCTGGAAAAAGACGTGGTGATGCGCCGCAACAAGCTGCTTGAGGACAGCGGCGTGACCTTTGTCATGAACTGCAACGTGGGCGAGGATATCTCCTTCGAGGACATCCGCGGCAAGCATGACGCGGTGATCATCGCCACCGGCGTTTACAAGTCCCGCGATCTGTCCATGCCGGGCAGCGGCGCTACAGGTATCGTCAAGGCGATCGACTTCCTGACGGCCTCCAACAAGCGCAGCTTTGGCGACACGGTGCCAGAGTTCGAAAGCGGTGAGCTGAATGCCGAAGGCAAAAAGGTTGTGGTGATCGGCGGTGGGGATACGGCAATGGACTGCGTGCGCACCTCGATCCGCGAAGGGGCCACCTCGGTCAAATGTCTCTATCGCCGCGACCGCGCCAATATGCCCGGATCGCAACGTGAAACCCAGAACGCCGAGGAAGAAGGCGTCATCTTCGAATGGCTGTCTGCGCCCAAAGGGTTCGTCGACAGCGATGGCAAAGTCTCTGGCGTGATGGTGCAGAAGATGCGCCTCGGCCAACCGGATGCCACCGGCCGTCAGGCTCCCGAGGTGATTGAAGGTGCCGATTATGTGGAAGAGGCCGATCTGGTGATCAAGGCGCTTGGCTTTGAGCCGGAAGATCTGCCGACGCTCTGGGGTCAGCCGGAACTGCCGGTCACCCGCTGGGGCACCGTCAAGGCGGAGTTCAAAACCGGCGCAACCGATCTGCCCGGTGTCTATGCGGTGGGCGACATCGTGCGCGGCGCCAGCCTGGTGGTCTGGGCCATTAAGGACGGGCGCGACTGCGCCGATGCGATCCTCGAACGCTTCAACGCAAAAGCTGCCCTGGCAGCGGAATAACAACAGACTTCGGTCCCAAACGGGTTGCGCGCCCCTTTTTGAAAGGTGAGGCGCCGCCGTCAGGCAAAGGAAAACGATATGACCAAATATGATGCAGAATGGGTCCGCGCCGAGGAAGCCAAGCGCAAGTGGATGGCCGAAAACGGTCTCTACTCCGAGGAAGAAGAGCATTCTTCCTGTGGTGTGGGTCTGGTTGTCTCCAAGGATGGCAGCGCCAGCCGCAAGGTGGTCGAGGCCGGCATCGATGCGCTGAAAGCGATCTGGCACCGCGGCGCGGTCGATGCCGACGGCAAGACGGGCGATGGCGCCGGTATCCATGTGCAGATCCCGGTTCCCTTCTTCTACGACCAGATCAAGCGCACGGGTCACGAGCCTCACACCGATCAGCTGATCGCGGTCGGCCAGGTCTTCCTGCCGCGCACCGATTTTGGCGCGCAAGAGAAATGCCGGACCATCGTGGAGACCGAAGTCCTGCGCATGGGCTATTACATCTACGGCTGGCGTCATGTGCCGGTCGATGTGACCTGCCTTGGCGAAAAAGCCAACGCCACCCGCCCGGAGATCGAGCAGATCCTGATCTCCAACTCCAAGGGCGTGGATGAGGACACCTTTGAACGTGAGCTCTATGTAATCCGTCGCCGGATCGAAAAGGCCGCTGCTGCCGCCGGTATTGGCGGGCTCTACATCGCGTCGCTGTCCTGCCGCTCGATCATCTACAAAGGCATGATGCTGGCCGAGCAGGTTGCCGTCTTCTACCCCGACCTGATGGACGAACGGTTCGAAAGCGCCTTTGCGATCTATCACCAGCGCTATTCGACCAACACTTTCCCTCAGTGGTGGTTGGCGCAGCCCTTCCGCATGCTGGCCCATAACGGTGAGATCAACACGCTCAAGGGCAACATCAACTGGATGAAGAGCCATGAGATCCGCATGGCGTCCTCGACCTTTGGCGACTATGCTGACGACATCAAGCCAATCATCGCAGGCGGCTCCTCCGACTCGGCGGCGCTGGATTCGGTGTTCGAGGTTCTGGTCCGCGCAGGTCGCTCTGCGCCGATGGCAAAAACCATGCTGGTGCCCGAAAGCTGGTCGAAGCAGGCGGTTGAGCTGCCCGAAGCATGGCGCGACATGTACTCCTACTGCAACTCGGTGATGGAGCCCTGGGATGGCCCTGCCGCCCTTGCAATGACCGATGGCCGCTGGGTCTGCGCCGGTCTGGACCGCAACGGGTTGCGCCCGATGCGCTATGTGGTGACCGGCGATGGTCTGGTGATCGCAGGCTCCGAAGCGGGCATGGTTCCGATCGACGAAGCCAGCGTTGTTGAAAAAGGCGCGCTTGGCCCGGGACAAATGCTGGCCGTGGATATGAAAAAGGGCAAGCTCTACCACGACACCGAGATCAAGGACAAACTCGCCGCCGCGCTGCCCTTTGGCGATTGGGTAGAGAAGATCAACGATCTGGATGAGACCCTTGCCACGGTAAATGAAAAACCGCTGTTCAGCGGTGAAGAGCTGCGCCGCCGCCAGATCGCGGCTGGCTACACCATCGAAGAGCTGGAGCAGATCCTCGCGCCCATGGCCGAGGATGGCAAGGAAACGCTGGCTTCGATGGGCGATGACACGCCCTCTGCGGTTCTGTCCAAGAAGTACCGCCCGTTGTCGCATTTCTTCCGCCAGAACTTCAGCCAGGTCACGAACCCGCCGATCGATAGCTTGCGCGAATATCGTGTGATGTCGTTGAAAACGCGGTTCGGCAACCTCAAGAACGTGCTGGATGAGGACAGCTCCCAGACCGAGATCATCGTGTTGGAAAGCCCCTTTGTCGCCAACTCTCAGTGGGACAAGCTGGTGGAAACACTGGATGAGCCCCCGGCAGAGGTGGATTGCACCTTTACCCCCGGCAAAGGCGCGTTGAACGCAGCCCTGCAGCGCATCCGCGCCGAAGCCGAAGAGGCGGTGCGCTCGGGCGCTGGGCATATCGTGCTGACAGACCAGCATTCAAATGCGGACAAAATCGCGATGCCGATGATCCTTGCGACCTCGGCGGTGCACTCGCATCTGACGCGCAAGGGTCTGCGGACCTTCTGCTCGCTCAATGTGCGCTCGGCGGAATGTATCGATCCGCACTATTTTGCGGTGCTGATCGGCTGCGGCGCCACCGTGGTGAACGCCTATCTGGCCGAAGATTCGCTGGCCGACCGGATCGAGCGCGGCCTGCTCGACGGCTCGCTGACAGAAAACGTAGCGCGATACCGCGAAGCCATCGATCAGGGTCTTTTGAAGATCATGGCCAAGATGGGTATTTCGGTGATCTCCTCCTACCGTGGAGGTTTGAACTTCGAAGCCGTGGGCCTGTCTCGCGCCATGTGCGCCGAGTATTTCCCCGGCATGACCAGCCGGATTTCCGGTATCGGTGTGTCTGGCATCCAGGTGAAAGCCGAAGAGATCCACGCCACCGCATGGGGCGAGCAGCAGAACGTTCTGCCCATCGGCGGCTTCTACAAGGCGCGCAAATCGGGTGAGACCCACGCCTGGGAAGCGACCTCGATGCACATGCTGCAGATGGCCTGCAACAAGGCCTCCTACCAGATGTGGCAGCAGTATTCGAAAAAGATGCAGGCCAACCCGCCGATTCACCTGCGCGACCTTCTGGACATCAAGCCGCTGGGCAAAGCGATCCCGCTGGAAGAGGTGGAAAGCATCACCGCAATCCGCAAGCGGTTCGTGACCCCGGGCATGTCCCTTGGCGCGCTGTCGCCCGAGGCGCATAAGACCCTGAACGTCGCGATGAACCGCATCGGTGCCAAGTCGGATTCCGGTGAAGGCGGGGAAGATCCGGCACACTTCGTGCCCGAACCCAATGGCGACAACCCCTCGGCCAAGATCAAACAGGTGGCCTCGGGCCGCTTTGGCGTCACGGCTGAATACCTGAACCAGTGTGAAGAGCTGGAGATCAAGGTAGCCCAGGGTGCAAAACCCGGTGAGGGTGGCCAGCTACCGGGCATGAAGGTCACCGACCTCATTGCGCGCCTGCGCCATTCGACCAAGGGCGTGACCCTGATCTCGCCGCCGCCGCACCACGACATCTACTCGATCGAGGATCTGGCGCAGCTGATCTATGACCTGAAACAGATCAACCCGCGCTGCAAGGTGACGGTAAAGCTGGTGGCCTCTTCCGGTGTGGGCACTATTGCCGCCGGCGTGGCCAAGGCAAAGGCGGACATCATCCTGATCTCGGGCCACAATGGCGGCACCGGGGCCTCGCCTGCGACGTCGATCAAGTATGCGGGCCTGCCTTGGGAAATGGGCCTGACCGAGGCGCATCAGGTTCTGGCGATGAACAACCTGCGGGATCGCGTGACCCTGCGGACAGACGGTGGCCTGCGCACCGGGCGTGATATCGTCATGGCCGCGATGATGGGCGCCGAGGAATACGGCATCGGCACCGCAGCGCTGATCGCCATGGGCTGCATCATGGTGCGTCAATGCCAGTCGAACACCTGCCCCGTGGGCGTCTGCACCCAGGACGAGTCCTTGCGCGCCAAGTTCACCGGAAATGCGGACAAGGTGGTGAACCTCATCACCTTCTATGCGCAGGAAGTGCGTGAGATCCTCGCCTCCATCGGGGCGCGATCTCTGGACGAGGTGATTGGTCGTGCAGATCTTCTGGCGCAGGTCTCTCGCGGGTCGGCGCATCTGGATGATCTCGACCTCAACCCGCTTCTGATCACTGTCGATGGCGCGGCCGATATCGTCTACAACCGCGACAAGGACCGCAACGCAGTGCCCGATACGCTGGACGCGGAAATCGTGCGCGATGCGGCACGGTTCTTGCAAGACGGCGAGAAGATGCAGCTGTCCTATGCGGTGCAGAATACCCACCGCACCGTGGGCACGCGCACCTCCAGCCACATCGTGCGCAACTTTGGCATGCGCAATTCCTTCCAGCCGGATCATCTGACCGTGAAGCTGCAAGGTTCGGCGGGGCAGTCGCTGGGTGCCTTTGCAGCGCCGGGCCTGAAGCTTGAGGTCTCCGGTGACGCCAACGACTATGTCGGCAAAGGTCTGTCCGGCGGCATGATCGTGGTCCGTCCGCCGATGGCCTCTCCACTGGTGGCAAGCGAGAATACTATCGTCGGCAACACCGTGCTTTATGGCGCCACGGATGGCTACCTCTTTGCAGCGGGTCGCGCCGGTGAGCGTTTTGCGGTGCGCAACTCTGGCGCCAAGGTGGTGATCGAAGGCTGTGGATCGAACGGCTGTGAATACATGACTGGTGGCGTGGCGGTGATCCTTGGCTCGATCGGTGCCAACTTTGGCGCCGGCATGACCGGCGGCATGGCGTATCTCTACGATCCGGAAGGTCAGGCCGAGACAATGATGAACATGGAGAGCCTGGTCATCTGCGCAGTGACGGTGGATCACTGGGAAGCAGAACTGCATGGCTTGATCGAACGTCATCTGGAGGAAACAGGCAGCCGCAAGGCCGCTGATATCCTGCAGCATTGGGAAACCGAGAAAGCCAAATTCGTTCAGGTATGCCCCAAAGAGATGCTCGACAAACTGTCCCATCCCCTTTCACTCGAGCAGGCCGCCGTACCGGCGGAATAGGCTGTATCTCTGGCGCTATCAAAATGTCCCGCAGGCTGGTCGCCTGCGGGGCTTTTTGTTTTCTTGATCAATGCTCTTCAGTCACCCGAGCAGCAGACGGATTTCCCTGTGGCAGCCGGGGGCGGCTCTGCCCTATAGAGAGAGTATGGCAAAGGCGGCAAAGAAGACGAACAAGAGCAGACCTTCCCTCATGCGCAGAATCACCTGGCCCCTCAGGTGGTTGCGCAAATGGGTGATGCGGGTGTGCCTGGCGGTTTTCGTGCTTGCCGTGGGGCTGGTTGCGCTCTTCTCGGTCGTGAATCCCCCGATCACCCACACGATCTGGGCGGAACAGCGCCGTCTTGGGGAAGTAGACCGGGAATGGGTGCCGCTCGAGGATATCGCTCCGGTTCTGGCGCGATCCGTTGTGGCAGCAGAAGATGCGCGGTTTTGCCAACACTGGGGCATCGACGTGACAGCAATCCGCGCAGCCCTCGCCGAAGGGGGGCGGCGGGGCGGGTCTACCATTTCTCAGCAGGTGGTGAAGAACGTCTTCCTCTGGCAGGAACGCAGCTGGTTGCGCAAGGCGCTTGAAACCATGCTGACCCCCTTGGTCGAGGCGATCTGGAGCAAGCGGCGCATTCTTGAGGTCTATTTGAATGTGGCTGAAATGGACGAAGGCGTTTTTGGTGCCGAAGCAGCCGCGCGGCACTACTTTGGGGTTGGACCTGATGCACTCTCCGCGCGGCAGGCAGCGCTGATCGCCGCTGTCCTACCAAACCCGAAAGATCGTTCTGCCGCGCGCCCGTCAAAAAGCCTTCGCAATCGTGCGGCGCAAATTCAAGACGGGGCGGCTACCATCCGCGCAGATGGACGTTCGGCCTGTTTCGAGGATTGAAGTTTTTGCCGCAAGCGGGCATTGCTGGTGTGATCCCGCACGCATCAGGAGCATCCATCAGCCAATGGCACGCCTGTATCACGTTCCCCTGTCTCCCTTCTGCCGCAAAGTCCGCCTGTCGCTTGCCGAAAAGAAGATCGAGGTCGAGCTGGTCGAAGAACGCTATTGGGAAAAGGATCCCGATTTTCTGCGCCGCAACCCTGCGGCCAAAGTCCCGGTGGTCCGTCTTGATGGCAAGATGATGTCGGAAAGCGCGGCGATTTGTGAATACATCGAGGAGACCCGCCCCGAACCGTCGCTGATGCCATCGGACCCCGATGGTCGATACGAGGTGCGCCGCCTGGTCAGTTGGTTTGACGACAAGTTCCACAACGAGGTGACCTCGAAACTGCTCTATGAGCGGGTGAACAAGAAGGTCACTGGCGAAGGCTATCCCGACAGCAGGAACGTCAAGGCTGGGGCACGGGCGATCAAATATCACCTCGACTATATGGCCTGGCTCTTGGATCATCGGCGATGGCTTGCTGGCGATAGCATGACACTGGCCGATTTTGCGGCCGCCGCGCATCTGTCCTCGCTCGACTATATCTCTGACGTGGACTGGAACCGGTCAGCAGCGGTGAAGGACTGGTATGCCAAGATCAAGTCGCGCCCGGCGTTCCGGTCGATTCTGGCCGACCAGATCCCCGGCTTCCGCCCGCCTCCGCATTATGCCGATCTCGATTTCTGATCCTGTTCCTCAGGTGCGGGTATGAGCGCCGCGCTGAAGGAAAAAATGGTCCGGCAGGCTCTGGCTGAGGGGTTTGTGTCGTGTCGCATTTGCCGCCCTTGGGACGTCCCCGAGGTGCCAGAACGGCTACAGGCGTTCCTGGATGCCGGATACCATGGCCAAATGGGCTGGATGGCAGAGCGCAGCCATTGGCGTGGCGATCCCGCTGAGCTGTGGCCCGAGGCGCGGTCGGTGATCATGCTGGCCGAAAGCTATACGCCCGATGAGGATCCGATGGCGGTTATTGGCCTCCCGGACCGGGGCGCCGTGTCGGTCTATGCACGCGGCAAAGACTATCACGATCTGGTCAAGAAACGCCTGAAACGCCTGGCGCGCTGGCTGATAGCCGAGGCCGAAAAAGAGGGCGATGCGGCCGAGGTAAAAGTCTTTGTCGATACGGCGCCCGTTCCAGAAAAGCCACTGGGGCAAGCGGCGGGTCTGGGTTGGCAGGGCAAGCATACGAATCTTGTCAGCCGAGATTGGGGCAATTGGGCCTTTTTAGGCTCTGTTTTTACCACTCTGGACCTGCCCGTGGATGCGCCCGAGCCGGATCATTGCGGATCTTGCCGATCCTGCCTGACGGCCTGTCCGACCGATGCCTTTCCGGCGCCTTATCAGCTGGATGCGCGGCGCTGCATTTCCTACCTGACTATTGAATACAAAGGCCCCGTTGATCATGATCTGCGCGCAAAGATGGGCAATCGCATCTACGGCTGCGATGATTGTCTCGCGGCCTGTCCCTGGAACAAATTTGCCGTTGCGGCCAGCGATATGCGTTACGGCGCGCGCGAGGGGCTGACCGCACCGCCTCTTGCCGATCTGGCTGCGCTGGACGATGCGGGCTTTCGCGAAAAGTTCTCCGGCTCCCCGATCAAGCGCATCGGGCGGGACCGCTTTGTGCGCAATGTGCTGTATGCCATCGGCAACTCAAACGATCCCGCACTGGCCACTGCGGCGGCGCAATTGACCGAGGACCCCGATCCCGTGGTGGCCGAGGCCGCGCGCTGGGCGGTTCAGCGTCTGAACGCCGCTTAGCGCCCCTTCCAGACCGGATCGCGTTTCTCGGCAAAGGCGCGGGCGCCCTCCATCTGATCCTCGCTGTCATAAAGCACATCGACCGAACGCAGCTGCCGTTTGGTGATGCGGTTCATGGCGTCCTGAAATTTGGAGTCTTCGGCATCGCGTACGATCTCCTTGATCGCGGCGTAGACCAGCGGCGGACCGGAGGCCAAAAGACGCGCCAGTTCCCACGCTCGGTCCATCAGCTGATCGGCCGCGACGATCTCATTCACAAGGCCCCAACGGTTGGCCTCCTCCGCGTCGAACCAGCGGCCCGTCAGAAGCAGCTCCATGGCGATGTGATAGGGGATGCGTTTGGGCAGCTTGATTGAGGCGGCATCGGCCACGGTGCCCGAACGGATTTCCGGCAGGGCGAATGTGGCGTGATCGGCGGCGAGGATCATGTCAGCGGACAGGGCCAGCTCGAGCCCACCGCCACAGGCGATGCCATTGACGGCGGCGATCACCGGCTTGTTCATGTCGCGCATCTCCTGCAGCCCGCCAAAGCCACCAACGCCATAATCGCCGTCCACCGCATCGCCATCGGCGGCGGCTTTCAGATCCCAGCCGGGGCAAAAGAACTTGCCTCCACCGCCGGTCAGGATGGCGACGCGCAGCTCGGGGTCGTCGCGAAACTTGCGAAAGACCTCACCCATCACGACGCTGGTTTTCAGATCGATGGCATTGGCCTTGGGCCGGTCCAGCGTCACCTCAAGAATGGCACCCTCGCGGCGGGTTTTGACGGGGCTTTCAGCTGTGTCGGTCATATTACCAGTCCTTTCTACGCATGAGCGCATCCGCTGCGATTGCATCCGTAGGGGTGCAGATCAGCGGGTTGATTTCAATCTCTTCCAGACCGTCGGCGTGGTCCAGAACATAAGCCTCCACCGCGCGGATGGCGCGCAGGATGGCGGCGCGGTCGGCGGCAGGTTTGCCGCGATAGCCTTTCAGCACGGTATCGATGCGCAAGGATGCGAGCGCCTCTTCGATCATTGCATCGCTTGCCGGTAGCAGGAGAGAGGCGCTGTCCTGCAGGATCTCGGTCAGGGTGCCGCCCGCAGCCAGCGTCAGCACGAAACCATGGGCGGGGTCCTTGACCACTCCGATCAGCAGTTCGGCCACGGTGCCCGTGACCATCTCTTCCACGAGGAAGGATCTGGCCTCCATGTGGTTGGCCGCATCGCTGACCTCACCGCCGGATTGCAGGTTCAGCACCACGGCGCCCGCCTCGGATTTATGCGCCAGACCTTCGCCCTTGAGCACCACGGGATAGCCGATATCGGCGGCGCAGGCGCGGGCGGCACCGGGGGTGCGGGCACGATGAGAAGTGGGTACGCGAAGGCCATAGTCAGACAGCCGCCGCTTGGCTTCAGCCTCGGGGATCAGTTTCGGCTCAACGGTCGGTGTCGGCAGCAACAGCGGCTCGGCGTTTTGCGCGGTGTGGCGCGCGGCAGCCTCGCAGGCCTTGATCGCCTCGCTTAAGCCGCAGAAGGGCACGACGCCCGCTTCCATCAGCCGTGCTGCTACATCCTCGGGCAGGAGTTCCGGCAGGGTGGCCACCATGCCTACATTGGCGCCGGTCTGTTGGCGCGCGCCGATGGCGGCCTCGATGGCGCAGTCCCAGTCAGCGGCAGAGCAGCGATCAGGCCGCGGGAAATCCACGATCAGCAGGGTCATGGCCAGACCGGGATCCATCATGGCGGCAAAGGCGCGGGTCATCGCCTCCACGTCGCGCCAGATATAGGTGTGGTAGTCCAGCGGGTTGGCCAGGGCAACCATCGGACCCAACGCAGCCCGCAGGTTCTCGATCTGGCGTGCATTGAGGGGTGGGAAGGTCACGTCGCGCCCATGTGCCGTATCGGCGGCCAGGCTCGCCTCGCCCCCGGAACAGCTGATCGAAGCGATCCGGTTTGACGGTAGCCGCCCCGTTACATGCAGCAGCTTGAGCGTTTCAAGGAATGTGGGAAGGTCTTCCAACCGCGCAATACCAAGCCGCGACAGCAATGCGGCCGCGCCCGCATCGCCACCAGCAACCGATGCCGTATGGGACACCGTTGCCGTCCGCGCCTGCTCAGATTTGCCGACTTTGAGCGCCACGATCGGTTTTCCAGCTGAACGGGCGCGAGCAGCCAAAGCCTCCAATCCGCGCAGGTCCTTGACCCCCTCGATGTGCAGACCAAGGGCCGTGACCCGCTCATCCTCCAGCAGGGCCGTTCCGATATCAGCAATATCCGCCTGTGCCTGATTGCCTGCTGTCACCACATATGCCAGCGGCAGGCCGCGCCTTTGCATCGTCAGGTTCAGAGCGATATTGGAACTCTGGGTGACAATCGCCACGCCCCTTTCGCTCCGTTGCCCTCCATGCTGGTCTGGCCACAGGAGCGCGCCATCCAGATAGTTGATCAACCCATAGCAATTCGGCCCCAGGATGGGCATGTCCCCTGCAGCCTTTAGCAAGTCGACCTGCAGGTCAGCCCCGTCTGCATCCTCTGCATGTGCTTCGAGAAAACCGGAGGCAAAACAAACCGCTCCGCCAGCGCCAAGGGCCGCGAGTTGTCTGACGATTTCTATGGTGACATGGCGGTTCACGCCGATGAAAGTCGCATCCGGAGCTTTGGGCAGTTCCGCCACCGAGGCAAAACTGCGAAGTCCAGCGATTTCCTCGGTCTTAGGATGCACCGGCCAGATCTGCCCTTCGAATCGCATGGCCTGACATTGCTCGATGACCAGTCGGCACCAGTCCCCTCCTCCAACAACTGCGATGTTCTGAGGACGGATCAGTCTTGAAAGATCCAGTGTCACCATGAAACCCCATGCAAATTCATGAAAAATCGGCGATATGACGCCTTTTGGCAAATTCGGTAACCATTGGTTAACATTTTCAACCCTTTATGGTTGTGCGGAACGAGTAGGGATGCTTTTGACCGCACATTTAGGAAGCCCCCCGAGCCGTCTAGGTGTCGGGGGGCTGACTTTTTGCATGTGCCTGATTTTTCTGGAATTCCAAAGAGTTCAACAAAAACTGTAAGATATTCAGAGCTTGCGCCTCTCATCGGTCTTGGCGCAACAGGATTGGTGACACCGCCCCACTTCCAAGACTCGCGTAAAAGTCGCAGTTCAAATCGTTTATCAGTGCAGCTTTTACACGAAACTTTTTGCATCAAGCCTGGCCTTCCTAGCCGCCAATCGGGCGCAGCAGCTCTCGGCTGATGATATGGCGCTGGATCTCGCTGGTGCCTTCCCAGATCCGCTCCACGCGGGCATCGCGCCAGATCCGTTCCAGCGGCAACTCATCCATCAATCCCATGCCGCCATGGATCTGGATCGCCTCATCGGCGACCATCGCCAGCATCTCGGTCGCTTTCAGCTTGGCCATGGACATATCGCTTTCGGTGACAGTGCCCTGATCGAATTTCCATCCCGCTTCCCAGGTCAGAAGGTTGGCGGCCTTCAGTTCCAGCGCCATATCAGCCAGCTTAAAGGATACCCCCTGGAACTTACCGATCTGCTGGCCGAACTGTTTGCGTTCGGCGGCGTATTCCACCGCGTGCTGCAAGGCGCGCTCAGCTCGGCCCAGACAGGTCGCTGCCACTTGCAGGCGGGTGGCGCCCAGCCAGGTATTGGCGACCTCAAATCCCTTGTCGACCTCACCCAGGATGGCGGATTTGGGCAGGCGGCAATCGTCGAATTCAAGCACCGCATTGGTGTAGCCCCGGTGGCTGACGTTCCGATAGCCGTCGCGCACGGTGAATCCCGGAGTGTCCTTGTCCACAAAGAAGGCGGTGATCTTCTTCTTTGGCCCGCGCGGAGTCATCTCTTCGCCCGTGGCCATAAAGACGATGGCGAAATCGGCAATATCGGCGTGGCTGATGAAGTGTTTGGTGCCGTTCAGGATGAAATCATCGCCGTCGGCCCGCGCCGTTGCTGTCATCCCGCGCAGATCGGAGCCTGCGCCGGGTTCGGTCATCGCCAGGCAGTCCCATTTTTCGCCCTTCATGCAGGGGTAGAGGTATTTTTCCTTCTGCTCATCCGTGCCGGCCAGAAGGATGTTCGAAGGGCGCGCAACGCAGGTCCAGTGCAGCGCGTAATTGGCGCGGCCAAGTTCTTTTTCATACATCAGCCAGGTGAGCGTATCGAGCCCCGCACCGCCGACCTCTTCGGGCATATTGGCGGCATATAGACCGGCCTCAATCGCCTTGGCCTGGATCTCCTTGATCAACTCCATGGGCAGATGGCCGCTGCGCTCCACCTCCAGCTCGTGCGGGTAGAGCTCCTTCTCGACAAAGGCGCGGGTGGTGTCGACGATCATCGCCTGTTCTTCGCTCATGCCAAACTGCATCTGCCGGATCCTTCTTGTTCGCTTGCCGCAAAGCCTACGAAGGCCGTAGGCTCTTATCATGCAGTAACGGGCAAAATCATGCAGAACTGGACTAAAGATACCGCCGCGCCGCAGCAAGTCGATCTGCTGCTGTTCGATGACTTTTCCGGCCATTGCCTTGCCAACACGGTCGAGCCGATGCGCGCGGCCAATACCTTGGCGGGGCGGCGGATCTATGATTGGCGATTTCTGACTATTGATGGCCGTACGGCGATGTCCTCGTCAGGGATGGAAGTCACCGCTCATGCGCGACTGTCCGACTGCAGCGGCGATATGCTGGTCGCCATGCCGAGTTATGACTATCGGAGATTGGCGAGCGACGCCACGGGCCGCGCCTTGCGGGCTGCGGCGCGCCGCTATGATGTGATGGCGGGATTTGACGCGGGGGCCTGGTTGTTGGCCGCGGCGGGGCTGCTGGATGGGCACCGCGCCACGATCCATTGGGAAGAGCTGCCCGGTTTTGCCGAGGGTTTTCCCGCCGTTGATGCGCAGCGCTTGCGTCATGTGCGGGATGGGAACCGGATCACCTGCTCTGGTGCCCTGGCAGCCTTTGAGTTGATGCTGGATCTGATTGCCGAGCGCCACGGGCAGGCCCTGCGGCTGGAGCTTGCCGCCCTCTTCATGAGTCCCGAAGCCACGGGTGGGCAGGTGATCCCGCTGGCGCGCAGCCGGTCTTTGGTGCGGGCGGTTGAGGTGATGCAGGCCAATCTCGAAGAGCCTTTGACCATTGGCGCCATCGCCCGCCGCGTGGGGCGCAGTCAGAAGGATCTGGAGGCGCGGATGAAGGCGGAACTTGGCGCCTCTCCTCAGGTGGTCTACCGCAGGCTCCGGCTGATCCAGGCGCGCAAGCTGGCGCTGGAAACGACGCTCGGCGTGGCAGAGATCGCCTTTCGCTGCGGCTACGAGGACCCAAGCGCCATGACCCGCGCTTTTCGCCGCGAATTCGGCACCACACCGCAAAAGCTGCGTCGGGACTAGGAGGCGGCTCCCTGCCTTGCGCTGATCCACCCGTTCAGCCGCCAGATCCCCCAGGCCAGCGGAATGGCCGCCAGCCCGCCGATCACATAGGCAAGTGGTTCATCTGCAAAGCTTTCGAACAGTTGGGTGTAGGCGTGAATGCCGCCAAAGGTCAGCGCGGCGTTGAACAATCCGCGCTCATTTCGCTGGGCGGCCCAGATCACCATGCCCGACAGAACCAGCGCCCAAAGCACGGAGTACAAGCCAGCGGAAAGTTCGAGAGCCTGGGCCCGGAACGCTTCGCGGGCGGCGTTGAAACTCTCCCAGTCCTCATAGGCGCTGCTTGAATAGCGGCCCGGTCCCCAGATGGTTTCGCCGACAAAATCTCCCCAGAGCGATCCGACGAGGGCACAGAGATTGGCAACCACAAAGGCAAGCATCACAAGGGTCCGAAGATGGCGCGCGATGCGCTCGGGCTGATTGCGCGCGAGAAAAAGGCACAGAGCAATCAGAAGGGACATTTGCAGGATCGAAAGCGTCGGCTCCGGCGAATAGAAAACATAGGCCGCGTGGAAATAGGCGCTGCCGGTTTCCAGCGCCTGGGCAAAGGGCGCAAGCGCCAGCGCCGTGATCAGCCGCACATCGATCAGTGCGCCGATGCCGACGATAAGCGCTGCATAGTAGATCATCTCGATGTTGCGCAGGGGCGATGCGATGTCGCTCTGATGGCTCAGCGCCTCGATCCCGATGATATGAACCGCCAGCGCCATCAGGACCAGCGACCCCAGCACAAAATGAGAGGTCAGACCGCCGCGCCAGTATCGCAAGGCCAGCCCTGCCAGCAGAACACCCCCGGCGGGCATCAGGATCCAGCCTGCGATGTCTTCGTAGTTTTCCATCAACTCCAGCGTGGCGCCGCCGATCAGCATGCCCGCCCCGATCAGCGTGGCAGCATTGCCGAACATGCGGAACATCTCTGAGCTGCGGGCCAGGATCACAAGACCTCCTGCAGTCATCAATAACCCCGCAATAGCCACTGGCACCGGCTCCGCCAGCCACAAGATGAACCCCCCGGTGGCGGCCAGAATGCCTAGGCACAGGATCACATTGACGCCAAGGGTGATCATCGCCTCGCGCGCACGGGATTCGATGATACGCGCCTGATCGGCGGTGATCACGCCGTCTTCGGTCAGCTTGGTGGTATCAGCAATCGCGTGCATATGTCCTGCGCTCCTGTGCCTTGGTGCGGGTCAGCTGGCGTAAGTTGACCCTTCGCCGTCCAGAACCGCCTTGATCTCGCGCAGGTGCGCCTCGGCCTGATCGGGGTAGTCGTCCAGCTCGGAGGCAGTCTTTTCGGCGATCTCATCGGAAAGACGGCGCAGGGGCAGGCCGGTTTGCAATGCGCGGATATAGGTCTCTGCGGCCCGTTCAAAGTAATAGAGACGGTTGAAGGCATCGCCCGGATCATCCCCGATGACCAGAACGCCGTGGTTGCCCATGATCATCACCTTCTTCTTGGGATCGCTCAGCATGGCGGCGCAGCGGGCGCCTTCGTCCTCGAACGCCAAACCGCCATAGCCGTCATCGATCACGTAGCGATTGAAGAAGGTCGCGGTGTTCTGATCGATCGGCGGCAGGGTGCTGTCCGCAAGCGAGGCGAGAACCGTGGCAAAGATCGAATGCACATGCATCACGCAGCGCGCATGGGGGCACAGCCGGTGGATCGAACCATGCAGCCCCCAGGCGGTCGGATCGGGCGCGTCGGGCCGCTCCATCGTTGCGGGATCCTCGGCGTCCAAAAGCAACAGGTTCGAGGCCGTGATGCGGGCAAAATGCATCTGGTTCGCATTCATCAGGAACTGCGTGCCTTCGGGATTCACGGCAAGGCTGAAATGGTTCGCGACCCCTTCGTGCATGTTGAGCCGCTCGGCCCAGCGAAAGGTGGCGGCCAGATCGATCCTGTCCTGCCAGTGTTCGATATTCTGTCTGTCCATATCGGGGCGCAGATCGGTGACTGTCATGGGGATTTCTCCGGCTGTCGTATCGTGGTGCTTTGTGCTCAGCCTCCCGCGTCGGGCCACCCGTGGCAAGGGGGAAACCGGAGGCGCCTTGTTCCACGGCCGATCATTCTTCGCATCTTTCAGAAGGTGATCCTTTGATGACAAAGGCCTGTCGGCTCTTGCACTTGTGAGCGCAATCAGAACAATTGGCGCATGACACAGACCGCATTTCCAAGTTGGCCCGACTCCGCCCCGAAATTGATTGATGTTGCCGCAGGCCGCGCTCCGGCAGATACGGTCATCCGTCAGGGCAAATGGGTGAATGTACACACCCGCGAAGTGCTGGACGGCCATGACATCGCCATCGTTGCGGGCCGGATCGCCTATGTTGGCCCGGATGCCTCCTACTGTACCGGGCCTGAAACCCAGGTTATCCAAGCCAACGGCCGCTATATGATCCCCGGCCTGTGCGATGCGCATATGCATATCGAGAGCGGCATGCTGACTCCGGCGGAATTTGCCCGGGCGGTGATCCCGCATGGCACAACGACAATGTTCACCGACCCGCATGAGATCGCCAATGTGCTGGGTCTGGAGGGCGTGCGGATGATGCATGACGAGGCGCTGATGCAGCCGGCTAATATCTTCACCCAGATGCCCAGCTGCGCCCCTTCGGCGCCTGGGCTAGAGACAACCGGCTATGAAATCTCACCCGAGGATGTGGCCGAGGCGATGAATTGGCCCGGTATCATCGGCCTGGGTGAGATGATGAATTTCCCCGGTGTCGCCAATGCCGACCCCAAGATGCTGGCCGAGATCGCCGCCACCCAGCGCGCCGGAAAGACGGTGGGCGGTCACTATGCCTCTCCTGACCTTGGGCCGGATTTTGCCGCCTATGTGGCGGGCGGTCCGGCGGATGATCACGAAGGCACCTGCGAAGCGGATGCAATCGCCCGGATGCGGCAGGGGATGCGCGCCATGGTGCGGCTGGGATCGGCTTGGTACGATGTTGAGGCGCAGATCACCGCGATCACCGAAAAGGGTCTCGATCCGCGCAATTTCATCCTTTGCACCGACGATTGCCATTCGGGCACCTTGGTGCATGACGGGCACATGAACCGGGTGGTGCGCCACGCGATTGACTGCGGATGTGATCCGGTGGTGGCCCTACAGATGGCGACGATCAACACGGCGACGCATTTTGGGCTTGAACGCGAGCTGGGATCCCTCGCACCCGGCAGGCGCGCCGATGTGATCCTGACATCCGACCTGCGGACGCTGCCCATCGAATTGGTGATGGCCCGCGGGCAGATCGTGGCGGAAAACGGCTCTATCACGGTGGAATGCCCGCATTTCGACTGGCCGGACAGTGCCACGGGAACGGTGCATCTGGGGCATGCGCTGACGGCAGCCGATTTTGAACTGAAAGCGCCCGAGGGGGCGAATTCGATCACCGCCAATGTGATCGGCGTTGTTGAAAATCAGGCCCCGACCAAGGCGCTGAAGGCTGAGCTGCCAGTGGTCGACGGTCTGGTAGAAGGTGCCGGTGAGGTCTGTCAGATCGCCCTGGTCGAACGCCACCGCGCCACGGGCGGCGTGACCAATGCCTTTGTCTCCGGGTTTGGGTATGAGGGGTCTGTGGCCATGGCCTCAACCGTGGCGCATGACAGCCACCATATGATTGTTGTCGGCACCGACCGCGCGCAGATGGCTCTGGCCGCCAATCGCCTGGCCGAGGTGGGCGGCGGCGTGACCCTGTTCCGCGACGGCGAAGAACTGGCGCTGGTGGAGCTACCCATTGCGGGCCTGATGTCAAACCGCCCCGCGACCGAGGTCGCCGCCAAAGCACAAAAGCTGGTCGAGGCGATGGAGGCCTGCGGCTGCAAGCTGAACAACGCCTATATGCAGCACTCCCTGATGGCCTTGGTAGTGATCCCGGAACTCAGGATATCGGACCTAGGGCTGGTGGACGTGCGCACCTTCCAGAAAATCCCCGTAATAGAGCCGCTTTCATGACGACAATCCGTCTGCCCGACCACCCCGAACCAGAAACCTTTACCGATCCCGCCAAGGCGGTTGAGCGGCTTGAGCTCATGTACCAGCAGGCCACCGATTTCCTGTGCGATGGGTTCATGCGGGTCATGGCCTCGGCCCCTCCTGCGGGTCAGCGCATTCGTGCTTTCTATCCTGAGATCCGCTTTACGACCTCGACATTTGCACAGGTGGATTCGCGGCTCAGCTTTGGTCATGTCTCGATGCCGGGCACCTATGCCACGACGGTCACACGGCCTGATCTGTTCCGGCACTACCTGACCCAGCAGATCGGGCTCTTGATCAAAAATCACGGACAGCCGGTCACGATTGGCGTCTCTGACACCCCCATCCCGGTGCATTTTGCGGTTGCCGCGCGGCCCGACCTGACGGTGCCGCAAGAGGGCGCGGCTGGGTTTACCCTGCGCGACGTCTTTGATGTGCCGGATCTTGCGACCACCAATGACGATATCGTCAATGGCACGCATCAGCCTGCCAACGGCACCGGGCCGCTGGCCCTGTTTACCGCGCAGCGCATCGACTATTCGCTGGCGCGGCTGGCGCATTACACGGCGACCGATCCCGAGCACTTCCAGAACCACGTGCTGTTCACCAATTATCAGTTCTACGTGGCCGAGTTCGAAGCCTATGCCCGCGCGCAACTTGCCGATCCGGCCTCGGGCTACACCGGCTTTGTCAGCACCGGCGATCATGAGATTTCCGAGGCGGATGCCGAAATCCCGCCTGTAGCCAAGCTGCCGCAGATGCCGACCTACCATCTGAAACGCGAAGACGGCAGTGGCATCACCCTGGTCAACATCGGCGTTGGCCCCTCAAATGCCAAAACCGCCACCGACCATATCGCGGTGCTGCGACCCCATGCCTGGCTGATGGTGGGGCATTGCGCGGGCCTCAGGAACACACAGGCGCTGGGCGATTTTGTTCTGGCCCATGCCTATTTGCGCGAGGATCACGTGCTGGATGACGACCTGCCCGTCTGGACCCCGATCCCGGCGCTGGCGGAAATCCAGATCGCGCTGGAACAGGCCGTAGCCGAGGTCACGAAACTCGAAGGTTACGATCTGAAACGGATCATGCGCACGGGCACCGTTGCCACCATTGACAACCGCAATTGGGAACTGCGCGACCAGTCCGGCCCGGTCCAGCGGCTGAGCCAGTCGCGAGCCATCGCGCTGGATATGGAAAGCGCCACAATCGCGGCCAATGGCTATCGCTTCAGGGTGCCCTATGGCACGCTTTTGTGCGTATCGGACAAGCCGCTGCATGGGGAGCTGAAGCTGCCCGGCATGGCGTCTGACTTCTATCAGACCCAGGTTTCGCGCCATTTGCAGATCGGAATTCGCGCGATGGAGCAGCTGCGCAGCATGCCCTTGGCCCGCCTTCACAGCCGAAAACTGCGCTCTTTCGATGAAACGGCCTTCCTCTGAGGGCAGTTTTCCCCAGTTTTCTGCGGAAAATCGCTTGTTTTGGCCGTCTTTGGTCTCACTATGCGTTGTGTTGGCGCACAACATAACGATAAAGTCACGCAATGAGGCCCCAGAGTTCGGGCAGTTTTAAGGAGAGCTAAGAATGTCCAAACCGATGACCAAAACCCAGCTTGTCGCAGCACTGGCTGAGGAAATGGGCAGCGATAAGAAAGCCGCCGGCGCAGCACTGGATGCAGTCTGTGCGCTGATCACGCGCGAAGTGTCTGGCGGCGGCGCCGTGACCCTGCCCGGTGTCGGAAAAATCTATTGCCGCGAGCGCCCCGAGCGCGAAGTGCGCAACCCTGCCACTGGAGAGAAGTTCATGAAAGAGGCCGACAAGGTCGTCAAAATGACCATCGCCAAGGCCCTCAAGGACAGCGTCAACGAGGCGTAAGTCCAAGGGCTGATCCGGTGGATCAGATTGCATGAGGGCCGCCCCAAGGGGTGGCCCTTTCCTTTTGTGCAACAGTCGATCCTTGCCGATGGCGGCACGGCTTGCAACCCTCGATCTTTTGCGGGACTGTCCGCGCGCAGCCGGGGAGGACAGGTCTTGGATATTCGCGCAATTGCCATGGGGCTGACCTTTGCCCTGATGTGGTCCTCGGCCTTCACCTCGGCAAGGATCATCGTGGTGGATGCATCGCCGCTTTTTTCGCTGGCAGTGCGGTTCCTGATTTCCGGCCTGATCGGTGTCGCAGTTGCGACTGCTATGGGGCAGACTTGGCGGCTGACCCGAGGCCAGTGGCGGGCCACCGTCATTTTCGGCATTTGCCAGAACGCGCTGTATCTCGGCCTCAACTTTGTGGCCATGCAGACCATTGAGGCCTCGCTGGCGGCGATCATCGCCTCGACCATGCCGCTGCTGGTGGCGCTGGCCTCTTGGGTGATCTTTCGGGAACAGCTCAAACCGCTGGGCATCCTCGGCCTGTTGGCGGGTGTGCTCGGGGTGGCGCTGATCATGGGGACACGGATCAGCGATGGGGTGGATCTGTCCGGAGTAGTGCTCTGTGTGATCGGAGTCGTTGCCCTGACCACCGCCACGCTTGCCCTGCGCGGAGCGACATCGGGGGGCAATTTCATGATGGTGGTGGGGCTTCAGATGTTGATCGGCTCGGCCATACTATTCGTTGCAGCGCCGATGTTCGAGGAGATCTTTGTCAATCCCACCCTGCCCCTGGCGCTTGCCTTTGCCTATACCACGCTGGTTCCGGGTCTTGCGGCGACCTTTATCTGGGTGCTGCTTCTGAACCGCATTGGAGCTGTGCGGGCAGCGACCTTTCACTTTTTGAACCCGGTCTTCGGGGTGGCAATCGCGAGTGTCCTGCTTGGCGAGAAACTTGGCCCGCTTGATATCACCGGCGTGTTGATCGTAACGGGCGGCATTCTGGCCGTGCAGCTGTCGCGCCAACCGGGACGACAGGCCAATAGCTCAAGTTAGAGCCCGTTTTCAGGGCAAAAACTGTTCAATCGCTCCGGTAATCTGCCCGGACAGCGGCCGTGCGACAGAACCCCATGTGCCCGCCACCGATCCATCGGGGGCGATCAGGATCTTGTTGAAATTCCAACCAGGCTCAAACCCGGTTTCCAACCGCACGGCCTGATAAAACGGATGCGCCTTCGCGCCCTTCACTGGCGTGATATCCGTCATCGGCAAGGTCAGGTCATAGTTCAGCTCACAGAACTGTTTGACCTCCTCGGCACTGCCCAGCTCTTGTTTGAAATCGTTCGAGGGCACCGCGATCACCACCAGCCCACGCTCCCGGTAGCGATCATAAAGGGTTTGCAACCCTGAATACTGCTTGGTGAAGCCGCAGCGCGAGGCGGTGTTCACCACCAGAACCGGCTGTCCGCGAAAGGAGGAAAGGTCAATCACGCCGCCGTCAATCGAGTCAAAACGCCCTCCCACCGGAGCCGCCTGCGCGAGCTGTCCGACCAAAACCAGAGCGGCCAAAATCCACATTCTGAACATCTCTTCCCTCCACAACTCTTTCATTGGATACGAGACCACCCCGCCAAGGGATCAATCAAGTATCTGACGTGACGCACAAGCGCGCGAGGAATTGCAATAATCGCTTTGCATTTGCAGCGCATCGGACCATGTATCAGGTAACAAAGACCCGCCGGAGGAATGAGATGACGCGCTACAGCAAGAACCCGGATGCCATCGCCGCCCTGTCGGACGAGGAATTCTACGTGACGCAGAAATCGGGTACCGAGCGGCCCGGCACCGGCAAACTGCTCTATAACAAAGAACCGGGAATCTATGTGGACATCGTTTCGGGTGAACCGTTGTTTGCATCGTCTGACAAGTATGAATCCGGCTGCGGCTGGCCCAGCTTTACAAAACCGATTGAGCCCGCCCACGTGCAGGAACTGGAAGACCGCACGCTTGGCATGATCCGTACCGAGGTGCGCTCGACCCACGGGGACAGCCATCTGGGGCATGTCTTCCCGGATGGTCCGCTGGATCGGGGCGGCCTGCGCTACTGTATCAATTCCGCCTCGCTCCGTTTTGTCCACCTCGACGACATGGAGGCCGAAGGCTATGGCGACTACATCGATCAAGTGGAGGACCACAGATGAGCAATCCTGAACGCGCCGTTCTGGCAGGCGGCTGTTTCTGGGGCATGCAGGACCTGATCCGCAAGCGCCCCGGCATCATCAAGACCCGCGTCGGCTACACCGGCGGTGACGTGCCCAATGCCACCTACCGCAACCACGGCACCCATGCCGAAGGGATCGAGATCCTGTTTAATCCGGCCAAGACTTCGTATCGGGAGCTGCTGGAGTTTTTCTTCCAGATCCACGATCCGACCACGGTCAACCGTCAGGGCAATGACATCGGGATGAGCTACCGCTCTGCCATCTACTATGTGGACGAGACTCAAAAGCAGATCGCCGAGGATACCATCGCCGATGTGAACGCCTCCGGTATCTGGCCCGGCAAGGTCGTGACCGAGGTAGAGCCTGTGGGCGATTTCTGGGAAGCAGAGCCCGAGCATCAGGACTACCTGGAGCGGATCCCGAACGGCTACACCTGCCACTTCCCGCGCCCCGACTGGGTCCTGCCAAAGCGCGACGCGGCAGAGTAAGGCGGGGACTTTTCCCTTATTTGAGCTTGATCTGACCCGCCTTGGCCGTTTGGCTTGGGCGGGTTTTCTTCTGGCTAGTCGTCCTTGGCCACGCGAGGGCGGCCGCTGGCCTCAGCCGTCAGGAAGGCTTCGACAAAGACCTCGCGTGCCTCCACCTGCGCCGTGCGGATATCGCGTGTCACATGGACATGGATATCTTCTGCTCCGGCAGCCTGCGCTTCCAGCCGGGTCTCGGCAGTCAAGTGATCTTCAAGCGTTTTCAGCGCTTGTTCCGATGACGTGAAATCCTGCGGACCGGCCTCCAGATGCACCCGGAACTTGCCCTCAGCCGGCGAGGTCACGCTGCCGCTGCGGCGCATGGTGACACGGCCCACGACAGCGCCGATCGCATTGGCAACGCCCGCGTGCTCTGGCAGGATCATCCGGCAGTGAAGCCGCTCTCCCACCGCCGGGTAATAGCTGGGCGCCGAGGCGCCAAGCCCGACCACATCCACATTCAGCGCCGCATCCAGCGCCAGCATGCCGCGATGGTTTTTCAGGCCCCGGCGCAGCAGGACGTGCCGCGCCAGATCTTCAGGCGATAAGCCGAAACTGTCATCTTCCTCGGCAAAAGCAGTCTCTAACAAGGTCAGTGCGGTCTGTTCAGTCAGTTGACCGACAATCATCCGGGCAAGCGTTTCTGCGTCCGGTGCCAGGGTGTCACCGCTGCCGACGCGGCGGCGCGCGAAGATCGCCAGCGCCTTTTCCGCCGCTTCCCGGTCCCAGGACTCAAGCCGCCCCAGCACGTGCGACGCATCCGAGGGTGTGACCCCGGCGAGTTGCAACAGCCCTCGATCAACCAGCCGGTTCAGTGCACCCTGTTCCATCCGCGTGCGCAGAACAGCGCCAAGGGGATGCACATCGGCTCCGATGCGCTCCAGCAGCACGGCCTCCCGATCGCTCAGGCCCGCCATGGGCAAGCCCGGCACTGCGCGCAGGAACTTGCCGTCATGTTCGCCCACCACCGGGGCGTTCATCTGCCTGTCCAGCGCGCCATGCACCACCTCGGGTGCCTCTGTTGCAATCAGCGAGATCGGCACGACACGGCGCGGGCCCAGCGTCAGTCCACCTTGCAAGCCTTCGCTACGGATATGGACCTGGCTGTCACCCCCGAGGCCACTGGTGCGCATGGCGACCGCCTCGACCATAGTCCGAAAACCACCAACGCGGGCGCCTTCTGGATCAATCGCGGGTCTTCCATCCTTGATCAGAGCCACATCTGTGGTTGTGCCGCCGATATCACTGACGAGCGCGGTCTCCACCCCCGTCATCCAGCGCGCCCCAACGATGGAGGCGGCAGGACCGCTGAGGATCGTCTCGATGGGCCGCTCCCGTGCCTGCTCGGCCGACATCAATGCGCCGTCGCCCCGCACCACCATCATCGGCGCGGTAATACCGATCTCCGCCAGTGTGTCCTGCGCGCGCCCGATCAGCCGGTCGATCATCCCGATCAGCCGCGCATTCAACACCGCCGTCAGCGCGCGTTTCGGACCGTTCAACTTGGCGGAAAGCTGATGGGAACAGGTCACAGGGGCTCCGGTAACCTCGGCAATGATCCGGGCAGCCTCAAGCTCATGGGCGGGATTTCGGGTGGCAAAGACACCGGCCACGGCGAAACCGCTGACGCCTTCAGATTCAGTCTCTAAAAAGAAAAAAAGCGCATCTGTGTCGAGCGCGGCTGCCTCGCTGCCCGCATGGGTATGTCCCCCTGCCAGCACCAGCGCCGGGTCGCCTTTCAGGGCTTCGCTCAACCCGTGGCGCTCCAGATCTTCGGGCGCAAATCCGATATAGACCAGCGCCACGCGCCCGCCTTGCCCCTCGACCAGCGCATTGGTGGCCAGCGTGGTGGACAAGGCGGCCATGGAGACATCCTGCGCAGCCACTCCGGATTGTTCCAGCACCGCCCGCACCGCGCCGCCCACGCCGATGGCAAGATCGTGACGGGTGGTCAGGGATTTGGCCGAGGCGATCACCTCAGCCTCGTCGCGGATCAGCACCGCATCCGTATAGGTCCCGCCGGTATCCACACCCAATAGCAGCGCCATCGCCTGTTCCTTTTCTGCTCGCTGTTCCCCGGTTTAGCGCCGTTTCTGTCTCGATCCATCCCGTTTGCGTCACCTTATGTTCTGAAGCCGGGGAATGTCCCCATTCTGCTCTTGTCGGCGCGCATGTTGCGGCGCATCTATAGCGACATGACAAAGACACTTCTCTCAATCGGTTATGGCTATTCGGCAAAGGCGCTGGCGCGGCGGATGTTGGCGCGCGGCTGGCGGGTGATTGGCACGACGCGTGATCTGGGTGAGGCCGAAGCGGATCTGGGCGTGGACCTGCTGCAATGGCCCGGAGCAGATATCCCGCTGGAAGGCGTGACCCATGTGCTCTCTTCCGTCGGCCCAAACCAGGAGGGCGACCCGGTAATTGCGGCGTTGAGGGAAGAGTTGGCCAGGCGCGCCGCGGCGGGGCAGTTCGACTGGGTCGGCTATCTGTCCACCACCGCAGTCTATGGCGATCAGGGCGGCGCCTGGGTGGACGAAGAGACGCCCGTTGCCCCCTCCAGCACGCGGGGGGACTGGCGCGCGCGGGCCGAGGCGGAATGGCAGGCGATCCCCGGTCTGCCGCTGCATATCTTCCGTCTGGCCGGCATCTATGGCCCCGGTCGCGGCCCCTTTGCCAAGCTGATGGCAGGGAAGGCGCGGCGCATCGTGAAACCCGGTCAGGTGTTCTCCCGCATTCATGTGGAGGATATCGCGACGGTTCTGGAAGCCTCGATCGACCGCCCCAATCCGGGTGCGATCTACAATGTCTGCGATGACGAACCCGCCCCGCCGCAGGATGTGCTGGGCTACGGGGCTGAATTGCTGGGTCTGCCGGTGCCTGCCGAGGTGCCCTTTGACGAGGCCGGCATGACCCCCATGGCGCGGAGTTTCTACGGAGAGAACAAGCGCGTGCGCAACACCCGCATCAAAGAGGAACTGGGCGTGACACTGGCCTATCCCGACTATCGCGTGGGCCTGCGCGCGGTGAAGGCGGCCGAGGATCTGGAGAACTACACGCCCCCGGCAGAGCCGCCTGCGTTGTAGGTGGCGTTGTGAGTGTTGCGGTCAGATCGTTCGGCTTCCCTTAATGCGCTGTTAAGCAATTTTTGTGATCATCGCGTAAAGGAGAACTGCGATGGACTCTCTAAACGACGATCTTCGAAAACTGGTTGAAGACCTTAATGCGCGTCCGCGTTATTCGGAGTTAGTATTCTTCGCCGTGGTTGCTTTTCTGCTCCAAGTTGCTTTGATAGTGGCAATGTTCATTTGATGCTACTTATAGGGGAAGAAGTTGGAGCCACTCAGTGCTGAGAGAGACAGCAACGACAATGATGTTGTCGAGCTACGGATATTAATTGCTACACTCCAGGGGCAACTCAGTAAAACTCCCGGCCGGTTTGAGTACTTTACCACTGTCTTGGGTGTTGTAGCTCTGTTGACCGGCGTATTCGGCACGGCCTTTTTTCTTGTTGTTGATAAGAGCCAAAGAGACTTCGAGGCTCAGGTTATCAGTATCATTGAAGAACGAGAAAAGGCTCAAGCAATAGAGCTAAATGAGCTATTCGAGAGTATTGGGAAAACACTACCAAGCACTCCAAAATTTCAACTAGAGTAGTGAGCTTAGGTGACGCTTGTCGCCCGGCCTGCGCCTGCCTGCCCCCTTGGCAGGCGCATTCGCGCCTCCCCAGGCAGTCACAGGCCTAGCGATGGCCCATTAAGCCCGCTTTTCCCCAATGGTTGCGATGCCCAGAACCTCCAGCACCTTGGCTTCGATCTGCGGGGCGTTCATGGCGGCCACGTCGTACATATCCCTCGGGCTGGCCTGATCGATGAATGCGTCGGGCAGCACCATCGACCGGTACTTGAGACCGCTGTCGAACACGCCTTCCTCCGCCAGTAGCTGCGCCACGTGGCTGCCGAAGCCTCCGAGAGCACCTTCTTCAATGGTGATCAGCGCCTCGTGATCTGTTGCCATCTGCAGGATCATCTCGCGGTCCAGCGGTTTGGCAAAGCGGGCATCGGCAATCGTCGGCGTGATCCCCTTGGCTGCCAGCGACTCGGCTGCCTTTTTCACCTCTCCCAGACGGGTGCCGAAGGACAGGATCGCAACGCGGGCACCTTTCTGGATCATCCGGCCCTTGCCGATTTCCAGCACTTCGGCCTCTTCGGGCATCTCGACGCCTTCGCCTTCACCGCGCGGATAGCGGAAGGCGATGGGGCCGTCGTCATGGGCGGCAGCGGTGGCGACCATGTGCTTCAGCTCGGCCTCGTCGGCGGCTGCCATCACCACCATGCCAGGCAGGTTGGCCATATAGGCGATGTCATAGCTGCCCGCGTGGGTGGCACCGTCGGCGCCCACCAGACCGGCGCGGTCGATGGCGAAACGCACCGGCAGGCGCTGGATTGCCACATCATGCACCACCTGGTCATATCCCCGCTGTAGGAAGGTGGAATAGATGGCGCAGAAGGGCTTCATCCCCCCCGCAGCCAGAGCGGCGGCAAAGGTCACGCCGTGCTGTTCGGCAATCCCCACATCAAAACAGCGCGAAGGATAGCGTTCGGCCATCAGGCTGAGGCCGGTACCATCAGGCATGGCGGCGGTCACTGCGCAGATCTTGTCGTCCGATGCGGCAAGCTTCACCAGCTCATTGCCAAAGACCGAAGTATAGGAGGGCGCGTTTGAGGGCGGCTTGTTCTGCTTGCCGGTGACCATGTCAAAGGTAGCGGTGGCATGGCCCTTGTCATCAGCGCGCTCGGCCGGTGCATAACCCTTGCCCTTTTTCGTCAGCACATGAATCAGGATCGGACCCGAGGCGCGTGCCTTGACCGTACGCAGCACCGGCAAGAGCTGGTCCATATCGTGCCCGTCGATGGGGCCGAGATAGGAAAAGCCAAGGGATTCGAACAGGGTGCCACCCACGGCCATGCCCTTGAGCATGTCCTTGGCGCGCTTGGCCCCCTCGCGAAAGGGTTCGGGCAGCAGGGAGGCAGCACCTTTGGCGACGGCCTTCAGCTCCTGAAAGGGTTCCTCGGCATAAAGGCGGCTTAGGTAAGAGGACAAGGCGCCAACAGGTGGCGCGATGGACATTTCGTTGTCATTGAGGATGACGATCAGCCGCTTGCCCAGATGGCCTGCGTTGTTCATCGCTTCAAAGGCCATGCCGCCGGACATTGCGCCATCGCCAATCACCGCGATGGCATCCCCCAGACCTTCGGGGATGTTACCGCCCAGATCGCGGGCCACGGCAAAGCCAAGCGCGGCACTGATCGAGGTCGAGCTATGGGCCGCGCCAAAGGGGTCATAAGGGGACTCGGAGCGTTTTGTGAAACCCGACAGGCCGCCTTTCTTGCGGATGGTGCGGATACGGTCGCGCCGTCCGGTCAGGATCTTGTGCGGATAGCTTTGGTGCGAGACATCCCAGATCACCTTGTCGCGCGGCGTGTCGAACACGGAATGGAGCGCCACGGTCAGCTCCACCACACCCAGACCTGCGCCAAGGTGGCCACCGGTTTCAGAGACGGCGGCGATGGTCTCCTGGCGCAGCTCGTCCGCGACCTGCACCAGCTGACGATCACTCAGGCCCTTCAGATCCGACGGGCGGTCGATCTGGTCCAAAAGCGGGGTGTGGGGCCTCTGTGACATGGCTCCTCCTCGGGAGTGGCGCAGCACCGATGGGGTGCTGGGCTAGGTTAGCTGTCGCGCGAGATAACGAAGCGCGCGGCGTCCTTCAAGGTTTCGCCTTCCCCTCCGTAGGGGGAAAGCGCGGCGCAGGCGGCGTCACACAACTCTTGTGCGCGGGCTTTGGCCGCAGCAAGACCCAAAAGGGAAACAAAAGTGGCTTTTCCCGCCGTTTCGTCCTTGCGCAGGGCCTTGCCGACCGTTGCAGCGTCGCCCTCAATGTCCAAGATGTCGTCGGCGATCTGAAAGGCAAGGCCCAAGGCGCCGGCAAAAGCACGCAATGCCGTGGTATCCGCGCCTGCCAACACCGCGCCGGCCGTGGCGGACCATTCAATCAGGCAGCCGGTCTTGCGGGCTTGAAGGAGGGTGATTTCTTCGAGGGTCAGGGGAGCCTCGGCTGTTTCGGCGGCGATATCCAGCATCTGCCCCGACACCATGCCATCCTTGCCCGCAGACTGTGCCAGCGCCCGGATCAGCGGCAGGGCCTCTGGCCCCATATGGTTCGCCGACAGAAGTTCGAAGGCAAAGCTCTGCAAGGCATCGCCCGCGAGGGTTGCAGTCGCTTCGTCCCATTTGCGGTGTAGGGTCGGCTGACCCCGGCGCAGATCGTCATCGTCCATGCACGGCAGGTCATCATGCACCAGCGAATAGGCGTGAATGCACTCGATGGCGAGCGCAGCATCCAGGGCTGCAGTTTCATCCACACCATGCAGTCGGGCGCTTTCCAACACAAGGAACCCGCGCAGCATCTTGCCGCCGACCATGGCATAGCGCATCGCGTCATGCAGGCGGTCGTTCCCGGTCAGCCGAGACGCCATATGGGCGGTGATGCGGGCCTGCGCCTGCAAAAGCGCGGGCTTGAAGGCGCCCGGGTCGGTCTTGGTCGCGGCGGTCATCCCGTCAGCCTGCATCCAGAGGCTGGGTGCCGGTTGGGGTGCCATTGGCGTCCAAGGTGATCGCGGCGACTTTTTCCTCAGCACGCTTCAGCTCGTCCTCGCAGCGTTTTTTCAGCGCCGCCCCGCGTTCGTAAAGGTCAATCGACTTGTCGAGCGCCACATCGCCACGCTCCAACTGGTCGACCACGCGCTCCAACTCGGCCATGGCCTGTTCAAAGCTCATCTCTTCGACGGGGATCTGGGTCTCACTCATCTGGCTGCCTTTGTCGGTGTCTGTTTTCCACGTTTGCCACGAGCCGCCTTGGCTCGGGCGGGCAGGATGTTCAGACCATATCCGCATCCCAAAGTCGAGGTGATACGCTCCCACAATCACGCGTTGGATCACAGAACGCGGCAACTGCGGCACCGACAGCCGGTACCACACCGTTTCGTTGGCCATTCCAAAACAGGGCTTGAGACGCTGAACCGTATGAACAAACTGCAATTTGGAAAACACAGGGCCAAACCCTCCGCCATTGCACTCTCGCTAAGCGCCATCAGTTGATTAGGGGTCTTGGCCCCGGCTCAACGGGTGACATCCAGATCGAATTGCGGCAAAGATGCCGGGACATTCTCGTGAGGTTTAGTTTGTCTATGTTTGAAGCCGCCGTCGTCATTCCGCATTACAACGATTGTGATCGCCTGATTCGATGCCTGGAGGCGCTGATGCCTCAGATGGTTCCGCAGGTGGAACTCATCGTGGTGGATAACGGATCCAGCCAAGACCTGTCGCGCTTGCACCAGCAATGGCCAGAGCTTCGGATTGTCACAGAACAGAAAAAAGGGGCTGCGGAGGCACGCAATCGGGGCGTTCTTGAGACCTCTGCGCCTTTGTTGTTCTTTTTGGACTGCGATTGCGTACCGAATGAAAACTGGCTTGAAACAGCACAGGCCGTGGTCGCCAGCGGGGATGTCATTGGCGGCTCCATATCCGTGTTCGACGAAACACCTCCGCCCCGTTCAGGGGCCGAAGCGTTTGAAACCGTTTTTGCATTTCATAACCGCCGCTACGTTGAGGAAGCCAATTTCTCGGTCACGGCCAATCTGTTGACCCGGCGCGACGTTTTCGATGCGACGGGGCCGTTCATCGCAGGTCTGTCCGAGGATCTGGACTGGTGCCATCGCGCGATCGCAAAGGGCTACTCCTTGCGCTATGAGGACTCTCTCAAGGTAGCCCATCCGTCGCGCAAGAATTGGTCAGCCCTCCGGCGCAAATGGAAGCGCATGACGGAAGAGAAATTCGGTGTAAACGGAAGCAATGCATTGGCGCGACTAAAGTGGCTGGCGCTCGCCTTGTTGATGCCAGCCAGCGCCATTGCCCATACGCCGCGCGTGTTGTCTCATCCTGACCTGCGTGGCCCGCAAGAGCGCGCAGCCGCGATACTCACGCTGTTTCGCCTGCGAATCCAAAGGATGATCTGGATGGTAACACAAGCCGTCACCGGACGGCCGTGACCATCCGGAGAAAGGCAACAGTCTCGTTCTGACTTTTGTCAGAGACTGTGCACAATGATCTGCGTCCCGCAATATCGGCTTCATTAATGACCATTGGCAACACCGGTCGGCAGATTCCCACAATCCGCAGGCCTTTGTCCTTGCGAGGGCCGTATCGTGCAATATAACGAGGCTTGAGCGGCCTAGAATGGGGAATCTACTGGGGAAGTACCTGGTGCGAGCATGTGGTGCGTTGGCGCTTCGGCCAGCTGAGATAGTCAGGTAGACGGGCGCCGGTGTCGCCCTGAGGTCATTTTTCTGCGATATCTCGGCTGCACAGGCCATCGATTTTTGAGGAAGTTTGTCGAATGAAAGTTGTCATTTTTGGTGTTGGTTACGTGGGGTTGACTGCGGCGTGCTGTATCGCGTCCGAAGGGCACAGCGTGGTCGGCATCGATGTCAGTCCGGATAAGGTCAAAGACATCATTGAAGGGCGCCCCCCGATTATCGAACCCAAAATTGAAGACATGATGGCAGAGTCACTGAAGGCCGGGCGGCTGTCAGCCTCGACTGACATTGGGGACACGCTGGACGACGCGGATATTGCGATCGTTTGCGTCGGAACCCCGTCGGGACCAGACGGCAGCCACGACATGCGCTACATCATCGACGTCACACAACAGATCGCCCGAGCCGTCTACACGGGCCGAGCCAAACCTCTGACAGTGGCTTTCCGGTCCACCTTCCGCCCGGGGACCGTCGAGGATATCGTTCTGCCGATCTTCGAAGATCGGTTTGGTGCGGATTGGGACAAGGCGGTGGAAATCGTCTATAACCCGGAATTCCTGCGCGAAGGCTCGGCGGTGAACGACTACTTCGCACCGCCAAAGATCGTGGTCGGCACCCGTGATGGGGAGGCGTCGTCCAATATGGATGAACTGCACGCCAATATTGAGGCGCCGACCTTCCATGTCGATTTCCGGACCGCTGAATTCACCAAATTTGCGGACAACACCTGGCATGCGGTCAAGGTCGCCTATGCCAACGAACTGGGCCGGATTTGTCTGGATCTCGGGATTCCTCCTGCAGATGTTCACGAGATCTTTGTCTCTGACACAAAGCTGAACGTGTCGCCCTACTACCTGCGTCCGGGTGGTGCTTTTGGGGGTTCTTGCCTTCCAAAAGATGTTCGTGCGCTGCAATACATCGCCGGCGATATCGGAGCCAGCACGCATCTGATCGACAGCCTCCTGCGGTCGAACGAGGCACATAAGCACCGCCTGTTCCTGCACGCGGTCGAAGGGCTTGAGCCCGGTGCTCCGGTTCTTCTGGCGGGCCTGGCCTTCAAGGCCCACACAGACGATCTGCGCGAAAGCCCGAACGTGGATCTTGCCCGCAAGATACTGGCAGCGGGCTATGATCTCAAAATTTTCGATCCGGCCGTGGATGCCCGCAAGCTGGTTGGCGCAAACCTTGGCTATGCATTCAGCCACCTCCCACAGCTGAAGCGTCTCTTGGTTGACAAGGCCACCGCTGAAACCGGGCAATTTGCGAGGGTCATCGTGACGAACGCAACCGCCAACTTGCTGGACCTGCCCAAGAGCAGTGAGATCGTTGATCTCTCGAAGCTCTCCGGGATTGAAAAGGAGCAATAGGGCCCATGGCAGACGTTCTGCATGCCTCCGACGTGTTTTCGCGCTTGGCCGAAGAGCGCCCGCTTGCAGGGCGCAGGATTCTCATTCTGGTCGAAAACCTGCCGCTGCCCTTTGATCGTCGCGTCTGGCATGAGTGCCTGACACTACGAGCTGCAGGAGCAGAGGTTTCGGTTATCTGTCCAACCGGAAAAGGCTATGAAACCGCCTACGAAGAGCTGGAAGGCGTCCATATCTATCGCCACCCGCTGCCGCTGGATGCAAAAGGCGCGGCTGGCTACCTTGTGGAATACTCAGCAGCGCTCTGGCATGAGTTCCGCCTGTCCTGGAAGGTCTGGCGACGTCATGGGTTCGATACCATTCAGGCCTGCAATCCGCCGGATCTGATGTTCCTGGTGGCCCTGCCCTTCAAGTGGTTCAAGGGCGTACGCTTCATTTTCGACCATCACGACATCAACCCCGAACTCTATGAGGCGAAGTTCGGGCGGCGTGATTTTTTCTGGCGCCTGATGCTGTTCCTTGAAAAGCGCACATTCAGGGCCGCCCAGACGGTAATTTCCACCAACAATTCCTACCGCGAAATCGCCCTGACCCGTGGTGGCAAAGATCCCGAGGACGTATTTGTTGTAAGATCAGGGCCCAACCTGGACAAGCTCAAGCCAATGCCGCCCGATCCAAAGTGGCGCAACGGGCGGGAGTTCATGGTGGGCTATGTGGGCGTGATGGGCGATCAGGAAGGTATCGACCTGATGCTTGAGGCCGCCCGGATCGTTGTCTTCGAACACAAACGCGATACTCAGTTTGTCTTTGTTGGAGGTGGTCCGGCGCTGGCATCCCTCAAGGAACAGGCTGCGGAAATGGGTCTGTCCGACTATGTGACCTTCACCGGACGTGCCCCGGATGAGGATCTGTTCTCGGTTCTTTCTTCGGCAGATGTCTGCGTGAATCCGGACCGGGTGAACCCGATGAATGACAAGTCAACGATGAACAAGATCTTGGAATACATGGCTTTTTCCAAACCGATTGTTCAGTTTGACGTGACAGAGGGACGCTATTCCGCGCAGGAGGCTTCTCTTTATGCTGCGCCCAACGACAGCGCGGATATGGCCGACAAGATCATAGAACTGTTTGATGACCCTGAACGATGCGCCGAGATGGGCCGGATCGGCCGCCATCGCATCGAAACGGAACTGAGCTGGGCTTACCAGGTCGATACGCTGGTTGCCGCCTACAAACGGGTTATGGAGAAATAGGCGCGCAACAGGCGCTCTAGTCTCCAATGTCCAGGCGGGCCAGCTCAGCGCACTTGATTAGGTAGCCCGAAAGGACAGGCACGATCAGGCTGGCCGCAACCTGCGGGTCTGGATGCAGACCATCTTGTTGCAATCCGCGCGATGCCCGCGGGAGCGCCAGCCAGCGTGAATAAAGATCAACCAGCCCGATATCGAACTGGTCGGCCAGATCCCTGTATTGGCGATAGTGCGCACCAAGACGGGGGCGCAGCATCCCTCGCAGTCCCTGTGCCGGACTCATCGTCATCAGCACCGTCTCCGCATTGGGCAGGTTTTCGCGAAGTTGTCTCAGAAGTGACTCATGCATGGCGCGGGCGTCAGTCAGGCTCAGGCCATCACGAATATCCGCATCATTGATGGCGAACTCAACCAGAACCCAATCCGGTTTCAGCGCAACGACCCGGTCGACCTGTTGCACGGCCCAAGTCGATCCGGCTCCGGGTTTGGCAAGGACATCAAGCCGAACGCCCCGATCCAACCGACTTTCAAGCCTGACTTTCAACTCATGGGTCCAGACCTCATCGTGAGTGAGACTGGTTCCGAACAGGACAATGTGCAGGGGTCGATCATCTGGCACAGACAGCGACACCTCGCGGTCGGCAGGGTCAGGACCGCGCGTTGCGACCAATGCAGCGGAAATCAATCCAACCAACAACAGTACTACTGCCGCGAGCCGGATTCGCGTCATGACTCAAGTCAGCCCGGCTTCGACCAGGCGGGCTTCGGTCTCATCTGCTGACAGGAAACGGCCATAGGGTCCGACCTCGATGCCGGTTCGCACAATCTGGGCCGGGTTGCCGGCTGCAATGCTGTTTGGAGGCACGGACTTGGTTACGATCGCACCGGCTGCCACGATGCTGTTGTCACCGATTTCCACACCCGGCAAGATCATGGATCGGCCGCCGATGAAGCAATTTTTGCCCACACGTGTGTGCAGGTACAGACCGCGGGTTCGATCATGGGTCAGGATGCGTGCCTCAAAGGCGACGTAGGAGTTTTCGCCAACATGCACACCGATTGGGAAGGTCCGATCAAACTTCGCCGATAGCGACATTTGCATCGTTGGATGAAGGTCCATGCCCCAGAGCTTTACCAGCATCTTGCGCCGCAGGCCAACCAGTGCATTTCGCACACCGGATATGCGATTCAGCCCGCGCCGACGGGCTTTTTTGGGCGTCGCAGAGATTTGATCTGGCATGGAATAGACCGTTCCTCTATGTGTTCGTAGAGTCCAAAATGTTTAGAAATAGTTGGTATTACAGGCATCGCAATATCTGCGGACATGGTCAAGCAAGGAACTCTGGATGTCGTTGGTTTTTAATAGTATGGCCCGCACAAACCATGTCCTTCTGACTGCTTTTGTTGCCATTTGGACAGCTTGTTTTGCCTGGGCTGCGAGTGCAGAGAACGTTCTGATCGTCAGGACCTCTCAGGACATTCAAAAAGCTCTGCGATCTGCCAAAGAGCCTGATCAACCCCTTCTAACTTTGCAGCTTGCGCCGGGGCGCTACGAAAAGCTGAGCATCAGAGACATCAAAAGCCCGGTAATACTGCAACCGCAGCAGGCGGGCAAACGTCCCGAACTGGCGGGGCTGCACATTGCCGACAGCAACTCGATTACACTTGAAGGGCTTGCACTCAGCTACAAAGCTTTGGGCGACGGTGAGTCGGTTTTCACAGCACCGTTCCGTGTCTATTCGTCGAGCAACATCACGTTCTCGGACATGCTGATCGAAGGAGATCTGGCGCGCGGTCACGGATCGGCAGAGGATGGATTTCCGGCCGGAAAGGGTCTGCTTGTCCGGGATAGCCAGTACGTAACCATCAAGAACTGCGAAATTCGCACACTCTTTCTCGGACTTTCGGTCCACCGGAGCAAGAATGTCGTGATTTCCGGCAACGAGATTCACGGCTTGCGCAAGGACGGGCTGACACTTGCACAGGTTCAGAACCTGCTGGTTGAAGGGAACTATTTTCACAGCTTCAATCGTGCACCCGACGCCGGGGACCATGCCGACATGATACAGCTGTGGACGAACAAGACGGATGCGCCCACGGATGGTGTCACAGTGCGGAACAACGTCTTCAATTCAGGGCACGGCCTTTGGACGCAAACGATCTTCATTCGCAATGACCTTGTGGACAAAGGGCGCGCCGGGAAAGAACTGTTCTTTCGCAACATCCGCATTGAGAACAACGTCATTATCAACGCTCACATACATGGCATCTACGTTGGCGAAACCGACGGGCTGACCATTGTCAACAACACCCTTATCCGCAACTCCCGGTCGGAAGCCAAAAGGTTCAACGAGGTCTGGGCATCACCGAAAATCAAAGTGGCAGAGCGCAGCCGAAACGTGGTGATCGAACGCAATGCCGCTTTCGGATTCCCAGAGCCTGCTGCAGCGGATTGGAGCGTGAAAGACAATGTTGAGATCCAGTCTGGGCGTCGTTTGGCGGCCGGATACTATGATCGCATATTCAAAAACGCCATCTCAGGAGATCCACTTGATCTTGCCAATTTTCAGTATTTGAAAGATGGCCCACTGGCCGGTGGCAAGATAGGCGCCAACAGGCTACGGGCAGCGCAATGAGCAAGAGCAATGTAATCCCTTCTCTGGATGGGTTCCGTGCCCTCGCGATTGCAATCGTTTTCGCGGGTCATGCGCGCCTGTTTCCCGGCATTCCCGGCGGTTTCGGAGTTACGATCTTCTTCTTCCTCTCCGGGTTTCTCATTACCTCCCTTCTGATCCGGGAATATGAACGCTACCAGAGCATCTCATTGCCCGCGTTCTTCGCACGCCGCATTGTTCGCCTGATGCCACCTTTGCTCGCAACCATGGCTCTTGGCACGATGCTTGTTCTGATCGGTCGTGTTCCCGGCGATCTGGACCTTTCCACATTTGCCAGCCAGATCTTCTTCTATTTCAACTACTTTCACGTCTATGCGGACTCCGGCACCAGCATCGAGGGGACGCGTATCCTGTGGTCGCTTGCGGTTGAAGAGCACTTTTACCTGATCTGGCCGGGTGTTTTCCTACTGATCGCGCGCGGCTGGGTTGGTGTCCGGTTCATGGTACTCATGCTGATTGCCATCCTGGCCTGGAGAGCGTTTCGCTTCTACGTCTGGGGTGACACAGAATGGATGATCTACTCCTTTACAGACACGCGCTTTGACAGCCTTCTGTTCGGATGCTTCTTGGCCATCTTGATGGCCAATGGCACAGCTGAGCGCCTCTTCCCGCAAACGGCCCGTGCTCAGGCGCTGTTCCTTGGCGGCTCATTGATCCTGATTGGCATCGCATTCCTCATTCGAGATCCAGCGTTCCGCTCAACCTTGCGCTACTCCATTCAAGGGGCCGCACTGATGCCGGTCTTCTTCTACGCGGTGACATGCGCAAACACCTGGTTGTTCAGGCCTCTCAACTGGTCGTTGGTCCGCTGGGTCGGCGTCATGTCCTACACTTTCTATATCTCCCACTATATCTTCATCTTCTTCATCAAGAGCTTTGGCCTCTATGAAGAGAACTATCCGCTATTCGTGATCTTCACGCTGAGTCTCACGTTTCTGTGGTCAACCGTCGTGCACTACGGTCTGGAACGGCCGCTGCTCCCGCTTCGCAGGCGCCTTACCGGTCATTCAGATCGGCGCATGAAGCCCGCCGACAACAGCCTACCGACCGATTAAGTATGACACATATCCATTCTTCCTCAGGCATTGCCCCGGGGCACTCCAAGGCCTTCAGTCCCGCAGTCCGGCGGCGGCTGGTCAGGCTCATAATAGTAAGCCTGCTGCTGCCACTATCATTCGAGATTGCAAACATTCGTTTCACCCCCTCGCTGTTGTTGATGATAGCTCTGGCCCCTTTTCTTTTTCAGCAGTACCTGTCGGGGGTCGTACGCTGGAGAGCTCCGGACTTGTTGTTCTTGCTCTATATTCTTTGGCAGGCCTTGACGATCCTGCTGAACAATCCCGAGCGTTTTGTCACCTTCACAGGCCAGCAGACACTCCTGACCCTCGCAGGATATCTTGCCGGTCGCTTGTTGGTGCTGGAAAAGCAGGACTTCATATCCTTCATTCTTTTCTGGGCGGCAGCATCCATGGTGAGTGTGCCGTTCGCGATGTATGAAGCCATCAGGGATGATCCGATCATTTTGCGAATGATCCTGGACTACACACCGTTTGGCAGCATGCGTCTAAACGACTATGAACCGCGACTGGGGTTGTATCGGGCGCAGTTCGTGTTCGTCCATCCTATCCACTACGGGTTGATGGGCGCGCTGGTTCTGATGCCCTATTGGCTGGGTCTTGCCTCCCAGATTGCGGCGGCCAAACGCACACTCGGAGCGCTGCTCATCTTCCTTGCGACCTTCTTGTCCGTTTCAAGCGGGGCCGTTCTTTCTATCGCCTTGCAAGTCGGCGTTTTTATCTCGCATAGAATAGCCGCACTCATGGGGCCGCCCTGGCGCATACTGCTTGCATCAGGAGCCGTCTTCTATTTGGTCGTGGAGCTTCTTTCCAACAAAAGCGCCTTTGCCGCGATCAGTGGCCGCCTCGCCTTTAACTCAGCGACAGCATATTATCGCACCTTGATCTGGGAGTATGGCAGTGCGCAGGTGATGCGCACTCCAATCTTTGGCAATGGGTACAACTACTGGGCCCGCCCCTTTTGGATGACGAACTCCAGCGTCGACAATCATTGGCTGCTTCTGGCGATGGTCCACGGCCTGCCGGCTTTGGTTCTTTTTGCCAGTTCGCTGCTGTATGCATTTTTTGCGGTAAACCGTATCAAGCTGTTTGGCGACACCGAACTGGATCGAATGCGACTGGCCTGGACGCTTGCCCTGATCGGATTTTGCATGAGTGCTTCAACGGTGGCCATCTGGGGAGAAATCCAGATGTTCTTCATGTTGCTGTTTGGCGCAGGTTTTTGGCTTGCCAGCACCGGGCCGGGCAACGCCCAGGAGACAACCGAGAACTTGGAAGAGACTTCTCGCCACCTGCCATACAGCCGGTATTCAACGCGCAGATCAGGGGACGCAGAACAGAGAAGACCGGCTCGCGTATCGAGCTCACGTCGTGTGCCCAACCAGTTCAGTAGGAAAGACATATGACGACCGATCCTGTTTCCCAAAACGCCTCACCAGAGGACGACGCGCAGCTCACAGTCATCATCGTCAGCTACAATACGCGCGACCTGACGCTGAAAGCACTTGAAACCCTATACGCGACCACCCGGAAGACCGCGTTTCAAACCGTGGTTTTCGACAATGCCTCTGAAGACGGTTCGGCAGAAGCCATCGCAGAAGCCTTTCCGCAGGTCAGCCTTATTGCCTCGAAAGAGAACCTGGGCTTTGCCAAGGCAAACAATCTTGTGGCGGCCGAAGCCAAGACCGAATGGCTTTTGCTGCTCAATCCCGATACCGAATGCCACGAAGGCGCGGTGGACAACCTGTTGGCCTTCTCCGAGGCGCACCCCGAAGCGGGTATCACCGGTGGGCGCACTGTATTTCCCGATGGATCGCTCAATATCGCCTCCTGCTGGATGCGGATCACGCCATGGTCGGCCTTCTGCAAGGCAACGGGCCTGTCCTCGGTCTTTTCGGGGAGTGACTTTTTCAATTTCGAAGGCATGGGCAGTTGGCAACGGGACAGCGTGCGCGAAGTCGATATTGTCGTGGGTTGCTTTTTGATGATCCGAAGATCCCTTTGGGATCAACTGGGCGGCTTCAATCTGAAGTACTTCATGTATGGGGAAGAGGCCGATCTTTGCCTGAGAGCGCGATCAATGGGTTATCGGCCAATGATTACGCCGGATGCCGAGATCATGCACCTTGTCGGTGCGGCGTCCAAACAGCAGTCTCGCAAATATGTCCTCAGCGCCAAAGGCCGTATGACCCTGATGCAGGATCACTGGCCAGCCTGGCAGGTCCCATTCGGCCGGGCGACACTTGGGTTCTGGGCCGGTAGCCGTGCGCTTTTGACCAACTTGATCGCAAAGCTGACTGGAAAGAAAACGGAAGCAGCTCGAAAATGGACAGAGATCTGGGCAGAGCGACGCGACTGGATGCAAGGGTACTGAGCCAATGAGTAGTGAAGCCGTTCAAAAGGTCCGCCGAAACCGTGCCCAGCGCTTCCTGCGGCTTATCCTGTCTGTGCTGGACCCCCGCGCGTGGGCGCATTTGGTCAAGATTGTGAACTACTACAACTATGCCCACCTGCAGGAGTTACGGAAAGCCAAGGTCGCTCGGTCAGCGAACATCTCTCCGACCGTGAGCTTTGCCAACGGACAAAATATCGAGATCGGGCCGAATGTGACGCTTGGCGCCGATTGCCGGATCTGGGCAGGCCCAGGCACAGCTCGGGTTGTCATCGGAGAATACGCGCTGTTTGCGCCCGACGTGATGATTACCGCCAGCACCTATCGCTTCAACGACGGATCCCCGGTGACCAAACAGGCGATGAACGAAAATGACGTTCTGATCGGGGAGGATTGCTGGATCGGGCGGGGTGCGATTCTGCTTGCCGGAACTGACCTGGGGCGAGGTGTCATCGTGGGCGCCCACTCCGTTGTCCGGGGAAAATTTCCGGACAACGCCATCATCGCGGGCTCTCCAGCAAAGGTGGTGGGCCAACGCCAGACGTCCACTGACTCACATCAGACGGAGGGTCCGGTTTGAACCCGCGTGTCAGCATCTGTGCGGCAAGTGCACGATCCCTGCGCATCGGCAGAACCCGCACCTCTCATACCAGTAGATTTGCTTGCAATTCCGGTGGTAGTGCCTGAGATAGAAACGCCCTTGCTGATCTTCTCGACCGCCACCTGTTCATAGACGTGATTCCCAATGCCATTTTTCAAGTTTGACGATCGCCTGATCTACTATGCCCATGTTCCAAAATGTGGCGGCACCTCGGTAGCCTATTACCTGAACGCGCGGTTCGGAGAGTTGGCCTTCCAGGACAACACCTATTTCCAGCGGCCGGAAACCCACCGCTGGACCCGCTCATCCGCACAGCATGTCGATGCTGCCACGCTTGAACATCTGATACCGCTGTCCTTCTTCTCGGCGGTATTTACCATCGTGCGCCACCCGGTAGCCCGGATTGTGAGCACATACCACTTCCAACTCGAGGTGGAAAAATCGATCCCCGAAAACACGAGTTTCGGCGACTGGTTGAAGGGTCTGGAAGCGCAATACGCCATGTCGCCTTTTTCCTACGACAATCACGCTCGCCCGATGAGTGATATCGTACCCGAAGGCGCCACAGTGTTTCACATGGAACATGGCCTCGACAGTTTGATCCTCTGGTTTGATGGTCTGACAGGCCGCCAAGAGGGGCCCAGAGCAATCATTCCCGAGAACACGCGCGGGCAGTACGTAAAAGATGCTGTTCAAAGCCGCGTCAAGCCAAGCGATGCCGAACTGGATCTTATTGGCCAGCTGTATGCCGAGGATTTCAAACGTTTTGGCTATAGCCTCGCGGAGAAAGCTCCCAAAACCGCCGCGCCCGTTTTTGACGAAAACTTCCTTGCGGAACGCGACAAGGCACTGATCGATGCGCAAAAGCCGGTCGCGAGGTTCAAGCGCAAGATCAAGCAGAAACTGCGCAAACTCTGAAGGGCAAGCGATGCTGCGTCACATCCTACTGCTGCTGTCGGGCAACGCAGCGACATCCCTTATGCTGTTTGCCAGAAATCTCATTCTTGCGCGGCTGATCTCGGTTGAGGACTACGGCATTGCATCGACCTTTGCCATTGCCATGGCGGTCGTGGAGGTCTCCACGCAGTTTGGTCTTCAAGTGCAGATCGTTCAGGACAAGAAAGGTGAGGATCCCGACTTTCAAGCAGCGTTGCAGGGCTTTCAGGTGTTGCGCGGTGTCATCTCTGGCGTAATTCTCTTCCTGGCAGCGGGTCTCATTGCCGACTTCATGAACATCCCGGACGTCGCCTGGGCCTACCAGTTGATGGCGCTGATGCCCGTTCTGCGGTCGCTTCAGCATTTTGACATTCACCGACTGAACCGAGATATGCGGTTCGCTCCCCTGGTGCTGACCTCGGCAATGCCCGCGTTGGCCTCGTTGCTGGCGCTATGGCCGCTTGCGGCCTTTTTGAACGATTACCGCGTGATGCTTTATGCGCTCCTTTTGCAGGGGGTGCTGGAGACCCTTACCTCTCATGTGCTCGCCGAGCGTCGCTACCGCCTGGTTCTGGATCGAACAGTGATTGGAGAGTCCGTACGCTTTGGATGGCCGCTGTTGCTGAATGGCGTGCTTTTGTTTCTGGTCTTCCAGGGCGACAAGGTCATCGTTGGGCGAGAACTGGGGATCGAGGTTCTCGCTGTTGTGGCCATGGGCTTTACCCTGACCTTGACCCCAACGCAGATTGTCAGCCGCTCAATTCGAAATCTGTTCCTGACCCACCTCAGCCGCTATGGGGAAACCCGTCGTGAGACTCCCAAGCCTTTTCAAGACACCGCTGAAGCCGCGATTCAAGGTAACCTTCTGGGCGGAACCGCGGTGGTTGTTGGCGCCTTGCTGTTGGGACCTTGGTTCGTGGATCTTTTCCTGGGGAGCGATTTTGCGGATCTGTCGTGGATGCTGATCTGGCTTGCAATCCAGCAAGGGATCCGCGTTTTCAAAAATGGACCGAACCTGGTATCTCTGGCTCTTGGGTTTACCGGAAATGCCCTTGCTTCGAACCTTGTTCGCGTTGCCAGCCTCGGGGTTACCTGGTGGGCTGCAACAAGTGGGCACGGGCTGCCTGCGATTCTGGCGATTGCCATCGTCGCCGAACTGCTGGGCTGGGCGCTGTCCCTGATTCTGATGCAGGCCAAGGTATCAATGGCGACGCTTCCACTCTGGCCCAGTCATCTGAGCGCGATTGCTGTGGCCGTGATGGCCGGGTTGGCCTCCGGAGCGTCCGACTTGGGCTTGTCAGCTCAATGGGGAACGGTAGCGCTTTGGCTTTGCCTTGGGATGTTCGGCCTTCTTATCTTCAGCTCTGGGGCTTTCCTGCGCCACTTTCGCCACAAGTAGCAAAGGTGACCGCGATAGGCTGCTGGGGTCTCTGCCGCGCCGTCCCTCTTGTCGGTCGAAGACTGTCACATTGGCTTTGTGCCGATTTCGTGATCAGTTGGGGAAATTCCGCAAGTTTTTCCATGAATTGACTACAAGTTGCCTCAAATTGAAGCTATCATTATACCTGTCGTTGAGCACGGATGGCGACCCGTTCAAAAAAGCCTATCTTCGAGAGTGCTGATTTATGTTCGATTTCACAGTCTTATTTGCAATTTACCTGTTTCTGACCGCAGCCGCCCTGGTGTTGACCTACCTTGAAGGCGAAGAGAATCGCAAAGTGACAAAAGGCTACCGTGCCATCGGCATGATGCTGTGCTTGGTCTGGCCGCTCGTTGTGCTTGCTATCGTTGTGTTCAAGATCATCGTCAGCATCAACAATTGGCTCAAGGCCGTTCGTCTCACTCAGTGACCCGTCAGCCTTCCCCAGGCGCAAAATTCGGCTAGTCTGGTATCCTCGCCATTCCAAGGCTGTGTCGGGGCGAGCGGTGTGTTACGCATTGGCAAATCTGTCGGCAAAGACCGCAGTTTGCACGGAGCGTAATGACATGTCACCAACCTTGTTCAACCTGCCAGAAGTACCTTCGATTCCCGTCGTAGATGAAGAACATTGTTACCCAATAGGACGGATCTTTTGCGTGGGGCGCAACTATGCCGCCCATGCCGCGGAAATGGGCAATGAGGTCGACCGCGAAGCGCCGTTCTACTTCACCAAGTCCGCTGCCAACGCGGTCTTGAGTGGCACAGTCGCGCCCTATCCGCCGGGCACTGAGAACTACCATCATGAAATGGAACTGGCTGTGGCGCTTGGCGCTCCTTTGTTTCGGGCCCGTCCGGAACAGGCAAGGGATGCCATCTTTGGGTATGGCGCTGCGCTCGATATGACCCGCCGCGACTTGCAGGGCCAGGCAAAAGACAAACGGCGCCCCTGGGACCTTGGCAAAGACCTGGAGCAAGGCAGCGTCTTTGGGCCTCTCACACCCACCGCCAATTGGGATGGGCCCGCACACAAACGGATCTGGCTGACCGTGGACGGAGAGATGCGTCAGGACGCAAATCTGGACGAAATGATCTGGTCAGTGGAGGACATTCTTTGCCATCTGTCGCGTTACTATCATTTGCGCCCCGGCGACATCGTTCTGACCGGCACACCTGCAGGAGTTGGCGCGGTCAACGCCGGAGCGGTGGTTGAAGGAGAAATAGAAGGCCTGTCTCCAGTCCAGCTGACCTTGAGTCCTGCAGAATAGAGCCTGCCAAGTCGTTGTTGTGTCCAATTCGGCGACTGTGGTTCGATATCGTCAAGAAGATGTGCCCTAAAGCCATTCCTGAGAATGACGACATGCGCCTATTTACTACGGGTATGTGCGCCAAGCGCACGATGCCGCAAAATGGGGGAGAAGGCGGACCATAACCAACATGCTTCAGATGGTGCTGAAACCGTTTTTCATCACTGCAATGCCATTCAACGATTGATCTTCACAAAACGAAATGTTGGAATGTATCAATCAAGCCCAACTTGTAAATATTCTGTAACATTTTGGGCATGACAGTGGACTGGCTGAAGTCGAGCGATTCACGACTGCAAAATGCATGATTTGCTGTTGATGGTTACAAATGCACCAAATAGCAGCAGTTTGGCATGGTTAGTTTTGTGAACCGATAGGGTGAGGACCGGTCCAAAGCAGAAAGAAATAGGCAATATATTGCAATATTCTTAGTTGCCGGCATTATGTTGCTTGGAAATCGGGTCAAAGGGAGGAATCACATGACCACTCGCAGAAAGATTCTTGGTGCAGCAGGCGCGGCGGCAATTGCCGCGATGTGCGCTACGTCCGCCTTCGCTCAGGAGGTGACGCTGAAGCTCCACCAGTTCCTGCCGGCACAGGCGAATGTGCCGAAACTGGTCTTGGATGTCTGGGCTGACAATGTTGAGGCCTCCTCGGGCGGCCGTATCAAGATCGACCGCTATCCTTCGATGCAGCTGGGCGGCAAGCCGCCAGAACTGTTGGATCAGGCCATTGACGGCGTTGCCGACATCGTCTGGACCGTGGTCGGCTACACGCCGGGCCGCTTCCCGTCGACCGAAGTCTTCGAACTGCCCTTCATGATGACCAATGCACGCGCCACCTCGCATGCCTATTGGGAAATGTTCGAACGCCACATGAAGGACACCGAATTCAAGGACGTCCACATTCTGGGAACCTGGGTTCACGGCCCCGGCATGATCCACACCACCGACCCGGTTGAAACTGCCGATGACCTGCAGGGAATGAAGATCCGCGGCGGTTCGCGCTCGGTCAACGCGCTGCTGACCCAGCTTGGCGCAACCCCGGTTGGTATGCCCGTTCCCGCCATCCCGGAAGGTCTGTCCAAAGGCGTGATCGACGGCACCACCATTCCGTGGGAAGTCACCACCGCGCTGAAGGTTCCGGAACTGGTTGAAAACCACACCGAGTTCACCGGCAAGGCCCTTTACACCCTGACCTTTGTTCTGGCGATGAACAAAGAAAAGTACGAAAGCCTGCCTGACGATCTGAAAAAGGCAATCGACGACAACTCGGGTCTTGAGTTCTCTGTCTTTGCAGGCGGCACTCAGGCTGACTCTGACGATCCGGCCCGCGAATTCGCGCTGGATAACGGCAACAACGTCATCACCCTGACGCAGGAGCAGACGGACGAATGGCGCAAGCTGGCTCAGCCGATCTACAACGACTGGCTGGCTGATATGGCCGAAAAGGGTATCGATGGTCAGGCCCTGCTGGAAGAGGCAACCTACCTGATCGAAAAATACACTCCGCAATACGTGAAGTAAGCGATAGCGTAGTCGAAGGGCCGCAGCGCACCCGTGCCGCGGCCCTTTGTGTACTCAGAAAGAGGTAAACACCATGCATAAGCTCATGATGGGGTTGGCCAGAACGATGGCCATTCTGGGCGGTATGGTCCTGGTTCTCCTGATCCTCCTGACCTGCCTGTCGATCATCGGTCGACTGCTGAACGGCGTTCTGCACGGGGATCTGCTGCAAGATATGGCACCGGATCTGTCGAACTGGCTGATCAACTACATCGGGCCAATAAACGGTGACTTTGAAATGGTCGAGGCCGGAGTTGCCTTTGCGATCTTTGCCTTCATTCCCCTGTGTCAGATCACCTCGGGACATGCCTCGGTCGATGTGGTCGCCAATGCCTTTCCGGTCAAGGTGAACCGGTTCCTGCGCATGGTGATTGCAATCCTGTTTGCTGGTGTTCTGGGGTTGATCACCGTCAAGCTGGCCGATGGAATGATCGGAAAATACCACAACGGCGAAACCTCGTTCCTGCTCGAGTTTCCGACCTGGTGGGCCTATGCGGCCAGTCTGTTTGCCGCAAGCACGGCTGCGATCGTAGGCATCTACATGGCCATCGTACGCACAACTGAATTTATGACCGGTCGCATCCAGGTGTGGGACGGTGTGGAGGGTGAGCAGTGACAGCTCTTGAAATCGGAATAGCCTCTTTTCCCATCCTGATGGTCCTGATCTTCCTGCGGGTGCCAATCGGTTTGTCGATGTTCCTGGTGGGTCTTGTCGGGCTGATCATGGTCACCGGCGGCACCCAGGTCGCCTTTGGCAGGTTGAAAAGCGAGACCTATTCGACCTTCTCATCCTATTCGCTGACCATCGTCCCAATGTTCCTTTTGATGGGGCATTTCGCAACATTGGGCGGCATGTCCTCGGCCTTGTTCAAGGCGGCGGCAGGGTTCCTTGGGCACCGGAAAGGCGGTGTCGCCATGGCCTCCATCGGGGCCTGTGCGGGTTTCGGCGCGATCTGCGGATCGTCCCTCGCAACGGCAGCCACCATGGGCCGTGTCGCCCTGCCCGAGCTGCGCGCCTATGGCTATGCAGGCGGTTTTTCCACGGCGACACTGGCCGCTGGCGGCACGCTCGGCATCCTGATCCCACCTTCGGTCGTTCTGGTGATCTACGCCATCCTGACCGAGCAGAACATCGCCAAGCTGTTCCTGGCCGCGTTCATTCCCGGCATCTTGGCCGCCATTGGCTATGTTATCGCGATTTCGATCTACGTCCGCATGTTCCCCGACAGCGCAGGCACCCGTCCCGCGATCCCATGGAGCGAACGGTTTGAAAACCTCTTCAAGGTCTGGCCCGTTCTGCTGGTCTTCGGACTTGTGGTGGGCGGCATTTACGCCGGTTGGTTCACCCCCACCGAGGGCGCGGCCGTCGGCGCATTCGGCACCGGGTTCATCGCCTGGCTCAATGGCGGTCTGACCCGCGAAACCCTGGTCGAGAGCTTCCTCGTCACCGCACGCTCTACCGCGATGATCTTCTTCATCGTGCTGGGCGCTGGTTTCTACAACGGTTTCCTGGCGCTCACTCAGGTGCCACAAGAGCTGGCAGACTACGTGGTCAGCCAGGGCCTTAGCCCATGGGTGGTGCTGGCGTTGATCCTCGCCTTCTACCTGGTGTTCGGCTGCCTGATGGACAGCCTGTCGATGATCCTGCTGACAATCCCGATCTTCTTTCCGGTGATATCAGCCATGGACTTTGGCCTTTTGTCTCTGCCAGCAATGCAGGCCGACGCTGCGATGGAGGTGCTGCGCAATGGTGTTCCATCCGGCATGGGCGCTGAGATGTTGGCGTCAATCCAGGAGGCCATCGCCAGCGGCATGGAATTGACGCGCGAGCAGATGAAAGAACTCGGTATTCGCGTCACCGAAGGCCGCGTGAACCGGATCGAAACCGAATATGTCGCCATCTGGTTTGGCATTCTGGTGCTGATCGTGGTCGAGGTTGGTCTGATCACCCCGCCGGTGGGGATGAACCTCTTCATCATCAACGCGATGGATCGCACCACCAAGATGGTCGATACCTACAAGGCCGTGATGTTCTTTGTCGCCTCTGATATCATCCGGGTAATCATTCTGGTGGCCTTTCCGATCATCACGCTGCTGCCATTGATGTGGCTGCACTGACGGCGGCGCTGAAAGCAAAGCAAACGGAAAGAGGCCCCCGCCAGCGATCTGGCGGGGGCCTTTTTGTATCTCAAAGGCGTTCCAGTCCCCCCACAGAAACATGATCGCCCAAAGCAATCTTCCGACTTGTGCAAAATAATGCATTTTACTTGCGCAATATGTTGCATTATTCTGCGACCAGTGCATTAATCGGCCCACCAACAGCACTGCGCCGCCGGGGAGGGTCGCGCAGGTCGGGCGCCTTGTGACACGCGCCAGACGCACAAGGGAGGAGCGAGGATGACACCCAGCGGCAATGCGGCAGCCTATTTTGTGGACCGCCACCGGGCTGAGCGCCCGGACAAACCTGCATTCAAAGAGGCAGCCGGGGAAAAGCGGCAGATCACCTATGGCGCGTTGGCCGAGGCCACCGACCGCGTGGCGGGCGCACTGCGGCGCGCCGGGATCGCCCGCGAAACCCGCGCCGCCATGCTGGTGCTGGATCAGATCGAATTTCCGCAGATCTTCTGGGGCGCGCTCAAGGCGGGCGTGGTGGCCGTGCCGCTAAACACGCTGCTGGCCACCTCGGTCTATGAAGTCATTCTGAAAGACAGCCGCGCCACCATCCTCTTTGTCAGCGCCGAACTCTGGGAAGTGGTAGAGCCCGCCCTAAGCGCCTGCCCTGACCTTCAGAAAATCGTGGTCATTGGCGGCGACACCCCCGAGGGCTGCGAGAGCTACGGCGATTTCCTCGCAGGAGCCGAGCCGCAATCCGCCATCGATTGTTGTCCGGATGAGACTGCCTTCTGGCTCTATTCCTCTGGCTCCACCGGCCAGCCCAAAGGCGTGCGCCATGTCCACGGAGCGCTGGCCGCGACGGCGGAAACCTACGGCGATCAGGTGCTGCAGATCGCTGAAGACGACGTGGTGTTTTCCGCCGCCAAACTCTTTTTTGCCTATGGGCTTGGCAATGGGATGACCTTCCCCATGTCCGTCGGCGCGACCACCGTGCTTTTCAACGGACGCCCGACGCCGGATGCCGTCCTGTCGATCCTGAAAGAGCAAAAGCCCACCATCTATTGCGGTGTGCCGACGCTCTATGCGGCCACGGTCGCCGCGTTGGAGACCACAGAAAAACCCGATGCGCCGCTGCGCCGCTGCATTTCCGCCGGCGAGGCCCTGCCCGAAGAGGTCGGCCGCAAGTGGGAACAGATCTGGGGTGTCGAGATCCTGGATGGTGTCGGCTCCACCGAGATGCTGCATATCTTCCTGTCCAACACTCCCGGCAATGTTGTCTACGGCACCTCTGGCGTTGCGGTTCCCGGCTATGAGCTGCGCCTTGTGGATGAGGCAGGCGAAGAGGTGAGCGAGCCGGGCGGCATTGGTGAGCTATTGGTACGAGGTGCTTCAGCAGCCGAGGGCTACTGGAACCAGCGCGGCAAGAGCCGGGGCACCTTCGAAGGTGAATGGACCCGCACGGGCGACAAATATGAACGCAGCGCAGACGGGCGTTTCATCTACTGCGGACGCACGGATGACATGTTCAAGGTATCCGGCATCTGGCTTTCGCCCTTTGAGGTGGAGCAGGCGCTGGTCTCGCACCCTGCCGTTCTTGAAGCCGCCGTGGTGCCTGCCCGCGATGATGAAGGTTTGGAAAAACCCAAGGCACATATCGTCTTGAAAGAGGGCAGCGGTGACGAAGCCCTTGCGAGTGAGTTGAAGGGTTTCGTGAAAGACAAGATTGGCAAGTGGAAATACCCGCGCTGGATCGTCTTTGCCGAAGACCTGCCCAAAACGGCAACCGGCAAGATCCAGCGCTTCAAACTGCGAAAGGAAGCATGATGGCTTTTGAATGGGGCTCAGGCGGTACGATCGCTGCGGGCGGTGCGACTTTGGAATGTGCAAGCTATGGTCCGTCGCCGGACAAGGCGCCGACGCTGGTTCTGCTACACGAAGGGCTGGGCTGCGTTGCCCTGTGGCGGGACTTTCCTGAAAAACTGGCGGCGGCCACCGGCTGGGGCGTCTTTGTCTATTCCCGCCAAGGCTACGGGCAATCCGATCCGGTGACCCTGCCGCGCCCGCTCGATTTCATGACACGCGAAGCCAAGGAAGTGCTGCCCGAGCTGCTCGATGCCATCGGGCTCGAGCATGGTATCCTTCTGGGTCACAGCGACGGCGCAACCATTGCAGCGATCTATGGCGGCAGCGTCATCGATCACCGGGTGCGCGGTCTGATCTTGATGGCGCCGCATTTCTTCACCGAAGCAGATGGCCTCGCCGAGATTGCCAAAGCGAAAGAGGCCTACGAGAGCGGAGATCTGAAAGAAAAACTGGCGAAATATCACAAGGATCCCGACGGTGCCTTCAAGGGCTGGAACGATACCTGGCTGGACGAAGGCTTCCGCGACTGGGATGTTGCGGACGTCATCGACTACCTGCGCATTCCCGTGCTGGCCATTCAGGGCCGCGAAGATCAATACGGCACCCTGGCGCAGGTCGAGGTGATCGAGGAACGCACCTATTGCCCCTGCGATATGCTGGTGCTGGAGGATTGCAAGCACAGCCCGCATCAGGACCAGCCCGACCCGGTGATCGCAGCGGTGGCCGAATTCACCAGCCGCCTCGCCCGGATCGAGGCCGCCGAGGTCGAGATCGCCTGAATGCTGCGCTTTCCGGATCCGCCCCATGCCCACATACCGGGCCAGACTCCCCGGCATCCGGAAGGCACCTTTAATGCGCTGTGCGACACGGTCAGACCTGAACAGCCCTGCGGGGCTGTTTTCGCGTCGGATGCCTGGCGCGCGGGGCGGCAGTTTCTGGACACCGGGTACTTCTGGGAAGCCCATGAAGTGTGGGAGGCGGTCTGGATGGCCTTGCCCGATGGCTCGGATGAGAAGCGGCTGGTTCAGGGGATGATCCAACTGGCCAATGCCGAGTTGAAACGACGGATGGGTCGTCCGGGTGCCGTACGTCGGCTGTGTGGGATCTGTCTAGCGCACCTGGAGAACCTGCCCCAGTCCGTCTGGATTGAGGCGGGCCTGCAAGAACTGCAGATTCGAGAGCGGATTTCACTTCTCTCCCAAATGGAAGATATAGCACCAAATTATGCATTATAATGCATATCTTCCAGGAAATTTTCAATCCATCCGCAAATATCCTGCATTATTCTGCCAATAATGGGCATTATTATGCATCTTTTTCTTTGCCGCACAAAAAAGCTGCGGTAAGTTGCACGTAACAGAACTCAGGAGCGCGACATGTCCCAGGCGATCGATTTTCAGACCGACCCTTCCAAATACCGTCACTGGCGGGTGGAGTACGATGGCCCCATTGCCAACCTTTACATGGACGTGGATGAGGACGGCGGGCTGTTTGACGGCTACCAACTGAAACTCAACTCCTACGATCTGGGCGTCGACATCGAGTTGGCCGATATCGTGCAGCGCATGCGCTTTGAACACCCCGAGGTGAAGGTGGTGGTCATGCAGTCCGGCAAGGAAAAGGTCTTTTGTGCGGGGGCGAACATCCGCATGCTGGGTGGTGCCAGCCACGCCCACAAGGTGAACTTCTGCAAATTCACCAATGAGACCCGCAATACCTTTGAAGCCGCCGAGGCGGACTCAGGCCAGAAATACATCGCAGCCGTGCAAGGTGCCTGCGCCGGGGGCGGCTATGAGCTGGCCTTGGCTTGCAACTACATCATGCTGACCAATGACAGCACCTCCTCGGTTGCTCTGCCCGAAGTGCCCCTTCTGGCGGTCCTGCCCGGCACCGGCGGCCTGACCCGCGTCACCGACAAACGCAAGGTGCGCCGCGATCTGGCGGATGTTTTCTGCTCGATTGAAGAAGGCGTCAAAGGCCAGCGGGCCGTTGAATGGCGTCTGGTGGATGAGGTGGTGCCGAACTCCAAGTTTGCCGACACCGTCGCCGAACGTGCCAAGGAATTTGCCGAGGCCAACAGCAAGGCAGACGGGCTGACCGGCATCACCCTCGGTCCCATCAACCGCAGCTTTGGCGACAATGCGATCACCTATTCTCTGGTGGAGGTCGAAATTGACCGCGACGGTGGGCGCGCCACCATCACCCTGAAAGGTCCCGACGCGGACGCCCCGGCAGATACGGCGGCGCTGCAGTCCGAAGGCGATCAGACCTATATGCTGCGCCTCGCGCGGGAGTTGGACGATGCCATCCTGCACCTGCGCCTCAATGAGCGCGAGGTCGGCACCGTGGTCTTCCAGTCCCAAGGCGACGCCGAAAAACTGCTAGCGCATGAGGCCCTGCTCCTGAACAATCGCGATCACTGGCTGGCGAATGAGATTCTGGCCTATTGGAAGCGCCTGCTCAAACGCATCGACATGACCTCCCGCTCCCTGGTGGCGGTTGTCGAGCACGGCTCCTGTTTTGCCGGGCCGCTGGCAGAACTGCTGTGGGCCGTCGACCGTTCCTACATGATGCTGGAGGAATTCGAGGGCGACAATCGCCCGCTGGCCGCCGTCACCCTGAGCGAGGGGAACTTTGGCACCTACCCGATGGGCAACGATCTGACGCGCCTTCAGACTCGCTTCCTTGGCACGCCTGAAGCGGTCGAGGATCTGCGCGAACACATCGGTGAGCCGCTGGAGGCCGATCAGGCCGAGGAACTGGGCCTCATCACCTATGCCTTTGACGATATCGACTGGGAGGACGAGGTGCGTATCTTCCTTGAGGAACGCGCCAGCTTCAGCCCCGATGCGATGACCGGCATGGAGGCCAACCTGCGCTTTGCCGGCCCCGAGACGATGGAGACCCGTATCTTTGGCCGTCTGACCGCCTGGCAAAACTGGATCTTCCAGCGCCCCAACGCGGTGGGCAGCGATGGCGCCCTGCAACGCTACGGCACCGGCCAGCGCGGCGAATACAACATGGAACGCGTGTAACCCAAGACATTCAGCGGCAGGCCGATAGGGCACCGCACGACGGAGGAACGATATGCTAGATCTCATCAACGTCAGCTACGACACTCAGATCCCCAACAACGTTGGCCTGTCCAGCGACAAGAAGGTGCTGAAGGCGCTGGAAAAATGGCACCCCGGTTATATCAACTGGTGGAACGACCTGATCCCGCAGAACTTTCAGGAATCCATGGTTTACCTGCGCACCGCCGTGTCGGTTGACCCCAAAGGCTGGGCCAAGTTCGACTATGTGAAGATGCCCGAATACCGCTGGGGCGTGCTGCTGGCGCCGCAGGTCGAAGGGCGCACCATTCCCATGGGCGAACACTATGGCGAACCTGCGTGGCAGGAGGTTCCCGGCGAGTACCGCAACATGTTGAAGCGCCTGATCGTCATTCAGGGCGACACCGAGCCGGGCTCGGTCGAGCAGCAGCGTTTCCTCGGCCTCACCGCGCCGTCGCTTTATGACATGCGCAACCTCTTTCAGGTGAACGTCGAGGAAGGCCGCCACCTTTGGGCGATGGTCTACCTGCTGCAGAAATACTTTGGCCGCGATGGCCGCGAAGAGGCGAACGATCTGCTGATCCGCTCCTCCGGTTCGGAAGAAGCGCCGCGCATGCTGGGCGCCTTTAACGAGGAAACGCCGGACTGGCTGTCCTTCTTCATGTTCACCTATTTCACCGACCGTGACGGCAAGATGCAGCTGGAAAGCCTGGCGCAGTCCGGTTTCGATCCACTGTCGCGCACCTGCCGCTTCATGCTGACCGAAGAGGCGCACCACATGTTCGTGGGCGAAACCGGCGTGGGCCGCACCATTCAGGCCACCTGCGAGGCGATGAAGAAGGCCGGGATCACCGATCCTTTCGACATCAACAAGATCCGCGATCTGGGTGTTATCGACCTGCCGACCATCCAGAAAAAGCTGAACCTGCACTACACGCTGTCGCTGGATCTGTTCGGTCAGGAAGTCTCCACCAACGCCGCCAATGCCTTTAACGCGGGCATCAAGGGCCGCTACATGGAGATGCGCCTCAAGGACGACCACAAGCTGACCAACGACACCTACAACGTACTGGATCTGGAAGGCGACACCATCATCGAGCGCGAAGTGCCCGCGCTGACCGCCATCAACATGCGCCTGCGCGACGACTACGTCAAAGACGCCGCCGGGGGCGTCGGCCGTTGGAACAAGATCATCGAGAAGTATGGCATCGAGTTCGAAATGAAGCTGCCGCATCAGGCCTTCAACCGCAAGATCGGCGTCTTTGCCGGCAAAAATTTCGACCCTGAGGGCAACCATGTCTCGGGCGCCGAATACGACAAGGGCATTCATGAATGGCTGCCGACCCATGCGGATGGCGATTTCATCCAGTCGCTGATGAAGCCGGTCTATGAGCCGGGCCAATACGCCAGCTGGATCTCCCCGCCGAAGGTCGGCATCGACAATAAGCCGGGCGATTTCGAATATGTGAAACTGCATATGGCATAAGAGGGGTTAACCCTCTTTTTCCCGGCGCCTGTCACACTCAACGATAGGCGCCGGGCCCCCAGACCGGAGCATTACCAGCCGGATTTACCCCAGCCAGACCGGAGGATCACCCGATGGACATCACCCGCAGCCAAGCCGAAACGCCGAATGCCGACCGTGTGTCGGTCCAAATCAACGGCCTCAAAGGGCCCTGCGTGGGCTGCTCTGATTGCGTCGGCATGTGCCGCGCGCTGATCGATGCGCTGACCGTCCCGGATGCGATCCTCAAGAAAGCGCCGAGAAGCTGAATGACCCACGCCCCAATCGCGCCCTCAAAACAGCACCTGATCGATCCCGAGATCTGCATCCGCTGCTACACCTGCGAAATGACCTGCCCCGAAGAGGCGATCGTCCATGACGACATGAACGTCGTCGTCGATGCCGAAAAATGCAACTTCTGCATGGACTGCATCCCGGTCTGCCCGACGGGGTCCATCGACGAATGGCGGGTGGTGAACACGCCCTATTCGGTCGAGGAACAGTTCGAATGGATGGAGTTGCCCGAGCAAGAAGAGATTTCCGGCGGTGACGCAGGTGACGATGTAGAGGCGATGGACGACGCCATTGCAGCCCTTCTCGCCGACGCCCATTCCGGCGCGGGCGGCAAGGCGGTTGCCCCGGCCAGCGCCAGCAAGCCCGTGATCAACATGTACACGCCCGGCAAGCCTGCCACGCTCAAGGTGCAGGGCAACTATCGTCTGACCGACAAGGACAGCGACAGCGATGTGCGCCATATCATCCTTGATCCGGCGGGCCTGCCCTTCCCGGTGCTTGAAGGGCAAAGCATCGGCATCATCCCGCCCGGCACGGATGCCGAAGGAAAGCCGCATCTGCCCCGGCTCTACTCGGTCTCCAGCCCCCGCGATGGGGAGCGGCCCGGCTATCACAACATCTCGCTCACCGTGAAACGGGAGGAACAGGGCCTCTGTTCAAACTACGTTTGCGATCTGAAAGCAGGTGATGAGGTACAGGTCACCGGCCCCTTTGGTGCCACCTTCCTGCTGCCCTCGGACCCCACCGCCGACATCATGATGATCTGCACCGGCACCGGATCTGCCCCCTTCCGCGCCTTCACCATGCGCCGCCTGCGCGAAGCGCCGCATGAGACGGGCAAGATGACCCTGGTCTTTGGCGCCCGCCGCCCCGGAGAGCTGCCGTACTTTGGCCCTCTCAAAAAGGTGCCTGATGCCTTCATGGCCAAGCTCTTTGCCTTTTCCCGGCAAGAGGACGCGCCCAAGCAGTACGTACAGGACCGCCTGCGCGAAGAGGCTGACCGGGTCGCCGCCCTGATGCAAAGCCCGACAGGTCACATCTACATTTGCGGCCTCAAGGCGATGGAACAGGGGGTTGAGGAAGCCCTGCGCGATATTGCCCGCGCCAATGGTTTGAACTGGGCCGATCTGCGCGATACGATGCGCGCCGACGGACGCTACCACGTCGAAACCTATTGAGCCGCAGGACAATACTCAGATGACAGACCAGACCTCCCCCGCCACAACGGGTAATTTCGTTCATGAAATCCGCGTCGGCTGGGGGGACTGTGATCCTGCCAAAATCGCCTACACGGGCCGCCTGCCCGCCTTTGCGCTGGAAGCGATCGACGCCTGGTGGGAGCATAACCTGGATGGCGATGGCTGGTTTCAGATGGAACTGGACCGGGGCACGGGTACGCCTTTTGTGAACATGAGCATCGATTTCCGCTCGCCTGTCACGCCGCGCCACCGTCTGATGTGCGAGGTCTGGCCGTGCAAGCTGGGCTCCAAATCGATCACCTTCCGGGTGGATGCCCGCCAGAACGGGGTGCTGTGCTTTGAGGGCAGTTTCACCTGCGTCTTTATTGATCCTGCCAACTTCACCTCCAAGGCGCCCCCGCCCGAGTATCGCGCGGTGATCGAACCCCGGTTGCGCCCCGCCTGAGAGTTTGACGCGGGGTTCCGCAAGATAATGCATGGATAGACCCGAACCTTGCGGGTTTTCATTTGAACCGAATGCGCCAGCGCCTTAGGTTTGTGCATTATGTTTCATATAGCGGCATCGAATGAGTGAAATCACCAACTTCCGGGGCGAGACCCGTCCGGTTCAGACCGCCACCGAGATTGATCAGGCGGTGCCTGCGCTGATTGCGCGGGTTGGTGAACGCGTGCGCAAAGCGCGCGAACGCAAGGGCATCCCGCGCCGGGTTCTGTCGGATCGCTCGGGCGTGTCGCCACGCTATCTGGCCCAACTTGAGGCAGGTGAAGGCAATATCTCCATCGGGCTTTTGCAGCGGGTTGCCGTGGCGCTGGATCACCGTATCGAATGGCTGATCGGCGAGGAAGACCCCTGGACCTCAGACGCGCTGCGCGTGGCGGATCTCTATCGTGGCGCGACCAATGCAACCCAGCAGGCAGTTTTGAACCTTCTCGCGCCTGAGACGCCGGAAACCCAGCGCGCGGGCCGGGTCTGCCTTGTGGGTCTACGCGGTGCCGGGAAATCCACTCTTGGTGCCATGGCGGGACATATGCTGGGCATCCCCTTTGTCGAGCTCAACAGCGAAATCGAAAGCCAGTCCGGCATGCCGGTGTCCGAGCTGATGGCGCTTTACGGGCAGGAAGGCTATCGCCAGCTTGAGGCGCAGGCGATCAACCGCATCATCGCCACCCATGACAGCCTGATCCTGGCCGTTGCGGGCGGAATCGTGGCCGAGCCTGAGACCTACACCAACGTCCTGGCCCACTTTCATACCATCTGGGTCAAGGCCCGCCCGGACGAACATATGGCCCGTGTGCGCGCCCAAGGGGACGAACGGCCCATGGCCGGAAACCCCGAAGCGATGGAACAGCTGCGCTCGATCCTGACCAGTCGCGAGGCCTTGTATGGCCGCGCTCTGGCACAGCTCGACACCTCGGGTCAGACGGTGGAACAGTCCTGCGACAGCCTGATCGCCATGATCAAGGAACGCGGCTTTACCGGCCAACCCGCCCTATAAGGGCGCACGCAGCCAGCTATCGGCAAAAGCGACGTCACCCACCCCGGCAAAACGCGCGACCCGATCGAGTTCCGCCTCAAGCCTTTGAACACGTCGCGGCGACCAGGCAACGCTCCGCTCGGGCCAGACAGCCGTGACATTCAGCCGGTCCGCACTGCGATCCGCCTTCATGTCGATCCGACCCACCAGCCGCTCCCCCTCCATCAGGGGGAAGACGTAATAGCCGTATTTTCGTTGCGGCGCGGGGGTAAAGACTTCGATTCGGTAGTGAAAGCCAAACAGCCGCTCGGCCCGCTTGCGGTCACGCAGCGCAGGGTCAAAGGGGCTAAGCACCCGCATACGCCCCGGCGCAGGGCCAAGATCCACCGCCTGTTCCAACGTTCCCGGACGCGCCAGAACCCGGCGCCAACCGCCATCCGCCTGTTCGATCTCAATCTCTTCAAGCGCACCTGATTTGACCTGTGTTTCCACCCAGTCCTTTGCCTCCGCCGCCGAAGCGGTATCCCAAAAGGCCGCGATCTCGCCAGAGGTGGCAAAGCCAAGCCGATCTAGCGCCGCATTGCAAAGCCAGTCTACGGTGGCTTCGGCATCGCAATCCGACGCGGCGGGATGCAGGTGCTCTTCGATCACCCGCTCAGTGAGGTCATAGCGTTTCTGAAACGCCTCGCGACCCACAACCGTCAGCGCGCCCGAGCGCCAAAGATACTCCAGAGCCGTTTTCGACGGGTGCCAGTCCCACCAGCCGCCGGATCCCTTTTTTTCGTCCTTGCCCACATCCGAAGAACTCACCGGGCCGTGGTCGCGAATATGCTCCAGAACCGATCTGAAGCGCTCTTCAAATCCGTCGCGCCGCCAGTTGCGATAGCGTTTGCGCAAAAGGTCCGCATCGCGTTGAAACCGCAGGTGCCAATGGGGGTAGAAGTCCATCGGGATCACCGCAGCATCGTGGGTCCAATGCTCGAACAGGGCCCGGTCGCTTTCATAGAGCCGTTTCAGATGGGCGGGACGATAGCTGGGCCTGCGGGAGAACAGAATGACATCATGGGCACGCGCCACGGTGTTGATACTGTCGAGCTGCACGAACCCAAGTCGATGAATCAACTTGTGCAGGTCCGCCCCCTTCGCGGGACCTGATGGCGCCTCGAGCAGGGCGTGCCGATCCAGAAACAGCCGCCGTGCGGCCCGGTTGCCCAGCCGCGCGCGCATCACTCAGCGCCGCTTCAGCGTATCACCATAGGTGATCGTGGGGGTCAGGGTAACGTGCCGCTCCACCTCGACCTCAGGATCTTCGAGCTGTGCCGCGATGATCTCAGCCGCCTTGCGACCGATTTCCTGACGGCAGGCATCCATGGTGGCCAGCTTGCGCGGCAACCCTTGCAACAACTCCACGCCGTTGAAGCCTGCAAGCCCGATCTGCCCCGGCACGTCAACGCCCTGTTCCAGCAGGTACAACAGCCCACCAGCCCCGATCATATCATTGGAATAATAAAGAAAATCGAGTTCAGGCGAGCGTTCAAGCATCTCTGCCGTCATCTCGCGCCCCTTGGCGAGCGCCGAGCCGCCAGAGTAAAAGGCGCGATCCTCGATCTCGACCCCTTCCTTGGCCAGCGCCTCGGTAAAGCCTTCGAACCGTTTGCGCGCGCGGTGATCCAGCGGCATCTTGGTACCCATAAAGCCGATGTGACGATACCCGGCTTTGAGGATCGCCTTGGCCATCTCCCGGCCTGCGCGGCGATGGGAGATCCCGACCATGGCGTCCACGGGTTTGCCGTCCGTATCCATGATCTCAACCACCGGAATACCTGCGGCATTGAGCATGGCGCGCGCAGCCTCTGTATGCTCCAAGCCGGCAATAATCACTCCAGATGGGCGCCAGGACAGCATCTCATAGAGGACCTTTTCCTCTTTCTCAGGCTGATAGTCGGTGACGCCCACCACCGGCTGCAGTTCGGTATTTTCCAGCACTCTGTTGATGCCGGTCAATACCTCGGGGAAGACCATATTGGACAGTGAAGGAATGATGACCGCCACCAGATTCACCCGTTTTGAGGCCAGCGCCCCGGCGATCTTGTTGGGCACATAGCCCAGTTCCTTGGCCGCAGTCAGGACCTTGGTACGGGTCTTCTCCGACACATCGCCCCGGTTGCGCAGCACCCGACTGACGGTCATTTCGGACACGCCTGTGGCTTCTGAGACGTCGCGAAGGGTGAGCGGGCGCTTGTTGTCAGTGGTCACGGGCGTCGGCCTCTTTCGTTTTGATCATCTGATGTTAGCGCAGACGGCGCAGAATAGACAATGGGCACTGCACCAGACCAGCGCTTTGAAACCGCCAAGCATCTGAGCACGCCCCATTGTGATGCCAGAGACGATTTGCTATCGCGTAAACAAGCGCGGCCCCGTGGCTCAACTGGATAGAGCAGCCCCCTCCTAAGGGGCAGGTTGCAGGTTCGAATCCTGCCGGGGTCGCCAAGTTATTTGATAAAGTCTTTTTGAATCAATAGTTTGAGCAAAAATCTCACGATGGGATGTAACACATTATGTAACACATGAGCAAAAACTGGAGAAAGGTCGGAGCGATCCGAATGAAGATCGACTATGTTCTTTGGCGGAACGGCACAGCTTACTATCGCCGCCGCATTCCGAAGGATGTTGCCAAGCAATACAAGGTCAAAGACTACCTGACCTTCACGCTTGGAACCAAGGACCCCCTTGAAGCTGCCCGCAAGGCCCGCGAGGCAACCAAGCGCCTAGATCGGGAATGGGCGTTACTCAGGGCGTCGGATGGAACAGAGCTTGCCACTCGGCAAAAAGCATTGGCCATCTTGGAGAAGCATGGTTTGGAGCCAGGGCAATGGGCAGAGTACAGGAAGCACGACCTGGAGCCGGATACGTTCGTGGACGAGCTATCGGTCTTCTCCCAAGACTCTGATGGCTACAGCAACGGAATTGCCAGGGAACGGTTGCCCGACGATCTACGTTTGGCTGCTGATCTGTTCTACGCAGATGACACCAAGGTAAGGGAGCTCTTGGTCCCAAGCTTCTTGGAAGTCAAAGAGAAGCACCTGTATTTCCACCCAAAGCGAGCTGAAGACCCTCAATTTGAACGGTCGGTGAAACGCTTTCTGGAAATAAATGGAGACATGCCGATCAACCAGTATCGTCGTGAACACGGCAATGCGTTTGTCAAGCAACTGCTCGATGCGAACCTCAAAGGATCAACAATCCACCGCTACCTCAACCAAATTCGACCAATCTTCAATACAGCCATCGAGGAGCTCGAAATCTCGATGAACAATCCCTTGTCAAAACTAAAGGTGCCGAAACAAGAAGCCGATGAAGACGGCGGTAGAGCTCCATATTCGATGCAGGAGCTTTGGGAACTCCAGAAGCGATGTCGAGAGGTTGATGATCAACGTCGCTGGGTCTTGTCCATAATATCGGACACAGGTGCTCGTTTGTCAGAGATCGCTGGTGCGAAGAGGGAAGACGTTGTTCTGGATGGAGAGGTGCCTCACATTGTGATCAAAAAGAACGAGGTTAGGGATTTAAAGAGCGCAAGTGCCAAACGTAAGGTTCCGCTCGTTGGAGAAGCCCTCTGGGCTGCGCAGCGTGCCATTCAGGCCCACAGCGAGCCATACCTCTTTCCCGTGCTGGTAAAGGCCGGAGAGTACAACAATGGTTCGGTCTCTGCAGCGCTGAATAAATGGCTAAAGACCCAAAACCTTCGTGGAGACGACCAACCGATCCACAGCTTGCGTCACTCTATCAGAGATCGACTGAGAAATGCTGGGTACTCGCCCGATATCATCGACCGCATTGGAGGCTGGAAGACTGAGGGCGTCGGCGAAAGATACGGTGCAGGTCATGACTTGGCCGTTCTGCACAGATACATGTTAGACATGATAGAACAAGAACGATCTACAAAGTCATAGGGCAAAGGTGGCCTGCTGCTGGTTTCGTGGACACCGAGATAAGGTGTTTATGGAACTGGAGAAACTACATGACGAGAAGAGCATTCAGCCGCGAGTTCAAGCAGGAAGCGGTAGAGTTGATAACGAAGCGTGGCGTCAGCACGTCGCAGGCTTCAAGGGATCTTGGAATACATGCGACTGTGCTTCGCCGGTGGGTGCGGGCATCTGAGACAGACGGGTCAACTGCGTTCCCCGGTCACGGCAAGCTAACCCCAGAACAGGAAGAGCTCAGGAACCTGCGGCGCGAAGTGTCGAAACTGAAGGCGGAGCGGGACATCTTAAAAAAGGCCGCAGCCTACTTCGCCAAGGACCAGCTGTAATGTTTGGTTTTGTGGCGAAGCACCGAGGGGTCTGGCCAGTCAGTTGGATGTGTGACGCGCTCGGTGTGTCACGGAGCGGCTTCCATGCCTGGCTGACGCGACCGCGCAGCAACCGGTCGATCCGCGACGAAGAACTGTTAGCGGCGATCCGTGCAAGCTTTCTGCGATCGGACCGAACCTATGGTGCCCGACGTGTCTGGCATGATCTTCTCGAAGAAGGTTATTCCTGCGGCTTGCATTGCGTTGAGCGATTGATGCGACAAGCAGCCTTCAGGGCGCGCCCTAAGCGGCGGCAACCACCAAAAGACCAAGGCACAAGGTCTGTCATAGCTGCCAACGTGCTTGAACGAGAGTTTGAAGCGGATGGTCCCAACCAGAAATGGGTGGCTGACTTCACCTACATCTGGACAGCGGAAGGGTGGCTTTACGTTGCAGCCGTTATCGATCTGTTCTCGCGGCGTGTCGTCGGCTGGTCCATGAGCGACCAGATGACGTCCCAGATGGTCACGGACGCCTTGATCATGGCGATCTGGCGCAGAGGTCGACCAAGGGAGCTGCTGCATCATTCCGATCAGGGCAGCCAGTATACCAGCGAACCGTTCCAAAGGCTGATGGCCGATCACGGCATCACCTGTTCGATGAGCCGGTCCGGAAATGTTTGGGATAACGCTGCGATGGAGAGCTTCTTCTCATCGCTGAAAACCGAACGGGTCAGGCGGAAAACCTACCGCACAAGAAAACAGGCACGCGCAGATGTCTTCGACTACATTGAGCGGTTTTACAACCCGCGTCGTCGGCACTCGACCATCGGGTATCTAAGCCCTATCAACTTCGAGGAGCGAGCTATGAAAGCTTAAGTTGCCGTCCACGACACCGGCAGCAGGCCAAGGTGGGTAACTAGGTCTCTCCGTACTGAACTGTAGGCTTAGGCTCTACCAGGCAATGCTGACGGAGCCTAAGGAAGCTTCGCGCGGATAGCATGCTTTGCAACATCGACCACACAGGTAGCGCGATGCGCTTGGCACGACCGCACGGAACCTTCACCCAACCGTCTGGATGCTGCGGTCATAACCCACATAGCCGACATCGGCTATTACGCCGGGCCTATCTTGGTTCTAAGTTGGTGTGTTTCCAAATAGCAGTTACCGCGTGACTTTTGTGTCTACACTGACTACAAGTACTCCATATATGACCTTTGAAAAGATATGGTAAGTCGCACTCCATATAAGACCCCATTTTGTGCAATTGTTAGGATGCTGGGTTCTTGGAACCGACATTTTCGAGCAAACTCATGAGAGACTTGGCGACAGAACCCAAGAAGGCTTACCGACACCTCGGAAGTGAAAACGGTCAAGCCTTCATTGGTTTGGTGGCGGACTTTAGAGCAGCCATTTTTGCCGGGGATATGCCAATGGGCCCTATTTCGGCCACCAGAGTAGAAGACGGTTTTGCGTTAGACTGGTTCGTATCCTCTGGCTGCACGCTGAAAACAATGGTAGCTGCACGCGGCACCGGGGACGACGGATGGAAAGATTCTCATAGAATTCAGCTTGAGGCTCTAACGATTGGCGAGGAGATGTTGGCTTAATGTTTCAACCAAATTGGGCTTCCCCACCGGGTGACACGATCTCTCGACTGGCCAACGCAGGCAATCTGTCAGTGCACGACTTGGCCGAACGCATAGGGTTCGAAGAAGATGTGTTCTCTGGCATCATGGACGGCCGAGTGCAAATTTGCGATGAGATTGCAGACGCATTATCCAACGAACTCGGTGCATCGCGACAGTTCTGGATCGAGCGTTACAACCAATTTCTTGACGACAAAGTGCGCATTGCTGGTCCTGCTCAAACAGAGACACTTTCCACATGGGGGCAGTCCTTTCCCGTCAAAGCGTTGCGGCAACTCAGCTGGCTGCCGAAGGGCTCTCGCGGTGTGCGGTTGTCCAAAGACATACTAGATTTTTTTGGGTGCGACAGCATTCAAGGTTGGAATGAACGCTACTCTTCAGGGATAGGCCAAGTTGCGTTTCGAACGTCCTTTGCGTTTGAGGCTGATGAAATGGCAACGTTGGCTTGGCTGCGCGTCGGTGAGGTTCAATCCGAAAGCTTGGCTCTCGCGAAGTTTTCTGCGAAAGACTTCAAAAACCGTTTGCCTGAGCTGAAGAAGTTGTGCGCACTCAAACGCCCTGAGTTGTTCTTCCCAAAACTTCAGCAAGCTTGCGCCGAACACGGCGTTGGTCTTGTTAGTTCAAAGGCCCCGACAGGTTGTCGAGCAAGTGGGGCCACTTGGACTTCAGCCAAGGGCAACCCAATTATTCTGCTAAGCTTCCGATATCTGAGTGAGGACCATTTCTGGTTCACCTTTTTTCACGAAGCTGCGCACGTAGTTCTTCATGGCACTGACCACATTTCGGTAGATGGCGGTGACCCGTCACCCTTAGGTGCGTCAGCAGTGGAAGATGAAGCTGATACCTTCGCTCAAGATGTGCTTGTCGCAGCTGATTTACGCGACGAGATGCTAAATGCCATACCAACCCGACCACATGCACGCAGGATCGCGCGAAAAGCTGGGGTAACACCGGGCATTATTGTCGGGCAGCTTCAAAAATCTGGGGTTCTCCAACCACACCAGTTTAACGATCTTAAGCGCCGGTACAAATGGGGCGACAACACAATGCTTCCGGTTCTTTCTCAACCTCGGAAATACACGTAGGCTTCTGGGCTTTTTTGCCAATTGCAAAGGCTATCCTCGATCACCTGCTTTCCCACCTCGAGAATTTCGTCCAAGGCGTCAACACGAGCTTCCAAGGCTTTACCGGTGATGCCGTGGTCTCGATTGTTGAAAAACAGAAGCCGCGCCCCAGCAAGTGGTCCCGTTGCCTTGTCCAAGTAGACGCTACCCGGCGCAATAGGAGCAAGTTGAAGCTTGCCGAGCATCGTAAGAAAGTCAAACCTGCCTAGACGCCCACCGCCGAAACCAAATACGTCTTTCATGGATTTGTACAACGCGTCGAATGCCGCGAACGGCTCTTGTCCGACACTTGCATGAGTAGCCACCAAGCGGTCTCGAAAACCACCAAACTCAGTTTGCCATTGATAGTAGGTACGAAACGTTCTCGCTACCGCTTCGGGCTTTTTGCTTTGGAATTTTCGGTGGTTAGAGAACCTTCCAGAAGCAAGCGCGGCGGCATTTTCTAGCAGTATTTTTTCAAATTCTGTTGCGTCAACGCTATAATTCGCGAAAGTCCAAACTCGCCCTTCATGAAAAGAACCGTAAACATTCTCAGAAAACTTCCAGTCATCCACGATGTGTTTTCCAAAGTGGGTCAAAATGAACGTAAGCCAAACTGCTTCGTCCAGTTTCCCCTTTCTATTGAGATAAATCGCCCCCCGTACGGGATCAAAAATTCCCGAATACGGTTCACAACGGGATTGGTCTACTGCTCTTACCAGCAGTGCATCAGTGTAGGAAATTCGGCGAAGGCTCGACACGATTTGCTCCGCCCAACAAAGCCGTCGCTCGGCTGTGGTAATCCCGGGCAGCGGTTCTTGTTGCTCAATCTGCGCAATCTTCTCCACAAACTCGTCAATTCTGTCTTTGTGTAACCCGCTCATTTTTTCTACCTTATCCCCGCGAGATCAAAGAGGTCTCGTGCGGGTGTCTGTTCCTTTTCCAACCTATCTCTAATGTAAATTTCATAGGTTTCGGAGATTTGATGCATACTAGATACAACTCGGCGAAGGGCTATGTTCCTCGAAGGTTGCTCTACGGATTTGTTGCCCAAGTCTTGCAGTATTTTGTAGATGCGAAATAGTTCAATGAGATCCATCCAATATGCGTCTAGCTTAACTTGGGGAACATACCTGTCGTTGCCGAGCCGGATGGCCTCTTCAGCTTTTTTGACCTGCGCTATGGCATCCCACGGGTTACCTAGTGGCATGCTCGGCATCGGTACGAAATCGTGGAAACCCTCACCGAAATAGGTCTTCGCCCTTGAGGTCGATTTGTTGGCACCAAGTTTGCCGTTTGCATCGCGGTCATGATAGAGATGTAAACTTGTCACCGAGTGAGTATAAACCCCTAATCCGACTCCCAGTTCGCGGGCAGCAATCTCTTGCAGCATAGTGAACGAAAATATGTCATGCGGCAAACCCAAAAATGCGTCGTTGGAGCGCATGTGCGCGTGCAAGAGTAGGCGGTTTTTACGAATGGCAAACTGGAGTGTGCACGTACAGGGTTTGTCTTTATTTCGCTTCGTGTCGTCACGATTGGAAAAAATCTGGATTACGGCATTCCTCGATCCCGGGTTCTTTCTCAGCTTGTTTATGATGCGATCCCACTCGCTCTTGCCTGCCACTTTCTTGTCTCCATTGAGCCCAAAAATACGCGGACCATAAGCGCCACTCGCTTTTACTCCGTCATTTGAGAATCTTGGATAAATGGGTATGTAGTGCCTAATGAAGTCAATTCTGTCACTTCCAGCCAGATACCAAAAAAGCTCTCCTAGCGGGCTAAACGCTTTAGCTCTCGAAAATGATCGGCTAAGCCTTGCTCTGGGGTTTCTAAGCTCCAGAAGCGCACCAAAAACCTCGGTACTTCTTCCCTTGCTTGAGTCGACTTCAAAATTCCCACGCCCGTTGAGAAGCTGCTTGAAGACAGCCCTCATCAGATCATCTAGGCTGTCTTCGCTCGCATGAAACAACTTCGTCCAACCTCACCTTTTGGTTGAACTTCGGCGTTGTCTAAGGAAAGTTCAAGGGGTTTGCTAAGCAGTTTTCGGGACTTAACCCACAAGCGTCATAACGGTGAAGACTATGACCGTAAATGAACATCAAAAAATGATGGAGGGAATGGAAGAGCTAGGGTCGGCCCAATTACGCATGCTTCCCACCCTCGCCTCGGGAATATTCTAGTGCTGCGGCTGCACAAGTCACGTCCGCTTAGGGCTGCCACCTGCCCCTCCAACTGCGTTAATAGCTATGCGATAGGATTGTTCTTTAGGCTCCTCCCAAAGACACCCCCTCAGAAGCCCAAGGACCAACACGGATATGGTGTTGATAAACACAGCCTCTAAGGGGGTGATGGTGTATGTCTATTCTTTCTCCAAGATGACCTCCTTCACCTTGGGAGATGATCCAAAGGACACGGTATAGGCTTCTTTGATGGCCTCCTTTGCCAGCTCCACCTTGTCGTTGGGTATGATGAGACTGTCATGGACAGGGAGGCTCACAACACCGAAGTCTTTCAACGTCATCATGGCCCTGATCATGGCCTGGCTTTCCAGGTATTGCAGCCTTGCCCAGCCTATCCAGCGTTGATCAACCTTCTCCAAGACAGAGATCTTCTCCTTCACCGCCTTCACCACCTCTTTGAGTCGGTAAGTCTTCTCTAAGCGTCTCCCTGTGGCCTCAAGGTACTCCTCTTTGAAGCCCCTGGGCCATCTCGTCGGCCAATCCTCGCTTCCAAGGCGGGCTACGACGATCTTCTTCACCGCAAGCCTTTCGATGTTCGGGATTGAGTAGATGTCTTCGGCCACCGGGAACGGGACACCGCATTGATGGTGAAGGATGAAGGGGAAGCTGCTCGACACATCCACCTCCGCAACCGGCTGCCCGTCTATGGTGATCTTGGCCCGCTCATGTTTGTGCAGGTTCTGGTAGGTCCCCTGCGAGACACAGTAGAGCCGCCCGCCCTGGTCATAATCAAAGCCCGGATCATCACCGTCGTGGAACGTCCGTTTGAGCCTTGGAGGTTCCGGCAGGTTGAAGCTGTGCTGCTCATAGAAGGCGTTGAGGTCCCTGACTTGGCCTAGAGCGTGATCCCGCTTTGGACTTGGCCGCAGGGGCATGACCTTGCTTTTCCGCTTGCCTGACGTGCCTCTGACACTTCTGGTCTTCACCTCCACCGGGAAGCTTAAGCCGTGGTCCATCTTGAAGTGCGCTGATGCTGTCTCTGGGGTGATCCCGAACATCTGAGCCAGAGAAAGGAGCTTGGGTGTGGCTCTGAGCCGTCCAGCCTTGCCCCAGGTGTCATAGCGCTCGCCCTCAAAGTCATCCTGATAGCGAAAGCCCTTCTTCACCTCGATAAGCCCTAGCTCGATCCAGCTTTCCTCCAGCCTTTGATAGGTGCGGAATGAGCAAAGCGTCCCTGAGAATTTCTGTGGGTTCTTGGCGCGGAACATGAACCCAAGGGACTTTTCGTTGGTCGCCTGCCTTAGGAGATCACCCAACACGGCCCCAATGCCTTCTTTGAGGCGGAGAAGGTCCGTGGCTCTGATCTTGTGACTGCGCCGCCCCATATCTCTTTCGTAGGTGACTGTCTTTTCCAGGACATGCTCCACAAGCGCATAGGCCTCAGGGGAACATGGGCGTAGAAGGAGGGTTGCCATTGTGGCTGCGTCATAGGCGTCTTTGCAGCCCAGTTGGGTGATGTGCTTGGGTATGCGGATACAATCGGAATGCTGGTGTTTCATCCTCTTTGATCTCTGATGTGAAAGGACACAGAGGGGATGCCTCTGCCAAAGGGACCCAATGCCCCTTCACAATCAGGTCGTTTGTTGATCACCTTGGATGCTGAGGCCCCTCAGAGCGCCTTCAGGAGGGGTTTCAGGGCAAGGCAGACCACCAGGCATCAAAGAGAACAAATGCCCTCTGATGGCCCTCTCCGTGGCCCTATGAGCCTACTCAAAGGACCCGCTGACCGGCCAAAAGGGAACAATAATAACAACCCTTTACCCGGTTTTTTGAAGTCGCTTTCAAAGCCCCCCCCACCCCTTCTGAAAATCCTAGGTTTTCCTGGGGAAATCCCGCCCAGCGCCCGCCCGTGATGCCTGCCAATAGACCTTGCTCCTGCGGCAGGTCCCAAGAGTGGGGGAATAGCCTGTCTATGGAGTGGGTTTTGAGTTTTGGCAGACACCCTGCCGCCACTCCTAAGACTTAATTGGCAGAGATAGGAGGCAGACAGATGCTGATCGGATATGCACGGACTTCGACCCTAGAACAGAAGGCAGGCCTGGAGGCCCAGAGAGAGTCCCTGAAGGCCCTTGGATGCGAAAGGGTGTGGGAGGAGCAGACAAGCTCAGTTGGCCCCAGAGAAGCCCTCTCAGAGGCTCTGGGATATGTTCGGGAGGGCGATACCCTGGTGGTGACAAAGCTGGACCGCTTGGCCCGTTCGGTGCGCCATTTGGGGGAGATCGTAGAAGAACTGGAAAGCAAGGGCGTAGGTCTTCGCATCCTGGACCTTGGCCTTGATACCTCCAACGCCACGGGCAAGCTGATGCTGAATGTCCTGGGGTCCGTGGCTCAGTTCGAGCGGGAGATGATGCTGGAGCGCCAGAAGGAAGGGATCGCCAAGGCCAAGCGGGAAGGCAAGTACAAAGGACGCGCCCCCACCGCCCAGCGCCTAGCCAGCGACGCAAAGAGGCTCCTGGCCGAAGGCAACACCAAACGCCAGATCGCAAAGCTCTTGGGTATCTCAGAGAGGTCCGTCTATCGGATCGTATGATGGCCCCGGCGACCAATCAGGGGGAGTCCTACGGGACTCTCTCTTGCTCTTTGGTGGAGCCTTTATCCCGGCAGGCGGAACCAAGGGGAACTAAGAGGCCTTGTAACACACGGTATGACACACCGCAGTTCCACCATTTGCAAACCATTGTTTTATAAGTTATTTATGGGATCGTAACCGCAACCAAGTCCTGCCGGGGTCGCCAGATCGTGTTTTTCCATAACTCGCCAAGACTTCTCAGCGGCGCGTTCCGCCGCAGTGCGGCTCCTTTCGGCATAACACCGCAAACGTATTGGGCTTAAACGACGTCGCCCCGATCAGGCTTTGGATCCGCCATGTGTCGGCATGTCCTGGCAGATTGTGAATGAAGAAGACTGCAAACTGGTTTCCCACGCAAGACAACAGCGCGGGAATCAACTGGTTCGACGATGCTCCTCACACCCAGACCTGATCCGGATCCGGCAGCGGAATTGCCGACAACAGCTCCTGCGTGTACGGCGCGGTGGGGGCGGCGAACAGGTCTGCCGTCGCTGCGTTCTCGACGATTTCGCCCTGATAGAGCACCAGAATACGGCTGCACAGGCGGCGGATCACCGACAGGTCGTGGCTGATGAAGGCCAGCGTCAGGCCCAACTCGCGCACCAATTCCTCCAAAAGGTTCAGCACCTGCGCCTGGCTTGAAACATCCAACCCCGAGACGATCTCATCCGCCAGAATGAAATCTGGACGCAAGGCAATGGCGCGAGCGATGCCGACGCGCTGACGCTGACCGCCGGACAGCTCATGCGGATAGCGGCTGGCAAAGCTGCGGGGCAAGCCAACCATATCCAGCGCCTCATTGACGCGGGCGTCGATCCCCTCCAGCCCCTGCAGGCGCAAAGGCCCTGCAATGATCCCGCCCACCCGGCGGCGCGGGTTGAGCGAAGACAGGGGATCCTGAAAGATCATCTGAAACCGCCGCCGCAGGGGCCGCAAGTCATCCTCACCCATATGGGTGATGTCTGTCCCCTCGAAATCGATCTGGCCGCTGTCAGGTTCGATCAAACGGATCAGCGCCCGCCCGAGGGTGGATTTGCCCGAGCCAGAGCCGCCGACGATGCCCAGCACCTCGCCCTTGGGGATCTGGAAGGTCAGGCCTTTCAGGATCTCGATACGGGGCGCGGGGCCAAGAATCGGTTTGCGCGACATGTCCGGAAAGCTGAGCCGCAGATCCTTTACGTCATAAATCACATCGCTCATGCCGCGCCCTCCATCTCGCGATCAAAAGCCGCGACCTCTTCCTCGACCGCGCGGATCACCGTTTCGGGAACCGGGGTCAAACTGCCGTCCGGGTCGGTGTATTTTGGCGTCGCCGCCAAAAGGGCCGCCGAATAGGGGTGACCGGGGCTGGCAAAAAACTCACGCACATTCGTGTCCTCGACCACCATGCCGGAGTAAAGCACGCTCATGGTCTGACAGACCTTGGAGACCACGCCCAGATCATGGGTCACGAACAACAGCGCCGTGCCGTGGCGCTGCTGCATCTCCGCGATCAGCCGCAGGATTTGCTTCTGCACCGTCACATCCAGCGCGGTTGTCGGCTCGTCCGCGATGATCAGCTTTGGCTCCGCCGCAAAGGCCGAAGCGATGAGGATCCGCTGGCGCATGCCTCCCGACAGCTCATGCGGGTAGGCGCGCATGACGCGTGCGGGATCGGGGATATGGACCTCTGCCAAGAGTTCCAGCGCGCGGGCCTCAGCCGCCTTGCGCGACCAGCCGAGGATATCAACAAGGCGATTGGTGATCTGCGGCCCGACCCGGCGCGAGGGGTTGAGCGCGGTCAGGGGATCCTGCGGGATCAGCGCCACCTTGGCGCCGATCCTTTGGCGACGGGCGCGGGGGGAGAGCTGCTCCAGATCTTCTCCGTCCAGGATGATCCGCCCGCCCGTGATGCCCAGCGCCTGCGGCAGGGTACCCAGCACCGATTTGCCGATCATGGATTTGCCCGCGCCGCTTTCGCCAACGAGGGCACGCACCTCGCCCGCCGCCACGTCGATTGAGACACGGCGCAGGATCGGCGCCTTCCCCCGCAGCCGCACAGTCAGGTCTTGAATAGACAGAAAGCTCATCTCAGCACCGGGTCGAAGTGGTCCTTCAGCCCCTCACCCAATTGCGAGAAGCTGAGGACGGTGAGGAACAAGGCGACCAGCGGGAAGACCAGCACCCACCACGCCTGATGGACTGAGGTGCGCCCCTCGGCGATCATGCCACCCCAGGTGGGCGCATCGGTGGAGATCGAGAGATTCACAAAGCTGAGGATCGCCTCGACGATGACCGCGATGCCCATCTCCAGCGTCAGAAGGGCGACGATTGTGGGCAGGACATTGGGCAGGATCTCGGTCAGGGCGGTGCCGAGCCGGCTGCGCCCCACCACCTGCGCCGAGGCGACATAGTCCATCTTGGACTGGCTCATCGCCTCGGCCCGGATCACGCGGGCGAACCGCGTCCAGTCGATCACCACGATGGCGATAATGATCGAGGTCATGCCGGTGCCAAGGACAGCAATCAGCAGGATCGCAAACAGCACCGGCGGGAAGGCCATCCAGATGTCCACAAGACGCGAGATCACCAGATCCGCCCAGCCGCCATAGTAACCCGCGATTAGCCCCAGCGTGGCGCCGATAAGGCAGGTCAGCACCCCGGCAATCAGCGCCACCGTCAGGGCAAGACGCGCGCCATGCAGGATGCGGCTCAGGACATCGCGGCCAAGGGAGTCAGTGCCAAGCAGGTAGTTGGGATCAGCGCCCGCTTGCCAGAAGGGCGGCATCCGCCCCGCGAACAGATCCTGTGCCAGCGGGTCATGCGGGCTAATCCAGGGGGCCAGCAGCGCGGCCAGAACCAAAACGGTGATCCAACCGCCGGATAGCCAAAGGCGCAGGCCGGGTTTGCGGGTGTGTCCTCGGGTATCACGCATGGCGCAGCCTCGGGTTCAGGGCGGCATAGGTCATGTCGACGACCAGGTTGACCACGGTGAAAATCAGCGCAAACAGGATCACGATCCCCTGGATCAGCGGCAGATCGCGGTTGATCACCGCATCGATGGCCATGTTCCCCAGCCCTTCGTAGGAGAACAGCCGCTCTACTATCACGGTGCCGCCAATCAGGAAGGTGAACTGCACCCCCACCAGGGTCAGCGTCGGCAGGATCGCATTGGGCAGCGCCTCACGAGTGATGATGCTGGTCTCGGAATACCCCTTGGTGCGCGCTAGCGTCACGTAATCCAGATGCATGGTTTCCTTCAGCGACTGTTTCAGCAGTTGCGAGATGATTGCCGCCAAAGGGATCGCCAGCGCCAGCGCGGGCATGAACATATGAGCGACGATATCGGTCCAGACATCGAACCGCAGGCGGACGAAGCTTTCCCACAGGTAGAAGTTCGACTGGAACTCGAACCCCAGCGAGGGCGAGATGCGGCCAGAGATATGGAACAGCGGCCAGAGCACGCCGAACAGCAGGATCAGCACCAGCCCCCAAAGGAAATCCGGCACCGACAGGGCCATCCCGCCAGTCACATCGATGGCGCCTTCGACGCGAGTACCCCGATACAGCGTCGCGGTCAGCGCCATGCCGCCACCCAGCACCACTGCGATTGCCAGCGCCATCACAGATAGCTCCAGCGTGGCAGGCAGGCGTCCCAGAACCAGCTCCGACACCGGTTGGCGCAGCGAGATGGAGGTGCCAAAATCGCCCTGAAGCACGCCGCCCGCCCAGATCAGGAACTGCTCGGGGATGGATTTATCAAGGCCATACAGCTCTTGAAGCCGCTGGATATCCGCATCGGTGGCGCCCGGCGGCAGCATCATGGCAATCGGGTTGCCCGGCACCACGCGGATGACCACAAAGACGATGACCGCAACCCCGACCAGCGTCACAGCCGTGGCCGCCAGCCGCGCGATCATTCTGCGCAGGATCTGCATTCTCTACCTTCGTTCTGTCAGGTCGTGAAAAAGAGCGACGGAGGCAGCGCAATCAATCCGCCCCCGCCGCCAAGGAAGACGTGGTGTCAGGCCCGCGTCATCAGGTGGGGCAGAAGTGCCCCGGAGGCATGGGGAACCACCTTGACCTGCTCACTGTGCAGGATGGGCTGCACATATTGCAGCAGCGGAATGACCAGCGCATTGGCGGCGATGAAGCGGTCTACTTCTTTCCAGCCATCGATCCGCTTGGCCTCATCCGCTTCACCCCACAAGGGCAGGATCTTCTGCATCAGGTCTTCGCCGTCCCAGACCGAATGCGGCGAGGGGCCGAACATGGCAAAGCCGGTCGAGGTGGTGGGATCGCCGATCGAGTTGCCCCAGTTGTAGAAGGCCGCAGGCGCCAGAGTATCCGCCGCGCGCAGCTCATAGTGTTTGGCGATCTCGTAGACTTCGATCTCCGCCTCGATCCCGACGCGTCGCCACAGACCGACGATGGCCTGGATGATCTCGTAATCCTTGGGTTTGAAGCCGCGGGTGGTCTGGATGGTGAACTTGACCGGATTGTCCGGCCCATAGCCCGAAGCCGCCAGCAGCTCCTTCGCTTTTTCAGGGTCATAGGCAACCTTGATCGAGGCATCAAAGGCCGAGTAATCCGGCGTCTGCAGCGTGTCGATGGCCACGCCATAGCCTGACAGCAGGCGATCAATGATCAACTGCTTGTCGATGGCATGGGCCATGGCCATACGCACATTGGCATCTTTCATCACGTCCACATCGTTGATGAAGATCATGCCGATATCCGACACCGGCGCGGCGGTGCCCATGATGCCGGATTTCTCTTTCAGGCGGTCGAACTCCTCGTAGGGCATTTCCAGCGTCACATGAGCGTTGCCTGATTCCACCTCAGCCACGCGGCTGGCGGCATCGGTGACGAACTTGATGGTGACGGATTTGAACTCGGGCGCGCCGCCCCAGTAATTTTCATTCGCCTTGAGGCGCACGAAGGCGTTGCGCTCGAACTTCTCGACCATGTAGGGGCCGGTGCCCACAGGGGCGGCTTCGAACCCATCAGCGCCCACGGATTCATAGTAGGCTTTGGGTAGGATATAGCCGGTGAGGAAGCTCATCCATTTGAAGATCGTCGGCTCATAGGCCAGTACATCCGCCGTCACCCGATTGCCATCGATGGCGTAGTTGCCGATCTTGCCCCAGATGAACTGGATCGGGTTGCCGGTCTCGGGATTGCCCGCGCGCTCCAGCGACCAGGCCACGTCCTCGGGCGTCAGGGGATCGCCATTGTGCCAGGTGACCCCTTCGCGCACATCCATCCAGATCTTGGTCTTGTCCTCACTCCAGCCATAGCCCGTCAGAATACCCGACCCGAAGGACAGGTCCGGGTTCTGAGGGATGAACAGATCGAACACCGACTGGTAGATGCCCTGGATGGTCGGGTTCACCGCCGAAGGGCCCACGGTCGGATCCCAGCTGGGCAGGTTGACGTTGTAGGCGATCACCAGTTCCTCGATCCCGGCGGCAAAGCTAGGCAGGCTGGCGCCCGCAAGGGCCACTGTGGCGGCGGTACTTTGTAATAACGTGCGTCTTGTGAGTTTCATTTTGCGTTTCCCTGTTGGTTGGAAGACCGGCATGTTGTTGTGATTAGGCGCCGGCCAGTTTTTGCCCGAGCAGATATCCCGCCCCGGCTCCGGTTCCCGCGCCTGGCCAGACCGCCGCCCCGGTGTGATAGAGATCACGAATGGGGGTAGAGCCGTCAGCGAACCCGCGCAGGGGCCGGAACATGAAATGCTGGTTCAGATGGTGACTGCCGCAGACCTGATCCCCGCCCACTAGGTTGGGGTTGTCGGCCTCCAGCATGGCGGGAGTCACGATATGCTGGCCAAGGATCTTTGCCCTTGTACCGGGTGCATAGGTTTCAAGAATATCGAGCGCGCGCTCAGCCATCGGCTGGGCCGCCTCTGTCCAGTCGGTCACGGTGATCTGCCCGGCGGCATCGCCTTTGATCTGCCCCGGCACCATGCGCACTTGCAGCCAAAGGACATGCTTGCCCTCGGGCGCGCGGATGGGGTCGATGGCGGTGGGTTGTCCGCAGACAATCACCGGCTCGTCCGGCAACAGCCCCGCCTTGGCCTGCGCATAGGTGCGGGCCATCTGATCGAGGCTCGGCGCCATATGCACATATGCAAAGCGTTTCAGATCCTCGCCCGCCGCCCAATCCGGCAGATCCTCCATCGCGAGGTGGATCATCATGGTGCCCGGCGCGTGAGAGAATGTCTCCAGCCCCCGGTCATACCGTTTGTCGGGCGTGCCCCCGGTCAGGCGCAACATGGCAGCGGGTGCCACATTGGCGATCACCGCCCGTTTCGCCTCGACCCGCGTGCCGTCAGCCAGCTCAACGCCGGTGGCGCGTCCACCCGAGTGTTGGATCCGGGCCACCTCGGCGCCGCAGGTCACCGATCCACCGCGCGATTCGATCATGGCCACCATCGCCTTGATCATACCATCGGCGCCGCCCTGCCCCAGCACCATGCCAAAGGCCTGATTGACCTGCCCTTCAAGGTAAGGAAACAGGGCGCCGCCCGCCACATCGGGCGCAAAATCCAGATGCATCCCCCAGGCCGCAAGCAGCGCACGCACCTTGGGGGACTGAAAACTCTCCTCCAGCCAGCTGCGCGGGGATGAGACCAGGAACTGCCCCAGATCCATCACCCCTTCGGCGCCCATCTGGCGCCAGGATTTCCACCCTAAAGATGCAAATGCACGTTTTTTGATCGGACTGCCAAGCAGGGCGAACAAAATCTCGGCACGGGCGGGAAACTCGGCGCTGAGATCCTCCCAGGTTTTGGCATCCGCCGCATTCACCTGCGCGATTCGCGCCGTGTTCACAGCGGCGTCTGTGCCGATTCCGAGCCAGGTCTGATCCGGGAAAACCGAGGCAAAACAGTCGCTCGCAGGGGCAAATGCCAACCCATGACCCGAAAGCTCTTCAGCATAGGCCTGATGAAAAGCAGAGCCTGCAAACAGCGACAGGTTCATCGCGGCCCAGTCATGACGAAAGCCGGGGCAAGTATATTCTCCGGTCTTTACGGCACCGCCCGGCACCGCAGCCTTCTCATAGACCGCCACCTTCCAGCCCTTTGCAGCAAGATGCGCAGCGCAGGCCAATGAGTTGTGCCCGCTTCCGATAATCACTGCATCCGGTGCCGCTGACATGGCAGATTCCCCTATCCTTCACACATTGATATTTGCAAATGCATTTAAATCTGTCTAGCATGGATTTGTCATCGCACAAAAAGCGGCACCAAACAGACCGCGCACAACACGGGAGGCGATAATGACCGCAACAACCGCATTGGACGGGCTTGGCGCCAAGCTTTTGACCGGAGAGATCGAGGTCGTGGACTGCACGGGCGTGCTGGGCCCCAACACTCCGATCCTGCAACTGCCCGAGGATTTTGCAAAGAACACCCCCAAGGTCGAGATTCACAAGATCAGTGAATATGACAAAGATGGTCCCTTCTTTGCCTGGAACTGGATGGTGCTGGGCGAACACTCCGGCACGCATTTCGATGCGCCGCATCACTGGATCACCGGCAAGGATTACGAGGAAGGCTTCACCGACACGCTGGACGTGCAACGCCTGATCGCGCCGGTCAATGTGATCGACTGTTCCGCCGAAAGCGCCGAGAATGAAGATTTCCTGCTGACCGCCGATCTGATCAAGGAATGGGAGGCCGAGCACGGCGAAATCGGCAAGGGCGAATGGGTGGTGATGCGCACCGACTGGGACAAGCGCGCAGGCGACGAAGCGGCCTTTCTCAACGCCGATGAAACCGGCCCGCACAGCCCCGGACCGACCCCGGATGCGATTGAATATCTGCTCAGCAAGGGCATTGTCGGCTGGGGCAGCCAGTGCATTGGCACCGATGCCGGTCAGGCCGGCGGGATGGAGCCGCCCTATCCCGCGCACAACCTTCTGCACCGCGACAACTGCTTTGGTCTGGCCTCGCTTGCCAACCTCGACAAGCTGCCCGCCAAGGGCGCCATCCTGATCGCCGCCCCGCTGAAGATCGAGCGTGGTACCGGCAGCCCGATCCGCGCCCTGGCGCTGGTTCCGAAGGGCTAAACGCAGATGGCCGCCGCTCCGCATATCATCATCGGCTCTGGCATCAACGCGCTGGTCACCGCCGCGCTCCTGTCCCGCAAGGGGCAGCCGGTTCTGATGCTCGAACGCTCTGACCGGATCGGCGGCTGCATGCGCACCGATGAGATCACGCTGCCGGGCTATGCCCATGATGTGATGGCGGCAACCTTCGTCCTGTTCCTCACCTCACCCGCCTATGCAGAACTGGCGGAGGACCTGGGCAAGCACGGGCTGGAGTTCTGCCACACGGCCAACCCAACGGCGGTGCTGCGCCCGAACGGATGCGCCACGGTGCTGACCATGGACCGCGCCGCCAATATTGCGGCCTTTGACGCGCTGCATCCCGGCGACGGGGCGCAGCATGGCCGCGATGTGGGCGGGATCGAAGCGGATGCGGAGTTCCTTTTTGCTCTGCTCGGCGGATCGCTCTGGTCGCTGGGCACTGCCAAACTGATGGCAAAACAGGCCTGGAAACGCGGCCTCAACGGTCTGAAATCCTGGGTCGGCGCGGCGCTGCAACCGGCGCGGGGCTGGCTCGAAAGCTCTTATGGCTCAGAAGACCTGCAAGCGCTTTGGGCGCCCTGGGTGCTGCATTGCGGGCTGACACCCGAAAGCACCTACTCGGCCCAGATGGGCCGGGTTGTCGCCTTCGCGCTGGAGGCCGCCGGGGCGCCGGTGGTCAAGGGCGGCGCAGGCGCTGCGGCTGAGGCCTTTGGTCGTCTGATCACCGCCAATGGCGGTGAGATTCGCACCGGCGCCGATGTGAGCCGGATCATCACGCAGAACGGCCGCGCCATTGGTGTTGAAACGGCGGATGGCGAGGTGATCCATGGCACTTCGGTGATTGCATCCGTCACCCCATCGCAGCTTTATGGTCGCCTGTTGCCGCAGGAGGAGGCGCCCGAAGCGCTCAAGAGCTACCGCCACGGGCGTGGTAACTTCCAGCTGCACTATGCGCTGGATGCCACCCCCGAATGGCTGGCTGAAGAGCTGGAGGATGTCGCCCTGATCCACCTGGCCGATGGGGTGGACAGTGTGTCAAAGTCCGCCAACGAGGCCGAGCGCGGCACGCTGCCCGAAATCCCGACCATCTGCGTCGGCCAGCCCCACCGCATGGATCCCTCTCGCTGCCCGGATGGCAAGGCGATCCTCTGGTTGCAGATCCCCGACGCGCCCCGCGTGATCAAGGGCGATGCCGCAGGCGAAATCGAGACCGGGCCGGACTGGAGCGAGGCCACCCGCGAAGCCTTTGCCGACCGGATCGAGGCAATCCTAGCCCGGCACATCAAGGATTTCGACAAAATCAAACTGGCCCGCCGCGCCTATTCCCCCGCCGACCTGCAGGATCTGAACATGAACCTCGTTGGCGGCGACCCTTACGGCGGGTCCTGCACCCTGGACCAGTTCTTTGTCTGGCGCCCCTTCCCGCAATCGGTCAATAACGCCACCGCAGTGAAGGACCTGCATATGATTGGCGCCGCGACCCACCCCGGACCTGGTCTGGGCGGCGGGTCCGGCTACAACCTTGCAAAAAGGATAGGTGCATGAACGAGGATGATGTTGTGATGCGGGAACCGCAGGTGGCAGACACCCCGCGGCTGGGAGAGATCGGGCTGGAGAATTTCCCGCCCTACCTGATGAACCGCATAATGGGCCGCTATAACGCCTCCCTGCGCGACGAAATGGCCGCCCTCGGTCTGACCACGCCCAAGATGCGAACCCTGGCGGTTCTTTCGGTGCTGGATGGTCTTTTGATCCGGGAACTCGCCGTCTATGCGGTGGTGGAGCAATCGACGCTCAGCCGCTCGCTGGACAAGATGGAAAAGGAAGGGCTGATCGCCCGCCGCCCCGACCCTGACGACAGCCGCGCGACCCGCATCTACATGACGACAAAGGGGCGCGAGACGCAGGAAAAGCTCTGGCCGCATATCGCGGAGGCCTATGCGCAGATGTTCAAGGGCATCAGCGAGGACGAGCAGCGCCAGTTCGTGACCACCCTGCAAACCATTCTGCGCAACGTGCGCGTACACCAGATCTGATCCCGAAAGAAGAGCCAAGGAGGCGCCCATGGCCGAAAGGTCGTTCAAGGCAGAAGTCGAGCATCTGCGCAAAGGCGCCGGGCACAGCTTTACCGGAGAGGGCATTCTCGCCATCACCAAGGCTCTGCTCGAAAACGGTGTCGGATATGTGGGGGGCTATCAGGGCGCGCCGATTTCGCACCTGATGGACGTTCTGGCCGATGCCGAAGATCTGCTTGGCGAACTTGGCGTGCGATACGAGGCGAACGCCTCCGAAGCCGCTGCGGCGGCGATGCTCGCCGCCTCTGTCCACTATCCCATCAGGGGTGCTGTCACCTTCAAGGGCTCGGTCGGGGTCAATGTGGCCTCCGATGCGCTGGCGAACCTTGCCTCATCAGGCGTCACCGGCGGCGCACTGGTGGTGGTGGGAGAGGATTACGGCGAAGGCTCTTCGATCATGCAGGAGCGATCCTATGCCTTTGCGATGAAGTCGCAATTCTGGCTCTTGGACCCGCGCCCCAACCTGCCATCCATCGTGAAATCTGTGGGCGATGGCTTTGGCCTGTCGGAGGCGTCGAACACGCCGGTGATGCTGATGGTACGCATCCGCTCCTGCCATGTGACCGGCACCTTTGACTGCCGCGACAACCAGCGCCCTGATCTGACCGTGCGCGACGCCTTGGCCAACCCGCAGCGGGATTTCTCCCGCGTTGTCCTGCCGCCGATGTCCTACCAGCACGAGCACGACAAGATCGACAACCGCTGGCCTGCCGCCGAGAAATACATCCTCGACAATGGTCTGAACGAACGCTTTGGCCCCAAGGAAGGCAAGGTCGGGTTGATCTGCCTCGGCGGTATGTACAACAGCGTCATCCGCGCGCTGCAGCGCCTTGGCCTTGCGGATCTGTCGGGCAACACAGACGTGCCGCTTTACGTCATGAACGTGACCTACCCGCTGGTGCAAAGCGATCTTCTGGACTTCTGCGAGGACAAGGACGCGGTCCTGATGATCGAAGAGGGCCAGCCCGAGTTCATCGAACAGCAGCTGGGCGCGATGCTCTACAAGGCCGGCAGCACGACCAAGCTCGAAGGCAAGGGCACCTTCCCCAAGGCGGGCGAATACACCGGGCAGGTGATGAAGGACGGGATCGAGGATTTCCTGCGCAGCCATGCCGCAAGCCTGCTCTCCAGTCAGATCCTTGCCCCCAACGAACCCGCGCCCGAGATTCCTGACCTCAGCCAGACCGTGCCGATCCGCCCGCCGGGGTTCTGCACCGGCTGCCCCGAGCGGCCCATCTTCGCCTCGATGAAACTGGTGGAGCAGGAGCTCGGCAAGCATCAGATCTCGGCCGATATTGGCTGCCACCTATTCGCTGCCCTGCCGCCTTTCGAGATCGGCGGGCAGACCATGGGCTATGGGCTTGGACCTGCATCGAACGCGGCCTTTGACGGCGGCGGTGAAAAGCGCGCGATCTCGATCCTGGGCGATGGGGGCTTCTGGCACAATGGGCTCAGCTCCTCGATCGGGAACATGGTGTTCAACAAATCGGATAGTGTCGCCATCATCGTCGACAACTACTATTCCGCCGCCACCGGCGGGCAGGATATCCCCTCAAGCCGGGCCAAGAACGCCAGCAAGGCCACGAACAACCCGATCACCAAGGCGCTGGAAGGCGCGGGCGTCAAATGGATCCGCCAGATCGACCGCACCTATGACGTCACACAGATGCGCGCTACGATTCGCGAGGCGCTGACCACCGATTATGACGGACCAAAGGTGATTGTCGCCTCCTCGGAATGCATGCTGAACCGGCAGCGGCGGGAGAAACCCCAGCGCAATGCCGCCATCAAGGAGGGCACCCGCGTCGAGGTCCCCCGTTTCGGCGTCGATCAGGATATCTGCACCGGCGATCACGCCTGTATCCGCCTATCGGGTTGCCCATCTCTGTCGCTGAAGAAACTGGACGATCCCCTGCGCGACGACCCCGTGGCCCATATCGACCAGACTTGCGTCGGCTGTGGCAATTGCGGCGAGGTGGCCGATGCCGCGATCCTGTGTCCTTCCTTTTACGAGGCCCGAGTGGTGCATAATCCCACCGGGTTCGAGACTTGGAAGGCAGGGCTGCGCACAAAAGTGATCTCTTGGCTGCAATCCCGGCGCGCGGCGCGGCGCCTGCACTTCTCCAGCAACCTGAGCCAGGGAGCCGCCTGATGTCCATCGAACTGCCAATCGGTACAGGCCAGCGCGATGCGGGTCTCGACGGGGTGATAAAGGTCGCAATCCTTGCCGTGGGCGGCCAGGGTGGCGGCGTGCTGACCAGTTGGATCGAATCCCTCGCGCGCGCGCAGGGTTACAACGCCCAGGCCACCAGCGTCGCGGGGGTCGCCCAGCGCACCGGGGCTACGATCTATTACATCGAAATGGCCCCGGCCTCGGTGCCGAATCCGGTGTTCTCTCTGGCGCCTGCGCAAGGCGATGTGGACGTGATGATCGCCGCCGAGATGATGGAGGCCGGGCGCGCCATTCTGCGCGGATTTGTGACACCAGATCGCACGACTCTCATCGCCTCAACTCACCGGGCGCTTGCAGTCTCGGAAAAGATGGTGCCCGGCAACGGAATGGCCAATGCCCAGGAAGTGCGCGCCGCCGCCGAAATGGCCGCCGAAAAGCTGATCATGGCCGATATGGAGCGCGCCGCCGTTGGCGCGGGTTCCGTGATCTCAGCCTCTCTGTTCGGAGCGCTGGCCGGATCTGGCGCCCTGCCGTTCGAACGCGACGCCTTTGAGGATGCGATCCGCGCCTCTGGAAAAGGAGTTGAGGCCAGTCTGCGCGCCTTTGCTGCCGGATTTGATCTGGCACAGGAGGGAGAAGAAAAGGTCGCAGAGCAGCCGGAAGAAAACACGGTACGCTCCCCGGGTGGGTCGAACCGGCAAAGGCGCGCCTACGACGGGCTTATGGCCCGCATCGATGCTTTGCCGACTGAGGTGCAAGAGATCGCGACGGCCGGGCTGCGCAAAGTGGTGGACTTTCAGGATGTCGCCTATGGGGCAGAATACCTGAACCGCCTGGACACCTTCACCGCAAAAGACCATGGCGACAGGGGCTACACCCTCTCCCGTGAGGCAGCGAAGTACATCGCGAACGCCATGGCCTATGACGATGTGATCCGGGTGGCCGACCTGAAAACACGCGCCACCCGGTTCCAGCGGATCGAAGGTGAGATGGGCGGCAGCGCAGGCAAGGCGCTCACCCTCACCGACTATCTGCATCCCCGTGCTGAAGAGATTGCAGGCCTGTTTCCTGCCCGTCTGGGGGCGCGGATCGAAGCTAGCCCCATCTGGATGAAGCGGCTGGACCGCCTGTTCAACAAGGGCCGCCGCATCCGTACCGACAGCCTTCGCGGCTTTGTCATGCTCTACCTTGTCGGGGGCCTGCGTGGTTGGCGCCGCAAGACCCACCGTCACGCTCTGGAGCAGGACCATCTGGACAAATGGACGGCCCGCGCCCATGGCTACCTGCCGGATCGCTATGACATGGCGGTGGAAATCCTGCGCTGCAGGCGGCTGATCAAAGGGTACTCCGACACGCATACCAGAGGTCTTTCCAAATTCGACCGCGTATTGGATGGCGCAAGACTGGTCGACGGGCGCGAAGACGGCGCCGAGTGGATTGCCCGCCTTCGCGATGCGGCTTTGCAGGACGAAAAAGGCGAGGCTCTAAACGGCGCGCTCAAGACCATCCACAGTTTCATCTGATCGGCTGAAGAAAGGTAGCACTCCCGCGCCCGCAGGATGCCGTGGACAAGCCACGACACCCTTGGCGGCCTTGGGCCCGGCGCCGCGCTTTGCGCGGCGCCGGGCCCAACGGGAGGACCCCTTCCATCAGGAAGGGTGACGACGGGCGGGAGACCCACGGGGCAGTCTCCTGACGACGGCACCTTGGCGGCAACAGTCTTTCCTTGTGCCAGACACCCCGATATGGAGGACCAAACGCAGCCTTTTTATGGACAGCCCGCCGAAATGATCACTGCCCGCCTGCATGGCCGCCTTGGCAACCAGATGTTCCAATATGCGGCCGCCCGCTCCCTGGCCGAACGCCTGTGCACCTCGGTCGCCCTTGATACACGAGAGGCAATTCAGCGCGGTGAAGGAGTGCTCACACGGGTCTTTGATCTCGACCTCAGCGCGCCTGCCGTTCTGCCACCACTCAAAAGCGTGGCACCTCTGCGCTATGCCCTTTGGCGCGCTTTGGGTCGCACACCAAAATTTCGGCGCGAACGCGGCCTCGGCTACAACGCCGCATTCGAAACCTGGGAAGACGGAAGCTATCTGCACGGCTATTGGCAGAGCGAGAAGTATTTTGCGGGCATTGCAGACCGCATCCGCGCCGATTTCACCTTCCCGGAATTCTCGAGCAGTCAAAACGCCGAGATGGCCGACCGAATCCAAAGCAGCAACGCGATTTCCCTGCATGTCCGCCGAGGTGATTATCTGGCCCTTGCCGCCCATACACTGTGTGATCAGGCCTATTACGAGGCCGCCCTTGCTCACATCGTGGATGACCTGCCCGGCACGCCGACCGTCTTTGTCTTTTCGGATGATCCCGATTGGGCAAAGGAGAACCTGCCCCTGCCCTGCGAGAAGATCGTCGTCGATTTCAACGGGCCGGAGACAGATTTCGAAGACATGCGGCTGATGACCCTGTGCCAACACAATATCATCGCCAATAGCTCGTTCTCCTGGTGGGCGGCCTGGCTCAACCCGAACCCGGACAAGCGCGTCACCGGTCCTGCACAGTGGTTCGGAGACCCAAAGCTGCATAACCCCGACATCCTGCCAGACAGCTGGCACCGGATCGACGCCTGATCAGAAGGGCGCCTTGGCCCGGAACTTCAACGATTCTTCACTATCTGGATGCTTGATCCGCAGTTCCTCGGAATGCAGCATCATGCGGGGAAAGTCGCGCGCGGCCCCTTCCGCATAAAGAGGATCGCCGAGGATGGGATGACCAAGCGACAGCATATGCACCCGCAACTGGTGTGAACGTCCGGTCTTGGGCGTCAGCCGCACCCGGGTTTCATCAGGCCCATATTTGATCACCCGCCAGTCAGTAACGGCAGGCTTTCCGGTCTCATGACAGACCATCTGGCGCGGACGGTTCGGCCAATCCACGATCAATGGCAGATCCACCGTCCCGGATCGCGGCTCAAGGCGCTCGGCAACGCGCGCCACATAGGCCTTGCGCGCAGTGCGCTTTTCAAACTGCATCGACAGATGCCGCTGCGCATGGGGCGTCAGCGCAAAGACCATGACGCCCGAGGTGTCCCGATCAAGCCGGTGCACAAGCAGCGCCTCGGGAAAGGCAAGCTGCACCCGGCTGAGCAGGCAATCAGAGAGGTGTTCCCCTCGCCCAGGTACGCTCAGGAGCCCCGCCGGTTTGTTCACCGCCAGAAGTTGCGCATCGTGATGCAGGATCTCCAAAGGGTCCTGCGGCGGATTGTAATCGCTCGATAGGGTCATGGCCGACTGCCTAGCGCCTCGCCTTGCCTGCGGCAAGTTCCCGCGACGTCCTTCTTGCTCCGCTCCCTGCACCAAGGGCAGGATCGGTGGCAAAGAGGGAGAGAGACCATGCACCCAACCATCACCCGCATGCAGGAGGTTGTCGCCAAGGGCGACGAGAGCCTGATCGCCGACTTGCTGGCCGAAGATGTGAGATTCCTGCCGCCCACCTACTGGAAAACCTGGACCGGACGCGCACCCGTCGCCGCTGTGCTGGGGCACGTGGGGCAGGTTTTCTCCGATTTCCGCTACCGAAGGATCATGGGAGAGGGCAAAGACTGGGCGCTTGAGTTTCAGTGCAAGGTCGGAGAGTTCGATGCCGTGGGCGTGGATCTGATCACCTTGAATGACGATGGGCTGATCGAGACTTTTGAGGTGGTCATGCGCCCCTACAAATCTGTCGGTGCCCTCCGCGATGCGATGAATGCACGGGTCCAGACCGATGCGCGCTTCCTGAAATTCCGCGAGGCACTCAGCTAAGTCACCTTGTTAGAGCCTGATATTCTCCGTTACCATGACTGCAGCCGATCAGATCCTGCGCCTGCCGCTCTTGCCCGTGTTGATCGCACAAGGGCTGATGGTCCGGCGCAGGGCTCTGCGCCTGCCGGAACCAGAAGGTCCCCGGCAGGGGCAGATGGGAGCGGGCCCGCACTTGCGTCTGCTCATTGCCGGGGACAGTTCCGCCGCCGGGGTGGGGGCCACGCATCAGGATCAGGCGCTTGCCGGGCAGCTGGTGAGGTCCCTTGCATCAAACCGGCTGGTAGAGTGGCGGCTGGAGGCCTCAACCGGCCACGCCACCGCTGACACATTGCAGCGCCTGACAGATCTGCCTGCGCAACGGTTTGATGTCGCCGTATTGGCCCTTGGCGTGAATGATGTAACCGGGGCTGTATCTCAGCACCGTTTTTCACGGCAACAACAGGAATTGGCACAGCTTCTGAAAGATCGCTTTGACGTTCAGAAAATCCTCGCCTGCGGGGTTCCGCAGATGGAGCATTTCCCCGCCCTGCCTCAGCCACTGGCCTGGGCACTGGGACGGCAAGCGCGGCGGCTGGATGCGAGGCTGGCACAACTTTCGCAGCAGATCGACGGCTTTCACCACCTGCCGTTTGACCTGCCCAGCGACTCCGCTCTTGCTGCAGAGGATGGGTATCACCCGAACCCAAAGGCCTACGCGCTTTGGGGCGAACGCTTAGCAATGGAAGTCGAAAAGGCCCTTGTTTGAGACTGAATCAGGTCGGATTTCCGACCTTCGGATTACGTCGCATCTGCCGGATCAGCGGCACCGAATAGATCACCAAAGCGGCCCAGATCATCGGGAAGGCGATCATGCGGGCGTGGCCGAATTCCTCGCCAAAGACAAAGACAGCCACCAAAAAGATCATCGTCGGCGCGATGTACTGCAGGATCCCGATGGTCGACAGCCGCAACAGCTTTGCCCCGTTGGCATAGATGATCAACGGCACCGCAGTCACCACGCCGCAGCCCATCAGCAACAGGCTTTGCTGCCAACTGACAGTGAAATGGCCCTCTCCCATTGCGCTGAGGTAGCCAAGGTAGCCAAGCGCAGGCACCGATAGGATCAGCACCTCCAGAAGAAACCCCTGGTTCGGGCCAACTGGGAGCCATTTCTTGAAGAAGGCATAAAACCCCCAGCTGAAGGTCAAACCGAGCGCGGCCCAGGGCAGGCTGCCGGTTTCAACGGTCAGAACAACCACAGCCGCTGCCGCCAGAGCGATGGCTACCATCTGTGTGCGGGTCGGGCGTTCCCCCAGCAAGAGCGCGCCCAATGCGACACTAAACAAGGGGTTTATGTAGTATCCGAGCGCCGCATCCAGCGCGTGATCGGTGGCTATTGACCAGACATAGATCCCCCAGTTGACGGAGATCAGCGCCGCCGTGATGCAGGCCATCAGCAGGGTACGGGGGCTGCGCAAGGCGGCCCGAAGATCATCGGTGCGGCGCAGCACGATCAACAGCGCACCTGCCAGCGGCACCGACCAGATCACCCGGTGGGACACAACCTCAGCCGCCGGAATGTGAGAGACCGCCTTCAGATAAAGCGGCAGAAATCCCCACAGCAGATAGGCCGTGATCGCAAAGGCGAGGCCTTGCGGGGTGTCGACATTCTCTGGTTTCTGCGTGGTCATCTCGGCTCTCCTCTGCCGCCTTTATGGCAGCTTTGCAGGCGAAGGGAATGCACAAAAACAAGAGCGGTGGTCGCACTGCGCACCACCGCTCTTGTTTCGCTGAAATGACCCTTGTTTGGGCCTGTTTCAGACCTTCACACGCTCTGATTTCGGATCATATATCGGCTTCAGCGACGCCTCTGCCCGTACCCGGGTGCCCATCACGTCGATTTCGTAAGTAGAGGCCAGAACCTCCGCGGCGCTTTGCCCTTCGCAAGGCACATAGCCCAGACCAATGGCGCCCTCCAGAGTATGCCCATAGGCGCCCGAGGAGATATAGCCGACGATCTCTCCATCCCGCAGCAGGGGTTCGTTGTGATAAAGCATGGGTTCAGGATCGGTCAGCCGGAATTGCAGCATCCGCGCCTTTGGGCCGCTCTCCTTGCGGGCGGCGACAGCGCCTTTGCCGATGAAGTCGTCCTTTTTCATGTCGACGGCAAAGCCCAGCCCCGCGTCGATCACATGATCCTCGCAGGTGATGTCATGGCCAAAGTGGCGAAAGCCCTTCTCGATCCGGCAACTGTCCATCATATGCATCCCGCATAGCTTGAGGTCCATGTCCTGCCCCGCCTCGTGAAGCACTTCGAACACGTGACCGGCCATGTCTGCGGAGACATAGATCTCCCAACCAAGCTCCCCCACGTAGGACACCCGATGCGCGCGGGCCAGGCCCATGCCGATCTCGATCTCCTGCGCCGTACCAAAAGGGTTCACCGCGTTGCTGAAATCACCCGGAGAGACCTTTTGCAGCAACTCGCGTGAACGCGGCCCCATGACCGCCAGCACACCCTCCCCTGCTGTCACATCGGTGATGGTGACACGGTGATCACGGGCCAGTCGCCGCATGCGCGTTTCATCCGCCAACCGGGTGATTGCAGGCGTCACAACCAAGTATACAGTCTCTGAAAGCCGTGTGACGGTCACATCCGCCTCAATCCCGCCACGGCTGTTCAGGAATTGCGTGTAGACGATCTTGCCCGCTGGAACGGACATATTCGCCCCGCAGATATGGTTGAGGAACCCCTCGGCATCCGGCCCTTCGACTCGGATCTTCCCGAAGGAGGACATATCGTAGATGCCAACGTTTTCGCGCACTGCCCGGTGTTCGGCAGCGGAGTTCTGGAACCAGTTCTGCCGCTTCCAGCTGTAGCTATATTCGCGCAGCTGGCCGTCCTCGGCGAACCAATTGGCGCGCTCCCAGCCTGCGAGTTCGCCAAAGACGGCGCCCCCCTCGGCCAGATGGTGATGGAACGGAGAGCGCCGCACCCCGCGCGCCGTGGCCTTTTGCCGATAAGGGAAGTGATCGGCATAAAGCAGCCCCAGCGTTTCCTTGGAGCGTTCAAAGAGGTAGTGTTTGTTGCCCTGAAACGGCTGCATCCGGGTGATGTCCACATCGCCCAGATCAAAGGGCTTTTCGCCATCCTCCATCCATTGGGCCAGCGCCATGCCCGCGCCACCTGCCGACTGGATCCCGATCGAATTGAACCCCGCCGCAACCCAGACATTGTCCATTTCGGGCGCCAGGCCCAGGTGATAGGCGTCATCGGGCGTAAAGCTCTCGGGACCATTGAAAAACGTGTGGATCCCCGCCTCGGCCAGCATCGGCATACGGTTGCAGGCGGCCTCAAGGATAGGTTCGAAATGGTCGAAATCCTCGGGCAGCTGGTCGAATTCGAAACTGTCTGGAATGCCCTTCATGCCCCAGGGTTTGGCGTTGGGCTCAAAGGCGCCCAGCATGATCTTGCCCGCGTCCTCTTTGTAATAGGCGCATTCATCCGGCACCCGCAGTACCGGCATCTGGGTCAGGCCCTTGATCGGCTCGGACACGATGTAGAAATGCTCGCAGGCATGGAGCGGCACGTTGACGCCTGCCATGCGGCCCACCTCATGCCCCCACATGCCAGCGCAGTTGACCACCATGTCACAGGCGATATGCCCCTTGTCAGAGCCTGAATCTGAGGCCCAATCGACCCCTGTGATCCGGCGTCCCTCCCGCGTGAGGCCGGTGACCTTGGTCCGCTCTTTCACCAGGGCACCGCGTTGGCGCGCGCCCTTGGCCAGGGCCAGCGCGATATTGGCCGGATCCGCCTGCCCGTCCGTGGGCAGCCAGACACCGCCGGTGACGCCCTCAAGGTTGATATGGCCGTATCGCTCTTTTACTTCGGTCGGAGACAGCTCCTCAACCGGCACCCCAAAGGCGCGCGCCATGGCGGCGTTGCGATAGAGCTCCTCAAGCCGCTCATCTGTCAGAGCGACCGAGACAGATCCGACCTGCCGCATGCCGGTGGCAACGCCGGTCTCTGCCTCAAGCCCCAGATAAAGATCGGCAGAGTAACGCGCGAGTTTCGTCATGTTGGAGGAGGCGCGCAGCTGACCGATCAACCCCGCCGCATGCCATGTGGTGCCCGAGGTGAGCTGCTTGCGCTCCAATAGCACAACGTCCTTCCAGCCTAGCTTGGTCAGGTGGTAGGCCACCGAACAGCCCACCACGCCGCCGCCAATGATGACCACGCGGGCCGAGGTTGGAAGATCGCTCATCTTGTGCACTCCACAGGCAATGTCTTTTCCCCACAGTGCCACGGATAGGCGGCAGAAAATGCATCAAAAACGTCAGCGCAGGCCCTGTCTTTGCCGGAACCTGCCCAAAAACGCTAGCCTGCGGAGGGATGCGCCCGGCGCTCTTTTCGCAGGGCAAAGGGCGTTATTCCAAAGACGGATTTGTAGAGCGAGGAAAACCCGTTGGGAAACCCGCATGCGAGGCCAATCTCGCGCACGCTGAGCGTGGTATTCAGCAAGAGATTGTTCGCCTTGGCGAGTCGCATTTCGCGGTAAAAGCCATTTGGCGTTGTGCCGAAAAAGGTTTTGAACTTGCGCTCGAGCGAGCGGTTGGACAGGCCCAACTCATCGACAATGGTCCCAATCGGCAAGGGATCTTCGATATGAGCCTGCATCAGGCGGATGCAGTGATCAAGATCGCGATCCCCCGAAGTTGTGGGCGCGTGCCCGGCAAAGGGTTGCAGCGAGGCAAAATCGCGGATGTGATCGTGCAGCAGGATATTCGCGACGGTCACCTGCACCGCCGCAGAGGTGAGACGCCCCACCAGCGCCAGAACGATATCGGTGGTGGCGCCCATCCCGGCGCAGGTCACCACCAGCCCGTCCTCATGCGCCAGAGTCTGGCTACCGGGGTCCAGTCCAAGCTGCTCGCGCAAAAGATCCGAGTTTTCCCAATGGGTCGTATGAGGGCCGCTTGCGCCGCTTTGATTTCGGATGTGACGCGCCGCCGCTTCGGCCAGCAGATAGACCTTGGTGCCACGGCTGGTGTAGCTCTGGATCACCCGGCCAAGGGACAGGCCGGGGTGTCCGGGGTCGGTGTTGCCCAGCACAAATGCAAAATCCGCATCTGGCCGCGCCAAGAATGGCTCGGTTTCCACATCAAGACCCGAGCGGCAGCCAATGCGCCCACCAACAGCCGAGCGCACGGTCCAGTGGAATGCGGGACGCGCGAGAACGCGATTGGCAATGCGCAGCGTATCGGTCACCGCAGCCATTTCGGTCAGAACGAAGCCATCGCAGACCAGAATGTCAAAGTGCCAAGTCCTGCTGTCGGTCCCGCCTTGCTGTCCCATCGCGCCCCGCTTAAGTCAGACGATCCGATGCCCTTCCGCCTTCAGGCGGCGGGCCAGTTCGGTGATGTGATCGGGGCCAACCTCGCAACAGCCGCCAACGATCGTCGCGCCCTGATCAATCCAGCCCATCACCAAATTCGAATACGCCTCTGGCCCCAGATCCTTGCGTTCTTCCAGCGCGTCCACTGTCGGGGCATCTTTCAGGAACCCTTCCGAGATCTTGGTAAAGCCGTTGGCATAGGCCCCAAAGGGGCGGCCAAAGGTCTTGAGGATCTCAAGGCCAGCCGGGATCGCCTCGGGGCGGGAGCAGTTGATCAGCACCGCATCGGGCACAAACTCCGCCACCACCGGCGCCAAGTCCGCAACCGCTTCGCCTGAGCGCAGGCGGGTTCCGTCCTCGTCATCGACCGTCACCGACAGCCAGACCGGGCGGTCTGCCTTTTGGCAGCCCATCAATCCGCCTCGCGCCTGATCGACAGAGGCGACGGTTTCCAGAATGAAGAGATCGACCCGGTCGCGCATCAGATCAACCAGTTCGGCAAAAAGCGGCGCGGCTTCCTGTGCAGGTGGTGTCTTGTCAGTGCGGTAGGTTGCGCCCAGCGGCCCCATCGCCCCGGCCACCCGGCCCCCGCCATTGGCGTCGCGCGCCTCACAAGCACCTTGCAGCGCCATGTCGATCAGGTCTTCGAACCGATCCTCTAGCCCCCCCATGGGCAGACGGTCCCGGTGCACGGCATAGGTGTTGGCCGTGGCAATGGTGGCGCCTGCGTCGAAATAGGCCTTGTGCACGGCCGTCACGGCTTCGGGCTGATCCAGCATCACCGAGGTAGACCACATGGGCGTCGGCTGCCCCTTGGCCCGTTTCACCAGCTCCTGACCGATGGAGCCATCCAGCAGAGTAATATCTGACATCTCAAACCTCTTGCGTTACCTGAACGCGCCGTACCCGGAGGCCCCTAGGCACGCAAGCGTGTATTTTGCGGATCCCACAAGGGTTCGTCCTTTTGCACCACGGCGCGGCACATCTGGCCATAGATTTCGACCTCCAGCTCGGTGCCCGGCATTGCCAGATCGCTGCGCACCATGCCCAGCGCGATGGAGGCACCAACCCGATAGCCCCAATCGCCAGAGGTCGTCTCGCCCACGATCTCCCCATCCTTCCAGATGCAGGACATATATGGCGCGTCCGCCTCGCCGGCCTCAACGATCAGAGTGACAAAGCGTTTTGCCACGCCCTGCTGTTTCTCCGCCATCAGGGCCGCCTTTCCGGGGAAATCCTGCGGTTTGTCTAGACGGACAAAGCGCTCCAACCCGCCTTCGAGCAGTGTGTAGTCAGTCGAAAGATCCCCTTTCCAGGCGCGATACCCTTTTTCGATCCGCAAGGCATTCAACGCATACATGCCAAAGGGCTTGGCCCCGGCGTTGAGAACCGCCTCATAGATCGCAGGCATATCGGCGTTGGCGGCATGGATTTCCCAGCCCAGCTCCCCGGCGAAGGAGACCCGCACCAACATCGCGGGCCGGTCAGCGACGCGGGCCTGCTGATGGGTGAGCCAGCCCAGCGACAGATCGCCGTCCGTCAGCGGCGCAAGTATGTCGCTGGCCTTTGGTCCGGTCACGATCAATGTATCGGTCGAGGTGGTCACATCCCGCACCGATACCCCCGCAGGCATGGCACTTTGCAGGATATCCCGGTCATGCCACTGCGCGGTCGCTGCGGTGATCATCAGAAAGTCGTCCTCATCCATGCGCAGGCAGGACATCTCGGTCAGGATACGGCCTTTGTCATTGGCAATATAGACGAGGTTCATACGCCCCACCTTGGGCAAAGCTCCGGCAATCAGCCCGCGCAACGCCTCGGCCGCGCCCTGCCCCGAAACCTCGAACCGGGAAAAGCCCGGCAGGTCCAGCACGCCGCAGTGATCGCGCACCGCTTCACATTCCTCGCGGATACGCGCCTCCCACGGGCCAGAGCGGCCCCAGGTCTGGGTTGCCTCTTCTGAGGTGTCATCCCCCGGCTTTGCAAACCAATTGGCGCGCTCCCATCCGTTGTAGGCGCCCATCTGCCCGCCCAAGGCCGTCACCCTGTCATGCACCGGCGAGAGCTTCTTGTCGCGTGCCGCTGGCCATTCGTGGCGCGGGAAATGCATGGCGTATTCGTGGCCGTAGACCTCCATCCCCTTTGCGACGCAGTAGTCGTGATCAGTGTAGTCGGTATAGCGGCGCGGATCGCAGGACCACATGTCCCATTCGGTCTGCCCATCGACGATCCATTCCGCCAGCACCTTGCCCGCACCGCCCCCTTGGGCAATGCCAAAGGTGAAAACACAGGCCTCAAAGGCATTTTTCACCCCCGGCATGGGACCGATCAGCGGCAACCCATCGGGCGCATAAGGAATCGGCCCGTTGATGACGCGGGAAACCCCGGCCGTGGCAAGCGCAGGCACCCGCTCCATCGCATCGGCGACGATCTCTTCGATGCGGTCCAGATCGTCATTCCACAGCTGGAAGGAGAAATCCTCGGGCATGGGGTCGGCGTCCGTCTCCCAATGGGCGCGGCAATTCGGCTCGTAAGGGCCAAGGTTGAAGCCATGTTTCTCCTGCCGCAGGTAGTAGGAGACATCCACATCCCTGAGTAGCGGCAGTTTCTTACCGGTCGCCTTGCTGTGGGCTTCGATCTCGGGGATTTCCTCGGACAGAAGATACTGATGGCTCATCACCATCATCGGCACCGTGCGCCCGCCATAGGGTTTGAACCACTCGCCCACGCGCTGCGCATAGTATCCGGCGGCATTGACCACGTAATCGCAGGTGATGTCGCCCTTGCCCGTGTGCACGATCCAGCCGTCATCTGTCTGCGTCACACCCGTCGCGGGGCAGAACCGCAGGATCTTCGCCCCCATATCGCGCGCGCCCTTGGCCAGAGCCTGTGTCACCTGCGCCGGGTCGATGTCACCGTCATTGGGATCATAAAGCGCGCCCGCCAGATCGTGGGTTTCAAGGAAGGGATAGCGCGCCTTGGCCTCCTCGGGGGTCAGGATCTCCATCCCCATACCCTGATAGCGGCCCATGGCAGCGGCGCGCTCAAACTCCTGCATCCGCTCTTTGGTGTGCGCCAGCCGGATCGAGCCTGTCTGGTGGTAATTCATGGGATAGTCGACCTCATCCCCAAGGCGCGCATACAGCTCGGTCGAATAGCGCTGCATGTTCATCACCGACCAGGAGGTGGAGAAGGTCGGCACATTGCCCGCCGCATGCCAGGTGGACCCTGCTGTCAGCTCGTTCTTTTCCAGAAGGACGCAATCGCTCCAGCCCTTTTTGGCCAGATGATACAGGGAGGAGCAGCCGACAACACCGCCGCCGATGATGACCACGCGGGCCTTTGATGGAAAATCAGACATGTCCGCTCACTTGTGCTGAATGGCTATGGTTCCTGAGGCAGCCCGTCGGTGATCTCGTAGAAATCGCCTTTGCTGCCGGTAAAGATGTGCTTTTCGAGCCTGATGCCCGTTGGGTCTTCGACCGCGCCAAGGGCAAAGCTGATGGTGTCTTCATCATGGGCCTTCCAGAACAGGAAAGAGCCGCAGCGCGCGCAAAACCCGCGCTTGGCCTCGGGGCTTGCCGCGTACCAGCTGACCGGACCATGGATTGTCAGCTCCGCCTCCCGCACATAGGCCGACGCCCAGATGCCACCCGATTGCTTGCGGCATTGGGCGCAATGACACATGGATGGCCCTTTGGCGGGCGCGCTGGTTTGAAACCGGATGTCGCCACACAGGCAGGATCCTTTGATCATCGGACAGTCTCCAAATTCGGTGTGCTGCTGGCCCCCAACAGAACGCCATAGACAATAAAGCAGATCGCCAGCACGCGGCGGATCCAGACATTGAACACAGCCTTGAGCGCAGCCCTGCCCATAACCACCCCCAGCAACGTGAACCCGGTGTAGCTGAGCGTTGTCAGCACCAGAGCCGTGGGCATGATCACCGCCATCTGATCCCAGATGGGAACACCCGGCTGCACAAACTGGGAAAAGGCCGCGAGGTATCCCGCTACGCTTTTGGGGTTGATCGTGGCGACGGCGAGCGCATGCAGATAGACATGGCGCGCGGGGCGTTCGACCGCCGGAGTGGGGCGTGTTGAGTTGAGCCAACCCCGTACGCCAAGGAAGATGAGAAACCCAGCGCCGATCACCTTTGCCACAAAGAAGCCGGTGGGCGAGGCCGCGATCAGCGCCGTTACCCCCAGCGCCGACAGGACGAGAAAGGCACTGGCCTGCGTGAGGATCGCCAGCACGCCCAGCATCGCCTTAGGCAGGCCCAGCGTCATCCCGTTGGAAATGCAATTCACCGCATTCGGCCCCGGCGTGGTGACAAAAACCACCCAAAACAGGGCAAAGACACTCCAGGCTTCGAAACTCAAGTCCATGCCTCCTAGTAAACAGGCGGGGCGATGACCCAGACGGCTATGGCGGGAGCGTCATAGGGGTTGGCCCAGTGATAGGGTTCATGGCGGATGCGGAAACTGTCGCCGGGGCCGACGGTGAAGGCCCGCCCTCCGATCACCAGATCCAGTTTGCCCGAGATCATGTAGCCGACCTCTTGGGTGGGGCGGTCCGCCGGGGTTTGCATGCGGGAGCGGGGCGCAAAGGTGGAATGCACCACTTCGAAATCATCAGTGAGATCCGGCGAAAGCAGCTCTTCGATCAGGCCCTCTTCTCCCGAGCCCATGGGTCGGCGTGCACCGGCGCGCACCACATAGCCCTGTTCCTCGGCCGGGGCGTTCGAATGGGCAAAAAGCATCGACATGGGCACGCCCAGACATTGGGCGATCTGGCGCAGGTCCGAGATTGACGGATCCGACAGATCCCGCTCCACCTGGCTGAGCCAACCCACCGAGCGGTCAAGCCGCTCGGCAATCTCTGTCAGGGTCAGCCCGCGCGCCTTGCGCAGGGCGCGGATATCAGCACCAAGGGTGGCGGAAAGCGGGGAGAGATCTGACAAGGGGCGACTCCGGACATGAAAAAATGCGTCACTTTTTCACGATGGCCTAGTTCGGTGAAATTTCAAAGCATTTTTTCACGGACGCCGTAAAAACCCGATCAGGCGGCGAAGACCTGCTTGAGGATTGCGCCCAACTGATCGGCATCCTCCTGGGTAAAGGCATCCGGTTGGTCGCTGTCGATATCAAAAACGCCGATCAACTCGCCCGCCTTGTTCCAGACCGGCAGAACCAATTCCGACCGGGTGGAGGAGGCGCAGGCGATATGGCCCGGAAAAGCATCGACATCCGGCACCAGCTGCACCTCTCCGGTGCGCGCCGCCGCACCGCAGACCCCGCGCGAAAACGGGATCTGCAGGCAGCCGTGCCCGCCCTGATAGGGTCCGATTTTCAAAAGCTCAGGCGCCACCACGCGATAAAAGCCGGTCCAGTCAAACCGCGCGTCGCTGTGATGCACCTCGCAGGCCACGGTGGCCATCAGGGCGACCTCGTCCGTTTCCTCCTCGGTCAGGGCAGCGATGGTTTTTGCCAGGGTGCTGTAATCGAGGCTCATCAGGTCAGGCTCCCGCAGTTTCTGTTCTATGCCTGCTGTATCCCGCGACAGACGCCCCTGCGCAAGAGCGCCTCATGCGTCGGCGTTCAGCGCCAGTCCAAGCCATGTCGCGGCCTCTGAAATTGCCGCATCCCCTTGCGGCACCACCTTGGTGAGGTTCAGGAAGCCGTGGATCTGGCCCGGATATTGCGACAGGGTGACGGGAACGCCTGCCTGATCCAGCGCCGCTGCATAGGACAGCCCGTCGTCCCAAAGGGGATCATGGCCTGCAACCAGAACAAAGGCCTGAGGCTGACCGGCCAGATGCTGCGACATCAAGGGAGAGACCTCAGGCGCCAGCCTGTCTTGGCCTGCAGGAATGTATTGATCCATGTACCATTGCATCCGCGGGCGCGACAAAAGCGGGTGATCCTGCAGAGCCTCAACCGATGCCGAGGTTAGCCGGGCATCCACTGCCGGGTATATCAAAAGCTGCGCCTGTGGCAGTGGGACTGCCATCTCGCGCAGACTGTGCATCAGGCCGGCCGTCAGATTGGCCCCGGCGCTGTCGCCACCGACAGCGATGCGGTCTGGGTCGATGCCCAGATCCTCTGCATGGTCCAAAAGCGCGCGATACCCTGCCATCACGTCCTGTGGCGCGGCCGGAAATGGATGTTCGGGCGCAAGACGATAGCTGAACGCCACGACGCAAACCCCAGACCGCGCCGCAAGTTTAGCACAAAGTGCATCGTGAGTGTCGATGCCGCCCTGGATCCAACCTCCCCCATGCAGATACATCAGACAGGGCATGAGCTGACCCGGATCGATCCCGTCTGGCAGATACTGGCGCGCAGGCCGCGGACCATCGGCGCCCGGCAGGGTGATATTTCGCCGCTCCACGCGGCTTGGGCAGGGAGCGTCGAATTTCTCGATGAAGCCTGCAAGTTGCGCCCGGCTTTCCTCGACCGATGGCACGGCGCCCGGGTCGCGCACCAGCCCGACAAGATCCGCAACAGCCTGCGCCTTTGGATCGGCCTGACGACCATCTACAACCGGCAACGCCCCCCCATAGAGCTTGCGCACAAGGCCCTCGGGCAACAGAACCCGCACCAGCGCCCAAAACAGCTTCAGCTTCTTCATCGAAAATCCCCCGCCCAAATCACCTGCAATCCGGTCAAAACACCACTGAATATGAAAACAGAGTGCGGGGAGGCGTGCCGCCGCGCAAGCCATGTGACGCAGCGGCAGCTTGAAAAGTGAAGAAGGCGGGAATGTGCCCCCCGCCTTCCAAAGGGATTGATCCGAAGTCAGACCCGCTCGATCGCGATAGCCGTGCCTTCGCCGCCGCCAATACAGATCGCAGCAACACCGCGCTTCAGCCCGCGTTTTTCCAAGGCATTCAGCAGCGTTACCATGATTCGCGCGCCAGATGCCCCGATGGGGTGGCCCAGTGCGCAGGCGCCGCCGTTGACGTTCACCTTGTCGCGGGTGATGCCCATTTCATGCATGAAGGCCATGGGCACAACGGCAAAGGCCTCGTTCACCTCCCACAGATCCACATCCTCGACCGACCAGCCGAGCCGTTTGAGCAGGTTTTGCGCCGCGGGAACCGGCGCGGTGGTGAACCAGCCGGGCGCCTGAGCGTGGCTGGCGTGACCCATGATCCGCGCCCGCACATTGAGGCCCTGCGCCTCGGCGGCCTCTTCAGAAGCCAGGACAAGCGCCGCAGCACCGTCCGAGATAGAAGACGCATTGGCCGCTGTCACCGTACCGTCCTTGCGGAAGGCAGGCTTCAGGTTCGGGATCTTTTCAGGGCGGGCTGACTGGGGCTGCTCGTCAGTGGTAATGATTCGCTCACCGCTACGGGTATGCAGGGTCACAGGTGTAATTTCGCCCTCAAAGGCCCCGCTGCGTTCTGCGTCCAGCGCGTTCGACAGGGAGGCCAGCGCATATTGGTCCTGCGCCTCGCGGGTGAACTGAAACTTTTCGGCACAATCCTCGGCAAAGGTGCCCATCAGGCGCCCCTTGTCGTAGGCATCTTCCAACCCGTCCAGGAACATGTGGTCGATGACCTGGCCATGACCAATCCGCGCACCGCCCCGCATCTTGGGCAGCAGATAGGGGGCGTTGGTCATGCTTTCCATGCCGCCCGCGATCATCGTGTCCGTATGGCCCAGCGCAATCTGGTCAAAGGCGATCATCGCTGCCTTCATGCCCGATCCGCACATCTTGTTAAGCGTGGTGGCCGGAACCTCTTCGCCCAGTCCAGCTGCGAATCCAGCCTGACGCGCCGGCGCTTGTCCCTGCCCTGCGGGCAGAACGCAGCCCATCAGAACCTCATCCACGGTCTTTGCTCCGGCGCCTGCGAGGGCCGCCTTGATCGCGGCTCCACCCAGTTCAGCGGCTGTCACACCATCGAATACGCCCTGAAAACCGCCCATCGGTGTTCTGGCTGCACCCGCAATCACAACTTGTTTCATGAAATTTTCCTCCAATCGTCGAAATTATCCATACAGAATGCTAAGCTTTGAGGTCTAGAGTTCTTGTGACGTACAGATTGACCCCCGGGGAAATACAATGAGCCTATCCAGTACTGTAACGGACGGCGCGCAGATCGTGACGGTCAACGCCGAAAGGATCGACGCCGCAATGGCGATTCGGTTCAAAGAGGACATGCGGTCGGCCACCGAAAGTGGTCCGGATCGCGTGATTCTGGACCTTTCGGAGGTCCAGTTCATCGATTCCAGCGGACTTGGCGCAATTGTTGCGGCAATGAAGCAGCTCGGCCAGGGGCGGCGCCTTGATTTGGCCGGCCCATCCCCAATGGTGGAAAAGGTTTTCCGCCTGACCCGCATGGATACGATCTTCAATCTGTACAGCTCGCTCAATGAAGCGATCGCAGAACAGAAAGTCGGCATGTAGTTGCCTCGGCAACTGCACGAATGAAACACCGCGCGAAGCGAGACCAAAATGGCTGAAACCTTTGCCTGCTCGTTCACGGCTACAGAACTGGATGCCCGTTCCGGCATCACAGAGGTCGTGACGCGATTGCGCAAAATGGGCATCCCGGAATTGCGGGTGGATGAGGTTCAGATCGCCCTGGCCGAGGCGGTGAACAATGTCGTTGAACACGCCTATGCAGGTACTGCCCCGGGTGATGTCCGCATTCGTTGTTCACTGGATCCGCAGCGGCTATGGATCAATATCAGTGACGCCGGCGCACCATTCCCTGACGGCCAACTACCGGATGGCAAGGCCGCAGATATCGACGTTCCACTGGACCAGCTTCCCGAGGGCGGCTTCGGCTGGTTACTGATCCGCGAACTCAGCAGTGACATCCATTACCAGCGCAGCGGTGGGAACAACGAACTCTCCTTGTGTTTCGAAATCCAGGTCACACGGGCCTGATTGCACAGCCATCACATTTCGGCCCCAAAAAGGGCGCGCCTTCGCCAAAATAATATGTTGATGCTTAACGCAAGCTGATCTGCGGCTTTGCCCGGCGTCGTGTTCTACTGCCCCCACCGAATATCTGGCGCCGGGTATTCAACATCTTCATCCTACAATCGAATTGGTGACGCGAGCGGGACTTGCGTTGGGTTCTTTCGCATTGCCTTTGGGCCGATTGCCTCTAATCTCCCCGGAAAATCAGACGGGAGAGGCATATGCGCGATTTTCAACAACCGGGCCGTTCGGCGGTCTATGCACAAAACGGGATCTGCGCCACATCGCACCCACTGGCTGCGGGGGTTGCAATCGACATTCTGAAGCGTGGCGGAAACGCTATGGATGCGGCCATCGCCGGCGCGGTTCTCTTGGGAATTTGCGAGCCGCAAATGACCGGGATCGGCGGAGATTGCTTTGTTCTCTATTCCCGGCCCGGCAGCGATGAGATCCATGCTCTTAACGGGTCCGGGCGCGCGCCAACTGCCGCCAGTGCCGCAAGTTTGCGGGCGGAAGGGCTACAGACCATTCCTTTGCAAAGCCCGCATGCGGTGACGGTGCCCGGCGCGATCGACGCCTTCTGCCACCTGTCTGAAACCGAAGGGAAACTCGGCCTTGATGCGGTCCTGGCGCCCGCGATCCACTACGCCGACACCGGAGTGCCAGTGGCGCCGCGTGTGGCATTTGACTGGGCAAATGACGCAGGAACGCTGCAAGGCCCGGCGCGTGACGCGTATTTGTTCGGCGGAGCGGCGCCTTCGGTCGGGCAGATCTTCCGCGCTCCGGGTCAGGCCGAGGTGCTACGTCGCATCGCCAAGGACGGGCGCGATGCCTTCTACACAGGCGAGATCGCCGAAGACATGGTCGCAGCCCTGGCCGCGGCCGGCGGCGTTCACACGACCGATGATTTCGCGGCGACAACCTGCATGTCTACCACCCCGGTTGCAGGCGATTACAAGGGCATCGAACTGGTCGAGCATCCGCCCAACGGCCAGGGCGCAACGGCAATCCTGATGCTGAACATCCTCAAGCATTTCAACATTGCGGGCATGGATCCCTTCGGAGCGCAACGCGCCCATATCGAGGCCGAGGCAGCCAAACTGGCCTATGATGCCCGCAACCGTTTCATCGCAGATCCCGATCACACAAGTCGCCTGGATCATATGTTGTCGCTCGAGACCGCTGCGGAACTGGCCGCGCTTATTGACCCCAATCATGCCATGGCTGCCGCCGCACCGATCAGCGAAGCGGTGCACAAGGACACGATTTACATCACTGTCGTGGACAAAGACCGCATGGCGGTCTCTCTGATCTATTCGATCTTTCATGGGTTTGGCTCTGGAATCGCGTCAGAAAAATTCGGCATCCTGCTGCAGAACCGCGGTGCTGGCTTCACGCTCCAAGAAGGTCACGCCAACGAGCTGGGCGGCGGCAAACGTCCAATGCATACGATCATTCCCGGAATGCTGCGCCGAGAGGGCCGCGTCATCATGCCCTTTGGCGTCATGGGCGGGGCCTATCAGCCCAATGGACACGCGCGCTTTGTCTCGAACATCACCGATTTCGGCATGGAGCCACAGGCCGCGATGGACGCTCCCCGCTGCTTCTCGGATGCCGGGGTGATGAAAGTGGAGCGTGGCTATTCCGATGCTGTGCGTCAGGAGCTTGCGGACATGGGCCACAGGGTAGAGATCCCAGAGACGGCAATTGGCGGCTCACAAGCGATCAGGATACATGGCGAAGACCTGCTTGAAGGGGCCAGTGACCCCCGCAAGGATGGCTGCGCACTCGGCTACTGAGCGTCCAGGCTTGCCGTTTTGCGAAACCGCGCCGCACCACAAGGTGCGGCGCCGGGCCCAAGGCTGCCAGATAGGATCGGTGCAGCCGATCCTACTGCAGGCGCGGGAGCGCCGACCGACCTTTCGCATCACACGAAAAAAACTGGTTCAGTTCAGCTGGTACTGCAAGGAATATGCCGCGCCGTCAAACTGACCGAACATTTCCGGCACGTCCGGGTGGCTTACGGGCTCCCCGGAATAGTCGGCCACGAGGTTCTGCTCAGACACGTATGCCACGTAATAGGTTTGCTCGTTCTCGGCCAGAAGGTGATAAAACGGCTGATCTTTGACAGGCCGACTGTCTTTGGGAATGGCTTCATACCATTCCTCGGTATTGGCAAAAGTCGGATCAACGTCAAAGACCACCCCACGGAAGGGATGCTTCCGGTGGCGGACGACCTGGCCCAGATTGTATTTCGCGCGCGTTCTCAACATGGTCTTGCTGCCCCCGTCCTTTACTACTAACGCGTAAGGGCGACAGATGTCCAACTCTTGAGGCAAATTTTCGAGGAAACAGACTGTGAACCTTGCTCTGACAGTGCTTGAGATCGTCGCGCCCGTTTTCCTTTTGGCGGGGGTTGGGTTCGCTTGGGTGCGTCTTGGTTTTGAGTACAGAATTCAATTTGTTACCAGGCTTGCGATGACGCTTGCCGTGCCCTGCCTGATCTTCACCGCTCTGATGAAGACAGAGCTAAACAAGAGCGAGATCGGCTGGTTTGTGCTGGCCGCGATTGCGGGTCACGCTCTATTGGCCTGTGCAGGCGCAGTACTGGTCAAGCTGATGCATCTGGAACGCCGCAGCTATCTTGCCCCTTTCATTTTCGGCAACACGGGAAACCTCGGCATTCCGCTCTCCCTTTTTGCCTTTGGAGACGCTGGTCTTGGCTATGCGGTGGCGATGCTGGCGGTCTCGGCCGTTCTGTCCTTCACCTTCGGAATCTACATCGTCGCCGGTGAAGGCGGTGGCAGCAAAGCGCTGCGCGAACCGATGGTCTGGGCGACACTGCTTGGGGCGCTGTTCCTTTGGCGGGACTGGCACACCCCACAGTTTTTGACCAATGCGCTCGATCTGATCGGACAGATGGCAATCCCCTTGATGCTGATCACCCTTGGTGTTGCCGTTGCACGTCTGGCGCCGGGCAAGACCGGTCTTGCGATCATGCTGTCTTTGATCAAGGTGACGCTCAGTGCCGCTATCGGCTGGGGGCTGGGGCTGGCCTTTGGCCTGGACTATACGGCGTTTGGCGTATTGGTTCTGCAACTGGCGACACCCGTTGCCGTCACCTCCTACCTTTTGGCCGAAAAGTTCGAGGCCGACGCCGAGGCGGTAGCCGGCATGGTGGTCGTTTCGACCCTGATGTCCGTTGCAGCCTTGCCTCTCCTTCTGTCCCTGCTTCTGGAAATGTGATTTCCTCCACAGGGCGAATTCGCTACACTGCCGAAAAAACAAAAGGCAGAGGCAATGAGCAGAATCATCGTCGCCCTGATCCTCCTGTTGGCAGTTGCCTCCTGTGGAGGTGGGTACAATTCTCCGCCGCGCAATCTTGATAATGCCTGCAGCATTATCAAGCAGCGGCCGGAATATCTGAAGGCTTTCCGCGCGACCGAGCGCCGCTGGGGCGTGCCGGTGCACGTTCAGATGGCCACGATCTATCACGAAAGCCGGTTTGATGGCGATGCGCGCACCCCGCATCGCTATCTTCTTGGTGTCATCCCAATGGGCCGCCAGTCCAGTGCCTACGGCTATAGTCAGGCTCTGGATGGCACTTGGGACGACTATCGCCGCGCCACGGGCAAGCGCCGCGCAAAGCGTGACCGCATTCGGGACGCATCGGATTTCATGGGCTGGTACATGAACCGAACCCGAGAGAAAAACGGCATACCGCTTTATGACGCACGCAATCAGTATCTCGCATATCACGAAGGTCACACCGGTTATGCCCGCGGCACCTATCGCAGCAAATCCTGGCTGATCCGCGTGGCGGACAAGGTTGAGGACCGCTCACTGATGTATCAAGCCCAACTCGCCGCCTGTCGCAAATTCCGCTGAACGCAATTCAGGGCGAGGCGCGCACCAAAGATCCAAGGCAGCGCTCCCGCCGCTCTCAGGTTCTTCTGCGAAGACCCTTCGCCCGTTGGGCCCAGCACCGCCTGACGGCGGTGCAGTTGGCGCACCGTACCCAGTGAGTCTATGAAATCGGCTGTGACTGTGCACGCCACGCCAGAGGCGTGGCGCCGGGCCCAACGCCGCACAAAGGGGCTTGGGCAAAGCCCAGGCACCTGCGGGGGCGGGAGCCTTTCGCTTAGGATGGAACCCCATTTTTGCAGGGCAAGGTAACCCCAATAGCACCTAACGGGATTTGCTGCCTGCCCCGGTGTTAAACAGGAAGGACGACAGTTTCCCGCCAGTTTCAAGCGCTCCAAGGATCACAGTCGTCTTACCCCCGGCGCTGTCATAGACAACCCATTTGCGCAGCTCCACCGGATCATCTGTGAATATCAGTTCAAGCCCGCCTTGCTCTGGGTTTTCAGGATCCTGCGCCTGCAGGATCGTCGAGGTCCCATCAAACTGATGCCCAACCACCATGCCTGCCTGCGCAAGATCCACGCGTTTGGCCAGGATAATGGACAAAGGTGTGCGTTTCAGCGGATAGGTCTCTGGCGGCTGGTTCGACTTGGGATCGTGGATCACCACCGAGCCGGATCCCGCAACCACAGTCGCCCCATTGTCCCCGTCATATTCAAACCGCATCCGGCCAGGGCGGTGAATGTAGAGCTTACCTGTGGACAGGCTGCCATCATCATTGATCTGAGTGAACGTAGTCTCAGCCGTGGTCAGCCCGTTCAAGTAAGCCGAAAGCTGATCAAGGCTCAGCTTTTCCGCAGCAAAGGCCGCTGGGGACAAAAAGACAAACGCGATGGCAAATAGGATCTGTTTCATGAGGTCTAGATAAACTCTGCGGCACCAAAAGGAAGAGACCGCCCCATCAAAGGGCGGCCTTGCGCATCGATCCGCCGAAAAGGCGTTCGTGCGGTCTTTATTGTTCAGGAACAAGGATCTCGCGCTTGCCCACGTGGTTCGCCGGCGAGACGAGGCCCTCTTCCTCCATCTGCTCCACCAGCCGGGCGGCCTTGTTATAGCCGATTGCCAGCTTGCGCTGAATATAGGAGGTGGAGCACTTGCGGTCCTTGATGACGATCTGCACGGCAGAGTCATAAAGCGCATCCTCACCCGTGGTATTGCCACCGGTCGAAAGACCCAGAACCGCATCGATATCGTCAGCCTTTTCATCATCCGGTCCGTCCAGAACCGTGCCCACATAGGCGGGCGGGCCGAACTGCTTGAGGTGCGTGACGACTTCTTCGACCTCTTCGTCCGAGACAAAGGGACCATGGCAGCGGGTGATCTTGGCGCCGCCCGCCATATAGAGCATGTCGCCCATACCCAAGAGCTGTTCGGCGCCCATCTCCCCCAGGATGGTGCGGCTGTCGATCTTGCCGGTCACCTGGAAGGAAATCCGGGTGGGGAAGTTCGCTTTGATGGTGCCGGTGATCACATCGACCGAGGGGCGCTGCGTGGCCATGATCAGGTGAATGCCCGACGCCCGCGCCATCTGCGCCAGACGCTGGATGCAGGCCTCGATCTCTTTCCCCGCGACCATCATCAGGTCGGCCATCTCATCGACGATGACGACGATGTATGGCAGGGCCTCGGGTGCGAACTCTTCCGTCTCGAACACCGGCTCGCCGGTGTCATCGTCAAAGCCGGTCTGCACCGTGCGCGAGAACATCTCGCCCTTGGAGAGCGCTTCTTTCACGCGGCCATTGTAGCCGGCGATGTTGCGCACGCCCATCTTGGACATCTTGCGATAGCGGTCTTCCATCTCGCCCACGACCCATTTCAGGGCGACGACCGCCTTCTTCGGGTCGGTCACAACCGGCGACAGAAGGTGCGGGATGCCATCATAAACCGATAGCTCCAGCATCTTGGGGTCGATCATGATCAGGCGGCATTCATCCGGGGACAGCTTATAGAGCAGCGACAGGATCATGGTGTTGATCGCAACAGACTTACCAGAGCCGGTGGTGCCCGCGATCAGCAGGTGAGGCATCTTGGACAGATCGGCGACAACCGCATCACCGCCAATGTCCTTGCCCAGAGCCAGCGGCAGGTTCTGAGTGCCATCGCCATAGTCACGGCTCGACAGGATCTCGCGAAAGCTGACCATCTCGCGCTTGTCATTCGGGAGCTCGATCCCGATGACCGAGCGCCCCGGCACGGTGGAAACCCGCGCCGACAGGGCCGACATGGAGCGCGCGATATCATCGGCCAGACCGATAACCCGGCTCGCCTTGAGACCCGGCGCCGGCTCCAGCTCGTACATGGTGACGACGGGACCGGGGCGAACCGAAACGATCTCACCCTTGACGCCATAATCATCGAGCACCGATTCCAGCATCCGCGCGTTTTCTTCCAGCGCTTCGTCGCTCAGGTGATGGCGCTCAATCGCGGCCGGATTGGACAGAAGCGACAGCGGCGGCAGCTCGAAGGCATCTTGATCAGCCTCTTCAAAGGCGAGGCTGGGCTGCGCTTCGGCCTTGGCACGGGTTGAAGGTTCCGGCACACGACGCTGAGGTTTTTCGACCACGACCTTGCGCGGTTCAGCCACGGGGATGTCGATCGCTCCAGCCGGGTCAGCAACCCGTGATGCCGCAGGCGCGGGCGGCAGTGTGGGCGCGGTCGTTTCAGGCGCAGCCGCCAACGGCGCCGATGACACCTGAGCAAGGCCCTCTTCGAACGAGACCTCAGGTGAGAAACCAGCGGTTGCCCCCGTCAGCGGCGGCTCCGGTGGCAGGTCGGCCTGCGGCGCCGGATCGGCTTTGAACACCAGTGGTTCAGGCCGACGACCGCGGCCCTTGGTCAAGGGCAGGTTGGGATCGGGTTCTGTCACCTTGCCCGCGGCGCGGCGCACGCGGATTGCATTGGCGATCTTTTGGGAAATGCGATCATCGCCCGGCAGGTCTTCGTCCAGGATGGATGGTTCCTGTTCAACCAGTTCCGGCTGCGGCATCGGGGCATTCGCCAGATCTGGATCAGCGCGGCGGATGAGGTTTGGCACCCGTGACAGGAGCCCGGTCTTTTCAGGGACCGGAGCAGGTGCAGGCTCATCCGCATAGGTCTCGAACATCTGCGGTTCGGCCTGGGCCTCGGCGATTGCCGCGCTCTGGGCGGCAGCGGCTTCGGCGCGGGCAGCGCGTTTTTCGCGATAGGCCTTGGCCGCCTGAAGACTGCCTGATGCGCCGCGGCCCAAAAGGCTGGCCAGCGCGCCGTAGACCATGACCACACCCACCAGCAGGAAACGCGCGGCACGCATCAACTCACCCCGCGAGAAACCGCAGACAAAGATGCCAAGCGCCACCATGCCCAGCGCCATCAGAAGGGACATCAGTTTCACAGCAAAATGTGAGCTGATCGGAGCCAGCGTCAGCAAGGCGCCCATGACCGTGTCGCCAAAAAGGCCGCCAAGGCCGAAACTGTGGGTCGACAGCCACTCTGCGTTTGGTACCAGCGTTGCGGCATAGACCGACGCCAGAGCCACCAGAACCGGTGCAAAGACAACCCGCGCAATCGCCCGTTCAGAGCCACGATGCAGCAGGAACCTCACCCCCCAGGCCAATAGCGTCACGGCAAAGGCAACACCGCCCCAGCCCACAATCATGAACAATGGCGCTGCGATTGAAGCCCCCATCCGACCCATCCAGTTCTGAACGGGCGCATCGGTGGAGACCATCCAGTTTGGATCATCCGGGGTGTAAGAGCCGATGATCGCGGCCGCCACCAGACCAAGCCCCAAAAGGGCAATGCCGATCAGTTCCTTACCGCGTTTTTCAATGGCTGCCTGCATGTTACTGTCGAGCAACGGATCGCGGCTGCGAGTTTGAAATGCCATGCCTACCTCGGTTCCATTTTGTCGCGGGCCGTCCAGCTGTCCCGCCGGATCTTCGCCTGCATTGGTCTATTGATCTTGGCCGCCCGCCCCCTGCCAAGGGCAAGCCGCAGTCCTTATTCGTAAAGGCAGGCGCGCAAAGTGCTGAGCGCCGCCCGTGTTGTTTCTGCCGGGGCGACAAGGGCCGCCCGGATGTAGCCTTTGCCCGGGTTATCATGCCCTTCGCCCTGCGCCAGATAAGCGCCCGGAAGAACGCGCACGCCCGTCTCGGTCCAGAGCTTCAGCGCCGCGGCCTCACCATCCTCGATGGGGAGCCACAGGAAGAACCCGGCCTCGGGCGCCATGTAGCCGTTGAGGCCGCCCAGCACCTCATCCGCGATGCGGTACTTTTCCTGATAAAGCGCGCGGTTTTCCTCCACGTGCGCCTCATCCGCCCAGACCTTGGCCGCTGCTGCCTGCAAAGGGCCTGGTATGGGCGCACCGCTATAGGCGCGCAGCTGCTTGATGCGCTTGATGCTTTCGAGGCCGCCCGCGATCAGCCCGGCGCGCAGCCCAGGAAGGTTCGAGCGTTTCGATAGCGAGTTGAACAACACCACGCGCTCAGGATCGGCGCCCAACTCCTGCGCCACGGTAAGCGCACCGACAGGCGCGGTCTCGCGGTAGATCTCGGAGTAGCACTCATCGGCGAAGATGCGGAAGTCGTATTTCTCGGCCAGCCGGATAAGATCCGCCCAGTACTCGCGTGAGGCAACGGCCCCCTGCGGGTTCGCCGGTGAGCAGATATAGGCCACGGCGGTGCGGTTCAGCACCTCTTCGGGCAGGCTTGCATAGTCGGGCAGATGACCGGTAGCCGAGGTTGCAGGCACAAAGACCGGCTCCGCTCCGACCGAAATCGTGGCCACCATATAGACCTGATAAAACGGGTTCGGGATCAGCACCACCGGGCGCTTGCCGATCTTGCTCTCGGGGCACAGCGCCATGGCCGCATTATAGAGCCCCTCGCGCGTGCCATTCAGCGCCATAACGTGGCTGTCCGGCTCCATGCTCACCCCATAGCGGCGCGCGATCCAGTCGCACATGGCACCGCGCAAGGCATCAGAACCGTCATTGGGGGGGTAGTTGTTAAACCCAGCGGCATTCTCTGCGATGACATCCGTGACCCAGGCGGGAAAGGCATGTTTCGGCTCGCCAATGGTCATATGCACCACATCCCCGCCGGGGGTGTGGTGGTCCAACAGCGCCCGCAAACGCGGAAACGCATAGGCTGGCAGGTTCGAAAACCGCTCAGGGAAGTTCATCGCATATGCCTCAGGTTCGGGATCATTAGCGCCCCGTTTGTAAATAAGGTACATAGCAAGGCCCCATCCGTCCAGTCGCATGGAGGCCGTGCGGTGAATTTGTGGCTTTCAGGACAACGTCCGCAAAAGCCGCGCAAGACTAGCAGAAATACGGTCAGGACAGGGCGGCTTCGACGCTTGCGCCGATCCGCAAAAGGGCCTCTTCGCAGTCGGGATGGCCCAGGATCTGCAACCCGCAAGAGGCCTTGCCCACGGGCAGGGTCAAGGCGCACAGACCCATGAGGTTACCGATCCGGGTGTTGCGCAGGGTCAGAAGGTTCGCTTTGACATAGTAGTCGCGATCCTGCTCAAGCCGCTCCATGTTCGGGGGCAGGATCGGACAGGTCGGCGTCAGCACTCCGTCAAAGCCGGACACCGCCTGATCCCAGACCATGCGGCACTGTTCCAGCTTGGCCCAGGCGGCCACGTAGTCGGCCCCGCTGAACTCGGCGCCCGCGCGGAAGCGTTCCAGAATTTCCGCAAACATGACGTCCGGGCTGGCCTCGATCACGTCTTTCCACAGACCATAGGCTTCGGTTGTGTAGAGGATCGCGCTGAGGCCCATCGCCTCTTCCAGCTGCGGCACCTCCAGCGGCACGATTTCGGCGCCTGCCGCTTTGAGCTTGCCCAGGGTCTCGACATGGGCGGCGGCAACCTCCGGCTCCAGATCGTCGCGCGCGATGGTGCGCAGATCGGCAAAGCGGCGACCTTTCAGCGAAGGCGGATTGCGCAGGTCTGGCCCCTTGGTGCCCTCCAAAAGGCCCAGCATCAGCCCCGCATCCTCGACCGAGCGGGCCAGCGGGCCGACGGTGTCGAATTTGAGGCACAGCGGCACGACGCCCTCAAGGCTGATCCGCCCCGAGGTGGTCTTGAGCCCCACAAGATTGTTCCAGGCCGAAGGGATCCGCACCGAGCCGCCGGTGTCCGATCCTATGCCACAAGTGGCCAGCCCAAAAGCCACCGACGCCGCCGCCCCAGAAGACGACCCCCCCGGCACCGCCCCTTCGTCATTCACGCAAGGTGGAGTCGCCTTGACGGGGTTGAGGCCAAGACCGGAAAAAGCCAGCTCGCTCATATGGGTCTTGCCGAGGCAGACCGCACCCATAGAGGTGGCGTTGTCCAGAACCCGCGCATCGCGGTCCGGCACCCGGCCCTTTAGCAGGTCCGATCCGGCCTCGGTCGTGGTTCCGGCGCTGTCGAACAGATCCTTCCAACTGATCGGCACCCCGTCCAAAGGAGAGCGCCGCAGATCCAGCTTGGCCCGCTGCGAGGCAGCTTCGGCTTCGGCCAGGGCGCGATCATGAGTGACTTCGGTGTAGATCCGGTCCCGCAGCGGATGGGCATCAATGGCATCCAGATAGCAGCCTGTCAGGTCGATCGGGTCGATCTCTCCCGCGCCGATCCCACGTCCCAGCTCTGCCGCCGTCATCTTCAGCCACTCATGCATTCGTCGTCTCTCCCTTGGTGCATCCTGCACGCCTTGTGCCTTTGGGCGCGACGGTAACGGCAGCTTGGCGGTGGGACAATCCCGCACAGGCGCTATAGAGACAATCGGTTGGACAATCCCCGCACAAGGCGCATATTGCACCTCATGAAAAACAGCTCCGATATCCTGATCGTTGGCGGCGGATTGAACGGCCCCGCCCTGGCCCTTGCGCTCGCCCAGACCGGCCACAGCGTCACCGTGATCGATGCTCTGCCCGAGATCGCCCTTCAGGACGACGGCTTCGACGGGCGCGGCTATGCCCTGGCACTGGCCTCCAAACGCCTGCTGGACCGGATCGGCGTCTGGTCGCATGTGGCGGAACAGGCCCAGCCCATGCTAGAGATCAAAGCCTCGGACGGACACGCGGGCGAAGGGCCTGCGCCGTTTTTCATCCACTTTGACCATACCGAGATCGAAGAAGGCCCCATGGGCTATATGGTCGAAGACCGATTTTTGCGCCGCGCCTTCCTTGAGGCAATGGAGGACGAGCCCCTGATCACCACGGTGAATGGGCACCGCGTGGTGGCGCAGGACCCCGATCAGACCGGCGTCACTGTGACCCTGGATGACGGCTCTGAACTGCGCGGCAGGCTGCTGGTCGGCTCGGACGGACGCAAGAGCGGCACCGCCATGCGCGCCGGGATCAAGCGCAGCGGCTGGGACTACGGCCAGACCGCGCTCGTCTGCGCCATCGACCATGAAAAACCCCATGGCGGCATCGCGCATCAGTTCTTTATGCCATCTGGACCGCTGGCCATCCTGCCCCTGCCCGGCAACCGCTCCTCCATCGTCTGGAGCGAAAAGACCGAGACCGCCGCTGCCATCCATGCGCTGGATGATGCCGGTTACATGGCCGCGCTGAAACCCCGCTTTGGGGATTTCCTGGGGGAGATCTCGCTCGCAGGCAAACGCTTCACCTATCCGCTGAACCTTACGGTCGCCAACAGTTTCATCGCGGATCGCCTCGCGCTGGTCGGAGACGCCGCCCACGGGATGCACCCGATCGCGGGTCAGGGCCTCAACGCCGGCCTGCGCGATGTGGGGGCATTGGCCGAAGTGCTGACCGAAGCCACGCGGCGGGGCGAGGACATCGGTTCTTCCCTCGTGCTGGAACGCTACCAGCAATGGCGCCGTTTCGACACCGCGACGCTCGCGATGGCAACCGATGTTTTCAACAAGCTGTTTTCCAACGACAACCCGCTTTTGCGGCTGGGCCGCGACATCGGCATGGGGCTGGCAGGCGCCCTGCCCGGCCTTCGCCGCGGCTTTATGCGCGAGGCCGCCGGTCTGACTGGGGATTTGCCACGCTTGCTGCAAGGCAAGCCCATCTGATCAGAGCGGAACTACGCCGCGCACTAGCGCGGCGCCGGGCCCAAGTCCCCGCCTTTGCTTTGGCGCAGCCAAAGGACAGGCGGGACGCGGGAGCCCTCCGCTCTCGTTACACTTCGGACCAGAATTCCAAGGACGGCTCGCACAGATCCCGCAAAGGCGCGATGAACCGCCCGGGGTGTTCGATCCTCTCAAACCGCATGCGTCGTGGCGACCAGTTGAGATACTGACGCCCCTCGTCCTTTTCGACGATCATGACCCCATGAAAGTACCAGCCAGAGTTTGATTTGTACCCTGAATCGATTGTGTAAAAAGAAAACCCGCGCAGATCCCAGATCGACCGCACCTGCGCCGAAGGACCGTGATGTGCAATGCAAAAAGGCGCACCCCCGGCGAGTCTGCCCGCGTGACCAATCACCATGACAGCCGACAGGATCGACCAGAGTGCAGCACCTGTCGCGAGGGCCATTCCCAACATGGCAGCTCGTGCGGCCCCCGCCCCCAGACGGTTGCCCCCCAAGAACAGCAGGCTCGCCGCCACGCCCAGTGACAGCATGCCGCCATGGACCATCACCATAAAGCCGGATCTTGGCGAGACGAGTGCCGAGACGATCAGCGTCAACAGCACTCCGGACAGCAGCACAGCAATCGATGCTGACTGTGCCAACACCGGACACACCGGGGCTGATCGCAAACGCCCTGCGATAATCACAATCAGCGGAACCAAAGGAAGAGCCCACACCATCAGGGAGAGAATAGAAAACGCTCCGATAGGCGACCAGCCATAGAAGGGTTGCAAAAACCCGATCGCAAAGAGGATGGCACCTGCAGCGCGCATGGACAGAAAGTCCCTTTGCAACCGGCTTGCTGCAATCAAGAACGACCTCACTCCAGCGGGCGGGCCTCGTCCACCAGCATCACCGGGATGCCCCCCCGGATCGGAAAGGCCAGATTGGCCGGTTTCGAGATCAGCTCCTGCGCCTCGGCGTCATATTCCAGAACCGCATTGGTGAGCGGACAGACCAGCGCCTCCAGCATGCGGCGGTCAAAGGCGGGGGGCTGGGGCTGTTCGTCGCTCATTGCAGGGGATCCTCATTCGAACCGCTGCGCAAAGCGAATTCGATCAGTGTGACAAGGGTTTCCCGCCTTGTGGCAAGAGAGGGCGCTTCGAGCAAGGCCTGTTTGTCTTCGGGTTCGAAATCAAGAAGCATCGAGAGCGAGTTGATCAGCAACTCATCATCAGCACCCTCAAGCGCATCCCAGTCAGTCGACAGGTTCCGCGCCGCGAAATAGCGTGACAGGAGTTCAAGAAGCGCAGCCCGTTCAAACCCGCAGTCGGGTTCGGCCCGGCCAAGGTCCATCTCAAAACCTGCCCAATCCACCTCACATTTGCGATAGGGCGTAAAGCCGGTGATTTCGCTGTTGATCCGAAACCGGGAGATTCCCGACAGGGTGATCAGGTACCGGCCGTCTTCGGTTTCGGAGAACTGAGTGACACGCCCCGCACATCCGATGGCATGCAACCCGTTGGCGCCGCCGTCCCGGCTGGGGCAGGGTTGCACCATACCGATAAGCCGTTCGCGCGTCTTGAGGGCATCTTCCAGCATCTGCAGATAACGCGGCTCAAAGATATGCAGCGGCAATTTTGACCGAGGCAGCAAAAGCGCCCCGGGCAGTGGAAAAACGGGCAAGGCGCCCGGCAGGTCCGCTGGTTTCAACATAAGTCGAAGTGTAGCGCGCCTGCCGCTTCAGGCAAATATCATGGAGCTCAATTTGCGACGGCCGTTCAGAACGACCGGGTCATTGGGCTGCAACGCGTCAAAAATTGTGAAGAGCTGGGTTTTGGCAGCACCATCGTTCCACTCGCGGTCGCGTTTGAACAGCTCCAAAAGCTCTGCAACCGCGCCTTCGGCATCCCCCGCAGCATGCAAAGCCTGGGCCAGGTCAAAACGTGCCGCATGATCGGCGGGATCCGCGTCCACCTTGGCGCGCAACTCAGCCACCGGGCCTGCGTTTTGCGCCTGTCGGGCCAGTTCGATCTGGGCCCGTGCAGCTTCGATTTCGGCCGCATCCGAGATTTCCGCAGGCGCTCCGTTCAGGATGGCCTCGGCCTGATCAAGATCCTCCAGTGCAATATGGGCGCGGGCGAGACCGCCATAGGCGGCGGCATTCTTGTCGTCCTCGCCCAAAACCGCGGCAAAGGTCTGGGCCGCATCTGCGACGGCACCCTCAGCCAGCATCTCTTCGGCGGCCTCAAGGGCTGCACCAAGACCTCCGTCTGCCTCACCGCCCGCGGCCTCGATCACCTTTTTCAGGAAGGCGTCAATCTCGCTTGGGGGCAGGGCGCCCTGGAACATGTCGATGGGACGGCCCTGTACAAAGGCCACAACGGTCGGGATGGATTGCAGCGGAAGGCCCTGTTGCGCGAGCGCCTGCGCCAGCCGCTGGTTCTGGTCCACGTCTATCTTGGCCATGGTCACCGCGCCCTTGGCACGTGTGACTGCGGCTTCCAGGGCCGGACCCAGCGTCTTGCAGGGGCCGCACCAGGGCGCCCAGAAATCGACGATCACCGGCGCCTGCATCGAGGCTTCGACCACATCCTGCATAAAGGTCGCTTCCGTGACGTCTTTGATCAGATCACCTGCGGGCGCAGCTGTGCCCGCACCACCGAGAATATCCATCATACTCTTGTTCTCCGTTTGGAACTTGCCCCTTATATGGAATCCTGAGGCCAAGAAACCAAGAGAGGAGTTTCAAAGGTGCCGTTTCCGCGTATCGATTTTTTCGCCTTGTCCGAGCGGATGATGGCCATGGATGACGCAGCCTGGGCCCGCCACGCGAACCCTTGGAGCGTTTACAGCCGGATGTCGATCCTGCCGCTGATGACGCTGGCGATCTGGTCGCACCTCTGGCTGGGGTGGGGCGCCTTGGCACCGGTTGCTTTGGTCGTTTTATGGACGTGGTGGAACCCACGTGCCTTTGGGACTCCAACCACGACAAACAACTGGGCTGCACGCGGAACATTCGGGGAAAGAGTCTTTCTCAACCGCGCAAAGGTGCCGATACCGGAGCATCACACCCGCGGGGCCAAGATCCTGACCCTTATCTCAGGCCTTGGAATCCTGCCGTGGGTTTTTGGGATCTGGCAGGCGGACGTCGGAATGACCCTCTTCGGTCTCAGCCTGATGATCGGCGGCAAACTCTGGTTCTTTGACCGCATGGTCTGGCTCTACCAGGACATGAGATCAAAGAACCCGGATTACGCCGACTGGCTTTACTGAGGGGCAGGCTCTCCCGCGCCCCCAGACGCCCTATGGGGCGTCTTTATGCGGCCTTGGGCCAGGCAGCGCGTTACCGCGCTGCGGTTGCACCAAGCATCTGTCGACTGAATAAAGCGCCGCGCCGTGCGCCAGCACGGCGCCCGGCCCAACTGTGGCGGGGCAATCTGTGATTGCTTCAAAACAGGCGGGAGCACCCCTGCCCTTGGGACTAAAGGTCGAAGGTTGCAAGGACCGGCGCATGGTCGCTGGGTTTGTCCCAACCGCGGGCATCGCGCAGAATGCGGCTGGAATGCCCCGCGTTCGAGATATCGCCCGTCGCCCAGATGTGATCAAGGCGCCGACCCTTATCCGCCGCATCCCAGTCGCGGGCGCGGTAGGACCACCAGCTGAATAGCAGCCCCTCGGGAATATCCTGCCGGGTGATATCGACCCAGCCGCCTGCGTCCTGCGTCTCTGCCAGATGCTCTACCTCGATCGGCGTATGGCTGACGATCTTCAACAGCTTCTTGTGATCCCAGACATCATCTTCGCGCGGTGCTATGTTGAGATCCCCCACCAGAATGGATTTCTGCGGCTTTTCATCATGGAACCAGTCCCGCATGCCGGTGAGGTAGTCGAGCTTCTGACCGAATTTCTCGTTGATCTCTCGGTCTGGCTTGTCGCCGCCCGCGGGCACATAGAAATTGTGGATGGTGACACCATTCTCCAGCTGGCCTGCAATATGACGGGCATGGCCAAGGTCCGCGAAATCCTCGCTTCCAACCTCTTTGATGGGCTGGCGCGAGAGGATCGCAACGCCGTTATACCCCTTCTGGCCACGCGCGATCATGTGGGTGTAGCCAAGAGCCGCAAAGCCTTCCATCGGGATCTTCTCAACCGGGCTTTTGCACTCCTGCAGGCACAGCACATCCGGCGCCTCTTCCTGCAATAGTTTGAGCACGATTGGCTCGCGCAGGCGGACAGAATTGATGTTCCAGGTGGCAAGGGTAAAGGGCATGCGCGGTCTCCGGGTTCAAGGATGGGCCTTCGGTACCACAGGCCCGATCCGACGAGAAGTCTGGCAAACACAAAGAGAAGTGTTGACCCGGGCCCCCAGCGCACAGCTAAACTTATGCACGATTCATTTTCGGAAATTCACTCTAAAAGTGCAGGAGACATCCATGTCCAAAGAATCCAACTGGCAAATCGAATTGAGTGGCGACATCAACAAAGCTCTCGATCAAATGGCCGCCTTGGGAAAGCTTGTCTGGGACGGTTTTCACCAGCCTTCCACGGCTGTGGTGATCGAGCTGATGAATGAAACCAAATATACGCTTCAACACGTCGGCAACTATCGCTGGCAAGGCAACTTCAAAGAACCGACAGACGGTTTGCAGCCGGGCCATGGACGGGTCTGGGGCATGGAGTCCAAAGGGCTGGATGGCAGCTTTGGAGCCGTGATCTATCAGCTGTGGGATGGCGATACAGAGTTGAATGCCTACCTGGTGATCGGCAATCTCGTCTACTTCGACGGAGCCCAGCCGCACTACACGGCACTCTTGACCGAAACCAATCAATACGCCGAAGGCAAACCGCGCACACTGAATCTATTGAATGACGGAAAATCCTCAGCCTGGACGCAAACATACCCAGACGTTGCCGGGCTCTCTTTGACAATCAAGGCCGATATCTGGACAGAAACGATCAATGCCAGAGCCGAAAACTTTCGCGTTCAGCTGACTGCGACACCCTGAACAAAGGGCAAAAAAAGACCGGGCACCGGGCCCGGTCCAGTCCAACAGGGAGGTGCATATCATGACCCGGATATGCGCGGGATTTCGTTTAGATCCATCACAGGATAAAGGTGACTGCTAGATCTCTCTTTGATCTGGGTCAACGGGTTTCCCCTGCGTCAGGATGTCTTCCCCGGGCCTCAGGTGGCCAGGCGATAGCCGCCCGATTCCGTCACCAGAATCCGGGCATTCGAAGGATCCGGCTCGATTTTCTGGCGCAGGCGGTAGATATGCGTTTCCAGCGTATGAGTGGTGACGCCCGCGTTATAACCCCAGACCTCGTGCAGCAGCACATCCCGCGCCACGACACCGTCGTTGGAGCGATACAGGAACTTCAGGATATTGGTTTCCTTCTCTGTGAGTCGGATCTTGCGGTTGTCCTCGGTCTCGAGCAGCTTCATCGCCGGTTTGAAGGTATAGGGGCCAAGGCCAAAGACCGCGTCTTCTGACTGTTCATGGGTGCGCAACTGGGCACGGATGCGGGCCAGCAAGACGGGAAACTTGAAGGGCTTGGTCACATAGTCGTTCGCGCCCGCATCAAGTCCCAGGATAGTGTCCGCATCGCTGTCATGGCCGGTCAGCATCAGGATCGGAGCCTTGACGCCCTGCTTGCGCATCAGGCGGCACAACTCGCGCCCATCGGTATCGGGCAAGCCAACGTCGAGAATGACCAGATCGTACAGGGCCTCCTTGGCGCGCTCCATCGCGGCCTGACCGTTCTCGGCTTCGAAGACGTCAAAGTCCTCGGTCATGATCAGCTGCTCGCTCAGCGCCTCGCGCAAATCGTCGTCGTCGTCCACCAGCAGTATCTTTTTCAATTGCGCCACGGCACTGTCCTCCTTTTCGTTGGCAAACAGATGCGGTCACCATCGCACAACCACAAGATATGCTTCAAAAGTTTCACGCCCTCGTGTCCCTGACGCAGGAATTGTTTCACTTCCGTTGCATTTGGGCCTAGGAAAGGGCCGTTATACTGTCACAAGCCGCCGGATGGATGCATGAGCCTGCTGCCCACCACACTCGAACTTCTGGCCCGCGCACGGGTCGATTTGCGCATGGGGCTGCCCGTGGTGCTCGAGGGCAGCGGCACGGCAGCACTGGCGCTGGCTGTCGAAAGCCTGACCGCCGAACGGCTGACCGACCTGCGCACCCTTGGCCCCGTCTCCCTGGCACTGACTGCGCGGCGCGCCGAAACGCTGAAAGCGCGCGCCTATGACGGGGATCTGGCCAGGATAGAGGTTCCATCAGAGGCCAGAATGAGCTGGATTCAGGCCCTCGCTGATCCCGCAGATGATCTCAACACACCGATGAAAGGGCCTCTGATCAGCCTGCGCGAGGGGCCTGCTGACCTGCATCGTCTGGCGATAGCGCTGGTGAAATCGGCGCGCCTGTTGCCCGCTGCGCTTTTGGTCCCTATCGAATCGAGCGCGCCTTTCGTCAGCGACTTCGGGCTGACGCGCATTGCCGAGGCCGCCGCAAACCCGCTCCTGAGCCAAAGCTCTCCGTTGCACCCGGTCGCCGCCGCGCGCCTGCCCATGGATGCCGCCGAGGCCGGGCGCCTGCATATCTTTCGCCCCGAGGACGGCGGCGAGGAACACTACGCGGTCGAGATCGGCCGCCCCGACCGCAGCAAGCCAGTACTCGCGCGGCTGCATTCGGCCTGTTTCACCGGAGACGTGCTTGGCTCGCTGAAATGCGATTGCGGCCCGCAATTGCGCGGCGCTCTGGCGCAGATGGGCGCTGAGGGCGCGGGCGTGCTCTTGTACCTCAACCAGGAAGGGCGCGGCATCGGCCTTGCCAACAAGATGCGTGCCTACAGCCTGCAGGATCAGGGCTTTGACACGGTCGAGGCCAACCACCGCCTTGGGTTCGAGGATGACGAGCGCGATTTCCGTCTCGGTGCAGCCATCCTGCAGGAGTTGGGTTTCAACTCTGTACGCCTGATGACCAACAACCCCGGCAAGATCGCGATGATGGAGAAAACCGGAGTTGCTGTCACCGAGCGCGTTCCATTGCAGGTCGGCGAAAACGCCCACAACCGCGCCTACCTTGCAACCAAGGCCGCCAAATCGGGGCACATGCTGTGATGATGCGCGCGACCTCTCCCTCTGATCTGGTGCTGACCCCGCGCGGTGTGCGCTTCATGGGGCGTACCCTGCCCTGCACCATCGGCAAGGGTGGTCTGACGCAGAACAAACGCGAAGGCGACGGAGCGACGCCCACAGGCATACATGGTATTGTCGGGATGCTTTATCGCCCGGATCGCATCGCAAAACCTGCGGATTGGGCGGTGCCGATCGGACCAAGCGACCTATGGTCAGACGATGTAAAAGATCCTGACTACAACCTGATGGTCCGCACACCGCATGGCTACAGTCACGAGCGCCTGCGCCGCGCCGACCCGCTTTATGATCTGGTGCTGATCACCGACTGGAACTGGCCGAATGCGGTCAAAGGGCGCGGATCTGCCATTTTCCTGCATCAATGGCGCAGACCGGGCTATCCGACCGAAGGCTGTATCGCTTTCAGCCGCAGCGACCTGCACTGGATCGCACCACGCCTGCGGCATGGCTGCCGTGTGATCATTCCGCCGGTTTGACCCGTTCGCCAAAGATGGCCGAGCCAACCCGCACGTGGGTCGCGCCAAGCGCAATCGCTGTTTCAAAATCGCTGCTCATCCCCATGGAAAGCCCCTCCAGCCCGTTGCGCGCGGCTATCTTGGCCAAGAGCGCAAAATGCAAACTGGGCTCTTCATCCACAGGCGGAATGCACATGAGGCCCTTGATTGGCAAATCCAGCGCCTGGCAGTCGGCGACAAACTGATCCGCGTTTTCGGGCAGAACCCCGGCCTTTTGTTCCTCGGCGCCGGTATTGACCTGCACAAACAGATCCGGGCATTGGCCCAGCTCCTGCGCCAGCCGCGCCAGGGTTTTGGCGAGCTTGGGGCGATCCAGGGAATGGATTGTATCGAACAGCTCCATCGCGGCCCGCGCCTTATTGGTCTGCAGCGGCCCGATCAGATGCAGATCCAGCCCGCTATAGGTCTCGGCAAACATTGGCCATTTGCCTTCGGCCTCTTGCACGCGATTTTCGCCAAAACAGCGCTGGCCCTGTTTCAGAACCTCTTCGACGCGCGCGTTGGGCTGCACCTTTGACACCGCGATCAGCTGCACCGCCCCCGAGGCCCGGCCCGCAGCGGCTTCGGCATTGGCGATGCGGCTTTTGATCTCTTCCAAGGACATGGGGCGGTCTCCCTCGCTGTGCGGTTTCAGCGCGAAAAAACACTGTTTGGCCAGAAATGTTAAGAGCCAAAAGAAAAGGGTGAGCCCTTGCAGGCCCACCCTTCCGTGTTCACGCTAAGCGTGGTTCAGCTTAGAAGCTGAATACAGCGCCGGCCTGAACCTGAGTGTTGCCATACGAAGACCGCTGGGCACCGGCTTCGAGGGAAGCGCCGCCACCGAGGTCATACGAATAGTTGATACCGTAGGAGGTACCTTCCTGCTGGTTCGAAGTGGCAATCGCATCGCGGTTGTCGTTACGACCGTTGGCAACGTCAGTGGCGGAAACCGCGTCTTCGCTGGTCACCCAAAGCACGATGTTGGAAGCCGCGCCGATGTCCATGTTGCCATAGAGACCGAACTTGTCGATGCCGTCGTTGTCAGCATAAGCCATACGAACGCCGAACTGACCCAGCTGACCTGCGATGGAGACAAACGCCTTGTCTTCGAAACGGTAGTTCGAATCCTGGAAGCCGACCGCAGCTGTCCAGTCACCGAAGGTGTAGGCAAGGTTCACCGCGGAGCGCTTGCGGTTCGACGCCGTGAGAGCGCCGTTGGTCACAGGTGCCGGGTTCGGCAGGGACGTAACGGCGGCGGAGCCATCGTCGACGCTGTAGGACACATGCGCGCTGAATGCGCCAGCCGAATACAGAGCTTCGACGCCATTGAAGCCGACGCCGTCGGAGTCAAAGTAATCCCAGTTGAAGTATTCGTTGTTCACGTTGCCGACATGGGAAACGAACTGCATGCCGTCAAGACCGTTACCGGCGGAGCGTGTCTCGAGATAGGCACCCGGAACACCTTCGAAAGCGCCGATGATGTTGCCGACACCCAGGGTGAACCCGCCAACGGTGGCGTAGAAGCGCGGGGCGCTCCAGAGCACGGTCTGCGATGCGCTGCTTTGTCCGGTATCGGACTCGGTGCGGATACGACCACCAAGGGCCACGCCGCCGTCGGTTTCCGTCGACATGTCGAACTGCAGACGCATACGGCTGATGATTTGGCTCTTGGACGCACCGTTGATTGCCTGTTCGTTGCCGTTGTTCGGATATCCACCAGTGACCTGGACGCCGCCGGCGGTGCGCGCGTCGCTGCCGCTGGTGTAGCCCAGACCGAAACGACCGTAGCCGCTGATCCGCACTTCGGCGGCGGCCATGCTGGCAGTAGCAATCAGCGCCGTCGTTGCGAAGAGAACTTTTTTCATAGTTTTTCCCTCGGTTTAAAAATCATACGCCCATACCAGAGAATCCGGTGTGGGTATGAGGAGCGTTTCACTCCTTCGCCGGGTGTTTTGCAAGGCTTGGCCCCGGCGTTGTGGCAAAGTCGTGGCGTATGGTGCAGCTTTGCCACAGTCTTGCCATGTGTCGGAGGGCGACTCGAATTTTGTCGAAAACCCAACGGACTGCGGGAAATATGCGCATTGTGGGCGGATTCAATATGATAGGCGGGCAAAAGGCCGGAAATGACAAGGCCCTTGCCCCCCCGCGAGGGCTTGGGTAGGATGGTTGGAAACCGCCGCTTCGGAACGAAACAATGACCCTGCACCGGACCCTAAAGTTGACGCTGATTCTCGTGCTGGCCACCGCCGTGGCCGCTTGTGGGGCGCGCAGGCAAGGTGGCGGTGGCGGCCTGTTCAATCGGGTGACTGTCGGGACGCCACATGCCGACGGGGGTGCGAACCTGGGCTCGGATTCGGCAGTGACCAACTACTCCAAATCCTCCATCTGGGACGTGTTCGGGTCGGGCACCGGCGATCAGACGGTGAATGTGAACCGTTACATCTGGGCGGCGACGCTGGATGTGCTGAACTTCCTGCCGGTGCAGACGGTGGACCCGTTCACCGGCGTGATCGTCACCGGCTACGGCACGCCGCCGGGCGGCGGCCGGGCGTATCGCGCCACGGTGCACGTGCGCGACCCGGCGCTGGACGCGCGCTCGCTCAATGTCTCGCTGCAAAGCCGGGGCGGATCGGTCAGCGCGGGCACCGTGCGCGCCGTTGAGGACGCGATTCTCGCGCGGGCGCGCCAGCTGCGGATCGCAGACAAGAACTTCTAGCGGCTCTGCCCTCTGGAAAGCCGCAGAAAACATCAGTATCACCAGCGCCGGGCCCAATCGCCCGGCGTTTTCACTCTCAAAGGACCGCATCCATGTCGCGTTACTCTGCCTCCGAGATCGAAGCAAAATGGCAGGAGGCCTGGGACAAGGCCGGAATCTTCCAGGCCAAACGGACGGCAGACAAGCCGAAGTACTATGTGCTGGAGATGTTCCCCTACCCGTCGGGCCGCATCCACATGGGACATGTGCGCAACTACACGATGGGTGACGTGGTGGCGCGCTACAAGATCTCGACCGGACACAACGTGCTGCATCCGATGGGATGGGACGCCTTCGGAATGCCCGCAGAAAACGCCGCCATGGCCATCGGCGGCCACCCCAAGGACTGGACCTATGGCAACATCGCCGACATGCGTGGCCAGATGAAGCCCCTGGGCCTGTCCATTGACTGGTCCCGCGAATTTGCCACCTGTGATCCAGAATACTACGGTCAGCAGCAGTCGCTGTTCCTTGATTTCCTTGAAAAAGGGCTCGTCTACCGCAAGAACGCCGTGGTCAACTGGGATCCGGTCGATATGACGGTTCTGGCCAACGAGCAGGTCGAAAACGGGCGCGGATGGCGCTCGGGCGCGCTGGTGGAGCGGCGCGAGCTGACGCAGTGGTTCTTCAAGATTTCCGACTACTCCGAGGAACTCTTGGACGCGCTCGACGGATTGGAAAACTGGCCCGCCAAGGTGCGCCTGATGCAGGAAAACTGGATCGGCAAGTCGCGCGGCCTTCAGTTCTCGTTTGAGCGCACGGACGGCGGCGCGGCAATCGAGGTCTACACCACCCGCCCCGACACGCTGATGGGCGCGTCCTTTGTGGGCATCTCGCCCGATCACCCGATTGCCAAGCAGCTTGAGGCGGAAAACGCCGAGCTGGCCGAGTTCCTCGCCGAATGCCGCAAGGGTGGCACCACTGCCGAGGCGATTGAGACCGCGCCGAAATTGGGCCGCGACACCGGCATTCGTGTGAAACACCCGCTGAACCCTGATTGGGAGCTGCCGGTCTGGATCGCCAACTTTATCCTGATGGATTACGGCACCGGCGCGATCTTTGCCTGCCCGGCGCATGACCAGCGCGACCTCGATTTCTGCCGCAAATATGATCTGCCCGTGACAGATACCTTTGTTGCCTTGGAGGATCCGAAACCCGTCGAGAACGAAGCCTTCGTGCCGCCAAAGACGGAAAAGGTGAAATGGATCAACCATTTCGCCGGTCTGGACGTGGCCACCGGCGAAGAGGCGATCAACACGACCATCGACAAGGCCGAAGCTGAAGGCTGGGGTCAAGGCGTCACCAAGTTCCGCCTGCGCGACTGGGGCCTTTCGCGCCAGCGCTATTGGGGCTGCCCGATTCCGGTTGTTCATTGCGATGACTGTGGCGTGGTGCCAGAGAAGAAGGAAAACCTGCCGGTCCGCCTGCCGGATGATGTCAGCTTCGACAAGCCCGGCAACCCACTGGACCGCCATCCGACGTGGCGCGATTGCCCCTGCCCCAAGTGTGGCAAGCCCGCCCAGCGCGAAACAGACACCATGGATACTTTCGTCGATTCATCCTGGTATTTCGCCCGCTTCACCGCACCCCGCGCCGAAACGCCCACGGTGATGGAAGAGGCCGAATACTGGATGAATGTCGATCAGTATATCGGCGGCATCGAACACGCGATTCTGCACCTGTTGTATTCCCGCTTCTTTGCCCGGGCGATGCATATCTGCGGCCACCTGCCGGAAACCGCAAAAGAGCCCTTCGATGCGCTCTTTACCCAAGGCATGGTGACCCATGCGATCTACCAGACCAAGGGCGACAATGGCCGCCCGGTCTATCACTACCCCGAAGAGGTGGAGCTGCAGGGCGACAAGGCGGTCCTCAAGGAAACCGGCGCCGAGGTTGAGGTGATTCCCTCGGCCAAGATGTCGAAATCCAAGAACAACGTGGTGGATCCGCTCAGCATCATCTCCTCCTTTGGGGCGGATACTGCACGCTGGTTCGTGCTCTCCGACAGCCCGCCCGAGCGTGACGTGGAATGGACCGCCGCCGGTGCCGAGGCCGCCTATAAGCACCTCAACCGGGTCTGGAACCTTTCGCTGAAGATCGCGGAGATGGACGCGGGTCAGACCGGAACGGGCGATGAGGATCTCTTGCGCGAGATGCACAAGGCGATCCGCGATGTGACGCTGGGCGTCGAATCCTTCGGCTTCAACGCGGCGATTGCCAAGCTTTACGCCTTCACTAACACGCTGGCGAAATCCAAGGCAGGTGCTGCCGCCCAGAAACAGGCAATCCGCACACTGGCGCAGTTGATGTCGCCGATGACCCCGCACCTGGCCGAAGCCGTCTGGGAGGCACAGGGCGGCGAAGGTCTGATTGCAACCGCACCCTGGCCGGTCGCTGACGAATCGATGCTGGTCGAGGACAGCGTCACCCTGCCGATCCAGATCAACGGCAAACGCCGCGGCGAAATCACCGTCGCCAAGGATCTGGGCAAGGATGAGGTTGAAAAACTCGCGTTGGCGCACGAAGCTGTGCAAAAGGCGCTGGATGGCGCCGCTCCGAAAAAGGTGATCGTGGTGCCGGGCCGTATCGTCAATGTCGTTGCCTGATCTGAGGCATATCCTGCTGCTGCCGCTGGCTGTTGTCCTTATGGGACTATCGGCTTGCGGCTTTAGCCCGGTCTATGCGCCGGGGGGCACAGGCGATGCGCTTTATGGCAAAGTCCGCATACAGTCACCCGAGGATGTGCGCGCTGACAGCGATGTGGACGCCTACCATCTGGTGCGTAACCTCGAAGAGCGTTTGGGGCGCGGCGATAGCAACGGTGTGGGTGGCGGATATAGCCTCGATCTGACGCTCAGCACCCGCAGCGAAGGGCAGGCGATCACCGCCGACAACGCCACGACACGCTACTCCATCGTGGGTACAGCCGGTTACGTTCTGACCCGGCAATCGGATGGTGTGATCGTGGCCAGCGGCACCGAAGATGCCTTTACCGGCTATTCCGCCACGGGATCGACCGTCGAAACACTGGCGGGCGAACGTGATGCACACGAGCGTTTGATGCAGATCCTCGCCGATCAGATCACAGCACGGCTTTTTACAACCGCGGATCTCACCCCTGCAGCCTCCGCCGACCCGGTCGAAGGATGAAACTCTCCCCGCGGGATGCAGAGGGCTATTTTGCGAGGCCCGACCCGGACAAGACCGGCCTTCTGATCTATGGCGCCGATGCCATGCGCGTGGCTTTGAAGCGACAACAGGTGCTGGCCGCTCTCCTTGGCCCCGGCGCCGAAGAAGAAATGCGACTGTCGCGTTTGCCCGGATCCGATCTGCGCAAGGATCCGGCGCTGCTCTTGGATGCGGTCAAGGCGGTGGGCTTTTTCCCCGGCGCCCGCGCTGTTTTTGTCGAGGACGCCAATGATGCAGCCGCGCCCGCGATTCTGACCGCGCTGGAGGACTGGCAGCCGGGCGATGCCCAGATCGTGGTGACCGCCGGTCAGCTCAAGGCCACATCAAAACTGCGCAAAGGCTTCGAGGGCCACCGGAATGCCTATGCCACCGGCATCTACGACGATCCCCCCTCCCGTTCTGAGATCGAGCGGATCCTCTCCGAGGCGCAGATCCGGGACGTGCCCGGCGACAGCATGTCGGCGCTGACGGATATCGCCAATGACATCGGTCCGGGAGATTTCTCCCGCATGATCGAGAAGCTCGCGCTTTACAAATATGAGGACAGCAGCCCCCTCACCCTTGAGGATATCGAGGCCGTTGCCCCCCAATCCACCGAAGCCGCGCTTGACGATGTGCTGAACGTGGTGGCCGAGGGCCGCAGCGCCGAGATCGGCCCGCTACTTCGCCGCCTTCAGGCGCAGGGGACCAATGCGGTGACTCTCTGTATCGGAGCAACCCGCCATTTCCGCACGCTTTACACCGTGGCCGCTGATCCCGGCGGCCCGGCGCAGGGGATCGGCCGGTTGCGCCCGCCGCTTTATGGCAAACGCCGGGACCGGGTGCTGCGGCAAGCACAGGGCTGGGGCGCGGCAAAACTCCAGACCGCGCTGACCATTTTGACCGATACCGACCTGCAACTGCGCTCTGCCGGGCAGACGGCGCCCGCATTGGCGCTGATGGAGCGCGCGCTCATTCGCCTCGCCATGCTGGGCCGGTCGCGCTAGTGCGCAACGTCCCGGCCCTTCTGCCTTGACGCCGCGACAGACGCCTGCATCTGATGCCCCCGACGAAATTGGGAGAGAGACACATGTACACCGTGATCGGAAAACCGATGACCCGCGCCTTCCGCGTGATCTGGACGCTTGAGGAACTGGGCCAACCCTACGAGCTGAACACCGCAGCGCCGCATAGCCCGGACATCACCGCCGTGAACCCCTCGGGCAAGGTCCCGGCTCTGGTCGAGGATGGCGAGGTGATCACCGATTCCAGCGCGATCATCACCTATCTGGCGGACAAGCACGGGGCGCTCACCGCCCCTGCTGGCACCCTGGCCCGCGCCAAGCAAGACGCCGTCATGCACCAGATTCTGGATGAGATCGACGCGGTCTTGTGGACCGCCGCCCGCCACAGCTTTGCCCTGCCGGAGGAACAGCGCGTCCCCGCAGTCAAGGACAGCCTGCGCTGGGAGTTCGAACGCAACGTTGCCCGCCTGGAAAAACGCCTGACCGGCCCCTACCTGATGGGCGAAGACTTCACCATTGCCGATATCATCTGCGTGCACTGCCTGAACTGGGCCTATGGCGCCAAGTTCCCGGTCGAAAGCCGCGCCTTGCTGGACTACTCCAAATTGGTGCGCAGCCGCGAGGCCTTTCAGCGCACGGCAGCATTGGCCAAATAACGCGCCGCGCCCTGCCCGGCCCAGCGCCCGGTGGCTAGGCAGGCGGTCAATAGGTAGCCCCCCGTGGGCGCCTCCCAATCCAGCATCTCCCCGGCGCAGAACGTGCCGGGGATCCCCTTCAACATCAACGCCTCATCCACAGCCTCCTGACAGATCCCCCCGGCGGTCGAGATCGCCTCGTCCATCGGACGCAGCCCGGAATGGTGCACCGGCAGGGATTTGATCAGCGCACCAAGGTCTGCCGGATCCTGCGGCAGGGGCCGGGCAAACTCCTGCAGCAAGGCAATCTGCACAGGCGGCAGCTTCAAAACCTTGCGCAGATGGTTCGACAGGCTCGCCTTGCCGCGCGGACGCTCCAACCTGCGCGTGACCTCCGCCACGGTCAGATCGGGTAGCAGATCGAAGCTCAGATCGGCACCCTCCCGCACCTCCGCACAGACCGCATAGATCCCACCTCCTTCAAGACCGCGCGCGGAAACCACAGCTTCGCCGCGCGACGACAAAGCCCCCGATCTCAGCGCGATCCCTTTCAGGGGCGCGCCGAAATGCGCAGTCATGTGATCCGACCACGGCACCACCAGCCCTGCGTTCGCTGGCTTGAAAGGCGCCAGCTTGACCCCCCGCTCTGCCAGCAAAGGCGCCCAGGTCCCGTCCGAGCCTAGCCGCGCCCAACTTGCCCCGCCCAGCGCCAGAACCGTCACCTTGGCACCTATCGCCACCACACCCTCAGCCGTGTCAAAGGTCAGGTTTTCACCCTCCCAGCCCATCCAGCGCCACCGGGTGCGACGTGCAACACCCAGCCCATCAAGCCGCGCCAGCCAGGCGCGCAGCAGGGGGGAGGCCTTCATCTCCTTCGGAAACACCCGCCCGGTAGATCCGGTGAACAGATCGCGACCCAGCCCCCGCGCCCAGTCCTGCACAGCACCTGCATCAAACGCCTGCACCATCGGTGCCAACCAGCCCCGCGCCGCGCCATAATGCTGGATCATATCATCGAAGGGCTCATTCTTGGTCAGGTTCAGGCCGGATTTCCCCGCCATCAGGAATTTTCGCGCAACCGAAGGCTTTGCGTCAGCCACCAGAACCTTGTGCCCGGCCCGCGCCAGCTCCTCGGCCGCGATCAGCCCCGCCGGCCCGGCGCCAATCACCACCGCATCCCACTGTTCAGAGTGCCCTACCATGAAACTCAGCGTCCCGCCTCTTGTCCGCGCCCAGTCCTGCCGCATCTAATACACCTGAAAGTCAAAGACGAGAGGCCCAGATGACAGACGCCGATGCGGCACCCATCTGCCCGCTATGTGATCGTCCCATACCAAGGGATGTTCCGCAAAGCCTGCACCACCTCATCCCGAAACTCAAAGGCGGCAAAGGCGGGCCGACCGTGCTATTGCACCACATCTGCCATCGCGAAATCCACGCTGCCCTGACCGAGGCCGAACTGGCTCGTGATTATGCCACCATAAAGGCCCTGCGCAGCCACCCCCGCCTCGCCCGCTTCATCTCTTGGGTTCAGAAACGCCCACCCGGTTTTTCTTCCCGCGTGCCCGGAAAACAACGCAAACGCTAAAGCAGCCCCGGCTTCGGCAGCAGGTCAAGGCTGGCCAAAGGCCACCCTGCGCAGCAGGGGCGCAGCGCCTTGACGCGGTGACGGGGCCAAAAAACGATATGGCCTTCTGAGGCAGATGTTGCCCTCAGAAGGCCTCTCAGCAAAGGAAAACGCCGCGCGGCAGCGCGGCGCTACGCCCAACGGGACGCGGGGCATGTCAATGCCCCAAGGACGGGCGGGAGCCTACCGCTGGCTGTTTAGCGGCACATGTCCAGAATGCCGCGCGCGGTCTCGGGCTTGGCGGCAAGCGCATCTGCAAGCAGGCCATAAGCCGTATCCATCAGGGCCTCTGGCGCGACAATGCGGTCAACCAACCCCCAGGCCAAAGCTTCCGTCGCTTCGATCTTCTGTCCGGCGGCCAGGATCATCTTGGTCCGCGCCGGTCCAATCAGCGCGACCATCCGCGCCGGATCCGACGGCTGCGGCAGATAGCCAAGCTTCATCACCGGGTAAAAGACCTTCGCTCCCGGCACTGCAAGGCGGATATCACAGGCCAGCGCCATGCCGTTGGCGCCCCCCGCAAGCGTGCCATTCAGCGCTGCGATTTTGAGGCACGGCAGCGCCGCGATGGCGGCTGACAACCGCTCCCACAAAGGAGAGGTCGCCAGACCCGCGCGCGCCTCATCCAGATCAGCACCGGCGCTGAAGACCTTACCGGTGCCTGTCAGGACGAACCCCCGCGCATCTCCCGCCCGTTCAGCGATCTCAACCAATTCCGTCAGCATCTCGCCGGTCAGGGAATTTGCCTTGTCCGGGCGGTTGATCGTCACCGTCCAAAGGCCCTCGTCCGAGATATCGAGATCGATCATATCAGGCCGACCCGGCGGCGGATCGCCTCATCGCGCAGGGCGATTTCCTGGCCGACAAACTCGTCAGCCTCGCTACCGCACATCCACAAGAGGGTGCGCGCGGGCCATTCGGCGGGAATGTGGTCTTCCCAATTCAGCTCGCTCACCGGGTTGATGCCGCTGGCCTTGATCTCGCGCTGCATCTGCGTGGCCACGGTGCCCGGCGACAGGCCCATGGCGCGGATGCCGTTGCCGCCTTCCTCAAGGTGCAAGGCACGGGTCAGCATTGCGGCGCCGGCTTTTGAGGTGCAATAGGCGCTCCAGGCCTCCAGCGGGTTATGTGCCGCACCCGAGCTGACGGTGATGATGGTACCGCCGCCTGCTTGTTTCATGATCGGCAAGGCCGCTCGGATGCCGTAGAAGACACCCTTGATGTTGATATCGATCAGCTTGCCCCAGGCAGCAGGGTCAGAGTCTTCCAGTCGGGCGATGGGGTCGATTACCCCGGCGTTGTTGATCAGCACATCGAGACTTCCAAAATGGTCATGCGCCTTTTTCAATGCCGCCGAAACGGCCTCTGCATCAGCCACGTCACAGTCAACAGCAAAGGCCTGCTGGCCAATTTCGGCAACCAGCTCTTCCAATGCCGCCTTGCTACGAGCGAACAGAGCAACATTCGCACCTGCTTGCGCAAATACCCGAGCCGCATCTGCGCCAATGCCCCTGCTGGCCCCTGTAATAACAACAGTCTTTCCCGTCATGCCCATGATCTTGCTCTCCAACTTTCCAGGCTGCCCCTGCGGCGGTGCCATTCTTGAACACGTGGTAAACCGCCTAGGGGGAACGGTCCAGCCCTTGGCCCCCTTGACGGCGCCCCTGGACAAGCGGACGATGGGTAAAATTGCTGGCTATGAGAGGTTTCAGTTATGTCCATTGTTTTCGCGCGCGGCTGCAGCGCCACCGCCCTGCTCGTTTTCTCCGCCCAAGGGGCGCTGGCTGATGTCACCGCGCAGGATGTCTGGTCCGACTGGAAATCCTACATGACCGGCACCGGCTACGAGATTACCGCCACCGAAAGCCAGTCCGGCAATACTCTGACCGTGTCAGATCTGTCGATGATGATGCCGATCCCCGACGAAGAGGACGTCACCGCGGCGATCAGCATGCCTGAGATCAAATTCACCGAGAACGGCGATGGAACCGTCAGCGTGCTGCTGCCAAAAGAGTTCCCGATGGTCGTGCGCGCAAGCGAGGACGACGAGAAATTCAAAGTCTCTGTGACCATCGCCCATGATGGCACACCAATGACCGTTTCCGGCGATGCAAAGTCCATGACCTATGACTATGCGACAAGCCAGATGACGGTGACATTGGACAGCATCGAGGCAACCGGCGAAGACATCCCAGCCGACGCCGTCAAGGCCAGTGCGACTCTTGCGGATTTCGCAGCAAAGACAACCATGTCTCTGACCGATACACGCAGCTACGAGCAGACCTGGACCGCATCTTCCGTAACCTACAACCTTGACGTCCGGGAGCCCGGCGGAGACGACTACGTAACCGCGGCTGGCACCATGCTTGGAGTGGAAACCGGCGGCACAAGCACGGTCCCCACCGACCTCGACAAGGGCGGTGACATGGCGGCCCTCCTGGCCTCGGGGTTTGGCTTTGACGGCTCCTTCTCCTATGACAGCGGCAACGCAGCGATATCCGTTCAGGAGGGCAGCGACAGTTTTGCCTTCAACAGCACCTCAGGCGGCGGCGAAGTCGGCATGGTGATGGATGCGAGCAAGCTGTCCTATGACATCACTCAAAAAGACATGGACTTCAACGTAACCGGGTCCGACATTCCCTTCCCGCTTGCACTGAGCATGGCCGAAGCAGGCTTTAACATCAGCATGCCGCTTGCCAAATCTGACGAAGAGCAGGACTTTGCCCTTGGCATTTCCCTGCGTGACTTTGCTGTGCCCGAGATGCTCTGGGGTATGATCGATCCAGCGGGCACCCTGCCGCATGATCCGGCCAGCGTCGTGCTGAGCCTCACCGGCAAGGGCAAGGTCCTGTTCGACATCTTCGATCCCGAAGCCATGGAGCAGGTCGAGGATGGCGATATCGCACCGGGTGAATTGAACGCCGTCACCGTCAACGAACTCTTGGTCTCGGCGGCGGGTGCCAAACTGACCGGCACCGGCGATTTTACCTTCAACAACGAAGACCTCGTCAGCTTTGACGGCATGCCCGCCCCCGCAGGCGAGGCAAACCTGTCGCTCGTTGGGGCCAACACGCTGATGGACAAGCTGATGGAAATGGGTCTGATGAGCGAAAACGACGCCATGGGCGCCCGTATGATGATGGGTATGCTCGCGGTTCCCGGCGAGGGCGAGGACACGCTGAACTCCAAGATCGAGATCACCGAAGACGGTAAGATCCTGGCCAACGGTCAGCGCCTGAAGTAACGCAGGCCTTCCGAAACAGCAGCTTTGGGACCGCCCCTGTGCGGTCCCTTTTTATGTTGGGATGTCCTCTGATTTGACCCTACGCCCTTGCGGCAGCGGGCCAGTCTGGCTAGCTCTATGGCAACTCTGAACACAGGATGGCCCTTTGCGCATGACCCAATCTCCTGAAACCCTCTGCCATGCCCTGATCGAAGCCGCCCGCAAGGCAGGCGCCGATGCTGCCGATGCCATGGCGGCCGATGGCTCCTCGCTCAGCATCGAGGTGCGCGAGGGCAAGCTGGAGCATGCCGAGCGCTCCGAAGGGACGGATCTGGGCCTGCGGGTGTTTATCGGGCAGCGGCAGGCGCAGGTGTCCTCCTCCGACAGCAGCCCCGAGACGATCTCAGCAATGGCCGAACGCGCTGTCGCAATGGCGCGGGAGGCGCCCGAGGACCCTTACGCGGGCCTGGCCGATCCCGCGCAACTGGCCAAAAACTGGGATCTGGCGGCCCTGGATCTGGTCGACCCGGCAAATGAACCCGCCCCCGCCGCCCTGCAAGCGGACGCGCTGCAAGCCGAGGCCGCTTGCCAGGCCATCGATGGCATCACCCAGGTGCAATCGGCGGCTGCGGGCTATGGGCGGCACACGGTGTACCTTGCCACCTCCACCGGGTTTGCAGGCGGCTATACCCGCACCGGGCGTTCGACCTCCTGCACCGGGATCGCGGGCACGGGCACCGGGATGGAGCGCGACTATGACGGCGATTCCCGAACCTATCAAAGCGACCTGCGCAGCCCCGAGGAAATCGGCCGCACCGCTGGAGAACGCGCCGTGGCACGGCTCGGCGCGCGCAAGCCCAAGACCGGCAGCTATCCGGTTCTGTTTGATGAGCGGATCTCCTCCTCGCTGATCGGTCACCTGTTGTCGGCGGCCAATGGCGCAGCGATCGCGCGCGGCTCTTCCTGGCTGAAGGATTCGCTCGGCCAGCAGGTGCTGCCCAGCAACCTGTCGGTGATCGAAGATCCGCATCGGCCCCGAATTTCCGGCTCGCGCCCCTTTGATGGCGAGGGTCTGCCCACCCGCCGCCGCGCCATCATCGAGGATGGCGTGCTGACCGGCTGGACCCTGGATCTGGCCTCGGCCCGCAAGCTGGGTATGGAAAGCACCGGCAATGCCGCCCGTGGAATCGGCTCGGTGCCTTCGCCGTCGAACTGGAACGTCGCGCTCAGCCAGGGCGATCAGAGCCGCGCCGATCTGATCGCAAGCATGGGCACCGGGCTTCTGGTCACCTCACTGATCGGATCGACCATCAACCCCAATACTGGGGATTACTCGCGCGGTGCCTCGGGCTATTGGGTGGAAAATGGTGAGGTCGCCTATCCGGTCAATGAATGCACCATCGCAGGGAACCTCCTTGAGATGCTGAGGCGCATCGTGCCTGCCAATGATGCGCGCAACTACCTGTCGCGCGTGGTGCCATCTCTGCTGGTCGAGGGGATGACGCTTGCCGGCAACTGAAAAAGCGCAGATCGATGACAAGGCGGATCTTGAACTTCTGATCCGCGCGGCCGAGGCCGCCGGAGAGATCGCCTTGCGTTTCAGCGGGCCTGAGGCGCGGCGCTGGGACAAGCCGGACGGTCAGGGGCCCGTGACCGAAGCCGATCTGGCCGTGAATGCCCTTCTGGAAGAGATGCTGCCGACCGCGCGGCCCGGCTATGGCTGGCTGTCCGAGGAAACCGAGGACAGCTCAGACCGGCTGGCACGTGACAGTGTTTTTATCATCGATCCCATTGACGGTACCCGCTCTTTTGCAGAGGGCTCCCGCACCTGGGCGCATTCTCTTGCCATTGCGCGAGAAGGCCGCGTGACTGCCGCCGTCATCTACCTGCCCCAGCGCGAGCGGATGTATACGGCTGCTCTGGGCGATGGCGCCTGTCTCAATGGTGTCTCGATTGAAGCAAGCGGCCTCACCGACCTGAGAGTTGCCGATGTGCTGACGGCGCGGCCCAATCTTTCCCCGGAACATTGGAAAGGGCGCCAGCCACCCGGCTTCAACCGCAGCTATCGCCCCTCCCTCGCCTATCGCATGGCCAAAGTCGCGGATGGCCGTGCAGGCGCCATGCTGACCCTGCGCCGCAGTTGGGAGTGGGACATTGCGGCTGGGGACTTGATCCTGCGCGAGGCGGGCGGACGCGCAAGTGACCGATTTGGCAGCGATCTGCGCTTCAACAATCCCGTGCCCCTGCTCGATGGGGTGGTGGCCGGCCCCGAGGCGCTGCATAAAGAGCTGATTGCCGCGCTGGATCCAGACAGTCCGGGAATCGGTGGTTGACCTGCATTCCGAGATTCACGCCACTGAACTTGACGGACTGACGATATGGCCCAGAGCGACGCCTCATTGCCTGACCAGACCCGCCGCCCTGACGGTGAACTGCTGTGGATGCATGCCACCAGTACCGAGCGTTTCCTGGCCCTCTGTGACCTTGGCAGCCGGTTGAAAACAACCCGCCCCGACCTCATTGCGCTTGTCACCTGGGAGCCGAATATCGTGATCCCGCAGGACACCGAAGGCTGCGATGTCGCCGCTGGATTGTTGCCGCTGGACACCGTGTCAGAGGTGCGTGCCTTTCTGGATCACTGGCGCCCCGATTTCTGTATCTGGTCCGGCGGTCAGCTGCGCCGCACCCTGTTGCGTCGTATGCGCGAGCAGGGCCTTGATGCACTCCTTGTGGATATTGCCGAGGACGAACTGCCAAGCCGCACCAGCCGCTGGCTACCGGATCAGCGCAAGCGGATGTTTGACGGTTTTTCCGCGATCCTGACTCCCGACCCGGCCGTCAGAACCCAGTTGCTGCGCACCGGGGTGCCCCCGCAAAAGGTGCAGCTCTCCGGTCGATTGCGTATTTCGACCACACCGCCGGGCTGCAATGACGAGGATCTGGAAGACTTGCAAACCACGCTCGGGAGCCGCCCGGTCTGGCTGGCGGCTCATGTGCGCCCCGATGAGCTGCCGATGGTCCTTGAGGCACAGCGGATCGCCCTGCGACTGCTGCACCGTCTGATCCTCGTACTGGCCCCAGACGGGCCCGCCAACATTGAGATCTTTCGCTCTGCCCTGCGCGACAGCGGGTTGCAGTTTGCCGATTGGGATGCCGGGGACGAACCGGACGACTACACACAGATTCTATTGACTGATGGTGGAGAACTCGGTCTTTGGTACAGGCTTGCTCCGGTCTGCCTGATGGGCGGCAGTCTGTTGCGCGGACGCGAGGGGCACTCTCCACTGGATGCGGCGGCGCTAGGATCGGCCATCCTGCATGGCCCCGGCACAGTGAGACACCAGGAAATCTATTCGCAATTGGCCGAAGTGGGCGCAGCGGAATGCGTCTATACGGCACAGGAACTGGCCGAAATGGTGATACATCTCTCTGCCCCCGATATGGCCGCAGAAATGGCCCTGGCCGGATGGGAAGCCGTGACGGAAGGCGCTGCCATGACAGATGAATTGATCGACCGGGTGCAGGATCTGCTGGATGCACGGGAGGCACGCCATGCGACCTCCTGAATTCTGGAACAAGCCCCCCGGTGCCTTTGATCTGCGTGCAACGCTTTTGGCGCCGCTCGGCTGGATCTACGCGGCTGCGACACGGTCACGCCTCGCCAAAGGCACGCCCGAAGCGGTCGGCGTGCCGGTGATCTGCGTTGGCAATCTGAACGCGGGCGGCACCGGCAAGACGCCAACAGTGATCTGGCTGATCGAAGCCCTGCGCGCCATGGGGCACACTCCTCATGTGGTCAGCCGCGGCTATGGCGGCAGTCTCATCGGCCCCGAAGAGGTTGATCCCACGCGTCACAAGGCATCGCACACCGGGGATGAGCCGCTTTTGCTGGCCGCCTTTGCCGAAGTCTGGGTAGCCCGTGACCGCGCCGCCGGAGCACGCGCGGCCGCGCAGGCTGGCGCCACGGTGATCCTTTTGGACGATGGCTTTCAGAACCCTGCGCTGGCCAAGGATCTGTCGCTGGTGGTGGTCGATGCGGCGCGGGGCTTTGGCAATTGCCGCTGCCTGCCCGCCGGGCCCCTGCGCGAACCGGTGGGTGAAGGACTGAAGCGCGCCGATGCGGTGCTCTCTATCGGGGATCCGGCAGCGCAAGAGCGGTTCGCGCGTCTTTGGGGAAAAGCAACAAGGGATCTGCCCCACGTCACGGGGCACCTCGCCCCTCTGCCCACCGGAATGCCCTGGCAAGGAACGCGAGTTCTCGCCTTTGCCGGTATCGGCTATCCGCAGAAGTTCTTTGACACGCTGAAAACCCTTGGCGCCGATCTGGTCCGGGCCGAGGCGCTGGACGATCACCAGACCCTTCCGGCGGCGCTGCTGACCCGGCTGGAAGCGGAGGCCAAAGCGCTGAACGCGCAACTTGTCACCACGGAAAAGGACGCCGTCCGCCTGCCAGACAGCTTCCGCTACAAGGTGATCACCCTGCCGGTCCGGCTTGAGATCCAAGAGGCCGGATCTTTGACGGATCTTCTGAAACGGGCAGCACCGCCACCGACCTAGCCATGTATGGAAGAGACAACTCAAGGTCCGCTTTGCGGACGGAACTGCCGTTAGATGCAGGCACACCAACGGCAGCTTTGGTTCATTTAAGCCAACACGTGCCAGAAATCTAAATCTACTGACATCGGATCGAACATCTCCAGCATGGGGGAGCAGTCTTTGTTGCCCATATACCCCGCACAGATTTCGCGGGCGGCACCCGAAGAATCTACAAATGCGATTTCCGAATAGGTGCTCTCATCTACCCGAGCAACGAAGTGGGACTTCGCCTCGTCAAAATTCGCAAGGTAAGCACTCTCGATTTTGTGGGATGCATCCAACAACGCCTCTTCTGAGAACGACTTGAAGTCCTTTGGAGTGAATGTTCCGAACTCGACGCAGGAAAACTCAACCGGCAACGGTACAGGCCCACCAAGCAGGTTGTTTTTGGCCAGTCGTATGCTGTCTCTATCAAGCAAATCCATGACAGGTCGCGTGGACGGGGCGTTGGGATGCTTTTGTGCCATAGCGATAAAAGAAGCTTCATCCGTTGCAAGAATTGCGTCCGCAAACTCACCTTTCAAGTTTCCGAGAAAGCAATGCATTGCGATACCGGGCTGATGCGCCAGAAAATCCTTCTGCCAAACCCGGGTGGCTGCAATCAGGTCCGCCGGATCAATTCCGGGCTTGGCAGAGTATCGCGCAAATCCCATCACAGTTACCGGGCCAATGTTTTTCCGTAGCATAGAAAGTCCTTTCAATTGATGCTGACTGGAGTTCTATTGGAAGCAATTGACAACTTCTGTCAGGGTAGTGATGCGGACCACGAGACTTTTTTCGATCCTTGATCACCTGCGGGGACGACGTACACCCGTTACCGCGGATGCGCTAGCAGCAGACCTCGATGTTTCGGTAAGAACCATTTATCGTGATATCGCCACCCTGCAGTCCATGGGCGCGCCCATTCGGGGTGAGGGGGGGATCGGATATCAAATCGAGGCAGGCTTTTTCCTGCCCCCGCTGCATTTCGATCCAGACGAGCTTGATGCGTTGCTCTTGGGCGTTCGAATGGTGACAGCGCGCGGTGATGATGCACTCGGGCAAGCGGCGCATCGACTCTTGGGCAAAATAGAAGCGGTCTTGTCGGAGGACCGGTGCCACCTGCAGCAACCATTGTTGGCAGTTGGCGGGGAGGACAAAGCAGATACCGCTTCAGGTTTGAGCAGTCTAAGATCCGCCATTAGACACAGGAAAAAGCTGGCCATAACTTATGAAGATGCTCACGAAAGCCAGAGCGAGCGTGTCGTAAGACCACTTGGGCTGACCGCTTTTGAAACTGTTTGGGTGCTCACCGGATGGTGTGAACTCAGGCAGAGCTTCAGAAACTTCAGATTGGACCGTCTCGTCTCATTCAGCGAAACGGGCGATGTATTCAAGAAGGAAAAGGGCAAAGAGTTTGCAGACTACCTGAGAAGTTTGTGACTCCGTAGCGGTCATTCATACTTCCCGCAGCATTCGCTGAATGGGCTCAGAGCGGACCAACACGATTTTCTGACATGACCAAGGAAAAACCCGGCCACTGGGGCCGGGTTTTGTCTTCTCGCATTTGAGAAACGGATCAGCCTTCCAGTTCAGCGTCGATCAGCGCCTTGAAGGATTCATAGGACTGGTTCTCGATCTTCTTACCGTTCAGTACGAAAGACGGCGTCGCAGTCACATCATGCTCTTCGGCATTTTCCTGATACCAGGTCACCAGGGTCTGCAGCTTGGTGCCGTCCTGCAGGCAGGCCTCCAGTTGGTCCTTTTCGAGGCCAGCCAGAAGGCCGATTTTGCGCAGCGCATCGACGATCTCGGTGGCACCGCCAGCGCGGGCCCATTCGGACTGCTGCTGAAAAATCAGATCTGTGATGCCAAAGAATTTTTCCGGGCCTGCGCAGCGCGCAATGGCCGAGGCCCACAGGCCATAGCGGTCAAAATAGACCTCGCGGTAGATGAATTTCACCTTGCCGGTGTCGATGTAGTCCGCCTTGAGCTGCTTGTAGGGCCCCTTGTGGAAGTTGGCGCAGTGCGGGCAGGTGTAGGAGGCATATTCGATCAGCGTCACCGGCGCATCCTCGGCGCCCTGCACCATCTCGACGATGGTCGAGGTGTCGACCTCGGCCTCCTGCGCGACGGCGGCACCGATCAGCGGGTTTTCCGGCAGCCGGTTTTGGCCGTTCAGACCAGAGATGGCATAAGCCCCGGCAGCCAAGGCCACCACGGCAAAGACGCCAGACATAAGACGGGTCATTCATACCCCTTTCGCATTGTTTTCTGTTTTGTAAGCACATTGCGTCCAAGCCGCTCCAGCGCGGCCCGCAGGCCATCATCTCCGACACCTTCGGCCACATGGGCGGCCTCAGTAACCGCCTCTGGGTCAGGCTGAACCGGGGCGGTCTGTTTCGGCGCATATTTGAACGAGACCTGTCCTTCGGAAAACCCGATTGGCGCGGTCTGGGTGATCAGCACCTTGGAGATCGCGTTGTAGCCGTAGACGGCGTTGACCTTCTCCCGCAGCTTTTCCTTCTGCATTTCCAGCATCGGCGCATTGGAGCCGGTGGTCAGCACCGTCAGCGTCGCCCCGAAGGAGCTGCGCCCGTAGCCGACCTTGACCGGGCGCGCCATGGCAGCCAGATCGCCGCCGACGATCTCTTCCCAATGGGTCAGCAGACGGGATACCGCAAAGCCCCGGCTTTCGCCCGCCTTGCGGATCTGATCGTTCAAAAGCTTGGACGTTCTTGCGAACCCGCGTGTGCTGCTGCGTCTGACTGACATGGTTGTGGTTTTGCGTGACTGTGCGCCCTATTGTAAAGGGTCCGTTTGCAAGCGCCAGCGAAACACGAAGAGGCAGGGGGTAAACTATGCGTGACCTGAAAGAGGAGACCAAAGCTCTGGGGCGCGATCTGTTGCAGTGGTACGATGCCCATGCCCGCGCCATGCCCTGGAGGGTTGGGCCTGCGGATCGCGCGGCCGGGATACGCCCCGATCCCTACCGCGTCTGGCTGAGCGAGGTCATGCTGCAACAAACCACCGTTGCTGCCGTCAAAGACTACTTTCACCGTTTCACCAGCCGCTGGCCGACGGTCAAGGATCTCGCCGCTGCTGCCGACGCTGATGTGATGGGCGAATGGGCAGGACTTGGCTACTACGCCCGCGCCCGCAATCTACTCAAATGCGCACGTGTCGTGGCGCATGATCTGGATGGCGCCTTCCCCGATACCTATGAGGGCCTGCTGAAGCTTCCCGGCATCGGTCCCTATACCGCCGCCGCCATCGCCTCGATCGCCTTTGACCGCCCCGAAGTGGTTCTGGATGGCAACGTAGAGCGGGTGATGGCCCGCCTGCATGACATTCACGACCCGCTCCCCGGCTCAAAACCGCTCTTGAAGGAGCGCGCCGCCGAGCTGACCCCGCAAGAGCGCCCCGGCTGCCACGCGCAGGCGGTGATGGATCTGGGCGCCACCATTTGCACGCCAAGGTCCCCCGCCTGCGGCATCTGCCCCTGGCGCGATCCCTGCGCCGCGCGCGTTGCTGGAACAGCGGCAGAGCTGCCCAAGAAGACCCCAAAGAAACCCAAACCCACCCGCCATGGCATCATCTATCTGGCCCGCAGCGGGAAAGGCGACTGGCTGCTTGAGAGGCGCCCCGACAAGGGGCTGTTGGGCGGTATGCTCGGCTGGCCCGGATCGGAGTGGAACGACTCGCCACAGCCTACACCCCCATTTCAGACAGACTGGCAGGATCTGGGGGTAGAGGTGCGCCATACCTTCACCCATTTTCATCTGATCCTGAGGGTGATGGTGGCTGAGCTGCCGAGCAGTTTCACCCCTGGCCCAGCGCAAGAGGTGATCTCCCGGCATGCTTTCCGCCCCTCGGATCTACCAACCGTGATGCGCAAGGCCTTTGACCTGTGGCGCGGCGGCCAAAGCGCAGAAAACTGAGGCCATTCGCCCTCTTGGGTTTCACGTCCCCGCGGCATAGGTTTTCTCCAGACGCGCCATGACCCCACGGGAGAGCTGAAGATGAAGCCTTCTGCAACCGCCGACCGTATCGCCCACAGGATCACACCGGACATCCTGCGACGCTGGCAATCCGCCCTGCCCTTTTGGCTTTCTTTTCTGCTGATACCGCTTCTGTGGTTCTCTGCCCTGATGGGGGGCTGGTGGGTGCTGCTGACACCGCTGGTGACCTGGTATCTCTTCGCCGCGCTGGATGGGGTCTTTGGCCTCAACCTCGACAATGCCGATCCATTGACCCCCGAGGAGGATCTGCACTGGTACAGCATGCTCACCATCGCCTGGGTGCCGCTCCAGTTCCTGACCCTGTTTGGGCTGATCCTCTATGTGGCAGGCAATGACAGCCTGAATGGTCTGGAGAAATTCGGCCTCTTCTTCGGCATGGGGGTGATCAGCGGCACCGTGGGCATCAACTACAGTCACGAGTTGATGCACCAGCGCAGTCGCCTGGAGCGCTGGCTGGCGGATATCCTTCTGGCGATGGTGCTTTACTCGCATTTCCGCTCAGAACATCTGTTGGTGCATCACCGCTATGTCGGCACCCCGCGCGATCCGGTCACCGCCCGCTACAACGAAGGCTTTCATCGCTTTTATCCCCGCGTCTTGCGGGAATGCTGGCAATCCGCCTTTCGCGCCGAGAAGGAAAAGCTGGCGAAAAAGGATCTCCCCTGGACGGATCTTTCCAATCCCTTCTTCCGCTATTGGGCCCTGCAGGGAGCGGTGCTGCTGCTGGCGATTGTTCTGGGCGGTTTTGGCGGGCTGGTGCTGTTCCTCGTTCAGGCGGGCGTTGCCATCTGGCAGCTGGAGCTGGTCAACTACGTGGAACACTACGGGCTGACCCGCAAACACCTCGGCGAGGGGAAGTACGAACATGTGCGCCCCTGCCATTCCTGGAACGCGGCGCATAAGGCGTCGAACTGGCTCCTGATCAACCTCCAGCGCCATTCGGACCACCATTACAAGCCCGACCGGCGCTTTCCCCTGCTGCAAAACTATACCGAGGCAGACGCGCCACAGCTGCCCTATGGCTATCCGGTCATGACCATAGCTGCCATGATCCCCCCGGTCTGGCGCCGGGTGATGAACCCGCGCGTGCGCCGCTGGCGCGAGATGTATTACCCCGAGGTGACCGATTGGACGCCCTACAACCGCGCGCAAAATCCCATGCCACGATAAACGCGCGGGCCACACCGCGCATCGCGCGGTGCCGTGCCCAACGGGAGAAGGGCATACTCATGCCCGCCGACGGGCGGGAGAGTTTTGATTGCAGATGAATCAGGAGGCCCGGCTATAGCGCACACCTTCGGGTTTATGCGCATCAAACTGGCTGGCAATGATCCGGGTCAGGGCGCGGCCCTCAGGCAAGACCGCAAGCCCCTGCTCATCCAGCGCCACCAGATCGCCGAACCGAGTTTGAATGGCTGCCATCTCGATATCAAGGCTACGCGCCAGATCGCCGTACTCGCGTATCAGCGACCTTCGGTCGAGGTAGAAGTCGCACATGATCATCTCGATGGCACGGGCCCTAAGATGGTCGTCCTCACTCATCTCGTGACCGCGCGAACCGGCAAGTTGCCCTGCTTCGATCCGCTCCACATAGGCAGGTGTCGCCGCTGTGTTCTGGACATATCCCCCGGCATAGCGAGAAATCGATGAGGCGCCGAGACCAATCAGTGTCGGACAGCGGTCGTCGGTATAGCCTTGGAAATTTCGGCGCAGATGCCCGCTTTTGGCAGCCTTGGCCAGCCCATCTCCCGGCAAGGCGAAATGGTCGATTCCAATGGTCTCGAACCCGGCTGCGCGGAATTGATCGGCGGCATGACAGGCCAGTTCAAACCGTTCCGCATCTCCCGGCAGGGCCAACTCGTCAATCAACTGCTGGCGTTTGGCCACCCATGGCACATGTGCATAGCCAAAAAGTGCGATCCGGTCCGGCGAAAGGGTCAGCACCTTTTCAACCGTATCTGAAAGCCGCGCTGCATCCTGATGCGGCAACCCATAGATCAGGTCGGCATTGAGGGACATGATCCCCGCCTCGCGCAGATCACGAACGCAGGCGCGCGTAATCTCATAGGATTGATCCCGGCCAATTGCGGCCTGAACCTCGGGGTTGAAGTCCTGAATGCCGATGCTGGCGCGGTTCATGCCGACATCGGCCAGCGCCGCGATCTTGTCCCGATCCACCAGGGTTGGGTCGATTTCAACCGAGAATTCCCAATCTGGCATGCGCGGAAACACCGACCTCACCGCAGAAGCAAGACGGTAGATCAGATGCGGCGGGAGAATCGTCGGTGTCCCGCCTCCCCAGTGTAGCCGCCCCATCTGCACGCCGCTGGGCAGGTGCTGCGCCACCAATTGCAACTCTGCTTCCAGCGTTCCGATGTAGGCTTCGACGGGATCAAGTCGCCGGGTGCCTTGGGTGCGGCAGGCGCAGAACCAACACAGGCGTTCACAAAAGGGGATGTGGATGTAGATCGATACGGGAACAGCTGGATCCAGCGCCTCCAGGTGTGAGGCTTGCTCCTGTGCGCCGACAGCCGGAGAAAAGACCGGAGCTGTAGGATAGGAGGTGTAGCGGGGTACCCGGCTGTCAAACAGCCCAAGCGTTGCGAGGCGATCAATCTGTGTCATACTGCTCTTCTTGACCTGTTCCGGCCAGGCAGACTTTGCGCAGGATCAAATCGACGGATCAAATCGACGCAAAACTTGGCCAAGCGTGCCGCCGTGAGCTGAATCAACCGTCTGAAATCCCGCAGGAATACGACTGCAGTCAACGACAGCTTAGAAATTGTCATATCAGCTTCATTTTGGGTTTGACGCCCCTTGCGACTCCGCTTATACGCCCTCTCCACGACACCTGCCCAGGTGGCGGAATTGGTAGACGCGCTAGCTTCAGGTGCTAGTGTCCGTATGGACGTGGAGGTTCGAGTCCTCTCCTGGGCACCATCCCCCCCTATACAATTCGTAGTTCTTAAAGCCGTTATCTCCGAGCGCTTGACGTGCTTTGTTTGTATTGGATCGCAATAGCTTGGGTGACTGTCGCGCCCAACTGAAATGCTCTCTCCCTGGGACACCCGTCAAAGACGTCGACCCTGTGCGTCCGGCTGCTTTGGCGCAAACGCAGGATCGGCGGACTGCCCCTCAGTTGAGCTGCAAGCCAGGCGACGAAAAAAAGGGGCTGCACAACAGCCCCTTTCCGTTTTGGTATGTCGGCAACGTCAGAACCGATGCGTGTAAGTCAGTGTCAGGCCGTAGTCTTCATAGCCGCTGACACCCAGACCGTCATACATCGCGGACAGGTCAAGCACACCGCCATAGGTCCAGGTATGACGGAAGCCAATGTCCAGCTTGCCGCGCCAGCCAGAGTAGGCCGGTATCACGGTCTGTGCCACCGCCGTGCCACTGGTGGAAGACCAAACTCCCGCAAGCCCGCCTGTCAGCAACATTGCGCCACCGTCCGTGACCGGCATCGGGTGAGACAGATCCACACCAAAGGACGCCTGGCGCAGGTGGATCTTTTGCGCGCCAATGGCATTGCCAAGGCTGTCAGTGTAGGCTTTCTGCTCTTCGTTGGCGTAGGCGACGTCAATATAGGGCATCACGCTGGTGTCATCATACAACAGCTCCCCTGCCAGACGCAGCTGAACCAGCATCCGAGTGGTGTCGAAATCGTCTTCATAGGTGCCAAAGGGCGACACGCTGTTCGAGGTTTCACCGTATAGCAGCCGTCCTTCCAGGAACAGCGCTTCACCCGGCAGTCGCGCAACCACATAGGGGCCGGCCATCCAGCCTGTACCACTGATCGAGCTGGAACCACTGTCCTGGCTCAGGTGATCGAACTGAAGCATGGCACCAATCAGCACGGTCTCGGACAGCGGGAAATGTGTCCCGATTGCCCCAAAGCTGTACCGGCTGCTACCCGTGTCGGTCTCACTCCAACGACCCTGCAGACGGAACCACACTGGCTGCCCTCCGCGTGAGACGAGGTTGAAATCGCCGGTCCCACGGGTGACGTGTGCTCGCGCAGAGCCGACGCTCTCTGTGCCAGACAAGAACCCGATCAGACCTGGCTGGTTTGCGATCAGCTGGTTGGCCCGCCCGTAAAGGAAGCCTGCGACCTTCTTTTGGGTATCGGTCACGGTCGTATCCCCGATCTCCAGCGTGTTGGAGGCCGTCGTCTGATTTCCGGCGCCGTCTTCTGCCGCACCGGCGGGAACCTGGACGCTAACTGTGCCGGCGCCAGTTGCCCGCAGCTGGGCCTCGTAGGATGCCCCTGACCCGCTGACCGAGACAACGCTGGCATTGCTGGCCGAAACATCAGCAGCCGTAAATCCTGTGACATTCTCCGAGAAGGTGACCGTGATCGAGAAGACCTCATTGGCCGCCACACCGCCCGCAGGGCCACCGCTCAGCACCACATCGGGCGACGTCGTATCAACTGTTGCCGTGACATTGGCCGAGGATGCGCCGCTACCATTGGCCGAGGATACAGTGATGTTGCCGCTGCTCTGGGGTGTTGCCGAGGTTGCCGAATAGGGTCCGGTTCCCGCGCTGAACACAGCGCTTGCGGGAGCAGCTTTCAAGCTGCTTGCCCCGACTCCGCCAACGGGAGTTACCTGCACCTGACTGCCATCGGGGAAGGTGACGGTGACGGTGGTTCCAATCTGCGCCGTACCGGTCACGGTGACCGTCTGGTCGCTATTGACCACGACGGAACTGATGGTGGGGGCCGGAGGCGGCGTCCCGTCAGCGACCGTTACGGTAAAGCTCACCTGCGCCGCCGCGTTGCCCGCACTGTCGCTGGCATCCATCGAGACGGTGGTCACGCCAATCGGAAAGGCATAGGCCCCGGTCAGCGTGGTCTCGCCCACCTTGTAGACAATCGAGACCGAACTGTCCGTATCATCCGACGCGGAGCCAAGCGAGGTCACATCCAGCGAGACGGTGGTCTCTCCGGCTGCGGTGGTCAGCCTCTGATCATCGGGCGCGGTCAGAACCGGAGCGGTGCCATCGCCAACGGTCACGGTAAAGCTCACCTGATCCGCCGCATTGCCTGCCGCATCGCTGGCGTCCATGGTGACTGTGGTGACGCCCACAGGGAAATTATAGGCCCCGGTCAGCGTTGTGCTGCCAACCTTGTAGACAATTGCAACAGACCCATCGGCGTTGTCCGCCACAGACCCCAGCCCGGTGACGTCGATCGATGCAGAACTCTGCCCCGATGCGGCGGTTTGCGACTGATTGTCCGGCGCGGTCAGAACCGGTGCCTCGCCATCGGTGACAGTGACGGTAAAGCTCACCTGATCCGCGTCATTGCCTGCCGCATCGCTGGCATCCATGGTCACCGTGGTCGCCCCAACGGGGAAATCATAGGCCCCCGTCAGCGTGGTCGTGCCCACCTTGTAGGTGATAGAGACCGAGCTGTCCGTATCATCCGTCCCGGAGCCGAGCGAGGTCACATCCAGCGAGGCGGTCGCCTTGCCCGCATCCGTGGACGCGGTCTGATCCTGCGGCGCGGTCAGGACCGGCGCAGTGCTGTCTGCCACACCATGGCCGCTGGTGCTAAAGGTGTAGGTTCCGGCATTCTCTTCCCCTGCAGCCTCGGTCAGGGTGAAGGTGAACCCGATGTAGGTGTCCGTTTCAAACGTGCCGTCAGCGCCATCCTGGGTCAGACCGGTGATCTTGTCCGCGGTGGTCCCAAGACAAGATGCGATGTCTGCTTCGGTTATCGCCTGGTAGTGGTAAAGAATTGTCCCAATGTCGAAATAGGCACCGCCCGCAAGTTTCACACTACCAGAGTTAAATAGAGCCACATAAGCCGCTGAGCTTGTGCCAACAGAGACATACATTTCAACTCTACAGGAACCAAGTGTCACAGACGTATACTGCTGATCATCGGCTATGAAACTTAGCGCCCCGGTGGGAACCATCTGAGTGGCCGCCAGGCAGAGGGCAAAATAGCGGTTTCTGAATCTCATGAGTCTCTCAATCCTCCTAAAGTCTTGGCGGAGTTCAAATTTGCGATACGCTGACGGACTCTTGCGCGGCAAATTCTTAAAGTGAGACTAAATGGCGGGGGTCGGCTGAGATGAAACCTCATGACGTAGCGTCAACCTGAGACTTTGACGGGCACAATCGCAGCTTGTGGTCTTGCCCGGTGGACCGTTGTCAAAACAGTGCACGGCAAAGCGCTTTCGGGGCCCAACCCAGCCTCATTTGCGCGCGCTCCCCGCATGTGCTGCAATGGATAATTCTATTGAAACAAAGCGGTTTACCCGGCACGCCTGCAAAACCATGTCAAAGACCGGCCCCACCGGTACAAACCAAAAGCCGGTTCGAGCGCCGTCAAGGCCGGGCCGTGTCGCCGGAGCCGCCCGTCAGAGCGGACCCGGAAAGCTATCGCTATGGTTTATCTTTGCTGCCGTCCACATTGGCTGGCTCTTCGCCTTTTCCGGCAGTGTCAGCATCCGGCGCCATGGCGGCTTGATCATCGCCGGAAAGATCATCCTCCGCTGCAATCAGCTCTGCCTCAGTGACCTCTTCGGCTGCCGCGGGCGCTCCCCGCAACAGGGGCAGCATATGCGCGCCGGTCGCGCTTGCGATCTCGGGCGTTTCCGGGCGCCGCCAGCTGAGCGTGTCGAAACTGGTGCAGTTTTCGCAGACCGGCACCCATTCGCTGTGGATGTGGTTGCAGTTGTCACAGACCCACTGCGGACCACGCGGCGCGCTGAGGGCACGGGTCAGCCACCCTTGCACCACCGCATCAGAGGCACCTTCGCCCCGCTCGATCGCGGCCATCAGCGTCAGCGCCCGCGCATCCGGGGCGCGTTCGGCCAGATCGCCCAGCGCGCGGCGCGCTTCGGGGAAGTCTTCGGCCACAATGTTGAGTTCGGCCATCACCAGACGCGTCTCATCATCATTGGGTTTCAAACGGGACAACTGGCCAAAACGTTTCACCCGTTCGGCGGCGGTCTCGGTGGGTTCTACCTCGGCAAAGGCATGGGCCAGGTCCGGGTGCGGCTGCGCCTCCCAGGCCTTTTTCAGAACCCGCACGGCATTGCGGGCTTTACCCTTGGCGATATAGGCGCGGGCGGCCATGGCGGCGGCAGGCACCAGATCCGGCGACAGGCGGTTGGCCTCGATGGCCTGTTCCTGCTGCTCGACCGTTGCGCCCTCTTCGATCAAGCCTTTTGAGGCCGACAGCGCCAGAACCGCATCGCGGCGTTTGAAGACCTCGCGTGGCAGGGTTCCGGTCTTGAGCTTGGTGGCAAGGGTCTTGCGCGCACCGGCCCAATCCTCGGCACGGGCCTGCAGCTGCAAAAGCGTATCCTGCACCTCTTCGTGCTTGGGGCGCAGCGCCAGCGCCTTTTCGGCAAGTTGGCGGGCGGTGTCCGTGTCCCCATCCGAAAGCTTCTGCTTCATGATGCCGCGCACCCCGACAAAGCGCGTGTTCTGGTTGCCCAGAAGGCGTTTGTAGGCCTCGGCGGCTTTCTTGGTGTCGCCCGCCATTTCCGCCGCCTGCGCGGTCAAAAGATCGGTCAACTCGGGCTTGTCCAGATAGCGCGCTGCGCGCGACGCCTTGGCCAGCGCCAGACGCCCCTCTCCCGAGGCAAGCGCCATCATCCCGTCGGACAGCGCCTGGTAGCCCTTCGCCTCGCGCCCTTTATCGAAATAGCGCGACAGGGCGGTTTCATCCCCATTCAGGAACTTGAGCGTCGCGATCAGCAGCGAAAGCAGCTTGAAGAACAGCCACACCACCAGCACCAGGACGGCCAGCGCCATAACCGACTGCAGCGCGCCAAGGGTATATTCGGTGCCCGCAACGGTGATCTGCACCCCGCCTGCGGTTTCCATCAGGATCCCTGCGCCAAAGGCCAAAAGCGCGATGATTGCAACAAAGACGAGGATTTTCAGCAATGACCAGAGCATGGCAGGGTCCTTATTTCGCGTTCAGGCTTTGGGACAGATCATCGGCGGCGGAAACGGCTGCGAGGCGCGTGCTGGCGGCGCCTTCCCAATCGGCAAGGGCCGCGCGGGCCGTCTCCGGCAGAGCATCAATTTCGGACAAGGCCTCAGGGATCTTGCCCTCATCAACAAGCGCCCCGGCGCGGGACAGGATGGCATCGGGGTCATCCCCCTCGCGCGGCGCAACCGAGCGGGCGCCAAGATGACGTTTGATGTAGTCCATCACGTTTCCGCTGCCTTTGGTTTCTTCGCGTGCGGCGGCAAGGGCCGCCCGCGCAGCAGGAGAGAAAGAGTCACGCAGGCCGGTCAGCGTTGCAACACCAGTTTCCGCAGGTGCGCTCAAATCGTCCGGCACGGTCACGTCCAGTGCCTTCAATTCATCCACCATCGCAGAGTACCCGCTACCGCTGTCCAGCGTCGAGCGCAGGCGCGCCAGAACCGTCTGGGCGCTGGCGATACGGGCTGCTTCGGCGCTGGCCGCGTCCATCTGGCGCGCCTCTGCCATCATCTGTTCGACCTCGGCGCGCTGCGCGGCAAGGCTGTCCTGCAGCTGTTTCAACTGCGCATCGACGGCGGCAATGGCTTCGGGGGATCCGGCATCCGCCACCGGGCGCTGTTCAAGCGCGGCCAGACGTTCGGTGATTGACGAAAGGTCCGCAGAAAGCGCCTCATTTTGAGGGCCATTTTCCGGGGCCTTCGCCAGATCGGCCAGTGTTCCATCAATCGCATCGAGCCGCGCCGTTAGCGGTGCCAGATCCGGAACAGACAGGTCATTGACCTGAGATTGGAGCGCCGAGAGCTTGGAGCGCAATTCTGACTGTTCCGATTCAATCGCGGCCACATCCACAGTTGCCGTTCGCAAAGCGGAGGGCAGAACCGAGTTCAATATCCCTCCCTGACCGAGCACAAAGCCAATCACGGCAGCAACGGCACCGCCCAAAAGAGCCGCACCGAACCCGCCCCGCTTTTCCACGACACGCTCGACTACTTTTTCTGGTTCCGCCTGTGCTGCCTGTGTGGTTTCTGACTCAGTCTCAAGGGGCTTTTCGGCTTCGGCTTCGGCTTCGGCTTCGGCTTCGGCTTCGGCTTCGGCTTCGGCTTCGGCTTCGGCTTCGGCTTCGGCTTCGGCTTCGGCTTCGGCTTCGGAAACCGGAACCTCACTCACCTCGTCGGTGTCAACCGTTTCAAGCGCATCCGTCTTGGCATCTTCAGAAGGTGCCGCATCGACGACCTCTGCCTCGGTTACATCATTCGGAGTTTTCTTATCAGCCACGTCGGCCTCCCACTCGATTCCACCGATCCAAAAGCGCGCGCGACTCTGTCGGCGCAAATGCGCTCACCCACAGGCGACACTACTGCCCGCGCGGCCGGTCCTCAACCCGCGCAAGACAGGCTGCGGCATCACGCACCATTGCAGTTACGGCAGCAGCATCGGGAGAGGTACATACCTGCAAGTCCCTGCAATTCAAGACTTTCAACGGCTCTGCCACCGCATGACTTAACGCAATCAGATGCAAATTCGATGCATCAGGGCAGATCTCGGCGAAATGCTGCGCAGTCCGGGGCGAAAAAAGCGGCACAATCACAGCGTGATGCGATCTTATTGCACGCATTGCGTCTTCGCCAAGCGGCAGCAGGCGTTGATCATAGATCGCCTGCCCCCGGCAGGGCAGCCCCGCCACCGAGAGACGTGTCGCCACATCCCCGCGCGTATTGCATCCGTGGAGGTGCAAAATCGGAGCCGGTGGCGACAGGCCGATCAAGGCCTCTACCAATTCATCCGCAGTCTTTCCGAGGCATTTGGCATCCCAGCCCGCTTCGACAGCCTTTTGGGTCGTGCGTTCTCCCACACAATAGGTCGGCAGATCTGTTGTGACCCGGCCAATCGCCGCATCAACTCCGTTGGCTGACGAAAAGATCAGAGCTTTCACATCTGCGGTGGCACCCTCGCCGGGAATAGAGATGATCTCCATCAGGGGCGCAAAGATCACATCAACCGATGCACGTACCTCATCCGGCAGATCCGCAACGAAGCGCTGCGCCGATGACAGCGGTCGTGTCATCAAAAGGCCTATCGCCTTTTGGCTTGTCGGATCGCTCACATCACGCTCCCGGGATTGTTTGCCACTGGCATAGGTGGTAGCTGCGGCGCTGACCTGATGCAATGATAGCCCTATGACAGACAGCCTGACGATCCTTGGCCTTGAAAGCAGCTGCGATGACACTGCGGCCGCCGTGGTGCGCCAAATCCCGGGTGCCCGGGCCGAGGTTCTGTCCAACGTCGTCTTTGGCCAGACCGAACTGCACAGCGCTTATGGCGGGGTCGTCCCCGAGATCGCCGCCCGCGCTCATGCGGAAAAGCTGGATCTCTGCGTGATCCAGGCGTTGCAGGAGGCCGGGCTGACGCTCAAGGACATGGACGCCATTGCGGTGACTGCAGGCCCCGGCCTGATCGGCGGCGTCATGTCAGGTGTGATGTGCGCCAAGGGGATCGCAGCGGCCACCGGCCTGCCCCTCATCGGTGTGAACCATCTGGCGGGCCATGCGCTGACGCCCCGGCTGACCGATGACATTTCGTTCCCATATCTCATGCTCCTGGTGTCCGGCGGGCACTGCCAATACCTGATTGCGCGCGGCCCCGAGGATTTCACCCGACTGGGCGGCACCATTGACGACGCGCCCGGTGAGGCTTTTGACAAGACCGCGCGCTTGTTGGGTTTGCTGCAGCCCGGTGGCCCTTCGGTTCAGGCCGAGGCAGAGATGGGTGATCCCAAACGCTTTCGCTTTCCGCGACCGCTTTTGGATCGGCCTGATTGCAACCTGTCCTTTTCGGGCCTCAAAACCGCATTGATGCGGATGCGGGACCAGATCGTCGCTGAAAAAGGCGGGCTGACCCGGCAAGACCGCGCCGATCTTTGCGCCGGTTTTCAGGCTGCCGTGGTTGACACACTGGCCGAAAAGACCCGCCGCGCGCTGGCGATCTATATGGAAGGAAATCCAGCCACTCCGACCGTGGCGGTTGCCGGGGGCGTGGCCGCCAATACCGCCATTCGCGCGGCTCTGCAGAAGGTCTGCGCCGAGGCCGGTGCCACTTTTACCGCGCCGCCCCTGCGCCTGTGCACCGATAATGCCGCGATGATCGCCTATGCGGGGCTTGAGCGCTACAGATCCGGCGCCCGGGATGGGCTGGACCTGACCGCCCGCCCCCGCTGGCCACTGGACAAGACCAGCCCCGCCCTGATCGGCTCGGGCAAGAAAGGAGCCAAGGCATGAGCGTTTCCATCCTTGGCGCCGGCGCCTTTGGCACGGCCCTTGCGATCTCTTTGGCCGGGAACGGGCCAGTGACGCTTTGGGCGCGCAGCAAGACTCATGCAGACCAGATGCTACAGAGCGGGCGCAACGAAGCCCGCCTTCCCGGTGTCGATCTTCCCGAAAGCCTGTCCATCACCTCTGACCTGGCGCAGGCCAGCCAGAGCGACACGATCCTGCTGGCCGTACCCATGCAGAAACTGCGCGAGTTGCTCGCAGAAAACGCAGATCTCTTTGACAGAAAAACTCTCGTGGCCTGCTGCAAGGGAATCGAACTGAGCACCGGCCTAGGCCCCATTGCGGTCATTCGCGACTGCCTGCCGGATGCCCGGCCCGCCCTTCTGACCGGGCCAAGCTTTGCCGCCGATATCGCGCGCGGGTTGCCGACAGCGCTGACACTGGCCTGCGAAGATCCCGATCTGGGCGCGGCTTTGCAGGCCGAGCTGACGACGGCCAACCTTCGCCTCTATCGCACCACCGATACCATCGGCGCGGAACTTGGCAGCGCCCTGAAGAACGTGATGGCCATCGGCTGCGGCGCAGTGATTGGCGCCGGCCTTGGCGAAAGCGCGCGCGCAGCGCTGATGACCCGGGGCTATGCCGAGATGCAGCGCATGGCGCTAGCCTGCGGGGCGCGGGCCGAAACACTTGCTGGCCTGTCGGGCTTTGGTGATCTGACACTCACTTGCAGTTCAGAACTGTCGCGCAACTATCGGCTGGGGTTGGCGATTGGCCGGGGCGAGGCCTTTGATCCCTCGGTCACCGTGGAAGGCGCCGCAACCGCGCGCGCCACAGCCGAAAAGGCTGCCGCTATGGGCCTTGATATGCCGATCACGCGGACTGTCGTCGGTTTGATCAATGGCGACTTGACGATCCATGACGCAACCGCTCAACTGCTGTCACGACCATTAAAAGAGGAATAAAATGCTTATAGCATTGATTGCACGCGATAAACCCGGCCACCTGGAGACCCGGATGGCGAATCGCGCCGCGCATCTGGTCTATATCGAAGAGACCGGAACGGTCGCGCAGGCCGGACCTTTGCTGGATCAAAACGGCGAGATGGTGGGATCGCTGATCATCCTCGATGTTGAAGACATGGCAGCGGGTGAAGCCTGGGCCGCAGGCGACCCCTACAACAAAGCAGGTCTCTTTGAAGCGGTCGAGTTGATCACCTGGAAAAAGGTCATCGGCTGATGGCCTATTGGCTGTTCAAATCCGAACCCTCGACCTGGAGCTGGCAAAACCAAATCGACAAGGGCGATGCAGGTGAGGAATGGGACGGCGTGCGCAACTATCAGGCGCGCAATTTTATGCGGCAGATGAAGCTTGGCGATCGGGGCTTCTTCTATCATTCGCAAAAAGAAAAATCCGTGGTGGGCATTGTCGAGGTCTGCGCCGAGGCGCACCCCGACAGCACCACCGACGATGATCGCTGGGAGTGCGTGGACATCCGAGCGCTGCGCTCCTTCAAAAAGCCTGTTTTGCTGGCACAGATAAAATCGGACCCAAGGCTCTCTGAGATGGCTTTGGTCAAAAGCTCCCGCCTGTCGGTGCAACCGGTTACAGACGAAGAATGGCGCATCGTCTGCGCACTGGGCGAGACAGACGCCGACTGATCTGGCAAGATTTTTCCAAGGACTTTGTTTTTGGAGGATTCGTTATGGAGCTACTCAGCGTTTTTGCAGCAGCAGCGGCGGCGTTCGTTCTTGGGGCGCTTTACTACATGGTGCTCGCAAACCCTTGGATGGACGCCGCGAAAATTCCAAAAGACTCAGATGGAAAACCAGAAGGCGGGCAAAGCCCGACCGTATTCGTTGCCGCTTTCGTTCTGCAATTGGTGGTTGCAGGCATGATGCGTCACGTCTTTTCCCTATCGGGAATCGAAACGCCTGGCGCCGGTGTCATTGCGGGCATGGGTGTTGGTCTGTTTTTCATCAGCCCTTGGATCGCGCTCAATAACATGTACGGAATGCGGCCCTTAAAGCTGACGCTCATCGACAGCGGATATGCCACTATCGCCTGCACGGCCATGGGTCTGATACTGGCGGTTTTGTAGTATTTTGTCAGTGACTTGCAGAAAAACGCCACCACACACCGCCACAGGGCCGCACATTGATGCAGGTCACGAAAACGAAAAAGGGAAGATCCTGTGAAAGCAGGACCTTCCCTTCACCCCGCGTGCTCCGTTTCCACCACACGCGTATGAAATTTCGGTTCCTGCCTTCCTGGAAGGATGTACCTCTTTGTAGACCGAGATACAGCAAATAGGCAAATGGATTGCCTGAACAATACCCTTAAAATCCGAGACGCTTTATGATCAACGGCCACAATCTAAGGGTTTGAAAAACAGTTTCCCCCCACGCAAAAGCCCCCGCTTGTTTTTCGGGGGCTTTTGTTTGTTTGGTCTGACGTCTGCCGATCAGTAGCGGTAGTGTTCGGGCTTGAAGGGGCCTTCGGGGCTGACGCCGATATAGGCGGCTTGCTCGGGGCTGAGCTCTGTCAGTTTCACG